>Ga0209225_1000001_pt1 | contig 582234 bp, 401 predicted proteins | sample WasSprMetagenome_FD_184732 | JGI IMG/M metagenome (GOLD analysis project Ga0209225, IMG submission 184732) | Sulfidic aquatic microbial communities from Washburn Spring, Yellowstone National Park, USA - WS (SPAdes) (version 3) | ecosystem: Environmental > Aquatic > Thermal springs > Hot... | reverse complement strand
AATTTCAGCTTCGTTGAGACCTGGGAAGTGAGCTTAATGAAGCCCATTTTTTCTTCATGGGTCCAGTTGTAAGGGTTGTGGGTGCGGCCAAAGAAGTCAGTCCAGGGGCCAATGAAGTTAGTCTTTCTTTCCTGCTTGATGTAGCGGCCATTGGTGAAGAACCAGATTTTATCAATCATGATGGGGCCGCCGAGGGTGAAAGAGCCATCAAACCAGCTCTTATCTACCTCTGGTTTGGCAATCTTCATGGCTGTCACCTGTTCATCAGTCCAGAGATGCTGATTGAACCCTTCCCGGGTGTGATAGACGGTGGCTCCGCCAGAAAATTTATTGCCGCCGCTCTTGGTGACAACATTAACATAGGCTCCATCTGTATAGCCGATAGAAGCTGGGTGGCCAGCCGTGATAATCTCCACTTCATCCATAACATCAAAATTAATATTAGTTATGGTGTACATAACGACTGGGTCATTCATATTGACACCGTCAAAGGCCGTAGTGTTGCTCCGGACAGTGGCCCCGTGGGCTGAAAAAGTCCGCCTGTAAGTTTGACCTTCAGAAACCACGCCTGGGGCGGCCGTCATGATATCATAGAGGTCACGGCGCATGGGAATATTTTTGAGCATGTTGGAGTCGACAGTTACAGCCAGCTTGCTGGATTGAACATCAACCACCGGGGAAGCGGCGACCACTGTGATCTCCTCCTCAACAGCGGCCACTTCCATTTTTATATCTACAGTAACAGTCATGCCGACGCGGACGATGACATCAGTTCTTTCGACGGTTTTGAATCCTTTTAATTCAGCCACGACCTTATAGCTTCCAGGGGGAAGGGAAGGGAAACGGAAGGAGCCAGTTTCCGTGGTCACAAAGGATTGAATTCCCATCATGGCGGGTGAGGAAATGGTTATGGTAACTCCGGGCAGAGGATTACCTTCAGTATCAGTAACCGTTCCTCGAAGAGAACCCGTCAGTTCCTGAGCCCGAAGGCCCGCCGTAACTAAAATTAAAATTAAGGCAAAAATCAATGCATGCTTTTTCATTTTACCTTTTCCTCCTTTTAATTTAACCTTCCACAGAATAATTCCCTAAATTTGTTTCCTTTTATTATTATTTTTTAATTACTGCCTCTCACCTCCTTTCATTTCATTAATATTTGATATGCAATATTTGTGCCAGATTAATTTTTTAAAAAATATAATATATCAGGTGTTTTAAGGGGAAAACTTACTTCTGGAAATATAAAGGGATAGAGGTTAATTCAAATTAATGTATTGATTCAAATAATCGAATTCATCTTTTTGAATTGATACGAAATAAAAAAGGGGGAGGGCCTGAGGTCCTCCCCCTTTTGATTCTATTGTCTTAGAAGCTGAATCGCATACCCAAGCGGAAGGAACGAACACCGTAGCAGCTGGTCACCAGGCCATAGACGGTTGAGATTTCGTAAGCCCAGGGTGTCTTATCGAAACGGAGATAAGGGTCTGGATTCTGATTGACGCTGATACCGGAGCGGCCGGCCACATTGAAAATATCTAAATAGACCCCGATTTTGCCCAGATCGCCAATTTTAAAAGATTTTTCGACCCTCATATCGAGGTTGGTATAAGGAGCGCCTCTTCTAGTTCCAGGAGGTTCAGCATTAACCGAGACATAGGATTGCTGGACTTTCGCGGCAAAGTCGGCCGGGAAATAAACCCGAGCTATGGTTCGGTTCCAGGGTGAACCGGAGCGGTACTGCAAATAGGCACTGATGATGAAATCATGGGGCAGGATATAGGTACCCATGATTCTTATCTGTAAAGGTCGATCGAAATCAGTTGAACCATAGGCGTTAATCAGGGTATTGGGATCATCGAACATGCTACTTTCGCCCTCGGTAGCGCCATAAGTTGGTGCGGCATTGCCCTTAAAAGAACTGTAAAGAACTGAGCCGTTGAGCTGCCAGCGGTTGGACATGCGCTTATCAAAGGTTAAAATGACAGCCCAGTATCTTCTCTTGGCTTCAGGCGGATTTGTTCCTTTCCAGGTAGGCACAGGTCTATCAGCCCTTAAACCATAAACGGTCATCTGCTGGTCATCAGAAGTACCCCATTTTCCATCCCAGCCAGGATCAGTGAAGGTAAAGGGAAGCCAGATTAGCCCTTTATCATCCTTAGCATTGGCGTCATAACCATTGTTCAAATCGATATCCTCAACGATATTTTTATTCTCCCGCCACAGGAACTGCAGGCCAAGTTTGAAATCTTTATATACTTCTCGCTCCAGAGCCGTCACAAATTCATTCATATAAGGGCATTTGAGGTCCTTGACATAATAATTGTAATTGGGGTCCTGATTGGGAATTGAAGTCAGGACGTATCTATCAGTGGGTGGCAAATCCATCAGCATATTTTTATTATCATCGTACCAGTAGTAATTAATTGAACCGGCGCCAAAGATCTGGGCTGCATTATATTTAGCTGACCAGACAGGCTCATAATAACGGCTGAAGGAAATCTTAAAGGCTGTTTTGCCATCGCCAAAGAGGTCATAAACGAAGCCCAGTCGTGGGGAGAGAGTTTTGAATTCTACTACCTTTTTCCAGGGCGTAGTCAGTTCATCAAAGGGGAAAGGACCTAAGGTGCTCAAATAGGGATCAGCATACCACTGGGCCCTTAAAGCCTCGAGCAGCGCATTGGGGTCAGTTATAGCTGGATTAAGCTCATAGGGACCGTACTTATAACGAAGCTGGGGCCTCTTCTGTTCAGGCTCATACTGATAGGAATAATCAAAGCGAAGGCCAAGATTTATAGCCAGTCGGCCTGCAACCAGGCTGTCCTGAATATAGGCGGAGAATCTGCGGGTATTGTCCTGGACATCCCACATTCCTTCCTCAGGCGGGCAGTTTCTTATGCGCAATCTTCCCCGCCGGCCAGAAGTCGAATAATAGTAAGGATTTTTTGTCTTCCAGTCTGCCCAGTAAGAATAATAAGGATTGGCTCTAAACCAATCCCGGTGATAATATGTTTGCTCGAATTCAGCCCCGGCCTTGATTTCATGGGAGGCACCGAGAAAATCGTCGCGGAAATGAGTTATCGAGCCGGTAATGGGGATTTTAATCCGGTGATAAATATCATTATAATCCGATGTCCCCCAATAAACTTTTTCGACATTATCATAAAATGTGTATTGCCCTTCATTACGGTTTCTAAGTGGGAAATACCGCCAGACATAGGAGCCCCGGATGTCCAGGAAAGTGTTCTGGTTCAGCACCCAGTTGAATTGATGGGTTGTCGTGTAAGTATTCTCATGGTCCCAGATCTGAGTAGATTCAAAGGAGTAGTTAACACCAACACTGTTGGAATATACTGGCTCATAGATGTGATTATAATGGAGCATGCCCATATAGCGCAGGTTCTTGGTAATCTGGAAGGTCAGCTTGGCAAAGCCCAACCATTCTTCATGCCGCAAATCATAATGGGGGCTATCGGTGAAACCGAGCTTCCACATTCTGGTTTCCGGCGTTCCAGGATAGGCCTGATCCCAGGTCAAACGGCGTCCATTAATAAAGAACCAGATTCGGTCCTTGATAACAGGTCCACCCAAATTCAGGGAAAAATCCCTGGAATCAGTGTATTTTTCCGGTGGGTTGACATTAAGGGCTTTAATCTGTTCCTTGCTCAGTAAGTCCTGAGCAAAGCTGTCGTTCGTGTAATAAACTACGCCACCGCCAGAGAACTTATTGCCGCCGCTTTTGGTAACAATATTGATATAGGTCGAATCAGCCTGGCCTACCTCGGCTGGAAGCGAAGCTACCTGGAATTCAATTTCCTCATAAACGTCCACATTGATATTAACCATTGAATACCAGGTGGCGGGGTCATTCATAGGTACCCCATCAAGGGCATAGAGCTGGCTTCTTACAGTTCCACCCAGAATGGAGGAGGTCCGGCGGTAATCAGCGCCGTCAGCAATCGCTCCGGGAATCGAGTTCTGAATATCATAAAGGTCGCGATTCATGGGGATACTGGTCAGGAACTGAGTCCCATAGTTGATGCTTATTTTGGTCGACTGGACATCCACAACCGGCGAGGCAGCGACAACGGTTACTTCCTCTTCGACTTTGGCTATTTCCATCTCAAGTTCAACCTCAGTTGTCCGCCCAACACTGACGATTATTCCCTTGCGAATCAGCGTCTTGAAACCGGGCATTTCGACTTTAAGTTCATATTCTCCGGGAAGAAGTGAGGGGAAACGGAAAACACCAGCCTCAGAAGTGACATAGGAATTTGTTCCCATCATGGCCGGGCCAGAGATGGTGACGGTAGCTCCGGGAAGCGGGTTTCCTTCCTTATCAATAACCCGCCCATAAATGGAGCCCGTCTGCCTCTGAGCCTCAGCCATAAGAAAAAGGGAAAGAATTAAAATTACTGATAAAATTAATTTCTTTTCTTTCATTCATCCCTCCTTTGTCTTAGATGATAAAACCAGAGAGCATTTTTATTTTCACCCCCTATTATCACCTCCTTTCCAGAATGAACCTTATTAAAATTTAATTAAAATCTAATTTTTTGACAAGCCTATAATTTCCTATTGAAAAAATATTTTCTCATTAAAAGATATAAGCAAAATTAGTGCCAGAGTCAAGCTTCAGGAGATAATGATTTCAGGCTTTATTTTTTAAATTTTTTCGCCTGAAAGGCAATTATTAAATTGGCTGAATCAAGCCTGAGCCAGAAATTGAAATTCAATTAATCGAATTTATTCAAATATTTGAATTCAAATTTTTGAATAACGAACCACCTGTGCTTCAGGCTGACTTGAGTCTTTCCCGGGCGAAAAATGAGGCGCCAATAAAGCCAGCCTCATTTCCGAGACGAGCCCGGCGAATCCTGGTCGAAATAAAGGCAGCCCGAAAACAGCGCTTCCTGGCTTCTTTTAAAGCCGGTTTTAAGAGAAGATTGCCCGCGGCCATCACCCCTCCGCCGACGACAATTATTTCAGGATTCAAAACATTAATAATTATTCCCAGACCAATCCCCAGGAAATAACCGGCCCGCTCGAAGCTTTTTCTGGCCGCTCCATCGCCCTTCCGGGCTAATAAGGTTATGTCCCGGGCCGTTATTCCTCTGGCCATGGTTTTTTCTTTCTTTTTCAGGGCATCAAGATAATTTCTTACCAGGGCCCGGGCTGAAACTTCTGTCTCAAGACAGCCCAGATTGCCACAGTGGCATCTTTCGCCTTCAGGGTTAACAGTTATATGCCCGATTTCAGCAGCAAAGCCAGCCTGACCATGCCAGATTTTCCCCTCCAGAATAATGCCGGAGCCGACCCCGGTCCCTAAGGTCAAAAAGACGAGGCTCTCCGGCTTTTTCCGGTCCATAAGGCTCCATTCGCCGTAGGCGGCCAGATTAGCATCATTATCCAGATAAAAGGGAAGTTCAAAATATTTTCTCAGAAAGGGGCGAAGGGGAAAGCCGTCTAAAGCCGGGAAATTGGGTGATTGGACAATTATTTCTTTTTCCGGGCTGAAAATTCCGGGGAAACCAAAGCCAGCGGCTAGAATCCTTCTGCGACCCGCCCTTTTCTTCATTTCATTCCAGATATTTTCCAGGGTTTCACCCAGAGCCTGTAATTCCAGGGGAGTCGTCCGAGTTCCCTTGAAAAAAACCTTACCCTTGTCATCAACCAGACCAAATTTTATCTGGGTGCCACCAATGTCAAAGCCGGCAGCCAGATCCATGGCTTCATCTTCCCTCAAAATTCTCTTTTTTGATTTCTATCTGGAGGAAAGCTTTTCCTCCCTCCTTTCAGAAATATGAATTCCCCCTTATTTTCATTTCCAGGCGATGGCGGCATAATTAACGGGAGCAAAAAGAAGCTCATTCAGACGGTCCAGGTTCTGATTGAGAATGATAGTCTTTTCATCCATTCCTGGCACTTCCTGCAGCCTTTCGCTCACCAGAGGAGCTGAATAGCGAATTTCAATCTTTTTGAAGCCGGCAGTTTCCAGCAAAAACTTTAAGCTCTGGGGATGAATTGGCCTCTGATGGGAGGGGTCAAGAAAATAAACCTGAACCAGGGCAAAAACTGAGGTCGGATTGATTGTTTCCAGAACAAGAACACCCGAAGGCTTGAGCTTTAAAAAACAGAGGTCAATCATGAGTTCAAGAACTGCGGGCTGAAGATGCTCGATAACCTGTGAGGAGAAAATACCATCAAGGGAATCATTTTCGCAGAGGGTGAGCTTTTCGATTAAATCTCCCTTTTCACAGGGTAAGCCGCGGGCCTGACAGAGGGCAATCATTTCCTCATTCAGGTCAATTCCCCGGGCCTCAATTCCTTTTTCCCGAAGCAGTTCCACCATTTCCCCCCGGCCGCAGCCCAGGTCAAGGACTTTCCCCCCGGCTGGAAAAAGAGTGGCATAATTTTCGAGCTGCTCCCTGACTTTTTCCTGGGGGCCCCGGAACCTGTTTTCAAAACTGGCGTAGCGCCAGTCGCGCAAGGTGCCCAGTATTTCGCGGACCGGACCCTTAACTGCCTCAGGTTTTTCACCCAGGGCCAGAAGCAAAGCCTCAAGTTTGGCCCTGAGCAGATGGGCTCTTTCGACCAGAGCCCGGGCTTCCTCGCATTGAACGGCTAAATCTTCCACCCGCCATTCAAGACTTTTAAAGATCAGGCCGACATGATTGCTACCCAGAGCATCCCATTCGCGGTCCCGGGCGTCCCCGAGCTCAGTCGCCAGGCGAACAAGTTCCTGAAGATCAAGGCGGGTTTTTTCAATGAGCCGAAGTTGCTGCTCAAGACAAAAATAAAAATCCTGAAAAAGCTTCTGCACAAGAACAAGAGCCTGAGTTTCCGCTCTGGCCTGACTTTTAAAACCAGGGAATTTTTTTGTTTTCCTTTCTGAAATCAGGGTTTCTAAGCGGGTCAGGGATAATTTTATTTTTTCGAGCGATTCGAGCGAAGTTTCCTGTAGTTTATCTTTTTCTATTGCCTCGAGCTGGCGGTGAAGCGCCTCTTCCCTGGCCAGGCGCTCAGCGGCCAGCTTTTCGATAATCCGTTTCATTCCCTGGGGCTGGAGTCAGATTTATTTTTATCCAGCTTTTTTTCCTCTTCTTCGCTTCGGCCGCTGACAGCTCGCCGGAAATTCCTTATCCCCTCGCCCAGGGACTTTCCAAGTTCTGGTAGCCGCCTGGCTCCGAAAATTATGACCACAATGAGCAGGATAAGCAGTAGCTCCGAAGGCCCGATTGGTCCAAAGAGAAACATGACGACCTCCTTTTGGCTCAAGCCGGCCAAAAATCAATCAAGATTAGCCTAAGCGAGACAGGCAGAAAAGTCAAGGAAACTGCCAGCTGTTTGACGAAAACCCCCTTTTTTGCCATTATTTGCTCTGATTAATTTTTATTAATTTTCGGGCGGAGAAAGGCGAATGCTCCCAGCCTTTGAATGGCAGGAAGATAAACTAATTATTCTTGACCAGCGACTTCTTCCCTTTGAGGAGAAATATCTCAGTTGCCGGGACCATGAAGAGGTGGCCAGAGCCATTGAACTCATGGTTGTCCGGGGCGCTCCGGCCATTGGAGTTGTGGCTGCCTATGGAGTCGTTCTTGGTCTGAAAAATCAGGCAGAAGATGTTTCCTTAGAGTTGACCCTGGAAAAAATTCTCAGGCGACTCGAAAAGACCAGACCCACAGCCCGTAATCTTTTCTGGGCCCTGGAAAGGATGAGAGAGGTTTTCGAATCAATAAAAACCGAAGGGAATGAGGTGATTATCAGGGCGATGCTTGAGGAGGCAAAAAGAATAGAAGCTGAGGATATAGCTACCAATAAAAAAATTGGCGAATTCGGGGCTGAGCTGATACCGGCAAAAGCCACCATCTTGACCCATTGTAATGCCGGCGAATTAGCCACGGCAGGATATGGTACTGCCCTGGGTGTGATTCGTAAGGCCTGGGAGCAGGGGAAAAAGATTAAGGTCTTTGCCTGTGAAACCAGGCCTTTCCTTCAGGGAGCCAGGCTCACCTGCTGGGAATTGCGCCGGGCTGGAATTCCCGTTACTCTGATAACCGACAATATGGCTGGCTGGCTGATGCAACAAGGGGAGGTCAGCCTGGTCATTACCGGCGCTGATAGAATTGCCCTTAATGGCGATACAGCCAATAAGATTGGCACCTATTCGCTGGCAGTTCTGGCCAGGGAAAATGGAATTCCCTTCTATGTAGCTGCGCCCATTTCGACCATTGATTTCCAGCTTCAATCAGGAAAAGAAATTCCCATTGAAGAAAGGGAGGCCGATGAGGTCAGGAAAATCGGCACCAGCTGGATAACTTTTCCTGATATTCCGGTGAGAAATCCAGCCTTTGATGTGACGCCAGCTCCTTTTATTTCGGCCATCATTACAGAAAAAGGAGTTATTCAGCCGCCTTTTGATCCGGCCATCAGGCTTCTGGCTGAAAAAAAAATATTAAAAAAGTTTTAAAAAAGAAGATATTTAAAGAAAATTTGAGGTCAGATAAATTTTGATTTTGGCTCCTTTTGATCTTTATTATGTTGATTTTTTATTAAAACTTGTTTTAGAAATCAGGTATCTTTACCTTAGAATTTAAACCTAGCTTTAAGATTAAAAAAACTAAAATGTCAGAAAAGTGCCTCCTGGCCATTGAAACGAGCTGTGATGAAACTTCGGCAGCTGTTGTCACCTTTGACCGCGAGATAAAAAGTAATATTGTCCTCAGCCAGGATGTGATCCATGCACCTTTCGGCGGGGTTGTTCCAGAGCTGGCTTCGCGTCAGCACCTGAAAACGATTCTTCCTGTAATCGAGGAGGCTCTGCGGCGGGCCGGGATAGGCCTGGAAGAAATTGAGGCATTTGCCGTAACCCAGGGCCCTGGCTTAATCGGTTCACTGCTGGTTGGAGTTTGTTTCGCCCGCTCCCTGGCTTATTATTATCATCGGCCGCTAATCGGGGTTGACCATCTCCATGCCCACATAGAATCAGTCTTTTTAAATAACCCTGATATTCCTTTTCCTTCTTTAGCCCTGATTGTTTCAGGTGGACATACCTCCCTTTTTTATTTGCCACAAAGGCTGAGCTACCTTCTTCTTGGCCGGACAAGAGATGATGCAGCCGGAGAAGCTCTGGATAAAGTGGCCAAATTCTTGAATCTGGGCTATCCGGGGGGCCCAATAATTGAGAGGCTCGCCCGGGAAGGCAACCCTGAAGCTTTTCCCTTTGCCGTTCCCCGGATGAAAGATAACTCCCTTGATTTCAGTTTTAGCGGCCTGAAAACAGCTGCCCTGAGATATATTCGAGAAAATCGGCTTCAGGCTCCAAGCCCACAATTAAAGGATTTTCTGGCCAGCTTTGAAAAGGCTATTGTTGATTCTCTCCTGTTTAATCTTTCCAAGGCCCTTTCAGGTTATCAGGCTGAGTCAGTTCTTCTCTGCGGGGGCGTGGCCAGAAATTGCCGTCTCCGCTCGAGTTTTCTTCGTTTCGGTGAGGAAATGGGGATTAAAGTTTATCTGCCTTTGCCTGAGTTTTGCACCGACAATGCGGCTATGGTGGGCGCCCTGGCCGCTGAAATCATTCGCCAGAAGAAAAGCTTCTCTTCGCCCCTTTCCCTTGAGGCTTATGCTCGCTTCAGCGCCGGCCTGGAATGAACTGAATCATGAAGGGCTGAAGCTGCATTGATTCTGGAGACAGGTGCTTTATCTCAAGATTAATTTCATAAAGATAAAGGTGGCGTCTTTTATAAGGAGGGGGAAGATTCAGCCTGAATTGTCTTTTCTCCTGAGTAATCCTTGTTTTTATCACAGGCTGATCAAAGGCCTGAAGGCTGATTTCGTAATCACCCCTTTCGCAGCCAAGCCGCAGCTCAATCTCCTTTAATTCCTGTTTGGAGCCAAAGATGAAGCGATAGGGCTTTTCCAGATGAAGATAAAAATCGCCCTCTTCTTTGACCACCACCCCTCGACCGAGATAAAAAAGGTAAAAACCAAGGGAGCGCTGGGGTGAATAAAAGATGGTTTTTACAGGATAAAGAGGCGGGCTCGGAAAGAGGACCCGTAGCAGGAAGAATATCAGGAAAAGGACTGAAAGCGAAGGCCAGGAGAAGCCAGAGTCTAGAATTTTATTCCGGCCAAAAGCATAAAGAAGCAGGAAAATAATTATCAGGGCTATCCAGACGTAATTTGGCCAGTAGCTGAGATTATTGATTTTTATAAATGAAGGGAGTAAGGGCGGCAGGAAGAAATGGGTATTGCTGAGGTAAACAAAAAGATCGCCCGGTCTTGAAGTAAACTCATGGGTTGTGGGCTGATAAAGAAAAAGCGGGTGTAAAAGAAGGAGAAGGGCGAAACCCAGGCTGAGAACTAAAGCAAGAAAAAAGAGATGACGGAAAATTCTTTTCTTGTTACTCGCCAGAAATTCACCCAGAGCGAAAATAACAACCCAGATGATGGGGGTAAGAACCCTGGCCTGGGGGGAATAACCCTGGCGGTGAGTTAAAAAAGAATAGTTGAAAAGGAAAGGCAGAGAAACAAAAAGAAGCGCCAGAAAAATCTTCCTTGATCGCCTCCAGAGGTCAATGAAGCCAGCCAGGGCAAAGAAATAGACAGGAGCATAAAGAAGCAGGCCATCGCGCTGATCAAGGAAATAATCAAGGAAAGACTCAATGCGAAGCGAAAGGGGAATGGCCAGCACCATTTGCCAGAAGGCTTTTAACTGCTCAGCACTCATCACGCCTTCGTAAATAGCAATAGGCGAAAAGGTGCCATAGAGATGGTAGATAAAAAGATAGAAGAGAAACTGAGAAAGAAGAGGCAGGGAAACAAAAGCCCCCAGCTTTTTTACCCTTTGCTGATCCCGCCAGAATTTATAAAGACCGATGATAAAAAGCGGCCAGAAGAGGAAATTATATTTAAGACCGAACCAGGGAAAAGTCGCCAGAAGGGCCCCAAGTCCTGAAGCTTCCAGCCAGGAAACATTCTGGCCAAAGACGAGCCGTCTGAAGATGAGCAGGGAGAAAAAAGCTATGGGTATTTCGGGGTAAAGGTGACAGGAATAAAAAAGAACAGGCGGGATGAAAGCCGTGATCAGCCACAGACTTAAGGCCAGGCTTTCCCGGCCCCATCGCTGGCGACCTAATAGATAAACCTGAAGACTGAAGAGAGCGGCCCAGATAGAGAGGCTCCCCTTGAGGATGAAAGTCAGGATTTTGCCCGAAAAGAGCTGACTCAAAGCGTAGAAAGGTATCATGAGAACTGAAATGCCGGGAAGATTTATGGGATAAATGTAATCTTTACCCTTTTTGCCGTAACGGCCATAAATGCCCAGTTTCAGGCGAGGGTGTTCTTCCCGGGAATAAAAGGCAAAATAATCCTGGCGGGCATAATTATTGGCCAGGTTAATATCGCCATCGTAAATTAAACTGTGGGTGGTAAGAAGATAGTTAGGTTCATCACCAGAAAAAGTGATGCCCTGAAGGACCAAAATGAGTGTGGTCAGCTGATAAACGAAAAAGGCCAGGAAGAAAAGGAGGACAAGCCTCTGGCCAGGACGTTTCGAACTGAACCGTTCAACCAGAATGGAAATTTTTTGGCGGATCGTCTTTTTTAATTTTTCCAGATAAATCAAAGCTAGACCCAGGGAAGTCAGCATGATAATGAGGGCCAATCTGAGGAGCCGGAAGAGAAGGTCCTGGCGGCTCCAGTAAAAGTTAAGCAGAAAAGGGGTGGAAAGAAGGGAAATGGCGGGTAAAAAAATGATTGTCAGGGTCTTAATCTGGACATCCGTCGATTCTTCCCGGGCGAGGGAAAAAGAAATGATTTTCGAGAGAGCCAGAAAAAATAGAAAGGAAAGGAAGAAAAGAAAGGGGAAAAGGAGAGGGTTAAAGGGAAAGGATTTGTTGAAGACGGAAAGGGAGTGGCTGGCTGTCACGAGCTCGAGGAAAAGGGCCAGGCCCGCAGAAAGCAAGCTTAGATAAAAGAGAAAAAAGAGTCTGGTTTTCAGTTTCATTAGCCAGAGGTATACGTTAGCTTATCTTTTATGTCAAGTTAGGGAAGGCTCTGCTCGAAAGAGGCGTAACTTGAAGGAGTTTTTATCTAAGGTAGGGGGAAGTCATCATATTTGTGCTTGCGCCTGTCGAGGGCGTCGCTTTAAAAAATTTCTGGCATTTATAATTAGCCTTTTCTGATTGAAGGAAATCTTCTTCAGGGAAATGAGGAATTTTAGAGGAAGCAGGGCCTAATATTTTTTTCAGCCCTTTTAGATAAGAAGAGGATGAGGATAAGATGGAATGCTGATCAGATAAAAATTTAGAATAAAATAAAGTCAAAATGACAGGATGATGAGATGATGACAAGATGAGATAAGATGATGACTGAATCGCGATAAGATAAGGCTAAGATAGTAGCGAGATGATGAAGGGCTGAGGATAAGACGTTGACAGAGCAGGATAGGATGATGAAATCAGGATGAACTGCTATTCAAAAAATTACAGTTTTTATCAGATAATTTAAACAAAATTCTGGTTCTGTTCATTTTGAGCAATAGCTTTGAGCACTAGCCGGCAGGAGAAATGCTGGGGGAATAGTTTAACCGGATCAAGGAGAAGAGAGAGAAAAAACCATGGCCTGGTAGCCCTTGAATTCAAGTTTTAAATCGGCGGTCATTTTTTCGAGACCGCGCTGGGTCTGATTCAGGTAAACCAGCTTGATTTCTCTTTTAATTTCCGGTGGAGGTGTTTTTTCCTTTTCTTCTCTCTTTGCTTTAAATTCCTTAATCAGGTCAGCAATGACTGCCGGCAAAGAAAGAATGGAAACGCCAATATTCTGAGAATCCCTGCCCGAGGGATGGACCGGGCCATAAGGCGAATAACGTCCATCGGCAGGCGGCAGGGTCACCTGGACCGGTGGGGTTAACCTGAATGTGCTCTGACTCTGGGCAAGAAGCTTATCTCCAAGGAGCAGGGAGACCCGGTAGCGCCGGGTAATATCAGCCTGAGGGGTGGAGGCCAGAATAACTTCTGAACTCAAACTTACCTCCAGACTTATTTCCCGCCTGATAATAAAATCATCGGCTTTAAGTTCAAGGTAGAAGGTTTTGACTCCGCTTTGCCGGAGAAAAGGTCCGCTTTCAAGGCTGATGGTGTTTAAACCCTTCTGCAAAAGGCCAGCCTTCAGGGTTTCATCCTCGAAAATCAATTTAAAGAAGGCGCTATTAGCCATCTGGACGGCCAGAATTAAATTATCAGGGGGAGAAAGCCGGGTTTCAGCCTCAGCCGGTAGCAGGAAAGCCAGATCATTGATCAGGGGATAACGCGATTGCCACAGGCGAAGGTAAGCCCAGAGCTCGTTCTGAACTGTTCGGGGCAGAAAATCAAAAAAGACGCCTTCGCCCCGGAAATCCTCAAAGAAGCGAGCCAGCCAGGAATAGGAACGGGAAAGATTATTGGCCCTGTGCCAGGTAAAGGCCAGAATTAAGCTGGCTGCAGGTTTTTCTTCCTGGCTTAGAGAGTCAAAGCTGGTTTCAAGGAAGGAGGCAATTTCGGCCGGCGAAACATTCTGGAGAAAGAGAGAGGCCAGATCCTGCTTCCAGTCCTGAGCTGCCACGCGCGCGGCTGAAAAAAGAATGAAAGCTATCAAGACCAGAAAGAGCCAGTTCCTTGGTTTCATCCTCGGCTCTCTTCGCATTCGAAAATCAGGGTCAATTCCAGTGAATCTGTGGGCAGAGCGTCAGGCAGACGGGGCAGGGGGAGGCTTAGATTGATGGCTTCCAGGGCAGCCCGATCGAAAGAAGCCTTCTGGGAGGACAGGATGATGCGCATGAAGGTGATTTCGCCGCTTTTATCTACACCAATTTGAAGATAAAGGGTCCCCTTTTCCAGGGCAGCCCTGGAGGCGGTAATCTGCCAGTTTTTCTGAAGGCGGGAGACAACTTCCTGAGCCCAGGGGGAAAGGTCATATTTCGGGACCTCCATGGTTACCCGGGGCACCTGGGCGGCAATGGGTCCAGAACCACTGATGATGGGCATACCAAGCCCGGCTTCTTTCTTTTCTTTGCCGGGCTCGAGAGCCAGGACATAGCGCCAGTAATCATGGGGAGAACCGGGTGTGGGAGCTGTTTCAGGCGCTTGTCCCCTTTCTTTTGCCGGCGGTACGGGTAATTTCAGGGTAAAGGAGGAAGTTCCAGTTTGTCGCCGACGGGTCAGGTTGAGGGGGGGATAAGGCATTGGTCCGGGGGGTCTCGGTCGGGCCAGGGGAATAACTGCCTCCCTGTCAAGGAGGCTAAGCTTTTCTTCGTAAGCTGAACCTGAGGAAATGCCACCAGAAGGAGACGATGAACCTCCCGGCCGCGTGGCGCCAGCCGTGGTCCCCTGACCAGAAACAGGTGGCAATGTCAGTCCCTCGCGCGGAACAATATTCACCTGGGTGACCCTTTCAGGGAAATTGATGATGGTCACCGGAGTCAGAGCCTGGATAAGGATAATTAGAACAAAGATATGAACAACGACAGAAAAAATAAATATGACTAATTTTTTAGGCCAGTCCTGCCTCGGTTCAGGCTGAAAATACACTTTTTCCTCTCGTTGAATCATTATATTAAAAGCTGCTGATTTGGGAAAGCGTTTCATTTCCCTGAAGGTCTGTTAAATTGCTCGTCAGGGACGTGGCAAATTATCAGGATAAATGGACTTCATTTCGCTTTTCTTTTAAAGACAAAAGAAAAAGATTTTCCATCTGACCTGAATACCTTCAGGCTTAAAGGGCAATTAATTCCCCCATTAAATTTCGGCCTGGCGAAGGTCTGGCTAAAACCATCTCCTCTCCGGGATAGGGCATCCTTTCAGGTTATTCGAATAAAAGGCCTGGATTCATTTCTCTAAAGGCCGGTTGACCTTCCGATTGACGCCAGGGTGGGATTATGGTATAAACTCTTACAACTTTCTGGCGGCGGATGACCCATGAAGCTGGTAATCAACGAGCTCGATCTCAGGAAGTTTAAACGCAAGGCCAGTCGTTTCTATCCCCGGGAAATTTACGGGGTTCTTCTGGGGAAAAAGCTTAAAAATAATACCTATAAAATCATAAAAATTATTATCCCCCCTATCAGGGAAGCGACTTACGATTACGTCATTCCCGATTACGAAGAAATTGACCGGATTGTGGCTCAGAGTGGCCTCCGTTACATTGGTTCCATCCATTCTCACCCCCAGGCCCCGCCGACAGTTTCCAGCCACGATTATCAATACTGGGACAGAGACCTGGTGGTAGGTATTCTGAGTGTCAGGAAAAGAAATGTCTATAAGGTGACTGAACTTAAATTCTGGCGGAAAAATGCTTGTCTCCCGATCAAGTTTAAAACTTTCCGTCCAGGCGAAAATTCAGCCTGAGCTGGCTTGTTCCTGATATTAAGGCGAAAGGCTGATTGTGGTCATTAAGTGAAATTAAGTAGCAAAAATATGAATAAAAAATATGTGGCCTGAAACATTCTTTGGCTTGATTTTAAAATAATGTCAATTTATAGAAGTTTTTCCCTAATAATCAAAAACAAGTGAATATATAAGTTGGCACCATTTTTAACAGGCAAAAAAGGAAGCAAAAAAATAGGTAAATATGTAGGGCGGCACCATTTTTGGTGTGGGGGGAGTTAAACTTGGCCGCAAGAACAGGAAACAAAAAAGTTATTGTTATTATGCCCGCCTATAATGCAGAAAAAACCCTGGAAAAGACAGTCGCCGACATTCCCAGGGAATGGGTGGATGAAATAATTTTGACTGATGACGCCAGCCAGGACAGGACAGTCGAGATAGCCCGGCGGCTTGGTCTGAAGGTTTTTGTTCATGAAAAAAATCTGGGATACGGAGGCAATCAGAAAACCTGTTATCGCGAGGCCCTGAAAGCTGGAGCTGATATTGTGGTTATGGTGCATCCCGATCATCAGTATGACCCCAGGGTCATTCCCGAGCTGATTACCCCCCTCCTTCATGAAGAATGCGATGCTGTTTTTGGTTCGCGCATGCTCGGCGGCGGAGCCCTGGAGGGGGGCATGCCCAAATGGAAATTTCTGGCCAATCTCTTTTTGACAGCTCTCGAGAATGCTGCCTTCTGGATTTATTTGACCGAATATCATTCAGGTTTCAGAGCCTACAGTCGCCGCTATCTGGAAAAGGTAAAATTTGAAAAAAATTCGAATGATTTCGTTTTTGACACCGAGATTATTGCCCAGGGTGTCATGCACGGTCTGAAGATCAAGGAAATTCCCATCCGGACGCGCTATTTCCCCGAGGCTTCCCAGATAGGCTTCTGGCGCAGCACCCTTTATGGCCTGGCCATTATCAAGACAATTATCAAGTTCAAGCTTCATGTCTGGGGTCTCTGGCGCCAGGAACAGTTTAGCTGAGAAAAATAGCCTCCATAAAATCCAGCGTGCCCTGATTAAAGGAAAATTAAACTATTTTAAATGTGCCTGAATAAAAAAAATTAATAAAAAATTAAAGGTTCTTCAGATTTTTCTGTGGCTAAAGACGATAATCTTAAGGCATTCAACAGCAGATTAAATCCTGGCCAGTTCATCGTTGCCGAGGACAACTGGAGAAATATCCCTGAGAGGCAAAATCTTAGGCTTCAACTCGTCTTTATGGATTTATCTTCGGGTTCTGTACAGGCTGTCCGAAATTGATAATTCTTGGGGTTTAGCCCTTAGAAACCCGGAAGGGTCAAAGTAAAAGAGGCCAGATTAAGCCTTTCAGGATTCATTTCAAAGAGAAGAAAAATTCAAAGGGTCTGGCCCTGAGCTTCCCTTCTTCTTCCGGACCAAGATTAATTGTTAGCCAGTAAAGAAAGTTCTTCCCTAGACGATAAAAAGGTGGCTCGCTCAGTTCTATCTTTCTCCTGGAAGAATCAACGGCTCCTTGGAAAAAAGGATAATCAAAAGCCAGTAGTTCCACCGGAATTTTTCCCGAAGGAGACGACATTTCGATCTCTATTCCCTCAAGGCGGGTTGAGGCCTGGAACCAGAAATGATAGGGCCGATTGGCCTGGGGCAGGAGGAATGTTCCCGGCATTTTAAGCTGAGCCACCCGGGAAAGGGAGTAAAAAGTAATAATTTGATTTTCAGGCCACCTTTTCTTTACCGGATGGGTGAGAACCAGCCTGGGATAATAGGTAAACCAGAAAAGGAGAAAGGCGAGAGCAGCCAGAATAAAGAAGACTTTAAAAGCAAAACTAAATCTGAACTTCAGGTCGAACCCGAGCTGGCTGAAAGCGAGGCAAAGGAAGAAAAGGCCAAGCCAGATATAGTTGGGCCACCAGAAGCTGCCTTCAATTTTAAGAAAAGAAGGAAGAATCACGGGAAGAGAAAAATGCAGATGGCTCAAAAGAAGGAAAAGACCACCGGAGCGGTCAGTCGTACCAGCTGTTGTTTCCTGGTAAAGATTAAGGGGAGAGAGGAGAAGAAGAAGGGTTATGATCAGGCTATAAATAAAAGCTCCACTGGCCAGAAAAGACAGGTATTTTTTCCGATTGGTCGCCAGAAAATAGCCCAGGAAAATAGAAAAGCCCCAGAAACTGGCAACAAGCGGCCTGGCCTGGGGAGCATAGCCAGATCGCTGGGTAAGAAAGGCGGAGAAAAGAAAATAGGGCCAGGTCAGGAAAATGATTGACCAGGCCAGTTTCTTCTTCTGACGGAGCATGGTTAGCAGGCCGACAAAAGCAAAAAAATAAATCGGGGCATAAAGCAGAAGACCATCTCTTTGGTCAAGGAAATAACCGGCCAGGGTTTCCCAGCGAAAACGAAAGGGAATGGAGAGGAAAACAAATTTCAAGAAAGCCAGGGATTCCTGGCTGCCCATGGCCCCCTGCCAGGAGACAGAGGTGGGATTGAAGGAACCATAAAGAATTTGCTGAAAGGTCAGGTAGCCCGTAACTCCCGCGAGAAAGGGAATAAGGAAAAGAATAAAATTTTTCAGCTTACCGGAAGTTTTTAAGATTTTCAGGAGGGCGTAAATAAAAAAAGGAACAATAATAAAGATATATTTTATAGAGTGAAACCAGAGAAAAAGGGAAAGGAAAATTCCGGATAAAGCCAGCTCGTGTGACTTCAGACCTGCAGGTTTATTTAGCCAGCGAAAGATTCCTAAGGAAAGGCAAGCAATCACTATTTCCGGATAAAGATGAAAAGAATAAAAGAAAAGGGGCGAAGTCAAAGCAGAAATGGCCCAGAGCTTCAGGGCAAGCTTTTCTCCCCAGCCCTTTTCTTTGAAGAAGAGGAAAATCTGCCAGCAAAAGAGGGCCCCCCAGAGGCTCAGACCAAGCCTCGGGAAGAAAACCAGGGCTGAACCGCCAAGAAGCCGGCCGAGCCAGTAAAAGGGGAGGATGAGAAAAGAAACCCCGGGTGAATGAAAAGAGAGACGGCTGCCAGCTCTTGCTCCAGGAACAGTATGCGGCTCGATGATTATTCCTGGCCCTAAATATTGCTGGTAATCTCTTTGTTCATAATTGTTGGCCAGGTCAAAGTCATGGTCGACAAGAAGGCTGTGAGCTATGATTAGATAATGTGGTTCATCTCCAGAAAAATTAGCTCCACGAAGCTGCAGAATAAATCCACCCAGGCTAAAAATTATCAGGGCCGCAAGGAAGAGAAGGGCTGATTTCTGTCTTGGAGAAAGGGCCCTGAAAAAAACCGGACATTTTTCTTTTAAGACTGATTCAGGCGCCACTTCTTTAAATAAGAGCACCATGATCCAGAAAAAGAAAATAATAACGAGAAGAAGATAAAGGCTGAGCCGCTTACTCAGATCCTGGCCGGTAAGGAAATGCTTCAGGGTCAGCGGAGCCAGACTGCAGAGGATAAAGGGAAGAAGAGAAATGGAATTATGCCTGATAATGGCTGAGAAATTATTCCGGCTTAGAAGCCAGATTAAGCCTGAAGAAGAAAGCCAGAAAAAAATAATAATTGCCAGGGCTAAAAGGAAGAAGAGAAAAAGAGCTGGCCAGGAAAGATCAGGGGTGTGATTGACTATGGTAAAATGCCTGGCATTCCTCCAGAGAGAAATAAATAGGCCCAGACTGAAGGCCCCGATGAGAACCACGGTGATTGACCTTATCCAGGAGGACATGCTGGCGAGACTATAAAAAAACTTTCCCTTTCTGTCAAATTGCTGCCTGCTCATCCTTAAAAGTGTGGTGGATGCGGCCCTTTTTTATCCTGAATATTTAGCCATTTTTTCGCTTAAATAAGCGCTCGTGTCAGGGTAAAGCAGCGACTTTTTAAAGCCCTTTTTAGCCCCTTTTTAAAGGTTAAAATATTAATAAATGGTCCTTCAATTATGAAAGACATTTATGACTGGATTAAAATTTTATATCTTATTGATTTTAAAAGAAATACAGCCGTTACATCTCAGATAAACCGCCACAATTTTCACGGAAGAGCCATTGCTGCCGGGCTGATTTTAATCAGAGAAACTTAAAGCCTTTCTTTGCGTATAGAAAAATGATAGAAAAAGATTAGAAAAAAAGAAATTTTTCTTTAAAGCCAGCTTTTGGGTGAAAGTCAGGGTAAAAAGAGGTTTGATTAAAGATGAAGGAGGCGAAAGTGAGTCAAAGAAAATTTTCAGCCTGGAAAATAAAGCCAGTTCTTTCTTTATTTTTTATTTTTTTATTCTTTTCCTTTGGCTGGTCTGTTCAGGCTCAAGAGGTTCAAGCGAGGGGAAGCCGTGCTCTCGCCTTATCTCTTGATGAATGTATTGAGCTGGCCCTTAAGCACAATTTAAATTTAGTTGTTGAAAAATATGGTCCTGAAATAGCCGAAGCTGCGGCCAGCCGGGCCAGAGAAATGTTTCTTCCTCGTTTCGATCTGACCTTCGGGCGGCAGCGCCAGGAAAATCCACCCTACTGGTGGATCCAGGGAGCGACCACCATTGTGACCAAATATCAGGATTATAGCTTCTCGGTCAGCCAGCAGTTGCCGACTGGAGGCCTTGTCAGCCTTTCTTTTTCCAGTTATCGTTCTGATACCAACCAGGCTTTCCAGCTGATCAATCCCCGTTATGGTAGCACGATCCGCTTCGATTTAAATCTTCCCCTTTTACGCGATTTCGGCCCAAAAATGAGCCGGCGGGAAATAATTCTGGCTGAAAAGAATATTGATGTAGCCTGGAAGCAGTATGAGGCAGCTCTTACGGAGACAATTTATCTCGTCGAAGAAGCTTACTGGAATCTGGTTTTTGCCGTCGAAAATCTTAAAGTGAAGCAATATTCTCTTCAACTGGCCCGGGATTTGCTGAAAAAGAATCAGAAAGAGGTAGAAGTGGGAAAGTTAGCTCCGATTGAGCTTTTGAATGCTGAAGCCGAAGTGGCCTCCAGGGAGGCTGAGCTGATCCAGGCAGAAAGAATGGTGGAGAGGGCTGAACAGGTTTTACATAATCTGCTGAATCTCGAGGTCGACCCTGAAAAAGCCGGCTCCCTGATTACCCCCAGGGAGCAGCCTGAATTCAGGCCGCGCCAGCCCTCGCCTGAACAGGCCCTGCAAAAAGCCCTGGAAAAGAGACCTGAGCTGGAACAGTTAAGGAAAAACATTGAAATCAGGGAATTCCAGGTGGCTCTGGCTAAAAATGACCTTCTGCCCCGACTGGACCTTCAATTTTCCTACTGGAGCCCCGGTATTTCAGGAGACCGCCTCCTTTATCTTAACGATAATCCCTTTCTCGGGGTCATTGTCGGCCGGGAAAAAGGAAGTGCCTCTGATTCCATCCGGGATGCTCTGAAACTTCTTTATCAGAACTGGAATGTGGCCCTGAATTTTTCCTTTCCTTTGAGCAGTTTGACCAGCCGGGCCAATTATGCTTCAGCTCGCCTTGAGCTTGAACAGAGCCAGGCCAGATTGAAAAGTCTGGAACAGCAGATACGTCTTGAAGTCAGTGATACCATCAGAGATATTGAAACTAATGCCAAGAGGGTGGAAGCCCTGCGCTTGGCCCGGGAAACAGCAGAAAAAAGATTGCTGGCTGAAGAAAAGAAGATGGCCGTAGGTTTGACCACTAATTATTTTGTGCTTCAATATCAGGCCGAACTGGCCAATGCTCGTTCCCTGGAGCTGAGAGCTCTGGTTGATTATATCCTGGCCTGGGCCAGGCTGGAAAAACTCACCGGTGAAATTCTCGATCGTTACCGGGACAGGCTAAAATTGATGCCTGAAAGTAAATAAAGCCCGAATAAAACCTTTCAGCAACATTTTAGCCATGGAAAACCCCCTTTCCTCAAGCGGGTGTGTGTAGCGTATTAATTTAAAAGATACTATTTAAGTATCATTTTAACTGAATGAGATGAGAACCAATGACCCTCCTGTTAAGCGGATTCTTTCCTTTTTCAGTAATATTTTTTGATTAAAGGCATAATAGCGGCTCATCCTTAAAAAGTGTGGTATGTGCGGCCCTTTTTTATCATGAATATTTAGCCATTTTTTCGCTTAAATAAGCGCTCCTATCAGGGTAAAGAGCGACTTTTTAAATCCCTTTTTTTAGCCCCTTTCTAAAGATTAAAATAATAATAAATTATCCTTCAATTTTGAAAGACATTTATGACTGGCTTAAAATTTTATATCCTATTGATTTTAAAAGGAATACAGCCGTAACCGGCCCGATAAGCTGCCACAATTTTCCCGGAAGAGCCAGGCATAGCTTGCCTTATTTTTTCCGGCTATGTTATCATGATTAAACGTGAAAATTTCTGCTGTTATCATTACTTATAACGAAGCTGAGCGTTTGCCCGCGGCCCTTAAAAGTCTTGAGGGTATTGCTTCAGAAATTATTGTTGTGGATAGCCACTCCACTGATGACACTGTTAAAATTGCCCGCCATTTCGGTTGTCGTGTCTTTGAACGGGACTGGACAAATTACGCCGATCAAAAAAACTTCGGTCAGAATCAGGCTACCTCTCCCTGGATTCTCTCCCTGGATGCTGATGAAAGACTATCGCCGGAACTGCGACAGGAAATAATTTCCCTTTTACCCGTTGAGCCTGACTGCGCCGGTTTTTCCATGCCCCGTCGTGTCTTTTATCTCGGTCGCTGGATTCGCCATGGCGGCTGGTATCCTGATCGGCGAGTTCGCCTCTTTCGTCGTAACCTGGCTCGCTGGGAAGGCGAATTTGTCCATGAGAAACTCGTGATTGAAGGGGAAGTAAGAAAGCTTCGGGGCGATCTTCTTCATTTTCCTTATCGCCATATTACGGATCACATGCGTCGGATTAATCTTTTTTCTGAGCTCGGGGCAAAAAAACTTTATGCCAGCCGTAAAAAATGCCGCTGGTATCACCTCCTTTTCCTGCCGCCCCTTCGCTTTCTTCGAAATTATATTTTTCTGGGCGGCTTCCTTGATGGCTTTCCCGGGCTGGTGATTGCTGTCTTGAGCAGTTACGCTATTTTTGCCCGCTACGCCAAACTCAGAGAAATCTGGATCCGGAGTGAGAAAATTGAGCCTTGTCCACGTTGACGCCGGCCTTGAATGGCGGGGGGGCCAGCGCCAGGCCCTCTTCCTGGTTCGGGAATTAAAGAAGAAGGGTTTCCGGGTCTTTTTTGTGGTTCAGCCTGGTTCGCCCCTGGAACAAAGGGCTCGCCAGGAGGGCCTTGAGGTTATTCCCCTGGCCATGAAAGGCGAAGCCGATCTCTGGGCGTCGCTGAAACTGAGCCTTATCATGAAAAAGAAAAAATGTCAATTAGCCCATTTCCATGATGCCCATTCCCTGAGCCTTGGTCTAAGAGCTGCTTCCTGGGCAAAGGTGCCCATCATTGTGGCCCATCGCCGGGTTGATTTTCCCGTCGGTCGTAACTTTTTTTCCCGGAAAAAATATGGCCCGAAAGTGGATAGTATTATTGCCATTTCTGAAGGCATAAAAAAGGTTTTAGTCGAGGGCGGAGTTCCGCCGGAAAAGATTGCTGTCATTCCTTCCGGTATTGATTTTTCAGTCTTTGAAGACGTCAGGGACCGCGATTTCCTTCGCCGGGAGTTCGGCTTTGCGGCTGACGATTTCCTGGTAGGAATTGTAGCTGCCCTGGAAGACCATAAAGGCCATATCTATCTTTTTCAGGCCACAAAGCTTGTTCGGGCGCATTCGCCCAAAATCAAATTGATTGTCGTCGGCACAGGCTCCTTAAGGCTCGAGCTGGAATCACAGGTCCAGCAGCTTGGAATTGAAGATATTGTCTTTTTTCTCGGCTTCAGGGAGGATGTGCCTCGAATTCTAGCTTCCCTTGATTTATTTGTCCTGAGTTCCCATCTTGAAGGCCTGGGAAGTTCTCTCCTTGATGCCATGGCCTGTCGCCTTCCAGTCGTGGCCACGCGTACCGGGGGTATTCCGGAAATTGTGCATCATGGAGAAACAGGCCTCCTGGTGCCACCTAAGGACCCTGAAGCCCTGGCCAAAGCCATCATTGAACTTTATCATGACCGGAATTTAGCCCATTATTTAGCTGAAAGGGGACAGCAATATGTCCGGCGTCATTTTTCAGCCGAAGCCATGGCGGAGCGGGTAATCGAACTTTATTTTAAACTGGCTCAGAAGAAAGGGGTGAATATTTATGAGGGCCGGAGCTGATATAAAAAAGGCTAGACCCTCGGTAAAAATAAAACCTCTTCGACATCAGGCTGAATTTGAACAATGTGTGGCTATTCAGAAGGAAGTCTGGCAACTGGAAGATATTGAGGTCACTCCTGTCCATCAGTTCTGCATTGGCGTGAAAACCGGGGCCATTTTGCTCGGTGCCTTTCTGGATGAGCAGATGATAGGCTTCGTCTATTCCTTTCCTTCTATTTATCAGGGGAAACTCAGTCATCACTCCCATCAACTGGCAGTTCGGCCTGAGTTTCAGGGCCTGGGCATAGGCAAAAAACTCAAGTGGGCGCAGCGATCTCACGCCCTCAAGCTCGGCCTTGAGCTTATCACCTGGACTGTAGATCCCCTTAAGGCAAAGAACGCCAATCTCAATCTTCATTCCCTTGGGGCTATAACCCGAACCTACTGGGACAACTTTTATGGCTTTTCTCCGTCGTTGACTTTAGGTCCAAATATTCCGACTGACCGCTTTTTGATGGAGTGGTGGCTGAAATCGCCTCGAGTAATTAAAAGAATCAGGGGGACTCCCCAGATAAATTATCAGCCGGCTCATTTTCCCAAAGCCGTTGAGGGTGAGCTGGCGAATGGAGATAAATTGAGACCAAGCCGACTCAAATTAAATTTGAAAGAAGATCTAATTCTGGTGGAATTACCCCGCGACATAAAAGCTTATCGCCAGGAGCCAGCTCTTATTTCGAGCTGGCAGGAAGCGCTGCGAAAGGTCTTTAAACATTATTTCCGGGCCGGCTATGCTGTCAGCGATTTTATTTTCGGCCCGAGAAGCTTTTATGTGCTGGAAAAAATCAGCCGGCTCAAGGACCTGAAGTTAAAATGATTTAAGGAAAAATTCAAAAAATTAAAATTCAAAAAATTATGGTTATGAATTATAGTCATTCATGAAGTTAATAACATGACATGATTTGAATAAATTCGAATTAAAACCTTAAGGAAAAGGGCAAGATTGATCAGTGCCGAAATTAGAGCAGAGAAGAAAAATTTTAAAAGCCGGAAAAAACAAATTTATGATAAAGAAAATAAATTAAAAGCAGGTCCAATAAATTTTAAATCATAATTACAAAGCGAGAAGCGCGAATAATAAACCTATAAATGACTTAATATTTTGGCCACGAGATTTGGACAGAATAATTTAATTTAACATAGAGCGACAGATGATTAAATTTAAACAGACGAGTAAATGGAAATAAAGAGGAATAAGTGTAAATAAAGAAGAAAAAGTTTTAAGATAAAGCAGGAGGCAATGATGAAAATTGAGAGGGTTGAACTTTCGCTTCTTTATCTTCCCTACGTCCATCCCTTTGAAACCAGTTTGGGCCGGGAAGAAGGGAGAACTTTTATCATTGTTAAGGTTTTCGGGGATGGCCTTTGTGGCTATGGGGAGGTTGTGGCCAGCCAGGCCCCCCTATACAGCTATGAGACGACCATCACTTCCTGGCATATTCTGGAAGATTTTTTGATTCCCCTTCTTTTTAAAGCCGGTCTTTCTGAACCAGAAGAATTCTCGCGGGCTGCTCTCAAATTCCGTGGACATCCCATGGCCAAGGCCGGTCTTGAGCTGGCTCTCTGGGATTTAAAGGCCAGGGCCCTGGGCGTTCCCCTTTACCAGCTTTATGGGGGGACACAAAAGGAAATTACTCCTGGAGTTAGCTGTGGCATCGAGGATTCCTTAGATGAACTTCTCCGCCAGGTTGAGGGATATGTTCGTGAAGGTTATAAGAGGGTTAAAATAAAAATAAAGCCTGGATGGGATGTCGAGCCCTGTCGCCTCCTGAGAAAACATTTTCCTGACCTTCCCCTTCAGGTTGATGCTAATGGCGCCTACAGGATTGAGGATAAAGAAAGGCTCAAGGCCCTGGATGAATTCTGCCTGCTCATGCTGGAGCAACCCTTTCCTCCCTATGATCTCTGGGATCACAGTCGCCTGGCCCGGGAAATGGCGACACCTCTCTGCCTGGATGAGAGTATCCTCAATTTTGATTCTGTCCGTAAGGCCTATGAAATGGGAGCCTGTCGGATTATAAATATAAAGGTCGGTCGGGTCGGCGGTATTTGTGAAGCTCGCCGCATTCACGATTATTCTCAGGTTCATGATTTACCGGTCTGGTGCGGCGGCATGCTGGAGAGCGGTATTGGCCGGGCCCATAATCTTCATCTGGCCTCTCTGCCCAATTTCCTTTACCCGCCTGATCTTTCAGCCAGCAAACGCTATTATGCTGAGGATATTATTGAACCTCCCATAGAACTTACCGCAAGGGGAACAATTCTTGTACCTGAAGGTCCGGGAATTGGCGTCAATCCGGTTGAAGAAAGAATAAAAAAGGCAACCAGGCGCCACGCTGTTTATCTTCCCTCGAATTATTAATTAAATCATCCTGAATTAATTCTTTAGCCAGGAAGAGGATTTAATGAGGGCGGCTGGTCAGGTCATTCCAGCATAAATTTGTTTTTAAGGCCAGGTTAACTGGCTGTTAACTGAGCTCAAGAAAATATTTTTAGCCTGAGTTGGAACCTGAGTTGAAAAAAGACCAGAAGTGAAGAAATGTAAGTTCAGACTGGTTCTTCCAGCAGCCAGCCAGGAAAGAGAAAAAAGGTGCCATATTGACAGAACAAAAACCGGTTAAGAACAAAAAGCAGTTCTTGGAAAAGCAAAAAAGGTTAACTCGGCAGATTTAAATGGTAAGACAACAGAGTTAAGAATGAAGATATAAGAATAAATAAAGCTTTAAGGATAATTGACTGAAATTAAAAATAATTGAGTAAGAATAAGCGCAAGAAACTGAAGGGAGGTGCCAGGTGGCCAAAATCAGAAGATTCATAAATTTAATATTATTAATTTTTCTTCTCAGTTTTTTTTCCTGGGCAGGGGATCTTCCTTTCATCCCCCTACAGCCAGAAGCCACCAAGCCAGATTGGCTAATAAAAATAAAAAATTACTATCAGAGCAGGCAAAGGCAGATTCTCCAGGAATATATGGAATTCCTTTCTTTTCCCAATATCGCCACGGATACGGAAAATATTCTTAAAAATGTCCGCTGGCTGGTCAGAGCTCTGGAAAAAAGAGGGGTTGAGACAAGGTTACTCCAGATGGCTGGAGCGCCTCCCCTTATTTTTGGTGAAGTTAAATCTCCTGGAGCCAGACTTACCCTTGGCTTTTATGCCCATTATGATGGCCAGCCCGTGGATCCATTCCGGTGGGCGACTGATCCCTGGAAGCCTGTGCTTCTGGATAAACCAGCAGAGCTTGGAGGCAAGCCCCTTGATCCTTCCGTTTATGATTTTTCTCTTTATCCGGAAGCTCGCCTCTATGCTCGCTCCTCAAGCGATGATAAAGCCCCGATAATGGCCCTGCTGGCCGCTCTTGAGGCCCTGGAGGCTTCGGGTCTTTCTTTATCGGTCAATCTGAAATTTCTTTTTGAAGGCGAGGAAGAGATGGGTTCACCCCATCTACCTGCCCTGCTTAAAGCCAATCAGGAGATGCTTGAGGCTGATCTCTGGATCCTCTGTGATGGGCCGGTTCATCAAAGCCGCCGCCACATCGTCTATTTTGGAGCGCAGGGTATCATCGGTCTGGAGATGACCCTTTACGGCCCCTCAAGACCCCTGCACAGCGGTCATTATGGTAACTGGGCACCCAATCCGGCCTCGCTCTTAGCCCATGTTCTGGCCAGCCTGCGTGACGAGGAAGGTAATATTTTAATTGAGGGCTTTTATCGAGATGTTCGGCCACTGACCGGCGAGGAGAAAAAAGCTTTGGAGGAGGCACCAGCCATTGATGAGGCTTTAAAACAGGAACTCAAGATAGCCTGGACTGAAGGCTCAGGTACCATTTATGAAAGAATTATTTTACCGGCCCTGAATATCCGGGGCATAAGCTCGGGTAATGTTGGCCGGACCGCTCAGAACGCTATTCCCACCGAGGCTCGAGCTTCCCTGGATTTTCGTCTTGTCCCGGATCAGAGGCCAGAAAGAGTTAAGGCTCTGGTTGAAGCCCATTTAAAAAAAATGGGTTTTTATATTGTCTCTTCGGAGCCAGACGAAGCCACCCGTCTTGAGCATCCGAAAATAATTCGTTTAGAATGGGAAGAGGGTTATCCTCCAGCCTGCCTGCCCATGAATGAACCCCTGGCCAGGGCCATGATCAGAACCTTAGAGGAAGTTACTGAAAATCAACTGATTAAACTCCCCCTGGTTGGGGGCAGCATTCCCCTTTATCTTTTTTCTGAGCTTCTGCACAGTCCGGCTCTCATCCTGCCTCTGGTTAATCACGACAACAATCAGCATGGCGAGAATGAGAACCTGCGTCTTCGAAATCTCTGGGATGGAATTGAAATCTTGGCTGCCCTTTTTTACCGTTTCAGCGATTCAGCCGGAAAGAAACCGTTACCGTAAAAATGATTCCAGTTGGTTTGCCATCAATAATGGCCGGCTCATATTTCCACTGTTTGACTGCATCTATGGCGGCTTGATCAAGTAAGGGAACTGAACGCAGCAGGGCTGTCCTGACGACGTTGCCCTGCTCATCGGTTTCGACTTCCAGAATGACGATACCTTCAACGCCGGCCGCTTTGGCGGCTTCGGGATAGACAGGATTAATTTTTTTTATCAGGCGGGGGGGTTTGATGGCGCCCACAGCTCTGACCGGGCCAATGGCTCCGCCCATGACTCCACCTGTGGAGGGGCCTTTTTTCCCGGGCGTTGTCAGAAGATGAAGGGCGAGAAAATAGGGGGTGCCATCGCGGCCTTCAAAACCGAGGATAGCTGCGTTCTTTGAAGGAATGATGATCTCAGTATTGAGGAGTTCAATTTTTTCCTGATCCATCTGTTCGGCCACAGTAATACTGAACTGATTGGGGGAACTTACAATTTGTTCAGTCATGATCATGGAGGGAGAAATAGCCAGAAAAATTTCTCTGGAATCAAAGCGAATAACATGGGTTAAAGTTTCCCGGGGGCGAGCAAAAGTTGTCCAGGCAAGTTCAGCTTCGGTCAGCAGTCGAACGTCAAGGAGATTAAAAACACGGCGAATCTGCTTTCTTTCCTCTTCCGGATCAATGCTGGAAGGAATACTGGCACTGACCAGCGGACTGAGATAACTTGAAGTGACAATGGTTAAAGGCTCATGAGTAATGGTTCTTTCACCTTGATAGAAGCGCAGTTTAAGAACCGGGGCGGTCTGGGCTGAAAGATAAAGGGAGAGGATAAAAAAGAGAGAAAAGAAGGCCATGATTATTGCCAGATTTTTTCTCTGGCCAGCCATGACTTTCTCCTTTCAGAGGGTGATTTTTGTCTCCGGGCTTTCCGCCCAGATAAAAATAAGATTAGAGCCAAAGGGCTTATAAATAACCGGAGCCGCGGGCTTCTCCTTGACCTCAAAGCGAATTATGCGCAGGGTCTCGGGTGAGGAAGCTGCCTCAAGGCGGGATTTTTTCTTGTGGAGCCCGGAAATGATAAATAAAGAAATAAATATGAGAAAAATGGAGAGGCCTGAAACAAGAGCCAGACGAAGCGGGCGAAAGGGCTTTGTGGAAATAAATTCTCTTTTTTCCTTTCGATCTGCCTCCAGCCTCAATTTGATTTTGAACCAGAGGAGGTCAGGGGAAATTTTTTCTGGCTGAAGCAGGGAATAGAGCGGTCTTATTTCTTCAAGGTCTGCCAGCTCCTGACGGCATCGCGGGCATCGGTCAAAATGGTGGCGCATAACCCAATCTTTGATTCTCAAAAAAGGAACAGAGCTAAAAATAAATTGGTAAAATTCACAGCTCCTCATTTTTCTCTCCTCTCTTTTTTCTCATCAAGCCAGGTTCTGATTTTTCGGCGAGCTAAGTAAAGATGAACCCGCACGGTTGATGGCCGGCAGCCCAGGATCGTCGCTATTTCCTGACTGTTCAGGCCTTCACCTGCCCAGAGGGTCAAAGCAGCTCTTTCTGGCAGGGTTAAATTATCAGGGAAGGGGAGGGACAGGCCAGCGATTTCTGTCTCTTCAGAATTATTTCTGGACATGTTTCTGGAGATGGAAAGGGAGGAAGGTTCCAGAAGGTAGCCAGAGAGATGATGGAGCAAGCGGCGCCATCGGGTTCTTTTTCTTTTAAGGTCAAGGGAGCGGCGATAGAGAATAGTCAGGAGCCAGTTTCGGAAACTCCGGGCTGGATTATAGCGATGAAGATTGCGGAAAGCCTGAACAAAGGCTTCCTGGCAGACATCCTCCGCATCCTGACGGTTGCCAAGGAGACTCAGGGCTAAGGCCATCATCTGGTCAGCATAGGCCTCCACGATTTGCCTGAAGGACTCAGTCTGGCCCTTCAGGCATTCGGCTATGACCTGTTTTTCATCCATGAGAATGGTAATTCGATAACCATAATATTTTACGCCTGAGACCATCAATCTGTTTAGAGAAATAAGAGGCTGGACATCTGATCAGAGTCAATCGTCCCTTCAGGGATAATAAATTCGCTTAAAAATAAAGAAATAAGGGAAATAAAAGTGAATAAGGGAAATAATAAGGAATAAGGGACGAGCAAATCATAAAGCCATTTTTCATGAGACAAATGTCTTCTAATATAAAGGTAGAAACTTCTGGCTGGAAGGTCAAAAAAACTTGATTCTAAAAAATCTGGTTTTAAAATCGTAAAATAATGCTCCCTGAAAATTGTGACAGGAGGTCATGATGATTAAAGGTCGAGGTAAAATTTTCTTTCTGGCTGTTTTAGTGATTATTATAGCCGGATTAGTTTCGCCTGAGCATCTTTTTTCTCAGGAGAAGGAGGAGACAAAATATCTGGTCATCACTGGAGCCAGGCTGATTGATGGCACCGGAGCCCCTCCCCTGGATAATGCTGTTATTGTTATCGCTAGAGACCGCATCATTGACTGCGGCCCGAGGGCGGAAGTGAAAATTCCCCCGAAGGCTGAGGTCATTGATGTTAAAGGGAAGACAGTTATTCCGGGGCTGATTGATGCCCATCTTCATTTCACCTATCCGCCCAAAGAGGAAGAGTTTTTCTTTATTAACGAGGCTATCTCTGCTTTTCGGGCGGCCAATTTCTTGCGCCAGATGCTTTTAATCGGCGTGACCACCGTTCGCGATGTATCCTCTTTAGGCCGTGTTGGCTATGAGGCGAAAAAAGCCTTTAATCTTGGTCTTTATGAGGGCAGCCGACCCATCGTAACCGGGCCTGGAATTACCTGTACTGGAGGACACGGCACCGAAGGATATCGCCTGGGTATTGTGGAAGAGGCGGATGGCCCGGATGGATTCCGGCGGGCGGTCCGCCAGAGGGTCAAAGATGGGGCTGATTTAATCAAAGTTCTGCCGCCCTATTCCCGGGAAGAGATTTTCGCTGCCGTCGAGGAAGCCCATTTTCATGAAAAGTTCATCACCGTTCATTCCGGTGTATATAAAGCTCAGTATGATTTTGTTCGCTGGGCGGTTGAGGCCGGAGCTGATTGTATTGAACATGCCTATGCCCTTCCTGATGATGTTATCCCTCAGATGGCAGCTAAGAAAATTTACTGTGTGCCCACACTGTCGATTCTTCTGAAGCTGGGGAATCAGTATAAAGAAAAAGGTCCGGAATGGGACTGGAAAATCAAGAAATATTTTGAGTGTCGGGAAATTTTCCGGAAGCTCAGGGCAGCCGGGGTAAAGATGGCCATTGGCACGGATGCTGTTGGCGAGAATATGGTCTTTTATCCTCATTTCTATTTTGAAGAAGTGGAGAATTTTGTCGCTCTTGGCGCTTCCCCTCTCGAGGCCATTATTGCGGCGACTAAGATCGGGGCTGAGGTTTGTGCAGCCGCAGATCGTCTGGGCACAATTGAGAAAGGGAAAATAGCTGATCTGGTCGTTCTCGGCGGCGATCCTTTGAAAGACATCAGGCAGCTGCGCACAGCTTATCTGATTATTCAGGCCGGCCGCAAAATCCCCCTCCCCTAAATTGGTGCCACCTTACCTATTTACCTATTTTTTATTGGTGCCGCCTTATTTATTTACCTAATTTTTAAATAATAAGCGCTGCGAACAAAACGAGAAGACAATAATAATTCAGGAGCTCCCATATAGTTCAAAGTGCGATTTTTGATTGGTTGTTGAGCTCATTTTGATGGGAATTTATCTTTCTTAGCTATGGTGGAAGGAGAAAATGAAAATCAGAGCGTTTTCTAAGCTTCACCAGCTAAAATGCTATTTCCTACATTTCCATCAAAAAATTTTCGAGTTGGTTCTTTACTTGAAAATCCTCCTTGATCACAGGAAAATCGAAACCGAAACCAGTAAATATAATCTGAAACTCTCATTCTAATATTTCGTATGAATAAACAGAAAGAAATAATGGTCGAGTCGGAGGACAAAGCTGTTGTTCGCCGCTGTCTCCAAGGAGATAAGAAAGCTTTCGAAATTCTGGTCAGAAAGTATGAGCAGCCGATGATCAATTATTTTGGCCGGATGGTTCAAGACAGGGAACTGAGTCTGGATTTTACCCAGGAAGTCTTTGTTCGAGCCTACGCAGCTCTCCATACCTACGATGAGAAATTTAAGTTTTCTACCTGGCTGTTTCGAATCGCCACCAATCTGCTGATTGACTACTGGCGAAGAAAAAAGATATCGCTGGTTTACATCGATGCCCCGGTCACTGACACTGACCAGGAGCCGGTTCAGATTCCGGATTACGAGCCATCAGTCATGGAAAAATATGAGAAAAAGAAAATGACCGAACTCATCGAAAAGGCCATAGCTCGCCTTCCAGAAAACCTGCGGGAGCTTTTTGTCCTCAGGCATATTAACGAATTTTTCTATGAAGAAATTGCCGCTATCAAGCATCTGCCGGTGGGAACAGTCAAGAACCGGGTTTTCCAGGCTAAAGAACTTCTCCGCTCGATGCTGGAGGAAAGATGAACTGTCTGAAAAGCTCTGACCTTTACGCTTATCTGGAGAATGAACTATCTTCAGAGGTCCGGCTGAAGTTGGAAGACCATCTAAAAAATTGTCCCAAATGTCAGAGGCGTCTGGCTGAGCGTCAATCTTTTCTGGAATCTATAAAAAACCTGCCCGACCTGGAACTGCCTTCTGATTTCGCTGAAAGAGTCATGGCCAGGCTGCCTGAAACCAGGATTCGGACCAGAGGATTGATTTTCCTGGCCGGCGGAATCTATCTTCTTTTCGCTCTCATGGTTACTGGACTGATATTCGGTCGTCAGGGAGCACTTTTCGATTTTTGTCTGACTTCTTTCCATTATCTTTTTAATCTGACGACCGACCTGAGCCGGCTCATCCTCAATTTGCTGCAAGTTGGGTTTGCTCTATTTAAGGCCCTGAAGATTCTTTTCGCCACCTGGGGCCGGTTAATTTCAGGCTTCCTGCCAGTTTCCCATCTTTTCTTGGTTACCTTAATTTTCCTCATCATCCTGACTGGAAGCCTGGCCTGGTTTCTGCAAAGGCCGGGCAGATTTTCTCCAAGGAGTAACCACCATGAAAACCCTGCTCAGTAATAAAAAAATAAGAATAGTAACACTCATAACCATGCTGCTGATTCTGACCGGGCTGGGACAAGCAGTCTGGTTCAGGCCTGATCACCCCGACCAGCCCGAGTTCCAGAAAGAGATAATCATAGCCAAAGGCGAAAGTCAGAAAAATGTTGTGGCCCTTAAAAGCCGGGTGGTGGTCGAAGGCCAGGTCAGAGAAAATGTCGTGGCCTTCGGCGGAGAAGTTCTGGTCAGCGGAGAGGTGGGTAAATCGGTGGTCTGCTTCGGCAGCCGGGTAGTCATCAAGTCCACGGCGGTTATCTCCGAAGACCTGGTGGTTCTGGGTGGTAGCCTGGAAAAGGAACCCGGTTGCTCCATCGGACAGGACACTGTTTTCATCCCGACCGGAGCGAAGTTTACCCGGGAGGTTTTTCTCAAGGGAATATTTTTCCAGTTAGGAGCCATTATCCTGGCTCTCAAGCTTATTTCTCTTTTCTTTGGCTTACTTCTGACCATTTTTGTAGCCGGGATTTTTCCAAGACAGATATATTTCGCCGCAGGCAAAATCCGTACGGATTTCTGGCCGATTCTGGGCATCGGTTTCCTGACGATGATAATCTATGCCGGCCTGATTATGCTTTCTGCCCTGCTGATATTCGTGATTATCGGAATCCCGCTTCTCTTCCTGCTGATGATGACCGGAATAGTCCTTAAGGTTTTTGGGGGAACGGCCTTCTCCTATTTCTTTGGAGAATCTACGCTTCGGGCTCTCGGAGTAAAAAAAATGCCGTCAATTATCTGGACGGCAGTTATCGGTCTGGTGGTGGTCGCCTTTTTAGGTCTGATACCGATAGCCGGTCTCATCTTCTCTCTGGTGGTCAGCCTGGTGGGCTGGGGAGTAGCTCTCAGGACCAGGTTCGGCACTCTGGACAACTGGTTCAGCCGCCCCTAAAATTCGGTACCGCCCCCCTAAATTGGTGCCACCCTACATATTTACCTATTTGCTGGCCTCCTAATAACTTCAACTTAATGTGTCTCTCTAGGTTTATTTTCTGATTGTAATTGATTCGTTTTTTATATCGACTCATGTATTTGAATAAAAATATCATCTTTTCTTGAAATCTTTGTAACTAAATTGATTCTTCGGGCTTTCATGTAGGTAAAATTAGATCTTGGGTGGCTTTTCATTAATTCGCCTCAAGCGAGTTTGTTATTCATGAGGATGATTAAGTCAAAATAATTAGAAAAGGGATTGACCCATTAGAGTTGCCTTAAAAAATCAGTGTCGTAGAACCTGCTGCAGCTTTTAGCGCCTTCAAATACTCAGGCTTACCCAAACGGAACCCTGAGGTACCAAGATAGTGACAGAAAACAAAAATATATTAAAATTATTAATTTTATATTGAGACTGACTCAGCCACGGCTGCATAAAAATGTAGCAACTTTTCGACCGCTACGATGAAGAATCGCCTTAATATCTTTCCCTGAAATTTGACTTGCTCGACGAGGCCAGGGATGTTCTTCAGGAAATCACCATCGGCTTTTTAAGGTGCAATATCAGCTACAATTTGACCTGAAGCCAGAAGCCTTTATCTTCCGGGTGGCTCGAAATTAAGCCCATCGTTTTTCGAGAACAAAAGAGCACGGAAACTCAGCGGCAAAATCCGACCACTCTTCAGAGCCTGATTCAGGAGAGGATTAAGAGACCAGCTCAAGATTCAACAGGAATGTAAGTCAGCGCTCTGGCCAGCTTTAATTTTTTTATTTTTTCCTTAACATTTAAGGAAAAAGAAAAGTATATTTTTATAGATGGATGAAAAAGAGAAAGAGCTCATTAACATGATTTTAGCGGGAGAAACTGAAGCTTTTGCTGACCTCATTTTTCCTTACAGAGAAAAAATTCTAACCTTAGCCTATAGGCTGACGAACAACGAGCAGGATGCTCTGGATATTGCTCAGGAAACTTTCCTCCGAGCCTTTCGTTATCTCAGGCACTATAATTTTAGCTACTGCTTTCGCCACTGGCTGCTTCAAATAGCCATCAATGAGGCGAAAAATATCCTTCGCCGTCGTCACAGAGAAAATAAAGCTAAAATAAACCTGGCGGAAATAATGAGACAAGAAAAGGAAAATCAACTTGCTGCCAATTTTCCGCCGAAGCCACAGCCCGAGCTGATAAGCGATCTTGAATCGTACTTAAAGTTTCTTACACTTAGAGAGAGGCAGGTTTTGATCTTACGAGACCTGGAAGGTCTGAGCATTAAAGAGACAGCTTCGCTCCTTCGCTGTTCCAGCCTCTCAGTCAGGGTGAATTTATCGAGGGCCAGAAATAAGATTCGTCAGTTATGGGAAAGAAAGAAAAGCCAAGGAGGTTAAAGAATGAATTGTCGCCAGGCCAGGAAATTGATGCCACTTTATGCTGGTTCTGATCTTCGGCCCCATCTTGAGAAAAGGCTAAAGGCTCATCTTGCAAGCTGTTCTCAATGCCAGCAAGAATTGGATTCGCTTAAAATGGCCCTGGCCAGCTTCAAAGAAATGGCTCAAAAAAAAGAACTTCAATGGCCGGATCTTTGCTGGGCCAATTTAATGGAACAAATCAAACAGGAAAAGATTAAGTCAGTCCCATTTTTTGTCGCGAACAAACGCCTGGCCCTGGCTTTTAGTCTGATGATTCTTCTCTTTGGTATTATTTTAATCAATTTACCCCGGGAAAAGTGGAAGTGGTTTCCTCTCTCTTCTGTGACTCAACAAAAAATGAAGGAGACGCCGGCAAAAGAAATATCCCCTGCCTTTGAGGAGAAAGCGATAGCAGAAAAAAAAGAAGCGCCTCTTCTATTTAAGGACAAATCACTTTCTTCAGAAATTCCTGCCCCGGGAAAAATAAAAAAGAAGGAAGCGGCCAGCTTTGTCGCCAGCTTAAAAGAAAAAGAGAAACTTTCGGGCGCTATTCCGGCGGAAGCGCCCGATAAAATTACCATAAATCTTTTCCTTCCCGAAACAGGAATCCAGGTAATCTGGATTCTGCATAAAGATTTTGACTGGCAAGGAGCCATAAAATGAAAAGGGGAAATCTTAAAAAGAAAATTGGATACTTGAAAATCATCATCCTTTTTAGTCTTCTCCTGAACCTGTTCTGTTTCGCTCCAGGTGAAGCCTGGTCGCAAGCTCAAGAAAAGATAACACCTTCTTTGCCTTCGTTTCGCTCAGAAGTTATTAAGCTTAAATATAAAAAAGCTGAAGATATCAGACCTCTCCTTTATAGCTTTCTCAGCCCCTATGGCCGAATCTCTGTCTCCGAAAAAATGAGCGATGTTTTAACCATTTCCGATTTGCCCGAAAATGTGGAAAGAATTTTAAATTTCATCAAAGAAATTGACATAAAACCAGCGGATTTTCTTTTCACGGTGCAGGTCATCCTGGCTTCCAGGGACAGTGAAGTCATTGATGCGGAGATACAAAATGACCCGATAATTAAAGAGCTGCGCCAGCTCCTCAAATACAGGGGGTTCACTCTGATCGATTCAGCGATTATCCGCGGCTCTGATAATCAAATATCAAGTCTCATGCTGGGAGATGCCGCTCAATTTTCTCTTGAGCTTCGGGGTAAAGCATCAGGAGGCCAGACGCCTGAAATTATTCAGACCGATATTTTGTTTAAACAAAGAAAGACAAAGCAGGTTAGGGAATCTCCAGTAAGAGATCTGACAACGCGACCTGAACCACAAATCATCTGGCTCGAAACGAATAAGCCTCTTCTCGAATCTCATCTCAATCTGAAATCGGGCGAAAGAGCAGTGGTCGGCGTGTCCCGCCTTGACGGGGATGACAAAGGTCTAATTCTAATCATCTCGGCCAAAATATTGCCCTAGCCCCGCAATTGGTGCCACCTCAAAATTGGTGCCACCTTATTTATTTACCTAATTTTTGGCTTCGCCCCAAAGTTACATGATGACATTTGACATTGACTTAGAAGGAGGGCGACAACCTTTAACATCATTAAATCCCCGATAACATCATTAAATCCCTGAAGAGCAGGTGTTACCCTATGGACAACCTTGAGATTAAGATCATCCTCTCTTACAGAGTACCCGAAATGGCTTGAACTTCAGCAGTCTTTTATAAAGTCTTGACCAGGATAATGACAGGCTGATGCGGCTGGTTCTGCTGGCAATAGTGAAAGCGCTGGAGGAGAAGGCCATAGAGGATTACAAGAAGCCTTAGGCGGGAAGGTATTGGAGAAAGGGCCGGCAGCCGCATCCGAAAAATCTTTAAATCTTCTTTGAGCCGATTCATTAACTTCTAAGTCGGGTTTATGATCGGGGGAAAGCAGAGGTTTTTTGTCCGTTGTTAAGGAGGTCAAAAATTGAAGCATGTCGGCAATCGCAGCGGGAGGCGATGGAGGCAGGAAAGGGTCAGGTGATTCATCTTTCTTAGCGGCTAGCAGGGACGCAGGCGTTTCGGATTCATGTTCCTGGACCGGAGAGAGTGCGCTCTGCGGCTGTTTACAGGAAAGGGCAAAAAGAATATGAATTCTTTCCTTAGAGCCTCGATAGTTTCAATGTTTTCAAGAACTTCTTCCACCAGCCTGAATTCCATCAGCCTGGGATTCGTTTTGGCCTATTCCTTTTTCAATTATTTCCTTCAAAAAGGCCAGGGCTTCTTCATCGTTCGTCAAAGCCAGATAAAAAATAGCGGTTTTCTTTAGCTTCAGATTTTGCTCCCGTCTGGCAATATCAATCAGTTTGCGAATGGCTGGTTTTGTAGCTGACTGGGAAAAAGCAAAAAGCAAATTTTCTTTTATATTTTCTTCTTTAGTTTCATCATACATTTCAAATAAAGCCTCTTCAGCCATCCTTTCCCGGCTTTGACCCAGCCAGAAAATGGCTCTTTGCTTGATTTTTAAATCCGGATTTTCTCGAGCGATGGAAATTAATTTATTAAGGGCTTTTGGATTTTTATTCAGGGCTAAGGCAAAAAGGACCTTTTCCTTTAAGGCCAAATCCTTAGCCTGGTCAAAGATTTTGCTTAAAGCTTCAACTGTCTCTTCTCCTTTATGCTGACCTAACCAGAAGATAGCACTTTCTCTGACCTGGTGGTCAGGGTCGCTGGAAGCTCTTTCCAGAAGCAAGGGGATAACCCTCGGGTCATCATACTGGCTGAGAATGAAGAGAGCCTGGCTGCGAAGCCTCGGGCTTGGATTTTCCCTGGCGACTCTTTCTAAAACAGGCCAGGCCCTATTTTTTTCCAGGCTCATTAAAGCATTAAGAGCGATGAGTTTAATTTCAAGCTCAGGGTCAGTCTCCTTTTCATTCAGGCTTAATGGAGGCGACGGCGGAGGGATAATAACTGAAAGCCCAGCTACCGTGCCTTCGACTCCATGTTCAACGCCACCTTCAACACCAACTACGCCTTCCTTAACTCCTTTTACGCCTTCTTCGACCCCTCTGACCCCGCCAACGCCAGTTATTGTCGCTTCTATGTATTTTTTAAACTCAGGATAGCCCGATTGAACTAATTTCTGGGCAATTTCAATTTCTAAAAGCCGGGCTTCATTTCTCCATGAACTGGAATTAAATTGACGCAGGAGCTGTTCGAGCCTGTTCAGGGCTTCTTTTTTCAGGGCCACCTCCCTTTCTTTTTCTGCTCCGGTCTCACTCAGCCGGTAAAGGCTATAGCCCAGCCAATAAAGAGCATTATCGAGATATGGGCTTCGGGGAAATTCAGAAATTAATCTTTCCAGATTTCTTATGGCTTCCGGCCATTCTTTTTGATAAAGCGCTGTTTTGGCCTTAAGAAATATTTCTTCATCCGGCTCTCTTTTCTGGGCAAAAACCCAATTCGATATCAAAAGCAGGCAAATTAAAAAGAAAAGAATTCTCAATTTTTTATATTTCATTTTAACCTCCTGCTATCATCGCGGGCTAGGTTTGTTTATTTCAAGAAAAACCTTTTTCTCCTGAATCATTTTTTTAATCATTTCCAATGTGACTTGATCAATTTTATCTGAATAAGAAATTTCCTTGAGGACGATCTCGAGATCTTCCAGCCATTCAGCCGCTACCGGGTCTTTTTGCCAGAGGTAGGTCCGCAGAAGCTTGCTCTCGAGAAGAAGCCGGCGAGCATACTTTTTATCAATTAAAATAAATTTTTCTTTTTCAGACTGAAAATTAGTTAACATCAGCAGCAAGGGTTTAAGGTCAGTCTTATATTCTTCAAGCGATGTGGGCATGGGTTTGGGGGATAAGGTCGCTTCCGAAAAGCCAGAAGATTTTGTAAGCGTCCGATAAAGGAAGAGGCTGGCCAGCGCCATAATTAAAATTAAGGGCGTAACCCAGACTAAAGAGCGGGGGTTAAATATTCTCTTTGCGGGTTTAGTCGCCTGGGTTCGAAACTGGTTTTCCTTGATCTTCATTTCGATAGCCTGCCAGGATTCTTCCCAGAGGGTGGGCAAAAGATTGCTTAATGGCGACTTAGAAGAAATTTCCTGGAGGGTTTGCCAGATGCTTTTGATTTCAGAATAGTTTTTTTGGCAGGCGGAACAGCTCTCAAGATGCTTTTTCAGGCCGGCTTCCTCCCGGGCAGCTAATTCGCCATAAAAATGAAAAATTATCCTTTTCCTGGCCTTAGCGCATCTCATCTTCGGCCTCACTTAATAATGACTTAAGATTTTTCCTTAAAAATTGGAGGCTGCGAAATAAATTCTGTTTAATACTTCCTTCAGTACAACCCAGGAGGCTGGCGATTTCTTTAATGGTTAATTGTTCATAATGCTTGAGCACAAAAGTTATTCGCTGCCGCAGCGGCAAAAGATTAATAAAATATTCTATTTTTTCAGCCAGTTCCCTGAGGGCAAAATCTCGGTCAGGTTCAGGATTATTCCAGAAGAATTCGCTGGGAAAATTTTTTCGGTAAAGGGAATTCATTTTTTCTCTTCTTTTCTTTTGCCGGCAAAAATCGATGGCGGTGTTAACTGCAATCCGGTAAATCCAGCAGGAAAAAGTTGTCTTGCTTCTGGTTTGGAAAGAAGGCAGGCGATGGAAGGCTTTAATGAAAGTTTCCTGAAGGATGTCCTCAGCGTCGGCCACATTGCAGGTGAGATGATAAGCAAGGGCAAATATTTTCTCTTTATTGGCCTCATAAAGAAGCCGCCACGCTTCAAGGTTTCCGCGCCGCGCTTCTTCGATTAACTTCTCTTCAGACATTACTGACATTAATTAAAACGATTTAAACCCTTCTTTTGTTGACATTAGCTGGGTCGTGGCTGCAAAAGAATTCAGATTCTTTTCCTCTGAAAATTCAACGTTGTTTTTATTTTGCCCGATGGGGCAAAAAAAGGGAATTTTTTTATAAATTTTAATTTTTAAGCTACCAATATTCCTTTCCTTCTATCTCAAGTTTTTTTATTTCACTCCCCCTTTTCCTGAAAGCTGAACTGGGGCGATGTCAGGGATTGGCGCAAGTCAAGGGTTATTGGCCAGAAGGGTTATTGGCCTGCAAAAAAGTGTCTCTTAAAGCCCTGGTACTTCTCGAGCCGGGTCGATTATTATAATTTCTAGTTTAATACAATTGCAGTCAGTAAAAGCTATTAGACAGGACCCACATTAAAGCAAAATCCTGAAGACAGAAAAACATTTTGGACAGAGAAATATTTTTATCCTTTCAGACTTTTTAATGAAACCGAGCAATAGACATTTTAGTTCTGGAATTTCGAGTCTTTACCTGATTTCAGAACCGAGTAATGAATGAGGAATGAGATAAGCCACCAGAGTTATGACGGCGGCTGCTATCACCCAGCTTCTTTTTATCGGCCTTTTCCTGCCTGAAGCCAGGGCGGCAATCCAGGCCAGCATGGCCACAAGACTCTTATTGTCAGTAAGGTCATGCCCTACAGGAAAACCGCTCCAGAAGGTGCCAAAAGCCATTTTCTGAACTATTGGACCAAGAATAAAACCACCGATAAAAAGCAGGAGAGCTGTCCATCGAGCCAGACCGGCCAGCTCTTCATTCCAGTTGGCAGCTGCCAGACCAGCCCTTACGGAAAAAAGCATGGCCAGAAACATAGTTATGATGTGAGCTATAAGAATGGGTGAGGAGACCGGGCCCTTAAACCTGATGATGATGGGTTTTTCCCCCGTTAGAGAAATTTCCTGAGAATCACCAAGAAGATGGACATAATATTCAAGCTTACCGGCAGCAGGCTGCTTCGGGAGAAAACCGACCAGCCGGTTTTCTTCTGCCTCCATGCTCAGAATATTCCAGGGCTGGCGCGTTTTATAACGCTTAAATCTTAAGTAGCCCTTAACCTGACCGGCCAGATTTTCCGGCAATCTAACGACGACCCGGCAATTATCAGTATTTTCGGCGCTCCGGGGGAGACGGAATTTAATCTCCTGTCCGAGAAAGCTGACCTTGCCTGAAAAAGGGTAAGTTGGTCCGGTCAGCCGCTGGTAAGTGGCTGAAAGAAGGGTTATTATTAGCGCCAGAATCCAAAACAGAACCTTCTTCATCGCATTTCTCCCTTAGAAGTTTTATTTTTCTTTATGCCCCGCCTTGAGTATCAGCCAGAAACCTGCCAGAATCAGCAGTCCTGGCCAGAAATATTTCCAGAGGTATCTTTCTATTACCTGAAGTTTAACCAGCAGCAAAAATGTGCCCAGTAACATCAGAAAAAGAGCTGCTCCAGAGCGCTTAAAACCTCTTCCGAGATAGATTGAGATTCCAATCAGAATGAAGATAGCTGGCCAGTAAGTGGATATGACTCGACCGAAATCAATGTATCCCACCTGTTCGCCTAAGAAGAGCAGCCCGATGATTATCAGCAAAAGACCCCAGAAAAAACGGCTCGGTTCACTTTTATTTTTCATTAGTTTTTAATCCTCGAAGCTTATTTGAGAAACGATGTTATACCATGATTTTAAAAAACTCTCCAAAATTTTCCTGGGCTTGAACCAGGAGGCAATCTCAGCTTAAAAGCCCGGAAAGTTTCAGGCAGTTGAGTCAAGCATATGAGCATCTCAGGTGCCTACCCGTCAGCTCTGAGAATTTTTACCCGCTCTTGACCTCTCTTCTTTTTTCGCTTCTCGGCTGTTCAATTTTTAGTATCTATTGATGACGGTGAAATTGTCATAATAAAGCTCATTCCATCCTCCCGGCCAAAGACTTCATTTTTATTTTCCAAAATTTAATTTTCTTAAAATTTTTAGTTTTGTCCAGAATTACGCGAGGGGTTTGACATGGACATATAAAAAGGGCCGCAGCCTTCTAAGTTAGCAGATTTTTATGGAAGAGTCATCCCATGATTGACCCGGAGCTCTTTTTCAAGCATATTAAATAATAAGGCTATGCGTCCGCGGAAATATGTAACCAAGAAATATCAGTTCTTTCTTTTTGGAATTTTTATCTTAACAGCCTCCTTTCTTTTGGCCGCGGTTCGCTTCGAAAAAGCCAATATTCTCTTAATAACCATAGATACCCTTCGCCCTGATAGATTGAGCTGTTACAGCCAAAAATATCTTCAAACAAATAATATCGATAGCTTGGCCAGGGCTGGGTTCCTTTTTGAACGCGCCTTTGCCCACAATCCTTTAACCCTTCCTTCTCATGTCAATATCCTTTTAGGCGTCACGGCGCTTTTTCATGGGGTCAGCGAAAATGCCCGATCAGTTGTCGCCGGCGATTTTTTAACGCTGGCTGAATTTTTAAAAGCCAAAGGCTATCAGACAGCTGCTTTTATTGGTGCCTTTCCCCTTGATTCTCGATTTGGTCTTAATCAGGGTTTTGATCTCTATGACGAAGCCTATCCGGCCCGCTCCGGTTCCCCCTTTGTTTATCCTGAACGCCGGGCTGAAAGAGTTATCGAGAGTGCCATGGCCTGGTGGTCAAAAATGGATAAAAGCAAAAAATGGTTTGTCTGGATCCATCTCTGGGATCCTCATGCTCCTTATTGGCCGCCCGAGCCCTTTGCTTCTCGATATAAAAATGACCCCTATACGGGCGAAGTGGCCTACGTCGATGAGCAAATAGGAAAACTTCTTTCCTTTTTAGCGAAAAACAACTGGGCTCAAAATACCTTAATTATTTTAACTGGCGATCATGGCGAAGCCCTGGGTGAGCACGGGGAGATGACCCATGGTTACTTTGCCTATAACAGTACTCTCTGGATACCTCTGATAATTTCTGGACCGAAGATAAAACCCGGCCGCAGTGCTGCCTGGGTGGCTCATATTGATATTTTCCCAACTATTTGTGATTATCTGGGCTTGTCTCGTCCCCCTCATCTTCAGGGCATATCTTTGATTCCTTTCATCGAGGGCAAAAGACCTGAGAAAGAAAGGGCTATTTATTTTGAATCCCTTGAGCCTCATTTATCGCGGGGCTGGGCACCCATAAGGGGGTTTATGGAGAAGGGGAAAAAGTTCATTGAGTCGCCCATTCCGGAGCTCTACGATCTGGAAAAGGATTTTCATGAGGCGAACAATCTGGCTCCTCAGGAAAATCTTCAGCCTTTTTTCAGCCGCTTAAACCAGCTAAAAGAAGAGCTGTCCTCACCGCTTCGAGCAAAAAGTCAAACTGTTCTAACCAGGGAAGTAAAAGAAAAATTGCGTTCCCTGGGCTACTTGGCTTCACCCCCTTCACCTCCGAAAGAAAAATATGGCCCTGAAGATGACCTTAAAAATTTGCTCATTTATGAACAGAAAGTGGATCAGGCCATATTTTTAGAAGAACAGGGCAAAATTGCGGAAAGCATTTATCTGCTCCATGAGGTTATCAGGCAGAGAAAGGACTTCGGTAAGGCCTATGAGCGTCTGGCTCATCTTTATCGGATGCAGGGGTTGGTCGAAGAGGCTCTTAAAGTCATGGAGGAAGGATATAAGGCCAATCCAGATAATTATGTCCTGGTTTCAGGTTTTGGTATTCTCCTGGTTCAACTGGGAAAATCAGACCGGGGAATAAGTATCCTCAAGGAAGCGCTTAAAATTTATGACCGGGATCCTGAGGTTTATAATCATCTGGGCATAGCCTACTGGCAGAAAGGGGACTGGCTGAGCTCTCGTTTGGCCTATGAAAGGGCTATCAGTCTGGATCCTCATGATGCTCTTATTTTCAATAACCTGGCCACTCTATATCTTACGATGGCGCTGAAGAGCGGGGGAAAAGAAGAGCTTCTTCAGGCTGAAGAAATCTTTAAGAAGGCCATAGCTATGGATGCTACCCTTGCCGCTGCCCATAATGGCCTTGGCTCAGTTTATAAACTAAGTGCCCGGCTGGATGAGGCTATCTCCTGCTGGGAGAAGGCCCTGGAGCTCAAGCCTGATTATGATTATCCTCTCTATAATCTTGGGCTGGCCTACCTGGAAAAGGGCGAAAAAGCCCGGGCCCTGGATTATTTTTTGCGCTATCTGAAAATTAAGGGAAAGAATCTTTCGGCCAGGGAAAGAGAGGAGATTGAGGCTCTTATCGCTAAATGCCGTTAATTGTATAGTGGAAGAAATTATTAAGGTAGGCCAAATTAATATTCAAAGAACTAGAGATAATTCAATAAATTGAATCAGCTTTTTCAGGGGAAATTCAAAATTTTGAATTGACATTCAAATTATTGAATCGTTTGAAATTTAATTGTATTCCGGGCGAAGTTTAATCCTGCTTAACTTATTGAAAAGAAACGAGTTACAGGTTGTAAATGTGAGCTCTTATTCCCTTAGATTGGCACAAAAATTGCATTTAAGAATTATGAATAAGCATGAAAATAAGAAAGGAGGTGAGAATGAAAGGCTAGCTTAAATGGAAAATAAGGGCTTATTCAAAATTATGGAGGATAAGAAGGGCAAAAAAGGAGGGTAAAAATGAAAAAATGGTGCATAGTTTTAGGCTTTCTATTAATTGCTTTTTCTCTGGAAGCTCAATTAAGAACGGGAAATATTTACGGCACTATCGTTGATACTGAAGGTAACCCCCTTCCCGGAGTTTCGGTTACTTTGACCGGTCCGACAATTGCTCCCCTGACAGCCGTAACCACAGCGGAAGGGCGCTTCCGCTTCCTTTCGCTTCCGCCTGGGAAAGAATATACCCTTAAGGCTGAGCTTCAGGGGTTCAAGACGCATGTCGAATCAGGGGTAATTGTCTCTGTAGGAACCAACACCGAAATCCGCATAGTGATGGAAGTCGGTCGAATAGAAGAAGAGGTTACGGTGACAGCCACCGTACCTGTCGTTGATACCAAAAAGACGACAATTACTCATTCGGTCAACTATGAAATGCTCCAGTCTCTCCCGACAGCTCGAGACCCCTGGGTTATTCTCCAGACCGCCCCTGGCATTCTGGTTGACCGGGAAAACATTGGTGGCAATGAGTCGGGACAGCAATCAGGCTATGTTTCTAAGGGGAGCTCAGGTTTTACTGACTGGAGCCTTGATGGTGTCCGCATTTCTGACCCTGCTGCGACCGGAGCCTCGCCCACTTATTATGACTTCGATGTTTTTGAAGAAATTAATATCGTTACCAGCGGCCATGATGTGGAATCTCAGGTTGGCGGAGTCAATATTAACCTGGTGACGCGTCGCGGTGGTAATCGCATCAGCCTGGGTGGCCGCTTTTATCTCACTGACGAAAAGTTCCAAAACAAGCTTTCCCAGGATGAAATTGCCAAGCTGGGCGTAATGGGTTATAACCGGATCATCGAAATCAAGGATTTCGGATTTAACATCGGTGGACCCTTCATAAAAGATAAATTCTGGTGGTGGGGCTCATATGGCGTTCAGGAAATTAAAACCACAATGATTACCGGAACAAGGGATGATACCTACTTGAATAACCTTTCAGCCAAAATTAATTTCCAGTTGCTACCTGAGAACAGGGCTGAATTTTTTGTTCATGCCGGTAAAAAGGAAAAATTTGGCCGCAGTGCCTCAACCGATTTTCCGCCAGGCTGGTATCAGAGAGGAAAATACCATTTCGGCAGCCCCATTTTCAAAATCCAGGATGAGCACATGTTTGGCAACAATCTTTTCCTCTCTGTTAAATATGGTTTTACCGATGCTGGCTTTGGCATGTCGCCCATGAACGATGTGGAATTGAAGAATATGGCCTATTACAATGTGGAAAAAGTTCTCTGGGAAAATTCCCAGTGGTGGTTCTTCAGCGGCCGACCACACCATTATCTCCAGGGCCAGGCGATTTATTACAATGATAATCTGCTCGGAGCTTCTCATGAAATCAAGTTCGGTGTGGAATATGATTATCGGGGTCAGGATTATGTTTCGGGTTATCCAGGAAATATGTATGTTGAGTATAATTTCAATTATCCCATTGTCGACTGGAATGGCGATGGCCGGGTTGATATCCCCAAAACTGATTTTGGCATTGACCTGAAGCTTCTCCATTTATTGAATGGCACGGGAGGCAAGTATCTTTCTCATGGCTATGCAGCCTATTTAAGCGATACTATAACCTACAAAAGACTTAACCTGAAACTTGGTTTCCGTTTTGACCGGCAAAAAGCCTGGCTGGGTGAATTCATTTCCTACCGCATCTTTACTGAAGATATGGACCATCCTGATATGAAAAATTACTATGAAATTGTTCAGGCGAATACGACCCCGGGAACGGCAGAGAAATTAGCGGCTGTTTATCCTCGAGTTAAAGCCCCTTCTCGTGATCCCAAACATTACTGGGATGTCCTTTCACCCCGGCTTGGTCTGACCTTCGATGTCTTTGGCGACGGGAAAACTATCGCTAAGCTTTCCGGCGCTATTTTTGGTGAATTCATGAGCACCTGGCGGGCCTGGATGTGGGCCTATGGCGGACTCTGGGGCTGGATGAATTTCTGGTGGTATGACGCCAATAAAGATAATAAGATTGACTGGAAGGAACTTTACTGGGCTAACGCTGACACTTATGTTCCTTATAGAGCCTGGAATGATGCCGGGCAATTTGTCGGTAACTGGGACCGGGAAGCTGGCTACATGTGGGGCGACTTTGACTGGAAGAATCCGACGAAACTCGAAGAGCCCTACTATACTGTCGACCCCGAATGGAAGTCTCAGCGGGTGAGAGAAATTGTTTTCAGCCTGGAAAGAGAAATTTCCACTGACCTTGGCGTGGCCCTTGACCTGACCTATCGGATTTATGACCGTTTCCATGCCGAATTTTGGTATTGGCCGGAAACAGGAAAAATCCTGAACAGCAAAGACTTCTATATGGTGGCTGGCACGGTGCCTGCTTTCTTCGTTGATAAGGCTACAGGCAAAACCTACAGTGCTGAACAGGCTGCTGGCAAACCCTGGTATGTCTTGAAGCCAGATGTGACTTATACTCCCTATCGCTATTACACTAACTGGAACACCGATAGAAAAAATGTTTATTATGGTCTTGATCTCCGCTTCATCAAGCGCCTTTCCAATCGCTGGATGCTCAATGGTTCCTTCACCCTGCAGAATCAGGTTCAGTACTATGGAGAAAAAGGCTATACCGATCCGACCAATATCTGGGCGCTTGATGGCCAGATTTATGCTCCCAGTTTAGGTGGTGGAAGCGGTAAACTGGCGCAGCCTGCTTTTTCGCGCTGGCTGGTCAAGCTGAGTGGCCTCTATCAGCTACCCCTCGGGTTTAATGTTTCCATGACCCTTTTTGGTCGTCAGGGATTCATCATTCCGGCCACAGTAAGCCTAGTTGATACCCGGTTGCCGAATCCTCTGAGCCGAAGTAACACCATTTACATTCGGCCTTATGGCACAGGCGAAAGACTTCCCAATATGTGGTATGCCAATTTAAGAGTCGAAAAAATGATTCCTTTTGGCGAAAGAGGTAAAGCCTATTTAACGGCTGATGTCTTCAACGTGTTCAACTCTCATACGATGAATCGTCGCCGTTCCATCTTTCTGGGAACTTATTATGTGGCCACAGATAAGTTTGTTCCCTATCCACGTTCAGGTGAGCCCAATGAAATTTTGAATCCTCGAGTGGTTCGCTTCGGCCTGCGTTTCGAGTTCTGAACTCAAGTAGACAAAAATTAAGGGGCCTTCCCATAAGGAAGGCCCCTTTTGCAAAGCAGTATTTTCCCTAAAAATTTTGATGATTTAATGGCTTAGTATATTTAAATTTTTTAAAATCAGAAAGATATAAAATTTTAAGCCAGTCAAAAATGCCTTTTAAAATTGAATCGTGATTTATTATAATTCTAACCTTTATAAAGGGGCTAAAGAAGGGCCTTAAAAATTCGCTCCTCTACCCTGATACGGGCGCTTATTTAAGCGAAAAAAATGGCTAAATATTCATGATAAAAAAGCGCCGAATTCACCAGACTTTTTAAGGATGAGCCTTCAACCCGCTGACCTTATTATAAAATTCACAAAAGGATTTATTTTAAGGCTTGGTTTTTTGGTTTTGCGGTGGCAAATCTAGAGAATTAAAAGCAAAAGAAGGGATGTAGAGGAACTTCAGATGCGAGGTTTTAGAGCAAGTTTCGTGGGTCTCGTATTTTATTTAAATTCATTTATGTGGCCCCATGAACAATAAATTCGGTTAAGGCAATCAAGCTCAAAGGTCTGTCAGAAATTCCTGTTTTTTCTTACATAAAGCCGAAAGAGCTTAATTTTTTTAAGGATACTTATTCTGTTCATTATTTTTTATAAATTTATTGTCCTCATTTCAAACATACCTTTAAGCCTCCTTTCTAAATTGAATCAAGCGCCGGAAGCAGAAGACCTTAGGGAAAATCCAAGACAAATATTAATCAATTTCGAACTTGAGCTTAAATCTGAGATGGTTCCTATCGAAGATATATTCGATTTTCATTAATGCCGGGTACAAAGCTAAAGCCCATTCTGTCAAAGGAGTCTCCAGATTCCTCCTTGAGAAGTGTGTTGACTTCAGGAATTTTATGTTGTGAATAATTTGGTATCGTTTGAGCCTCGATCGGCTCTCTTATAATAGCAGGAGTGGGGTTTTAAAAAGTTTAAATTGGATCGCTTTTTAAAAAATAATATGAGAAAAATTTTTTCCATTTCAGAGTTGATTTTTATATTGCTTTAAATCTTATAATTTATTAATTGATTGATCTTAAAAGAAATATCGTCGATAAAGGCCTGATAAATTACCACAATTTTTACGGAAGAGCTGAGTCTCTATTGACTTACCTTCGTAATGCTGATAAGTTTGTCTCATTTTAAATTAACAGGGGGTTAAAAATGACTGAAGATGTGAAAAAACAAGGCCGGAAGAATGAAGAAGTACAGGAAACGGTTTTTGTCGACAGATTCACCAATGGCATCCTGGATCCTTCTGCGCCCATGCTGGGTCCAGTTAAAGACGGCGGCCATATCGTGGCTAATACTGCCCCCGGATGCTGGGGTCCAATGATAACCCCAGAAATTCGTGGCGGCCACGAAGTTACTATTCCGGTGGCAGTAGAGGGTGCGGAGCCGGGAGACGCCATTGCCATTTTTATTAAAAATATTACTGTTACTTCTCTGGCGACTGCCTCCGGCAATGACCGGATTATTGAGGGCAGATTTCTGGGCGACCCCTATGTTGCCGGAAAATGCCCGCAATGCGGGACTCTTTACCCCAAAACAGTGATAAAGGGCATTGGCCCTCAGGCTGTCCGCTGCGCTAACTGTGGCGCCGAGGCTTCTCCTTTTACCTTTACCAACGGATACACCATTGCTTTTGACCATGAAACCGGCGTAGGTGTAACTCTGCCCAAGGAAGCAGCAGAAAAAATTGCCTATGAAGCGAAAAAATACGCTGCTCTTCCCGATAATTCCATCCAGAACCCCATCCTGATTTTTGCCCCTCATGACCTGGTTGGCATAGCCACCAGACTGAGGCCTTTTCTGGGGCAGCTCGGAACCACCCCAGTTATGCCCATGCCTGACTCCCACAATGCCGGAGATTTTGGTGTTTTCCTCATAAACGCCCCTCATGAATACGGAATTAAAGAAGAACAGCTCGTAAACCGGAGCGATGGCCATATGGACATCAGCGATGTCAGAGAAGGGGCCATCCTCATCTGCCCGGTTAAAGTCAAAGGTGGTGGAGTTTATGTTGGCGACATGCATGCCCTACAGGGTGACGGCGAAATCGCGGGTCATACCTGCGATGTTTCCGGAATCGTGACTTTGAAAGTGCAGGTCCTCAAAAATGTTAACTTAGAAGGGCCCGTTCTCCTGCCCAGACCAGATGACCTTCCCTACCTGGCCCGTCCTTTGTCTGCTGAAGAAAAACAAAAAGTTATGAGCCTCGCCAGACGCTACGGTTTAAAAGAAATAGAAAAATCTCTGCCTGTTTCTGTCATCGGCACAGGAGCCGACCTGAATAAAGCCACTGACAACGGCCTGGAGCGAGCGGCTAGGCTGTTTGGCCTGAGCGTGCCTGAGGTTAAGAACCGGGCGACCATTAGCGGCACCATCAAAATCGGCCGTCATCCGGGTGTGGTTCAGGTAATTTTCCGCGTTCCGGTTGACCGGCTGGAAAAAGCAGGGCTTCTGGAGCTGGCCATAAAACAATACGGAGAACCATAAAATATAAGAAAAAATTTCAGGTAGCGTGGAAAAGCTCAACCCCGGAAGGCTCGGGGATATCCTCATAGATCAAACTCTGCTTCGGGTAGAAAATTAATTTATGGTAGAGCCAGAGGGCCGCGGCCATAAGAATAAAGATGGCGTAAAAAACCACCAAGCGCCTGGTGCTGGCTAGAATTTCTGGCTCCAGCCAGCGCGGGATGAAGATGTAAGCCAGAAATGAAAACAGATAAATAACCCACAAAACATGAACCTGGCTCTTACCCGGAAGGTAAGAACAGGCAAAAGGAAATTTTCTGTGCTGGAAAAAAAGCAGCTCCATCAGCAGCACAGCAAAGGCCAGGTCATAAAGGCAATGAAACCCGGCGGCCTTGAAGTTCCAGATTGTGCTATAAAAAGCGAATAACACCCCATAAAGAGGAGGAAGAAAAAATAAAAAAATACTTTTCCTTAGGGCTGAAAAATAGGGCCATCTATTAGGCTTTTCTGTTATCCGAAAAGCCCGGTTAGCTTCAAAGTTCACCGGAATGTTGACCGCATCCCTCACCCCGACCAGCATAAAAAAGCTTAAAACCAGAGGCAGTGACAGCATATTTCCAGACTGGTATTTCCAGAAATACTTTCCCGTTGAAGCCAGCATAATCAGGGTAAATGCAACCCCTATTCCCAGGTAAGACATAACCCGGTTGCGATGCAATCGGCTGCGACGGAAAGCGCTGTGGTAAAACCAGAAAGCTGCTCTTTCGCTCGGATTTCTCAGCCAGATTATGCTTAAAGTCGGCTCAGCAATTCTCCTCAGCAGCGACGGGCGATAATGCTTCGCCCCGTCCGGAGCCATTTTTTTCAGGTGCCGGTTGTAGGAAAACAAAACAATCAGAAAAAATGCTCCAACGACCGTCCCCAGAGCTAGAAGAGCCCTGCTCGCCAGCTTCTCAAAGAATACCTCCTTATTACCCATCAGCATCTGATACAAACCGGTAAACCAGAGGGGCGGAAAATTCATTACCCAGGGACTTGGCGCCTCTTTTATGGCCTGAAGGCTTTCATACCACCGTTCAATCCATTTGGTATCCATAACGAAAAAATAAAGCCCAAAAACATGAGCCGCCACCAAAAGGAACCTGATAAGGTCAGAAAGACGCTGAAAAAAACTTTCCCCGAAGAAGGATGGTAAATATTCCCGGTATAATGGCCATAGTGAAAAAGACAAAGGCTCCAGCGGCCAGCATGACCAGAAGATGGGTCAGGAAAAGAAGAAAGGTTGACAGAAGGCCATAGGCTCTTGATGAAGACAGATACATGGCAAAGACTACTGAAGATAGCGAATTAATACCCGCCACAAACAGCCCGAGAAACATTATCAGACTGATAAATTTAGCTGAAAAGAAAGTGAGCGGCCTGACCGGAAGAGGCATCAGGTTGGCATAATCTTTTTGAGCAAGGAAAATAACATCCCACTCAAAAAGAGTAATCAGACCGATTAAAACCATCATCAGCGTGGTGAAAATAGCTGTCTCGGCCCAGGCTGTTCCGCTTTCTGGAATCAGCAGGTATTTAAAAAGAAGCGCATCAGCTACATAACCCGGGAAAATAGATAGAATAGCGATAACACCTACAACCTTCCCTATCATCTGCTCTTCAAAGAAAACTGTTTCATTCAGAAAGAGGCGCTTAAAGAAATGGCGGGTGAGAATTATTAAGCGGGAAGTGGAAACAAAGGTGGCTAAATTAAATTTATCTAAGAGCCTGACCATGGTTCAGACCCGGCTAAGCATTTTTCTTCATCAAAGACAGAAGTTCCGAAGCGGCTTTTTCCGGTTCTTCCTGCAAGACTAACTGGCTGAAAATTTCCTCCAGCGACGGAACCTTCATCAAATGACGCAGGTTGTCAACCGAATCATCTGCCTGAATTCGCCCTTTATGCAGAATTATCACCCGGCTGGCTATTTTCTCCACCACTTCCAGAATGTGAGATGAATAGATGACGATTCTTCCTTCAGCCGCCAGATGGCGGATCAACTCTCGGACGACCAGAGCCGTGGAGACATCAAGACCAGAAAGCGGCTCGTCCAGAAGCAGAATTTCCGGGTCGTGGAGCAGAGCAGCTGAAATCAGCACCTTCTGGACCATGCCCTTGGAAAAGGAAGCAATTTCAGAATACATGTCGCCGCCGAGGCTGAAAACTTCCAGAAAACCTTTTATTTTTGGCTTGAGCACTGAGTCTTTAATCCCGCGGAGCCTTCCCACCATCATCAAGTAATCATAGGCGCTAAGGTGAGAATAAATGGCCGGTTCCTCCGGCACATACCCCAGCCTGGCTTTAAACCAGACCAGGTTTTTCCAGATGTTTCGACCCTGGTAGATAATTTCGCCACCTGTGGGCTCTAAGAGCCCAGCCAGCATCTTGATGGTCGTCGATTTGCCGGCGCCGTTTGGCCCCAGGTAACCAAGTGACTTCCCTGGCCTCACCGTGAAGCTAACATTATCCACCGCCTTCAGAAACCCCCATTTTTTGCTCACCCCTTTTAGCTCTAGCATCTTGAATCCAATAACCGTCCAAATTTTAATAATCCAATTTGGCTCTTCCAGGTTTTTAATGGGTAGAAATAAAAAATTGTTAATCTCACACAGCCTTACAGAACCTGCAGTTGAGATTCCTCAGAGACGAGCCGAAGCCGAATATTATTCATCTTATTGATATTTCTCTAATCGTCCTCCGCAAAGATGAACCGGCGTAGATTTAATCTGCTTTTGAGTGCCCAAAAAATTTATCTTTACCCACAAAAAAATCTGGAGAACCTGAAATTCAATAGATCCTGTAATTATAAGTTCTTTTTCGCCGGATTCTTTTTCCCTCACCAAATAGAGCTGGTTTCTGAAAACTTTAGCCATGATATAACCAGTTGAAAAATAAGGATCCAGGCTGATTCTATTTACCAGTTTGCCTTCCGGGCTTATAACATCAGACATACACTGGATTATTTAAGGAGGTCCCAGGCAATTTTCACCCGCCTCAGGGCATAACCAACTTCCCGGAGGTAATCGCCGTAACCAGTCATCCAGTGAAAGCCGGGCATTCGTCGCGCCAACAGCTCGCTGTCCTGGTCAAAGCTCACCTCAATCTGCGAGCGACAGATAGGAAGAAATGGCACTTCCTCAATGCGGCCTCTCAGCCCAACCCAGCGTTTGGCCGCAAAGTCAGGAATGATGTTGGTCACAATCTGACCCCGTCGCATTTCAACTTTCGGGGCTGCCCCGTAATCGGATTCAAAGTGAGTCAGAATCCGGGCTGGCTCCAGGTTCTTCCCGTCCATCTTCCGAGGCGCAGTGCAGTGAGCCAAAGTAATTAGGCCCTCATGCGGGTAAGTCGGGTCGTTAAGGAAAACAGGCTTTCCGGAAATGTTGGCCAGCAAAACGCCAGCGGGGATGACCACAAAATCAGATTCGCAAAAAGCTAAATAGCCGGCGTCGTTAAGAAGACTGAGCGTCAGGCAGGCCGATGTCTCGGCTATAGGCATAATGGTGCCCATACAGCCATTGATAGTTATGGCCCGGCAGTTGGCTTTTTTCATCAGAGCGATAAAAACTTCTTCCAGAAGAAAGGCATGGCGCACGAAATTAAAATCAGTTTCCAGCTTCGTTCTGGGAAGTTTTAGATACTCAGCGGCTCTCTGCTCAGCTCTTTTCATGGCGGCCGGATCTTTTCTGGCTTCATCAATTATCCGGCCAAGCTCATCGTAGGACACTGTTTTGATGTCAAACTTCCATTTTTCTTCAACCAGCTTTGGCACCACTCCTGGCGGCTGAGACCAGGCATCAGGCCCGCCGACGGCGATAATTCTTGTCCCCATGGTATTTCGCCAGCCGCAAAGCGACCGCAGGCGCCAGAGCAGTTCATCCTGGCTATCTATAACGATATCGCTGTAATCTACGCGTTCCAGGGCCAGATGATCGGTGTGCTGCCGCAGGTAACGGGGGCTGATGATTTCATACCAGAGATAAAGTGGTCCTGACCGGTGACGGCAGAAAAATATTAATTCTTTACCTGTCTCTTCCAGTTTTTTGAATCTGTCCAGCCAGCCTCCGGCTGCATAGACAATAATTACATCTGCTGCGGCCAGGTCGCCTGCCGCCTGACTCAGCTCTCCAGCCTGGCGCACCCCTGATACCGGAAGGAATTCCACCGGGAAATCAGCTTTCTTGCCCAGAGCCTCCAGCTCACCCTTGATTCGGGCCAGCTCTTCTTCCGCCTCCCGCTGGGTCTGGATTCCGCCCCAGGCCCGCCAGCTAGTCTGATGAACCCTGGTTGGTGTGTCATAGATAAGAATTGGCTTGACTTTAAGGGCCGCTCTGAAGTCGGTTCGAATTTCTTCGGGCAAGGTAGCCACACTGGCTGAAAGATTCTTCCAGGAAACATTTTTCAACCATAGCGTTCCGAGGGTTATGTAGCCGACTCCTTCGAGGAAGCTCCGGCGCGACAGAGTGGTTTTAAATTCCGGCCTCAGGCCGGTCTGCGGGCAGCATGAGGCCTTCCGAGGCCCAGGATTATAGCTATAAGGCCTTCCCATCTTTATCCTCCTAATCATCGTTTATAATAAAAACCAGTTAACTATCAATCCAATCACAATTTCAAAGGCCATAAATAAAATCAAGATGAAGCAAGACAAAGTGACTGGAGCGCCTCCTCTGGCAAGAAAGCTAATCAGTTTGCTCTGATTTTTGTTTTATTGGACAGCATAATAACAGGAGAAATGACGACCTGGCAAGGAAAAAGTGAGAAAGGCTGTCCAATATACGCATTTTTGGTTGCTTTATTCTCCAGTAAAAATAAAGAAAATTGCAACATATTTTTTGCCTGTAATTTAGCTTTTATCTGTTGCTTTTCAGAATTTATTACCTGATGTCAATTTAGGATTTGCACTAGCTTTTTTCAAATTTTCATTAAGATAGCTCCTATGGTTTTTTGTCGGCTGAATCATGCGATGAAAATTCCTGTTATAGGTCTGGTGCCAGCATTATCTTTTCTGTCGAAATGGAAATGACGATGAAATCTAAGCGACCAGCTATATCATCAGGTTCACTAAGATTAATCCGATTTTTTCTGAATTTTACGACAGTTCCTTCTCTCAACTATTTTTAACGCCCATTTTTCACTTATTCAGGCTTTAGCCGACACTAAAATGTTCTGTCTTAATTGAAAACTGATGAAATATTATCTTCTCTGGCCAGCTCTTACTCCCAATCATTACTTTTTAAACTAATTTTTAATTTTGAGCTTCCTTAAATATTTGCTTTTTAAGGCCTTTCGGAGCGGCTCTATTTGCTGCCTTCTCATTTTTTTCTATAATTAAAATATGAGAATCCTGGTGGTGGAAGACCAGCATAAAATTGCTGAGTTTATTCGCCGCGGCCTGAAAGAAGAAGGCTACAGTGTCGATGTAGCTTATGACGGCGAGCGGGGTTATCATTTAGCCCGGATCAATGATTATGACCTCATAATCCTGGATTTAGTGCTGCCGAAAATAGATGGTCTCACTCTCTGCCGCCAGCTTCGTCAGGAACAATATACAGGCCCCATTTTGATTCTCACCGTAAAAGATTCGGTCAAGGATAAAGTCACAGGGCTTGATGCAGGCGCAAATGATTATTTGACCAAGCCCTTTGCCTTTGAGGAGCTCTTAGCCCGGTGTCGGGCGCTGCTCCGGACTTTTGGAACTCCGGAGCCAACGAAACTCAAGGTAGCCGACCTCGAGTTTGACCTCTTAAGCCGCCGAGTGACTCGGGCTGGGCGGGAAATCAATCTCACTCTAAAAGAAAGCAGTCTGCTGGAATATTTGATGCGCAATGCGGGTAAAGTCGTCACCAGAACAATGATTGCCGAACATGTCTGGGATATTAACTTTGAATCCTTCACTAACGTTATTGACGTTTATATCAACCGGCTTCGACAGAAAATCGACCGTGGCTTTGAGCATCCTCTCATTCATACAGTCAGAGGCCGGGGCTATATGTTAAAAGAATAATAAAAATGAAGAAATTTCTCCCTGTCTCTTTCCGCGCCAGAATCATTATGCTTTATACCATCATCTTTTCTCTGACTTTGATAATTTTTGGCTTTTATCTTTATAAAGATTTTGGCCGACGCCTGAACCGAAACGTTGAGGACCTGCTCGTGAGCCGGGCTGATAGTGTGGTGGACTCCATCGAAAGCTTCTGGGAAAAGGAGAAAATGGATGCGGCGGCTAAGGGCATAAAGTTGGATGAAATTCACAAGCTTGATGAAGCTCAATTTGCTCTGATGGCTCAGAACTGGGTCAATAAAAGATCAAAGGATCCCTTACTTTTTAATATCGTCGTAACCATTTTTGACCGCCAGGGCAAGGAGGTGGCTTCGACCAAAACCCTGGTCCGCAGCATTCCTCTGCGCAATGATATTTTGGCAACTGTTCTTAGAGGACAGAGCAGGCTGGATGATCTGGAAGTGGAAATGACGAGGGGCCGGCTAGCTCCATTTCGAGCCCTGACTTTTCCGGTAATGATTGATGATAAAATTAGCTATCTGGTTAGGGTGATGACGCCCCTGAGCGCGCTTCACTCCACGATGAGAGAATTGCGATTAATCCTTTTTTTGATTCTGCCTTTGGCCATCATTTTCAGCGGCTTATCAGCCTGGTTTCTGGCCGGCATAACTTTAAGACCGGTTAAGAAGATCATCAACACCGCCCGGCTCATTGGCGCTGAAAACCTCAAGGCCAGGATTGCCTTACCTGAAAGCCACGATGAAATAAGGCTCCTGGCAGAAACTTTCAATGAAATGCTCGATCGCCTGGAAAAAACTTTTAGTTCTCAACGAGAATTCATCGAGGACTTTTCACATGAAATTAAAACACCTCTGGCGATAATCAAGGGCGAGTTAGAGGTGACTTTGAAGAAAATTCGCTCCGTTAAAGAATATGAGACAACTCTTCATAGCAGTCTGGAAGAAATTGATCGAATCATCAAAGTGGTGGATGACCTTCTGACCTTAGCCCGGTTAGAGGCCAGAGATTTTATCCTATCGTCAGACTCAGTCAAACTGGCTGAATTAGTTCAAGAACTGGTGAAAGAAGTGGAAATCTTAGCTCGACGGAAGAATTTGAGAGTTGATTTTGAGAAGACTTTTAATCCTCAAGTTTCTGGTGACCGCGATAAATTAAAGAAAGTTTTCCTTAATCTTCTGGATAATGCCATCAAGTTCACTCCGGCCGGCGGTCGGATAGGAATAACAGTAGGAGTGGAGTCTAATCTGGCTAAGGTTCAGATTGCTGATACTGGTCCGGGAATAAGCCCAGAGCAATTACCGCGCATATTTGATAGATTTTATCGGGCTACAAAAGATGATTCTTTGCCAGGCTCCGGTTTGGGCTTGAGCATCGTCAAGGCTATCGTTGAAGCCCATCGGGGAAAGGTCGACGTCGAAAGTAAGCCGGGTCGAGGCTCAGTTTTTACTGTCTATTTGCCACTCAATTCCTCAAACTATTAAAAAAAATTAGTTTGAGCAGCAAACTGAGAGGCTCTCTTACTCAAGAGCACTTTAGACTCAAGGCCAGGAAAAACGAAAAATCTGTATCTGTTGCTATTTATTTTATTATGCTATTTTTAAAAATGACCTTCTGGCTGCTTGGTGTTTCTTTCTTCTTTGGAAAAAAGAAACGTTTGAAGTTTTCTTTAGAAGCGAAAAGGTATTGGTGCCTGAAAAAATTCTGAAAAAATCAAGTCAAGCAACCTTCTGATAGCTGTTTCCCACCGGGCCTTTATCCTTATAAGGAAGAACAAAAGTTAAATGCAGAGAAAACCAAAATATTTTCCCGGGATTTATAGCCAGAAGATTAAAAATTTTTAATTTTATTTTAACGTTCTTTTAATGGGGTAATTATTAAATTAAGGGTGAAAGGAGGATGCAAATGAAAAAATTAAGCGTCCTTTTGAGCGTGCTTTTGGTTTTGGGTTTGGTTTCTTTGAGCCTTGCTCAGCAGAAAAAAGCTACCCCACCAGCTGCTCAGACTAAAACCTTCATCGGTACGATCAGCAAAGTTACTCCTGGTGACCCAGCTAAAAAGAGTCCTACAATTATCGTAGCTGTGGGTTCTGATCAAAAAGAAGTAAGCTTCCACCTTAGCCGGAATGCTACGCTTACCGGTGCTGATGGAAAGCCGACCACTCTGGACAAATTGACGTCTGGAACAAAAGTTGAAATTACTTATTACGTATCTTCGGGTGGGGTTAATATCGCTCGCTCAATTAAGGTAATTACCTGAACCTGAAGGCTTAAGGTAAGGAAGGCGGAGGAATTTCCTTCCGCCTTCCTTATTCTCCCTTCCCTTAAAAAAGAGCTTCATGCCTAAAATAGCAATAATCTCAGAATATTTTTATCCTCTTCTGGGTGGAATTACAGAAAATGTTTATAATTCTGCTATTAGGCTGGCTGCCAGGGGATGGGAGGTAGAAATAATCACTTCGAGAGCTTCGAAAGGGGAACCGTTCATTCCTCAGAAACCCTGGTTAAAAGGTAGGTCGCAATTCAAATTAATCAGAATAGGGAAAAGCGTTCCGGTTTATGCTAATGGCTCCTGGGGTCGGTTCTCCGTTGGCCTTAATTTAATCTCCGAGCTAAAAAAGATATTTAAAGAAGAAAAATTTGATGTGATCCATATCCATTCTCCTCTGGTTCCGACGCTTCCCTATCTGGCTCTGCAACTGGCCAGATGTCCGATCGTGGGGACTTTTCATACTTATTTTGACAACAATCTTTTTCATGATATTGTTTATGGCCTATTCAGATCCAGGTGGCAAAAAGACTTAAACAGAATAAATTGTCAGCTTTTTGTCAGCCGCAGCTGCATAACTCCTTTAGCTCGATATTTTCAGCTGAGGCCTATTATTTTGCCCAATGGCGTAGATACTGACGAGTTTTCGCCTGAAATTCAGCCTCTCGAAAAATTCAGCCAGGATAAGTTAAACCTGCTATTTGTCGGCCGCTTTGATCCACGTAATGGGCTTAATGTTATGCTTAAGGCTTTTAACCTTATCAAAGATGAATTCAAGGACGTGCGGCTAATTGTAGTTGGTGGACCGGTTAAGAGAAGGTATTTAGAGATGGTGAGACCAGAATTTAGAAAAGATGTCTTTTTTGAAGGGCCCGTCCTCGAGCAAAGACCTAATTATTATGCAACCTGTGATGTCTTTTGCTCTCCGGTAGATAAAGCCTCCTTTGGTGTCACTCTTCTTGAGGCCATGGCTTCGGGCAAGCCTATCGTGGCCACGGAAAACATCGGATATAACGAGCTTCTTGAACCAGAAGAAAGTATTGTTGTGGCGCGCAAATCGCCTCAAGCTCTGGCCAGAGCTATTCTGACTCTTTTGCACGATGAAAATCTTAGAAAAAAAATGGGTGCCAGGGGCCGGGAAAAAGCCCTAAAATATTCCTGGGACAGGATCGTTCCTGAACTGGAAAAAATCTACCTCGAACTGCTCGGAGATAAATGAAGTTTAAAGTAGGCCTGGCAATTACGGCCGCTTCTTTTCTGATGGCCGCGGGGCTTTCTCTCTTTCTCAAATTTTTATTATTAATCCCGATTTTTTCTTATGGGCCGATTATTTTTTTTGTGATCGTTGAGGCTCTTTTACTCTGGGGTATTTTAGACCATAAATCTCCGCTATTTGGAAGGGTTTTTTGGCGCGGACCAAAAAAACTGCGGTTGATGAGTTTGACTTTTGATGATGGACCAACTGAACCTTATACTTCGTCCATCCTTGATATTCTCAAAAAATATCAAGTTAAAGCGACTTTTTTCGTCCTGGGAAGAAAGGTTGAACTTTATCCAGAAGCTGTAAAAAAAATTGTAGCTGACGGACATGAAATTGGAAATCACGGTTACGATCACAAAGTTTTTCCCTTAAAATCTCTTTCTGGTATCAAAGCTGAAATCAAAAGGACAGAAGATCTGATTTTGTCTCTCACCGGAAAAAAGCCAGCTCTTTTCCGTGCCCCTCACGGTTGGAAACGCCCCTGTTTGAAGAAAGCGTTACGTGAGGCTGGCTATGAGTTGGTTTCCTGGACTGCTGGAGTCTGGGATACAGACCGGCCGGGTGAGCAGAAAATCATTCGACGCAGTCTGAAAACTTTTAGAAATGGCGCTATCCTTCTTTTCCATGATGGTCGTGGTCTGGAAGAAAATGCTGATTGCAGTCAATTGGTAGCAGCTCTTCCTGCCATCATAGAGTCGGCTCTTTCTCAGGGGTTTCAGTTTATGACTGTTTCGCAGCTTTTAGAACTTTCCAGAACCCCGACAGAAAGACGGTTAAGAGCCAAAGGAGAAAAAGAGAAGTAGAGACTGACGAATGAGAAAAAGCAGAAGAGCCTGGCTCATCGGTCTGGGTATAGTTCTTATTATCTTTGCTTTCATCCTTTATCAAATTAAGCCGGCGAGATTGCTCGAGGCAGTGGCTGGTGTAGGCTGGGGCTGGGTGGTAATGGCTGGCTTGGTCAATATTCTTAATATTGCCGTCGAGTCATGGCGATGGCAGCAAATTCTTTTCGCGGTAAAAAAGGATGTTAGTTTCAAGAAAATATTTGAAGCTTTTCTGGTCGGATTCTTTGGCAACATAATTTTTCCTCTAAGGATAGGAGATGGCCTGAGAATTTATTTTCTTTCCCAGCAAGAGTCCATAAAAGTTCCTGAAGTCATCTGGACTTTTATCCTGGACCGTCTGGCTGATATAGTCTTTTTCCTGATTTTAATCGGGGTAACTGGCCTTTATTTTCCTCTATCTGGTGAAACAGAAAGAGCCTTCCATCTTTTGCTTCTGGGAGTGTCAGTAATTGTTCTGATGCTGGTGATCGTAGCATATTTTTCTAATAGGGGGAAAAAAGAGAAGTTACCTCGATGGCGAAAGCGCCTGATTAATTTCTCGAACAGGTTTGTTCTTGCCTGGAGGGAGCTTGCCCAGGGTAAAAATTTAATTCAGGTTTCCTTCTTCTCTCTCCTCTCCTGGATTTTAAGAGCCCTTGTCATTTGGGCTATGTTCAGGGCTTTCCATTTGAACCTGCCATTTGTAGCCTCGGTGATCGGCTTAATTACCGTAAATCTTGGCCTGGCCGCGGTCAATACGCCGGCCAATGCGGGCGGCTTTGAACTGGGACTGATCGCGGCCTTAAAATTATTTGAGGTGGATATCGAAGTAGCATTAAGCTGTGCTCTGCTGTTGCATTTAGTTGAAGTTGTGCCTGTTTTTCTTATGGGTGCTCTGGTAGTGATGAGGACAGGTTTTAAACCGCAGAAAGCAAGAAAAGAAGCCGAAAAAATAGAAGAAAATCTGGAAGAAGCACTTTAATACTTTTCTTATATGACTTTAAATTTTTCTAAAAGCTGAGGCGAAAGTGTTTTTAATCGCTTTTTGAGCCTCCTGGGGCTTTCCGGCCCGGTAAGGTAATTTAAAGCTAAACCTGAAATTTCTTTATTTGTCTATTTAGATTGCTAAAGAACGGCGCTAAAGAAATTTTTACACAGATCACTTGGCCGGCCTGAACAAATGAGAAAAGCTTGTTCTCTATTCTTATTTTTCGCTATCTGATATGATAAAAAGAAAATTTCGCTGGCGGAAAAAGGTGTAATGTCCTTAAAAAAAAGGGGGCTCTTAATGATAAAACAGACCATAGTCATGGTGCTTTTCTTTTCTTTTTTGCTTTCAGCTGAAACAGCCGGCCTGGCCTCTCTCGCTTCGGACGTTCAGACAGTGGCTAATCCGAAAGACCCTGCGCCTCCTAAGGGCTCAAGGAAATGCCTGGTCTTCACCCCTGAATTGACCATTGGAGCTGAAACCGGTGACGAAAATTATATGTTTGGCCATCAGCTCCAGGTAATAGCCGACAATAGTGGCTGCTTCTATGTCCTAGATTGGGACCGAAAGCAGATTAGAAAATATGACCCGGCTGGAAAATATCTTTTCAGCATCGGCCGAGCAGGACAGGGACCGGGAGAATTCGGCAATATATGGGAGATGCGCCTGGACCGCGAAGGCCATATTTATGCCACTGATATTGTTAACAAGCGAGTATCCTTTTTCTCTACATCTGATGGGAAATTTAAAAAACAATTTCGTATAGAGTCAGAAATCGGCGGCGTGATCTTTCTGGCCAACGGGAAGTTTTTTTCTATGAAAAACATTCAAGGAGAAGAATCCGGCTTAATGACAATGGATTATCTTTATGGTCTTTTTGACGAGAAATGTCAGCTCGTTACCGAGCTTTTTCTCCACAAAGGCGCTTTTCAATCCCCTCGCCCGCAGGGTTCGCGGCCAGAATTGCTAGCGGCCATAATGAGCCAGGGTGCTTATAAACCCTATGCCATTTCCAAGGTCACAGATGATGAACAGATTATCATTGGCTACCCGGAAACCTACGAAATCAAAATTTTTGATAGCCATGGTAAATTGCAGAAAATTATTCAGAAAAAAGCTGAACCGCGGCCGGTCAGGCAGGAACATAAAGATTATTATTTCAACCATCAAGTAATGGATTTTCTGCGGTCATTCCCGCAGGATGCCTCACTCAAAGATGAGATTCGGAAGCATATGAAATACCCAAAATATTTGCCAGCCTATCAGGATATAATCCCCATGGACAATGGCTGGTTGTTCGTGGTCGTCGATTCCCTTGAAAATAAATCTGAAATTGACCTTTTTGATGAAAAGGGCGTCTATATCGGGCATTTTGAGACAGACATTCCCGTTGTTTCTCTTTTTTTCAAAAAGGGGGAAGCCTATGGTGTGGTGAATATAGACGGCTTTAATTTCATCCGCCGGTATGCTTATAAGATTATCAATTATTGAAAGCGTCGCCTTGGCTTAAATCATTCGGATGGGCCTTTTAAATTACCACCCTTTTCACGGAAGAGCCTAAAAAGTATTGAAATTATTGATCAAATTTATTAATAAAGCTTCTAATGATACGAGTTTTGAGCGGAGAGGATGCAGATGATAGATCGGCGCAATTTTCTTAAGTTAGGTTTAATGAGCCTGCTTTTTTCAGCCAGCTCTTCTTCCCGACTGTTCTCCAGCCTGGCTCTGGGAACAGAAGATGATCTCCCCTTAGAGAAGCGTCGGCTAATCGAAATCATCAGAGATGACGTTTTTCCTTTCCCCTATGATGAAAACTATTTTGAGTGTGCCGAAAGAATCTATAATGTTCGGAGAGCCCCCCTCAGCGGGCGCTGGCTGGCAAGTTTGAATCTGATCTTAAAGCCAGGTCGGACCCTTGACCTGAGAGTAGTAATAAGTGACAGCCTGGAGGGGCTGCTCACTTCGAAGAATATTATTGAACTGAATGGAGTGCAGAATATTGTGGATATAACGATGGAAGGAGAGGAGGGAAAGAGGGCCTATTATAAAGTTTTTTATCGTGAAGGTAAAGAAAGTTGGAAAGAGTTAGCCCCGAAAAGCTTTAAGCTTCCCTTTGTGAACCTGGAAAAAGGAGAAACAATAAAAGTTATTTTTATTGGCGATGATCACACCTTTGATGATGCTGACAGGACTTTGCCGGAAACCTTAAGACGAAGTAATCTTAACGGAAATTATATTATTGAATTTATGCGAGGCTTAAAAAACAATTCTAACTGGCAACCATCTTACCCCCTCAGCGCCCTTAAAAACGGATTGTTTCTTGCTAAGGCTGTGAACCATATCCTGTCAAATGAAGATCCGGATATGGTGATCTTGCTGGGCGACACAACTGGTTTGGGAGCTTATCATCGCTGGGAAGAATTTGGTTTGCCCACCGCCAATCTAAAAGATTCTGATTATAACTGGATAGCTAATCTTTTCTGGCTTCGCCTGCGGAAACTTTTTTCAGCTATTTCGCCTTACGCCCCTGTTTATATCGTTCTGGGAAACCATGACGGCGAAGCCCAATGGAATGCGACTAATTCCTGGGGAGCTTACTGGCGACAGAAATATTTTACTTCGCCCGATGACCGAACTTATCCGGAAGGAGGCCATCCCGAGGGCAAATATTACGCCTTTTCCTGGGGAGCTGACAGCCAGAATCGGGGTGGCGTTTTGTTTGTTGTCTTAAATACTACCGCTTTTTCGGGAACAAGCTTTCCCAGCCGCATTGAACAATGGACTTTAGGGGAGAGCCAGCGTCTCTGGCTTGAAAATACTTTGCAAAGAGCCGAGAAAGACTGGATTTTTATCTGTTCCCATCATGTCTTTGGTGGCTGGCCAGCTGGCCCAGAAGAAACGCAAAGGGATATTGCCTATGGTCGAGGCCCTCTTTTCTTGGCCGAAGATTACAAAGATTATGGCAATCCAGAAAAGATAGAGCAGGTCTGGATAACGCAAAAAGCTAAAGAAAATGGAGTTAGGGCTTTCATTTATGGACATGATCATGTGTTTTTTTCCCGGGATTTAGGTAGTGGCTTAAATAATCTTGGCATGAGAGGGATTTGTGTTGGCAGCACCAAGTATGTAGGTGAGACTGGATGGTGGCTTGGTTCCCTCTGGAAAAAACATTATGGTTCCTATAGCCGCATTCCTCCTGATTTCTGGGGTCCTTCAGGCATAACCCGGGCGACAATATCCGCCAGAGAAGCGAGATTTGATTATGTTGTTACTGCACTAACAAGCCATTCTAACTTACCGCCAACTGTTAGCCGCGGCAGCTGCCTTTCTTCTGTCATCATCGCCAATCCGCCAGCCCAGTTGAGTTATACCCCCGATTCGTTAAGTTTACGTTGTTATGAAGATGAGCCAAGCCCAACAGAAGGAATCATTCGGATTAAAAATGCGGGGGGTGGCCGTCTGCCCTTCCGGCTTAAGACAAACGCCGCCTGGCTTAAAGTCGATCCCACTGAAGGAGAAAGCTGGGGTAAAGAAAAAACAATAAAAGTAAATATTAACACGAACCTGGTTGCGGCAGGCAATTATTCGGGTTTAATCGAAATCGAATGTCTTTCGCCCGCTCAGGGCTATGGAAAAGTTAAGGTAGATTTAGTGGTTGATCCGCCACCGCTTTTTCCTCCCATTAATTTAACCGGGCAAAAAAAATACAAAATAGTCCAAGAGGAAATAATAATTTATGTTACTCTGAGCTGGCGAGCTCATCCTAAGAATAAAAAAGTAAAAGGTTATCGAATTTATCTTTTTGACCGCAGTAAACTCTGGATTTTATTAGCTGAGGTTCCAAAAAGCACAAGAAGCTTTTCCACTGACAGAATTGACTTGGAATTCCCCTTAACTTTTGGTGTTAGTACCGTCGATCAAAGGGATAGAGAAAGCGACAAAGCTACGGTTATCGTGAAATAAAGCTCTATCAGTCAACATAAAGCTCTTTTCTTTTGACCGCCACTTTTCTTGAAAAGGAAAGGCGCAGGCGATTTCAGGCTATTTGGAGAGGATTAGAGAGAAAATTGAGGTAAAAGGTGCAAGCAAAAGGCGGTGAATAATTCACGCGCTTTTTATCCTTGAAAAAAATTTGATAAAAAGTGAAAGGCTAATAAGAATCAGGCTATATGACAAACGCCGGGATCAATTTTCTGAGGCATGGAGCTTATAGGTGACAAGAAGGGAGATATGTCTCCTTAAGGTAGAGGCCAGCCCACCAGCTGCCTGGCCCATCATAACCATAGTGCCGCTTTCGTCCTAATAATTTCTGGCTTTTATAGAATAAAAAGTGAGGTTTTTAGGCATAAAAAATCAAAGATTAGGTGAAAGATCAGGGCCGGACCAATTCAACCTGATAATCCAGAGAAAAATAGAAGAGCAATACTTTTCAATTAAAAACTCCCTTCCCTTCCAGGCAAATCAAGCCAAATACAATTTTTGTCTGGCTGAGCTTCTCCTCAAGGAAATATTCTGATGAGGACGACTCCATGCGGGGCGACCTCGGCTTCAAAGTAATGGCTGAAATTACCCAGGTCTTTCTGCCGCCAGAGGTCCCGCACCCGGTAGGGGCCAGTGCCAAGTCCGAGAGCTGCAAAGTCAATTCTGATTATTCTGGGTTCGTAGGGGTCCAGGTTAAACAGGCCGACCGCTTTCGAGCCATCTTCCATTTCTTTGGCCCAGACTTCATAATCTTCGCCCTTAGTAATTCTCTCAGCCTGACGGCCCAGGGGGGTCCTGGTTCACTTCCAGGACTTCGGCATTGGTCAGAAGATTCAGGGTGAAATCGTCAAGCTCTTCGATGGGGCAGCCGATAAGAAGAGGCGCGGCCAGCAGGCACCAGAGGCTGATGTGGGTATACTGCTCGTCCGTCGTGAGATGGGTCGGATGAAGCTCTGGTCCCCAGCCTACCTTGCCCACAACCAGCATGTCCGGGTCATTCCAGTGTCCGGGTCCAGCATACTTAGACAAACCGGCCTGTCTGAAGCCGATCCCGGCCATGCTGGCCCAGGTGTCAGTAATATCGCCGGTGGTGCGCCAAAGGTTTCCGCCCACACTTTCACCCCATTCCCAGGGTTTTTCCAGACCCCAGTTACAGATGCTGAAGACGATGTCGCGGGGCGCCCGTTTGATAGCATCGCCAAATAATTTATAAGTCACGCGCGGGTCTTTGCCCTCACAGTAGCACCAGTCAATCTTGACATAATCATACCCCCATTTGGCATAAGTCATGATGTCCTGTTCCTCATGGCCTTCACTGCCTTCATAACCGGCGCAGGTTTTCGGGCCGCAATCGGTGTACAGGCCGATTTTAAGACCAAGGCTGTGGACATAATCAGCCAGAGCTTTCATATCAGGGAACTTTTCATTGGAGCGAATTTCGCCCGTTTTAAGGTCGCGCTGGCCGTGCTAGCAGTCATCAATGTTGATATAGGTCCAGCCGTAATTAATAAGACCCTTTTCCACCATGGCCCTGGCACTCTGGCGGACTTTTTCGTCTGTTACCGAGCAGCCCCAGCAGTTCCAGCTATTCCAGCCCATAGGTGGCGTCAGACAGATTTTATCGCCGACTTCGATTCTCAGCATTTTTTCGGCTGTCCCCAGCCTATTTCTGGCGATTAATTTAACGTTATAAGTGCCGGGTTTGTTAATGAAACCAGTGATTCGGCCGGAGGAGGCATCAAGTTTGAGGCCAGCAGGGAACCCTTCAGCCGCAAAGGTCATGGGGCGTTCACCGGTAGCCGCGATGGTGAAAAGGAAGGGAGAGCCCGGCCGCACACCAAAAACTTTCGGACTGTTTATTCTCGGCTCAGGTGCAGGCGGTGGGGTCAGAATGTAAGGTTCGGCCGCATAGGGTTTCACTGGCTCGGGCTTGCTCCCGCGGTATTCAATCCGGGCCTGACACCAATCGGCATGGTCATAGGAAATACCGTCGCCACCATCAGTAACGATGAGATCAAGCAAGCTGAATCCTTTTAGGTTGACTTTAACTTCCCGGGCCGGGTCGCCGGCCTTCATCAGGCCACTTTTCCAGAGGACCTGAGGGTTGTTTTCTTTATCCCGGGCAGAAACAATGAATTCAACCGAGGCTCTCTCCGCGCCGCGCTGGGTTTTTTTAACTTCATCGTCGATGCCGACAAGCGCCCGGAAGCTCACGGCCCGGCCATTGAGCTTCAACCGGCACCGGCTTTCAGCGTGGGTACCCAGGCCGCGTTCAAAGACCTGGCCAGCAACGGTCAGCGGATGGCCATCAATGGATTTATTGGCTTTGCTTTCGCCCCAGCCGGCGATAACATGCTGGACTCCTAGTTCGTCAAGGTAGATGAGGCTCGTAGGTTTTTTGCAGCTAAATGATATGAGCGATAAGGCAAGAATCAAAGATAGGAATAACAAAATAAAAAATTTTTTTCGTCTTTGATTTTCTTTAGCCGGCTCTTTTCGCTCAGCCCAACGATATTTATTCATCTCCCTCCTCCATCAATTTATTTGAAATGATAGATATAAGTTAATTTATTTCCATTTTTCCTTATATCAAATTAATCAGGCCAAGAAAAGAAAAAAGGGAAGAAGACACGAGAGTCTCTCCCTATTTTATCACCCTATAATTCGTTTAATAATTCGTGACACCTTACATTTTTCCGAATTTCCGCAAAAAATCGGGACTCATTAGATTTATCCGACTTTACTCCTTTATATAGGGTGGGAAGGATAAGTAGGGACATCCTGGATTATTTCTAATTTCTTGCTCAACAGCCTATATAGGCGGGCAGACAAAAAATCAGGGCACCCTATTCTTTTCCTAATTTCTCGCTAAATATTTTATAAGGGCAATAGAGAAAAACAGAAAATTATATGGGTGTCCCGATTTTTACCGAATTTTATGGGCGGATTGAAAGCTGGATCTTGAAGACACTGCGTTCCTGAAGTGGCAGGAAGCGATTCATCGGGTTCCAGCTCCGCTGCCAGTTCTTATTGTAAACCAGGTAGATGACGTTCCCAGGAGAAAGCTCCCAGCGGAAGCGGACATTAATGGCCAGTTCCCTGGAAACATCGTCGTATTGAATATAATTCATCAGGCCGATTCGCGGCGAAAGGAAAAAGTCGGCCTTGGCCTGGTAAACATTCTCGCTGAACCGGCCCTGGGGCAGATTGCCACGCACAAAGTTGGCGTTTAAAGCCAGTGTGGCATAGCCCTTCAATTTTAAGTTCAAATCGAGCCCTGTCTCCCGGAGCCGACCGGAATAGAACCGGCCGAAACTTTGTTCCAGATTAAGAGTCACCGGGCGGTGGGAAGCAGAGCTAAACTCCAGCCTGAATTCGGTAAAATTATAGCCTCCCTTAGGGATGATCACACCTTCGGCCACTTCAAAATCGTAGGGCAGCACATCCCGCTTCGGCGTGATAGCAAACTCGAAGTGCTCGCCACTTTCAGTTTGAAAGTTCAGCGGCTCAAAAGAAATAGTCCGCGTTTCCAGCTTTCCGGTGAGGTCCCAGTAAAAGTTTAACCTCAGCTCGTGAAAAAATTGCCGGATCGTTCGGCCGATAAAACCTTTCTCCGGCCTGGGCATGTAGGCCATTCCGAAGGAGTAATTCTGAACGTTCGGTCTCGGCAGGAAGCCCAGTCCAGGGTCGACGGCATCGCCGTAATAAGAATAAGAAGTGACGATGTCCCAGAGGTCGTTGGGATAATCAACCTTGAAGCCGAAGGCCTGGTGCTGCCCGGTCTGGATTGTGTTCCAGTTGTAGACATACCAGCCTCCGAGAAGCAGGTTTCGGTTTCCTTGAAAACGAGAAGTCTGGTAAATGAGGTCCAGGCCGGCCAGAATGTTTTTTTCCCCGGTAGGACTGCCCCAGGTGAAAATGAGCCCGACCTTGCTTTCGGCGAGGATATTCTGGTAAACCCGTCCGGCGAAGAAATTCTGCCTGTCCAGCCCGAGCTCGGGTGAGCGGTCAGTCATAACATCCAGGAAAGCCAGGTTGGTGTTGTCGAGACGGCCGTAGGCCTTGGCCCCGAATAATAGCGGGACCTGCTGGCCCTGGTAGAGCCCAATCCGCCGGCTGAAAAATGGCGAAAAGCTCTCGGCCCTGGTAGTTCCGAACCTGAAGATTTCCGAGCCTTCCAGGAAGAGAGTTCTTTTCTCAGGGAAGTAAAGCGGGAAGCGGGTGAGATTGATGCGCCTTTCATCCACCTCGGTTTCGGCAAAGTCAGTGTTGTAGCTCAGGGCGCCAACGAAATTTGGCGTGAAATTCTTATAGAGATCAAAGCCCCCATCCCACTGGTAATCAGTGCTTCTTGGCCCAGCGTGGTTCTTCAATGCCCGCGAAGTCCCGTACGGCCGGAAGGTGATGCCCATTCCGAGGTTGACATCATTGATTCCCTCGAGGCGGGCGGCCTCAGCTGGGTTATTAAAAAAGTTGTCCTGTTTGACCGCAGCCAGACGGATGGTCTCCTGCTTTCGGGGGATGTATCTTTCTACGTTGATACCCCAGTAAGGGAGGTTGGGCTTGAAGGAAATGGTCTTGAAGGGAATTTTGATTTCAGCGCTCCAGCCTTCCGGACCGATCTTGCTCTGGGCATTCCAGATGCCGTCCCAATCGAGACTGGAATGCTCGCCGAAGGCCAGGCCCTCGCTTCGAGCTCCGCGGGCGTTGACTACGAAGATGTAGGCATTTCTTTTATCAAGAAAGGGGTCGAGCAGCACCTTGACTATATCGTCGCCGACTTTATCATCGAAGGCATCGTGAGCCATTATGTTAGCGCAGATGTGGGCCGGCTGGCTATCGGAACAAAAGATCCCGAGATAAAGATTGGCCTCATCGTAGATGACGCGAAGCTCGGTGGTCTCGGTCGGTTCGCCTTCCCGGGGAAAGACCATGCGAAAGGCAGTAAAGGGAATGGCCTGTTTCCAGGCTTCATCGTTCAGGCTCCCGTCGAGGGTCGGACCACGTTCTACCTTTACGGCTTTGACGATCTGGGGCTGAGGCCCGGCCTGAGGCTGCTGAGCCCAGGCTGATCCCGGGAAAAAGGTTAGAATGAAAATAAAAAAGAAAAGGGAAATAAGTAGCGAAAAGAGAAAGCAAAAGAAATAGCCGAATAAATGACAGAAGGCCTTGGGCTTAAGATTTTTTGCCGGCTTGTTGATGACACTCATGGGAATTAAATTCTCTACTAAATTCTCTATTAAATTCTTTCCTTTCCCTCACTCCGGGTAATCTTATTATTGGCAACTCTGCTCGGAAGATTTCTCAGGGCTGACGGAGGTGGTGAGCCGAATAGAAATTTGCAACCAAAAATTCCCGGCTATGGCGGGCTTTCCAGATTGAAATTTAATTTGCATGACACTAACCCTGGCAATATAAATCACTGCTCAAAATGATGTCAAGAAGTCAAAGGGCTTGACTTTTTAGATATCTTATTAAAATAAAAATAAAAGGGGTTGATTATGTTCTTTAACAAAAAAATGGCTATTTTTGTTTGTATCTTTTTTTGTTTAACCAGTTCATGCAGGAAGATGAGTTCAGTAGCTGTGAACGGTTTTGGTACTCTTCCTTTATTCGTTACTGAAGATATCTTTGGTAATTCTGTTGATAGCCGAAAGTTGCAAACGAATCCTCTTCTGGTTCTTTTCTTGGGCCCGAAAAATACTGAAGAGCTCTCTTTCTTTAGGTCATCATATGAAAATGTCTTTGTTGACGGCATGAACATAATTGTTTTTGTTAAAAACGTTGATGGATTTTGGAGAAAAGTACAAAACAAAAAAACAGAATTAATTGTCCTTAATGATTCAGGAAATACATTTCGCAGGATCTTTGATGCTTCAGAATGTTGTGGCCCATATTATTTTTTTGAAAAAGCCGGGAAACTAAAGGCATCGGGGCTTCTTGTGGAGGACTATTATCGGAACCTGAGGTCCTCGCTTGAAGAAATAACGAAAAGCAATCGCTGTGATCTAAGTCTGGTAATCAACCGAAAAAGCATTCTGGGTGACGAATGGCTGATTGGTTTTCTCCGCGAAAGGCTTGATATGACCACAAAGGGCTTGATTTTAGCAGCCTTTTTCGACCTTTGAATCTCATGTGAAAGCGGGGCTGTTCTTGATAATCTCAGGTTCTTATGTGAGGGGCTGAATGATGTCAAAAAGGTCATGTTAATTTCTAATAACTTTACCACCAACGATATCAGACATATTCTTGATGTTTTTCCCGGCGAATGGGAGGTGATGAAGGCAAGCTCCCAGACAGAAAGTTATTGGAGAGAAATGATATATAAATGCGGGAAAAAGCGGTATGAAGCCTTGGCCGTGTGGTTGGATAAGGACTTTGAGATTGTCGGCACAATTATCGGCCATAAGAAGGAAGGATGTTTTGCGGTTCAAAAAGGAGGATGATGATGAAACATAGTATTCATTGGAAATATATCATGATAACTTTCTTGCTTATTTTGCTCTCTTGGGGAAATAGCTGGGCGCAAATGGCAAAGAGGCTTGTGCCGGAAACAACAGTGAAAAAAGAGCTGTTGAAAGGGCATAAAATAGCCCGAGACTGGCAGAAGCTTTCGATTATTCGCATCATTCCAGCCGAGGATGAAACCCGATATTCATGGGGCAATCCTTCGGACCTGGCGCTTTCGGAAAGCGGTGAATTATATGTCGTTGATAACTACGCCAGTACAATAACAGTTCTGGACGAGAACGGAAATTTCCTGCGAACAATGGGGCGACCAGGACAGGGGCCGGGCGAGTTCGATCATCCATTGCGGATTGAACTAGCCGAAAGAGATGTCTTATATGTAATGCAGGGAGGGCGGATTACAAAAATCGATACCCGCGGCGCCTTCCTCGACCTTTTTCATCTCTTTTTGCCCATAGACGATTTTACGGTCATCAGCGGGCGGTTGTATGCGAACGTAATTCTTAGACCGGGAGCGCCAGAAAATGCGATTATCGTTGTCCTCGACAGCCGGGGGAAACAAGTTTTTTCTTTCGGGGAGCCTCTGCCCGTGCCAGGTCTAAACCTGAAGGATCAGGCTGCGGTTTTGGCCTCGGACGGCGATCTGCTTTACGTGGCTTTCAGACATCATCCTCTGATACGTGTTTATGATGAACATGGAGCGATCGTTAAAGAAATCAGGATTAAGTTGAAGATTCTGGAGAAAATCGAAAGATTGGCCCTTGATTCAGCATTTACCGGACTAAAATATAACCCAAGAGCTAGCCCGCGTCTTCCCCGGGTAATTGCCGCCGTCTCTGTGCACGATGATAAAATATACGTCCTCCTGCATCTCCCGCGGATAGAAATCCTTTGCCTGGATAAAAATGGAAACCTGATCCATCATTATTATTGCGATAAAGTTGACGATATCGTGAATTATGGCTATGGACTTGGCGTTAGAAGGATCGGTGAAGCAACCAGATTCTATCTGGCCGATTCACCGCGGGGGAAAATCTTTATTCTTGAAACAAAAACATGAAGGACGTGCTGCAATGAGAAAAAATGTCTCGTCGCATATTTAATTCGTTTAATTCTTATGTGCTTATTATTGTTATCAGGGCGGGCGTTGATTAGAGGTGACGTTTCATCTATCCCCATGACATGGAGGATGATCGGTTGCCCTAATACTATTGGTTGCATTGAGGGGGGCGGTGATATCAACGATTGTATCATCACATGCCACGACGTCACACCGCGATTTGATTGCGAACATCCGTACCCGTATCAGGAGGGATTTTAAGCAGAAGCTGGATTTATTTATAGAATGTCCTTCTATGAGAATGATAAAAGGGGCGTCCTCAGAACGTCCTTTATTAAAAATAGGCATCAAGGATTTTTTATGTAAATTGATTAAATTGGGTAAATTGATAAAATGGAACTCGAAAGGAAATAGATGGAACTGGAAAGGAAATGGGTTAACCGATAAAAGGAGAAATTTTGGCTGCCAATAAGATGAAGCTAGCTTTTGAAAATTAATTCTTGGCTTGAGGCGAAATTTTCCTTGACAGCAAAAGGCTTGGGGAAATTTGTATTAAAAAGCGCAATTTGAAAGTTAAACTGATATAATTGGATGTATTAACTAAATCGAGGCTTAATAAAAACCAGACTGAAAGATTTTGTGAGCCTCTGGCAAATAATTTCCGGCAAGGAGGATAAATTGAAAGCAAGACAAATTAAAAAGGATGTCTGGTGGGTCGGGGCAATTGACTGGGATAGAAGACTCTTTGATAGCCTTATCCCATTACCAGATGGGACAAGCTATAATGCCTATTTAATTAAGGGAAATGATAAAGTTGCCCTCATTGATAGTGTCGACCCCACTATGACTGAAATTCTCTTGAATCATCTGAAGATGGTAGACAGATTAGATTACATAATCTCCCTTCACGCCGAGCAAGACCATTCCGGAGCCATTCCTGACGTCTTAAAGAAATATCCTGAGGCTAAGATTATCAGTGGCTCTCAGGCTAAAGAGATGCTGGCGGATTTACTCCATTTACCTCAGGATAAGATAATCCCGGTTGAAGATGGGGAGAAGCTTCAGCTTGGCCAGAGAACGCTTCATTTTCTCTATACTCCCTGGGTTCACTGGCCAGAAACGATGTGTGCTTATTTAGAAGAAGAGAGAATTCTATTTAGCTGTGACTTCTTTGGCTCTCATCTGGCTACAAGCGACCTCTATGTTACCGATGAAGGAAGGGTAATTGAAGCCGCCAAGCGCTATTATGCTGAAATCATGATGCCCTTTCGTAAGATCATTCAGAAGAATTTAGAAAAAATTTCTGCCTGGCCCTTTGAAATTATTGCTCCTTCGCATGGGCCGCTTTATGACAAACCCGAATTTATCATTCAAGCTTATAGAGAATGGGCCAGCGATAATCCTAAAAATCTGGTGGTTATTCCCTATGTTTCGATGCATGGGAGTACCTCCAGAATGGTGCGATATTTAGTTTCAGCCCTGATGGAAAGGGGGATGGAGGTGCGCCAGTTCTTTTTGCCCGAGACAGATATGGGTAAGCTGGCCATCAGTCTGGTCGATGCGGCCACGGTTGTCCTCGGTACACCAACAGTCCACGTGGGTGCTCATCCTCTGGCTGCCTTCGCCGCCAGCCTGCTCAACATTCTGCGGCCTAAAGTGAAGTTTCTGTCTGTTGTTGGTTCCTATGGCTGGTCAACAAAAATGGTGGAACAAATAGCCAGTCTTGTAACCAATATTAAGGCAGAAATTCTACCTCCGGTGCTGGCTAAGGGGAAGCCCCGCGAGGCTGATTTCAGAGCCCTTGATTCCCTGGCCGAGACCATTTACCAGAAGCATCAAGCTCTTCGCCTTTTATGAAATAACAGGCGGCTCCTTCTTGAAAATCATGATGATTTATAAGGCTTATAATGGCTGTGTTTTTTTAAAATAACGAAAGACAAAATCCCAAGCTGACATAAACGAAAATTAGAAAATAATTTATTCTCATCCCCTTTTCTAAATAAGCTGGGAGCTAAGATTAAGCTTTTTTAGGCTTGTTCTTTTCCCTGCATAGAAGAATTCTTTAAGGTAGAAAGAGCAAGCCAGGCATTGAAAAAGGCTCATAAGGTGCTCCTGCTTTTAAGCATGAGCCGTATTATACTTGTTCTTCCGACCGGTCTTTCCTTAGACCCCCATACCCCGGTTTCCTATTGGTCTTCATAACAAAATCGTGACGTCTTACATATTTCCCATTTTTTACCCTGCCCGGGCGGCTGAAAAAATTAGAAGAAGAAGGGCTGTCCCCATTTTCATTAAAATTCACCTTTAAAACCAGAAAATGCTGTAATGAGTATCGTCTCCCCCGCCTTCTCTATTCTGACGATGCCCGACGATAGAAATGCTTTTGCCCATATCTTTATAACAGCCCTATAATCACTTTGAACAATTTAAAAGATAAAAATTCTGTCTTTAAAATTATCTGTTTTAAAACGAGATGTGATGAGAGCTAATTGCTCTGGGTCAAGTTAAGACTAATTAGGCTTCAGCCAGGATAAACGCTTTTTTAACTTGAGGCGAATTAAATATTAAAAGATGCGAGGATTGAAGATGAAAAGAGAAACGATTCTTATTTTTAACCTTTATTTGATTTTTACCTCCATAATTTTGACTTCAACTGAGGCGCAATCTGTCATAATCGAAGCCAAGAAACCTGTGAGTAAAAAGGCCGGTCGGTTAATTCAGCTTCAAGAGGAATGGCAGATCGCAGATAAGGAGTTAGGTTTTTATTTCAAAAATCCTTCAAAAATTAAGATAGCTGAAGATGAACACATTTTTATTTTAGATGAAAAACAATTCCTTGAATTCAGTTCTGATGGCAGGTTCATGAGAAATTTATTTCGTTCGGGGGAAGGCCCTGGCGAATTTAATCGAATAGAGGATTACCTGGTGACGGCTGATAAAGTCATCATTCATCAGCGCTCGCCAAATAAAATTGTTATTCTGGATAGACAGGGCAACCTTGTCCAAGAATTCAGGCCTCGAGAAGTCACCGCCCGCCTTCTTGCGAACTTTCAGGATAAACTTTTAATGGCCCAGCACAGCTTCCCTCAAATAGATAAAATCAAGAAAGAAGAAGAGATTTTAGAGGTCAGGTGGAATTTTTGTTTGGTTTCCAGGGAGGGGGAGATTGAGAAACTGGAGGGGTCATATCCAACTCTCTGGTTTTTTAAAAAGCTACCGACGGCCGTCGTGGCCGATTATCTCACTGAAATGACGGGAGCTCTTTTAAAAAATAGATATTTTGTTTTTTCTCATACCGAGAATTATAGCCTTAAGATTCTTGATTTAAACCAGAGGAAACTGGTCAAAACGATTCAAAGGAAGTATAAAAAGGTTCGCTATCAGCCCGATAGGCCAAAGGATGAGAGACCTGGCTTTAAAACCCTTGCTGTTCCGCGCGCTTATTTTAATGATATTCAGAAAATTATAGCCAGAGAAGATAAAATCCTTGTTTTGACCTCAACGGTTGATAGAAAGAAAGGTTTTCTTTTCGATGTTTTTGATGCCGATGGCCATTATCTGGACAATTTTTATCTCCCCCTTCATCTGAAAATAAGGTTGAGCGAATTAGCCCGTTATCCCTTAGATATTCGAGGTGATACTCTTTTAATGATAGAGAAGGATGACAACGGAAATATATCTTTGGTTAAGTATCGAATGCTTCTTATGTAAGCATGAAACATAGCAGCCGCCATTACCGTTACAACCTGAGGTGGGAGATTTTCCTTCGGATTAAAAAATAAAAAATTGATGATAATAAAAAAGTTTAATAAACCAATTAAAATCACCGGCTTTATTTAGCGCTAAAATTTATTGTTCAGAGGGCTCGGGTTCGCCATTAGCTTTAAGCCAGTCAAGCAATTCTTTCAAACTGGCTGTGGCCAGGGCGATGCAGCTGTCGGCGGCTCCATAATAGAGAAGGATTTTATCGCCATCATCAGCGAAAACATAGCCACAGGGGAAAACGACATTATTGACATCGCCAAAGCGCTCGTAGGGGGCTTCCGGCCCGAAAATCCAGTGCCGCCCGCGCAGCAGACATTTCTCGGGATTTTCTTTATCCAGAAGAGCCAGACCGAGGCGATAGATACACCCCGAAGCCGTAAAGCGAACTCCATGATAGAGAACCAGCCAGCCTTCTTCGGTTTCGATAGGCGGTGTGGATAGTCCGATTTTTCCCGCATCCCACCAGGCTCCTTTTCGCGCATGCAAAATGAGCTTATGACCTCCCCAGCTTTTTAAATCTGGTGAGTAGGAAATCCAGATGTGAGCCCCCAGATTGGTCACTGGCCTGTGGATCATCGCCCAGCTGCCTTTGATATGACGAGGCAGAAGGGCCGCATCTTTGTCTTCTGGGGGAAGAACGACTCCCAATCTGTCGTAATGGATAAAATCGGAAGTCAGGGCCAGGGAAACTCCCGGGCCTCCCCGTGAATAAGAAGTATAGACCACAGCGTATTTATCCAGAGAAGAAATGTAGGTTATTCTTGGATCCTCCACTCCCCAGATTTCTTCAGGATACTCCTTTGGCCTGGGATGCAGGGAAGCTATGGGGTCAATTTCCCAGCCATCAATCCCGTTCGCAGAGCGAGCTGCGCAGAGGTGAGATAGCCCGCTTTTTTCTTCAACCCGGCATAAAAGAAGAACTGTACCGTCCTTTAATCTGGTTGCCCCGGGGTTGAATACCGTATTTACCGGATAGGGCCAATCTCTGGCCGTTAAAATAGGATTTTTATCATATCTTTGAAACAGCGGCTTAAAACTCGCCAATGATTCTTTCACTTTATCGCCTCCTGACTTTTTTCAATCATGGCATTCTCAATTAAGCGCATTTCAGTTAAAGAAAGGAGAAAGGCCAGCGTGGATTCAGCTCCCTGATTGAGATTAACCCGGTCAGGATGAAGTCCGTCACGACAGCCGCCTGTGGATGGATCATAAAGAGAAACATGCAAATCGTTTTCGCCGAGAAACCATTCAAAGGCTCTCTGAGCCTCTAGCAGCCATTTTTTATCGCCCGTGAACCGATAGGCTTCCAGACAGGCAGATAGAGTAGTATAGGCCTCGATGGGCTGTTGATCGAAGCGAGCTCTCGGGCCTCCATAGGTATAAAAGCCATTGGTGCCAATCGGCACAAAATGACCTTCGGGCGAAACCTGAATTTTAACCAACCAGTCAAGGCTTTCAAGAGCAATCTTTAGGACATCTTCTCTTCCCAGAATCTGTCCGGCAGCCAGCAGAGCGTGGGGAAGCTTGGCGTTGCAATAGGCCAGGCTTCTTTCAAACCAGGGCCAGTCCGGCAAGTGAACCTGCTCATAGAGATTGATCAGGCGTTCTGTGAGGATTTCCAGGAGTCTTCGAGCGGCCACATCGCCCGAGAACCGGATGAGATATTCTCTGAGTCCGAGGAGGGTAAAGGCCCAGGCCCGGGGTGAGGTGAAGTTCTCCACCGGCGGCAGGGCCAGCTCCCAGATCCGACCTGCCAGGTTACGGAATCCCTCAACCTGACTCCGGCCCAGAACCAGACCAAGGCTCCAGAGAGCGCGTCCGTGAGCGTCCTCCGGTCCAGCCTCATCCAGCCAGCGACGGTCATAACTCAGCAAATTGCGAAAACGGCGATTTCTGGGATTGAAGGCATGCCAGAGGAAAGCCAGGGTTCGGGAAGCCAGATCATAGGGTGAAAAGCTTTTATCTTCACTTAAATTGGTCAGAAGAATGGCCAGAATAAGAGCCCGGGCATTATCATCGGTGGTGTAACCTTCATTATAATTGGGGATATTGTAAACAGCATGCTGAAGCACGCCTGTATGATCGGTTAATCTCTTGAGGTGATCAAGGCGCAAAGGAGGTAGCTCTCTTGGCCTTAAATCCATCGTCAGATAAGGTCGAACAAGACGGGGCGAGGCAGCTCTTTCTTCTTTCACCTTTTCAAAGACTTCCATGTATCTATTAGCCACCACAGGCCAGATCATATTCCGGCCAAAAAGATAGGCATTCTTGCGCAGAGCATGGCGTTCGGCCTCATTTTTGAGGAGATGAATGACCGCCTGAGCGATGGCTTTTTCATCGGCGAAAGGAACCAGGATTCCCCGTCCATCAGCCAGGATTTCAGCGGCATACCAGTAGGGAGTGGAAATCACAGCTTTGCCCATGCCCAATGCATAGGAGAGTGTACCTGAGACTATCTGAGCTTCATTCAAGTAGGGAGTAATAAAAATATCGGCGGCACCTATGAATTCGGTCAGCTCCTGTAAGCTGACGAAGCGGTTGTGGAAGATAACATGATTTTCAATCTTAAGCTCCTTGGCTAAACGCTGCAGGCTGAGGCGGTAGGTTTCTCCTTCCTGGCGTAAGATATTGGGATGGGTAGCGCCAAGAACAACATAGACCACATTTTCCTGGACATTGAGAATTTCAGGCAGAGCCTTAATCACATATTCGATACCCTTATTAGCCGAAAGCAGGCCAAAGGTTAGAAGCACTATATTTCCTTGAAGGCCAAACTGGTCCTTATAAAAATTGGGATCAATGAAAGGCACATTGGGAATTCCGTGGGGAATTATCTCGATTTTCTCTTCAGGCGCACCATAAACCTGGAGAAGGAATTCCCGGGCTCGCTGGCTCATAACCACGACCCGGTCAGAAAGCTGAATTATCTCTTTAAGGACAGCATATTGATGACGGTCAGGCTTAAGGAGAACAGTGTGAAGAGTAGAAACAAGAGGGATTCTCAAATCTCTGAGCAGGGCCAGAAGATGATTACCGGCTGGTCCACCAAAAATGCCAAATTCATGCTGTAAACAGGCAACATCAGCGCCATTTATATTCAGGAAATCGGCCGCCTGATGATAGGTACTGATATCTTTTTCTATTATCTCATATCTGACCCGAGGGGGATAATTGTAACCGCTTTCAATATCGGTTACGGGAATAGCAAAACACTGAACTCCTTCAAACTGGCTGGCTATGGTTTCGCAGAGGTCAGTGGTAAAAGTAGCGATACCACAGCGTCGGGGCAGATAGTTGCCGATGAAGGCAATCTTGCGGGTTCTTCGCCTTGGTTGCTCTAATTCTTCCCTGTAAATTTCCTGAGCCTTCATCCCCATGCCTCCTCGTTAATTTATTCTTTAATTTATCTGATTTTAAAAAGTAAGGCAAAGGAAGCTGGGCTAAAGCAGCAATAAATTTCAAAGAGATAAAAAGGAGAACAGGAAAATTAAAAAACCGGAATATATTTTAGCAAAGCTCAGATTATTTTCAAAGAACAACAATTCCCTTCTCTTATTGGTTTTTTATTTTTAGATTACCTTTTATTTTTATGCCTTATTTTTCTTTTTTTCCTTCTTTTTAATTTTTGGGCTTTGTCCCAAAGTTACATGATGACATTTGACATTGACATAGAAGAAGGATGCAAGCCTTAAGATCATTAAATCCCCGAAAAGAAGGTGTAGCCCTATGGGCCACCTTGAGATTAAGATCGTCCCCCTATAGAGTACGAGAAATCGCTTGAACTTCAACCGTCTTTGGCGTGGTCTTGACCAGAATAAAGACAGACTGATGCGGTGGTTCTGCTGGCAATAATGAAAGCGCTGGACGAGAAGGCCATAGAGAATTACAAGAAGGCTTACCCGGGAAGACATTTGAGAAACGACCAGCAGCCTACCGAGAACCCGCAGATAAATCCTTAAAGGCAAGTTGAAGCCATATCCTGGGCATCTTAGAAATATTTCTCTAATCGTTTTCGGCAACGATGAATTGACCCTGATTCAATTCGCTTTTAAATGTCGAAAAATCCATCCTCTTTAAATGTTAAAAAATCTGATTTTTTTATTGAGTGTTTGACTGTTCTTCCTTTATTTTTCAGATAGAGGTAGCATTGTGGAAAAGAACCGGGTGAAGATTGAGGGCTTTTCATGTGGTCCAGCACCGGAAGCGGCAAAAAAATTCCCTCGATTTTAAATTAGCCAAATGAAATTCAGCTGCCAGCCATAAAATCATTCTTTTTTGCTTCAAGCCAGAATTATTTGAGAGAATTAATTCAGGAATATCTTCATTTTTTCCGCCAGGAGCGGTTGAGGAATTTTATCGGGCGCAATAGAATATTAATGCGAGGCCGGGATGGACAGAAAGCATATTAAAAAAAGCATTAGACTTAAAATAGGTCATAGGGTTAAAAAGGGAGTTAGAAACAAATTTGGACCAATTCTTCCCATTATTTTATTGCTTTTCTTTTTTTCTAATATCTTCGCCTTAACTCAGGAAGAAAGGATTTCAGCCGTTAAAAAAGAAATTGAGGAGATGATAAAGGCAGCCGGGGCTGAGGTCGGGTTTTCCTTCCATGACCTGGAAAGCAACATTTTGATTGAAATTAATGAGCGTACTGTCATGCATGCGGCCAGCCTGATGAAGGTTCCGGTCATGATTGAGGTTTTTCGCCGGATCGATCGGGGTGAACTCAAGCTCGAGGAACCGATTCTGGTTTACAATAGCTTTTCAAGTCTCGCCGACGGGAGCCCTTATTCTCTCGAGCCTGAAGACGATTCAGATCCCGAGTTTTATGCCTTCATTGGTCAGAGACGGCCGCTGAAAGAACTTATTGGACGAATGATTACGGTCAGCAGTAACCTGGCGACCAATGTTTTAATGGAACTGGTTAAAGCTGAAGCCGTGATGAGAACCCTGAAGGAATTTGGGATTGAAAACATGAAAGTTCTGCGGGGAGTGGAGGATTCTAAGGCTTATGCTTTAGGCCTGAATAATGTCACCGATGCCAGGGATATGAGGCTGGTGCTGGAAGCAATTGTGGAGAAAAAAGCAGCATCGCCAGCTTCTTGTGCGGCCATGATTGATATTCTCAGGGCTCAGAAATTTCGTTCAGGCATCCCGGCCGGCTTACCATCCGAAATTGAAGTGGGCAATAAAACAGGAAGTATCACCCGGATTGCCCATGATGCCGCCATTGTTTTTCCTCCCGGGAGAAAGCCCTTTGTCCTGGTAATCTTGACTCGCGGCCTGGAAAAAGAGGAAAAAGCTCAAAGATTTATGGCTTCTCTTTCCCGCCTCGTTTATAACCGCCTGATTGCCGACAAATAAGACTTTTTTGTAAGGCTTGAGGAAGTTATAAAAATTGAAGAATTGAAATAAGCGCGTCAAGCTATTCCAACGATAAGCCGAGCTTCCTTATATTAAATTCAGAGAAAATTGAAATTATCTTTATTTCTTATCTGTTTATTATTTCTTTTTTGAGCTTTTTATTTTTCTTTTACCTGGCCAACTTCAAACAAAGGCTCGCCGGCATTACAGGGAGGTGTGTTGATAATATAAAGAAGGATACCGGTAAAGGGCGCCCTGACTTCTTCGAGAAAATTACCGAAATAATCTTCAATATAACCAATTATCTGTCCGGCCCGGACATATTGACCCATCTTGGCCTGGGGATAGAAAAGGCCATCATGTTTGGAATAAATAACCTCATATTTTTCAATCCAGACCGGGTCGGCGAGAATTTTAGCCTCTCCTGGTATCATTTTGAAATATCTCATGACATTCAGGACACCCTCGACATTGGCTTCAATCAATTCTTCATCGGTTCGACCCAGATAACCGGCTTCCGTGGTGATGGAGGGCTTACCCCTCAGAATCGCTGTCCAGCTGAGATATTTTGAATCCTTGGGGTCGCGAGGTCGCGTCGAATCGATGATGATATGTTTAATGCCGAAGGCCAGGGCCATTTGCTTCGAAATTTCATCAAGGTTTTGGTCGCCAGCTATCATCCAGTAGGTATATGGGATAAGAGCCTCATTGCCATCGCCACAGTGCAGGTCAATGACAGCATCAGCCCGATTGATGATTTCCTCAGTAATTACGGCGGCAATTCTCTGGCTTTGAGTTCCCTTTAAATCACCCGGGAAAACTCGATTGAGATTTTTCCAGTCGTAGGGATTGTAATAAATAGTTCTTCGCTGAAAAGCAGGAAGATGGGCAATATGGACAAGGACCAGGGTTCCAGAAATTTCTTTGGGATCAAGCCTCTTTTTTAATCGATAGGAAGCCAGAATCGGCGGATATTCATAGGGGTGGACACCGGAGATGACGGCCAGCACCTTTCCAGGTTTCAGTCCATTGATGATAGTCACAGGGAGGCGTGTTCCTGAATCCTGACCCGCAGGAACTTCAAGCCAGCCGCTGACGATTTTCCCTGGCTCTGCCTGAAGAGTTCCCAGGGTAAAAGCTTTCTGGGCCGGTGCGGTGAAGGCTTGATTCAAGAGGAAACCGAGGGAAAAAAGTGCAAAAAATATTGTTTTTATCCTTCTGGCTTTAGCCCCAGATAAATCAGCTTCTCTTAATTTAGGCTGCCTTTCTAAAAAATTTTCTTTATGCCTGTGGAGCCTTAATCTTAAAAATTCATAAGCCATAGCTTACCTCCTTAAAGTGATTGCCGGATTAATTGTTTTGGTTCTTCTGGGCTTTCTCTGGGTGAAAGGGATGCATAAATCCTTAATGAGAGCAAAGAAATCCCCAGTCTTGTTAGAAGCCGAAGCGCATGTATTAGTGCTAATAAATTGTAACTTAATGATATTCAATGAGCCAGGCATTAATCGGAAGCTCTTTGAGCCAGCTCTTATTCTCATTGTTTTATATTTCGATCCCAAAATTACTCACACGAGACTTGAAAGATCCATTATTTTAATTATCTCAAAATTTTAAAATTAAAATAACAATTTCTTAACATATTTAAGGCTGAAAAAGCCAGGGTTCCTGAGAAAATATTTTGCCATTTGCTTTTACTTTTAGAGGCATAAAGACCTCAAGGTTATCAAGCCGACAGGAGGGTCGATTCTCCTCGAAAATTGTTCTTTCAGCCGCGAAAATTTTTTGCACTTTAATTCAGTCATTGGCTTGTTGTCTTTCTTAAAACTGGAGTCCGAGGCCCAGTCCAGCCTTTAGCCCACCCAGGTTGGCTTCAAGTTCTAAAGGTTTGACCTTGCAGGAACTGTACTGGCCAAAAAGATCAAGATAAAGAGGACCAAATGCTTTGATCAGCAAGCCAATCTGCCCTGCATAGCCGAAGTTATTTTTTTTAACCTGGCCGAGAATATTGCTTTCTTCATAATGAAAATAACCCACACCCAGATGGGCATAAGGAGAAATAAAGCTCAGAGGCATTTCCAGGCTGAGGCCGGCACTTATCGGCATGATTTTGAGAGTGGTTTCTTCCTGGGTAAAAGTCATTTTGCCTTTTTTAGAGAAGGAATCAGCGCTCAGCCATAGCCCCATAAACTTATTGAATTTAAAGCCGAGTTCAGCCCCGTAAGTTTGTCCCTGGCCATAGATATCCCTAAAGGCCTCGTCAGACGGTTTGAAATAGGCTCCTTTAATTTCAACTCTTATGGTAGCTGCCCTGACTTCACTCCAGGAAAAGCCCCATCCAGCGAAAACTACAATAACAATGAAAATATTAAAGTATTTTTTCACTTTCTTCTCTCCTTCGGTTAATTTATTCCAAAATCGCCTTAAATTTTTCCCCTGTTTTTATTTTAAACTTTTAATTTAAGAAAACTTTCTTTTAAGATCTCCTCAGAATAAAAAATATTCTGGCTCCAGCAGGGACATTTCAAAATTCTTTCATTTATACCTGTCTACCATATTCAGGCTAAGAATGCAAAAATTATATTTAGGACAGGTGGTTTTTTCAAAAAGGGGTTTCGGAACTTGAGTCAATAAAATTGGGTAGGTTTAAAGCCGCGAGGAAATTATAAATTTTCGAAAATGTGGGTGGCAGCCTCAAGAAAAGTCTTTTCAGCCTGAGGAGATAAGGGAAGCAGGCTGTGGTAGCGATAAGCCTCGTTAATTTCATAACCCCCAGCGAGAGCATCTTCTTCATCGGCGAGATAACCGGCATAACCGTGGCTGCAGCTCACCACCCAGAGGGCAGGACTAATTTTTTGCCGGAGTTTATGGCCCAGTTGCGCCAGGAGTTCAAAGGGATGAGACAATATGGGTAAATCATTGAGGCGATAGCCAGCAAGGGTTGCGGTGAGGGTTGCGGGCAATTTCCCGGAAAGAAAGCATACTTCTAAGTCTTTAGCCCAGGCCAGATGGGCTTCAGCCAGTTTCTTTTCTGAGGGGTCGAGGAGGGAGGGCTTTTTTTTGACCTGATCAAGCTTAAGCTCATTTTCAAGAATAATTTTCCTTATTTCCTCAAGGGAAAAAGGGAGGCTCAAGGGAAGATCAATTTTTTTTTCGAGTGCACCAAGTCTTATTTCGTCGGAGAAGGAAATGCCTTTAAGCAAGCTGGCGGTCGCTTCTTTTAGTTCCAGCCCGAGTTTTCGGGCCGCTTCAAAAGAGCCTCTTTCGAGGGGATTGACATCGCCGGCTGTTCCGATAAAAAAGAGAGCAGGGAGGTCCAGGCCAAGGTATTTTCTTATCTGTTCCCGAAAGGCTCCAATATAGTCAGCTGAAAACAGGAGGTTCTTTTCGTCGAGACAGACAGGATGACAGCCATAGCCAGATAGCAGAACGACCGGATTTTCCCGGTTATCAATGATAAAAAGAATGGGGAAAAAAGGGTCAATGGGACCGTCTTTACGGCGTCTGTTCTGAGCCAGCTTTAGTTCCTGGCTTTTAAAGCCCCAGGAGGAGCGCCTGGCCTGGCTACGGGCAGCTCTGGCTGCTCCGATGGTTATCTCTACAAGCATTTCTTCCCATTCTGGATCACGGGGATTGAGACCGTGAAAGTCATGAATAGCTGGAGCTGAATGGGTATGGGTAGCTGAAGGTAGAATAGATTCAGCCGGAATTTGAAGTTCATCTGCCAGAAGCTCTTTTATTTTTTCGGCAAAGCTATTTTCGAAAAGAAGAACATCCAGAGTGAGAAAAATCAGAGGCGTTGTCCCGTCTTCGAGCCAGCAGAGGTTAAGCTCAAGAGGATCATGGAGGCCGCGAACTTCAGCCGGGCGCTGGAGATAACCGGCCAGGGGTAAAGTGAAAGGAGGGTTTATTTCTTTTTTAATTGCGCCTGCCCATAATCGGCCCACAAATAAAAAATTAGCCCCGGCCTCCCTGTCTGTCAACCCCCCAAATTGGTGCCGCCCTCCCCCCAAATTGGTGCCGCCCTCCACCCAAATTGGTGCCGCCCTACCTATTTACCAATTTTTTCCTTTAAAATTGGTGCCGTCCTACATATTTAGTTTACTAATTTTTTGCTACCGCCATGCGTCCCTCCATTTATTTTAGAATTGGGAATAGTCTAATCTGGTCACGCCCTTCAATTTAGATCCGTCTTCTTCAATTTGGTTCCGCCAAATTTGGTTCCAAATTTCGTTCCTCATCAAATTTGGTTCCGCCTTACTTATTTACCAATTTTCTTTTCCTTGCACCAACATTTTTTATTTATCTTATTTAATTGACTTACGATATTGCTTAATAAGTCACCCTTTTATAGTTAAGGCCGCCTTCTATATTTTGTTCGATTTAAATTCAGTATTGTTTTAAAATGCTGTTTATAAAAAATGAAGACATCAGACTACCCCATTCATAGGCGGCATTTTTAAATGGAAATGGGCAAAGAAGTGATGTGCTAAATATGTAAGTTAGCACGAATTTTAAGCAGGAATTTTGGCAGGTACGAATAAGCGGCGCTAAATAAAGGAGTAATTACAAAATAATTCAGTCCCAATTATCGCCAAAATCTGGCCAAAATTATTCTGAAACATCGGGCAAAGGGGTAAATAAAGGGGTAAATAAGTAAGTTGGTACCATTTTAAGTTGGCACCGTTTTTCAGAAAAATGGCGTGGATTAAAGGGCAGAAATAATCAAAAAAAGGGTAGATATATAAGTCGGCAAGGATTTCAAAGCGGCACAGCTTTTAAAAAAAGGGTAAATATGTAAGACGGCACCATTTTTAGTTGGCACTATTTTTCTCTGGCACGATTTTTCGCCATGTCTAATTTAAATGTTACCCTTACGTTGAAGAAACATAAAAATTAAGGTAAATTAAATTCCTATTCTGCAAGAGGAGAAAGAGGCCATGTCCGGGGAAGAGGAAAAAGAAATTGAAGAATTTTTGAAAAAAATAGAAGAACAGATCTATGAAGAAATGAGAAAAATTTACGGCCAGAAAGCGATTGAGCTTCTCAAAGGCCAGGTTAATAGAAAAAGGCTTGAAAAGGCCGATGGCTACGCCAAGGTAAAGGGAACCTGTGGCGACACGATGGAGATGTTTCTCAGGGTAAACAATGATGTTATCGAGGAATGCACTTTTGAAACTGATGGATGTGGCTCAACTCAGGTTTGCGGGAGCGCAGCCACTAGCTTAGCGCAGGGAAAAACGATTCTCGAAGCCTTAGGTCTTATTTCAGCCGATAATATAATTAAATTCCTTGGTGGTTTGCCTGAATCGGATATACATTGCGCCCAGCTGGCGGCTGAAACCCTGCGACGGGCCATAGCGGATTATCTTGGCAACAAGAGCGCCCCATGGCGTAAGCTCTACCGTCCCTAATTTGTTGCCACCAAAAATTGGTGCCGTCCTACCTATTTACCAATTTTTTCTGCTATCGCCATGCCTCCTTCACTCCCAATTTGGTGCGCCTCCTTACTTAATTGGTGCCACCTTACTTATTTACCAATTTTTTACCGCAATTTCATCCTTTCATTTATTTAATCGATCTTATTCAATAAATCACCCTTGTCTAATTGGGGCTATCTTCTATATTTTCTTCGCTTTAAATTCAGTACTGTTTTAAAATGTGTCGCCTCTAAAAAGATGAATATATAAGCTTGCGCCATTTATAGGCACCATTTATAAATGGAAATGGCCAAAGAACTAATATGATAAATTTGTAAATTGGCAAGAATTATAATGGCGGGCAGGAATTATTGGCCCGAAATAAAGGAGCAAAAACGAGATAATTCAGTCGGAATTATTGTCAAAAGCTGGTCAAAATTACTCCGAAACACGGCCCAAAAGGTAATATGAAAGTTGACACCAGTTTTTTGGGAGCCTGTTATTGAAAAGCTGATATGAATTATAGGGCAGATATTATTAAAAATAGAGTAAATATATAAGTCGGCAACTATTTTAAATTGGGGCAAAAAATAGAGTAAATATGTAAGGCGGCACCAATTTTTATTTGCGGATTCTGACGGGGTAGGGAGGACGCACGAGCTTGGGTGGGGGATTTTTCTTCAGCATGTCCAGAATCACTTCGATCGCTTTTTCAAGCTGCGGATCACGGCCAGCGATATAATCAGCCGGAGTAATTTCCACCTCGATATCTGGCGGCACGCCCTCATTTTCAACCACCCAGCCATCCTCCGTCCAGATAGCCAGATTAGGCGCTGTCACCGTACCTCCATCCATGAGAACCGGAAAGCCCAGAGTGCCCACCAGCCCTCCCCAGGTTCTCTTGCCAATGAGCGGCCCCAGGCCAAACTTCCTGAACATCCAGGGCAGAAGATCGCCGCCCGAACCGGCAATCTCATTGATCAGCATTACTTTTGGCCCCTGAATTGAAGCACTAGGTGTTTTAAGGTCGGCACCATAGCGCATATTCCACATGGCAATAAAGGGTTTGCGCAGCCAATCGATATAATAATCAGCCACTTGGCCACCAGCATTGAACCTTTCATCAATGATAATCGCGTCCTTATAAGCCTGAGGGAAGAAATAGCGGCGGAAGTAAATATAGCCCTGGGTAGAAGTATTCGGAACATAGACATAGGCCACCCGGCCGCCCGTCGCTTCTTCCACTTTTTTCAAATTTCCTTCAACCCAGTCCCTGTTCCTCAGAGCACTTTCGTCAGCAATGGGCACAACTTTAACCGTCCTAGCTCCCCTGCCATCAGGGCTCGGGCCAACCGAAATTTCGACTATCTTGTCCGCCTTGTTTTCAAAAAAACTGTACAGATTTGCCGGTGGCTTGACTTCCTGGCCATCGACAGCCAGAAGGTATTCCCCTGCCTTCACATCAACTCCGGGCTCAGTGAGCGGAGCTCGAAGCTCGGGATTCCAGTTCAACCCTCCGTAAACTTTTTTGAAACGATAGCGACCATTGGCAATTTCATAATCAGCACCGAGAAGTCCAACCTGAACTCTTTTTGGCTCAAAGGGAATGTCTCCACCGCCAACCCGATGGTGACCCACGGCCAGCTCACTGCACATCCACTGGATGACCCGGTTGAGGTCAGAACGGCAGGCCAGATGAGGCAGGAAAACCTCGTATTTCTTCTTCATGGCCTCCCAGTCACAGCCGTGCATGTTGGTGGCATAGAAATAATCACGGTTTATCCGCCAGGCCTCATAGAAAATCTGGCGCCATTCGAGCGGCGGATTAATCTTCACCTCAATGCTCTCAACATTGATTTTTCCCTGACCCAGTTGAATCTTACTGGCCAGATTGGTGATACCCCAGGTATCCCGGGCAGCATAAAGAATTTTCTTCTTGTCTGCTGAAATAATGTAATTGTTTATTCCTTCCATGACCACTTCATCTTTTCTGGTCTTCAGATCTAAATGATGAAGCTTGGCCCCACCGGGCCTTTCGCCCATCTGGGCCAAAGAAATTCCGAGAGGCATATAGGGAAATTCAAGATAATAGATGTGGCCGGATTCACCTACCTGAAGGTTACGATAGTTGCCTGCGGGAACAGGAAGGGCCAGAATTCTCTGGTTCAGGCCGTCAAAATCGATAATCGTTTCCTCTTTTTTGATTTCCTCTGGAGTTCTGGCAGCAAACTGAGGTTTCACTTTGGTGGCGACAGCTTCCTTTGCTTTTTCCGCCGCCACTTCTGAGGCCGGCTTTTCTGCCGCCTTCTCCTCCGCTTTCCCCTTTTCTTCATCGCTTTCTCTGGCCAGTGGATTGGGCAAATCTTTTCTCAAAACAACCAGATATAGAGAATAGGTGGCCCGCAAATCGGCATTGGACATATCAAACCACTGCTTTACCGGCCCGGCATCAGTTGAGGAGATGAAATAAAGATATTTGCCGCTGGGGTCAAAGACCGGCTCAGCCACTTCGCTCAGACCGTCGGTAATGGCGAAGGATTTATCTTTTTCCAGGGAATAAACGAAGACCTTCTGGATGTAAGTCTGGGTGTTAAGAGTATAGGCAATCCATTTGGAATCGGGCGACCAGGAAGCATAAACGCTACGGATTCTCGCTGGCCCGAGAAGATACTCCGAAGCAATCTTTTTAACCGCTCCTGTTTTTAAATCAATCCAGTAGAGTGACCAGGAGTTATCAGCAAAAACAATTTTTTGACTGTCCGGTGACCAAACCGGCGAATCATAAAAGCCGGCTCCGCCGAGTTTATATTTTTTGGCTTCGCCCTTACCATCCTGGGGTTTAATGTGAAGCTCATACTCGCCAGATTCATCGGAAAAATAAGCGATAAAGCGACCATCAGGCGACCAGACGGGCGACCTTTCATGAGCACCTGGTGTTTGCGTGATATTGCGAAAATCGCCTTTTTCAGCTGGAAAGGTAACAATTTCACCTCGGAATTCAAAAACTGCCCTGGCTCCAGTCGGCGAAATATGGGCATTTCGAATCCAGCGAGCCCCGCGGACATAGCGTTCTCTCAATTCCAGTAGGTCAGCGGCAACGCCGATGGTTAGCCTGGTGCTTTTTTCAGTCTGGGGGTCGAATAAATGGAGATGACCTCCCTGCTCATAGATGATTTTGCCAGCACCACCCGAGGCACTGAGAACAGGAAAGTCCTGGTGGTGAGTCAGCTGGCGAATTTGCTTTGTTTTTAAATCATAGACAAAGAGATTGAATTCACCATTGCGGTCAGAGCGAAAATAAATTTTGTCACCTATCCAGACAGGATCAACGTCGTTACATCTTCCTTCAGGCTGCGGTATTTTCTCGATACTATGGTCACTTCGCCGATAAATAATAATGGTTGAGGCCTGACCACCTCGGTAATTTTTCCACTGGAGGAAAGCATCAGGGATGGGATTGTAGGCAATGTGGCTGCCATCGGGCGAGAAACGAGCCCGGTAAACATAAGGCAGAGGGATCTGCTCAGGGAAACCACCTTCAATGGGAATCGTGTAGAGATGGTACCAGGAGCGAGCAAAAGAGGAGCGGGGAGAGGTAAAGGCTACCGCCCGACCATCAGGAGTAAAACACTGAACCAGGTCAGGTGAAGGATGCCAGGTAAGACGGCGGGGAATACCGCCCTCAGCCGGTACAAGATAAACATCTGTATTTCCTTCATACTGAGCACTGAAAGCAATCCAGCGGCCATCAGGGGAGAAAACCGGGTTACTTTCAACGCCAAGGTCAGAGGTAAGCTTACGAGGATTTCGACCATCAATTTCAGCCACCCAGAGATCGCCCGCATAAACGAAGGCAATTTTTGAGGCGCTGACCGCTGGCTGACTGAGAAGCAGGGTGTCCTTGGTATCAATAGCCAGAGTCTTCAGGCTGAATAGAAAGAAAAATAAAAAGAAGCCAGAAATTAAAAAGATTTTCGCTTTCATCTTAGCCTCCTCTGATTGGTTCCTTTATTATATGGTTATTTTAGTTTCTTATTCAATCCTGCTATAGCTCATCCTTAAAAATCATGGTGGTTTCAGCCATTTTTATCATGAACCCTTAGCCTTCTTTTCTCCTGGAAGGGCTCTTGTATATGGGTAAAAATGGCGTTTGATAAAGCCTTATTCAGGTATCTTTTTAAATGCCAGAATCAAAATAAATGGCCCTCAATTTTGAGAATGCATTTAGAGCCTGCCTAAATTCTTGTATCTTATTGATTTTAAATGAAATACTGCTTAGACTAAATTAATTACCCCTCTTTTTATGGAAAGAGCCTCCTGCTTTGGCTCTTTCAGCAAAAGCAGCTCCTTTATAAAGTTCATAATGGCCATATTTCTTTTAAAAACAAGTAAAGACAAAATTTAAGAAGTCTATAAACGTTAAAATTAGAGGACAGTTTATTCTCATCATAGCTTTTAACTGGTCAGAGATAAAGGTGGTAGAAGGAGGTTCTTCAGCCCAAGGAAAACACTCCTTTTAGGAAAAAAGCTCTTTCTCAGGCTTAAAAAGCGCCAAATAGGCCTCATGCCTCCTAAAAAGCTCTCAAAGGATCACATTTTTCAAGGTAAATCTTCTGCTTTCAATTTTTGCCCGCACATATGATTTAATTGACTTCTTAAAATCAGTCTCTGATGAATTCATTTCTGGCTCAGCCAGTCGCGGAAGATAGTAGCTTCAAGCTGTCCTGGATGCGGCGCTGGCTTAAGACGGAAAGTCCTTTCTTTTCTGGCCGCGAAGGTAACTTCTATTTCTTGAATTCTATTTCGCCGGGAAATTAGAAATCTGGCCTTCTGCCCTGGCTTGTAAGCCGTGAGAATCCAGTCGAAATTGCGGGGGTTAACCCTTTTCCCATCAATGGCTAAAATTTCATCGCGAGCACTTAGCCCGGCCTCCTGAGCTAGAGAGCCTCGAAGAACAGAACCGATAAAAAGGTTGCCCTCTTGCGTCTGGGTGGTTAAACCCAGATCAACCCCGGGAAGTTCATGCCAGGAAGTATCAATTTCCAGGCCAGCATAAGCTACGTATTTCGGATAATCAATTTCTTTGACTGTAGCCGCATACTCGTCAAAAATTTCAGCTAAAGAACAGCCAGCCATCGCCTCACATTCAGAACGAAATTCTTCATCGGTCCAGCCTCGCTTTAACTTCTTATAATACTTTTCATAAAGAACTCGCAGAACATCATCGAGGGATTTTTTGTTTTGCGTTTCATGGCGAATTTTAAGATCAAGAAGCAGGCCAAGAATAGCTCCTTTATCATAATAAGAAATGCTTATATTCGCCGTTTCTTCATTGCGGGCAAAGAATCTGATCCAGGTGTCGAAACTGCTTTCAGTGGCTGATTGAACCTTGCTTCCAGGAATATTTTCATAGCTGGCTATAGTCCGGCTCAATCGATCCAGGAATTCTTCCTCGGTAAGCAAGCCAGCTCGTTTCAAAATTAAATACTCATAATAAACGGTTATTCCTTCTGAAACCCAGAGCATCCGGGTATAATTTTCCCGATCATAATCGAAGGGGCCGAGCACCTGAGGCCGGATGCGCTTAACGTTATAATGATGGAAATATTCGTGAGCGATGAAGGCCAGCCAGTTTTTATAGCCGCCAGGTGTCTGAAGGCCCGAGGCATTCATGTAGGCCGCCATGGAATTGAGATGTTCCAGGCCGCCTCCGCCACCATCAAGGAGAATAAAAGTGTAATGGCGATAAGGCAATTCGCCAATGATGCCGACTGAGGTTTCAATTATTTTTTTGAAATCTTCAATAATTTTATGGCGGGGAATCTGACCGAGATCTTCAGCGACAATTCGGTGAGGTACCCCCAGAACTTCGAAGCTGATAACTTCAGGAAGCCCGACATAAATAGGGCAATCATAAAGGATATCGAAATCAGAAGCATAAAAGGTATTATTTTCGCCTGGAATTTCATCGAGGCCACAGAAAATCTGAGGCAGAAGGTCATTAGGAATTATTTTCAATTTCACCGGATTCTGAAGATAGCCTTCAGGATACATGAAAAGGCTGGCCGGGACGATAAAGGCGCGGCGGTCATCGAGAAAGCTTTCAGCCACGGAAACATTGAAAGCATAGACATCATAGTCAATAGAAATATTTTTGGCTCTGCCCGTTCTTATCCTCCAGACATTCTTGGCTATTTTTAACCAGGCCAGGGACCTGCCTCCAGCCTCTTTAGCCCGAAAATTGATAACATGGCGGGCATAATCCATGATTCGATAATAGCCTGGTGTCCAGTTGGGCAATTTAAGATCAAGATACTCAGAGGTTTGACCTACAATTTCTAAATTCACGTGGTAGTAGTGGGTGTGCGGCTTATCCATGGAGACAGTAAAAGTCAGATCAAGCCGGTTTTGTGACAGGGAGGCCAGAGCCGAAGAATTAGCCAGCTGAATGATTAAAGCCAGGATTAATAAAGCCAGCAGGGTTTTTATTTTTAAATTTCTATTTATCTGCATGGCGCATCTCCTTTCTGAAATTTTGACATGAGTATAGCTCTCTTTAAAAAGTGGAGCAATGCGAATCAAGGAAGAATTTTTTCCATGTCTCGGGGAAAAATAAATTAAATCGGGAAAAAATAAATTAAAAAAGAAGGTTAGCCTGCCTTGCCTGTAAAGAGAGAATCACATGCCATTAATTCAACTAATTGATTTTGCCGGAATTGCTCTGAATGGCAGTTCACCCCGGGACCATCATTTCGTCTTTAATAATGAGCGAATTTTCATCTGCCCGGGTCTGCTTTGTCAGGATTTGCCCCTCGATAAATAAATTTTTCTTTAAAGTAAAAGTTGACCAAATCTTTTAAATGAAATTTAACTAGCTTTAATTCTTGAGCAACTCTAATCGTTAAAGGAGCTTGCCGGGTCCAGTGATTTTTTCCTGGATATTAAAATTTTTTGATATTTAGACTTTTTCGCCTGAAAGAAAGTTCCTCTTCGGGAAGAGGAGGGCGGCAAAGATATTATTTCAAGCCTTATTAAAGCTTAGGAAAAGTCGCTTTAAAATTTTTAAACACATTTATTGTCCGCTTAAATATTTATATTTTTATGTAATTGGAGGAAAGGCAACCACTATGAGCCTATTAAATAAGCAAAATTCTTACGCCAGAACCGCTTCAGAAGCTTTATTCTTTTAAGTTAATTTATTGAATTCGAGCTCGAAAAATTTACTCTTTTTGAATCGCTCCCGGGTGACGAAGCCGAAGAACCCGAGCCCAGAAGACTATCAGCCCAGCTGGTTAATTCTTTAACAATGCTGTTTATTATGGAGCGGGCGACGTTAGAGGCATTATTAGCCAGGAAGGAGAAAATGATATCGCCGCTTCGGGTATGGGTTATACCCGAAAGAGCTCTCACTCCATTGATATAACCAGTTTTGGCCACCACCCTTCCCCGAAGATTTCTTTCGCGAAAAACATTTTCCAGAGTTCCATCAACTCCGCCTACAGCTAAAGTTGATTCGAAGGCTGGCCAGCAGGGCTGACGGTAAAGCCAGAGAAGAAGGGAAGTCAGGGCATAACTTGTAAGCCGATTTTCCCGGCTCAGGCCACTTCCATCATCCAGAAAGAATTCATTTTCGGGGATGCCCAGGTCAAGGAGGAAACGGGTAATAACCCGCCTGCCTGTAGCCCAGCTTCCGCCTCTGCCTTCAGGATGATCCAGCGTGCCCAGGGTCTTGAAAAGTGCTTCCGCTGCCAGGCCCAGACTGTCTTTGTTCACCCGGCGCAGCACATCCAGTAGAGGTGTGCGATATTCGGCTATTACTTCGAGCTCACTTTCAGCTGGAGCCTTTTCTTCTCTGACCTGTCCTTCTACTTCTATGCCCTTTCTCATCAGGTGTTCTTTAAGCAGGGTGCCAAAGAAAAGAGCCGGGTTGGCCACACTGACAGCATAAGGTCCTGCTTGAGACCTGATTTTTCCAGTTACTCGCAGAACCAGAGGCGAGGAAGTCCGGCTCACAGAAAACCAGTTTTCAGCTGCGCTCGTGGCCAGCGTTTCATTTATAAATTTTACATAACTGGTTTTAGGCTCGGATAAAACAAAGGTTTTCCCCTGACGATTAACGACAGTAAGCTCAAGGCAGTTGCCACGGTAATTGAGACCGCTGACCTCACAGGCATATTTCTGGAGAAGAACATTCTGGGGCCAGGAAGGATGGACCCGCTGGTCATCAAAAATGGAAGTATCAATAATGATGTCTTTAACTGATTTTATGCCTTTGATCAACAGACGAGAGGCTATGTCTTCCAGGAGCCAGTCAGGCCGGCGCCCGTAGCGCTTATCGGTCTCTTGATCGCCGAGGAGAGGGTCACCTGAACCAATGATTATTAAGGATTGAGAGGCCAGAGCTACCCGGGTTTTGAACTCAAAGTCGAGACCAAGTAACTGAATGGCTGCAGCTGAGGTGATGAGCTTCATATTGGAGGCTGGAATCATCCTTTCATGGGCCCGATGTTCATAAATGGTTTCGCCAGTTCCAGCCCAGCGAATAGAAATGGAAAAGGTGGTGCGCCGAAACCGCTGATTATTAAGAAGCGATTGTACTTTGAGATTAAATTGACGCTGAGCCTGGAGAGAGCTTGCTGGCTCGATACAAGCAGTCAGACGGAGAGGAGAAGAATTACTGGAAAGAAGAGGAGAAGAAAAATCCTTTTTTAAGGGAATATCTGGATGTTCAAAATTTTCGGCCGGAAATTCAGAGATAATAATTAATTTTCTTTTGGAGAGATTAGTCAGAACTTCAGGTGATTGCCGGTCAGGAGAAAAGGAGGGCAAAGAAAAAGGAAAGAAGGTAGCCTTGACGAGAGAAGGCCTGGCAGGTTCAGCTGGCGCCAGAAAAAGAGGCTTGGGTATAAAAAAGAAAAAAATTAAAACCAGAAATAGAAAAAGACGTTTTAATTTTTGAACCCTGTCCTTCTTTACTCTTCCTTCTATCATTACCTTTTCATTTTTTCGAATTTTCTCTCCGTACTCGAGCCAGAGATATTTCTTATCGTCCTCTCTCCTAATAGCCTCTTTATCTGATTCCTTTTGATTCCTTTTTCTTCATTCATTACTTTTTATTCTTTCTCATTTCTTTCTTTTTGCTTTTTCCCCTCTGTTTCTTCTTTTCTCTCATCGTCTCATCATATCTTATCTTATCTTATTTTCTTTTCTTTTCTTTTCTTTTCTTCTCTTCTCTTCTCTTCTCTTCTCCTCTCCTCTCTCCCTCCTCTCTCCTCTTTATTCCATTTCTTTTCTTCTGATATTTATTCTATTATCTTCTCCCCATTTATCTACATTCGCCTTTTTCGTTGTTTTCTCGCTCTTTTGCTTTCGGCTTTCCCTCTTTTTCTTTCTTTCTCTCTCTCTCTCTCTCTCTCTTCCTTCTATTTTGTCTGAGGAGCTCGTTAAAATTCTTAATCCTGTCTTTTTATTTCATAATTTTTATCTGATTACTTTCCAAGTTTCAAGTCCTGAGTCCTGAGGAGCGTCGCCGTAAGATTTAATGATTTTAGCCTCTTCTATCTTCTGGAAGTAGGGAATACAGCCTTTTATTGTTTTAGAAAAATAGCCCGGGAAAAGCCTGATATATGGCTGTCTTTAACAAATTAGTAAAACTGATAATAATGATCGTCCTTTTATTCTGATTTTAATTTCTCTTCCCCGTCCTTCCAGAAAATAATAACTTTTTTAAAATTTTATTTCCAGGGGAAGGCCATTAAAAGTTACTGCCTGACTCTTTCTTTCAGGAATGAGTCTGACTTGGAGATTGAGGGGAGAATCAAGCTCCAGGGTTGATTTGGAGTCAAGTTCAATCCGAAGAGTTCTTTCCCTGTCCTTCCAGGTGAAATTTATCCAGCGAACCTTTCCCTGCTGATAATCGAGGCTGCGGCCATCATCTTCATAGAGACGGTAAAAGCCATCAGCACCGCTATAAATCATCACGGCCAGGGGCTCCTGGGCTGGTTGCTCAGCATATTGAATAATCGGGCCCAGGGGAATAATGGCTCCAGCGCGGACATAGAGGGGCAGGGTGGCCAGATCGACATAGCGAATTATTTCCTGCTGCCCCGCATGAGCTGTATTTGACCAAAAATCATACCAGAGGCCTTCGGGAAGATAGACGAGCCGTTTTGTCGCTCCTTTTTCCACAACTGGAGCCACCAGAATATCGCGGCCCCAGAGATATTCATTATCACAGCTCAGGGCCCTGGGGTCATCAGGATAATGAAGCCAGAGAGCTCTAATCAGCGGCAGGCCGGTATCATAGGCTTCTCTTGCCAGAGTATAGTTATAGGGCAGAAGCTGGTACCGCAGATGAAGATACTGACGACAGATGGGTTCAACCTCAGGATTGCGGAATTCTTTTGGGTCGGGTAACCCTGTTCCTCGGGTCTCAGGATTTATTTCCGGTGGACCAGCTTCACCCAGGTTCCAGCCCCAGGGGAGACGTAAATGCCAGACCCGGCCATGAGAACGGAAAATAGGAGCAAAACACATAAACTGGAACCAGCGAACGTATAGTTCTCCAGTTAACTCAGGTGTTGGCCAGAAGCCACCAATATCTGTTCCCGAGTAAGGGGAAGCACTCAGAGAAAAATTTATGCCGATAGGCACATGGGCGGCGAGGGTAGCCCAGAGAGAGTAAACATCGCCTGACCAGACCCAGCCTCCATAACGCTGCATACCGGCATAGCCAGTTCGATGAAGGCTAAAGGGCCTTTGATTGGGCCTGTCGGCCAGAGGGCCCGCATAATAAATAAAGTGGCGGGCCAGGCGGGAATCGATGGACAATTCATCGCCATCATCGGGCCACCAGCCATCAATTCCCAGCCTGAAAACTGGCTGGTGGCGTTCCCAGTAATCGGCCACATGGTCCTGCCCGCGCTTTTCTTCAGGCTGAGGCGGAAAGCTTCCATGGAGGGTTCGGGGCGCATTATTTTTATGCAGAATGACCTTAAAATTCAATTCATGAAGTCTTTGAATTATTTTTTCAGGTTCAGGAAAAGTCTGGGGATTAAATTCAAGAGATCCGTGGCCAAGATTCCAGCCTGCCGGGCAATAGCCCGTTCCGAGATAGATGAGGCCATCACAGGGCAATTGCTTTTTCCGGAAATTTTCAGCTACCTCTAAAATTTCCTGGGGACCAGCTAAGGTCCGATGGCTCTGAAAATAGCCGAGGGCCCAGCGAGGGGGCATAACCGTACGGCCCACCAATTGAATGTATTCTGACAGAAGAGCCGGCGGTGAAGGGTTAAAGATAACGAAAATGTCGAGCGGGCAGGCCTTTTCTTTTTCTTCTCGGGGATTGGGCCTGATTTCAAGACGGGCCGGTTCCTGGCGCAGATCGAAGGCGACATTGTAGGGACGATGAATGAATATGGCCCAGCCTTCAGCGCTAAGGAGAAAAGGAACAGGTACCCTTGAACCAAAAATTTGATATTCACCCGCCCGATGGCCATTATTCATGAAATCATAGATGCCCCGGCGATCAAATTTCTGACCGCCGCCGCCAAGTCCATAGAGGGGCTTCTCTCCCAGGCGAAAGGAAATTAATCCTTTTTCCGGGTCAAAGATGAATTTCTGCTCTAGTTTTCCCTGAGGTGAATAAATTTCTATGGTCAGGGGAGAGGGCTGAAGAATTATTTTTCTATCTTTAAAGGCCAAGGTTCTTTTTTCCCGGAGAGAAGAAATTTGTAGAATGGGTTCAGGCCAGCTTCTCTTTTCCAGAACCGGAGAATCGTTCAGGGATATAAACATTTTTTCTATTTCGTCCTTAAGCTCCATCGCAGGGGAGACATTTTTCATTTTCAATGTCTTTTTCCTTGGTGACACAAAAAATTTCAGCTCTTCGCTTTTTCGGACTTGAGTTGATGAGATTTGAATGTTCTGCAGTCCTTTATCTTTAGGAAAGGGCAGTAGGGAAATTCTCAGAGTGGAGTCGCTTACAATGGAAAGATTCAGCTGAGCTGACTGGCCGGAAAACAGGATATTTGAAATCAAATTCTTACTTTCTTCAGGTTTATTCTTTAAAGAAATTAAAGAAACGAGAAAGAAAATGAGAAGACCAAGATTAATGTATCTTTTTACTGGTTTCATGTGTCTAAAATTGATTTCATGTATATCTAATTTCATTGCAATTAAAATTTTCACCGGGACTGAAGTAGCCCAAATTCAAAAAGAAGCTCAAAAAGTTTGGCCATTCCGTCGAAAATGACCATCCTGGATCGAGAGAGATGGAATCAAACATCCTCGGCCTTCATTTTTTTCCCCTTAATTTTTACCAGAAGTTCAATGGCCAGATTAGCCTGCATGGCCGCCACCACGGTGACGCGAGGAGCCATGGGAGCCGTGCATTCATCGCATTCAGTTGCCTGATCGCCGCAGATATAAAGATTACCCAGCTTCCGCTGGCGGAGCTTATTATTGCCTCCGTAGCCTGCCAGACCGGAAGCGACAATTATCGGTTTTTCAGGGAAATGGGTCAGCCATTGCTCAATCAGCATCTGCTTCTCTTCAGCTCGATCAAAGGCCTCGATTAAAAGGTCAGCCCGGGAGAAAATTTCTTTGACATTGTCAGGTGTTATTCTTACGTTATGCATTTCATAGAGGGAATAGGGATTAAGCCTTTTTAGATTCTGTTCCAGGGCGACCACCTTGGGCAGGCCAATCTGATCCAGGAAATAAAACTGGCGATTTAAATCTGATGGTTCAACCACATCGAAGTCGGCAATAATGAGTCGGCCGACCCCGGCCCGGGCTAAAAGCATGGCGGCATTTGAACCCAGGCCACCTGCTCCGGCAATGCCCACGGTCGATTCTTTAAGAATCGAAAGAACCAGAAAATCCCTTTTGGCAAAATAAAGTTTCTCGAAGTCCTTCATGCTCCAGGCATGCTCCCAGCTTTAAGCCGCTTATAATTTTAATTTATTTTTTCTCTTATTTTAATCAGAATTTAATAAAAAAATTTAGACAAATGATTTTTGACTCGAAATTTACGATTGCCCGGGAACTCGTTTCAGCCAGACAGCCATTTCGCCTGGACCGCGGTGATTCCAAACGGAGTAAGGAATAGCCACAAGCTTTTCTCCCTTTTTGTTTTCGCCCTGAAGAATGACCACACCGCCCAGAAGGTTCGGCTTGTAAACCGGCTGGAAAATCATATCATCAGAAATGGTCCGTCCGAGTACCTGGCCGCCATTATCAATGGCTTCAAAACAATAAACAATGGGTCCCCTTTCCATGGCCACCTTGCCTTCATCTTCCTTAACCTTTTCCTGAGCCACCACGCGCCTAACGAGGAGCGGCCATTCCAGTTCAATTACCTCACCTTTTTTCCACTGTCTTCTCAGTTCGAAATAACTTCTTTCGAGCTTACCGGGATCAAAGGGAATTTCCTTCCCGTTAAGTCTTATGATTATTGAGCTTCCAGGATTTTTCTCCTCAATTAAAATTTTATTTTCAGGAGAAATTACCTTTTTCTCGAGGGGAAAATAATTTAAATAAATTTCTTCCTTCTCAGGTTTATCGCCCGAATTTCCATTTTTGTTCTGCTCCATTTTTATCTCAGTTTCAGACTCATTTCCAGTGGCCTCTCTTTTTTTGGCTTCATTTTCTGGTTCAATCTCGAGATAGCGATAGAGATCGCTGGGAACTGGACGTCCTAGAGCCCACCCGGGAACCCTGATTTTCAGGACAAAATCCGCTGTTTTTTCTGGCTCAAGAATGATTTTTATTCGACCTTCCCAGGGATAGCGAGTCATTTGCTTTACTCTGACTTTTGTTCCGGCCAGGTTGATAGCGGCCTCGCTCTGGATAAAGAGATTAATATAGAGGTCATTTCCTCTGACGGCATAGATATATCCAGATAGAGACGGGAGAAAACGGGCGATATTTCCCGGACAGCAGGCGACTTCAAACCAGGGCTGACGGCCTGCCGCTTTCTGATTAAAAGGAGTTTTTCCATCCCATTCCAAGGGATTTTGATAGAAGAATAGATTGCCGCTTAGCGAGACTCCTGAAATCAGGCCGTTGTACAAAGTTCTTTCTAAAACATCAATATAACGGGAATCACCTTCAAGGAGGAACATGCGGTAATTCCAGAAAACATGGCCAATGGCTGCACATGTTTCGTTATAAGCCGTGGCGTTGGGCAATTCATAATCCGCGCCAAAGGCCTCGCCCTCTTCTCTGGCTCCGATTCCTCCTGTAAGATAAAGCTTTCGGCTAACGACATTCTGCCATAACCGGTAAATCGCATTATGCAACTTACGATCGCCGGTGAGGGCCGCTACATCAGCCATACCTGAATACATATAGGTGGCTCTGACGGCATGTCCCACCGCCTCCGTCTGCTCGACGACCGGTTTATGAGCCTGAAGGTACCAGTCTTCGTTGTAGATGGCAAAAGGCGAATCGGTTGGGAAATGCCTGACCCAGGGCAGGCGCCCCCTTTCCTCCAGGAAATATCTGGCCAGCTCCAGATACTTCTTTTCGCCCGTGAGGCGGTAAAGCTTGACCAGACCAATCTCGATTTCCTGATGTCCGGGGAAGCCTCGCCTTTTCGTTGGTCCGAAGACACTGGCTATGAGCTCGGCATTTTTGATGGCTACATCCAGAAACTTCCTTTTACCTGTAGCCTGATAATAGGCCACGGCGGCCTCATACATGTGACCGGCGTTATAAAGCTCATGGCTCGAAACAAGCAGCGACCAGCGCTCTGGCCCGGCCCCTGGCGGCGGATTTTTCGGGTCTATGGTCCGCGCTGAATAGAGATAGCCATCCGGCTCCTGAGCTGCGGCAATGATTTCAATGAGTTCATCCATTTTTTTCTCAAGAATGGGATCAGGCTGAAGTTTCAGGGAATAAGCTGCGGCCTCCATGATTTTAAAGACATCGGAATCATTGTAGCGCTTGCCTTCGAAGGCGCCTTTTTTTCGGCCGGCTGCCTTTTCCAGATTGGCGATTCGTCCTGTTTCCTCGCATTTACGCAGAATATCCGGAATAGTCACGCGGCGATTGGTTTCGAGGCGAGGCCGCCAGAAAGAATCATTAATTTTAACATCAGTAAAGGGGACAGGCTGAATTGGATAATCTTTCGAGACCTTTTTGCCTCCAGAGACTTCTTCTGGAATGACATAGCTTTTTTCCCAGATTTCCATGGGGTCTTCAAGGGGACTTAAAGGTCGAAGAAGGAGAGCATAGTCATATGGTCTGGCTGGAATCTCATAGGGTGGATGTGGCCTGGCTCCCCAGGAATCGTCGCCGCCAACCCCTGTCACCATATCGGAAAGAAGCAGACAGGTCAAATCCCGGGGCAAAACTTCGTAAGCATGCTTTTCGCCCCGCCAGGACTGAGTTAAATCCTCAGGTGTATGGGGTAAGGCCGAGAACTCGAAATCAGGAAAACCAACCACCATCAGAGCGAAACCAGCCTCGTTTCTTATGGCCAGCCAGCGATTCTCGCAGCGATTTCCATATTCCTGAGCTGCGACATAGGGATTAATCATCTGGCGAACCTGTCCCTGATAGCGGCCGATAAAGGCGGAGGTTTTGCGGTCAACATAATTTTCATGGGGTCCACGGCCATACCATTCAAGCTGAGAAAATGAGGCTGGCAGGATGAATTTCATTCCGAGGCGCGGCATTTCCGGAAGTTCCTTCAGGCTCAGCGGAGTAAAAGAATTTTCAATATGAAGCTCACCCTGAAAATTGAAAGTCATTTTGATTTTATGCCTGGCCGGGACATCAGGCAGAAAAAGGTCTGTCTCCACGGTGACTCTATCCGCACCGACCCGTCTATATTCAAATTTCTGGAGTTGACGATGCTGACTCGCCTGAAGCCAGATCGCACAGCGCTGGGGCATGCGATGGCCAAAATCGTTGTCTGTTGGGGCTCGCCAGAAATAGGGAACTGGCTCTTCCTTCAGGAATTCCTGGCCTTTAAAACGATAGCTTTTCAGCAGACCTGTAGTCTTATTGAAAATAACTGTGGTCTCTTTTCCTTCAAGAATAAGTTCATTCTCCGTTTCTTTAATCAGGATTTCCTGTCCGGGGGCAGGGGAAGCCAAGCGATCGACCCTATAGGCAGAGGTTAGAGTCTTTATAGGTATTTGCTCGGTAGCGACGACAAAACCGGCTGGGATTAAGGGCAGAGGCTCTCTTGTTTTGACCTCAAAGTTTAGCCAGTATTCACTGTTCCGATCGGAAAAATAAGGATTGAGATTGATAGTAATTATCTTTTTCTCATGAGGACCGATGTCAGGTGCCTCTATGACACCAGTAGCCACAGGCCGGGCATTGGAGACAAGAGTCCAGTGGAGATTGAACTTCGAAAGAGGCAGGAAATCATATTTGTTGTGGATTTCAAACTGGCCGGAGGCAATATCCACCGCTTTTATCGCGACATACTGATAAACTTTCTTGACTTCCAGCAGAGCCGGGTGAGGCTTGCGGTCGGGCGCGACCAGGCCATTGCAGCAGAAATTGCTATCTGAAGGGGTTCCGGGAGGACCGAAATCGCCACCATAGGCCCAGAAGATTTCGCCCTTTTCATTTTTCTTGGCCAGCCCCTGGTCAACCCAGTCCCAGATGAAACCTCCCTGAAGCTGGTCATAAGTCTCGATTATCTCCCAGTAATCCTGAAGATTGCCGGTGCTATTTCCCATGGAATGGGCATATTCGCACATAATCAAAGGTCTGGATTGTTTTTCCCGGGCGTACTCAATGAGGCGGCTGGTGCGAGCATACATCGGGCAATAAATGTCTGTATTGGATGCAAGAACTGCCCGCTCATACTGAACTGGCCTTGAAGGATCGCGCTTTTTGATCCAGTTATAGGTCAATTCAAAATTAACACCATTGCCAGCTTCGTTGCCAAGCGACCAGATGATGATGGAGGGATGATTTTTATCCCGCTCCACCATGCGGCGGGTTCGATCGAGATGCGCCGGGCCCCAATCGGGATTTTTGGCTAAACTGCGCTCGCCATAGCCCATACCATGGGATTCAATATTGGCCTCATCAACGACATAGAGACCATATTCATCGCAGAGCTCATACCAGCGGGGGTCATTGGGATAATGGGAGGTGCGGACAGCGTTAATGTTGTGCTGTTTCATCAGCTCCAGGTCGCGGCGCATCGATTCCTCTGAAACCACATGCCCGGTAAAGGGATCATGCTCGTGGCGGTTGACTCCTTTTAATCTTATGGGAACCCCGTTAAGAAGTAGCCGGCCATCCCTGATTTCCACCCGACGAAAACCGATACGGGCGGGCACCACCTCGGTTGTTCGGCCTTTATTATCCTTCAGGATAAGGAGCAGGGTGTAAAGATGAGGTGTTTCGGCGCTCCATGTTTTCACTGCGGGAAAAGTAGCTTCAAATTTTAGCTCCGCCTTTTCCTGACGATTCAGCTCAACCGATTTTTGCTCCTGAAAGAGGATTCTTTTATCCGAATCCAGGAGACGGGTTTCGACTGTCACCTTGCCTGCCTGCGGTTTTCCCGCCGAGTTTTTAAGTTCAACTGAAAGATCGAGACGACCATCACGATAGTTATCATCGAGGGTCGCCAGGGCAAAGAAATCGCGAATTCTAACTTTAGGCGCGGCATAAAGATAAACATCGCGTTCGATGCCGCTCATTCGCCAGAAATCCTGACATTCAAGATAGGAACCATCTGACCAGCGATAAACTTCGAGGGCCACCAGATTTTCGCCCGCCTTGAGATATGGCGTAATGCGCCATTCAGCCGGTGTTTTGGAGTCCTCAGAATAACCAACAAAGTGCCCGTTAATCCAGATGTAGAAAGCAGATTTTACGGCGCCAAAATGAATGAAGACATCCAGATTCTGCCAGTCAGTTGGGAGAGTAAAGGTCCGCCGATAACAGCCAACAGGATTATTATCATGGGGAATATGAGGCGGGTCAGGATTTCGGGGTGCGAATTCATAGGCTGTATTGACATATATGGGGATGCCATAGCCATTAATTTCCCAGTTGGCTGGCACAGGAAAATCAACCCAGTGACGGTCATCAAAATCTGGCTTCCAGAAATCTCTGGGCTTATCAGCCGGCTTCGGCACCCAGTTAAATTTCCAGAGACCGTTAAGGGATTTATAGAAAGCCGAACTTTTCCAGTCCATTTTTAGGGCTGAATCAATATCCGGGAAGGGAACAAAGTAAGCGTAGGGCTCCTCTTTGCCTATATTGAAAACAGCTGGATTCTCCCATTCCGGTGGCCCCGGCTCAAGCGAGCGCTTTGGGATCCCCTGACCATTTTCCAATCTTCTTATTTCAATCATCCTTTTCCCTTTCATGTCCTCAGGCCTGGAAAAAGAGGATATTCCCGGCGTCTTAATCAGTCCGAAAATAAGAAAAGAGAGGGCAAGGAAAAAAGAAGGGAGCCTCAGGATTTGGAGCCATTCCCTGAAAAAGAGGGGAAAGGATTTCATCTCGGTTTTTAGTTTCAAGGCAAATTTTAATTTTCCTGAATAATTATTCTTAAAATTCAGGCAGAGATGCATTTATTTCCTCCAGTTCAGCCCTGTTTTTTTATTTTAATCAGGATAAACGAATTATATGTCTATTTTTTTTCCCATCTCAAGCCATCTTTCCAGCTATCTTTATTCTGAAGATAACCGTTCCACCGCCCGTGATCTGATGAGGATCAAGGCACTGAACAAAGGCATCCCCTTCTGGCCCGGCCAGTCCAAGGTCACGGGGGTCTGCACCCCGGCTTAAAGCGACATAATAAGGAGAAAGTGACTGAAGAGCATGGAAGCAAACCGGAATATGGGCGACCAGCTTATAGCCCTCTTTCAGGTGAAAACTCTGCCCGGGGGTGAAGACGGGACAATAACCTTCAATTTTTTCCACCGAGACTACCAGGTCTTTAAAAATTTTTGCCATTGCCTTCCTCCATGATCAAATAAATTTTTTTATCCCTTCAGGCAAAAACATTTTAAGGCGAAGTTCCCTAAAAATATAGGCTATCATTAAGGACCCTAGGTTTCCAAATCAATATCCAGCTCATTCTTAAACATGGCGGAGCTTGACGGGATTTTTTTATCAGGAATCTTCAGCGTTTTTTTAGGGAAAGCCTCTTTCTGAAGGAAGGAGAGGTCTGAGAGAAAGCTTTTCTCAGTTTATTTAAATGAAGGGATGAACTTAAATCTTCCGGCAATTTTTAAATACGACTCTTTTTTAAATTCGACTTTAATCCAGCCGAAATTTTATCTTTCCCGGCTTTTAAAAAGAATCTAGCCTCGATGAAAGGAGAAATCAGCATCCAGTTACGAAAATGCCTGATCAGAAAAAGGCTTGAAATAATTTTACTTGGTTTTATTTCTGGCCCTGAGTTTTCTTTGTGGCACGGCTAAATATTGGAATTTCAGTAAAATTGAAAATTTAAGCAAGGAAAGAGACTGAAGAGCCAAGATTTTCCGTTTATTTTTGTCTTATAATTAAAAGAGCTATAAAAATTATATTCAAGAGCTAAGTATTGTTGATTTACAAAAAGTTCGCCATTTATTTTAAGGAGGCGAACCACTGTCAATGAAAGCTTCTTCCTTAAAGGTCGGTACCTTAAAATGAGAGCTTGCAAGGCTTCATCTCTTCAGAGCAAATGGCAGCGAATTTGGGCCAATAAAAGTGGATTTAAATAGCGAAATATAAAATATTTAATTTCTGGTGGAGCAAAGGTGCTCAAAGGGAAAAGTTGAAATTAAAGGCTGAAGATGAGACGGGTTAAATTATTTGCTCTTTTCTCCGTTCTAATCTTTTTCCTGCGAACCGGGCCGGCTCTGGGTCAGACCCTGCGGGGAACTTTAGAAAAAAGAAGTTTTACAGGCCCGGTTACCGGCAGGCAGATTGAATTTTCCATCTATCTTCCTGAAAACTATTCCTCTTCAGGAGAAAGATATCCTGTGATTTATCATCTTCATGGACTTGGCGGAAGCCACGATGGTTATCACACGCGGACTGTGCCGGCGAGCTTCGAAAAAGCCAGGGATATGGGGATAATCGGTCCAGTCATAATCGTCTTTCCCGACGGCTATAAGGATTCATTCTGGGCTGATAGTTTCGACCGAACAAAGCCAGCGGAAACCAATATCATCGCTGAGCTCATTCCCTATGTTGATGAAAATTTCCGTACACTTCGCGACGCCAGGTTCAGAGTCATTCAGGGCTTTTCCATGGGAGGCTTTGGGGCGGCCAAGTTCATAACAAAATTTCCGGATTTATTCAACCTTGGAATTATTTATGATGGGGCTCTGCTCGATTGGAGGACCCTGGTCATGTCACATACGATGATTGCTTTCAGCATATTTGCCAATAGTGAAGATTATTTCAATCAATTTTCACCCTGGTTCTGGGCTGGAAAAAATAAAAACAAATTGACCGCCCGAACGAGATTAAGGCTGGTTGTCGGCGCCCTTCTGCCCTGGAACCGGAATTTTCTGAGCTATTTAAGTGAAATCGGAATTCCTGTTGAATATATCGAAACCAGCTGTCTTCATGACCTTAACTGCCTTCTCCATTATGAAGGGCTGGGGTCAGCGGCCTTTATTTCAGAAGCCTTAAACCAGACCTTTCGGGATTATCATCGGGATGATAAAAGATCTGAATTGAAGGAAAAATAAGGAAAAGTCATTTTAAATTTAAAATTCAATCTTCTATTTAAAATTCAATCTTTTCTGAAAATAGGTATCAGCACTCCAGATTTTCTTTGATTGATTTCGTAATTTCTCAAATTAAAAATCACCGCAAAAATGTTCAGTTCTTTCAGTGTCCTTTGTTTACTTCAGCTAATTATCTGATCCTCGAGGCACATTGCCTGAAGACATATTTCCCGGATAGATGTTTCCAAGGTCGATTCCTCAAATGAGAATAGAAAGAAGAATTGGGCAAGGTGACATTTTTTTATGTCAGATTGACATGGTCACAGAAAGACTCAAAAGCTAATTTTTATTCTTTAATTTTAGGCTTTATTTATTTTGTTATTAAAGTCGAATGGACAGTCCACCGCACACGAGAAAGCCGCCCCAGACACCATTGGTTATAAGCAAATGAAAGTTACGGGAAGGTCTGGCCTTTAAGCCAAAATCAAGCTGGAGAAAAGGAAAAAATCCAGGTATAGGAAAAAAATAAGAAATAGATAAGGTGGCACCATTTTTAGCTTTTTTCCTGGGGCAAGCTAACCCTGAGGCCGCTATAAACCTTAAATTGCCGAATGTTTTCAACAAAGTCATAACGAACGGTAATAAAAAGACTTGCATTTTGCAGAATCTGGAAATCTATTCCCCCCATAACCCCGGCGCCAAATTTTGTCTTATCATATTCCTGTTTCTGTTGAGGCATTATCTGGAACTCGGCTCTATCCGCTCGAGGCACCCAATGAGAATTTTTATTTGAGGTTCGGATAAAGTGAGCCCCCAGACCTGTGCCAAAATATATATTTATGCTTCGGCCCGGAACGAACCAGAGGGCGTTCCAGCCTAGGAAGAAATCCTGAAACTCTCTCTCATACTGGAAGGAGGTCCATTGTCCTAAATGAGGAAAGCGAACCGGCTCCTGGATCTTGAAATAATAACCTGTTTCCTTTTTTTCACCTCTCCAGTATTGAAATTCCGGTTCAAGGATGAGATTAGGGGTTAGGTTAAAACGAAAATTCGCCCCCAATAAAAACGTCCCCTCTATCCCCTCTGGCTTAATATAGCCGGCTCCCATACCGAAGGCGACATCATTTGCTTTTAATTGAAGCGGAAGCGAAAGGAGAAGAATGGCCATAATCATGAAAAGGTTTAAGTATCGCCTCCTCATAGCAATCACCTCCTTTTTCATTTATAGCAAAAAATGTGCCAATTTTAATAAGAGTAAAGCTTCGTTTTTTCCCTGAATGGTGTCCTCATTTTTGGACAGCAGGGAGTTAAAAAACTGAGCAAAACTGGGTCATAAGGCCCTATAAAAATGTGCATAATTTGGGCCCTGAAGGGGAAATGATTTTCATTCAAAGGACATGTTTAGTAACATCAGCAGGTCAGATGGGGGTCAAAGCCAGTTTATCCCCTGGTTTTATCCAGAACTTATGTCGTAGCATCTAAAATTCACCTCTACCCTACTTTCAAAAGGTTCAAGTTTAGCCTCTTACTTAGACATAGATATTAGTTCCACAGGGTCCGGCAGAGTTCAGGATAAAAAATTTTTCAAATGGTCAGGCGAAATTAGTTTATCAGGTTTCGTTCGATCCATCTTCGACCAGGGGGCTTTATTTTATTGACCAACCGGCTTAAGGCCGCCACAATAAAGCTGATTTGTGGCGGCAGCTATCTCTTTCCCTTTAACCGATAATCAAAAAACAGAAGGACATGGCGGTCGGAATGGGCCACATAGGGTCACGCCTTCGGATATTTACCAGGCGGAAGAGAAGCCAGGAGATCTTTAAACTTCGGGATAGATGATGATTGAAAGAAGACCATTCACCATAGCTTTAAGCTATCTTCTTTAAGAAGAGATAGAGAGTACTTTTCGCTGACCCATGAATCTGACGCGCCCATGCCCCTGCTGGCCGAGAGGAAAGATGAATCACTTTGCCTCTTCCTTCCTCCATCTCCTCCCGCTTCAACTACCGCTAAGCCTCAATCCTTAAGGCCCTCACCCAGGGACAAAAAACCTCTCCTTTCTCCCGATCCTAAGCCTGAGCTTAGCGGGTAGCGAATCGGCCCAAAAAGGTCTCAAGTTTCCTCGGACGCAGCTGCCGGTTGTCTCTCAAATATCTTCCTGGGTGAGTCTTCTTGTAATCCTCTATGGTTCTCTCCTGCGGCTCCTTCTTAATTGCCATCAGAACTTGCCATATCAGCAAGTCTTTATCCTGGTCAAGACCACACAAAAGACTGATGGGGTTCAAGCCCTATTCTGCTATCTTGAAGCGAAACAATTTTAATTTAAAGGTCGTGCCCAGGGCTATGCTTCCTTTTCTGAGAGTTAATGCTTTTGAAGGTTGTAGCCCTTCTTGTATAGCAATGGCAAATACCGTCACGTAACTTTGGGAGAGAACCTTCTTATTTTTATGTTTTATCTTTTTTGTTATTAAAGTCTAATCGATAATCCTCCGCGCAGAAGAAAGCCATTCCAGACGCCAGCCGTTATAATTAAATGAAAATTACGGGAAAGTCTGGCCTTTAAGCCAAAATCAAGCTGGAGGAAAGGAAAAAATCCAGGCAAAGGGAAATCCTCACCTTCGGCCTCTCTTTCATTTTTAATTTCCTGGAGAGTTTTGGTTTCACCGCCGGAATAGGCTTCATCAGGTTGGCCCGTTATGCTGAGATTGCCTGTATAACTATAACTTAAAGTGCTTTTCTCAAGAGCATTTGAGCCGCTGGCTCCCACACCAAAGGTAATGAAAGGATGAACTGAACTTGAGGGCAAAATGTCCCAGCGGAAACTTAAGTGAAAGGAGAGGGGTTTAATCAGAAATTCGCCCGAGGCTCTGCCGGCGAAATTCGCTACTCTGGAGGAAACTGTTTCTTGCAGCTCGAAGGCGGCGGAAAGCTCAGGCAGGGCCACCTTTATTGAAGTTTTTTCGATAGCCAGGCCTAAGCTGAAAGACCCCTTTTCCCCTCCTGGATACCAGCGAATTTCAAAACCATAATTGTTGCCACTTGAATCAAAACGAACCTGCTGACTGTAGGCTTTTTCGACAAGTTCAGGGTGATTGGCCTGAATATCTTCAAGAAAATTTTTCTTAAGATGATTTTCTAAAGCCTCATTGAGCATATCTTCGATGACTGGCCGGAGTATGTTCAGGCTCCATCGGCCGTAATGAAAATTGAATTCAAAATGACCCTGTGCTGAGGCTAAAGAAGGAAGTAAAAGCAGACCGAGAATCAGAAAAATTATAAAGAAATGTCCGTAAGGCAGCCAGCAAATGCCCATTCTCTTCATTTTTCACCTTCCCATTTTGTTTTGTCATCAGCTTTATTTTTAGATCTCAAAATTTTTTCCGGGGGAATCTATCATAAAAAATTTCTCTTTTCAATTGCTTTTTCCATCCCCTGCGGTCCTTTCGCCCGGGCTTTGTGACTCATTAGGGCGGAGAAATTCTCTTGGCTTTAACAAATTAATCTAAAAATGAAATATAAAATTTAGCGAGAATTCTCAACGCGCTCTAAAAGGGCTTTTATTCTCATCCTGAAATCCAGAGAAGATGGGATAAGCCAGGAGAAAGATCATCCTTTTCGCCGCGGTGAAATGTTTTGCGGCAAAAAGCGCCAGATTAATGAAAAAATCCTCTGAAGACATTTCTTATCTTAAGGCTAAGCCTTTAGGAGGGTTTTCTAAAAAACAAAAAGTTCTAAATTATTTCTAAACCTGCGGAAATCTGATTTAATAAATTTGGTTCCTCCGGGTTTTCTATGGGTAAAAGGCATGCATAAATCCTTTATGAGAGCAAAGAAATCCCCCTATTTTAGAATCTGAGGCACATGTATTAGCGCTTTTAAATTGTAATTTAATGATATTAAGGAGATAGGCATTAATCGGAAGCTCTTTAAGTTATCTTATTCTCATTGCCTTATGATTTAATCCCAGAATTACCCACAAGAAAGTCGGAGGAACCATAAATTTTTTGTCAGCTCGAATCTTTATGGTGATATCTATTCTAATTTTTTTATCTCTGGCCTGAGCACCCAGATGGTGGTTAGAAAAGCTAAGAATAAGCCGGCATTTAACAGAACAGCCTGTCTTTCACCCAGGATCTCAGCCATCTGGCCTATCCAGAGGGAGCCCAGAGGCATGAAGCCAAAAAAGGCGAGAGCATAAAGGCCCATTACCCGGCCTCTTATGGCATCGTCGACCAAACCCTGCACCAGGGAGTTGGAAAGATTGGCGACCACAATAATGGCCAGGCCGACAATAAAAAGAATCAGAAGACTTAATCCGAGATGAGAGGCAAAAGAAAAAATAATCATGAGCAAGGGGAGAGAAAAGGCTCCCAGGGTAAGAAGGCGCCCGCGAAAATGGAATCGGCCGAGTGAGGCAATAAATAACGCCCCCACCAGAGCACCTAGGCCCCGGGCTGACTGAAGCCAGCCATTGGTGCGAGCATCACCATGTAACATTCTCACCGCCCAGGCGGGCAGGAGGGTGAGGGTTCCCGAGCCTAAAAGACTCAGTACGGCAATGTTGGTAATCAAGGCCAATATTAAGGGCTGCTGACGGAGATATTTCAGGCCTTGCCCTAAATCCTCAAAAACTGAGTTGCCGGTTTCTTTTTTCTTCGAAGGCTGAAGCTTTATCAGAATTAAAGAAATGATAACCGCCAGAAAAGAAAGGCCATTTATTAAAAAACACCAGGCTGGACCGAAATAGGTGTAAATCAAGCCGGAAATTGCCGGGCCCAGAAAAAAAGCCATGTTGACCATAGTGGAGTTAAGAGCGATGGCGTTGGTCAGATCTTCGCGGGGAACAAGCTCGGCTACCAGGGCCTGCCGGGCCGGGGCATCGAAGGCCTGAGCTATTCCGAGGAAAAAAGCCAGAATCAGCATGAACCAGGGCTGAATAACATGAGTAAAAGTAAGAGCTGAGAGGACCAAAGCGAGAAGCATCATGAAGCTTTGCGTCCCTAAGAGCAGGGAACGACGACTGAATCGGTCGGCAATGACGCCGCCATAGGTAGCAAAGAACCACATGGGAAGCCCGGTGGCGAAACCCATGTAGCCCAGATAGGCAGAAGAATGGGTAAGCTCGAAGATGAAAAAACTCAGGGCTGTACCCTGCATCCAGGTTCCAAAAAGAGAAATCATCTGGCCCCAGAACCAGAGACGGTAATTGCGATAACGAAGTGAAATGAAGGTATTTCTTAAACTGAACCGGCTTATAAGTTCTTTTGCCAGATAGAAAAATGATGAGCTGGACCAAGATTCAGGGCGAAAAAGAGAAGGCGCCGCCTTTATCTTATTCTTCATTCTTCACAGTAAACCCATCGAGCTTCGTGGCTAATTACTCCTGACTATTCTGACCATTTTTTATTCAGGTTCTCTCTTGCGTGAACTTATTTTGAGAATCCTGTTGAATTCGCCTTAAAATAGAAAAATACTTTACATCTTTGCTCTTTATAGTTCAATAAAAAGCAAAGTTATTTTTGACTGGAAATGGGGCGAGGAAGGGCTGAGTCGGCTCTGCTAAATTTTAGAGGAATGATGACATGATTTTGATTCTGGCGCCATTTTTGGTTTAATTTTGTTAAATCACCAGAATTGGAGATAGGAAAAAAAGGAGGGGAGATGAAAAAAGGAAAATGCTTGAAGGCATTCGCGCTGGGGGTCATGCTTCTATTTTTTTCAAGTTTGTCTTTCGCGGCTAGTTATAAAAAAGAAGTTTTACCTGAAGATAAGACAGAAGCAGGAGAAACTCAGAGCAGAATCAGGTTAGAGAAAGTTATTTTAAAGACATATCCTTTCTCTGACCCTGATCCAGTTGCCCGGCCCGGCCCTCTTTACCCTTATTTCCGCTTTCATGGCTACAGCCTGAAAGGTGAAGCCAGGACCTGGAGGATGGTGCTCATGGAAAATCCCTATCTGGAAATCATGGTCGCTCCAGAGATTGGCGGCAAAGTCTGGGGAGCCCGGGAGAAAACGACGGGCTTTGATTTTATTTACTGGAATCCGGTGGTAAAGTTCAGGGAGATAGCCCTGCGGGGACCCTGGACTTCAGGCGGAATTGAATTTAATTTTGGCCTTCTCGGCCATGCTGCCACGACGGCCACGCCCGTTGATTTTCTTCTTGAAGAAAACGAAGACGGCAGTGTCTCCTGTGTTGTCAGCGCCTCGGATTGGCCTTCTCGAACCCGCTGGTTTGTGCGCATCCGCCTTCCCCGGGATCAGGCCGTCATAGAAACTGAGGGCTTCTGGTTTAATCCTACGCCCTTTCATCATCCTCTCTATCACTGGATGACCGCTGCGGCCCCGGTCGGACATGATCTTCATTTTTATCATCCCGGCCAGTATTTTATTGGCCATGATGGCGTGCCTGGTTCATGGCCCGTTTCTCCTGAAGGCCGCGACCTTTCCTATTATCGAAATAACAATTTCGGCGGTAGTAAATCCTATCATCTTCTGGGCGAATACGGTGAATTTTTTGCTGGCCTCTGGGAGGAAAAGGCTCTGGGTTACGGCCATTTTGCCTTTTATCCTGATAAGCCCGGAATGAAGCTCTGGCTCTGGTCTCAGGCTAGAGACGGTGCAATCTGGCGTGACCTTCTTACTGACTTCCCCGCTCCCCAGTATATCGAAATGCAGACCGGTCTTCTTTATAATCAAACAGCCGCGGCTAGCAGCTACACTCCCTTTAAGCACGCTTTCTTTTCTCCCTATCATGTTTTTCACTGGAAGGAATACTGGTTTCCCATTAAGGGGCTGAAAAAAGTGGTGGCGGCTTCACCTTCAGGAGCGCTGAATGTAGAATTAAGAAATGAGGGAAGAGAAACCGGAGCGAAAGCTGCCTCTTGCCCCGAAAATCAGACCTTGCCTTTCGCCAAAGTAAAAAGCAGGCATAGCGAGGCAGAAAAAGAACCTCTCGGTATGAGAAATCACATCTCCGAACAGCAAGGAAGCAGAACTCCGGAAAACAATAATCCTGCCAGAAATAAAAAAATTTTTCTCGAATTTTCGCCGGTCATCACGGGTGAAAAGGAACTTAAAATTAAGATAAATGATCAAATAATTTATCAGGAAAAAATGAGGCTTCGCCCTCTCGTTTTATGGCAAAAGGAATTTGAAGTGCCCCAAACGGAAAATCTGGCAGTCATAATTGGTGCGGGCGAGATCGAATGGCGAAGCGATGAGGCATCCCGGTCCATACTCCATCGTCCGGTTCGATCACCCGAAGATTTTGACTGGTCTTCAGCTGAGGGTAGATTCCTGATGGGCGAGGAGCTGGCCCGTCAGCGCCGCTTCAGTGAGGCTTTTCTGGCTTACCAGGAATGTCTGAAAAAAGAACCGTCGCATGTAAGAGCACTAACCCGTTTAGCTGAACTTGAGCTGAGGGCTAATAGATTGAAGGAAGCTCTGGAGTTCGCCAGGAGAGTCTTGATGATTGATGCCTATGACCCGGAAGCAAATTTTATCTATGGCGTGATTAATCGTCGTCTGGGAAATCTGGCAGATGCTTTAGATGGCTTGAGCTGGGCCAGCCGTTCCCTCGATTTTCGTTCAGGTGCTTTTACGGAAATGGCCGAAATCTATTTCCTGAAGGGTGATTTCTGGCGGGCCAGAGAATTTTTGAGAAGAGCCTTAAAAGCGGAGCCTGAAAATATGGCCTCCCGTGAACTTGAAATCATCATCTTACGGAAAGAAGGCAAAAAAGAGGAAGCCAGAGCGAAGATAAAAGAGGCTCTGGAAATTGAGCCCTTAAATCATCTGGCTCGCTTTGAGGCCTATCTTCTTGAGCCTGAAGAGAAAAAGAAAGAACACTTTCTTCAATTCATCACCAGCGAACTTCCCCATGAGACTTTTCTTGAGCTTGCTTTGCGCTATGAGCGCCTTGGTCTTTTACGGGAGGCGATTACTTTACTTGAGCTCGGGCCGGAACATCCCTTAATTGACCTGACCTTAGCTTATTTTCTCCGGGAAATTGATGGAACGAGGAGTCGCTATTTTCTCACCCGAGCCTTGACCGCAGATGAAAAGAGGGAACTGAGAAATCAGGACAGAACAAGAAGCTATCAGGCCAGAATTGATTCCCTGCCTGTTTTTTCGCCGGAAGCCACTCTCAAATCCCAAGCGGAAATTCAGCCAGAGAATCTTCCTTCGACCTTTATCTTGAACGAGTCGGGCCAGAATCCAGCGATCTTCTCCTCTTCGCGCGCTTCCTTTGTCCCTGTTTTTCCTTTCAGGCAGGAGATGATTGCCAGTCTAAATTGGGCCAGGAATGAGCAGCCTCACTGGAAGTTAAATTACTGGCTGGCCCTGGTTTTCTGGAATCTTGGCCGCAACCAGGAGGCTCAAGAATTGTTTCTGGCCTGTGGTAATGAACCTGATTCAGAGGCCTTTTATTTAACCCGAGCTCATTTTCTAATGAGCCAGGGAAAAGAAGAGGAAGCTTCAGCCGATCTAAAAAGAGCGAGAGAGCTGAAACCGCAGGACTGGCGAGCTGTTCATCTGCTCATCAATTATTTTGAAAGAAAAGGAGAAGATAAGCTGGCTTTAGAGCTGGCCAGAGAAATTTATCCTCTCTATCCTGAGAATTCAGCTTTAATTCTTGATCTGGCCCGGAATCTACTGCGAAACGGAAGGCTTCAGGAAATGTTAAGTTTTTTTACCAAAATAGTTATTTTGCCCTATGAAGGGGCCTGGGAGGGCCATGACCTTTACCGGCAGGCTAATCTGCTTATGGCGGCTCAAGCCATGGCCAGGGCAAAATGGTCAGAGGCTCGCCGTTTTCTCCGTCAAGCCCGCAGCTGGCCTGAAAATCTCGGATCCGGCCGACCCTATCAACCTGATGAAAGGATTGAGCTTTATCTCGAAGGATTGATCTATGAGAAACAGAAGAGAAGACAACAGGCTTTAAGCTGCTGGCAGAAGATTGTTGCTGGCTGGCAGGACGAACTGAGTCAACCATCTTTGGTAAACCTGATTTCAGCTCTTGCCTGGAAAAAGCTGGGCAATTTAGACAAGGCCAGTTCTCTTCGGGAGCAATGGGTGAATCGCTGGCCGCAATGGGAGCCACTCAGGTGGGCCGGGGCTATTTTCGCTGAGGATTATGATGAAGCTCAGAGGGTAGTTCAGAACTGGCTCGAGAAATATAAGAAGAAAAGCCTCTGGAATCTGGCAGAAGCTGACCACCACTGGCCCCTCTTTGTGGAAATTTTTAAATTAATTAAAGAATGTAAGTAAACAAAAATAAAAATAATAATTTTTCAGGACGTGAGCTTACCAACTCGCCAAGGAAGAAAGGAATTTACATTGATAGACTACTTGAATTTTTTATAGCCTAGACATTTTTTCTTTTAATTTCTGCCGGCAGAAAGGGCAGAGATTCGGCGAAGAAAGGCATCTTTATTAGCAGCTAAATAATTTTCCGCAGATGGCGTGAGGAAGTTTTCTTTCTCAGTGTCAGGCTCTTCGGGCCTTAGCCATAGTTAGATCCTCAAAGTCGACCGGACATTCAAAATTTAACACAATTAAATCTAGCTGATTAAATAAAAAAGGAGGTTAAAATTAGAAAATCTGGAAAGGAGGCCGATTTTTTGCCGAAACTGGACATAACTTTGAACGCTTTTTTCTAAAATTGATTCGTTCCTGGGGATAGAGAATACAAAGGAAAGAAGCAGCCCAGAAAGATGGTCTTCCGATTGAGGAAATTACTTGCCTATTTTTAAAAAATGGGTAAATTAATTTTCAGAGCATGAACTGACTTACAGGGCAGAAGTCATGGTTGAAAGGCTCTTTCGCAAAGTCAGGCAAAAGAGGCTGCTTCGATGGCTCCTTTTTTGTTATTTTGTTATTCTACCCCTGTTTTTAACCTTGATTTTCGACCCGGAGCTCGGAAGATTTCTCTGGTTGCAGCACCTTAAAGAACAGGCCAGAGAGGAAGTGGCTGAAAAAATCAGCCTGGGTCTGAATAAAGACAGGCTTATTCTCCTTGAATTTTCTCCAGAAGAAGTCAAGACAGAGCTGAAATGGAGATCAGCTCAGGAATTTGAGTTAAATCATGAACTTTATGATGTCGTTGATTCCGTGATTGAAGATAATAAAGTTATTTTCTGGTGTTGGCTTGATCAGAAAGAGTCTGCCCTGGAAAAAGAAATAGAATTAATCATTTCCCGGGTTTTCAACCAGCAACGCAATTCATTAACCAGATTAGAAGAATCTATCTACACTCCCAGGATTTATTTATTTTTTCCGGCTGGAAAACTAACTTTTTTCAATCTAAATTTAATTTCCTTTTTTTCTTTATTTTCCTTTAAGACCAATTATTCTTTTGAGTCTGAGCCGCCAACCCCTCCTCCCCGCTGGTTGATTTAGTCTTTGCTTCTGACCAGAGGAAGGAATTATTTCATCTCAATTTAAGCCAGCTTTTTAGTCTGAATTCAAGTTTAGCCTGAAAGACTCAGGAGAGGAGGAGAAGAATGATTAATAATAACAATAAGGCTAAAAAAGCCATATTTATTTTAGGACTAATAGCGTTTTTATCTTCGGCCGCTCTGGGCCAGATTATTAAAATTAAAGATCAAAAGACAGGGGAACCCGTCCCCTATGCCTTGATTAAAAGCGAAAGTTTGAAGCTTTCAGTAAAGACCAATGAAAGGGGGCTGGCTGATATTTCCGGTTTTCGAGGAGCTACTGATATAACTATCAGCCGGCTGGGCTATCTCACCTTGGTCACAAGTTTCGCTGAAATTGAAAAATTCTCTTTTGAAATTGAACTGAGGCCGGCCCCTTTTGAGGTTCATGAAATTGTGGTTTCGGCTTCCCGCTGGCAGCAAACTTCCAACGAAGTTCCCATCAGAATTTTTACCATTTCCCCCTTTCAAGTAGCTCTGGAGAATCCCCAGACAACAGCTGACCTTCTCGGAACCTCAGGTAAGGTTTTTATTCAGAAAAGCCAGCAGGCAGGCGGCAGTCCCATGTTCCGGGGTTTTGCTACCTACCGTCTTCTTTACAGCGTCGATGGCATTAGAATGAACAATGCCATTTTTCGGGGAGGCAATATTCAGCAAGTTATTTCTCTTGACCCCTTTGCCATGGAGAATAGCGAGATCTTTTTCGGACCTGGTTCTCTGGTTTATGGGAGTGATGCCATCGGCGGCGTTATGAGCTTTCAGACCATTGTGCCTAAATTCTCTCTGACTGACGAACCCCTGATAACTGGACAGGCTGTAGCTCGTTATTCTTCGGCCAACAAGGAAAATACAGGGCATTTTGATGTTAACGTGGGCTGGAAGAAATGGGCCATGGTTTCCAGTATCAGCTATTTTAATTTTGATCATCTCCGTCAGGGAAGTCACGGCCCGAAAGATTATCTTAAACCATTCTATGTGGAGCGAATTGATGGTGTCGACCGGGTGATCACTCAGAGCGATCCCCAGCTTCAGATTCCTTCGGCCTATTCTCAGATGAATCTGATGCAAAAAATTCGTTTCCAGCCCCATCCTCAATGGGACCTTCAATATGGTTTTCATTATTCAGAAACCTCACCCTATGGTCGTTATGATCGCCATTGTCGACTCCGAAAAGGCTTGCCCAGATATGCTGAATGGGATTATGGACCCCAGAAATGGATGATGAATACCTTTCAGCTGACCCATGAATCATCCCTGGCTATCTATGATAAATTTTCGCTTCGCCTGGCTCAGCAATTTTTCGAAGAAAGCCGCATTGACCGGGATCTGAATAATCCAGAAAGACACCATCGCCAGGAAGAAGTAGATGCCTACTCCATCAATCTTGACTGGATAAAAGCACTTGGCTGGAAAAATACCCTTTTTTATGGATTTGAATATGTTTTCAATGATGTGACCTCCACCGGCATTGATGAAAATATTGTCGCCGGGATAAAATATCCCGGTCCTTCCCGCTACCCTCAGGCAAAATGGAAAACAGCCGGCATCTATTTGATGGGCCATCGTCGCTTTTCCGAACAATTTTTGATGCAGGCCGGACTTCGTTATTCTCGATTTGTCCTTGATGCGAAATTTGATACAACTTTTTATCCTTTTCCTTTTACCTCTGCCCATCTTGATCATGGCGCTCTCACAGGAAGCATCGGGGCTGTTTTTGAACCTTCTCGCAACTGGCTTATCACTACGAATCTGGCCACGGCTTTCCGGGCACCCAATGTGGATGATATGGGCAAAGTATTTGATTCTGAGCCCGGTAAAGTGACAGTTCCCAATCCGGACCTGAAAGCTGAATATGCTTATAGCGCTGACCTGAATCTAACCAGGGTCTTTGGAGATTTCCTCAAGATTGATCTGAGTGCCTATTATACCTCGCTTAAGAATGCCATGGTCCGACGAGATTATACCCTTAATGGCCTCGAATACATTATGTATTCAGGCGTTTTAAGCCGCGTTCAGGCTATTCAAAACGCCGCTGTCGCTGATGTGCATGGAGTTCAGCTCGGGATTGACTTCAAGCTTCCCTCTGGCTTTGAGTTAATTTCTGATTTTAATTATCAAAAGGGAGAAGAGGAGCTTGATGATGGCTCCAGGAGTCCCTCCAGGCATGCTCCGCCTCTTTTCGGCCAGACCCGGCTGCTTTATTCCAGCGGTCGTCTTAATCTGGAGTTGTCAGTATGTTATCAGGGAGAAAAAAAGCCTGAAGATATGCCGGAAGAGGAAAAGGGGAAAATAGAAATTTATGCTCTGGATGCCTCGGGGAGGGCCTATGCTCCTTCGTGGTATACTTTGAACTTTAAAGCGCTGTATCGTTTATCCTCGCAGGTAATTCTGACAGCCGGAATTGAAAATATAACTGACAGGCGTTATCGACCCTATAGCTCGGGAATTTCTGGCCCTGGCCGCAATTTCATCCTGGCAGTGCGCACAACCTTTTAAATAAAAAGGCCAAAACTGGTGAAAATGGCAAGGGTGGTTACTTCCTTCTTTCTCGAGGCAAACTCATTTCAATAGAAATTTAAAATGGGGGGCGATGGCTCGCCCCCCATTGTCATATAACAATTTTTTATTTCGACCTCCAGCGCTCTAAATTGAGTTCTTTTTTCTTTTTGATAACCAGAGCCTTTTCGGGCGAACGATCATTTTCTTCTTTTCAGCCGATTAATCCTCACACGAAGTCACACCACTTTTTAATTTTTCTTCTTCAGCCATGTTGCTTCTTCAGCTACTTTACTTTTTCAACTACTTTATTTCACCTTAAGCGGAGTGAAGGGGCTGAACAGGGTAAAGCTGGCCTCCTGAAGCAGCTTTTTGAAGTTCTCGACGTCTTTTTCGAAGACCTCATTGAACTCGGTCAGGAATTTTTCCAGAGCTGCCTTGGCTTTTTCATAGCGCACCATAGCCGCCTGGGAGATGGGATGGTAGCCAGTACGGGTGATGCCACCGACAGCTGAGGTTACCTGAGAGAGCAGACCTTCGCCACGACCGCCACCTTGTCTGATGGGCGTTGGGCTGAGGGTTTCGCTCAATTTTTTGAGCTTTTCTTCAAGAGCGCTGGCTGCGGCCAGAACATCCTTCATCTTGGGTGAGCGATTCACCCGGGCGAAATCGCGAACAGTCTGGATGGCTCGCTGAGCTTCCTGAATCTGACGCTGAGCATTCTGAACTATTCTCGTCAGCTCCTGAGCTTGCTTGGCCATTTCATAATTCTTTTTAAGCATCGCCAGATCAACCTTATATCTCGGGTCAGGCTTGACTTCGAACTTCTGGCTGACCTCTTCGCCCTCATAGCGAATCTTGACAGTATAGGTTCCAGGAAGAACCTGAAGTCCGCCAAACCCGCGGCCAAAAGCAAAGGCGGCTGGTGCCTGGGCCGATGGCGCTGCCTCTTCTCCTGGAACCGATTCCATCATATTCCAGTAAACCCGGTTAATGCCTTTATTTTCTGTTCCGTTCAATCGAGCTATCACCTGACCTGAGGCATTTTCAATCGTAATCTGGACCCGGGAGGAGACAGCCGCCGCTCCGGCTCTCTGGCCGAAGGGAAATTGCCCCCCGCCCATCATGCCAGCGAAACCCATCTGTCGGGCTCGCTCCATCATTTGCTGGCGAGCCTGCTCCATTCTTTCCTGTTCTGCTTTGATTTCTTCTGGCTTTCTTTCAACTGGATTCAGATAATAGGTAAAGCAGGCATTGAGATTTTTGTTCTCGCCGACAAATTCAGCATCTCCCATGGTTTGATAAGAGCTCATGCGGCCGCTCTGCCACTGGATGGCGTCATGAACCGAGAACAGATGAATTCTCTTTTTGACAATCTCTTCAGTCAGTTCGCGAAGAGGAGTAATGTCGTCAATGATATAAATCGATCGGCCATGGGTCGCGATAAGAAGATCATTTTCTCGGGGATGAATGGCCAGGTCAAAAACAGGTACGGTGGGCAAACCATGGGTCCATTTCATCCAGCTCTGGCCGCCATTGAAGCTGACATAGAGGCCGAATTCAGTGCCAAGGAAGAGTAGGTTAGGATTGACAGGGTCCTCCTCGATGGCCTTGCACCAGCCATCAATATCAGAAGTAGCCAGATTTTTCCAGGTTTTGCCGAAATCGCGGGTAACAAGAAGGTAAGGAGTGAAGTTGGACCGCTGATGGTCGTCATAGACGACATAGGCTGTGGCAACATCATGGCGGGAAGCCTTGATGTGAGGCACCGTGGCGCCTGCAGGGGCTAAAGCATTTTTCCCTGTGGTGAAATTTTTGGAGACAAGCTCCCAGGTCTTGCCGCCATCCCGGGTCAGCTGCACATGGCCATCATCAGTTCCCACCCAGATAACGCCTGGCTGAATCGGGCTGGGGGCAATGGACAGGATGGTGCAATGATTTTCGGCACTGGTCACATCCAGCGTCAGCCCGCCACTTTCATTTTGTTTTTGCTTTTCAGGGTCATTGGTGGTGAGATCAGGGCTGATGATTTCCCAGGTTAGGCCTTTATCGCGGCTTCGATGGAGGAACTGGCTGCCATAATAAACTGTTTTGGGATCAAAGGGGTCAAGGGCCAGGCCAGCATTCCAATTATAGCGATGGCGAACATCCGATTCCGTGGGCACGCAGGGACGGCTGGAGCCCGTGCGTATATCGTAGTAATAAAGGTTGCCGCCCTGGGACATGCCATATCCGCACATGGAGTCCTCAGGATCAGGCTGGACATCAAAGCCATCACCGCCACCAACGGTGATCCAGTGGTACATCATCACACCGCGATCAAGGACCGAATAGGCGGCTCCTCGCCACGAGCCATTATCCTGGAGGCCACCATAGACGTTATAGGGAACTTCCATATCATAGGCAATGTGGTAGAACTGGCCCACAGGTAGATTTTCGCAATAACGCCAGTTCTCGCCGCGATTATAGCTGATAACCACACCCCCATCATTGCCGACAATCATCATCTCGCCATCAGGATGGATCCACATTACATGATGGTCGGAATGTGCCTGATTACCGCGAAAGAGCGAGCGAACCGTGCGGCCACCATCCTCGCTGACCCGCAGCTGCGTTCCCATGATGTAAAGAATATTCTCGTTTTTGGGATTGACATAAATACGGCTGTAATAGAAGGGGCGATTGTGAATACTGGGGTCATCGTTAACGACAGACCAGGTAGCTCCGCCGTCGTTGGAACGAAGCAGGCAATTTTTCTCAGCTTCGACCAGTGCATAAATGACATCGGGGCGACTAGGGGCAATAGCGATGGCGATGCGCCCGAGCTCTCCCTTGGGTAGACCTTCTTTATCTGTCAGTTTCTTCCAGGTTTCGCCGCCATCGGTGGTGACATAGAGGCCACTACCAGGACCGCCGCTTTTGAAGAACCAGGGCCAGCGTCGGTGTTCCCACATGGCCACAAAGATTTTGTTGGGGTTGGTGGGATCCATGGCCATGTCGGCGACGCCTGTTTTTTCATTGACATAGAGGATTTTCTTCCAGGTGCGGCCGCCATCGGTTGTCTTATAGACGCCACGTTCAGAGCTATCGCCCCAGGTAGCACCGAGCGCACCCACATAGACGGTGTTGGAATCATAGGGATGAACCAGAATGTCGGAGATTTTTTCTGTTTTCTCGAGGCCGACACGCTGCCAGGTCTTGCCAGCGTCGCGCGAAACATAGACGCCCCGGCCAATACTGACGGAATTGCGGATGAAGGATTCTCCGGTACCTACCCAGACAATACTGGGATTGGATTGATCAACCGCGATAGCCCCAATGGAATGATCAGGCTGATCATCGAAAATGGGCCGCCAGCTGATGCCGCCATCTTCAGATTTCCAGACTCCACCTGAAGCTGCGCCCACATAGATGACCTTGGGATTGGAATTTACAGCATCTAGGGCAGAAATGCGGCCACTCATGTTGGCTGGGCCGATGGATCTGGCTCGCAAAGCGGCAAAAACCTGGGGATCCGGCCTGGCCAGGAAAGAGGCTGGTGCTGCGGCTTTGGCAGGAGCTTTTTGAGCCGGTGAGGCACCAGTCATAACCAGCCAGACCATAACAAAAAGAGCCAGAGAAACGAGACCCATCCTCTTAAACCCTCTCACCTTTTAAACCTCCTTTGATAAGATTGGGATGACCATAAAATTGGGAAGGATTTTTTAAGGCTGAAATTTTATATATCATCCCTTGTTAGGACGGAGTTATTATGGACTTTCTTCCCTCCAATTTCAACATCTCTTCAGCTTATTCTCAAGAATTGGTTTTGTCGTAGAGTCACATGATAACCTTTAAAATCCACCTGGATTCGACTTTCAAAAAACCAATTTTAGCTTTTTACTTAGACTGAGATGTTGCTTCTGGAGATTTTGAAAGACCTGAGAATAAAGATTTAAATTAAATCCAAATCCAGAAAAGTAAAAAGACTGGATAATCTTGCCTGAAGCCTGATAAGGGTCTAACTTTTATTTTTAAGGCGATGACTTCAGGGCTGGCCTTTCAGGACTGACTGGAATAAATGAGGATGAGCTCGATCCCGGGCGATTTTTTTAATAACAATACCTGACTTCAGACGCAAAAACAAAGGGATCAAACAACAAAAACAAAGGGAACAAAAAGCAAAAACGCAGGGAACAAAAAGGAGGGTCAATCAGCTTTGCTGGCGGATAAAAACGCTGGATTTTCGGTTAGCTAAAAGAGAATTCAGCTTCAGTGAGATTTCTTGCCTATGAAGCTAATTAGAAGAGGACGAAGGAGAAAAGAGACGCAAATTTAATAAAGTTACGGGAAAAGCTGCTGATAAAAAAACTTTTTATCAACCCTATGATATTTTTAGTTATTTAAAACCTAATTTTCTGGCTTAGCCCGAACATAACCTGAGCCCACAGAATGCAGCCGCTTCCGAAGGGAACATATCTGTTGCTGAAAACTTGAAAAATATTTATGTCTCTTTTTGGGGAAAAATGTTTGTGTCCCCATTTTAGGAGGACCAACGGATGAAGCTGGCCAGGTCTGCTTTAAGCTTTTTGAGCGAGGCTTTATGGATATACATCATGTGGCCGGCTTCATAATAGCCCATCCTGATTCTATCTTTAAAGGAGCCGTCCAGCATGAACTGGGAAAGAGTATATTCAGTCCCGAAGAAAGGCGTGGCGCCATCATAATAGCCATTACAGCAAAAAATTTTTAAGCCAAGGTTCTCAGCCATGGCGCGGCGAAGGACTTCAGCGACATAAAGAGCTCCATCACGCGACCCTCTGGAGACGGCTCTCCCGGAAGGTGCTCCAGGATGGGACGGCTGGAAATTGAAATTCCAGGGATAGACATTGCCATAGATGGCATAAGGGACTTCTTTTTTATATTTAAGGACGGTGCCGACATAATTGTTTAAAGCCGCAGAAAAGGGTCCCATTATCAGAGCACTGGAAGGATCGAATTCATAGGTTTCACCGGCGGCATCAGCATCGCGGCCAGTGAAGCGGCTATCGAGCCGCCCCACAGTCAGGCGCTTTTCCCGCAATAACTCTTTGACGAAGCGGTCATGTCGTATTCTCAGGTTAGAATTTTTAATAAAGCTGGTGGACAGGCCGGTAAAACTCGCTATTTTTCTGGCCATAGCCTCAACTTCTTCTTCGAGCAGCGTATTTCCTTTTAACAGGGCCACAGAATATTCTTCGAGCGCAAACTTTCTGGCCTGCTGGAGGACTTCCTCAAGGGGCCTGTTGCTGAATTCAGCAGGCAGCTTCCTGTGATACCAGGCTGTGGCAGTGTAATGGGGCAGGAAAATGATATAAGCCAGGTTATTTCCGGGGGTAAAGGAAAGTGTGGCGAAGTCCAGAACGCTCGAAAGAAGGACAATTCCATTGAGATAAATTCCGTAGGTTCTGTTCTGAAGCACTCCGGAAAGGACGGCCGCCCGGGTCGTGCCATAGCTTTCCCCGATAAGGAATTTTGGTGAAAGCCAGCGGTCAAATTTGGTCAGAAAAATGCGGATGAATTCGGCAAAGGCATTGGCGTCTTCTTCAACTCCATGGAACTGGCTTTTGTCCTCGCCGGGCAGAGGGCGGCTATAACCGGTAGAGACAGCATCAACAAAAACAAGATCGGTCACATCAAGCAAGGAGTCTTCACTGTCGATGACATCAAGAGGGACTTTGATGGGATAGCCTTCGTCGGTCAGGGAAACTTTTTTCGGACCAAGGCCACCCAGATGGAGCCAGACAGTGGAGGAGCCGGGACCACCATTAAAGCAGAAGGTTATGGGCCGCGTTGATTTATCCTTTATGTCATCCCTTATATAGGCCACAAAAAACATGGAAGCACCGGGTTTTTCATCAGGTTTCAGAATGGTGAGTTCACCGGCAGTGGCGGTGTAAGGAATGACGCGACCGTCAATGGTGACCTGGTTCCTGGTTATGGAGAAGGGCTTTTCCGGAAAAGCCGGAGCAGAAGGGGTGGTCATTCTGGTTTCTTCGGAAGCGGTTCGGGCGGATTGAGGTGATCCTGTAGCTTGTTGCGCCCGGAGGGGATTCCAGAAGGGACTTAAGAAGAGTATGAAGAGCATAAAGAAAAAGCAAAAAGCCGAGAATTTAAGAGCTACCCATCGCTGGAACATGAATGGCAGATCCACAGAATTGAGGTCCTGCGAGCTAAGAGCCATGGAGTTATGGATTGTTGGGCTCAATTCCGCAGATCTGAAGCCTTTCGGTCCAGAAGCCATGGCCCTTGTGGCCGTTGCTTCCCGATTATCCGGGAATAAAAATAAATTGATGCTGGATGATAAATTTTTTTGCCTCATTTTTTTCCCTCTCTCAGTTTAATTTCGAATAGTTAAAAGAGGCGACCAATATTTTACTTTTCCTTGATCGGGCCATGTCAAGTTCTTTCGCTCTCTCTCCTTCATCATCTCCCTGTTTTAGCTTCCTTTGAGAGTTAGTTCATCCTTAAAAAATGTAATGATCTGAGAAATTTTTTCATCATGTTATCCCGGCCTTCTTTAGTCCTTACTTAGCTTTTATATCGGGCGCAAAGTGGAGTCTTGTGAAGAGTTACCTTTAGTTATTGAGAATATCTAAAAAAGTGACAGAAGATTTTCCTTCAGTTTCAAAATGCTTTTAGGGCTCATTTAAAATTTTAATCCATTGATTCTAAAGAAAGAAGGAAATATAAGCCTGATAAATCACCAGCCTTATTACGAAAGAGTCATTACACAATTGAGGTCTTTTGATTTTTAAAGAAAGATGTAAGCGCGAGTAAAAAAGTGCAAGCTTCCCCATTTTAATTTGAGCATCACCCTTTGCTCAGCGGATTCAATAAAATAAGTCTCCTTTTTTGAGAAAGATGGGTGGAGGCTGGCTGATTTCAGCGGTTTCAGCCCATGGAGCAATTGACTATTGTTAGGGCAGCCGGCTGCCTTCAAGATTTGAGAAATCAAAACAGCTTCTAAGATGAGCAGCTATTTTTTGCGTTAACCTTCAAGCCATGATATTTTCCTGGTGAAGGCCCCCTGGATTCGTCCCATTTCTGGCCTGAAATGATTTTTTTAACGGCCGCTTCTGATTTTCCCCAAATGTCTGCTTTTATTAGGAAGCCAAGGAGCCATTTTTGGGTTGACATTTTTTTAAAACAAAAATAAAAAAATAGTTAAATTTATGGCAAAAAAGGAGTAATCCCATGAGCCAGAAAAAAATTGTCTATCCTTACATTCCCAATTCGGTGCCAGCAACCAAAGAGGCCATGCTGAAGGCGGTCAAGGCCAGAAGCATCGAGGAATTTTATGAGGATGTTCCCGAATCCATCCGCCTGAAAGGTAAGATGAATGTGCCAGAGCCGTTGCTTTCGGAAGCGGCCCTCGTGCGCCATGTGGAGGAATTGCTTTCCAGGAATAAATCCACTCGCGAGATGCTGAGTTTTCTTGGCGCCGGGTGCGCGCCGCATTATGTCCCCGCGGTGTGCGATGAGGTTAACTCGCGCAGCGAGTTCCTGACAGCCTATGCGGGTGAGCCCTACGAAGACCATGGGCGGTGGCAGGCCCTATTTGAATATGAAAGCATGATGGGTGAATTACTGAACATGGATGTAGTGAATGTTCCGGTCTATAACGGTTTTCAGGCGACAGCAACAGCGCTTCGCATGGCCGGACGAATCACTGGCAGAGATACTGTGCTTTTGCCCTCGACCGTGAATCCTGACAAGCTTTCCATGGTTCGAGGGTATCTCAAGCCAGACATGAAGGTAGAGCTCATTTCATTTAACCCTGTGACTGGTTTAATGGACTTAAATGCCCTGCGCAAGCAGATCAACGAGCAAACCGCAGCCGTATATATTGAAAATCCGTCCTATTTAGGTTTCCTTGAAACGCAGGCAGAAGAAATTGGCCAGATAGCCCATGAGAACGGGGCATTATTCGTGGTCTATGTGGACCCGATTTCTCTTGGAGTCATTAGCCCGCCAGCAGATTATGGTGCTGACATTGCTTGTGGCGATATTCAGTCGCTGGGCATTCACATGAATTATGGCGGCGGGCATGGGGGGTTCATCGCAACCCGGGATGAAGAAAAATTCGTTATGGAGTTTCCCTCCCGTTTGTTTGGTGTGGCCACGACCTGCGTCGAAGGGGAATATGGCTTTGGCGATGTGGCCTTTGAACGGACATCTTTTGCCCGCCGCGAGGAAGGCAAGGAGTGGGTGGGTACTGCAGCTGCATTGTGGGGTATCACAGCAGGTGTTTACCTGGCCCTGATGGGTCCGCAGGGCATGGTGGAGATTGGACAGGGCATCATGCAGCGGGTGAGATACGCCATCAAGAAATTGAATCAGGTGTCGGGCGTGAAGACGCTCTTTCCGACAACGCCGCACTTCAAGGAGTTCGTGGTTAATTTCGACGAGACCGGTAAAACGGTTAAGGAGATAAATCAGGCACTGTTGGAGAGGGGCATCTTCGGCGGTAAGGATCTGAGCGCAGAATTTCCCTCCCTCGGACAGAGCGCTCTCTATTGCGTCACTGAAATTCACACTCAGGCAGATATTGACAGGCTTGTCCATGCCATTCAGGAGGTGGTGAAATGAACCACACAAAGGTAAAGAAACTCGGAGCGCCGAAAGCAATCGCTCCCAAGCCTGCTTTGCGGCGCTTCCATCAGGCCCGCTGGGATGAGCCGATTATTTTCGAATTAAGTTCTCCGGGCCAGCGCGGCGTGCTGCCACTCGAACCCGAAGAGGCCATCGTCAAGGAAGCTGGCAATGTGTTCGACAACCTGCCCGCAAGCTTGAAACGCAAAAGTCCACCCGCCCTGCCAGAGATGTCGCAGATTCATGTGCTGCGTCATTATCTGAGGCTCTCCCAGGAAACATTAGGTGTGGATCTGAACATTGACGTTGGTCAGGGAACCTGCACCATGAAATACAGCCCGAAAGTCAATGACCAGCTGGCGCGCTCACCCAAGATGAGCGAGCTCCATCCGCTGCAACCACTTTCAACTGTCCAGGGTATCCTTGAGGTGATGTACCGTTTTCAGGAAATGCTCAAGGAAATTTCCGGCATGGACTATGTTACCCTGCAGCCCCAGGCAGGGTCTCAGGCAATTTTCACCAACATTATTATGATTCGAGCCTATCATGAAGCTCGCGGCGAAGGTTCAAAGCGCACCGAGGTTATCACCTCTTCCTTTTCGCATCCCTCGAACGCGGCGGCCGCAAAGGTCGCTGGATATAAAATTATCACGCTGCCTCCTGATGAGGACGGCTATCCCGATTTCAATGCATTGAAAGCTGCTGTCTCGGAGCGAACCGCAGCGCTGCTTATCACCAATCCTGAAGACACAGGCATCTTTAACCCGCGCATAAAAGAATTCACCGACCTTGTCCACGCCGCAGGCGGACTCTGCGCGCTGGATCAGGCTAATGCGAATGGTCTACTGGGAATCGTTCGGGCGCGCGAAATGGGTTTTGATGCTTGCCACTTCAATCTCCATAAAACCTTTTCTACACCTCATGGCTGTGGCGGACCTGGAGCAGCCGCCTGCTGTGTCACAAAGGAACTGGCTCCTTTCCTGCCGGTCCCGACGATTGAGTTTGATGGAACTTCTTACTATCTTGATTTCAATCGGCCCCAGAGTATCGGGAAAATTCATCCTTGGTATGGTGTTGCCCAGAACATACTCAGAGCTTATGCCTGGATCATGAGCCTTGGCGCAGATGGCTTACGTGAGGTGGCGGAGATTGCTGTTCTTAACAACAACTACCTGCTTCAAAAGGTACTTGAGATTCGCGGCGTAAGTGCCCCTTATGCCCGGGGAAAGCGTCGCATCGAGCAGGTGCGTTATTCGTGGGAGAAGCTGGCTGAAGAGACGGGTGTCCACTCGGAAGAGATTGGTTTTCGGGCGGCCGATTTTGGCACCCACTACTGGACAAGTCACCATCCCTTCGTGGTGCCTGAACCGATGACGCTCGAACCCACCGAGTCTTACTCCAGGGAAGACCTGGACGAATACGTGGCGATTCTCAAGCACATTGCGCATGAGGCTTACACGAATCCTGAAATTATCCACAGCGCGCCTCACAACAGCACCATCCACCGGATTGACCAGGAATCATTTGATGATCCCGAGGCATGGGCAATTACCTGGCGGGCATATAAAAGGAAATTAAAGAAAAGTGGTCACAGTGAATAAGCTTTGAGGCAGCAACCGATTCTGTCACTCCCCGGATAATAAATTATAGTTTTTCCGGTTTTTTAATGGGTAGATTTAGTGGGTGGACTTAAAGAATTTATCAATTTCCGAAAGCGCCTAGAGGACCAGCAGATAAATCCATAATGACGAGTTGGAGCTGATTTGTGTGCATTTGATTGCTATTTCTCTAATTATTTTCCGCAAAGATGAAGTGGCCGGGATTCAAGCCGCTTTTGAGGACTGTAAAATCTATCATCTTTAGCCACAAAAGTCTGAAAAAACCTGAATTATTAAAAATTATTGAAAATGAGTTATACTTCCTAAGTGGGTGATTGCTCGAGCGGTCATCATTTTGGCCGGGTGTTTCAATTGTCAGTTGCCTTGTCGTGAGGCTGGATTTTTATGAAGCGTGTGGGATTGATTGTTAACCCTGTGGCCGGCATCGGCGGCCGGGTAGGGCTTAAAGGTAGCGACGGGATTGAGATTCAGCGCCGCGCTCTGGAGCTGGGCGCGGTTCCTGAATCCCTGAAGCGCGCTACTCTCAGCCTGATTCCTCTGTTAGAGCTGAGGGAGGAGCTGGAGGTGGTGACGTACCCGGCCGAGATGGGTGAAAAGTCAGCGCGTGAGGCAGGCTTTATGCCCAGGGTTATTGGCAAAATCCAGGAAGGTTCAACGACTGCCGAGGATACGCGACGCGCTGTAAAAGACATGTCAGCACTCAAGGTGGATTTAATTCTCTTTGCAGGCGGTGATGGCACGGCGCGGGACGTTTGTTCGGCCATTCCTGCGGGGTTTCCCTGCCTGGGAATTCCTGCGGGCGTAAAGATTCATTCGGCCGTCTATGCGACCAATCCCAAACACGCAGGCGAGCTGGCAAAAATGTATTTCCAGGGCAAGGCGCCACTGCGCGAAGCCGAGGTGCTGGACCTGGATGAAGATGCCTACCGCGAGGGAAGGGTCAGCCCTCGTTTTTATGGGACTCTGTACGTGCCTTACCGTCCGCTTTTATTGCAGAATCAGAAATCGCCGAGCCCAGCCTCAGAGACATATCAGATGGAAGCCATTGCCGCAGACGTCATCGAACAGATGGAGCCTGGCGTAGCTTATATTCTGGGTCCTGGCACAACTACCCGGGCCATAGCTCAGGCTCTGGGTGTCGAAAAGACTCTGGTTGGTGTGGATGTTATTCGTGATGGCCAGCTCATAGCCAGGGATGTGACGCAAGCGCAGCTGTTGAATATGGTCGAAACCATGCCCGCCAAAATTATCGTTACACCGATTGGCGGGCAGGGATTTCTGTTCGGCCGAGGCAACCAGCAGATAGGTCCGGAAGTGATTCGTAAGGTGGGCCGTGAAAATATCATAGTTGTCAGCACTGCCAGTAAACTGCGGGGCCTGCGCTTCCAGCCCTTCCTCGTGGATACGGGCGACGCTGAAGTGGATGCGCTCCTTGCGGGTTACTTTATTGTCATCACAGGTTATAGGGAAAGAATGGTTTATAAAGTTATTTCTTAAAAGGAGATGTCCATGAAGGGATTAAAGGGAAAACGTGTTTTGATCACGGGTGGCGCGGGCGGAATTGGTTCCGCCACTGCCAGGCGTTTTATCGAAGAAGGGGCGTATGTCTATATTCTTGATCGGGATGAGGCGGCCTGTCAGCGCCTGATTAAAGATTTGCCCGATCTCAGAGGATACATCCTGGCAGATGTGGCTGACCCTGATTCTGTATACCGCGCTTTTGAGGAGCTGGATAAATGCGCCGGTGGGCTGGATATTCTGATCAACAACGCAGGGATCAGCATCCGTCAGGCGTTCATGGACATAACGCCTCAGGACTGGCGCACCGTGCTCGACGTTAACCTCAATGGAATTTTTTATGTCGCCCAGCAAGCTGCCAGACGGATGCTGGCTCAGGGTGGCGGGGTAATTATTAATATGGGGTCAACCAATGGATTGATGGGTTATCCCTATTATGCCCATTATAATGCCAGCAAGGCGGGTGTGATTGAGTTGACGCGCTCTATGGCTCTGGAACTTGCACCGACGATCCGGGTTAATGCAGTTTGTCCCGGATTTATCCTGACACCGATGCAGGAAGCCGAATACACACCTGAAATGCGGAGGGCCTTTGAAAACAAAGTTCCCTTGAAAAGATTGGGCAGGCCCGAGGATGTGGCGGCTCTCTTCGCCTTTCTCGCTTCAGATGAGGCGTCATTTATCACAGGGCAATATTTTATCATTGATGGTGGTGAGATTGCCGGCGGTCTGGCCAGCCAGCCCTGAAATTAAATTTATAAATTTAAGGCTATGATTGAAAGTCCAGTTGTGGCGAAGAGACCGTCTGGCGTTGAAAGCAGCAGGCGGTTTCGCCATGAAAAAAGTCTCTTGCCATGAAAGAGCAAAATGAGGAGACATCATGGGCAAACTGGATAACAAAGTTGCCATTGTGACGGGTAGTGCTTCGGGCATTGGACTTGCCACCGTTCAGCTTCTGGCTGAAGAAGGGGCAGCGGTTATAATTGTGGACTTGGATGCTCAACGGGGTAAGCAGGCCGAACAGAAAATCAAGGCTGCCGGTGGAAAAGCTATTTTCGTTCAATGCGATGTCTCCAGGGCAGAGGATTGTCGGCGTGCGGTGGAGATTGCCATTGAAAAGTTCGGCCGACTGGATATCCTCGTCAATAACGCGGGTATTATCCGCCGTGCTGATGTGCTCGGCACTACCGAAGAGGAATGGGATAGGGTGATGGAGGTCAACGTTAAGTCTGTTTTCTTAATGAGCAAATATGCCATCCCCGAAATGGTTAAACAGGGTGGTGGCTCAATCGTCAACATAGCCTCGGCCTGGGGCCTTAAGGGCGGGCCCAGGGCGGTTTCGTATTGTGCCTCCAAAGGAGCGGTAGTTAATCTGACGCGGGCCATGGCCATTGACCACGGTCCAGATAATATCCGCGTTAATTGCATCTGTCCTGGAGATACCGACACGCCCATGCTGCGCGAAGAAGCCAGGCAGCTCGGTCTGCCGGAAGATAGGTTTATGGAAGAGGCTGCCATGCGCCCTCTCAGGCGTTATGGCCAGCCCATTGAGATTGCCCAGGCGGTTTTGTTTCTCGTGAGCGACGCGGCGAGTTATATAACAGGCGCGGCTGTCGTCGTGGATGGCGGGGGAATGGCTTAAGAATTTCTGACGGATGTTATTCCATCCTTCCTGGAGTCCATCTAGGCGTTACTAAAGATAAAAAGAAAGCGCCGAATTTCTTTCCCTGGAAGAAGATAACCTGCCTGACTTGAGAGAAGCAAGAAGCGGTTTGCGCCTCAATGTCATTAATGATTTTAAATGAGACAATTCGAAGTCTTGAATTTCTTGCTAATTTCTCAAACAATAAAAAAACTAAATTAATGGAAAAAAGATTTTGGTTTGCTGGAAAAAAATAATTTTATAAGACTCAGGACGCTTTCTGTTGATGAGATTTTCTTGCGAAATGATGGGAATAAGGTGAAGCACCCCAGTAGGGAATGATGGCTTTCCCTCAGGTGCGGGTCGGGTGGTGTCTCGCCTGACTCTTGATACGAATCCCAGGGTCCGGGCAACATGACCTGGAAGGAGAAAGTTATGGAACGACGGAATTTTTTAAAATCTCTCGGGCTGGGAGCATGCGCTCTGTCCTTTCCTCTTGTAAAAAATTTAAGCGCATCTCTGATGCCGGATGAAAAGCTCCCCAATATCGTCATCATCATGGCTGACGACATGGGCTTCGGTGATCCCGGATGCTATAACCCTGAATCTCTCATCCCGACGCCCAATATGGATAGGATTGCAGCCGAAGGCACAAGATTCATAGATGCGCACACACCCGCAGCGCTATGCACGCCGACGCGTTATAGCCTGCTCACAGGACGCTATTCATGGAGAACCTGGCTCAAAAAGGGAGTTTTGATGCCCTACTGGCCTCCGCTTATCGAACCCTCACGCATGACACTAGCTTCTCTGCTTAAGAGGCGTGGCTACAAAACAATTTACATTGGGAAATGGCATCTCGGTCTCAAATGGAAGACAAAAGACGGAAGCAAGGCTGAAGAAATCTTTAGCCAGGAGAATGTTTTCCAGGTGGATCCCAAGCTTCAATGGAAAATTGATTTCAGTCAACCGGTCGGTGGCGGGCCCACTGAGCTTGGGTTTGATTATTTTTATGGCACTGCCGGCTGCCCCAGCAATGATCCACCTTATGTTTTCATTGAGAATAATCGGCTGGTCTCAGTGCCGACCAGAATGAGCAAGGAAGAATGGCGCGGACTTCCAGGATTCGTGCCGGGGCCGATGGCTGATGATTGGTCGGAGGAGAACATTGACATCATTCTTGCCGAAAAGGCTAAGGCGGCCATTGACCGACATCTTCGTCAAAGACCGGATGACCCCTTATTCCTCATTGTTTCAACCAATTCTCCCCATATCCCCTGGCTTGTCCCAGAATTCATGAAGGGCAGGAGCAAGGAAGGACCACGCGGGGACCTGGTTGCTCTTTTCGATTGGGTGGTGGGGGAGGTCGATGCCCACCTGAAGAAACGCGGTATCTCTGATAATACGCTCCTCATTATTACAAGCGATAACGGAGCCCAGAAAGGTGCGAACGGCCACAAATCTGCGATGAATTTCCGCGGATATAAGGGAGATATTTGGGAGGGAGGACATAGGGTACCATTTATTGTTCGCTGGCCGGGGAGAGTCAAGGCAGGAGCGGTCTCCAGTGAACTTATCAGCCTAGTTGATCTGTTTGCGACATTTGCTGAGCTACTCGGTGTGCCACTTCCAGACAATGCTGCCGAGGACAGCTGGAGCGTTCTCCCAGCGCTCCTGGGAAAGTCTTTGGGCAAGCCCCTTCATGAGGCTCTCGTTTTCCAGGCTGGAAACGGTGATCTGGCGATCCGCCAGGGACGCTGGAAATTGATTGCCCCCAAACAAGAGGGGGAGAGAAGCGAGCTCTATGATTTAGATGCGGACCCAGGAGAGACGCGGGATGTTGCGTCCGATAATCCCTCAATCGTGGCAGCGCTTTCGGCCCTGTTGCAAAGATATAAACAACAGGGTTTTAGCCGGCCAATGACAAAAAGAAATAACTGGCAGAAGGAATGAAAATCGGTTCAGCTGAAAAGTATGACAAAAATTGATTGAAGCATTAAAGGTAAGGGAGACAAAAGGAGAGAGAAGTTTCTTTATAAAACATCATCAGTTTGAATCCGTATCAAAATCATAAGTTTGATTTTAAGAGTTCATCTTAGTAGATAGAACCCAGTTGAAGCCTCGGTCAACTAAAAATAATTTATCTTCTATCGATACTTTCCCATCAAGTAATGCTGCAACATCAAGATGGGTTATTTAACACATTATTTTTGAATCAGAGCACATTTATGATTTAAACTGGAAGGGAGCATTGAGCCTGCTATTCACGGGAGTTTTAGAAATACGACGAAGCTATTCTCCAGCGCAATACTATTTCCGGAGCAAAAGATATGGTTCTAAATGAGGATTGACCTTCCTTTTTCCCTTCCATCAGGCGCTTGCCTGCTTTCAGGAAAAGGCCCATTTTAGCAGTCGCAGTACTGGTTTTCCGATTTAGTTTCCCCATCTCGTCTGCTTACGATTCGCCTCCTGAAATGAGAAGAAACATTAAGCAATGGTGTTGTCCTCTTCTCGAGGGGATGACGGAAATTTAAATAGGCTCCCTTGGGTTTTTAATTGGGGAACTTAAATAATTATTAATCCTAATCTCCGAGGACCTTTACCTAACCCACAGATAAATCCTTAAAGGCGATTTGAAGCCAGATATTTTACTTCTTATGGATATTTCTCTTCATCCTCCAAAATGATTGAAGCCGCCCTGATTCAATTTGCTGTTAAAAACCGTAACATCTATCATCTTTAAGCACAAAAATTTTAGGATTCCTCAAATAATTTTGAAGAGAAGCGGCAGAGATTCCAATTGTCTTGCGCCATGTGGTTGATAATTTGCACTGTCTGGATTCTTTCCAGATGGTGAACTGAACTAATCTTTTCGTCAGAGTCCAGCATTTATTTAATGTCTATTGAAATTAGAGTGAGAAATAAAATAAAAGACAAATATGTGCTTAGCTCAGGGCAGCTCTCTTTGGTTTCATTTATGGGAATAATAAGAAGAGACGCAAGGAGTTTTAGCTCGAGGCAAGATATTGTTTATACTTTTAAATAGGAGTACGATTAATTTTGATATTTTCAATTTTGCTTTGATCTGCCCTGATAATAGGAAGGAGTAAAAAACTCATCATGGGAGAATAAATAAAATGGAAAGACGCCAGTTTATTCATGCCGCTATTACAGGCCTATCTTCCCTGCTTATCGCCGGTTGCCATTTTTCTCGTCTTTTTAAACATAAGCTACCCCATATAATTTTAATATTGGCTGATGACCTGGGCTATGGTGATCTGGGATGCTATAATCCGGATTCTTTGATTCCCACACCGAACGCGGATCGGCTCGCCCGTGAAGGTGTCCGCTTTACTGATGCCCATTCTCCCTCAGCCGTTTGCACACCCACGCGCTATGGCCTCCTTACAGGAAGGTATTGCTGGCGGACCTGGTTAAAGAGAGGAGTGGTTGGTGGGTATACGCCAGCCCTGATTGAACCAGAGCGCAAGACATTAGCTGAACTTTTAAAACAAGCTGGATATGTAACCGGTTTCATTGGCAAGTGGCATCTGGGTTTAAACTGGACCAGAATGAATGGCTTTACTCCCACCTGGAGAGATGCTGAGAAAATGTGGAGGGGGTCCTGGCAGGATGGTGATCCGAAAACAGGAATGAACGTGGATTTTTCAAAGCCAGTGAGTGGGGGTCCAACCGACCATGGTTTTGATTATGCTTTCTTTACAGCGGCCTGTTCCACGATAGACGGCCCTTTCACCTTCATTGAGGGTAACAGAGTCACCGCAATCCCTGATCACCAGATCTCTGAATATTATGATATGACTCGAGGCGAAGAAGGAAGTCCAAGGCCTGGATGGGCAGCTGCCGGGTTCAAGCTGGAAGAAGTTGATTTAGTTTTTACGCGGCAGGCCATCTCCTTTATAAATCGCAGTTTAAAGGAAGCGCCGGAGAAGCCTTTTTTCCTTCAGCTTTGTTTATCCTCGCCCCATACGCCCTGGTTACCCCCTGATTTCGTGAAGGGAAAAAGTGGTGATGGTCCCCGCGGAGACCTTGTCGTTCTTGCCGATTGGTGTCTGGGAGAGATAATGAAAGCATTGGATACCCAGGGGATCAGCCATGATACTATCCTGATTTTTACCAGCGATAACGGTCCCCATCCAGGAATTAAAGGTCATAAATCTGCTGGACCTTTTCGAGGATACAAGACACATATCTGGGAGGGTGGGCACCGCATCCCCTTTATCGTCCGCTGGCCCAGGCGGATCAAACCGGGAAGGATATCGGATGAACCAATTTCTCTGGTTGATATGATGGCTACTTTTGCCTCCATTACTGGTGCTGAATTATCCCCAGAAGATGGGCCAGATAGCTACGATATTTCACCGGCCATTCTGGTAGAAAAATATAATAAACCAATCAGAGAGGCTATTGTTTTCCATTCAGAAAACGGCACTTTTGCTATCAGACAGGGGGAGTGGAAGCTTATTCTGGATAACAAAACTTCTGGTGGCTGGATGCCACCTACAGGAGTTCCTCCTAAGCCGGGAACACCAGGTCAGCTCTATAATCTAAAGGATGATCCCTATGAACAAAATGACCTGTATGAGAAGTATCCTGAAATTGTCGAACGCCTGAAAAGCTTATTGGAGCGTTATGTAAGAGAAGGGAGAAGCACGCCTCCACGAAAATGAAAAAGCCTCACATATTTATTTCAAAAACGAAGTGACTATCTCGCGTATATAATATTTCTATGTGAAATGGAATAGTGCATTAAAAGAGGAGCTGTTTTCCCCAAAATATTTGGAAATAAATTTCAAGAAAAGACAGGAATAGGTCAAGAAAACTTGGTTAGCCTAATTGATTATGCGGAATTGGCAAGTTAGTTCCCCTTAGGTCGGACCGTATGCTGCATTTAATCAAGAAAGATTTGCCGGAAAGCATAGGCGATCATTTTCCCTGGCTAATCCGTTTAGAGCAGGTAACTTTTCAAAGGGCAAGCTTTATGAGAGGAATCAATGTGATGGTAATCACTGCCATGGTTTCCATTCACAGCGATTTACTTTGAAGAAGAATTTACTTTGAAAATGAAGAGGAAAGTTTTATAGTGGCTCTGGATAAAGAAACGAATCTGGCCGTTGGAAAGTTCAAAGCAAACATTGGGCAGAGATTACTCAATTAGCTTGTCTCCTTGATGCCATTTTAGAACCCGAAGTGGGAAAAAGCCCGTCAGTTTTCATCAACCCGATGGCATGATAAGAAGAGTATGGGAAAAATGTTTCAGGGATATATGTTCTATCTGGAGGATAATGTAATTAAGATTGTGAGCAGTTACAATATATTGGCGCGAAATCCAAAGGGAGGCTATGCCTGACCGGGGCTGCTCAAAAAGCCATGATGGGATTAAAGATAGAACCAGTGTTGGTTGATAGGCTGGGCGATATTTTTTCAAATATAAAAGAATTCAATTAGCCATGTAAGAACGCTAACATTACCCTACATAGTTAACAAACGTAGATGCATGAAATTTGCCTTTAGTCATAATGAGGATCATATGTTATATGTTTAAGGAAACACGGGCATCAGCAAGCTGGTCCGAAAGAAAATTTAATGATGTTTTGTGTTGTTGATAAAAAATCCATAAAATTCGTCTATTTTCAAAAACCTGGATGTGAAATTGTTGATGACTATCCTTCTCTTTGCCGATAAGTTATTTTCTGATTTCAGTTGCTCAATAACCAGCCTGCATAATAGCGATTATAACCGGTAAGGCCAACAAACTCCTCCAATATGAGACTTTTTTCCCTCTTAGAGCCTCTTTGATATTTTTTGACCAGCTCCTTTAATAAGGCTGGCTTAACTTTCATTTCTAACCCCATGTTGTCGCCTCCTGGCAAAGGTTACCCCGATATTTAAGGGCTCAACCCGCCAGATGGCAAGATAATTTAGTCGAGATTTTCTCGTGAGGCAATTCGGTTATTGGTACAGCTATGAAAAAGCTCCTGAATGGTGGATTCCTTTCAAAACAATCGTTCCGGCTTATGGTGTATTCCCTGCTGCTGAAGTAACCATGTACTTTCTCTCTAAGAATGCTCCTCCGATGTTTTACCGCCAAACCAATATACCTGAAGGTCGGCAAAAATTTTACTGTTGGGAGTTCATTTTTAATAAAAGAATGTCTAATGGGTGGCAGCTCAGTGGTTCTATTGACTTCCAGAAAGGCATAGGAAACTACAGGCCCGGCTATGCTGCCTGGGCAGCACTGGGAACTTTTAATAACGCCAACTCTTTTGTTAATACTTATGGCAGGCTGAATTATAGCCCCGTTGTTATTAAGATGCTCGGAACATTTAATCTGCCGTATGGTTTCTTTTTCTCATTTATTTATAATTATAGGGCAGGAGGATATTGGTCCCGAGGCGTTACTGTCGTGCCGCCTCAAAAATGGGCGGAAGAGCATAATGTTGAACCTATTCCGTTTTATGTAATTGTTGAAAAACCTGGCACAAGGAGAGGAAACTATTCCAGTGATCTTGATATGAGATTTGGAAAAGAATTTGTTCTTGGCCCCGGAAGGATAGGGCTGTATGTAGATGTATCCAATCCATTAGGGCAATATACAATAAGAGTTAGCAGTAGTCCAGGCGGAATATGGCGTCCAGCAGATGAGAATACAACTGAAGGAATCTTTACCCCGGGGTTCATGGGACTGAGAAGCATAAGTGGAGCTCGAACATTCAGATTCTTACTTTCCTATAGATTCTAAGAGAAACAAAAAAAGATGTTATAAAGAATGAAAAAGTTATATAAAGTTATTGTTGTCTATATATATTAATTTTAATTAAGCTTGGTAAAAAATTACAAAAGACTTTGTAAGAAGTTGTTTATATCTGATGCTTGGTAAAAAATATCGTCTTTATTGATATGGGAGCTCGAACATCTGCCCAAGCACTTTAAAGAATAAAATTATCAAAATTAAGGAGGTAAAATTGCATAAAAAAAGACATTCCCTAATAATACGTCCAAAGTTGTTTCTGATAATTGCGGTAGTTGTCTTGGCTCTTTCATCACTTCATAAAGAAGATAAAGCTGAAATATCCCAAAAGAGTTACGGACTTCATGGCTATATCAGCTTTAATCATGATCCCATTCCTAAAGAATATGGAGCTGGCATTGGATTTTATGTCGCTGTCTGGCCATTGATTGACGAACCTCTGGCTGGCTTTCAGATAGGTTTGCCCAGCACCTGGATTATTCCTGATAATTCTGACAACAAAGATAAGCCTCTCTGTCCGGAAGGTACTCTTGCCCGAAAATGGAAAGAAAGGGGTCCTACCTGGAGTTCCGTTTTTCAAACTATTGAAGGGGGAGTGGGCTATTGGGCCGGGAATCATTTTCGTTACGGTCCTCCCAAGTTCAGCATGAATGGAACCCCGCAATGCTATGATTATGAAATAGGTTCGCCAGGCTGGTCATTTTTCTACAGTGATGAGGCCCTGCCTGAAGACCGGCTGGGGATAGCCCAGCTCAGTAACCGCCTGTTAATTCCTCCAGATGGAATTACCTTTGAAGGAAATCCAAATGGAGAATTCCTCGGTTACACCTGGATGGCTTTGCCTTTTACAGATCCCGAAAAGGGTGAACCCCCGACTGGCGATCAGAGCTGGACGTGTTTTTTGAGTGCAGCTAATTTTAAAGGACCCATAGCCTTCTTTATCCCGGAAACCTGGAGCAAAATTGCCAGATTATTTAATTATCCTTTTCTTTATGGTCGAGGACTTGATAGCCGGCCTGGAGTTGCCGGCGGTGGAGCCATTGAAATTAATACTGTACCCAGGTTTGAAGCCAAAGATTCAGCAGGTGTAATATACGCTAAATTGCCCAAATTGCAATTTCCTGTAGATGAAAATGGCCACTCTATTCTGGTACAGGAAGTAACTTATTATTCCAGAGCAGCCCTTTATGATCCATTTAAAGCCTGGCGTGAACAGGGAACTTTTTGCTCTGGCCAGTTTGATAATAAAGGAGCTATAAAGCCCAAACTTATCCCGAAGCTAACCCGATATGATATGTCAGGAATAGAAATAGTCGGAATAGAGGGTGAGGCAGGGTTTTTTAAGACAGAAGTTTTTCCTGGCAATATGTGGGGATTACAATGGAAGTCGGGTGTAAAGGGGATGATGGCTGTTTTCCCCCAGTATTACAGGTATGAAGGAAACAAATATGTGGTCATCAGGGAGTCGGAGGTTCCGGCGGAAACCGGCCTGATCGAACAAAGATTCAGGCTGGCCGAACCAGGACATCCTTATACTTCAAATTGGGTTAATATCCATCCTTCAGTCGAGGCAAATCCCAGGCCAGAAGATCGTTCCTCCAAGGTCAAGCTGATTAAGGAGCCAGCTGAGGGTCTGGTGGCGGACCATTCTTATCCGGATGTTCGGCCCAGACCGAAGGCCGGGCCATTTAAGGTCAGGCTGGCTGATGGATCGGTGGTGACTTATTACTGGTACAGGTTCATTGATCAGCCGGCCTTCTGGCAATATACGAGACCTGGAGATCCGAATGGCTGGTCTGCTGAGAAGAAGGCCAAGTTGCAGGCTCTGGTGGAGAAGATTCATGCTACCTGGCCGATTGATCGGGATTACATGACACCTCCTGCCTTTGGTCGATTAGTGAAACTGGATCCGGCTCTGATAGTAACGCCGCCACCGGGATTGGAAGTGGGTTATGTGCCCATAGTGGTGCGTCAGGAAGCAGCTCAAAAATAAGGCAGCTATCTTAATAAATCTGATTTTAAAACGAATTTAGGGCAAAGAGGCTATTTTTTTCGATTTCTCAATTTGGCTCTTCAGGGTTTTTAACAGGTAAACCAAAAAAAAATTAATCTCCATAGCTTCTACATAACCCGCAGAGAAACCCTTAAAGGCAAGTTGAAGGCAATTATGATGTATTTTATGGATATTTCTCTAAACATTTTCCCCCAGGATGAACTCGCCTGGATTCAATCCGCTTCAAGAGCTATATAATTTATCATTTTTAGCCTTAAAAAGTCTGAAGAATCTTTAAATTTAATATTTAAAAACAGCGATTTCAGCCAGGCCAGCCTTTCTGGTCTCGCTTGAAACAGAATCTATGATGAAGGCCAGCCAGTTAATCTTTTTCGGCCGGAAGGAAATTTCTCTGGCTGACCTAGCATCATTTGGCAGTTCCCCAACTCTGATGGTACTGCCATCACTGAAAACCAGCAGCCCTGACAGAACCTGGTCTTTCAAGCTGGGTAGATCAAAAAGCCAGATTCGATTGATGGATTCAGGTTGATCCCAGCTCAATCGAATCATTGCTGTTAACTTTTCCTGACTGACCCAGGCATGCTGATTGATTTCTTCTCCATATTCAATGACGCCATCAACTGCTCCTTCGCCAAAAAATTGAGGCACCTCAGTCATGGGCTTGCTTTTTTCCTGAACTGAGGAGACACTCACGTGAGCCCGGAGAGCAAGATTATTCTCGCTCTTGATGGGATCCTTTTGCTTCATTTTAAGAAATGAGTCTAAAGTCTGTTCATCCAGGAGCTTAACTTCCTGCAAACACCAGGCATAACGGCTCCCCAGCGGATTGGCAATCGCCCGATTGGCAAAATAATGTTTATGAAAATTGGCCGAATAGGAAAGCCAGGCTGTTCGGCCATCGGGTTGGATAAATTTTGAGGGAAAGTTAAGAAAATAACCCTGAGGGCCAAAATCCCTCATATAGGTAACCAATCTATAGGGTCCGGTTAACTCATCAGCTTCGAGAATATAGGAGTTCATATTTCTGACACCTGGCCAGCCATCAGTAACGCACATCAAATATTTACGCAGAGGAGCATTATAGGTAATAGTTGTACAGCCCATATGGTCATCCCAGACCAGCAAAGGTTTTATCTCAGAAAAATTCCTGGACCAGATTGGCTTACCTTCAGAATTGAAACCGGCAAAAAACTCGTAGGCTTTTATATCGTTAATATTCGCTGGAGAAGGCGTGACCCGGGCCAGGTAAACAGCGTCGCCAGCAATCCAGCTATTGCCGGCTACTCTTGGCGTGGGGTCGTTATCCAGAGCACCGTGGGCTACAAGATAGGCTTTCCCATCCGGGGAATATTCCATATTGCGGCCAAAGTCAACAAAATGAGGTGTTCCCATCTTCACCTGCTGGCCGTTTTTTCCTGATTCAGGAAATAGAGGCTTCTCTGGTGAAAGCGGGCTGGGAATCCAGGTCTTTCCATAGTCCAGAGAAATTCGGAAACCTGGAACGGGGCCGCAAATAGCCCAGCTATATTCTTCCGGATATTCAGGCTGAGAATAATCAAAATCTATACAGTAAGTTCCATAGTACCAGACCCCATTATAGACGAGGTTGGCGCTTGGATACCTGCCGCCGTAGGGCAGGGCTGAAGCTGGTTGGGTGCCCAGGGAGATAATGGTTAAATTAAGCGGGTCATCACCAATAATTTTTGCATTTCCTGTTCGGGCTTTTGCTCCACCCGAAGAGTGACAGCTTTCCTTTCCGATTTCTCCATCTGTCCAGGCGCTGTACATGTTTCCATCGTCGGCCCAGGATGGATACCAGGTATCAGCGTCAGTGTAAGTAGCATATCTACCGGTAAAGGCGATTCCTCTTATATCTCTGGAAGGTTCAAAGGGACAGCCTTCGGGCGGTTCAGATTTCCAGACCCTGGGCACCCAAGCTTCCGGTTCATAGGGTACGATGGCCTGTCTGGGCTTTTGATAACAGCCAAGATTAATTGAAGACAATAAGAGTCCCAGAAAATTCAGGCTGAGGATAATTAGCCCGATTTTTTTGAAATCTGTTATCAGGCTAATCTTTCTCATTTTTTCCCCCTTAGTTCATGTTTTCATTGAGGCAGAATTTTTTCCCCTCCTCTAACGGAAAAACCTTTTTTAATCAATGCCAAATACCTTAACCGTTTAAATTATCTGTCAGGTTCAATTTTTATCTGGACTTCATTTTCCGCAATTACGGGGAGAAACAGAACAAGGTCTATTCCTTCTAAAGTCCTGTTTATTCCCACCTTGCAGCCATCAATTTCTTTATCCTGCACCCGTACCTTAGCTCCTGGATGATTCCAGTTTTTGATATAGATAGCTGGATTGAAAACCGGTGATTTTTTAGAGCCTTTAAGGCGAATAATTAACTCCTTTGGCTTCTGGCTGAGATTATGAATCCTGTAACATCTTTCACTCCTGACATAGCCCTCTGAAATGAAGTTATCAGTCTGGATGAGGAGTTGAGGTGGGTAAGCCCAGGAGCGGCCGAATTTGACCAGCTCAGCGATACTCATCTGATTCATTCCGTATAAGCCGCACCAGAATTCTCTATCTCCTGTCTCATGAATTACGGGGTCAGAAATAGGGAAGCCGATGGTATGGGAAGGCCTGTCAGCCATCACCGATCTTCTGCCATCGCATCTGGCCTGTCCCACCGGCCAGTGGTTGCAGCCGGTATGAAGGCAATATTCATTCAGGCTTCTATAGCGGAGCCACATCTTATTGCCTGGTTCAAAGCAAATAAAGGGCTTATTTTTTGATTTGAAATTGAATTGCTGGATGGTATAGTCAAAAAATTTGTTCCAATTAAAGGGGCCATAGGGCGGCTTATTAGGGTCTTCGACAAAAGATACTTTTCTCAATTTACCATCATAATTGGCCACCACGGCAAAATCTTTTTCCACTACGTCACATACTTTTTGCTCTGGCTGTAGCAACACTTCCGATTCCTGGAATTGTCTGGGAACCCCCAGAGTATCCTTCTTCCAGGAAACTTTTCTTATTGCGGTCTGGTCTGGATAGACGTAATAATATTCATCGACCCAGACTTCCCAGCCTGTTTTGGGGTCCCTTCTCCAGGTATGTTCATAGGCACTGACGGGTGCATATCTCCAGTGAACAACTACCCTCGCCTCATTATTTTCAATTATTCTGACGCTTGATAAGCGACAGTGCCTGTCCTGCATGTGTTCAAAACAGCCTTCCTCATCATTCCAGGCTTCTACACTCTGGTCAGCCATCCAGAGCTCGTTTTCTGAGACCCAGGCTGGGCTATAGCGGGTACCTCGCCAGAAAATAAGCTTGACCTGAGATTTATCAAAGGTAACCACTACATCCGCATGTTCGCCTACCGGCCAGAGATTGTCCCAGGCGGGATAGTATTTCAGGGTAGTATAAAAGGCACCAAATTTCTCTGGATTATTCTCAAGACGAGGAAGTTTCTTGGGCTGCAAATCTGGAGGAACTATTTTGATCTTTTGATAGTCGGATTTAATTTTCTCGGCGGATAATTCCACATCATAAACTTTCACTTCATCTATTATTCCTTCGAGCCCGAAATAATCAGGCAGGGTTCCATACTCGCTGACAATATCGGAAGGTTTTTCAGGCGAAGCTACCATGCCCAACAAGAAATTTCCTTTTGGTGTTTTCATTTTTCCTTTGATGGGGGAGCTGGCCCGCAGTTCGCCATTAACATAGACCTTAAGCTCAGAATTTGCTTTATAAGTACCTACAATATGCATCCATTTTCTCAAAGGTATAATTTCTCTTTCCGTGGTGGCGGAGCGCCATTGACCATCAATAGCCACCTCCATTGAGACCTGACCATAAGGGCCAATCATCAAGCGGTAGCCATCGGCACTGGAGCTTTCTGTGGTGAGAATAGGGCACCAGTTCAAGGGATACTCGCCGAGTGCTACCCAGGCTTCTATGGTTAATTCGTTATTTATACTAAGAGGGGAAGTATCTTTAGCCCGAAGGCAGGTGGTAAAGCCATCAAGCCTCAAGCCCTGGCCTTTAATGCCAGGGGCGAGGGCAAACTGGCCTTCCAGTGAATCCCATTTTCTGTTCATAACTTCCAGGGTTTTCCCTCTAACAACGTAGGCAACAGGGGGACTCATCTCTGGATTAAAATTTGCTTTCAGGGTCTGCGGCGTTCTTAGCTCTTCTATTGTCTCAAAATTCCAGTATACCCTGGGCTCCTGGGCGAAAGAGGGGGTGAGCAAAATCATGGAGGAAAATATGAAGATTATTTTCTTAAACATGTTTTTCTCTCCTTTCTTACAGAATAATTTTGCCTGGCCCTTAAAAGCTATTAAATTATAAATTCGGCTCTCTGCCATTTTTTGTAAGTAGACTAAAGTTGAATCACCCCGAATTTCTTAAAAAAATCATTTTTATATTGCTTAATTTAAGAAAAAAACCAGGAAAGTCAAGTATGGTTATCAAGTGATTCGATTTATTCAAGTAAAAAGGTTATATAAAAGAGCCTGATTAGATAAAAAAGAAGTGGAGCATTTTTTGTGAAATTAAAACAGGAAGAGAAAAATCGATAAGGTGAAAAGATAATAGGAGAAAGAGTACTTTACAGGTATTTATTTAATTTCTGGTCCTGGCCAAAGCCAAGCACTGATAAATCCGCTTGAAGGCTCAACCTCATATTGGTCAATTCAAACTCTCGGTTTCAATCTAATCTGCAGAAACTAAACTTGTAGCTAGGTCAAGTAATGTAAAATTTATATAAGCAATCGAACATTTAGACCAAGATAAAAATCTACTTAGAGAATCAATTAAGCAAAAATAAGATTAACCTGTCTTAATTTCCAATATTATCTCCTGCTGAGCTGGAAGGGAGATCTGCCGACTATTGTTTTTATCGGTCTTCTTGACAGATACCTTTCCTTTTTTTACTGAAAAGTTTTTTATTTCAGTGGATGTTTCCAATGTTATTGTCTGATTTTTGGCTGACACAAGATTTATTTGAATTCGGTCTTCATTCCACTCAAGGCGTTTGATCTGTATCTGGCCGCGGCATAGGACCCCTTCAATTGACCCTGATGGCCAGGCCGCCGGAAGTGCTGGCAGAACTCTTATTTTTCCGGGCTCGGAGGCTACCAGCATTTTGATAATTACCGCCGGCATGCCTCCACTTATGTCCATGTTGAAGAGAGACTTGTGATTATGCATGGAAGCAAGATTATTAAGCCAGTATCGGTTAACAAGTTGAGTTAAACACTGATAGGCCAGTTCGCCCTCGCCAAGTGAGGCCGCAGCCAGCCCCAGTTGAACCAGACCAAAGGACATAAAGCCACTGCCTTTCTTCCAGTGCTGTTCAAGCTTGATTTCAATAATCCGTTTGAAAGCATTCCGGAGCCTAGGATTCCGGGCAATTTCTTCCGGTAATCCATCGAACAGGGCGTAAAGTTGAGAAGAATGCCTGTGATTGAGCTGTTCTTCCAGTTTCGGTGTTATCCATTCCTTAACCACACCCAATTTCTCATCAATCATATAATCCGGCATTTTCTCAAGCATCCGCCGCCAGACAGGAATCCTCTCCTGATTAACTCCCAGCTCCTGCGAGGCTGCGATAATATTGGTGAAAAGCTCCTTGGCCGCAGCCACATCCATCGTAGCATTGAAGGAAGCTTGAACTTTGGTATTGGCAGGCGAATTCTCTGGAGATTGGGTTGGCGAGAAAATGTACTTTCCATCAGGTCCTTCATACAAATAGTCTTCAAAGAACATGGCAACTTTTTCCATAAATGGAAGAGCGTGCTTGGCCAGAAAGTCACGGTCGCCTGTATACAAGTAATAATCATAGAAAAAATGAGCTGCCCAGGCAGCCCCCGCCACCCAGAAGCCACCGGGAAAATTAGCATTTAGGGCATTATTGAAGCCATGAGTTGTTGAACGTGAAGGCAGCACTACCCCCCTTGCTCCAAACATGTGCTTGGCATTTATCTCCATATAGGGAACAAGTGATTCTATGTAGGAAGTATAAGCCAGCATGAGCTCTGGAGTATTACCCATTAAAAGGCTGGAAATGGCCGAAGGCAAATTACCATTATGAGTAAAATCGCTGGCCCAGGGTGGACTGTAGGTTCCTGCCCATTTGCCCTGTAAAGTTGGTGGTAACTCGCCAATGCTGCAAATGATATTATACCTTCCCGCATCAAATTCTTTCTCGATGAGTGCCTTATTGAGATTTTCATCGGTGGACCTGGCCAGTAACTCCTCTGTTGTCAGATTGTGATCCTCGCCTCCGCCTAAATCGAGCCTCACGCGATTAAAAAGCTCTCCATGAATCTCTACATGACGCTTCAGAAGAATATTATAATCAGCTGGTAGTCCAGCCATGTAGTTTATCATTTCGTTAATTTTCGACTGCTGGGGATCATAGATTACATCAAGATCAATGAAAGCCAGAACTTGATCAGCTCCAGTAACAGTCAGTGTCTCACCCTCGGCGTTAATCATTCCATTTTCCGCTATGACATAAACCACCCCTTCCAGTCGGTGAAGACTACCGGGATAAGCCTTGGTAAAGCTGTTTTCCCAGGTCAGAGTATTTTTATCAGCGGTAATTTTTATCTCAGCAACATGACTTTCAAATCTTTTAGCCGAGGCTTCTAATTGGCGAGGGTCAAGCTTCTTACTGGGTTCCCGTGGCTTGAGTTTTAGCTTACAACTAATTGCGCCCTTGCCCGGGCCGGTTATTAATAAAACGGCCAGACCATCCGCCCTGGAGACAAAAAGCCGCCGCTGAAAATCCCCGGTGTTATCGGTCCAGTAGACTGAAGCCTCCCCAGTTTGAAAATCAACCGAGCGCATATAGTTTGTTATTTCCCCAGAAGATTCCATTTGGATATTGAGGTCAAAAGCCGGGACAAACGGATCCGGATACATAAATCCAGACTGCCTGGAAAGATCAAAGGCCAGCTGCTGTGCCTGCCGATATAATCCCCGTTCGATCAACCTGCGAATTTCAAACAAACGAATACCAGTATCAGGAGGTGGCATATAGGGAGGGCCCTGCGGAAGAAACAAACGTTCATGAGTAAAAATTATAGTTTCATTTAAGGGACGGCTCAAAACATTTGCCCCGATGGTGCCGTTCCCAGTGATAAGGCCCTGCTCCCAGGTTTCCGCTGGCTCCGAACTGATAAAACCTCTCACTGGTACCTTGTATTTACCCGAAGCAGGCAATTTGGAAAGAGAATCACTACATGTCTTCGGGACGTAGTTGGCCATCAAATCCCTGGTCATTATAATGAAAATAAAAAAGAGAAATGAAATGAAGGTACATACTGCCACATATCTTGGCTTCATCTTATTTTCCTCCTCATACTTATAGTTCCAATGTTTCTATCAGCTTATTATATGTAAGTTTTAGCAATTTTTTAGCAGGGTAAACTTTCCATCTCGAATTGAGACCATCTTCACGGGCAAATTAAAGTGAGCAGAATCAATCCTTTATCATGCATTTAAAAATAAATTCTTTTCCATTTCTCTGAGGTCAGAAATTATTACAATTGGCATTTTAGATTAAGAAATTTTCATTTCTTCTTTTCTTTTCTTCTCTTCTCTTCTCTCCTCTCCTCTTTCCTTTCCTTTCCTTTCCTTTCCTTTAACTTAGCCGAATGAGATTCCTCTTGAGATTTTTCCAGAAACTTGAAGTTTCTTTAAAATGAGCCAGATGTTCAAGATTCATCTTGACCCGTCTTAGGGAGAAAGCATGAATGATAGAATGCATGATAGAATGCAATGGCATGATGCGGTCTTTAAGGCTAAAGTGGCCCTGGAAGTCATCAAAGGAGAAAAGACGCTGCCCCAGCTGGCGGCACAAAAAAGCTTAAATTTCAGGGAAGAAAAATAATAAGTATTAAAAAATTCTTTTTTGTTGGCCTGCCAATGAATGAAGGTTCAAAAGAAATGGCTAATGGATTCGGCTTAAGTAAATATTTCTTCAGTTGTTAATTGAAATCGAATCTGCTGAGGAGGATAATTTTTATAGTGATTATTGATTGAGTTTGTTAAAGGAAATTTGTGTGCTTAAGGCAAGTATAAATGCTAGTTCAAATTTAAATAATCTTTTTATGAAAATCAGAGGAGGAGATTGATGAAAAAAAGAAGGAAATTCACCCGCAGAAGTTTTATAAACACAATAGCCGGCGGATTTGCTTCTTTAATGGTTCCAGGTATGGTGACCCTGTCTAATAGACGTACGGGGATTCAGGTGAAATCTAAGCCTAATAAACCCAATGTCATTTTATTGATAACTGATGATCAGGGTTATGGCGATTTATCCTGCCATGGCAATCCCATTCTCAGAACACCCTATCTGGATAAGCTTCATGCCCAGTCGGTCCGACTAACTAATTTCCATGTTGATCCTACCTGCTCTCCGACCAGAGCCTCACTTCTTACAGGTCGCTACTCAAGTCGAACTGGGGTCTGGCATACCATCATGGGTAGAAGTCTTTTGCGGCGGGATGAAGTAACCATGGCTGAAATTTTTGCCTCTAATGGTTACCGGACAGCATTTTTGGCAAATGGCATCTCGGAGATAATTGTTATTATCATCCCTGGGATAGAGGATTTGAGGAATGTGTTGTAATTGGAGGTGGCGCGATTGGTAATGCTCCGGATTATTGGGGCAACGATTATTTCGATGATAGCTACTGTCATAACGGCAGATGGGAGAAATATAAAGGATATTGTACTGATGTGTTTTTTAATTCAGCCATAGAATTTATGAAATGCGTCAAAGAACCGTTTTTTGTTTATCTGGCGACCAATGTGCCTCACTGGCCCCACAACATAGATGAAAAATATGTCCAACCATACCGCGGCAGGGTACCGGACAATAGAGCGACTTTTTATGGAATGATTAGTAATCTTGATGAGAATGTAGGGAGGCTGTTGAACTTCTTAAAAGAAAATAGGCTAGAAGAAAATACAATTCTCATTTTTCTGACCGATAATGGAACATCCTTCGGAGCTGATATTGATGAAAAAGGCTTTGTTAAAGATGGTTTTAATGCTGGCATGAGAGGCAATAAAGGAACGGTTTATGAAGGGGGACATCGAGTTCCCTGTTTCATTCGCTGGCCGGGTGGCGGTATTTTAGGCGGGAAAGATATCCCCGCTCTTTCCGCCCACATAGATCTTTTACCAACACTAATTGAACTATGCAATCTTCAGGTCCCTGGGCGAATAGATTTTGATGGAAAGAGCTTGGCGCCTATATTAAAGGGCAAGGGGATAAGTTGGCCCGAGAGGACTTTGATAATTCATAATCAGCGGGTTGATTTTCCGATAAAATGGAAAGATTTTGTAGTGATGACTTCAGAGTGGCGCCTGGTTAACAATGAATTATATGATATTCGGAAAGATCCAGGCCAGCATCTGAATATAGCTTCTCATCGTCCAGATGTCGTCCAAAAACTCCGGCAGGAATATGAAGATTGGTGGCAGGATATCTCTCAACGCTTTGAGGAATATGCGCCAATTTATATTGGAATGGACAAGGAAAATCCTGTTAAGCTAACAAGTCACGATATTCATGGTCAGGTTGCCTGGGACCAGCGTCATGTTCTGCAAAATTCCCGCTGTGATGGGTTCTGGGTAGTTGAGGTTTGTAAGGATGGATTATATGAAATAAGCGTTCGGCGTTGGCCGGAAGAAGCAAATATTCCAATTTATGAGGCTCCTGAGAAAGGGGTAGTTTTCAGGCCGACTCATGCCAGGTTAAAGATTGCTGAGTTTGATATGACAAATCCTATCCAAGAGGGAGATAAAGCTGCAATTTTTCAAATTCCGCTGAGGAAGGGACTGACCCGCTTGCAGGCCTGGTTTGTTGATGGAAGAGAAAATGGCTTTGTTAATGGCGCATTTTATGTTTATGTTAAACGTCTTTAACTGTAAATACTCCTTTCTTTAGATTAATAAAATGGCCAGAGAGTTATGCCTGTTTATCTCGAATGTATTTGTCGTTAGCCTGTTTAGGCCACTGAAAATTAGATATCATTTCTGATCACAGCAGTAGAACTTTTAGCCTCATTAACCCTTATCGTCTCTATCTACCCTTATCGTTTGTTATTTACAGATTCTGGTCTAAGTCCAGAAAAATCACAGATTATCCAGTCCTTCGATGGCTTGAATCCTTCGTGACTTTCATTATAGCGAGGGAGTCCCTCAACTTTCTGGCGGAGGAATTCTTTAAGACGCTTTAAAAAATTCGGCGGCGATTTCAGGGTGTTCTTTAACCGGGTCTGTTTTTTACTCGCGTCACGGTCCAGGCGAAATAACTCGAAGGAAATTTTGTCCTTTAAAATCTTTCCCTGGCGGATATCCTCAGGATTTACATTAAAGGTGCTGACACCACGGATGACCAGTTTCCAAGTTCCTTCGCTTAAGGCTGCCTGTTGCGGTTTACCTTGGGAGACGCAGCTAAACCAGTCTCGTTTCGGCGGCAAATTCTTGCCGGGAATTACATCCAACCTATCTTGGCCATCAAGCGGATTTGGATCAGGATCAGTAACGCCGACGATGCGTTTGATGGTTGGATAAATATCGATGAAACCCATGATGGCATCGACCATCCTCCCCTTTGCCGATGATATTTGTTAGGTTATCACCGCTTTTTTTGTCCCAGTCTATCCCTTTTTCTAATTGATCAAATATTCATTTATCCCATTTCACATTGTAAAGTCGATGTTCTGGCAATGGCCAGTAATGATTAAACTCCGAGCCCTGGTGTGCTTCCTTCATCCATGAATTGCTGGCGCCATTTTTGGGCCACATGATAGAATTTGTCAAAGGGCAGATAAAATGGCTGGGGTGACAACCGAATAAAGACAGAATTTGTTCAGGAAACGGAGGAAGGAAAACTATTATTTCCTGAGATCTCGGGCCAGGATTTATTGCCGGCCACATATTCTTATTTTCGTCCTCGAAACCGTAGGGCCTGGCTCACCTGATGTCCACTGATTTAAAGGACTTCTCTGACCTATCCAATAATCATAAGAGGTCTCCCTAACATCCTTAACAAACTCAGAAGGCTGTCCCTTCTAAAATTGATTTTTAATCATGACAGAGATAGAGTCTCTTTTATGGCAAGGTTCTTAGCTATCTATTTCTGCTAAAGCATTTTAAATATTTTTTTTATATCAAGACTATTTTTGATGATTATGGCAGATCTGAAAGAAAATGGGCTTGACAATTAGTTTTAAATTTCTTAATTTTCTTAAGAAAGCTATGAACTTAAAATGAAAAAAACAATTTTCTATTTTCCAGATTATTCTTTGCTCACAATGGGTCTTTTTCTCTCGGCGCAAAAGGGACAAGCAGAAATTTCCTTTTTTGCCCTTAGGAGGCGATTTCATTTCGCGAGCTCTGATTGTCTCCGGAATATTTCACTAATGCGAAAAGTAAATTCGTGCACAATGGAAAGGCTCGAACCTGGAGCAACGTTTGAAGACTGTCCGGAGCACGGTGAAGGCCAGGGCGTTGAATAAAACAAGCCAGTATGTGGAAATATTACCAGCTAGCTTTGGACCCAAAGCCGCAGTTATGGAAGCGGTTTCCTTGATCCTGCAAAAGATGTTGGACCTTGAATATGAAAACAGAGCTGAAACGGCTGAGATGACTTTTTCCAGCAAGGAATAGATGAAGAAATTTAAGCTGAGCCTCAGCAGGTCTCAGCAATGAAGAAATGTTGATTATGTCTTTAAGGAGTAATGATAATGTCAGAGTTTAAATTAAATATTCCTATTTTGGACCTGGTAATTATTTTGATATATCTTGTGGGAATAGTAATAGTTGGTCTCCTGTCAGTCCGCAGATTCAAACAGTCCAGTCAGGAATATTTTTTAGCCGGAAAATCTTTAAAATGGCCAGTGGTAGGAGCCGCACTTTTTGCCGCCAACATTTCTACAATCCATCTGGTTGGTTTAGCCGCTGCCGGCTATAATGAGGGACTTGTCTGGGGGAACTTTGAATGGATGGCCACCTTTACCCTGGTAATTATGGGCCTGGTTTTTGCTCCTTTTTATTTCAAGACAAAAATATCTACCCTCCCTGAATTCTTAGAAAAGAGATATTCCACGGCTTCACGGGTCATCCTGGCTATCATGGCTATAATGGCGGCATTATTCATTCACATAGGCATGAGTATTTATGCCAGCGCCGCTGTTTTCAAGCAGTTTTTTGGCATAAATGTGCTGACTTCCGTAATCGTAGTTTCAATTATGACGGCTATCTATACTGTGTTGGGTGGCCTGAAAGCTGTGGTGGTCACAGAAACTATTCAGAGCATTATCTTAATTTTGGGATCTGTGACTGTAACCATGTTGGCTCTTTTTGCTCTACCTGATCGCGGAATTACCAACCTGGTTCAATTTAAAGCTGCTCTTAAACCTGATCAATTGAGTATGCTCCAGACTCATAGCCAGGTGGGGTTGAATTGGTATGCAGTGCTTCTGGGCTACCCCATTCTGGGAATCTGGTACTGGTGTACAGATCAAACTATTGTTCAAAGAGTCCTGGGGGCCAGAAGTCAGCGGGATGCTCAGCTGGGACCTCTTTTCGCTGGGTTGCTAAAGCTCCTGCCGCCTTTTATTCTGGTTTTACCGGGGATTATTGGCTATATTCTCTTCAGGGATTTAATTGGCCAGGATGCCAATCAAACTTTACCGGTATTGATTAATCAATTAATTCCTACTGGAATCAAGGGCCTGATCACGGCTGGGATTCTAGCCGCTTTGATGAGCACCATTGCCGCTGCCCTGAACAGTGCGGCTACTCTGGTGGCTGTGGATATTGTTCAAAAGATCAAACCAACAATTTCAGACGAGAAGCAGGTCCGGATAGGACGTATCAGCGCGATCATCGTCATGCTTTTAGCCATGGCCTGGTCGACCCAGGGAGGAAGATATTCGAGCATATTTGAAGCCATAAATGCTATCGCTTCAGATCTGGCTCCGCCGATAACTACCGTGTTTCTGTGGGGAGTTTTCTGGCGTCGCGGTACCAAACAGGCTTCTCTGGTGACGCTAATTTTCGGTTTTTCTATGGGCATAATAGCCTTTATTCTTGATCTTCCGGTTTTTGGAACTGAAAAAATCATCACCCACAAGCTGGGTATTCCCTTTATGATGCAGGCCTGGTGGATGTTCGTTATCTGCAGCCTGGTATTTGTTCTAGTGAGTTTATGTACACCTAAACCCGCACCAGAGAAAATAAAAGATTTAACCTGGGAAAAGCCAACTAAGATCATTTTTCAAGGGCCGATTAAAAGGATAGATGACCCCCGTCTTGTGGCCTCAGGACTGCTTCTTCTTTTAAGTTCACTCTATTATATTTTCAGATAACAAGGCTTGAGGAAGGAGTGAGTGTTGATTGGAGTAAGAAAAGGGAAAGAAGCTATCGTGGTGGGCATAGGTGAAATTGTCTGGGACATTTTTCCAGATGGGGTTCGGCGTCTGGGAGGAGCGCCGGCCAATTTTGTTTATTACTCCCAGCTTTTCGGACGAAAAAGCTTTCTGGTGAGCCGAATTGGTGATGATGACCTGGGTAAAGAAACGATGGCTCTTATGAACCAGCACGGTTTAAACATAGATTACATCCAGATGGACACGGTTCACCCGACCGGAACAGTAAAAGTATTTCTTAATTTAGAGGCAGCGCCCATTTTTACCATTCAGGAGAATGTAGCCTGGGATTATCTCGAAAAATCTCAGAACCTACAGTCTTTGGCCCAAAAAGCAGATGCCGTATGCTTTGGTTCCCTGGCCTTTCGTTCTTCTCAATCCAGAGAAACAATAAGCTGGTTTTTATCTCAGCTCCAGTCTGATTGTCTTCGAGTCCTGGATATAAATCTGCGTCCTCCATTTTATTCAAAAGAACTTATAGAGTCACTTTTTAAGCTGGCGGATGTACTCAAACTTAATGAAACAGAGCTCGAAATTATAAAATCCCTGTTTTCTTTCTCTGATGAAAGGGAAACTGAAATCCTTAAAAAACTTTTGGCCAATTATAAATTTAAATTAATTGCTCTAACCAAGGGAGAGAAAGGCAGTCGCCTGTTAACAGCCGATGAAGATTCCAGCCATCTTGGTTTTTCCATAAAAGCTGTTGATACCGTCGGAGCGGGTGATGCTTTCACGGCCGCCCTGGTGGATGGTCTTCTGCATGGTAAAAGTCTTGATGAAATTAATGAAAGTGCAAACAGATTAGCCAGCTTAGTCTGTACCCAAAAGGGAGCGTGGGTGAAGGTTAAGATTTAAGGAAAATAGGGCAATGGAAATAGATCTAAAAATACATTGAGATTAAATAAAGAATATGAGCGAAAAGGAGTATGAAAAATGAAAGGCGATTTTAGATCAAAAAGTTTTAACTATTTTCAGCCCACAGAAATTAGGTTTGGGACTGGTCGTCTGAAGGAACTGGGACAGGTGACTAAAAGATTTGGCCAGAAATGTCTTTTAGTGACCGTTCCGATTTTTCCTGAATTTGAAATGACCTTTGCCCGAGCGCAAGCATCTCTGAAAGAAGCTGGGGTGGAGGTGGCCCATTTTGACGGGGTAATTCCCAATCCTACGGTGGATGTAGTCAGTCAGGGGGCTGAATTAGCCAGAAAGTCCGGCGCTGAAGTTGTTATTGGCCTTGGAGGCGGTTCAAGCATGGATACAGCCAAGGCCATTGCTGTTGAAGCCACTCATCCTGGAAGCTGCTGGGATTATTTGTATTTCCGGGAAACCCAACCTACTGAAAAAACATTGCCCATAATAGCCGTGCCCACAACTTCGGGCACTGGCTCCCATGTTACGCAAGTAGCTGTAGTCACTAACACAGCTGAAAGAAATAAATCGGCCCTATACAACTCCATACTTTATCCAAAGGTGGCAATCGTAGACCCGGAATTGATGCTAACCATGCCTCCCGAGATAACCGCAGCTACTGGGTTTGATGCTTTTACTCATGCTTTTGAAAGCTATATTAATCCCAATGGCTCTCCCTATACGGATCTCCTGGCAGCTGAAGCTATCAGGATTATAGTCCAGACGCTGCCCGAAGCGGTGCAAGATGGCCAGAATATTGAATACAGAATCAGGATGGCCTGGGCCGATACCCTGGCGGGATTGAGCATAGCCAATGCTGGCGTAACTCTACCCCATGGCATTGCCATGGCCATGAGCGGTCTTTATCCCCATATCGCACATGGTCAGGCGCTGGCTTCAGTTTATCCGGCGATTGTCAGATTCAGCTGGAAATATGCTCCAGAAAAATTTGCTTTTCTCGGAAGGCAATTAAGGCCTGAAGAAAAAGATTTGTCTGATGAGGCTGCCGCGATGATGGCAGTTGAGGCTCTGGAAGCTTTCCTCCAGGCCATTGGCTTAAGAAAATCACTGAAAGAATTAGGTGTGCCTGAAAATGAACTGGATTTACTGGCTGAAAGATCCCTTGTTCTTCCAGACTACAAGAGTCATCCTTATGTGGTCAACCTGGAGGAAGTAAGGAAATTGTTAGAAGAAAGTTATGAATAAAATTATGGCTCTTCGCGCAGGGTTATGAGAGCGGGAAAAACATTGATTAAAATTTTTATCTGAAATAAAGGCAGGGTTTGAAATTTCAGAAGGAGGAACCGGCTATTTAGTGTTATAGATTGATTCAAAAAGATTCATTCGAGGGGGTAAAAATGAAAAAAGGTTTTGCCTTTTTAGCCATGGGGTTAATGCTTTTTCTTTTTGTGGTCGAGGCTCTGGCTGAGAATAAAGGTGTTATTGCCTGGTGGAAATTAGATAAAGTGAGGGAGGGGAAGGTGCTGGATGCTTCGTCCGGGGTCGAAGATGCTTTGAGCGGGAATTACAAGTTAGTGCCCGGTGTTCGGGAGCAGGCGGTGAAATTTGATGGATTTACTACGGTTATAAAGAGACAAGCAGAGTTAGCTCCAAAGCTAAGCGGGGATTTCAGTCTTCAGGCCTGGGTGGCCCTGGCTGAATATCCCTGGAACTGGTGTCCCCTGGTAGCTCAGGAACATGAGGGGAAAAAGGGATATTATTTTGCCCTCGGTCCCAGGGGCGAAGTGGGCCTGAAGATGGCAATTAACGGTCAGTGGGTAGAATGTGTAACCGAAACAAAGATCCCGCTGCGAACTTGGCAATTGTTGACAGCTGTATTTGAAGAGAAAAGTGGAATCAAAATCTTTATCAATGACCGTCTCGAAGCTCAACTTAAAATCTCAGGGCAATTAACGCCAGCAACTGATATGGACCTGATAATCGGCATGAATCGTCAGAAGACAACACCCAGTGACCCCGTACGACCATTCGCCACGCTTCCAGCCTGGTTTTCTCTCGACGCCATTCTTGATGAGATAAGAATATACAGCTATTCCTTGAGTGAAAAAGAAATTCTTGCCGAATATACTAATAATCAACCGAAGAAAGCCCCGGAAATACCGGAAAGGAAAATGCCGTCAGGTCCCCCTGGACCTGGAAGATTCGGTGCTTATTACACCAAGCTAAATTATTATGATGAATGGGATGCTCTGTGGAGAAGCGGTCCTTTCTCAGATGTGGTCGTCCAGTTCGACGGTTCTCCCATCAGGGTAGTTTTCTGGAGAGGGACACGCTATTCTCCTGTCTGGGTTATGGAGAATGGTTTGTGGATGGCCGATCAAAGTGCTGAGTCCTTCACTAATCAGGAAGGATGCTTTGAACATATGCTGGATTCTAAATGTCTTTATTCTCATGTCAGAATTATTGAAAATACTCCGGCCAGAATTGTGGTTCACTGGCGTTATATCCCCGTTTCCGTTTATCAGCATTTTTCGCAGCCGGATGAGATAACAGGCTGGCCTGATGCAGTGGATGAATATTATACTTTCTACCCTGATATACTTGGAGTGAGGAAAATAGTCATGTGGACATCGGGAAAACCTCTGGGCCCGCAGGAGGCCATTGTTCTCTGTCATCCTGGACAAAAACCGGAAGATGTAGTTAACCTTGATGCTTTGACCCTCATAAATTTAAAAGGAGAGGCCAAAACGCATAGCTGGGCTGAAAAGCTACCTGATCTTCAAAGTGGTCCACCTGATGCAGTTATTCAGGTGATTAATTTAAAATCCCAATGGAAGCCATTTGAAATTTATGAGCCTGGCTGCAAAATAACTGTTTTTGGTATCGAGTTACGACAGGGAATATCCCGCTTTCCCTGGTGGAATCACTGGCCGGTAGCTCAGATTCCTTCTGATGGCCGGTATGCTCAGGCTGCAGATAAAGCTTCTCATTTCTCTTTATCCTGGGCCAGGCCCCCAATTCATAAGGGGCCAGGACTTATTTACTGGGGTAACTGGATTTATGGAGCAAGCAATAACCTGGCTCCATCTGAACTGGCCCGCCTGGCCAGATCCTGGATTTCGCCTCCAAAAATAATAATTAAAGGAGAGGAGGTAAGCGGCGGCGATTATGATCGCGGGGAGAGGGCATATAAATTAATTTTTACCCGGGAAGGAATAAAAAAGCCCCTTTCTCTCGAGGTCAAGGCCAGCCCGGACTCGCCAGCAGTAAATCTCTGCCTGGTTCTGAAAAATGGTGGGGAGAGGGAATTTGAAGTGATTCTGGATGGCAAAAAGCTTCAGAGAGGAAAAGATTATCATACGGGTGTCATTAGAACTCTTGAAGGATCGGATGTCGTTGTGTGGATTTATCAAACATCGGAAAAGCCATTCCAGGTTACTTTGAAACCATTATGAAAATTTTGATTTTATGTACAGGGAGAGGTCATTTCAATGATTCAAGTAATTTTGACTGAGCCCCAAAAAATTGAATTAAGAGAATTAGATAAACCAGTGCCTCAGGAAGGCGAGGTTTTGATCAAAGTCAAAAGAATTGGTATCTGTGGATCTGATATTCACGCCTATTACGGGAAACATCCTTATATAAAATGTCCGATAGTTCAGGGTCACGAATTTTCAGGCCAAATTGTCGAGCTGGGTAAAGGAGTTTCTGATTTTAAGATAGGGGATAGAGTTACTGTCATGCCTCAACTAACCTGTGGCCATTGCTATCAATGTCAGCACGGAGATTATCATATTTGCGATAATCTAAAGGTAATAGGCTGTCAGGCCAATGGCGCCGCTCAAGAATTTTTGGCTGTGCCACAGAATCTTCTGATCAAACTGCCAGAGGCGATTGATTATGACTATGGAGCTATGGTTGAGCCAGTCGCAGTAGGTGTTCATGCAGTGAAAAAATTAAGTGCGGTTAAAGAGAGGAAGGTCCTTGTGCTCGGGGCCGGGCCAATCGGTAATCTTACGGCTCAGGCGGCCAGGGCTCTTGGGGCGGGGGCAGTGATGATTGCTGATATAAGTGATTTTCGCCTGGAAATTGCCAGAAAATGTGGGATTGATTTTCCCGTTAATAATATGAAACAGGATCTGGGAAAAGAACTGAGGGAAAAGTTTGGGCAAGCCGGAGCTGATTCCATTATTGAGTGCGTCGGCTCTGAAAAGACGATTAATCAGGCAATTTCTCTGGCCAGGAAAGGCTCGGAAATAATTGTGGTGGGAGTATTTGGAGAAAAGCCGGTGGTGGATTTTGGCCTTATCCAGGATCGGGAGCTGAAAGTGATTGGCTCTTTGATGTATAAAAAAGCTGATTATGAAACAGCCATTGACCTGATTCAAACAGGAAAGCTTCAGCTTCAGCCTCTTATCACCCGCCATTTCTCCTTGAAGGAATACGCCGAGGCCTATAAATATATTGAAAGTAACAGAGAAAAGACGATGAAAGTCCTGATTGATGTCTGATTATCCCCGAGGAGATGGCCCTGAAGGTAGCCCGGCCTAGCTATGGGCTCGAGCTAAACTTAAGTGGAGCTAAATTTAAGACTCCATCAGGAGATAAAAATGGGGGGATAAAATGAAGAAAGCTTTTTTAATTATTTTTCTAGCCTTTGTGTTTCTGCCAGCTTTTTTGCTGGCGGACCAGGCATCCAGCAGTTTCAGAAAATTTGATCCGACGACTGTCATCTGGTATGAACATCCGGCTGATAAATGGGAGAATGCCTTTCCTGTCGGCAATGGACGTCTGGGAGCCATGGTTTTTGGCCGAACTGACGAAGAAAGAATTCAGCTCAATGAAGAGACTTACTGGACAGGAGGACCTTACAATCAGACAAGAAAGGGAGGAAAGGAGCATCTGGCTGAGATCAGAAAGCTCATTTTTGAGGGCGATTATTTAAAAGCCCATCACCTCTTTGGCCGTTATCTCATGGGCTATCCAGTGGAGCAGCAAAAATATCAGTCGCTGGCCAATCTGATACTTGCCTTTGAATCTCAGGGCGAAGTCAAAAATTATGTTCACCAGCTTGATCTTGATTCAGCCATCGTGACCACTTCTTATGAGCAGAATGGAATTAGCTTTAAAAGAGAAGTTTTTTCTTCGCCCGTGGATCAGGTTATCGTCATCAGAATGGAAGCCAGTCGCCCGGGTGCTATTTCTTTTCGAGCCGAACTGCGCGGCTGCCGCAACCAGGCGCATTCCAATTATGCGACCGATTATTTCCAGATGGATAGCTTTGGCGACGATGGACTGATTCTAACAGGAAAATCGGCTGACTATCTTGGAATTCCGGGAAGAATTCGTTACGTTTGCCTCCTTAAAGCCATCATCAATGATGGTGAAATCAAAACAGGCTATCGCGATCTCGTGGTTAAAAATGCGAGTGCCGTTACCCTTTATATTTCAGCGGCCACTAATTTTGTTTCCTACAAAGATGTCAGCGCTGATCCATTCCAAAGAGCGCGGGAAGCGCTTCAGGCCGCCCTGAGCAAGGACTATCAGAAACTAAAGGAAGATCATCTGGCCGCCCATCGGGAGCTTTTCCGCCGGGTTTCCATTGATTTCGGTTCAACTGGCAACTCTTTTCTGCCAACCGATCTTAGAATTAAGAATTTCGATGGGAAAAATGATCCCAATCTGGCCGCTCTCTGTTTTCAGTTTGGACGGTATCTGCTGATTTCTTCCTCCAGACCAGGAACACAACCGGCTAATCTTCAGGGCATCTGGAATGAAAACATGAATCCGCCCTGGGATTCCAAATACACCACCAATATCAACCTGGAGATGAACTACTGGCCGGCCGAAGTAGCCAATCTTTCTGAATGTGCTGAGCCATTATTTAAAATGATTAAAGAACTGATGGACCAGGGATCAGAAGTGGCCCGGGAACATTATGGCTGCCGTGGCTGGGTTTTCCATCAGAACACTGATATCTGGCGGGTGGCTGCACCGATGGATGGCCCGGACTGGGGAGCTTTTACTACAGGCGGTGCCTGGCTCTGCACTCATCTCTGGGAACATTACCTTTTTACCAGAGATAGAGATTTTCTGGCCGAGTATTATCCCGTCATGAAAGGCAGTGTGGAGTTTTTCCTTGATTTTCTGGTGCCTCATCCAAAATATGGCTGGCTGGTAACCAACCCTTCAACCTCGCCTGAAAATTTTCCAGACCGGCCCGGCAACATAACTTTTTTTGACGAGACGACCGGCTGGATGAGTCCAGGCACAACACTCTGCGCTGGCTCAACCATTGATATGCAGATTCTTAATGATCTTTTTGGCTATGTCGCTGAGGCGGCCCGCATCCTGGGAATTGATGAGGAATTCAGGAAAAAGGTTCTGGAAACCAGGGCCAGGCTGGCGCCTATGCAGATAAATAAAAAGGGTGAACTTCAAGAATGGCTGGAAGACTGGGGGCAGAAAGAGAAAAGCCATCGCCACATTTCTCCATTGTACGGTCTTTATCCAGGCAATCAGATTTCAGTCACGAGGACGCCCGAATTAGCTCGAGCCGCGCAGGCAGTACTGGAACAGAGAGGTCTAACCGGAAATGGCTGGTCCTCGGCCTGGAAGATGGCCTGCTGGGCGCGTCTTTATGAACCAGAAAAAGCCATGGATAATTTTCTTTATGCTCTGAAAAATTACACTTTCAACAATCTCTTTTCTATCTGCTCCAATGCTCTTCAGGTGGATGGAAGTTTTGGGATGACGGCGGCTATCGCTGAGATGTTGATCCAGTCGCATGAAGGTTTCATTGATTTTCTGCCGGCTTTGCCTTCGTCCTGGCAGAATGGCCAGGTAAAGGGACTCATGGCACGGGGTGGTTTTGAAATCAACCTGATGTGGGAAAAGGGGAATCTAAAGAAGGCTGAGATTATTTCCAAAAAAGGAGAAGTTTGCCGGATAAAAATTAAGGCAGGAAAGCCGAAAATCATTAGCCCCCGGGGACAAGTGCAATCAAGAATAATTAAAAATATTTGTGAATTCAAAACCAGGGCGCACGAGAAATATACGATAGTTTTCTGAAATGAAATAGGTCAATCAGGTATCTAAAATGATTAAAGAGAGAAAAATTTTAACTTTTTTGTTTGTTTTTATTTCTTTATTTCAGATAGCCAGAGGTAATCAGAATCAAATTGCAGTCCACTACGAAACTATAGCCAAAATAAGGGAGGAAGGCCTCCAGCGCTCCCAGGTCATGGACATAGCTGGTTACATGGTTGATGTTCTCGGAGCGCGCCTGACCAATTCAGAAGCCATGAAGAAGGCTCAATTATGGGCAGTGGCCAAGATGAAAGAAATTGGTCTGGAAAATGTGGTCATTGAGCCTTACATGGATTTTGGCGTTACCTGGGATAATGAATATTTCTCTCTCCATCTGGTTGAACCAACTTATCAGCCCATGACAGGCTTTCCTCTGGCTCATACGCCGGGAACCAAAGGAAAAGTAATCTGTCCTGTGGTCATTGCCGACATCAAATTGAAATCCGAGCTGGCCAGGCTCAAAGGAAGACTCAAAGGAACCATTGTTTTAGCCAGCCCGCCTTTAGCGATTACTCAGGCTGAGCTCTCAAAAGGTATCAACAGGTTCAGTGAGGATGAGCTGAAAAAACTGGAAGAAGAGGTAATTTCGCCCGCACCTGCGGTTCCTTCTCTACCCAATCCAGATTTATTAACGGCTGAAGAAAAGATAGCGTTTTTTAAGGCTGAAGGTGTGGTGGCTGTCTTTGAGTGTGAGCGCGGCCGTCCAGGGGCGGTGGTCGGCTTTTCTCGTCCTGGAAGCAAAAAGGACGGATGGTCAAGAGAAAAGACTCTGGAATCCTTGCCTATTGTGGCCGTCACTCCCGAACATTATAACCGGATGTATCGAATCATAAAGCGCGGTCTTCCGGTTAAAGTTGAACTTGAAATTCGCAATAAAATTGGAGACCGCATAGAAAAAGCTAGCAATGTCATCGGCGAAATTCCTGGCTCTGATTTAAAGGATGAAATAGTGATGATTGGTGCTCATTTCGACAGCTGGCACGCCAGCCCCAATGCCAGCGACAATGCTGCCGGCTGCGCTGTTGTTCTGGAAGCAGCTCGAATTCTCAAGGCAATTGGAGCTTCACCTCGCCGAACCATAAGAGTGGCTCTCTGGAGCGGAGAAGAGCAGGGGCTGTTTGGTTCGACAGAATATGTCAGGAAGCATTTCGGTAATCCCAAGGACCCGGCCCATCCACCGACCAAAGAATATGAGAAATTTCAGGTTTATTTCAATCAGGATTATGGCGCCGGCGAGTATCGGGGTATTTATCTCCAGGGCAATGAATATGTGCGCCCCATTTTTCGGGCCTGGATGGAGCCCTTTAGAGATTTTGGCCTGACCGCCATTTCCATTAGAAGTGTGGGCAGTACTGACCATGTACCTTTTGACCAGGCTGGACTCCCGGCTTTTCAGTTTATCCAGGACAGAATTGCCGGAACGGCCGGACATACCAACCTGGATTTCCTTGATACACTCTCACCTGAAGATTTGATGAAAAATGCGGTGGTGATGGCAGCTTTTGCTTATGAAGCCGCCATGACTGACCTCAAAATCCCACGAAAAACTCTGAAATAAATCAGGAAGAGGCTAAAAAAAATGGTTCTTCTGGGCGTTTTCTGGGTAAACCTTGGGAATGAAAAGTATCAGAGAGGCTGGAAACAGGCATTAGAGGCGGAGTTTTAGAAAAAAATCCTTTGGCTCGTCATCGTATTTTATTTGTCTTCATTTAATTTAATTATCCTCAGAGACAATAAACATTGGTGAGGCGAGGCAGTTAAAATGGTACTTAAAAAGTGTCATTTTTGCCTGCAAAGAGTCGGGGGAGGCAAAAATTTAAGTGCCCATTAAAAAGAAGTTAAATTTAGCGAAGAGGCCTGAAGGTAGGATGAGATTTAATTCATTATTATAAGATGATATTCGCTAATTTGCACCTGGAAAGATCAGTGATGGGAAAAGGGAAATAGATTTAAGCCTTGCAAACCAGGCTTGATTTTTTAACTGTTTAAGCCGAGCCCTGGAATTTTATGTTGAGACCTATTCTGGAAAAATCTGAGCCAGAATGATTTTTGTTCTGATGAATTAATTAAGAACCTGCTGCTAAAATTCTCATAATTTTTTTTCTGGGGGCGGCAGATAACCTTTGTCAATAATACCCATAAATCCTAATAGCGCCCCCCAGTGATAAAAGGCATCACTCCATCCAGCATCATTCCCCTGGCCAGTTTCGGCGTTATAATTTTCATAGACATGTTTCTTTCTTGTCCAGGAGGCTAAAAGTAAATCTCTAGACTTCTCCACCAGGTCTTTTCTGGCTTCAGGCAGGTTATAATTTCTGAGACCTAAATAGACGAGAAAGTTTAATGGAGCCCAGATTCTTCCTCTCCAGTAAAGATTATCCTTATAGGCCGGGTCGTTCCGGGCGATGGAAGGCAAAATGTACTTTCCCCAGAATTCTTCCGGGTTATAAAAGTGTTCTTTTATCATCCTTTCTGCCTGATGCTTGTCAGGTGCTCTGGCCAGCAGCGGGTAAAATAAAGTGGGCGCTAATCGATAATTGAATTTACCGGTTACCAGGTCTTTATTGAGATAAAGACCAAATTTGTCATCCCAGAGAGACTGGAGTTTCTGGGAATATTTTTCTGCTCTTTCCTTTAGTTCTCTGGCTATCTCTGCTTTGTCCAGAATAGAGGCGATTTCTGAAAGGCTCTGACAGTCGGCAATATAAAGACTCATTAATCCCACATCAGCCATAAGCAGGCGATGTCTGGTCGTATCAAAGACCGCCTCATCCCACATCGGAGAATTATCCAGACCAGATTCCCATTGTGCTCCTATTTTCGTACCAATTCCTTTAATTAAACGCTCAGGAAGCTTGCCGGGAAGATAAGGGTCAGATCCCCAGCACAGGTAACCATCAATATCCCGATTAATGGCCCAGAAGCGATTCCAGGAAAGTAAATCATTGAACACTTCCTGCAAAAACCATTTTTCCCTGTACTTTTTATATATTTCTTTGATTATCAGAGAACCCACCGGAGGCTGAGAACGGTCTTCACTTTTATACCCTGGATGGACAACATTAGGCACAAATCCTCTCTGGGTAATTTCTTTGGTTATGGCCAGAGCATTGGAGTAAGCCAGTTCCTTATTGTCCAGAGCTAACATGTAGGAGGCAAAATACGTGTCCCATTCAAACAAAACCCAGCCACCTGCGGAAGCTGACCAGTTGCGACTGACCGGGGTAATTACCCGCTCGTTATCAGGATCATAAATAGTATTCCAGGCCAGAACAGTATGGAGAGCGTCATATTCTTCTGGTGCTTCAGGACATACTCTCTTACCCTCAGGGACTCTTTTCCTGGCCTTTTCCAGTATTTTTACTATCTCATCTGGTGATTTTAATTTATGAGATGAAATCGTGATGGCTTTATCTAAGGATAGAATTATTTTATCTGCGATTTTTTCCAGCCCGTTTCCGTCAACATAGAGGCAAATTTCCTGATTTGGGGTTTTCGCGATAATCTGATTCTGATTCAGGAATATTTCCCCCTTTCTCCCCCATAACATTTGCGGGACAATAATCAATGAATCCTGGGGAGAAGAACTAATAGGGGTTATCAGTAAATAAAGCTCGTTGTTAAAAGCTGCGCTTTGAACGCGTAGGTGGAGGCCTCGCCATTTTACTTCCAGCTCAGTATATGAACCATCATAAGTTCGTGGCCCGGGGATGACCTGTTCTCTTGAGGCAAAGTCTTCCCGACCAATCAGAGCGTCAGTCAGGGTCTGTCCTGATTCATGGTCCTGGAGCATGAGTTTAATGGCGAAACTAGCAGGGAGCAGGACATGTGTTAAGACACTTCCGTTTTCCCAGGTATTCCAACCACGGGCTAATTTTTTTTGTAAAGCAATGACTTGATGGCTGATGGAAGCAGAGGAACTCGCCTTTCTTTCATCAATTCCAGGACCACAAGAAAAGAAAGCTGGGATTAAAAGGCCTGATAATAAACAGAAAGCAAACCTAAAAATTTTCATTTCTGCTTCCCTCATTCAATTTCAAGCTCTACGTCGTAGTAGAAGGCAGACATTGGTCGTCTGGAAATTGGTTCAGTATTATCCAACCTGACAATAACGTGATAATAGCCTTTGCTAAGACCCGCGGTATTAATTTGATTATTAACAATCTGGTTTTTTCCTTTTTTGATAATTTTTACTGATAGCCATGGAGGCAGTGAGCCGTGAAGCTTCCAGAGCGGCAGGTCAACTGTTCCGGCATTGTGAATGGTTAAAGAAGCAGAAAGTATCTCTGGCCTGGAGCTTTTTGAGCGAAGCGAGATAAGATAAGTATCGGCACTGATAATCGGCGGAAGCGGAAAATCTTTTGATCTGGAGAGGCGCAGCATGATGACATCATTCGGGGGCACAGTGACTGTCAGACCCTGGGCAATCGGTCCGCTTGTCTGATGTCTCCAGAGGTCGCGGACATAAAGGACATCGGTGCGGTTGAAACCGAATTCATCCCAGCTTATGGTTACCTCAGAGGGTGAATTGTTCTGGTTAAAAACGAGCACTGCCTGGCTGCCATCGAATAATTTCTTTTGACCCCAGATGCTGACCTGGCCCTCCTTTCTGATAATGCGTCCCTGAATCCCCAGTGGGTCCTGGTCAATAGCGATAACTTCTATGTTGGTCAGGATTTGCCTGGTTGACTCAGACATCTGGCGCAGGTCGTTTCCTGCTATAAGTGGAGCCGCCATCATAGACCACAGACTGAAAAGGCTTCGGTTTTGGGCCTCACTGAGTCCCGGCATGCCAACAATCATCATATCCGGGTCATTCCAGTGACCTGGTCCGGCATAGGCAAACAATTTCTCGTTGGCAAAAACGATTTCTAATGCTCGGTTCCAGCTGGCTTTGCCCGGCTCACAGATATCGCCGGTTGTCCTCCATAAATGACCCACGGCAGCCGCCCACTTCCAGGGTTCCCCTACTCCCCAGGAACACAGACTATGGACAAGAGGACGACCAGCGGCGCGCTGGGCTTCAGCCAGCAAAGTATAGGTTTGAATAATATCCTGTCCCTGAGTATGGCACCAGTCAATTTTCAGATAATCGCAGCGCCATTCGGCAAACTGACGCATGTCTTCAAATTCATGCCCCCTGGTACCGGGCATAGCTTTACTGCAGGTAAGGGTGCCGGCATCAGCATAAAGGGCATATTTGAGGCCCTGTTTATGAATGTAATCTCCAAGCCCTCGCAGGCCACCTGGATATCGTTCGAGGTTGGCGCTTAGCTTGCCGTCTTTTCCCCGGTAATAACAGATCCCCTCGTCAGGCCCTATGTATAAATAGCCGGCTTCCCGCATGCCACTTCTGATAAGAGCCTCAACCATTTCTTTGATTAATTTTTCGTTCTGGGGCTCCTGACCAAAAGTATTCCATGGGTACCAGCCCATCGGGGGTGTAAGAGCTAAGCCATCCCTTTCTGCCCGAAGCCTGGGCGCCTGGCTCTCTTCTGAAGCAAAGATCAACATGCTGAAAAATATGAGTCCTGCGGCGAGCAGTTTCATAGCGTTCCTCATCCTATTCTCCTTTTAAAAAAGTTTGTTTTTTGCCATGAAGTGGCTGTCTTCCTCCTATTTTCATCTGATGAGGGGATGGTCACCTTATGCATTTCTATATAACTAGGCTCATCCTTAAAAAGTGTGGTGGATTTGGCACTTCTTTATCATGAATATCTAGCCTCTTTTCGCCTGTGTAGGCGCTTGTATTAGGGTAAAGGAAGGATTTTATAAGGTCCTTCTTTGATCCATTTTTAAACGTTAGCATGAGAATAAACCATCCTTGAATTTTGAAGGGCATTTTTGGCTCGCTCAAAATTTTATAACTTATTGTTTTTAAAAGAAAAACCAGCCGCTATAGGCCCAATAAATTATCACACTTTTTGCGGAAGAGCCATATAACTACAGGAAGTTTACCCAAATAACAGATTACTGGAAAGTAAGTAATATCTTGCACCTTTAATTTTTCACCTTAATTCAAAATATCGTGCCTCAGAAATCCTCTTCTACCTTACCTGATATGAGCGCCTTCGCTTATTACCAGGTTATGGCCAAAAGCTAATTTATGATTTTTTTAATCTTTTCTATTTATGTTCCCATCTTATTTTTTTGATTAATTCCTGGAAGAAAGGACTGGCCTCCTGAAGAAAATATTTATATGCCTGGCAGAAGTAGCTTTTTTCTGGATCAGGCTGATAACCCCTTTCCTTGGGACAACCACCACGGCAATAGACAAGCCATTTACATTTTTTACATTCATCCGGGAGAAGGGATTTGCGCTGGCCAAATTTTCTCTGGATGGCTGAATTAAGCATATCCACGAGGCGCTTTTCTTTAATATTTCCCAGTTTCCATTCAGGCTGGACATAAAAGTCACAGGAATAAACATCGCCGTTATGCTCAACAACCACATAATCGCCGCATTCTTTATGCAGGGTGCAGTCAGGTGGCGTCAAGCCGGCAAAGGCAAAAAGCAGGGCTTCAAAATTACGGATGTAGGTTGTAGGCAGGCCATTTTTAAAATCGGCTTTCCAGAGCTGATATAACCGGAGCAGGAAATCGCCGTAGCTTTCGGCGGGAACGGAAAAGCTGGCTGGTTGAGCGGGTCTTTCTGGGTCAGGCTCAAGGCAGGGGATAAACTGCATGTAGGTAAGTCCCAGGCATTTCAGGAATTCATATATTTCTTCCGGAAACCTGACAGAATAATTGTTAACGACAACCAGGGCATTGGTGGCCACATCCGAATCAAGGAGCAATTTGGCCGAATCTACCACCTTTGACCAGGAACCCTGACCGTTTAAGTGCCGGCGATAATAGTCATGGATGTGCTCGGGACCATCTAAACTTAACCCAACGAGAAAATTATAATCCCGAAAAAATCGAGCCCAGTCTTTATTTATAAGTATTCCGTTGGTCTGGAAGCCATTACTGACTAGCTGGCGGCTTCCATATTTCTGCTGAAAATAAACCGCCTGCTGGAAAAAATCGAGGCCCATAAGGGTTGGTTCTCCACCCTGCCAGCCAAAATTCACCTCAGGTAATCCCTGCATCATAACCTGCCTCGTAGTTTCCTCCAGGATTTCCAGGCTCATCCGGTGTTGGCGAGTTTCGGGAAAAAGCTCGCTTTTCTTCAGGTAAAAACAATAATGACAGTGCAGGTTACAATCCGGACCGGCTGGTTTAATCAGCAGGCTGGTCAGTTTCTTTCTGTTGATCGAGCCTGGTTTGGTCATTCACGAAACCCAGCTTTTTCCGATTTAACCTTTCTTCCATATTTTACCCATGGCTACATGAAAATAATAGCCAGGATAAATTTCCGAACCGAACAGGATGAGAGCTGAATTCTGTTAAGGCTAAATTAGAGCTTCATTAAGCTCAGCAAATAAACACAGGAGACCATAAGAGCTCAAAATATTGCTTGCGAGCTGATGATTTGTAGCCGGAATCTTTCTCCTGGTTTTTTGTTTTGATCAATCCCTTCTGGCTATGAATATTGTTTTGGCATCTGGCTTCTTGTTAAACTTTTATCTGGCGAGAGATTAATTGGATCGTGGCAGGCTTCACATGGCCGTTAAGAAGAACTTAATGGAAAATCTTACGCGTCGGGATTTTCTAAAGCTTTCGGTGGCTGGTTTAGGCACTTTAATTTTCCAGAACCAGCTTGGTTCTAATTTGAAACAAGGTGAAAGACCGAACATCCTGTTTGTTCTGACCGATGACCAACGCTTTGATATGCTAGGCTGCGCCGGCAATCCGATTATTAAAACACCAAACACTGACCGTCTGGCGCGGGAAGGAGTACGATTTGAACAAGCTTTCGTTACCACCCCGATTTGTGCTGCCAGCCGGGCCAGTATCTTCACCGGCACTTACGAGCGAACCCATACTTATAACTTTACCAAACCGCCTCTAACCCGGGCTTTCACCGATATCAGCTATCCAGTTTTGCTGAGGAAAGCTGGCTACCAGGTGGGTTTTGTGGGCAAATTTGGCGTAAAGGTAGAAGAGGGCGTTGAGAAACGAATGTTTGATTACCTGAAGCTAACTGGCTTTCCTTATTTCCAGACAGTTAATGGAGTCAAGCGACATATAACTGAATTGGAAGGCGAATACGCGGTGGATTTCCTTCGTCAGGTGAGGCCCGGTCAGCCCTTCTGCCTGGTCTGGTGCCCCTGGGCGCCTCATGCTGATGACGATAATCCAGAACAGTATTTCTGGCCGCCGGAGGTTGATGATTTATATCGGGATGTACAAATTCCTGTTCCGGAGATGGCTGACCCAAAATATTATGAATCTCAACCGGAATTTCTGAAAAACACCATGAACCGTACCCGCTGGTTCTGGCGCTTTGATACTCCTGAAAAATACCAGAAGATGGTTAAGGGCTACTACCGGATGATCAGCGGTGTTGACCTGGTGCTCGGGAGAATCTTAGCCGAGCTGAAGCACTCGGGCCTGGACAAAAACACGGTCATCATTTTTTCCTCTGATAATGGGTATTTTCTGGGCGAGAGGGGATATGCCGATAAATGGCTCATGTATGACCTGTCCATAAGAGTGCCTTTAATTTTTTATGACCCGCGGCTTCCAGAGGAAAGTCGTGGCCTGGTGAGAAAAGAATTGGTGCTCAACATTGATATTCCGGCCACCATTCTAGATTTGGCCGGGCTGCCCATTCCGCATAAGTACCAGGGCCGCAGTCTTAAACCTCTGCTTGGGCACAGGGAGCCAGGCTGGCGAAAAGAAATTTTCTGCGAGGAACTCTGGGATAATCCGGAAATCCCTCAGAGCGAATGTGTCCGAACTGACCGCTGGAAGTATATTCAGTACCCCGGGCACCCGGAATATGTTGAGCTTTTTGACTTAAAAACTGACCCCCAGGAAAAGCACAACCTGGCCCGTTTACCTGAATACCGGTCTACTCTGGAAGAGCTCCGCCGCCACTGCCAGAAGTGGATTCAGCAACTCATGGAAGACAGGAAGAAATTCCAGTAAAGGTATAACTGAGAGCGATTGGTTTTCGGGAAAAATTTAAAGGCCAGAGACTTTAACGCCAGAAATTATGAGATTTTTAAAATGGCCGGCTGTAATTGACGGGGATGGTTGAAACAAGTTTTCAGTGAGCTTTAGGTAATTAGCAAATAAAAACACTTTTTGGGTCTGGTTAAGGATTATCTTCATCCGGATTTTCATTTCTGCGGATTACGAGCTTAAACAACATGACAAGGTAGTATAGACGTTAGCCTTTTGACAAAGTTTTGATAAAAAAGCTTCCAGGTTCTAAAGGGAAATTGATTAAATTTCTGGTTTGACTCCAAGTTCTGTTCTTAGCCGGTTGAGCTCTTTCATCAGGTCATCTCTAATTTTCTGGTATTCAGGATGGTTATAAACATTGTTTACCTCCTGAGGGTCTGCTTCGAGGTCGTAAAGCTCCCAGCAGTCAATGTCATAGTAAAAATGAATCAGCTTGTAGCGAGAAGTCCTGACGCCGTAGTGGCGTTTAACGGAGTGGACAGCCGGGTATTCATAGTAATGGTAATAAAAAGATTCTCGCCAATCAGAAACTCTTTTTCCTTGAAGAATGTCTTTAAATGATTTTCCTTTCATAGAAGCAGGCACAGTCAGTCCAGCCATGTCCAGCAGGGTGGGAGCTAAGTCCAAATTGAGGATCAGGTGTTCCCTGTCAATTTTCCTTTCCACCCCATCAGGGTAGCGGATGATTAGAGGAAAGCGAATGCTTGGTTCATATATAAAGCGCTTATCAAACCAGCCATGTTCACCGAGGAAGAAGCCCTGGTCAGAAGCGTAAATGACCAGAGTATTATTGGCCAGGCCTTCTTTATCCAGGAAATCCAGCAGCCGGCCGATACTTAAATCAACCGAGCTTACACAACGCAGATAATCCTTGATGTACCGCTGGTATTTCCATAAAGCCAGTTCTCTCCCCTCAAGCTTTTGTCTTCTGAACTCTTCATTTTCATCTCGGTAGGCCTCCTCCCAGATTTTTTTCTGCTCGTCAGTCAGGCGGTTATAAACCGAGTTCCAGTAGGCCAGGCCGGCTTTTTCCTGCTCAGTTATTTCTTCTTCATTTAGGGGGAAAAGTTTAAGGTCATAAGATAGATAAGCATGGTCAGCAATTCTCATTTCCTGAAGCCGTGCAGCCTCGCATCTCGTACGATAATCGTCAAAAAAAGTTTCCGGGACTGGCAAGTCCTCATTTCTGAAAAGGCGAAGAGCCTCTGGACCAGGCATCCAATTGCGGTGAGGTGCCTTGTGGTTCATAAACAGCAGGAAGGGTTTGCTCTTATCTCTATTTTTAAGCCAGGCCAGGCATTTTTCAGTCAGAATATCAGTGACATAGCCATGTTCCTGATATTTTCGGTCTTTTTCGATGAAGTCGGGATTATAGTAATGCCCCTGGTCGGGAAGAATTGCGAAATAGTCAAAGCCAGCGGGAGTGGCCTTGAGGTGCCACTTTCCCATCAGGGCAGTCTGGTAGCCCGCTTTTTTGAAGAGTACCGGAAATGTTTCTTCCTGAGATTTCATGACCACGCTGTTATCAATGACTCCGTGCTGATGACTGTATTGACCGGTGAGAATAGAAGCCCGGCTGGGCGCACAGATGGAATTGGTCACATAGCTCAGCTCGAATCGAACTCCTTCCTGGGCTAGCCTATCTATATGGGGAGTTTGGATAAGACGGCTGCCGTAAGCGCTGATGGCCTGACAGGCGTGGTCGTCAGACAGGATGAAGATGATATTGGGTCGTGGGCTCCGTCTCCGGCAGGAGATGGCAGAAAAGACCTGCGGCAAACATAAAGTCGCCATGGTGGTTAATTTTATAAAATCCCGACGTTTCATCTCTTCAGCCATTTTTTCCTACTCCTTGGAAACAATAATTATCAATTCGATCGAATCATCTCAAGTTTTTTAATTGCATAGTTCTGGGCTGTTTAATTGTCCTGCATTAGTTATGTTAAGATTAAAAATAAATTAAAATTTAAATTCAATGGAATTCATAAATAAATCCAAAATAGGTTTGGATTCTTAAATAAAATCAAAGTCACTTTGGAATAATGAAATTAAAAAGTGGCTAAGATATGCCTTTCAGGTTCGGAAAGAGCCGCAGGGAAGAAAAAGGTCAATTTAAATACAATTCGTTCTTCATTCGGATTGACATTTCTAATTGCTGAATCATTATTCGGGAAAAAGTTTCTTTTAGTTTGAGCTTATTTTCACCTCAACCCAAGATTGGCTCTTCCTTTTAAAAGCAATGTGCCCAGAATTAGCTCATAGAAAATGAAATAATTGATTTCAACTGGTTTTTTTAATTAAATTAATAAAGAAAAGAGAAAAAATGTTTAAAGATAAAAGGGCTAAATGGGTTTTGATGTTCAGATCTATTGTTTCAATTATTATCATTTTTGAGCTTACGTCTTTACTCCGGGCTGCTCTTGTTTTCCCTACAGATGAATATGCCCGGCGGCGAGCCCGCTTAATGGAACATATTGGTGATGGTGTAGCTATCTTTCTTGGTGCCAAAGCTCCCTCCGGTAGTTATCAATTTTATCAAAATAATGATTTAATTTACTTTTGCGGAGTTGAAATTCCCAAGGCTATTCTGGCCATTGATGGCCAGAAAAGGGAAAGCCTTCTTTTTTTCACCATGAGTGAGAGAGAAGCCGAAGCCGAGGGACTTCCGCGAACTTTGGAAGAAATAGAAGAAATTATGAAGAAAGAAGGAATTATCCAGATGCTTAAGAAAAACGGGGTTTATTAAGCTAGAAGGCTGATGGGAAAATTATCCATGGGAGGGATATAAACACAAAGAATATAAACAAGTGAGGAAGGGCCATGAAAAAATACGCTATCTTTCTTAAAATAATCATTTCTATTTTTTTCCTCAACGCCTTCTTTCTTTCATCTGGAATCAGTAGAGCTTACCCTCAGGGAATTGATTTCAGCCAGAAACCGCGCCAGTGGGAAAGAAGCCGCACCTACGATGCCCGTCATTACCTGATTAAAATTAATCTGGACGTTGAAGGCAAGGCCTTTCAGGGCGAAGCTGTTCTGACGCTAAGTTCGCTTCGCCCGGATTTAAAAACTATTGAGCTCGACGCTGAAGATTACAGGGTTTATAAGGTAAGTGATGAATGGGGAAACGCTCTTTCTTTTAAACAGACCGATAAAAAGCTTTTTGTTGAGCTTCCTCGACCTTATAATCTCGGCGAAATATTTTCCATCACAATCCTTTATTACAGTGATGACGAGGTCCATAAAACTACCAATAAGAAAGGGCTTCGATTTTTCGAGGCCTCGGCTGAACATCCAGCCCTGGTCGCTTCAGATTCCTGGCCTGACGGCGTTCACCACTGGTTCCCCTGCTATGATTTTCCCAATGATAAAGTCACGAATGAAATTATCGCTACTGTTAAAGAACCTTATAAGGTTGCAGCCAACGGTCGGTTGGTGGGTGTGGAAAAGAATGAACGGGAAGGAACAGTAACCTATCACTGGATTCAGGATAAACCTCATTCGACTTATTTAATTTTCCTAGCAGCTGCTCCCTATGAAATTATCCATGACCGCTACGAGAATATTCCCATTAACTACTGGGTTTTCCCCCAACAGGCCAGGGATGCCTTTCGCTCTTATGAAAAAACGCCGAAGATGATGGAATTTTTCATTAAGATTTTTGGAACTCCTTATCCCTGGGATAAATATGATCAGATATCAGTACCTATGGGGGGAGGTGCTGAGAGCACTTCGGCCACGGCAATGACCTATAGAATTATCCACGACGAAAAAGCCGAGAAGGATTTTTCGAGCATCGGAATTGTCTCCCATGAGCTGGCTCATCAGTGGTGGGGAGATCTGATTACTTTACGCAGCTGGGAGCACGCCTGGTTGAACGAGGGCTTTGCCACCTACTCTGATTATCTTTATTACGAATATGACCGCGGCCCTGAAGAAGGGGCCATAAATTTGCTGAATAAAAAAGAAGCCTATCTGAGGGAAGCCAGAACGAAGTACATCCGCCCCATTGTCACTGACCATTATGATGCTCCTCAGGATTTGTTTGATGCTCACTCCTATCAGAAAGGGGCCTGCGTACTTCATATGCTTAGATTCATTCTGGGAGACCAGCTTTTCTTTCAGGTGCTAAAAGAATTTCTCCACAAATATTCATTTCAGCCAGTTGATACGCATGATTTTGTGAAAACAGTGAAGGAAGTGAGCGGCGAAAATTTGGACTGGTTTTTTGAACAGTGGCTATTTCAGCCCGGGCACCCGATTTTTGAAATTTCCTCCAGATGGGATGAGGGGGAAAAAACGCTTGGTCTTTGGATTAAGCAGGTTCAGGACACCTCTCGCGGCGTCCCCATCTTTAAGACTCCGGTTTTGATTGGCATCAGGGGGAGCAAGAGTCTGGATGAGGAGGCCATCAAGGGGAAAAAAGATGATGAATTCATTTACAAAGTCTGGATAACGGAGAAGGAAAATTATTATGAATTCCACTTAACTCAAAAGCCACTTCTTGTTCGTTTCGACTATGGAAATTATCTTCTCAAGGAATGGACTTTTCCCAAAAGTGTTGAAGAACTGCTTTACCAGGCCCAGCATGATGACGTTATTGGCCGGATATGGGCTGTTCAGGAGCTGAAAAAATTCGGAGCTCAACCTGAAGTAGTCAAGGCCATACAGATTATTGCCAGAAGCGATAATTTTTGGGCTGTAAGGAAAGCGGCTGTGGAAACTTTAGGATCCTGGAAGGCTCCAGGATTTATTCCTTTTTTGAAGGAGAAATGTAAAGATAAACATTCGCAGGTGAGAGCTGCTTCCTTGAGAATGCTGGGCGAGTTTGACCAGGCTAACTTAGCCGAGTTTTTCCAGGAATGTTTCAATACCGATGATAGCTATATTGTCCAGGCAGAAGCCCTGAGGGCATTAGGAAAGACCGGGGATAAAAAGCAAATTGCTTTTCTTAAGAAGGCAGCTGACCTTCCTTCTTATCAGAATATAATTAGAAATGCGGCCCTTGAAGCTCTCAGGCAACTCGGTGTAGAGAAATGACATCAGCCATCAAACCAGAATCCAATCCCCCCATCTGTCTCAGAATTAAACCTGAGTATAATACTGGGAATATATGAGATTTTTGAGATAAGCGTTTTAAGGTGAAATTAAATTTTTTTAAAGTTTATAAAAAATAAAATCTTTTCGAGCAAGGAGGATTCATGAAAACAGAAAGAAGGCTTAATGTTTTGTTAATTATTTTCGTGGCCCATTTAGCTTTACTTGGCAGCTTAAAGGTGGCCGGAGCTGATAATGCCCAGGAGATAACTACCTGGGAGAAGTTATCACCTGTAATTGAATCCAGGCTTCGTGCCATATTTGAAAGGGAGGAGTTTAATGCCCGTCTATTCAGAGGCGAGTGGTACCCGGATGGTTCTGCCTACACAGTACTGGAAAAGAATCCGAAAGTAAATGGAGTCGAACTGGTAAAATATGAAATTATTACAGGCAAACGGACTGTGCTGGCAAGTTTATCTCAGCTGATTCCTCCTGGAAGGCAGAGACCTCTGGTAATCGAAAATTATGCTGTTTCACCTGATGGTAGTTCTATCTTAATTCAGACGAATTCTCGCTCAAACGTGGAAGAAGGAACCAGCATTGCTGACTACTGGCTTCTGAAACTCAAGGACCACCAGCTGCAGGAAATTGCTTCTGGTGCAGATCTTGTAGATATAAAGCAGTGCTTCTCTCCCGACAGTCGAAAAATTCTTTTCCGGCTGAAAGAGAATCTTTGTGTTTATGATATAAGTACCGGCAAAAGAATCTCCCTTACGAGCGACGGCGAAGTTAACAGGATTTCAAATGGGAATGCGGTGTGGAGCCCGGATGGAAATTATATTGCCTATATTCAATCCGACTATTCAAAAGTATTACTTCGGCCGATTCTCTTACCTGTAGATCCTACCTATCCCAAAGTAAGATATGTGCGCTTCGCCCGGGTGGGAACACCCATTGCCCGCCTTCGCCTGGGCGTAGTAAAGGCTGATGGAGGCGAAACATTATGGCTCAAAATAGGTGAAGAAAATGAAGAATTCTATTTGAGAGAACTAAAGTGGCTTAAAAACTCGAAAGAACTATGCGTGGAAAAATTGAGCCGGTCCAGGGATTACAGAGAGTTTCTGATAGCAGAGGTCACATCTGGAAAGGTAGAAAAAGTTTACTGGGAAAGAGATCCAGCCTGGGTTGACGCAAGTTATGGAACCAATGCTGGATTGAGCTGGATAGACAATGATAGATCTTTCATCGTAATTTCGGAAAAGGATGGCTGGCGCCGTGCCTATAAGCTATCGCGTAATAAAAATTCAGAAGAAATACCATTAACTCCTTCAGGGATTGATATCATTTCTCGCGTGGGGCTGGATGAAAAGAGAGGATGGTTCTATTATCTGGCTTCTCCTGACAATGCCACCCAGAGCTATCTTTATCGGATTAGCCTTGATGGAAAATCAAAGCCTCAACGGATAACCCCGGCCGACAAGAGGGGTGTACATAGTTACCTCCTGTCTCCTGATGGCCGATATGCCTTTCATACCAGTTCCACTTTTGAGACGCCACCCGTGACAGAATTAATCCTGTTACCCGAGCATAAAACGATCAGAATTCTTGAAGATAATGGCCAGTTGAGAGCCAGACTCGAGGCAATGAAGCTCAGACCGGTTGAATTTTTGCAGATTGATATTAACGGAGGTGTTGTCATGGATGCCTGGATGATAAAACCCAGTGATTTTAATCCGGAAAAGAAGTATCCGGTTTTTGTGTGGGTCTACGGGGAGCCCCATTCCCAGACGGTCCTGGACCAATGGCAGGGGGCTCGAGGCATGTTTCACCGGGTCATTGCTGACCTTGGTTATCTTGTTGTCTCCATGGATAATCGCGGGACACCAGCTCCTAAGGGAGCGGCCTGGAGACGGGCCATATTCGGCAGCCTTGGCCCTTTATCGACGAAAGAACAGGCAGCCGGATTACGAGAACTCGGCCGGATGTTTAGCTATGTTGATTTATCCAGAGTTGGTATCTGGGGATGGAGCGGCGGAGGCTCAAACACTTTAAATGCGATGTTCCGGGAACCTGACCTTTATAAGGTTGGCATTGCTGTTGCTCCTAAGCCACAGCCTCACCTTTACAACGCCTGGTTTCAGGAAATCTACATGCGCACCCCTGAAGAAAATCCAGAAGGATATAGGCAATCTGCTCCGATCAATTTTGCTGAGGGCTTGAAAGGTCATCTCTTGATTGTGCACGGCTCCGGCGAAACCAATACTCATATTCAAATAACTGAAGGACTTGTGGATCGCCTGATAGCTCTGAGAAAGCAATTTGATTATATGGTCTATCCAAATCGGGATCATGGTCTTAGAGAAGGAGAAGGCACAACACTTCACCTTTATATGCTAATTGCACGGTATCTTATCACCCATCTTCCACCTGGGCCTCGTTGAGCGCCGACTTATCTGATGGATGAACATATCAGGAAAGATATAATGGGATAAGCCTAAAAACATGAAGGTCTATTATGGACAAAGTCTATGTTCACCACTATCTGCAAAATTAAAAATGATTTAAAAAATAGATTGGGCAAAATCAATGTGGGAAATACAATTAGGTATATCAAGCAGCCAGTGCGGGAAATTTACAGATAACAGGCAGCCAGAGGATGAATTTAATCAGTCCTCTGTTCAACTTGAAATTGCCTTAAATGTAAAAACACCAATTATCGCAATAAAAGAAAGGATTATAAAGATTTCCCTTCAGCCCAGGTTTCCTTCTTCATAAAAAAGTGTAAATTCAGCTATCTGAACAATATATTACAAAATTTAAATTTCCCTTTTAATTCTTTCAATCCTTTCGACCGGATTATGAATTATTTTGTTAGAGCAGTCAAATAATACATATTATTCTTTTTTTGTATGGAAAGACAACCTCTCTTTTTTCCAAACTTAATTTAATTAGAGAAAAAGGGGAGGGAGAATCCCTCCCCTTTTTTAATAAGTCTTAGAACGAATAACGAAATGAGAATCGGACTTCGCGATAGCCCGAAAACCCTTTCAATCCCAGAGACGTGGGTGTGAAAGTTCCGACTCTGGTATTTTCATCAGCAGGGCGCCATGTCCCAGCAGGATTCTTAGATACTGTCAGTGTGTAAGAGCCCATCAGATTAAAAATGTCTATAAAAAATCCGAGTTTGCCCGGCCCTATTGTAAAATTCTTTTCGAATCTGACATCAATATTGTCGGAAGGTTCATTGCGGCGACACCCTCGTGGCTCCACATTAATGCTGAAAGTGACGGTCTGGGCATTATGTTCCTGAGCCCACTTCGCAGGTGGAACTACTGTGACTGTTCTGTTCCATGGAGTTCCATCTATGTGCTGGTAAAAGAACGAAAAGACTATTTGATAAGGAAGAACAAAAGTTCCATAGAGTTTAATTATTATTGGGCGACTCCAGTTCAATTCACCATCTCCATTAACAAAGCCATTGGGATTGGCCAGGGTTCCACGGCTATACATCTCAGACCAGCCTATGGGGTAATTGCCCGTGGACTTTAAAAAGTTAATCGAGCCACCAAGCATCCAGCCTTTGGACATCCTTTTATTAAAGAAAATTTCAACGGAACGACTCTTCCAGCGAGCCTCAGGAATATTCGTCAGACGATAAAAGAGCGGAGGCGCATTTTTCGAGAGGAAATACATGGTTACTTTTGCTTCTGGAAACATACCGTAGGCAGGAACAATCGTAGTAAAAGGAACCCACCATTCGGGTGCTTTTTCGTAAGTATACCAGTAACGTCCGGTTTGTGTATCCCAGAGTACGCTATCTAAGATATCACCGCGTTTTTTATAAACATAGCTGACGCCTAATTTGAAATCTTCCAAGAGCTCATGCTCAAGGCTTAGATTAAATTCATCAACATAAGGAGGCCTGGCATCAGGATCAATGGCTTTGAGATAGGTATCTCCCACCATGACTAAAGGATTCGCGCCATAGGCCTCTTTATACTGGTCCACTGGAGGTGGATCTGGAATTCCGTTATTGTTGAGGTCCCACCAATTAAAAGTAAATGAGCGGTAGGTCAAGGGATACATACCGGAAAAGACCCCTGTCGGGAAAGGCTCTGCTTGATGACTAAAAGAAAATTTTAAAGCTGTTTTGTGGTCACCGAAAACATCGAAAGTTATTCCCAGACGCGGCGAAATGAAAACACCATAAGGAAACGCGTTATCCCAGGTAGGATAACTAATTTCATCATATGGGTTGATACCATAGATAGGCTTGAAGTAGGTTTCTCCAATGGCAATAGAAAGAGGATTCCCGGCTGCTCCTTTTTTTCTTCCAGGAACCCAGGCTTTAAGTGTATCAAGCCTGACTCCGGCGCTTATCGTAAATCTCTTTATCGTAAACATATCCTGAACAAATCCACCAAATCGGGAAGTAATGCCGCATTGGTAACTCTCTCCGTAAGCCTTTCCAATCGCCTGAAAAGTAAGCTGACCATCACCATAAACAGGATCTGTCACGCCATTATTTAGAGCTCTCCAGTAATATGGGTTTTCATTGTAATAATACCATGTCATGTTATTTTTTAAATAAAAGCCCCAGTCACCGCGATTCCTTTGCCATTCTGCTCCGGCTTTGAACTCATGGTTTCCACCCAGAAAGTCGTCCACATATTTAGTTAATGAAACAACTATATTAAGTGAAGGCTTATATGTCCATTGATAATCCGTCGACCCCCACTGGTAACCTGTATATCGATCAACATACATAGGGCCATCCGGATTGGCGTCTTTTGTCGGGACACCTGTCCATTTAAAATAAAGCCCGCCAATCCTTAAATTCAAAAGATTATTATTGTTAATTATCCAGGTCAGTGTTCCCGCATAATTTAAACGCTTTGGGTTATTGTGACGGTTAGCCTCATTTGTTAGGTACCAGCCACCATAATAATATGGCACATCTTGTTCACTATAATGAGCCATGGCTGTTCCGCGCACATTCTTGGCAAGTTGGAACGTTAATTTTAAATAGCCTATATAGTTGGGAAATAGTCTGTCATAATTTTCATATTTCTTTCCAAGTATGACTGTCGGCCTAAAATCACCTTTTCTTAGCGATCTCTGATGGCGAAACTCACCCATATACCATATTTTGTCTTTAATTATAGCCCCTCCCAGAGCTGCTGAGGCATCATAAGAATATACGGGAAATGATGGTCGGGCAAGATTAAGAACATTCAGATCTTCTTCTCTAAGATTTATTTTGCTTAGATCTTCATTTGTATAATAAAATGAAAATTCGCCTGTTAATTTATTGCCACCAGATTTCATAATGACATTAATTTGCCCAAAGGGAGAGCTATAATGTTCAGCCGTAGCGCCGGAAGTGACGATTTCAACCTCTTCCACCATATCCCAGGCCATACCAGCATCTGTACCTATAGCTGCCATATTCTGATCCGGGTCATTTGATATAACTCCATCAACAGAAACGCCTGCCTCGCCGCGGCCAGAGCCGTAGATAGTATATTCAACTGTTCCCGGGGCAGTTCTTATCAAAGATGCATAACCCCGGCTTAATGGTAATGACTGCAAAACTTCTTTGGTAACGATATTCCTTTTAGTTGATTTGACTACATCAACTACAGGTGAAGCACCGATGACAGTAACCTCTTCTTGGATAGCTGAAGGCTTCATTGTAATTTCTATCGTAACTACTATTCCCGAGTTGACAATAATACCTTTTCTCACCACAGTTTCGAACCCTTGGAGCTCAGCCCTAACTTCGTAATCACTACCTGGGGGCAAGGAAGGTATTCTGAAAGACCCATCCTGTCTCGTTACATCTGTTATCTTTCCAAGCAAAGCAGAGCCTCTCACAGTAACCGTAACGCCAGGCAAAGGCATACCCTCTTCATCAATAACTTTTCCTCTTATAGAACCAGTCTGTAATTCCTGGGAACCAAGGGAAAGGGCCAAAAAAAAGAAAAAGGCAAAAAGAAAGAAAACCTTACCCGGCAAAGCTTTTTTAAAGATCATTTAACCCTCCTTGAAATATTTTGTTCTTACTGATTATAGCCATTCAATTCTTAAATTAAGAAAATATGTCACATTTGTCAAGCTTTTTTTATCGAATATTCCGTAAAAATCAAAGGTAGGCGTTAGATGAAAAATTATATTGGAAGATCGGCTACTTTCTGTCTATCCTTGGCCTGACGTCGGATATAACCCTACTTCTGATAAACCTGAATTGGCTCTTTACTGCTGATTGGTAAAAACAACTGTTCTATTGCTCATAATGAGAGATAGCCCTATTTCCTACCAGGCACTCAAGTCATCGCCGTCGAACCTTATATAGTACGTAGAAAGCGATATTGCCTGGCCCGCTTGACGCGAGGTAATGCGCAGGGCTTTTCTTTCTTTTATAAAATCTTAAGACTTCGCGGATTTTTTCAACAAAAACAGGATGTTATTTTTATGTAATTCAGTCTTCATGATAATGAAATGTTTTTAAATCGTGGCTTTTAAATGCGGTAGTGTCAAGCATTTTGGGTAAAATCAGATGCAGCCTTAAGCTGTGGGATAAACATAGCCGAGACGACTCTTTCCATAGGACTTCGCCTCCAATATATTTCCATCTTCAAACAAATAAAAGCCAGAAGATTGTAAAGAGCTTTCTCTGAGGCTATAATCTCCATAACTTTTGTCCGCCGCTTAAATTTCTTGTTCAGTCTTTCAATAATGTTTGTCGTCCTGATCGAAAGCCAATCTTCTGCCGGAAACTTAAAAAAGGTCAAAGCTGAGTCAAGCGCTTTCTCCAGACACCTTAAAGCTGAGCGTAAATGTCTTTCCCAGCGGGTCTTAAAATCAGCCAGCCTTCCTTTGGCCTCTTCTTCCGCGGGAGCATAAAAGATGCCTCTGAGTTCAGAAGCTATCTCACCTTTAAGCTTGCGCGGAACCTTAGCCAGAACATTACGACTGAGATGAACAAGGTAACGCTGCACCTCAGCCTGAGGAAACTCCTCTTTAAAGACCTGTTGCAGAGCCTGGATGCCATCCATCACCCCAAGCTTTATCAGTTCCCACCGCAAACCCCGACGCTTCAAGTCCCGGAAAAATTCCCGCCAGCTGGAGGCTGACTCTCGATGCCCAGCCTGAAAACCTAAAACCACCTTCCCCCCATCTTCCCTTACCCCAACCACCACCAGAACAGGTACACTCTCCACACTATCAACTACCCGCATCTTAAAATGAACCCCATCGTTGATCAAATATTTTATCCTTTCCTGAGATAAATCCCGATTGTGCCACCTTTCTACCGCCTCCACCAGCTCTTTTGACACCCGGCTCACTTTCCCAGCGGAAACTTTCCGGCCCAGCAACTTAGCTGAAATTAATGATAAACTCCTTGGGCTCGCCCCGGTAAGGTAAAGCAAACAGATATCTTGCCGCAGCTCCCTCTCATATCTTTTGCTTCGAGGTAAAACGCAACGGCGAAACTGGCCTCGCCTGTGTCAAGCTCCCCGTACCAAAACCTCCCCAATCCTCTTCAAACTAAATCGCCGCTGATAATAACCATTGCGATGATTACCGTCACTTTGTTTCCTCTCATAAGGCTTCCGACCTAAGTCCGGAAAGATACTCCCCTATGGCTCTGGGCAAATCATCTTTTATCAACTTCAGCACGTCTTCCGGCTGCCGGGGAATTAACTTGTAAATTTCCTTTAACTCTGTTATGCTAAGTTCGATTCTCAAGGCTCTTTCCTCCTCCTTTCTTTAAGATTAGTTTCCCAATTATTTTAGGAGAAAGAGCCTCTCTCTGGCTATGCAAATTTCACACAAAAAATGTTACACTACCTCATATTTATCGCAAAAAAAGAAAGGGCTGAGGCTAAATCTGATCTAAAGTCTGATAAGAGTAAGCTCTTTCTTCAGTTTTAGCGTTGTTCCTGTAATCAAGATTCAAAACTTTTTGTAGAATTAATGAAACGGCTCCCATGACGGCAGCTTTCAGGCCAAATGTAGCTGGCAGTATTTCTACTTCATGGCTTATCTTACTTAATGCTCTTGCCTTTACGGTCTTGCGCACAGTATCAAAAAGAATATCCCCAGCCATGGTCACACCGCCACCAATAACAATAGCTTCAGGATTAAAAAGGTTAATTAAGGCCGAAATGCCAATGCCCAGATACTCAGCCGCCCGGTGAAAGACGTTCCAGGCCAGAGCATCTCCCTTCTTAGCTGCGTCAGCCACCATTTCTGCAGTTAAATTATCCAGATTATCATTACACATGTCCCGTAGAATGCTCTTGGCCCCTTTTTCTAATTCCAGCCGGGCTGCCCTGGCAATTCCATTTCCTGAAGAAAGAGCTTCCAGACACCCGAAATTGCCGCAATAACATTGAATTTTGCTATCTTTTTCCAGAGTAATGTGGCCGAATTCCCCTGCCATCCCCTTTGCTCCATATAAGGGCTGGCCATTGATGATAATCCCGGCGCCAATACCGTAACCAACATTCACGCAAATGAAATTTTTATACTTTTTGCCCACACCATAACAAAGTTCACCCAGGGCCATGACCCGGGTGACGTTATCAAAAAAGATAGGTATATCCACTTTCGGAGCCATATACTTGATAATATCAACATCATGCCAGTGGAAATTAGGCGAAAATTCAACAATATTTCTCTTCCTGTTAATCAGACCTGCCACGGCCATGCCAATGCCACAGAGACGTCCCTGCTTTCTCCCGAGCAGTGACTTAAGTTTCTTAATTATTTTTAATGTTCTGTCCATGATATTATAAAAACCTTCTTCAACCCGGGTCGGTGTTTTTTCCTCTGAAATAATTTCTGCCTCAAGATTAGCCAGAACTCCATAGATATTTGTTGTTCCAAGATCTATGCCGATAATAAAATTGTTGTTTGGACTGAAGCGAAGCAAAGTTGGTCTCCTCCCGCCTGAAGAAGCACCCATGCCGATTTCCTCAACCAGGCCATCCTTGATCAAATCATCAACTATCCTGGAAACAGTAGGAGCACTCAACCCGCTTACCCTGGCAATTTCGGCCCGGGAAATAGGCGGATTGTCTCGAATAAGTTTCAAAACTTTCCTCGTATTAAGCTTAAGAATGTACTCAGCGCTCGCTTTCGGCGACATATAACTCCTCCTCTTTTTTACTTATTTTAGTTTCATAATTTTAAAAAAACAAGTTTTAACTAAATAACATTTAACATTTATATGCGAAATTGGATATAGACAAAAGAAGCTTCTCCCACCGAATTAGTTAGAAAGAGTCCTAAAAAAGAAAAAGCTCAAAATTCATGCTTGGAGTAGAGGAACTCATAGCCAATGTTTACGCTCGCGTTACGCCAGTGGACAACAACCCTGGCGTCGGTGTTCTCGATGAGGCGGACATGAGAGTAGCGGCAAATCTTGTCCGACATGTGCTCGTAGCACTGATCAGTATAATTCTCCGGACCTTGATCGTTGATCCAGATGCCCTTCGGTCCCGGTTCTGTAACCAGGCTGGGAAGGTAATTGGTCCCGCGCCAGAAGACGAAGCGGTTGGGCCTGTCATCAAATGACACCACAATGTCGGCATAGTCTCCCACTCGCCACAGACCATCCCATTCCGGAGAGAATTGAAGTTTTGTATAAATTGCCCCGAAGCCCTTGGTTTCTGGTGGGCCGGCGGGCAATACCCAATAGCTCAGCGGGATTAAGATGTCGGGTTTGAAGGTATTATAATCCGAGCGTATCTCCGATTCGTCCAACGCCCGGTCGAAGATGCGCACTTCATCAATAAGCCCGCTGAAGACCATATTAGAGAAAAATAATTTGGTTATTTCTCGTTCGCAGGCGAACGGAAAGCTCTTTTCGTGGGCCATGCCGATGAAAAGGTCCAGATCCGGTACATCATGGACGGCCCCTTTAGCAGGTCCAGAAGCGGCCAGCACTCCGTCCAGGTAGATGGCAAAACCAGTGTCTTTTCGATACGTGGCGGTTACAAACGTCCATTTTAGAAGATCCACAGTTTTGCTTGTCATCAGCCTAACCCACCGGCCGTCTAGGCAGGCTTCGATCGAGATGTGGCCCAAATGATCTATGCCAAGGCGGTATCCGGCGCGTTTGCCCCGACCATAATCAATGGTGCCTGGCTCGCTTCCCGCGTTTTTGAAATACATCCATTCAGGGTCCGAAGTCACCGTGCGGCTATGGTCAACGATGTCCGACCAGTTCCAGGAATATTCCTGAGGAGCAATCCAGGCCTCGATGGTAAAATCGCCTCGGATGTTCGGCAGAATCCTTGACGGCACGGTCACCCGGTTTGTGTAACCATCAAACGATAGGCAAGTGCCAGACACACCTCTTCTCCAATAGCTGGCTACACCGCCGATGCGGCATTTAGCCCCCTTGACACTCTCTGTGGTGAAATCAACCTGGGCGGAGAGCCCTTCATCAAACCGCATCCATAGCACAGGGGATTTGACTCCTCCCTGAACAACTGGTGCTCCTGGAATACCTGGGCCAGACCGGCGCTGTATCCGTGCCGGGGTAAAGCTCTGGATCTTTATACCTGATGAAGTGAGTTTAAGAATCTGCGTCGTCTTGTTTAAAGGGTCGTTCCAATCGTCCAGCCGGTAACAACCCTTCTTTACCTCCCGTTTTATCCGTCCATCGGGAGTTATAGTAAAGTACTCGTCGGCATAATCGGCAAAGTACTCGCCGATATCCCCACTATAGGTCCTTTGGAAGTCGGTGAAGTGCGGGCTCTCTAAGTCCGGGGCGTACCTCCCAGTGAACGACGATCCTGTGTGGCGAACTCTCGATCAGGCGGACATAGGAACACTTGTTGATCTTATCAGGCCGCTCCGGAGGTCCGTCGCCGGTCACCGGCAGAATTCGGTCGACGAAATACTTTTTTGTCCCCGACGGCTGCCAGTAAGGAAGATAGCTGAATTCACGGCAGAAGACGAATTGGCCTCTTCCGATTTTAACGATGAGGTCGGCATATTTGCCTGTATTGTTGTGATCGTCATAATCTAGCCGCGTGTAATATGCGTAGAAATCTGACGGTTTAGATGGGGTACAAAAAGCCATCAACAGGGCCAGGACTGCTACCTCGCATGATGACAGCACGCTAAAAATCCAGGTGCCGCAAGAAGTATCTTTTCTAGTCTGTTTCATGCTTGTTGATCTCCTTTCCCGATAAGTTTGTGCCGCCACAATAAGGTCGGTTAAGTGTCATATAATTTCTTGTAAGAGCCATTTCAAGTTTTTAAAAACTCTTCCATAAAAATTGCGGCGATTTATTAGACCTATAATAGCTCTATTTTTTAATTTCAATAATATATAAAATTTTAAGCCTGTCAAAAAAGCCTTTTAAAATTGAAGGATGATTTATTGTTATGATAACTTTTAGAAAATAGCTAGAGAAGGGTTTTAAAAATCGCTCCCTTACCCTGATACGATTGCTTATTTAAGCGAAAAAAATGGCAAAATATTCATGATAAAAAAACGCCGAATCCACCCCACTTTTTAAGGACGAACGATAAGGACGAACGACTGTAACCTTGACGACCATAAAAATTTGAAATAAATGGTTATCGGATAAAAAAATAATTTAAAGGGAGGAATTAAAAATGCTCAGGGAAAGCATGGCGCCGCGGGAGCGCTGGCTGGCCGTTATCAGGCGTCAAAAACCGGATAGGATACCTATGGACTACTGGGGAACTGATGAAGCTACTCTTAAACTTATGAAATACTTAGGATGTAATAGTAAGCAGGAGGCTCTGGAAAAATTGCACATTGACTTCGTGGTCAAAATTGAACCCCTTAGGCTGAAATCACCTGTTCCGCCAGGGACAATGGTTTCCTCTACAGATTTTTTATTGCTCCCCTACATCGGGCCCACTCTTCCCAAAGGCTTTGATGTTTTTGGTAGAAAATTTCAATACATAGATTATGGGACTGGAGTTTATGAAGAATGCGTCAACCATCCCCTGGCCCCATTTCAGACGGTGGAAGAAATTGAAAAGAATTATACCTGGCCCAGCCCAGATTGGTGGGATTATTCTGTACTTGCGGATTTAATAAAAGGGCATGAAGCCTATCCCATTCAAGGAGGAGGTTCTGAGCCATTTTTAATATATAAAGATCTCCGTGGCCAGGAACAGGCTTTCATAGATTTGAAGGAAAATCCGGAGATGGTTCATTATTGTCTGGATAAGCTTTTTGACCTAGCTTACGAAATTACAAGGCGTATTCTTGAAACTATTCCTGGGAAAGTAATGTTAACCTATGTAGCCGAAGACCTGGGTGGCCAGAATGACCTGATGATTTCTAAAGACGACATTGAGGAGTTCTTAATTCCCGGGATGAAGCGAATGATTGAACTTTCTCATGAGGCCGGGGCTTATGTTTTTCATCATGACGATGGAGCTATTCGCCGCATTTTGCCGACGCTGATCGAGGCAGGTATTGATATTCTTAATCCTATTCAATGGCGTTGTCCCGGCATGGAACGGGAGGGATTGAAAAGAGATTTTGGAGACAAAGTTATATTTCATGGAGGTGTGGACAATCAATATACCCTGCCTTTCGGGACAGTTGAAGAAGTACGGCAAGAGGTTGAAGATAACATCCGGATTTTGGGTGAGGGAGGCGGATATATTCTTGCCCCCTGTCATAATATTCAGCCTATTACTCCCGTTGAAAACATAATAGCCCTTTACACCACAGGATATGAGCTGGGCTGGCAGTAATTTTCCATTATTATAATTCCTATAGGAAAACTCAGATAGAGCTCAATTCTGAAAAACTTGATCTAATTTGTTGTTTCTATGGAATCAGGCGGCGTGATGATATAGAAAGAAACAAGCAGCTGATAATGGTCATTTTCTCTATAGATTAATGAAAATTTAGTGATTATTTTTGGGTTGAATGAAATTTATCAGGAAGGATAGTAAAGATTAAGGCTATCAAAATGGGCTTTACCTAATTTTAAATTCTAATTAATTTAAATAAGAGGCGAGGTCTTAGCTCCAAATTTTCTACCCGCCTTCATAAATGCTTCTATATTCTCCAGAGGAGTTTCTAATGGTATGTCACAGCCCGAACTTAAAATAAAATTTTTGATATCCTTCGTCTCATCTAATAAAGCCATTGTGGCTTCGGCCACCTCATCTGGAGTAGACTGTAAAAATATTTTTACCGGAGCCAGATTTCCCATCAAGATTATCTCCTCAGAGACAACCTTTGAAGCTTCTTTTAAGTTTACGGGGCTATCTAAACTTAAAGCTTTTGCCCCTGTATGGGGCATCTTTTTTAGAAGGTGAGAGCTATTGCCGCATATATGTAATATCAACGGAGCTTTCAGCTCTTTAACAAGATAGGATAAATATTTTCCTGAAAACTCATCAAATTGGTCAGGAGAGAGCATTACTGCGCTGGGTTCGAGAATGGCTACTATCTCTGCACCAGCATCCAGAAAGGCTTTAATATAATCTTTTATTACCTTAGTGGTAAATTCAATAAGCTTATGGGCTAACCCTGCATTCAGTATAACATTCATACATAGCTTACTGATCCCCATCATTTGCCCGGCCAGGGTAAAAGGCCCTATTGCGTATGCCCCTTTGATTATAGAAAAATTTGAGTAGTCCTTAGCTAACTTTTCCACGACCTTTATGAAGACTGGCATTCTTCCCGAAAGACCCTTATATCTGCTCTGAATAACTTTTAAATCATCCTCTGTTTCTATGAAGTGGCCTGTTACATAAGGATTTCCATATTCAGGAAAATTTATCTCTGAGCCTAAAGCCTCAGCCTCCACCGTAAGGTCCATAAAGGGAAAGACGCCATCAGGCTGAAATCTTTCCATCAGAAGTCTAATGGTTTTAAGCTGAATAGACCAGTCTGTGAGATTTTCTTTCAATGTGGTGCGGGAAAGTTTGATACCAGGTGCGCCTAAAAGCGGAATTATAAGGATTCTATCTTCAGGTAATTTAAAATTCATATGACTTATTAATTCCGACCTATTAATTCTTTTGCCTTTTCTACTGCACTGGCTGCATCCGGAGCATAACCATCTGCGCCAATTTCATCTGCATATCTCTGGGTAACTGGTGCCCCTCCAATCATTATCTTGACCTTCTCTCTTATGCCGGCTTCCTTCAGGGCTTTTATTACCTCTCGCATAGCAAGCATAGTGGTAGTAAGAAGGGCCGACATAGCCACAATATCAACACCTTCATTCTTTGCTACCTCCACAAACTTTTCTGGAGCGACATTTACCCCCAAATCTATTATTTGAAAACCAGCACCCTCTAACATTATGGCCACGAGATTCTTGCCAATATCGTGAATATCTCCCCTTACTGTCCCTATACAAACCTTACTGGCATATGCGGCCCCGGTCTGGGTGATTAATGGCTTTATAAATCTCATGCCCTCGTTCATGGCTTTAGCCGCTATTAAAACTTCGGGAATAAAGTATTCGCCTTTCTTAAATTTTTCACCAACAACATTCATTCCTGGAATAAGAGCTTTATCCAAAATCTCTATAGGGTTAATCCCTTCCTTTAATGCCTGGTCTATAAGGTCTTTTACTTTTTTGGTCTTTCCTAAAATCAAGGCCTCAGATATTTCCTTTAAGACTACCATTCAGTTCACCTCCAGTAATTCTTAATTTTATTTATAAATCAATTGCTGTTCAATCAACCGGCGTGTTTATGTTCAATAGCAATTAAATTTAAAAATAATATAAAATTCGCAATCTGACAATAATAGATTTTAGGGATTTTCTGCAATAATCAAGGTTAGACAATATGTAAAATTCATTAGTAGAAAAATAGACGTTAGATGAAGTAGATGCGATAAAACGGTTACCTAAAGGAGGTTATATTATCATCAAGAATGTTTAATTGTTATTTTTCAGAATAATAAAACACTGAAACCTTGACAGCCAATAATCAACTTCATAAATTTTTTAATAAAATTAATCAAAAATAAAGGAGCAAATTTAGCATTTTTTCTAATTGAGTTTATGCTTTTGCTGTGGTTTATTTATTAGAAAACTTAATTAAATTAAAGGGAAATAAAGAAGGGGGGAAGAAAAGCCTTTCCCCCCACTTTTTGCTTTGTCTTTTAAAATCTATAGAGGACGGAGAATCTAAATTGACGGGAACCAGAAAACCCTCTTAAGCCCAATGAGCCGGGAGTATAGGTCCCTTTGGTTGTGTTTTCACCAGCTGGCCGCCAGGTTCCTCCTGGATTTTTGGATATGGTCAACGTATAAGCACCTAAGAGATTAAAGACATCCATATAGAGTCCTAATTTACCTGGACCGATGTTAAAGTCTTTTTCAAATCTAATATCAAGGTTATCATAAGCTTCATTCCGCCATGTGCCCGGAGGCTCAACATTAATTGTATAGCCGATCATGGCTACATTATGCGCAGCGGCCCAATCAGCCGGTGGCAGGACTCTTACCGTTCTTGCCCAAGGGGAGCCATCAATATGCTGAAAGATAAAGGAAAACATGATTTGATAGGGTAGATTAAAAGAGCCATAAAGTTTTACCATTACTGGGCGGCTATAAGGTAATTCACCATAGGCATTAACAAAACTGTTGGCATTGGAGAAATTCCAGAATGAAAAAGAGCTTTGCCAGCCCACACTATAATTTCCTTTATTTTTAGAAAAATTCACAGAGCCACCGAGCTGCCATCCATTGGACATTCTCTTATTGAAATTTATTTCAAAGGAGCGATATTTCCAGCTGGCTTCAGGGACATTAGTTAATCGTAAAAACTGCTCAGGAGCATTGTTTGAAAGGAAATACAGTGTTACCTCTCTTGCGGGAAATATGCCATAGGCAGGAACAATTGTTTTAAAAGGAATCCACCACTCAGGGGCTTTTTCATGAGAATACCAGTAACGGTCTGTCTTTTCGTCCCACAAAACACAGGCTAAAATGTTGCCGCGTTTTTTTGTTATATATGAAATACCCACTTTGAGATCTGGAATCAGCTCGTGCTCTAACGTCAAGTTTAATTCATCAACATATGGGACTTTGACATTGGGATCAATGGCCTTAAGATAAGCATCTGAAACCATAGCGAGCGGTGTTTCTCCATAAGCTTCTTCATACTTATCAATAGGAGGCTTATCAGGAATGCCATTGTTATTTAGATCCCACCAGTTAAAAGTAAAGGACCGCCATGTTAATGGATACATTGAAGAGAAAGTGCCTGTGGGAAATGGTTCAGCCTGGCGAGACAGTGAAATCTTGAAGGCAGTCTTGTGATTACCAAAAATATCGTAAGTCAGACCTAAACGAGGAGAGAAAAAGACACCATAAGGAAAAGCATTGTCCCAAGTGTCATACTTGATCTCATCATAAGGATTTATCCCATAAATGGGTTTAAAATAGGTCTCACCAATGGCCAGAGCAACAGGGTCTGAAGCTGCTCCCTTTGTTCTTCCGGGGCTCCATGCTTTAAGATGATCAAGTCTAAACCCAATGTTTAAAGTCAATCTTTTAATAGTGAAGGAATCTTGAATAAATCCACCAATTCGAGAAGTTATTCCACATTCGTAGGAGGAGCCATATTTTGTTCCAATCGCCAAATACTCGAGTAAGCCGTCTCCATAAATTGGATCTGTTACGCCGTTATTTTGGGCCCGCCAATAATATGGACTGCCATCGTAATAGTACCAGAATAGGGGTTGTTTCATATAAAATCCCCAATCGCCTCGGTTTCTTTCCCACTCAATTCCTGCTTTAATTTCATGGCTACCGCCTATAAAATCATCAATAAATTTAGTTAAGCTTAAGACAATATTCACTTTAGGCTTCCAGGTGTATTCTTCAGGTCCTGTATTTCCCCATACATATCCTGTATAACTGTCAATGAAATGAGGTCCATCAGGATTCGCCTCTTTAGTATTAGTTCCTGTCCATTTAAAATAAAGACCGCCAGCTCTTAAATTCAAGATAGTGTTATTGTCCACAAACCAGGTAATCGTGCTTGCATAATTTAAACGGCGTGGCTTATTGTGCTTATTGGCTTCATTTGTTAAATACCAGCCGCTGTAATAATATGGTACATCTTGCATACTATAATGGGCCATTGCTGTTCCACGTATATTTTTGGCGAGCTGAAAGGATAATTTGAGATACCCTATGTAATTAGGAAAAACTCTGTCGTAATTATCATATCGCTTCCCGGCTATCACCGTTGGTCTGAAATTCCCGGTATATTTTGAATTGATATATCGAAACTCACCCATATACCAGAATTTATCTTTTATTATGGGTCCGCCAACAGCTGCTGAGGCATCATAAGAATAAACAGGGATAGAAGGTTTGGCGAGATTTAGTGTAGCCAAATCAGGTTCAGGCAGATGAATTTGGCAGAGATGTTCATTTGTATAATAAAATGAAAATTCGCCCGATAGCCTGTTGCTTCCAGATTTCATTACCATAACTGTTTGCCCAAATGTAGTATTGTAATACTCAGCGGAGGAACCTGAGGTAACAATTTCAACCTCTTCAACCATATCCCAAGCCATACCGACATCTGTCCCAATTGCAACTGCATTTTGGTCCGGATCATTGGCTTGGATACCCTCAATAATTGCCCCTATCTCTCCTCTCCCACTACCATAAATGCTGGTTCCCACTGCTCCAGGAGCAACGGTCAATATAGAGCCAAAAGAGCGGCTTAGAGGGAGGGATGTGAGAATTTCACTTGTAACAATATTTGATTTTGTCGATTTTACAACATCTACTGTTGGCGATTCAGCTGTAACTGTAATTTCTTCCTTTAATGTCGATGGTTTCATTTGGAGATCAATTATTACGACTGCTCCCACATTAATTATAATGCCCTTCCTAACTATTATTTCAAAACCTTCAAGTTCGGCTCTGATTTCATAATCTCGACCAGGCGGTAGGGATGGAACTCGATACATTCCTTCTTCATTGGTTACAGCTGTAGCCTTTCCAAGCAAAGCTGGGCCAGTAACAGTAATTGACACGCCAGGTAAAGGTTGGCCACTTTCATCAACTACTTTCCCTCTTATAGCTCCAGTTTGTAATTCCTGGGCTCTTAAAGAAAAATTAATTAAAAATAAGACACAAAAAACTAAAGCCAGAAAATTTTTACTGTCTTTCATCGCCCACCTCCGATTAATTATTTATTTTAAGAAAGTAAATTCGATTTTGTCAAGTATTCTCTATATAGCTATAATTTTTTTGTCATCTTGTCCCTTAATTAAGATACAGCGATTTATAAAGATATATCAGGCTCCTTCCTTTAAATAATAAGAATTGAAATTAAATTTAAATGCATTTTGAAATTGGATAGAAGTTGGATGGCAATCTACTGTCATTCTATTTTAATTAACCAGAGTTACGTTTTATAAAGGTACATTTTTTATCTGATATAAGGGGTGAATAAAGCAAAAAAGAAGGGCACATAGTCATGAAAAAAATTTCTTAGGTCGCGACAATTTTATTTTTAAAAACAGGTAAACTTTTAGGCGCATTTTTTAAAGCGAGGAAAAATAATGGGCCGATCATTTCGAGGCAACCTTAAAAATCAACAGAACAAATTAATCAAATCAGGGGAAGTTGACTTCATAGGGAATTTATTTTAAAAAATAAGAAAGAAATTAAAAGGAAGATTGAGATATCATGGTCGGAGGCAAATTACAATTACAATTAAGCTAATTTCGAGAAAAGATTTTTATAATTTTCGTCAATTTTGTTTGCAAGGGGGTTAAAGAATGAAAAAGAAAATATTTGTTTTATTGAATATTGCCGGGATAATCATTTTCGCCATCTCCTGCAATCGTTCGTCGACGAAGTTAGAAAAATTAAATGATGGAATTATCTTAAACCTGAAGAATGGGGCTCTAAAGGTTCAGATATGTACTGAAAAAATTGCGAGAATTGTTTTTGACCCGGAACGCAAGTTCCAGCTGAGAAAAAGCCTGGTGGTTGAAAAGGAATGGAAGCCAGTTCCTTTTGAAGTAAGTTCAGATGATGGAGAGATCAGGCTTTCCACTAAAGAATTAATTATTTTAATCAATAAAAAGAGCGGGGCACTAAGTTTCTCGGATAAAAATGGCAGGCTATATTTGCGGGAAGATCAAGAAAAACCAAGGCAGCTAACCGGGGCCAGGGTGATGGGTGAAAAAACCTATCATCTCCAGCAGAATTTTAAATTATCGCCAGAGGAAGGTATTTACGGCCTGGGACAGCATCAGGAAGGAATCATGAATTATCGGAATCATGATGTTTTACTGGTTCAGGAAAATGAAAAGGTTTCCATTCCCTTTTTAGTTTCAACCAATAATTATGGAATTTTATGGGACAATTATTCTAAATCTAAGTTTCATGATGGCCAGGAGGGTACTTATTTCTGGTCAGAAGTAGGAGAGGCTATCGATTATTATTTTATTTGTGGAAAAGATTTAGATGATGTAATCAGAGGATACCGGGAAATTACCGGCCAGGCACCCATGTTTCCTCGCTGGGCCTTCGGCTTCTGGCAATCTAAAGAAAGATATCGAACAGGGCAAGAGTTAATAGAAGTTGCGAGCGAATATCGCCAGAGAAAGATTCCGATCGACCTTATAATTCAGGATTGGCAATATTGGGGCGATCCTTCTCAATGGAGCGCCATGAAATTTGATGAGGAAAGGTATCCCCGACCAGAAGAAATGATAAAAACGCTTCATGACAAATATCATGTTCACTTCATGGTTTCTATCTGGCCAGTTTTAGGCCCAAAAACTGAGATATATAAAGAAATGGAAAAAAAGGGCTTACTCTACAGTCCCGTGGTGAGAGCCGGAGGAAAGGTTTATGATGCCTACAGCGAAGAAGCGAGAAAGATTTACTGGAAGTATATCTACGAAGGCCTTTTCTCCAAAGGGGTCGATGCTTTCTGGATGGATTCTACTGAGCCCGAAGTCAATGAAGCTGACGAGAAACACATTAAACAAATTGGTCAGACTGCTTTAGGAAGTATAGCTCGTTATCTTAACACTTATTCTCTGATGACAACTAAAGGAGTATACGAAGGGCAGAGGTCAGTTAGCTCAGATAAGCGAGTCGTGATTTTAACGCGCTCAGCATTTGCCGGTCAGCAGAGATATGCAGCTGCCACCTGGTCTGGAGATATAGTCGCCCGCTGGGATGTATTTCGGAATCAAATTTCTGCCGGGCTGAACTTCTGTATGTCAGGAATTCCTTACTGGACCACAGATATCGGTGCTTTTTATGTTCGTCAATATGGAGCTTTTTTTGATGAAGGGTGCAATGATCCTGGTTATCGTGAGCTGTACGTTAGGTGGTTTCAGTATGGGGCTTTTTGTCCTATTTTCCGGTCCCATGGGACAGATACCCCCAGGGAAATCTGGAGGTTCGGAGAACCTGGTACCTGGGCTTATGATACTCTCGTTAAATATGACATTTTGAGATATCGCCTTCTACCTTATATATATTCACTGGCCTGGAAGGTCACCAGTGATGGCTACACCATCATGCGGGGACTGCCCATGGATTTTAGTAATGATAAAACCGTGCTGAATATTGATAACCAGTTTATGTTTGGTCCGGCTCTATTAATTTGCCCCGTTACCAAACAAATGTACTATGGCGAAGATTATATTAATGAAGTCATTCCTGCCGACTACTTGTTTACCCCAGATGGCCAAAAAGGCGGTCTGCGGGTTGAATTTTATAATGGCCAGAATTTTGAAAAGCTGGTAACTACCCGGGTTCAGAAAAAGGCTAGCTATAATACCTGGGTCGATGAGCTGCCTGAAGGTGTTGACAGAGTCAATTATTCTCTTCGCTGGACTGGCGAAGTCCTGACCAAAGGAGCAGGCGAATATGAGTTTTGGCTAACTTGCGATGATGGAGTGCGCCTCTGGCTGGATGATAGATTAGTAATAGATTCATGGCAGGCTCAGAGAGCGAGAAATCATCGGGCGAAAGTTAATTTAGAAGCTGGAAAAAAATACAGGCTAAGAATTGATTATTTCAATAGCCAGAATGGAACTCAGATGAGGTTGGCCTGGACAACCCCAGATATGCCCAGGGAAATCTATAATCCTAATGAAATAAAATCCTGGCGTCTTTATTTGCCCGAAGCCAGAGGCTGGTATGACTTCTGGACCGGCGAAAGAAGGGAAGGAGGAAAATGGATAGAAAGGGAAGTTCCGATTGACATTATGCCTATCTATGTCAGAGCCGGCTCAATTGTTCCCATGGGACCTGAAGTTCAATATTCAACCGAGAAACCGGCCGATCCCATTGAACTTAGAATCTACCCGGGGGAAGATGCTGAATTTATCCTTTATGAAGATGAAAATGACAATTACAACTATGAAAAGGGATTTTATGCGCTTATTCCCATAAAGTGGGATGAAAAGAATCAGTCTTTGACCATCGGAGAGGAAAAGGGAGATTTTCCAGGAAAGCTTAAGAGAAGAACCTTTCACTTAGTTTGGGTTGGAAAGAATCATGGGGTGGGAGTGGAACCAGAGAGGCGACCAGATAAAATCGTCCTTTATGAAGGCAAGTCTATTCAGGTTAAAAGAAATTGAATTAAAGTTTCGAGGCAACCACTCTGAGAGAACTGGAAATCACCTAATGCGAGGTTATGTTTGTTGATAAAAAATAATCAAAATGAGAAAACCAATTTCTAGTTATTAAAAACAGGTTCAATCTTTCATAAAATCTCTGGTAGCGGGTCCCAAAGCTTTAATAAAATCGGTCTTCACGATTAGCCTGATTAACTTCTAATTTAAGGAGTCTAATATGAAAGAGAAAAAAGCTATAAACAGAGAAGGGGATGTTTTTCCCCCTCTATCCTTTTATTTTTGATCTTCCTGGAAATGCCTGTTCTGGGCAAGGATAAAGGGCTGGTGGCCTGGTGGAAATGCGATCAGATTAAAAATAACAAGACTCAAGATAGCGTGACTCAAATTGAAGATACAATTGAAGGAAACTTCAAATCTATTTCCGGAGCGGTTGGGCGGCTTTAAAACTGGATGGCTTGACTACCTGTGTAATCCGCCGGGTAGGCTCTTCGCCGCAACTTGAAGATAGATTTACCCGGAAAGTTGGCTGGCCCTGGCAACCCATCCCTGGAACTGGTGTCCCATAATCAGCCAGAAAAAGAGCAAGGAAGCCGGCTTTTATTTTGCTGTTGGTATAGCCAAAAGCTGGTTGAATGCTCCTCCTGTTATTGTCAGCGGACAGGGCCTTTCTTTCCTGGGTTATGACCGAAGTGAGCGAGCTTTTAAAATTTCAAAATCAAATGATGATGTTGATTCTTTTTTAGAGATGAAGATAAAAGCCAGCCAGCAGTTGCCCCTTTATAATCCAGCTTTTGTGTTCATGAATGGGGGAGAGGAAAAACCTGAATTAAGGATTGATGGGAAATTAATAACTCCAGGCAAAACCTTCAGATATGGATATAACTACCGGCTTGAAGGAATAGATCTTATTATCTGGCTCCAATTTGAATCCATCTCTCCCTGCTTGCTTCAAATAGCTCCTGCAGGAAGGAAATAAGAAAAAAGTAAATTTGTCAAAGATTCCAGCACCATAAATGAATTTTTTAAGATGGTGGACTTGAAAGATATAAAGCGATGAAAGAGAAATACATAAAAAATAATTTTAAAGGAAGAAATTTTCACCTAAATTATGGTTGGTTTTTTGATGCCTTTATTTCGGGGAGTCTGATCTTTGAGTCCAGCTAAAAGTTGGATCAAAGGGGCTACTGGCAGAGTAGTAGTTTCTTTTGATGGTGCGAGGCAATGGCGAACAGTATTCAAATTTTCCTTTGCACATGGTGTTACATGTTAAGCAAGTTCAGAAAAAATAGAAAGAAAAAAGTTAGTCCGTTTTGTTCTTTTAGCTGGGATTTTCCTTCAAGGTTAATAGCGGCCGCAAATTTTCTCTTAAAGCTGAAAGCTCGAAAAGTAAATGAATTAATAAGTCCAATGAAGGCACTTCGAACAATTCTGGTTTTCCTTTTTTTTGACGGGACAAATCAATCTTTTGTATATTTTGCTTAAAGAAAGGCAAAGGAGCAGGAAAAAGATTGGGCCTGAGGTCATTACAATGAAAAAAATAATAAGCCTTCTCTTCGTGATATCTTTCCTGGCCGGGACTTCTTTTGAGGTCAAAACCAGGGAGGCGGAGCTGGCCCCAGGATTTAAAAATCCTGGTCCTGAAGCTCGACCCAGGGCCTACTGGAACTGGTTGAATGGAGCCGTCTCACTTCGTGACCTGACCCGTGATTTAGAAGAAGCCAAGGAAAAGGGACTGGCCGGCCTGGAAATCTGGGATACCGAAGCCATGCAAAATCCTGATGGTTTTGTTCCCGTCGGCCCTCCTTTTCTCGGGCCTGAATCCGTGGCGGCTATCCACCACTCGATGAGAGAGGCTCGCAGATTGGGACTCGATCTGGGGCTGGTCACTTCCAGTGGCTGGAATGCAGGAGGTTCCTGGGTGCCTCCAGAGATGGCCAGTAAGAATCTTTATTATTCAAGTTTGGTTGTCAGTGGTCCAGCTAAATTCAGGCAACAGCTTGAGTTTCCTGAGGTTCCACCTACCTGCCCTAAAGGCGAAGACGGAAAGCCAAAATGGTATCTTGATGTGGCTGTCCTTGCCTGGCCTTATAACGATAACAAAATCATCCCGGATGTATCTAAAATAATCAATATCACTGACAGGTTGATCGATGGTTATCTGATGTGGGATGTTCCGCCTGGCCAATGGCAAATTATACGCTTTGTCTGCACTAATAACGGTCAACAGCTAATCGCCGCCAGTCCTAATTCAAAAGGTCTGTTCATAGATTTTCTGGACCCAGAAGCTACCCGCTTTCACTTTGAATATATTTTGAACAAAATTGGCCTGGAAAAAGGACCTAATCCGGATTGTCCCCTCAAATATCTTGAAGTTGATAGTATGGAACTCGAAGAAGGCATTCAATGGACGGCTAAATTTCCGCAATGGTTTAATGAGTATAAAGGCTATGATCCGATTCCCTGGTTACCGGTCTTAATTGGCTGGACCATAAAGGACCAGGATACCAGCAATCGATTTGTCTATGACTTTAAAAAAACAATCAGCGATCTTCTCATTTTCAGCCATTATACAACTGGAAGTAAAGTTTGTGCCGAATACGGCCTAAAACTTGTGGGCGAAGCTGGCGGACCCGGTACTCCTATCTGGGACAGCTGTCCGGTAGATGCTCTAAAAGCCCTGGGAAATGTGGATATACCCCGGGGCGAATTCTGGATTAAGAATCGCCACAATATTTTTCTGGTTAAAGAGATTGCCTCGGCTTCCCATATTTATGGAAAAAAATATGTGGATGCTGAATCCTGGACAACCTGGCTGCGCTGGCAGAACAGTCCTTTAGTGCTCAAACAGTTAGTTGACCGAGCCTTCTGTGAAGGTCTTAACCGGATAACTTACCACGTCTTTGCGCACTCACCGGAGGAAGCAGGTTTCCCGGGTCGCGCTTATCATGCTGGCGTGGATTTGAATCCCCGAGTAGTTTGGTGGCCCAAGGTCAGACCCTTCATGGATTACCTGGCTCGTTGCTGTTATATGTTACAGCAGGGCTTATTTGTGGCAGATGTTGCTTATTATTATGGCGATAAAGCTCCAAATTTCTGGCCGTCGTTTCATCATGTTCCAGAAAAACCTATGCTGGAGGGCCTCGGCCAGGGCTATGATTATGATGTCGTTAACAGCGATGTTATTCTGAATCGGATGACAGTTAAAGATGGCCTGATTGTTCTTCCTGATGGAATATCCTATCGCCTTCTTGTTCTCCCGGAGGAGCGGACCATGCCCCTTGAAGTCCTTATCAAATTGGAAAAGCTGGTGGCCGAAGGTGCAACCATTTTAGGGCCTAAACCTGTCGATGTTCCAGGTCTTAAAGACCATCAGGAAAAAGCCATGAAACTGCGGGCTCTGGCTGACAGGATGTGGGGCAGGTGCGATGGGACTCGAATTAAACAAAACAATTATGGCCGGGGCAAGGTTATCTGGGGTTTAACTCCCAGGCAATGGCTTCTTGAAAAGTCTATCGGGCCGGACTTTTCAAGTGAGCTTGATAAATATAACTCGTATCTTGATTACATTCACCGCCGGACAGAGGATCAGGATATCTATTTTGTTAGAAATAAATCATTAACTCCCATAAACACCTGGTGTGTTTTCCGCGTTAAAAAGAAAGCACCCCAACTTTGGGACCCGATAGATGGCAGCATAAGACCGGCATTCGCTCACAGGAAAGTTCCTGGAGGAACAAGCGTATGGCTCCATCTACCGCCAGCCGGTTCTGTGTTTGTGGTCTTCAGTCATAAAACTTTGTCTCCAGGCATTGATGTGGCCTTTCTTTCTGGGGAAAAAGATGATTCTCCTTTTCCTCTTATTGAACTCCTTCAGGCTGATAAAGCAGCTGCAACGGTCAGAGTCTGGCAAAATGGTGAATATGAACTGACTCATGATAATGGACATAAAAATCGGATAAAAATCTATTCCTTGCCTGAGCCACAGACGATTGAAGGTGAGTGGACAGTAGAATTTGATCCTGCCTGGGGAGCTCCACCTATCATTATGCTGCCAAAGCTTATCTCCTGGACAGATCATGAGAATGAAGGAGTGAAGTATTATTCTGGTCCGGGCTTCTATATCAAAGAATTTAATGTACCTGAAGAGTGGCTGACCTCAGGAACAAGAGTATATCTGGACCTCGGAGAGGTTCATGAAGTGGCCGAGGTTTTCATTAACGACAGATCGGCTGGAATATTATGGACACCAGCCTTCAGGACCGAGATGACTCCATTCCTTAAACCAGGGTCAAATAAAATTAGAATTGAGGTCAGGAATATGTGGATTAATCGTCTCTATGGCGACTTGAAGCTTCCGCCGGAAAAAAGATTCTGTCGAACCAACATCAGGTCTAACTGGCAACTCTTACCAGCCGGTCTGCTGGGTCCAGTCAAACTTTTGCCAGCGATAGATATAGGGGTAAATTTTTCTGATAAATAAGAAAAGAAAATGTCTTAGAATTAAGCTGGCCTTAAATATCAAATATATATAGAGGGCATTGACATTTTTAAGTCAGACCCTTGAAGGTTGGCTTATTTAATTTCTGCTTTGAATGGAAGTGAAAAAATTTTAATTTAAAAATTATTGCTGGCGAGCCGGCACAAGTGCGAGAATTTCGATTCATTCCTGATAGCCAGGATAAAAAAGATGAGGACATAAAAGTCGAATTAGCTGAGATTATAAGGGGAAAGAGATGATCCAGATGAGGGAAAAGAGAAAATGGATGTTGATGATATATATGTTTGTTTTTTTATTGATAACCACCCATGGAATTGGCCAGGATAAAGAAGATAAAGGCCAGAAGTGCTCACTGCGGCTTGTAAATATAATAAATTTCATCCGGCAATGCGAACCACGAATTGACTGGATAACCGAAGAAGTTCTCTACCAGACGGTAGTGGAGCAAGTTAACATCATAAAGCAGTATAATTTCAAGGCCACTTTCCTTTTGCAATATGATGCTCTTATTGATCCCCGCTATCAGAAGCTGATGAAGGAATTACCTGCCGCTCAGTTTGAGGTCGGAGCCTGGTGGGAGATACCGCAACCTCTGGTGGAGAAAAGCGGATTGAAATGGCGGGGAAGATATCCCTGGGACTGGCACGCTGATGTTGGTTTCGCCACTGGCTATACGCCTGAAGAAAGGGAAAAACTCGTTGACACCTACATGGAAGATTTCAAAAAGATATTTGGCAGCTATCCAAAATCCGTTGGTTCCTGGTTCATTGATGCTTATTCCCTGAAATACATGCACGATAAGTATGAAATTGTAGCTTCCTGTAATTGTAAAGACCAGGTAGGAAAAGATGGATACACGCTCTGGGGCGGTTACTGGAGTGGCGGTTACTACCCCAGCCTGGTTAATGCTTACATGCCCGCTCAGAACCTGGAAAAGCAAATTCCTGTCCCCATTTTCCGCATGCTGGGCAGTGACCCCATTCATCAGTATGACAGTGGCCTGGGTACCGGCAACCAGCGTGTCATTTCTCTTGAACCGGTGTATGAGAAAGCTGGAGGCGATGAGAGATGGTGTCGCTGGTATTTTGATTGGTTTGTAAATGCACCAGCCCTGAATTATGCCTATGTCCAGGTCGGGCAAGAGAATTCCTTTACCTGGAAAAGGATGTCCAGGGGTTACGAGATTCAGATGAAAATTTTAGACGAGCTGGTTAAAAACGGGAAAATTGTCCTGCAGACTCTCAGCGAAACAGGAAGGTGGTTTAAGGAAAATTATCGGGTTACTCCGCCAACTTCTGTTGTAGTACTTAAAGACCATTCTGAAAAAAATTTAAAAACCATCTGGTTTAACTCAAGATTTTACAGGGCCAATCTGCTCTGGGAACAGGGAACTTTACGCTTCAGAGATATTCATCTGTTTGATGAAAACATGGTTTCTGATTATTTTGAAAAACCCGGAACATCAAGCCAGTGCTTTTATTACACTCTGCCCCTGGTGGATGGCTTTTACTGGAGTTCTCTACGGAAGATTGCTAGTTTAAGGTTTAAATATAATAATGGGAAAGAGTTGAAAGGTAATAACCTGGTGGTGCATGATTCGTCCGCAGATGAACTTCTGGTGCAGTGGTCAATCGATTTCCCGGCAGGAGAAATTTTGATCAGGTTTGATGAAAGATGCCTGTCTATTTCGGCCAGGGGCGGAATTAAGGATAAGTGGTACCTGGAATTAAATAGCGCTCCAGAAGCGGAGTTACCATTTTTAAGCGTGGAACCAGATAAGTTATCCTGCCGCTTTAAAAACTGGAATTACACCATGCGGCTAAAAAAAGGCAGATTTTTAAAGGTGAACAATGAGCCGCTGAAGATTTTCCCGGTGCAGGGCCAGATAATCCTGGATCTTTCATGCAGGGGGATATAGATTTTTCTTGAATTTTATCATAAAGAGGAATTGATCTGAGGGGAAAATTAGCAGTTTAATGTAACATTTCATCTGAAAAGAGTAAAAGTCCTCTTGCTTTTTTAATTTATTGTTAAATTGGGGGTTCAAGGGAAAATATTAACTGAATTAACTTTGAATTAACTTGATGACAGCTTTCCCTGGAAGATATTCGAATAAAAAAATGAGGCTTCGCCAGGGCCGAAGATGTAGATGCAGCTTTATTGGTTTCTCATAATTTTTACCGGGGAAAATGAGTTTGATAAAAATGCAATTGTCCTTTTGGTCCCTGAGTTGCTCCCGGGAAAAAATGGAGTAAATAAATATGATGGCACCTTAGTTAGTGACACCTTTTTTATTAACGAGTTTCAGAAAAAATTGGGTAAATAAATAAGGTGGCACCAATTTTTAGGAGCGCTTGTAGCTGATGGAAATGCCGGCCCAGCTTGAGCGATCAATGGTTGTTTCCATAAAAGGCAGGCTGTAAAGATAATCCAGAAATTCCTTTATTCCCCACTGGCGCCTTTCGCCCACATTATGGGCGGTGAAGCAGCCACCCACCACGAGCTTGGGTAAAACAGCTATAAGATAATTTTTATACCATTCCTTATCAGCGTCACAGAAAACAAAATCAAAGGGTCCAGGAAGCTTCGGCACAATTTCATGGGCATCGCCCAGAATAGCCTCAATATAGGGACTGAGTCCAGCTTCCTCAAAATTACGCAAGGCCTGCCGATAACGCCATTCATTAATTTCAATGGTAATCAGTTTCCCGCCAGTTTTACTTAGCGCCCAGGCAATCCAGATGGCAGAATGGCCCGTGGAGGTACCAATCTCCAGCGCCCTGGTATATTTATTTTTGATAATAATATCAAAAAGCACCCGGCCATCGGCTTCACTGATATTCATATCCCGCCAGGAAAAACGATGTCTTTCGAGAAAGCTTTTAACCCTGGTGTCAAGTTCTTCCCCTGAAAGGAGAGGATTCTGACTAAGCTGTGGCGGGGACGAGGAAGTCAACAGCTTGAAGGAAGAGAGAAGTAGAAAAAGGACTGTGAGGGAAATAACCATAAGGGTTGAGGGAAATCTCATAAACTTCCTCCTTTAATACATTATATATAAGGACATTAACAATAAGCTCATTAGGAGAAGGGGACATCGCTTAGACGTATCAATTGAAGAGTTCATTTATTATCCCCATTCAATCTAGCTAAAGATAAAAACCATTTTCATTGCAAATAAATAAAAATTGAATAAAATATTCAGAGCAATTTCTGAAATTTGGACGAAATGGCCTTCCTTTTCTTCCCGCCGGCTTTTAATCCAGAGCTTTTTCATCTCGGGCTGAACATATCAGGCAGGTTAAGTAAAACAGTGCGGCTTAATCGATCAGAAATGAGTAATTAATACCTTGATCAGAGCAGGACAGACTAACTTTTTAGTAAAAATAAGGAAGATGGCTCTTCCCTAAAAAGTGTGGTGATTTATTTGGCTTATATCGCTGTATTTCTTTTAAAATCAATAAGATACAAGAATATAAGCAGGCTCTAAATGCATTTTAAAAATTGAGGACAAATTATTTCCATTCTATCCTTTAAAAAAGGATCAATGTAAGGTTTTAATAAAAGGCTATTTTTCTCATATACAAGAGCACTTTTAGGCAAAAAGAAGGTTCGAGATTCATGATTAAAAACCGATGAAACCAGCACGATTTTAAGGATGAGACGTTAAACATCTAATTAAAGCAAGGCACATTAACTATTAGATAAGAATAACCCGAGCCCTGAAGAGGCAGGGCGAAAGGCTCGACCAATAATTTCGGGCTGAACTTGTCTCGCCTGTCGACTTGGTTTATATTCAAAGGTTGACATTTCTGGTCAAAGGAGCGAGGAGCATGGAAATCCGCTTATCACCAGCTCAGTATCAACTTCTGATCAAACTGGTCTATCTTGGCCAATGGATGATCGAGGGAGCCAGGGAGGAAGAGGGTGATCTTGAGGAATATGATTCCCTGGCTTCATATATTTATTCCTATGCACCCCTTTTTGGAGCTAAAAATCTGGTTGATTTTGATGAGGCTGAAGGAGAATATTACCCTTCTTCCGAGCTTGACGAGCTGATGGAGGAAATCGTGGCTCGTTATGAAGAATCGAGCTTCTGGGATCAGCTGGTCATCAGGCTAGCTGAAAGAGACCTGGTTCGTGAATATGGCGAGGAAGGAATAAAAAGGATGGACTGGAAGGAGCTTGAAGATAAAAGAGGGGCTTTAATCAAGAAATATTTGCGAGAAATCGAAGAGCATGGCCTCGATAATCTGGTCATTGAAAGAATTTCCTAAAAAATATTTCCGGGCCGAAAAAGGGAAGTGAAAGATTTAATTTTAACCCACCGCTATCCGGCTGAGCTTATTTAAACTTTATGTACCTGAACGTATCTGGTCAGATGCATTAGTAATACAATATAATCCTTCAATTAGAGCCGAAGGCCAATATCTTTTCGACTCTTCCGCAAAAGGGTGTACTTTATCAGGACCTTCGCTTTCTCTTTTATTCTTCCTTCAATTCCGACGAGGTCATCATAGCCAGAATGGGTGGATTGTTTTCCCCTTTATTTCTTTTTACAATTCAATAATAATGTTTCTTTGAACTTTCTTGTGGCTTAAGATGATATATTTTACGGGGCTCAACAGCGGATTGAATCCGGCTCAGGACATCGTTGCTGCTGATGATTAGAAAGATATCAATAAGATACATGTCTGGCTTCAACTCGCCTTTGAGGATTTATTTGCGGGTTCTGTATAGGGTTTCGGAGATTAATAACTCTTCAGGTCTGCCCCTTAAAATTGCGTAAAAGTCATAATAATTATGGATAGACTTTGAGGAAAAGGAGGTTCTGATGCGAACCTTAGGTAAAATTCAAGAAAAGATTTATGCCTTTTCTCTACCAGCCTTTGCTGGCATCATTTTGTTTTTATTTCTCTTTTCTTTGAATTTCATTTTTAATTCCTCGGTTTATGGCTCTGAAAAATCAGATGACGGGAGAAGCAGGTCAATCCTCCCTCAATCAGCCTTTTCAGCGATTAATTTTGAACCTCTTTTGAAAGCCTTTGAATTCAGAGCCCTCGGTCCTTATCGCTGTAGCTCCTGGGTTACCTGTTTTGCTGTGCCTGAAAAGCCAAAAAGAGACCATTTGTATACTTTTTATGTCGGCACCAGGAATGGTGGAGTCTGGAAAACAGTCAACAACGGCACAACTTTTTTCCCCATTTTTGATGACCAGGAATATTTATCCATTGGCGATATCGCTCTGGCTCCGTCCAATCCTGAGATTGTCTGGGTAGGGACAGGCGAAGCCCACTGCACCAGGAGCACCTATCGTGGCAATGGTGTTTATAAAAGCCTTGATGGAGGTAAGACCTGGCAGCATATGGGCCTGGAGGAGACGCATCACATCGCCCGCATCGTCATTCATCCGCAAAATCCGGACATAGTTTATGTAGCGGCTCTCGGTCATCTCTTTGGTCCAAACCCGGAGCGGGGTGTCTTTAAGACTACCGATGGCGGCAAAACCTGGTCAAAAGTTCTTTATATCAATGATAAGGTGGGGGTTGTGGACCTTGTTATGAACCGGGACAATCCCGATATCCTTTATGCCGCCACCTACGAAAAATATCGTTATCCCTGGACTTTTGAAGAGGCTGGACCTGAAAGCGGTATTTATAAAACTACAGATGGTGGCCGGACTTGGAAGCGCCTGACCAATGGTCTGCCCGGCGGGAAAATCGGCCGGATTGGCCTCGATATTTATCGCCGTAATCCCAATATCCTTTATACCATCATTGAGAATGCCAATCTGCGACCACCAACACCTGAAGAGGCAGCTCAGGATAAAAGACGCGGTCTCGAGCCTCAACCAAGAACTATCGGCGGCGAGGTCTATCGCTCGGATGACGGGGGAGAAACCTGGCGGAAAATGAATTCGCCCGGGGATAATATCGGCGGCAAAGCGCCTTATTCCTTCAATCAGATTCGCATTGATCCTAACAATGACCAGAAAATTTACGTAACCAGCGTGGCGGTTGCCCATTCCTCTGATGGCGGTCGAACCTGGCGCGACCTTGACTGGCCACCAACTCTATTTCCCCGCATGTTTGGCGATGTTCGCACCATCTGGATTGACCCTGAAGATTCTGACCGCATTTTCCTGGGAACTGATGGCGGTGTTCATATCAGTTACGATGGTGGCAAGACCTGCGATCATTTTCATAATCTGCCTCTGGGCGAATTTTATGCCATTGCCGTGGATATGGAAGACCCCTATAACATATATGGAGGCATGCAGGACCATGATTCATGGAAGGGGCCATCCAATGGCCCTTCAGGTTATGTAAGCCTTGAAGACTGGGTAACCGTGGGCACCCAGGATGGCATGTATAATCAGGTTGATCCCTATGACAGTCGCTGGGTTTATAATACTTTCCAGTTTGGAGGCCACTCCAGAATTGACCAGAAGCTCGGCACCATGACCTCCATTGTGCCCCGTCGCGATGCCGGGCAGCCTCCGCTTCGCTGGAACTGGACACCGCCCCTCTTAATTTCCCCGCATAACAGCCAGATAATCTATACTGGCGCTCAGGTTTTACTTCGTTCTCTTGATCGGGGCGACCACTGGCAGGAAATAAGCCCTGACCTGACCCGAAATGACCCTAAGAAAATTGCCGGGCGGGGAAATGTTACCTACTGCACCATAACCACCATTTCTGAATCACCCTTGAAGCCGGGTTTAATCTGGGTCGGGACTGATGATGGCAAGGTCTGGATAACTCAGAATGGTGGGGCTACCTGGACTGATGTCTCGGCCAATTTAATCAAAGCCGGAGCGCCTGATGAAAGATGGGTCAGCCGCGTTCTGGCCTCTTTTCATAAGGAGGGGAGAGCCTACGTCACCAAATCCGGTCTTCGCAGTGACGATTTCAAACCCTATGTGTATAAAACAGAAGATTATGGAGCCACTTGGAAGGCGATAACTGAGGGCCTTCCCGAACGATCGGTCAATGTTATTATTGAGGATCGAAAAAACCCGAATTTACTTTTTGTGGGTACTGACGGCGGCGTCTATGTTTCCCTCGATGGCGGTTTAAGATGGCATCGCTTTAAGAGCAATATGCCTTCAGTCAGAGTAACTGATCTGGTGATCCATCCCCGGGAGAATGATTTAGTTGTGGCTACCTATGGCCGCGGTATTTATATTACCGATGTCTCTGTTCTTCAGGAGCTTACGCCGGAAATTCTGAATAAAGAAATTCACCTCTTTTCCATCGAACCGGTGATGCAGAGGATAACCAGGAACTGGGGTAATTACAGACTTTATGGAGATAGAGTTTTAGTTACTCCCAATGAGCCCAATGCAGTAACCATAAATTATTATCTTAAATCACCCCTTCCCTCGAAGGTAAAAATTACAATTAAAGATCCCTATGGTCATATTCTGCGTGAGCTGGAAGGTCCGGCCCAGGCTGGAATAAATCGAGTTCTCTGGGATATGAGAGCCCTTAAGCCCCAGGAAGGAGAAGCCACCGGCGAGATCTTCCCGCGCAGGGGGACCAATCTTGTAGAACCCGGACAATATCTGGTTATAATGGAGGCGGCCGGCCAGACTCTTCAGGCCAGAGCCCTGATTAAAGGCCGCCAGAGCTGGGCCATTGGTCCCTTCCCTGTTCGCCATTAATCTGCCGGATTAATTAAGATAAGCGAAGATATTTTGGCCGGAAAGATAATAAAGACAACATCTGGATCTTGTTGAATTGTTGATAAGAAGCAGCTCGGCCAAAAAGTGTGATAACCTATATGGCCTGTAGCGGTCGTATCTTTTTTAAAAACAATATGAAAATTTAAACAGGCTATAAATGCATTTCGAAATCGAATGGCCATCTTTTCTCATTCTATCTTTTAAAAAAGAATTTAGGTAAGGATTTATAAAAACCCTGCTTTTTCCCTTATACCAGAGCTCATTAAGTCGAAAAAAGACCGGATATTCATGAGAAAAAATTGCTCAGTCCTCCACATTTTTTAAGGGTGAGCCAAATCCAGAATAAGCTGGAGATATAAGCTGGCTTATTTAAATATCGAAATTTAAAAGAAACTTAATTGTAAAGAATTTAAATTTGATCGAAGAATGGCCTGAAAGGAGATTGAGCTGAATAATTTTTTGAAAAGGGAGAGAAATGAGAGAGCTGTTTAAGAGTCTTGATTAATATGTTAGAAGGCTTAAACTAGAATAAGGCCATGATCAGCCGCAGGCTTAAAAAAGAGAGATTCTTTTTTGAGAAAATAAATAGTTGGAAAAAATTTTCTTCAAAAGATTTTTCTTTTACTCAGGTGACTTTTAGATTAAGTCTTGTTATCAAAACGAAAAAAAATTATAAATGAGGCTGAGGAGGCATTAAATGAAGTTCAAAAAGGGACCAAGAAAAAACATCTTATGTTCCAAGGTTTTTATGGTTTTATTTTTTATACTTCTTCTTTTCCCTGGCTTTAATTTATTTTCTTCTCCCCGGCAGGAAGTCCGCGAGGGAAAAGAACCGGGCTATACTTTAACTCCCGTTCCTTTCCTTAATGTCCAGATTTTTGACCAGTTCTGGTCCCGCCGCCTGGAAACTAATCGCAAGGTAACCGTCCCCCATTGCCTCGACCAGTGTGAAAAAACCGGCCGGATTGAAAATTTTGAAATTGCGGCCAGGATGAAGACGGGCAAGTTCAAAACCCAGTATCCCTTTGATGATTCTGATGTTTTTAAAGCCCTGGAGGCTGTAGGCTATGTCCTGAGTCGTTTTCGTGACCCGGAACTCGAAAAGAGAGCCGATGAAATTATCGCTAAAATTGCAGCGGCCCAGGAGCCCGATGGTTATCTTTATACGGCCAGAACAATCGATCCACTCAATCCGCCTGTGCGCTGGGTTGGTCCGGAAAGATGGTCAAATCTTTCGATGAGCCATGAACTTTATAACGTCGGTCATCTTTATGAGGCGGCCGTGGCTTATTATTTGGCCACTGGAAAGAAAAATTTGCTGGATGTGGCCCTGAAAAATGCTGAGCTTCTTCTTTCGGTCTTTGGTCCGGGGAAAAGACGGGATGTTCCGGGCCATCAGGAAGTAGAGATAGGTCTGGTAAAACTTTATCTTTTGACCAGGGATAAAAGATATCTGGATCTGGCCAAATTTTTCCTTGATGAAAGGGGCCGCCCTGATGGCCATAAACTTTATGGAACTTACTCTCAGGACCACAAGCCAGTGGTGGAGCAAACCGAGGCTGTGGGCCACGCTGTCCGGGCCCAGTATATGTACACCGCCATGGCTGATGTGGCTGCCTATACGGGTGAAGCTGCCTATTTAAAAGCTCTGGATGCTATCTGGAATGACGTTATCAGGGGAAAAGTTTATGTGACAGGCGGGATTGGCGCCGCCGGCGGAATTGAGGGTTTCGGGCCAGCCTATGAATTACCCAATGCCACGGCCTACTGCGAAACTTGTGCTTCCATTGCCCATATCCTGTGGAATTATCGTCTTTTCCTCCATTATGGGGATGCTCGCTATATCGACGCTCTGGAAAGAACGCTTTATAATGCCTTTCTCTCCGGAATCGGCCTCAGCGGCAATCTTTTCTTCTATCCTAATCCCCTTGAATCCTTTGGTCAGCATACCCGAAGTCCGTGGTTTGGTTGCGCTTGCTGTCCACCCAATGTGGCCAGGCTGATGCCGCAAATACCTGGCATGATTTATTCCCTGGGAAAAGATAACAGTCTCTTTGTTAATCTTTTTGCTGCCAGCAGCACCGATGTCTCCCTGGCCGGAACAAAAGTCACAGTTCGTCAGGAAACCAATTATCCCTGGGAAGGCAAAGTAAGGATAATTGTTGTCCCTGCTAAGGAAACAAGTTTTACGCTTAAGGTCAGAGTCCCGGGCTGGGCTCAGGGCAGGCCTGTTCCCAGCGACCTTTATACCTATTTAAATCCTGAAAAAACTCAGGCTTCATTCAAATTAAACGGAAGAAATATCTCGCCCGATCTGGATAAGGGCTATGCTGTTTTTAATCGTCAGTGGAAGGTGGGTGACACCCTGGAGATTGACTTTCCCATGCCGGTGAGAAGAGTCTTGAGCCATCCGGCTGTTAAAACCAATACAGGTAAGGTGGCTTTAGAGAGAGGGCCTATTGTTTATTGTGCCGAATGGCCTGACAATGGTGGGGCCGTAAGCAATCTGGTCCTCGATGACCGGGCACCTCTCACCGCTGAATGGCGGGCTGACCTTCTGGGTGGCTTGATGGTAATAAAAGGTGAAGTAACTGCTCTTAAACAGGGCGAAAAGGAAGGCGAAATCATCAGGGAAAAGAAAACCCTGGTGGCCATTCCTTATTATGCCTGGGCTCATCGAGGACCTGGAGAAATGATGGTCTGGCTGGCCCGCGAAGAAAAAAAGGCCAGGCCTTTTCCCCAGCCGACCATCGCTTCAACGAGCAAGGTTTCGGCTTCTGGCAACCATCCAGCCCGCGGCGTTAATGACCAGTGGGAACCAGAAGCCTCCAATGATCGCTCCCATCCCTATCTTCACTGGTGGCCAAGAAAAGGGACCAGGGAATGGGTCCAGTATGATTTTGAAAAACCGGCCACTGTCTCCGTTGTCGAGGTCTACTGGTTTGATGATTCAGGCGAAGGCGAATGTCGTGTGCCTCAAAGCTGGCAGGTTCTCTACCGAGAAGGTGACCAGTGGAAACCGGTGGAAAATCTTACTCCCTATCCTGTAGCCAAAGATACTTATTGCCGGGTGGAATTCAAGCCGGTAACAACCACGGGTCTTCGCCTTGAAATCCAGGCCCAGAAAGATTTTGCTGCTGGCGTGCTGGAATGGAAGGTCCGCTAATTCTGGCTGAGAAATAGAGCTTCTGGTTCTGCCTCCTGAAAATAAATAATTTTTTAAGAGGTGGCCTGTTCGAGTTTTTTCATGATGGAGAAAATGAAGGCAGCTGAAAGCAGACAGCAGACGACAAAGATTCCCCAGACGAGCCAGAGTTCAGTTCTTTCCCAGAGATAACTGCCGACGAAGAGAAGTTTGCTGCCCACGGCTGTCGCCAGCAACCAGCCTCCCTGCATCAGACCCTGGAACCTTTCAGGCGCTACTTTGGAAACAAAGGAAAGACCCATCGGGCTCAGGAAAAGCTCAGCGATCGTAATAATTAAATAGCTGCTTATCAGCCAGTAAGGCGAAACTCTTGTCCATTCTGTCAGACCCTGCGAAGCGATAGTTTTTGGTGAGACCAGGTTGATTGAACCCAGGAGCATAATCAAAAAGCCAATAGCAGCTAGAATCATGCCCAGGCCAATCTTTCTGGGGGTGGATGGCTCCTTACCCTTGTTTCTTAACCAGGTAAAAATGCTCATGATGGGGAAGGTAAAGACAACGATGAACAGGGGGTTGAAAGACTGGAAAATTTCAGGAGCGATAGGATTAAGGTCATTATAGCTATGAACAAAATAATAGGTTAAAGCTCCAGCCCCGGCGAAGACGACCAGACTGATAATTTTCTCCAGCGGCTTTTTACGGGTGAAAAAGAGGATGAGACCAGCGCAGGAAGCGATAAAGGCCAGAATTGATTTCAGATTAAAAAAGATATTGGTAAATCGGTCGACTTCTTTAACGGTGTAGTCGCGGGCAAAAAAGGTCTGAGTCAGAGCATTCTGGTGGAAAGACATCCAGAAAAAAATTACCACCGCAAAAACCAGGATGAGGGCAACGACGCGCGGTTTTTCTTCCCGGGTGGAGACGCGAACTATAATCGAAACGAATCCAACAAAAAGACCAAGGGCGAGACCCAGAGCAAAATCGTTCATAAGGAAGCGGAAAAGGAGAGCTGTTGCCAGCATAAGAACAAGAGCAATTATGATTGCGCCTACACTCTTGATAGAGACCGCAGCCGGTTTCTGAGCGGGCTCAACTTTCTTTCGTTCTTTAGCTGGCAGATATTTATTGAACAGAACGAAAACCAGGAGGGAGACAATCATAGCTCCACCGGCAATACCGAAGGCGTAGTTATAGCCCCGGGAAAAGGCATCCAGATAAGCCTGAGCAAAGGTAGTCAGTTGTTCGGCGCCTGTAACGATTTTGCCTGAAACCTTGCTGGCCAGATTTTCAAAATGGCTGATGGCCTGGGGCTCAGTTAACCGGCCCTGCAGGAAGGCATGGCAGAGAGCGGGCAGGCTTCCATCATGAAGAAAACCCTGAGATTTAAGGAACCAGTTCCTCATGGCTGTAGCTGCATAAGGAGCGAAGAAAGCGCCAATATTAATGCCCATATAAAAGAGCATGTAGGCGGCGTCTCTGACCTTAGCATACTGAGGATTGTCATACATCTGGCCGACAACGGCCTGAAGATTGCCCTTGAAAAGGCCGTTGCCAAAGGCAATGGTAAAGAGGCCGGCCAGAACCAGGGCCAAAGGCATTCCAGGAATGGCCATGAGGATATAGCCTGCCAGCATAACAACAAGGCCGGCGCCAATGACCAGCTTATATTTACCGGTCCAGTCAGCCAGAAACCCGCCGAAAAGGGCCAGGGCGTAAATGGCAAAATAAAACCAGCTGTAGTAATTACCGGCGCTTTCAGCTGAAAGTCCATATCTGGCCTGGAGAAAGAGGACGAGAATGGCCATCATGGTATAAAAGCCAAAGCGTTCGCCCATATTGGAAAAAAAGGCGACAATCAATCCCTTGGGATGTCCTTTAAACATGCTCCTTCCTCCCTGAGAGGATGATGCGCCGCCGATTATATCAAACCTGAAGGCGAGTTAAAACCGGGAAGGGACTTATTGCCTTAACTCAAATTGTTTTTAGAAAACTTTTAATTATTCGATTTCTGAAGTTTATTTATGCCAGCGTTTATCACGATGAAATTTCTAAGTAAAACGGAATCAGCAAAGGATCGAAATTTTCAAAAATTACTTAATATGGGCTGTCTTTTAGAAAAGGTAATTTTATTTAAGGACGGAGCGACGAAAAACACTTAAGGAAAAGATAAAAGCCCCAAAGCCAAGGCAAGTCATGATGAGAATATCAGACCAGAGATAGATGGGTCCATGGCCTTTGAGGAAGATCTCCCGGATAATAGCAATTAAATAGCGCAGGGGATTTATGGCTGTCAGCCAGCGAAAAGCGGGAGGAATGTTTTCCAGTGGGGTAAGAAGGCCTGAGAGCATGAGAAAAAGAAGCATCGTGAACCAGCAGAAGAAAAGGGCTTGCTGCTGGCTCTGGCTAAGAAGGGAGATGAGGAAGCCGATTGAGATAATGGAAAAGAGAAAAGCTGCGGCGGCTAAATAAAGATAGGCTAGATTACCGCGTGGCTCAATGCCAAAGATAACTCTAACCACGATTATACCCAGGGTCATTTCCATGAGGCCTATGGCTGCCATCGGTAAAGTCTTGCCGAGAAAAATCTCAAAGGGGGTCAGTTTTGAAATCAAAAGAATGTCTAGGGTCTGCTGTTCCTTTTCGCGAACCAGACCGATCCCAGTTAAAAGAAGGGTAATAATGGTCAAAAGCAGAGCCACGATGGCCGGCCCCATGGTGTAGAGGCTATTAAGGGCAGGATTAAAGCGAATGACAGTTCTTGGTCTGAAAGGAATAGCCTTTCCTTCTCGATAAAGGTGGGTGGCGACATATTGACCAAAAAGACCATAGAAATAGCCAGCTGCAATCATGGCTGAATTAGCATCGCTGCCATCAAGAAGAATCTGGACCTCGGGAAACTTCAGAGAAAAATTATCATTGGCTTTATTTTTTCTATCCTGAAAAACTATCAGGGCTTTGCTCTTGCCCTCTTTAAATATCTCTTCAGCCTCAAGTGGCCGCAGAGAAATAAACCGAATTTTAAAGAGAGGGGAAGAGGCCAGACGATTGATTAAACGCTGGCTTTCTATGGATCGAGACAGGTTTATTATCCCCACTGGCAGGTTCGTCACATCAGGGCGGACAACATAGCCGAGGATGATGGTTTGCAGGATGGGCGCAATGAAAAGCAGCACGACCATTTCCTTCTGGCGGAAAATTTCCCGCCATTCTTTGCGAAAAAGAAAGAGGAATCTCAAGATTTAGCCCTCCTCAGGGATTGGAATTTGCGAGTAGCTAAGGCTAAAAGAAAGAAACTCATCAGAATTAGGATAAGAGCATCAAAAAGAAAATGATGGAGGGAAGCTCCTTTCAGGGCAATGGCCCTGAGAATTCGCAGGAAATAGGTGGCTGGAATAAGATAAGACAGGGCGTGCAGAGTCGGCGAAAGCGATTCGAGCGGAAAAATAAAACCAGAAAGAAATAATGAAGGCAGGATAGTCCCGAGAAGAGTGACCAGCATGGCCACCTTTTGAGAAGAAGAGACGGTCGAAATGAGGAGGCCGAGGGATAGGCCGACAGTTAGATAAATTAAAATTGAAAGGAAAAGAAGCAAGGGCGAGCCCCGAATGTGAAAATTAAAAAAGAAGTGAGCAAAAAGAAAGATACTCAAACTAACGAGCAGAGCAATGATTAAATAGGGAAAGGTTTTACCTGAAATAATTTCCCATGAGCGAAGTGGCGAAATGAAAAGAAGGTCAATGGAGCCAGTTTCTTTTTCTCGCGTGAGACTTAAGGAAGTAAGCATGGCCGAGATCATGAGCATTAAAGCCGCAACGAGTCCAGGAATAATGAATGGGGTGCTGGCTATTTCCGGATTGAAGAACATTTTGATTTCAGGTTCAAAAGGTGGCTGGAGACGATGAGTTCGAAAGAAAAAATTATAAAAAATTCTTTCATTGTATTGATAAATGCGATTAGCTACGTTGGCGTCACTACCATCAATAACGACAGCCACCTGAGCAGGCTGATTGGAGTTTAACTTACGGGAAAAACCGGGAGGTATAACTAAATACTGTTTTATTTTCCCTTGGTGAAGCCATTTTTCTCCCAGTTCAAAATAATCCGCAGCTTCTGTTAATCCTTTCTTAGCTTTCGAGTTGACTCTATCTTGACTGAAGATGTTTGATTCTGCCGAATTGCTTTCTATTATTTTCTTTCCATTTATCATTGCCTCTGCCTTTTTTCCCTCAGCCTCATTTCCATTTTCATTGCCATATGTTTCGTCTTTTAGCTTGATAGAACTCCCTTGATTGATGTTATCTTTCTGGTGGCTAGTCCCTTGGCTGAGAAAATAAATAGAGTAAACGGGAGAGGCGGCCAGGCGACTGGCCAGTTCCCGGGAAGGAAGCGAACGGTCGAGGTCGATGATCAGAGTTTCAATTTTTTTCAGATCAAAGGAAAGAACATGACCAAAAATAAAAATCATAACCAATGGGAGAACAAAGATAATGACCAGGCTTCGAGGGTCCCGCCACATGTGAAGAAATTCCTTTTTAATGACCGCCTTAAGACGAACCATGCTGGCTATTTTTCCCTTTCGTTTTACTCTGGTTATTTCCACCTCGTTTCATTTAGGTTTTGACTCATTCAGTCATAAAAAATCATTTTATTTATTCACTTTGAACATAAAATAGGCTTAATTATTGCATCCATTTTTATGCCGAAACCATTTTTTTGAAGAAATCTTCCAGGCTGGTCACCTGCTCCTGTCGATAAAGAAAGGACAGCTCCCCTTGAAATCTGATTTTCCCCTGATGAATGATGATGACCCGGTCAGCGTATTCAGCTTCGTCCAGATTATGAGTAGAAACAAGAAGAGTTTTTCCCTGTCTTTTGAGGTCATAAATTTTCATCCAGAAGTCGCGCCTCCTCTCCGGCGAAACACCGGATGTGGGCTCATCAAGGAAAATTATTTCTGGATCCTGGAGCTGGGCAGCAAACAGGGCTACTTCCTGCCTGATTCCAGGTGGTAGAACCTGTGTAGCTTGATTTAAATATATCGGGGAAATAATTGCCGCGAGCTCCTCCATTTTCGCTTTTAACTTCGGGCGAGAGAGGCCAACAATCCCGCCGAAAAATTCGATGTTCTCAGCCACAGTGAGTAGTGGATAAAGCGAAAAGCGCTGGGACATGTACCCAATATAGTTCTTTATTTGGGACATATTTTTCTCCACATCATAGCCGAGGATAAAAGCCTGACCGAAGGAAGGCCGGAGAAGCCCCGTTAGCATTTTGATGGTTGTGGTTTTACCGGCGCCATTTGGACCAAGGAAGGCGACAACTTCGCCGCTCCGGATAGAAAAATTAATGCGGTCAACGGCCACAAAAGAACCGAAGTAGCGGGTAAGTTCGCGGACCTCAATCGCAGTGGGAAGTTCATTGACCTTTTTTTGATCGAAAGAGGAGATTCTGGATTCGCAGATTAATTTTTTTCCCTTTGAGTCCAAATGAAGTTTTTTCGCTATTTTCTCTATCATTCTCCTTTCTTTTTCTCCTCGCTCAATCTTTCATAATAAAAATAAATGTCTTCGAGCCTTGGCTGCTCCGGTTTTAATCTGGGAAGCTTCCTTTGCCAGCGTGTTTCTTCGCCTTTGCTGACAAAGAGTTTGAGAGAGCGACCCCGGAGGATTAAGTTTTCAGAACCGAAAATTTGGCGCAGTTCCAGATAAGCTTCAAAAATATTGGCTTCCGGTTCGAAGGAGAAAATGCTATAGGGGAATTGCTTTTTCAGCTCAAAAGGAGAACCTTGGGCGATGACTCTTCCCCGGCGGAAAAAGATGATTTCATCTCCCTTTTCAGCTTCGTCGAGATAAGGAGTAGTTAGAATGATAATCCGGCCTTCATCTTTAAGTTCTTTGAGCCAGGCAAAAAATTCAAGGCGGCTGGTTGGGTCAATTCCGGTCGTGGGCTCGTCGAGAAAGAGAATTTGGGGCGAGGAAAGGAGGGCTGCAGCCAGGGCAAGCTTTTGTTTCATGCCGCCTGAAAGATGGGCGGCCAGACGGCGACGGAAAGGTTCAAGGCCAGTTCGCTCGAGCAACTGGTTTTTCAGCTCATCTTTTCTTTCCTTCGGAACCATCTGGACAGAGGCATAAAAATCAAGATTTTCATCAACTGTTAAATCAGGATAGAGGGAGAAGCGTTCGCTCAAATAGGCGGAAATGCCTCTGATGGGCTCAAAAGTCTTTTCTATTAACTGGCCTTCTAGATAGATCTGGCCAGAATCAGGCTGGACAAGGCCAAGGAGACATTTTAGAAGCGTGGATTTGCCGCTGCCATCAGGACCGGCAATTATGTTCAGACTGGCTCGGGAAAAAGCCAGAGAGATATTCTTTAGGACCTGAATAGGACCAAAGGTTTTGGTCAGATTTTTTATTTCAAGAAAAGCTGAATTAACCCGGGTTTCATTCATTTCCATTTAAAAAAGACGACCTGAAAGTATAAATTTCAGGAAATCAGAATCCGTCTCTCTTATCCTGAGATCAAGCCTAAAAAAATAGCCAGCCCTCTTCTCAGCAATTTTTAATAAGTTTAGGCTCATTTTTTGATTCAGTATTTTAATTTTCAGGTTTAATTACGATGGTTACAGGCATCCCCAGCTTAAGGATACCTTCTTCATCCTTAACCCTTATTTTAACTTGATAAAGCAAGGCCTTTCTTTCTTTTTCAGAAATAATATATTTGGGGGAGAACTCGGCTTCGCGGCTGATATAGAAAATCTTGCCTGGCAATTCACCGGCGTAGCCATCAACCAGAACGGCCACTTCCTGGTCAGGTTTAAGACGGCCGAGCTCTTTTTCCTCCAGAAAGGTTTCGACAAAAAGCGAATCCTGAATCAAAATTCTAGCCAGAGTTTTTCCAGGAAGAACTGTTTCGCCGGCCGTGACTAAAGATTCGAGGATCTGGCCATCGACTGGAACTTCAATCGTATAATCCTGAAGCTCAAATTCCAGCTGCTCACGCTGATTTTGAATAGTTAGTTGTTGCCAACGCAGGCTTTCAAGGGAAAATTGATTTATTTCAAGTTCAGCCTCAATCTGTTCAAGCTGCAGCTGAGCTCGCTCGAGTTCATCGCCGGTTACGGCCTTAGTTTCGGTTAATTTCTTCAAGCGCTTAACCTGTTCCTGCCAGTAATTAAGATTTCTTTTAAGCAGTTCAATCTGCCGTCCAATCTTGCTTCGATTGATTTGAAGCTCGCGCTCAGCAATAGCCAGGCCTTCGATTTTTTTAGTGATGCGGGCTGAATCAATTCGAGCGGCCACCTGCCCTTTCGAAACCTTCTCTCCCTCGCGAAGATTATATTCAAGGATCCGTCCACTGACGAGAGAGGTTATAAGGCCCGTTTCACCATCAACGACACCCGCCGCTTTAATAAAGGCAGATTCAGTCCGACAGATTGACAAAAGCCCCAGGGAAATTAAGAAGATAAAAAAAAGTTTACACGAAAAAGAAAATTTCGGGGGGAAAAGGTCAGGCCATCGAGAACTTAACTGATGAGGTTTATGATGGAAGCGAAGAATTCTGATATTTTGACTGAGCTGAGTTTTTCTCCTTAAAGCTATTTTTCTTTCTGCCTTATCTTTTAGGCTAATTCTCATCATCCCTGCCCCTTTTCATTTAATTTCATTCGCTTTTTTATATTTCCTTTTTAATTTTTCTTCCTGTTTTGGACCTCTCGATTTTTATTCTCCTTAATTTAAAAATTTCGGGCAAAGGCTTTTCAAAGCTTTTCCTCATTGCGAGCCAGGAGGGAGTTAATTCTAACCTTAATTTCTTCTATTAAAATTAAAACTTCTTGCCTGGCCCATCTATTTTGCTCAAGAGTCTGGAGAGAAGCAAGATAATCGAGATGCGGGAGTAAATTTGCCTGAGCCAGCGCCTCCTTTATTTTCACTTCTTCTTCTGCCAGACGGAGGATATCATTTAAGTGATTGAGTTTTTTAGCCAGAATATCCTTCTGCTCGAAGAGTTTTTTAAGTTCCTGTTTTATTTGGGCGGCAAAATCTTCTCTTTCATTGATTATTTTTCGTTCCTCCAAGCTGAGTTTCTCGATGTCAGTTCGGCCCTGATGCCAGTCAAAGAGCTGGAATTGAATTGCCAGGCCCACGGTGGCATAAAGGGACCAGTCTTTTTTGAAAAAGTTGAGACCGGGTCGACCATAATGGATTTCGGCGAGGGCGGCAATCTGCGGGAAATTGTTCGCCTGAACTATCCTTTTTTGTAGTTCGATTTGATTAAGTTTTTCCTGATAAATTTTAAACTGGGGATGATTGTGCTCAAAATAGGCGATAGCTTCTTCGAGGCTGAGGCCAGGTTCATGAAAATCCTCTTCAACTTCCTCAGGCCAGTGGTCACAGAGACGCTGAAATTCAAATCTAATGGCCGCCAAAGTCTGATCTAAATCCAGAAGAGAGGTGGCTACTTCTTCCATTTTCATTCTGGTCTCTAGGACGTTGAGACGGTTGGTGAGCTCAGCCTCAGCCAGGCTGGCTATTTTCTGCTCATGAAGATGGAGCTGTTCCCTCAAAGCTAAAAGGGAATTTTTTTTGGCCCGGAGACGATGATATTCAAAATAAAGCAGCTTGAGATGAGAAGCGATTTCATTGACAATCAGGTCACTCTGTCTGGAGGCGGCGAGTTCGGCCGAGCGGTAAAAGGAAACCCGAGCTGAAAGGCGACCTCCAGTAGAGATGGGCTGCGAGACAGCCAGACCAAAATCGAAATTGTGCTGGAGACCACCTTCAAGGCGAAAGCCAGAAGAGCCGGTTCCAGGAAAGATGCCCGGAAGTTCATAGAATATAGTCTGAGATTTATAAAGATAATTACCTGTTGTTTTCAGAGTGAAAAATTTTTGCCTGGAGATTTTTTCGGCTTCAAGTGAGAAGCTGTTAACATCAAGTTGAAGATTGTTTAATTTGAGGTTCTTGGCCAGAGCCTCAGTTATAGCTTGGGGGAGAGAAATTCGGGCCTGAGGGGCAGGCTGGGCTTGACCAGCAATTATTTCAGAGAGGGGGAGGTCGAAAGTGACAGTTTTTTTTGCGGGCTCAGCCAGAAGAAGGGATGGCGAAATAGAGATCAAAAAAAGACTCAGCGCTCGAATAGCTGAAGCTTTCTTCCGGGTTTTAAGAAAAATCAAGCCTTTCATTTTTTTCCCCTATTTTCGGCTTTTTTATTTTATTTCTTTCATCTGAAATAAATTTCGTTTATTAAATAGCCTTTCTGGTTTTTTCTTATTAATGTCAGGTTGAGCTATAGTCACCATACGGCCCATTTCCAATTTTAGATTTAATCTCAGCATCAAGTTCATTTTCCTCTTCATGTTTATTTTTATTTTTTATCATTTTTATCTTCATCTCTGTCTCTAACTCTATCCCTTTCTCTGTATCTATCTTTGTTTCTATTTCTGACTCTGTATGGCAATTTTATAAACGATCCTCTGCTTTAAGGCTTTATTTTCAAAAAAGAGCCTTTTTCTTTAAGCAGCCCGTGAAAGATTAGATCGACGACACTTTCCTTTCTTTGTTTCATAAAGACTTCTTCTTCCTCGTCTTTAAGGCCGAGTAAAATCTTAGCGATGGGACGGCCAATAAAATAAAAAAGATTGACTCCGGCGAGACTGACAGCAGTCTGCCTTGGATCAACCCTCCGGAATTTATTCTGGGAAATCCCCCTTTCGATCAACTCGAGAAGGGGGAGGGGCGAAAATTGGGGCGAGGTATTTTGTAGCGTTTCAATGGCCCATTTCAAGTCTTCTTCCTCATTTAAAAGAGAATAAAAAATTAGCCTAGCCCAGATAGGCTGACTGGAAACGATCTGGAAATGACGGCGAATTATCTGTTCAAGCTCAACTACCAGATTTACTCCTAGGGGACTTTTTTTAGACAGGGGACCAATTACTTTTTTAAAGATCTTGGTAAAAATATAGAGCAAGGCCTGACGAAAAAGATTCTCTTTATTTCCAAAATAATAATAGACCATAGCTTTATTTAGGCCTGTCCGGGCGGCGATTTCGTCCATAGTAGCCCCATGTTTCCCCTTAATCGCAAAAACATCAATCGCGGCTCGAATAATTTTTTCCCTTGATTTCATTCTTCTTCTTAAGAAATTTATTATTTATTTTCAAATTGTCCGCATTATAATCGCGGAGATTTAAAGATAAATTCAAAATTAACTAATTAGTTTAACTAAATCGTTAATCATTTATCATTTTTTTAGAAGATTGTCAAGTCTTTTTTGGCTCCTTCTGAAAATGCAGTTTTTCCAGGGCTTTTCTATCATGAAGATTTACATGAATATTTAGCCTTTTTCGGCCAGAAAAAGCTTTTTAATTGAAGAAAAAAAGAGCCCTTATAAAGCCCTGTCTCTGCCTCTTTAAGGGTTAGGACAAGGATAATTCTTCTTTCAGTTTTAACATACGTTTATGTCCCGTTTGAAATCTTACCGGAGCCTGCCGGAGGACCATAATCGAGCTCGGTGGCAGTGGCACCACAATCATCAAGAATTAAAGCGGTCTTTTCCTCGCCGCTATGAGTAAAGAGAAGTGGCCGGAAATCTTTCTAAGGACTTATTTTAAGATCTGCATATTTTTATGCGGATAAACCTGGAGAATTAAGGGTAACAAAAGCCCTTTAGTTAGACATGCGATAAGAATTTTTACAAGAAACATTATTCTTTCTCTCCGGATCTCACTCATATTCATCTAATTAAGTTTGGGGAAGATAAAATGGCCAGAGCTGAGCTGGCTATTAAGTGGCGTGAAATTTTTTTACCCTCAAAAAGGATGAAAAAGCGAAAATAATCAAAGGGCTCCTCTGTCATCAATCCTCTAGGGTAGCTGGCATAACCTCCGGAACGATGCAAAAAGATAAAATCAATTTAGAGGAGAATTAAGAGAAAAATAGAAAATTAAGCGAAAGGTTAAGGTTAAAGGACGAAAAAATTTTCTTTTCTATTAGAACGAAGTAATCAGGTCATAGGGCAAGGAAATGATTTTTTGATTTAATTTACAGCGGGATAAATTGATGTGAGGCAAAAATGACGGAGGAAAATTATTTCTCAGCTAAAACTTGATAAATTATATGTTCCTCGTTGGAGAAAACGGGAAGAAAAGTTATCCTGCCTGGAGATGACGCGGACGGGAAAGCTTCTGGCTGAAGGATGATTCTTCCATCCTCATCCTTTTGTGCCCCCAGATTTCTTTGTCGGTCAATCCAGATATAATTGACGTTATATTTCCAGAGGACGTCCAGATTATTTTCGGGTGCATTGAAAAAGCGATCGACATCAGCCAATCTCTCTCTGATTTTTCGTTGGGGCAGATGAAAGGGAAGATAAGAATGAATCGAGTTATCTAAGACCACCCTTCGACCGGCAAAATAGCAAATATAGCGCATATCAGAGGGGTGCAGGATTACAGCCTCTGGAAGTGCATTTTTCTCGACCCAGGAAGCGGCCTCAAGGAATGGGCGAGAGAAGAGACGAATCTCGGGCCTTGATAGACGTGATTGAAGATAAAAGAAGTTATTGGGCAGAGAGAGCAGACCGACCAGAGAAAGAACTATTATCTTTTTTGTCCTTTTCCCGGGAGTGATTCTCTCTTCAAGTTCTAAAAGAAAGAATATAGCCAGAACTATCAGGCCTAAATAATAAATATAAATATTTAGAAGGTTCCGGTTGAGTCGACCCAGATAAGGGGTGATGCCAAAAAAAGTGGCCATGGAGACAAGAAAGCAGGCCGAAAGGAAGCTTTGCGTGGGGACAGAGTGCAGCAAAGACCGGAAAGCTCGAGGCAGCCCGAATAGACTCAGACCAAATGTCCCGATGATAAATATGGCTACAGAAGCGGCGGCAATTAAATAAGCATTTAAATTATTTTCCCTCCCGGAAATGAGGCTCTGCCAGGTTGCCCACCATTTTTCCAGGCGTAATTCCCTCAGGACATGGATAATCCAGTCAACCGGACCTATCCTGAAATGATAGCCCATGGCCCCGCGGCCGCTCACAAGAGCAGTTGCGAGAAGAGGCAAAGAAAAAAGAGCGGTGATTAAAGTGATGGGTAAGGTTTTTTTATTTTTCTTGATTAAAAATTGAATTAAGGTGGCCAGGGCTAATCCGCCAGCTATGGGCACAAGAAGAAAGACCTTGAATTCAAAGATAGCAGCCAGAAAAAGGCCAGCCAGCCACAACCAGCTCTTATTTTTTTCTTTTTCATATAGATTCAGAGCTAAAAGCCCGGAAAAGAAAAGGGCTAAGCTAGGAAGAAGAGAGTTTAAACTTATCAGGTCATGGAAATAAAAATTGAAAAAAATATTGCCGGTGAAGGGAGCCCGGAAAATAGCTGAGAAAAGATAGGCCAGGCCGCCTGAACCAAAAAGAAGAAGAAAGCTGCCAAAAGTGGCCATGGTCCGGGTGCGGAGAAGGGAACGCAAAAAGAGGGATAAACTCAAAATGAAAAGGAAGGCAAAAAAGGTCAGACCAAGGCGGTGACTGAGATCGAAAACATCGAGCTGGCCATAACGATGGAAAAGCGAGAGGAAGAGGTCCATACCGTAGTGATAGCTGAGAAAGTTGCCGGAAGCAAAGGGCATTTGCGGGGGAAAGGAATGGGCCAATTCTCGAATACAGGCAATGCGCAGAAAACCGTCATAAAATCTCATGCGTAAAGCGAGCTCGCCCGAAGGAAGGATGAGACCATTATAAAAATTATCAGCCACAAGAATAGCGAGAAAAGATGCGAAAATTAAAATCAGACTCAATTTCCAGCTTAGAGAGGAGTCAAGGCTTAAGGTGGATGAAACAGGCGAGGAGGAGCGAAGAGTTGATTGCAGCCACCAGAGAAATCCAAGGCTGAGCCAGAGGAAAAATAGGAATTCGGCCTCGATGAGGCGACTGAATTTGGCCATGAGGATTGACGTAACCAGACCTGAAGCTAAGATCAGATTGAGAGATAAGGCTTTTTCAGCTTTAATCTTTAACCAGTCAAGAATCATTTTCCCGGGAAAGAAGACGAAAAGCAGCATCAGCAAGATAAAAACAGTGTATTCCCTTAATGAGATTCCAAAAGGAAAAAAGAGGAGGAAAAAAGATAAAAAGAGCAATGGAATTTTAAAATTTTTTGATATCCGGCTCAGAAGCAGACTCTTGAGTGGTAATTTCATTCTGATTTAACTATTTTTCTTCCTGAATTTTCTTCTGTCAACTTTCCGGGTGAATGGGTGATATCCGGGCGAGGGAATTATTTCTTGATTTTTTCCAGCTGAGCTTTGGCTGTCTGGATGGCCTTTTTGATTTCTTCATTTTCAGGCTGAAAAAGAAGAATTTTTTCCCAGATGGAAATAGCCTCTTTGAGGTTTCCTTCCCGGTATTGCCTGAGCCCCAGATTAGTCAGCTGCTGGCTGCAATTTTTTATTGATTTATCTATTTCTTCTAAAGATAAAGGAAAATGGGCAAGATAATTTTTATGATTTAATCCCAGAGTTTTAAGAATTGAATACAACCGGCCGGCTGTAGCCCAATCCTTCGTGGCCAGAGCCAGATTGGCCTGAGAATAAATGGCCTCGATTACCTGAGTCAGATAACTCCTTAAAATTTCCTCTTCGGGATATTCCTTAAGACCGGAGAGTAAGGAATTGATGGCTGCCTCATACTGACCGGCCTTCAGGGCCTTCTCGGCTTCGGCCTTTTGATTTCTGAGCTGGCATTCTTTTATTTCTGATTGGAGGTCAGTCTGCCGAAAAGAGAGATTTCTGGCCTCTTGACCGAGCTGCTGGCTATGTTTAAGAAGAAGCCGATAATAGTAAAGGGCAGAAAGATATTTTTCTTTCTTTTTCAGAGTATCAGCCTCTCTTTTCACCCTCTCCAGAGCTTCGAAATAATCAGATTTGATCTTATTTTCAGCGGGATTTTTTTCAAGAAAAGACTTATAGACCTCCAGGCCGTGCGAGTAGGCGCCGGAAGCCATAGCCTCTTCTGCCTCCGGCAGGGAGGAAAGCGAGGTTTTTATTTCAGGCGGCTGCTTAGCAGTTTGAGATTTTTCTGGATTTTCACTTCTTTCAGGTTTTTCTTTCTCTAAGGCGGGTTTCTTGAAAAGGGAACAACCAGAAGACAGGCAGATGAGGAGAAAAATAACTTCCAGCAGGGCCGTGATAGAACATACTTTTGTTCTCATCTTTAACTTTCAAATTTTTCGCCCCAGCGGGCTTCTTTCTGGTTTTTTTTAATCATTTTAATGAACAGGCTGGCCAGCTCTGGATGAAATTGTTTGCCCGCATTTTTTGCGATAACCTCAAGGGCTTCTTCCTGACTCAGAGCCTGACGGTAGGGTCTATCTGAAGTTATGGCATCGAAGGAATCGGCAAGGGCAATGATGGCGGCAGCGAGAGGAATTTCCTCGCCTCTCAGACGATCAGGGTAGCCATGGCCATTATACCATTCATGATGATGTCTGACTGCAGGTATATACTTATAAAGACAGGGGGCCTTGCTCAGAATTTCAGCCCCGTATTCTGGATGCTTCCTCATTTCCTGAATTTCCTCAGGCTCAAGCTGCCCTTTTTTGTGGAGGATGACATCAGGGATTCTAATTTTGCCCACATCATGGAAAAGACAGGCAATTTCTATCGTCTCAATTTCTTCAGGGGAAAGTCCAGCCTCTTTGGCCAGAGCCATGGCGAGCTGCGCTACCCGGGTTGAATGACCAAGAGTATAGGGATCCCGGGCTTCAATCGCGGCGGCCAGGATTTTTACCGTGGCCACATAGGCCTGTTCAATTTCCTGGGCGTAGGCAGCGAGTTTTTCTTTTTGGTCGCTGAGCAGGGCGGCCATTTCGTTGAAGCTGGCAGTCAGGTGACCAAGTTCATCCATGGAATATATTTTCAGGGACTGGGTTTTTCCCTGACGCTTCATTAACTCGACTCCCCGGGCCAGTTCTCTTACAGGTCGGGTCAGGCGATGAGAAAGGATAATACTTCCGGCTAAGGCGAAAGCCGTGATCAGGCTGTAAAGGAGCAAAATTTTTCTTTTAGCTTCGGCCTGAGCTGCCCGCAGAGAAGACCAGTCAACCTCAAGGAGGACCCGGCCCAGCTTTTCGCCCATAAACTCAACTGGATTTTCTATAACGAGGTTCCGATTCTGAAGTCCATTATTATTGTGGCGCAAAAGGTTATTTTTATCGCCCGATTCTTCTGGAGTCGAAGGCGATTCTAAAATTTTCTCTCCTATTTTTCCGAGTTCGCTGTGAACAATGATTTCGCCTTCATTGTCAACAATGGCAATGGACGTGATGTCCGGGTTGGCCGTTTTTATTCTGTAAACCATATTATCGAGGGCGAGAATATCCCTGGGAATCAGATGATGTCCAGCCACTGAAGCTATGCTGCGGCTGAGAGCTTCGGCTCGTCTGATAATGCTCGTAACTATTTGCTTTTTCATGATTTCGATAGTTATCAGGTAAGAACCGGAGAGGGTGATGAGAAGCAGGGTGAGGATATAGAGGGCAAATTTGGCGCTAATTTTTTGAAAAAAATAAGGCGGGAAAAGAAAGAAAAACCCCTTTTTTAAGCTGCCATTAACTTTCATTACCGGATTTGATTTTTAAACATAAATATTTCTTTGTCATCACCTATTAAAATGATTTTCGGGGTGATTTTGGAGCGAGCTAACTCACCCGCGGGGGTGAGGGACGAATTTAAAGCCCGAGGAGATAGGCTAATCTCTTGAAAAGAAATATATTGCGATTAAAGGAATCGAATCTCAAAAAAATCTTATAGGGAAATTGAAGTGAGAGATTAGATTTGGATAGAGGATAATGAGCCATAAACTCGACTATTATCTTCCAGCAATTATAAGCTATTACTTAAAATTCTGCCCTCAGTATCCTTTCTGTCAGGGAAAGTCAGAAAATACAGCCACTGTTTTAAAGCATATTGCTTTTATAACCACAGAAAAAAGTTTGTGTCACGTTTTTTGCCCATTTTTTGTCAATATCCCGCGTGGCTCGGGGAAGCGGAAAATATGGCCTGACTGAAAGAGATATATCCTGCTTATATGGGTTTAGAAAATGTTTGTGTCCCCATTTGGGGCTGGATTAGCCAACGGGGGGGAGAATCAGGCCTTCAGGTTCAAAGATGACCTTTCTTTCCCCTTCTTCCACCTGTCCGAGATGGAGCAGCTCATAGCCGGCTTTCTGGCCTATAGCGACGGTTCTATCGACTTCTTTCTCAGGTACGAAGATATAAAAGCCTATTCCCCAGTTAAAGGTGGTAAGACAATCAATGAGACTTACGCCGATTTCTCTCATGAAGAGAAAAAGAGGGGGTATTTCTTCCACCCATTTCTTGATCCGGTAAGTGAAGGGTCTTTTGCAATAGGCAATCTTACTGAGGCCACCTCCAGTGCCAGCTAAAAGAGAATGAATTTCCACGTTGTTTTCAAGCAGGGCTTCGACCAGAGCCACATAAGAGCGAGTGGGAATCAAGGCTTCTTCTCCCAGGGTTCGGCCATGGGGCAGCAAATGCAGAAATTTATCCTTGAGGGTCATGGCCTTCCTGATGACCAGAGAAATTCCATTGGCATGAATTCCGGAGGAGGTGACACCGATAATCTGATCCCCGGCCTGAAGTTTACTACCAGTAATCATCCTTTCTGGCGGCGCAATTATGCCCGTAACGCACCCAGAAAGGGAAGGGGCGCTTCTAACGGGGGGTTCAGCCCTGATCAGGTAACGAAGGGCAGGAGATTCGCCTGCCGGAAGGGCCATACCGCACATTTCGCAGGCTTTATAGAAGCTTTCAGCCAGATCGCGGCTTCTCTTCTCATCCAGGAACCAGTCGCTATCACCGGCCGCCACTTCATCCGTATAAATTACAGGCAGAGCCCCCTGACAGATAACGTCATTGGCAGCCATCAGGGCGGTATCGATGCCGATGCCTTCATAATAGGTCCGACCCGTACCGGCATGTTGATACATCCATTCAGCAATCCAGTTTTTATTACCTAAGCCCTCCTGAGTCTGGCACCAGAGATGGGGTTGCTCGCCGCGATAACTAAAAACGACGCCATGCAGGCCAAGGCTTTCCGGTTCAATGTAAACCCCTCTTTTGTTGGGAAAGGAAAGGGTGCGCCGGCCAGCCTCAATCATGGCCATTTTGAAGGGCTCAATCTTGGAGTAATCGACTCCAGATTGAGCATATTCTGATTTTGGTTTTTCCTCTCTCATTTCAGTCCTTTCTTTTTAATGGCAAATTGGCCCCTTAAGGGCGGATAGTTAAGTAACGGATATAATCTATAGCCTCCAGGACGCCGAAATCAATGGTCCTGGCTAAATTTTGGCTTTTAGGCCTTTTCAGGAAATTGGGCTTAAGACACGCTGGTTGAATCCTGATAGTGCAGAAAATCTTTTTCCGCCGTCTTTAAAAGATAGAAAAATCAGAGTTGGTTAATTCTGGACCCAAGCATCTATTAAGAGGATCTGTTAAAAAATTCAGTTGTCCAAAATTTGTCGTAGCCATATAATTTTGAGGGAACAATCCTTTAAATGAGGGAAAATGAGAAAGCTAATTTTGTTTTTAATTCTTGTTGTTCTGGCCTATGGCGCCTTCAATCTTTATATGAAAAGCACCAGCCCTGAAGTCAAAATAGTTCATGGCCTGGAAAAAGAATTTCACCGCTCTGTTGATAAATATTTCACGGCTCTAAGGCAGACGGCTGAACCAGGTCTGGTGGTTATTGCCGAGCCGGAGAAAGCTGAAAATGAGATAAGAGAAATCAGAACAAAGCTTCGGGAAATAATGGTAACCCTGACGGAAGAAAAGGCTATCAAAAGAGCCAGGAAGCTTGAAACTGAAATCCAGACATTCTGTGAAAAAAATGGGATAGACTGATTCTCAAAATTTAATTTCAGGCAGGTGCTAAAATTTGACTTTTGCCCTCAATAAAATTTTTTCGCTATCTCGTTAGATTTTTCGATAGAAGCTAGCAATCCAGATTTTAATCTCAAGACATGGAGATTAAACTTGATAATTTTGTCACTCTTTCAGGAAGGAAAATAAAGGGGTTGCCTCCAGAAAAAAATTAATTTATATTAATTTCGCTAAGAGGATAAGAGCGATGGGGGAATGACAACTCTTTTTAATAATTCTCTTTCTGGTAGCGGGGAGAAGTCCCTCTTTAAACAATTATTCAGAGAGCCCCGTTTTAAATTTTTCCGTTGTTTCCTGACTTCACTTTTTATTCATAGTTCCATTTTTGGTCTCCTTTTCCTGGCTACGGCTCGTCCCTCAGGAAAAGGGATTTCTTTCCAGCCTGCTAGGAGGATATCTGAATCCGAACTGAGTCTGAAAAAGGAAAAAGCCCTGATCAAAGCCCTGGAATTTTTCCAGAATAAAGCCGGTGGCAAGGCAACCAGGCTGGAGGAAAGGGAGGTGCAAAAACTCGAAGCTATTTTAAGCACTTTACGGGAGATGAATATTTCACCCGAAATTCTGACAGAGGAAGATTTAACCTCCTTTTATCAGGCCCTTCTTGGCCGTTTATTTTCAGGCGACTCCGGTTCTTACGAGCTGGAAAATAAGGACAGAGCCGGAGGTGAAATAATTCCCTTCCGGGAAAAATCGCTCAGGGAAATTCAAACTGACCGCGGTCTGGTCTTTATTCCCCCCTCTTCGCCCGGTGAGGCCTGGGGGGTTCTTCCGAAAGACCGATTCCAGACGCTACGCCGTTTGACTGAGATTAAACCTGTCGAGAAAAAATATGCCCTTCAGGGAAGCAATGTTTTAATTAAAAGCCCCTATGGCGTTGAGATTGTTCCCAGGGCTTATTTCTATAAAAAATCCCCCTATGAGGAAATTCTGGCCAGGGGAGCAAATCTTTTCTATTTTGTCAGAGGCTTTCCTTCACTTCCCCTGGAATTAGAAAACGACATGGCCTCGGGCTTTCTTTCGGCCTTTGAAGAGAAATCTTTCCCCTCCGAAATTTATTTTCAAAGCGGCATGGCTCCTTTAAGAATTTTATTTTTTGAAAATATTCAGAGCCCGGGTAAAAAACGAGTGGCTGAAGCTGAGAATAAATCGACCGGGAAAAATGAAGCTTATCTAAATGAGCTTATTAAAAATTGGCCAATAATTCTGGAGGAAATGGTTGGCCTTCCGGAAAAAGAGCAATTAGATATTTTCCTGGAGAAATATTTAAAAAATCTTGATTTGAATGATCCCCGGGTGGCTGACCTTACAGAAGACTTCCTGACCAGCAACCTCAATAATGTGATCATTCCCATCAACCATATTTCCGTGGCCTTCGATTACCTGGAGGAGCTTTATTTTAATAAGACCTTTGACCGGCCTATTCTCGATTTTCTCCGGCAGCATCTGAAAACCAGAGTAGGGATTCAATTCTTGCTTTATCTCGCCTCCCAGTATGCCTTTGAAAGGCGAGCCCTGAATTATCTGGAATTGGCCTATAAAGAAGCCAGGGAATTTCTCGCGAAGCGCTTTTTGCCGGCCGAGATTTATGATCAGATGGCCAAAAGCTTTATTGTGGTCTTGATTTATGAGGATGTTGTTGACGCAGCCAGGCGGCAGGGTTATCGCTCCATGAGCGAAATTGAGGAAGTTTATTTTAAGGCCGAAGCCAGTTGCTATCAGTATTTGATTGAATTAAATGAGGATTATCGTGACCGGGGCTGGTTTGAATTAGGTTGTTTATACTGGAATTCGGGCGACAAAGAAAAGGCCATCGATTGCTGGCAGTCTATCAGCCCTGATTTTCCCTCCAGGATATGGCAAGACATCGTGAAGACCCTCACGATATATAAAAATAAGGAGAAGGCCTATAATTATATTGATAAAATCCTGGGCGCCTCGAGCTATGAAAATTGTTTGAAGCTGCTTAACCGGCTCCTTAAAGCCGGCCGCTGGGAAAAGCGCTGGTCCCAGGCCGAGCTTCTTGAGTAAGAATCTTCGGCCAAAAGTGTGCTCATTTATCAGGCCTTTATTGACGATATTTCTTTTAAGCTCAAAAGAAAAATAAAAATCAATTCTGAAATGGAAATAGCTTTTTTCTCATTCTATCTTTTAAAAAGTGATCCAGTTTAGACTTTCTAAAGCCCCGCTCTTGCCCTTATAAGGAGAGTCGATCGAGGCTAAATAATATCGGATTATTAACAAGATAAAATTCCATAAGTCAACATACTTCTGAAGGGAGCTATTAACTAGTTGATTAAGCCAAGGTAAGTTTGAAATTTCACTCGCCTCGGTTCTCAAATTTTATCTTCCCGGAAATTTCAATTTTGTCCAGGCGAAAGAGGGCTGAATCTCCAGGACAAAAGCCGCGGATGGATAATTCTTCAGGTCTATCCATTAAAAATCGAAAGAGCCAAAAATATAGATGGAAAATAGACAGCGCCAGAAGCTTTTTGACTTGTTTTTACCTCTATGTTATAAGCCTTTCCCGATGGACAAAAGACCCCTCGTTATTCTCCGACGCTGTGAAAGTTATGACCCTGAGCTCATTTCGAATATTATTCGTCAGGGGATAGAGCAACTGGATTTGGTGGCCAGAATAAAAGGGAGAATAACCATTAAACCCAATGTCGTTATGGCTCATCCTGAAGTAGCCCCCTCAGCTTATACCCGTCCGGAATTCCTTGATGGCCTGCTGCGGGCAATTGAAAGTATGAGATTGGTTCGAGAGGGTTTGAGTTCAGAGCAAGGGAAGGAAACTGGTCGGGATTTTCTCATTTCCATTGCCGAAAAGTGCGGGGCAGGCTTACCCACAACCAGGATGTTTCGCCATGCCGGTTATTATCGCTTAAAAAGGGAACATGCGATTCGCCTGGTGGCCATTGAAGAAGCCCGAAAAAGAACCATCCGGCTCGAGAAAGGGGTAATTCATAAGAAAATAACCACGGCCAGAGAAATGGTTGAGCGCGATTTTTTCATTGCGGCCCCCAAGCTTAAAACCAATGTTCTTTCTCACGGATTGACGGCTGCCCTTAAACTCAACATGGGTCTTCTCTGTGACCGGGAACGGATGTGGAATCATAATTTTAATCTGGATGAAAAAATCGTGGATTTGCTGGAAGTGGGTTATCCTGATTTTATTGTCACCGATGCCATCGAAATTGCCTGCGGCGGGAATCAGCTTACCGAATGGGGTTTTCCTCTTGGTTTAATCATTATGGCCAAAGACCCCCTGGCCCACGATGTTGTCTGCAGTCATGTTTTGCATCTTAACCCTGAACAGATTGGTCATTTAAGGGCCGCGGCCAGAAGAGGCTATGGCTCATTGCGCCTGGAAGATGTTGAGCTCGGTGGTGATATCTCGCTCGAGGAAATTCGCGAGAAAACAAAAAATCTCGTTACAGGTTTTATTCGGGTGGAAGAAGCCCACAAGAATATCAGGGTTCTCAATGGCGAACCCTACTGTACTGGAGGCTGTCAGGGAGTCTTCCTTGACTGGCTCTATATGATTCGCGACCGCAAACCTGGACTCTGGGCAAGACTTCCTGCCTGGACAGTGGTTATCGGGAAATATCCAAGTTCGATTGAAGCTCGCCGCCTCCTGATTCTTGGGGATTGCACAGAGGTTCAGGGAAAAATCAGGGCCAGAAAAAAGCGACGTATTCGGGGCTGTCCGCCAAAACATAAGACACTGGTTTTATGGCTTTTGCTTAAAGCCGGTATAGTTAATCCCCTTTTTCGGCTTGACCTGATTCTTGATGCCTACTTCTTTCTTTTCCTTTCCTGGGTGAGGCGAGTTCTAAAAGGAAGATTATAAAAATAGAAAAATTAGAATGAAAAATGGGATCAATGGCCATGAAAAATTTAGATGGTCGGTTAATTATTGCCGGGGAAAGGGTTGAGACTCAGGAAAAAATTAAAGTAGAAAATCCGGCCACCCTGGAAATTCTGGGCGAAGTCTGTCTGGCCTCATCCCAGGATGGCCAGCGAGCTGTCGAGGCCGCCCGGGCGGCTTTTCATTCCTGGCGTTCCCTGGCTTTTAGACAAAAGCAGGAAATATTCAAGGCGGCTAAAGAGATATTATGGCGCCGGGCTGAGGAGATAGCCCGATTAATTACCCTAGAAAAAGGTTCCCCTCTCGTTGAATCTCTGGCCGTTGAGGTGCTGGGTATTCTGGAGACCCTGGATTATTATAGCCGGCATCAACCTGATTCTCTTCGGCCCCGGAAAGCCCTGGTTCATGTGCCCTTTTTTGCCCATAAGAAAAATCGTTTTCTTTTTCAGCCACTTGGCCCGACCCTGGTAATTTCCCCCTGGAATTTTCCCTTTTTACTTTCGGCCAGTGACGTTATCTCCGCCCTGGCGGCTGGGAACACCGTCATCCTTCGGCCTTCTACCTCGACGCCCTTCTGTGCTCTGGCCATAGGCGAAATTTTCCTCGAGGCCGGGCTTCCTCCCGGAGTTCTTAATGTTGTCCCCTGTCGCGTGACTCAGGCTGAGGAATTGATCCTCAATCCTTTAATTCAGTGCCTTCTTTTTACGGGAAGTGTGGCTACCGGCAAGAGAATTATGGAACTGGCCAGCCGCAACTTAACTTCCCTGGTTCTGGAACTTGGCGGTAAAGACCCTATGATTGTCCTGGAAGATGCTGATGTGGACATGGCGGCTCGAGGTGCTGTCTGGGCCGGCTTTATGAACACCGGACAGAGCTGCGCCTCTGTCGAGCGAATTTATGTGGCGGCCAAAATTGCTCCAGCATTTATAGAAAGAGTAGTGGCTTTAACTAAAGCCTTAAAATTAGGCAATCCCATCGAGCCAGAGGTGGATTTAGGACCCATGGAAAATTCGAGCCAGCGGAAAGTGGTAGAGGAACACGTTCAGGAGGCAGTAGCTAAAGGAGCTAAGGTTCTATGCGGTGGTAAAAAGTGGTCGGGATTACCTGGCTATTTTTATGAACCCACAGTTCTGATCAATGTTGACCATTCCATGAAAATCATGAAAGAAGAAACTTTTGGTCCTGTCCTCCCCATAATGACTTTTAATAATATTGAGGAAGCGATAGCTCTGGCTAATGATAGTCTTTATGGACTGACGGCTTCTGTCTGGACACGCAACCCGGAGAAAGCAGCCCGGGTGGCCGAGCAGCTTGAAGCCGGCACGGTCACCATCAATGACCATATGTTTAGCGCTACCGAGCCCAGGGCTATCTGGGGAGGTATCAAGCAGACGGGTATAGGCCGATCGCACGGTCCCTATGGTTTGCTCGAGCTGGTCAACATCAAATATGTTTCGGCTGATTTTAGCGGCAAGGAAGATAGAATCTGGTGGTATCCTTATTCTCTAAATAAATACGGGCTCCTGCAGGAATCGCTGAATCTCCTTCATGGTGACCGCTTTAAAGAAAAGGCCAGAGCGCTCTGTTCTCTTTCTTCTCGAATGAAGGCAATTCGAGCCGGCCTTCCTCTTTCCAGCCTGCTTCGCACTCTCTCCCGCCTCCTGCACTAAAAAATAAAAAAATCTATTATCATTGCAAATCTATCTTCATTGCGAAAAAGAGAAGCAAGATCATCGCCGGAAATTAGAAAGAGAACCAGGATGGAATGCTCTTCGAAAACTGGACAGCGAAATTACTTGCCAGACGGCCTGCATTAAATTCAGAGGAAAGGGATAACAAGGACAAAAAGAAAACGGGCGGAATCACCATGACGTAGTGGCGACAACATGTAAGCAACCTTAAAGTGTTTCACCCGCATGCTTTTTGAAGGCAATGAAAAAGTGGCAACCATGCATGGCAGCTTATAAGGCAAAGATGGAGACTCCTTTGGTCACAGGAAGGTAAAGCTGAGGACACCGGTCAAAATTTTAGGTTCTCCAGGCTTTTTTGTAGCTAAAGATGATAGATTTTTACGGCACTCAAAGTGGCTTGAATCCGGGCCAGTTCCTCATTGCGGAGGACGATTAGAGAAATATCCATAAGATGCCAATATATGCTTTAACGCGCTTTTAAGGAATTAGCTGCGGGTTCTCTACAGGCTATTGGAGATTGATAATTCTTCAGGTCTACACATAAAAAACCCGGAAGAGCCAGATTTTATTTTTCATGACGCTTCTTCTAACCAGAGGATTGGAACAGCTAAAACTTCGCGGAGCATGCTAAAGATAAATTAAGGCTTATTGGATTAGCGAGACCATATCGGATGAGCCGGCCCATGTCAGATCAGCAGGATTAATTAAATTTAGCTTATTGACATAGAATCCAAATTTGCTATAATTTTGTAGCAAAAATGGAAACTATCTCAAAAGTAGATGCCATCAAAATATTGCATCAAAAGAAAGTTACTTTTTTTGACGTCGCAGATGCCAGCAAAATCTTCGGGATAGAAAAAAGAAAAACCCTTTATGTCCTTTTGCAAAGGTTAGAGAAAGATGGCGTGATTAGAAGAATCGTCAATGGCAAATACCATTTTGCTCTGAAAGACTACCACGAATTTGAATTGGCCAATTTCCTTATTAATCCGTCTTATATTTCTTTAGAAAGCGCCCTTTCTTTTTACGGAATTCTTCCTCAATTTCCCTACACGATTACTTCCGCAACTCCCCTGAAAACCAAAACAATTAATTATCAAGACAAAGAATATGAATATTCTCATTTAGATAGTGGCTATTTCTGGGGCTTTATAAAAAAGGATAAATTTTTAATCGCCAGCCCTGAAAAGGCTCTTCTTGATGAGCTATATTTTATAGCTAAAAAGTTGAGAAATATCCATGTTCAGGATCTGAATCTTAAGGCAATTGATAGAAAAAAACTCTGTGAGTTATCAAAGAGATATAAATTTATTCCCCTTCATAATTTATTGACTAATTTAAAAATATGTTAGAAAAAGACATGGCTTTTCAATTAAGCAGTGAATTAAGAATTGATCTATTCACGATCTATCGCGAATATCTTCAGATTCTTTTTTTGAAATATTTCTACAGGCAAAAAGAGAGCCAGAAAATCTATTTTAAAGGAGGAACGGCCATAAGATTGTTATATGGTTCCTTTCGCTTTTCTGAAGACCTTGATTTCACCAGCGTTGTTAAGGAAAAAGAGCTGAAAGAACTCATCAATAAAAGCATCAAGGAGTTAAGCGTAGAAGTAGCCGGGGTTCGCTTTAAGAAGGTAGAGTCAATAGCCGATTCATTCTCAGGCAAAATTGTTCAGGAGCTTCCTGAATTCAAAATACCTGTGACCATAAGATTGGATTTTTCTTTAAGGGAAAAGCCAATTCTATCTGTCGATACTTCTTATCTTGAAACCATCTTTCCAGTTTCTCCCTATCCACTTATTTCTCACCTAAAAGCCGAAGAAATGTTGGCTGAAAAAATAAGGGCAATCCTAACTAGATGCCGTGGCCGAGATGTCTTTGACATCTGGTTTTTGCTTTCAAAGAAGGTAGCTGTTGACTGGAAACTGGTTAATAAAAAGATGGCTATCTATAAAAAGAAAGCCAATAAAGAAGATTTATTACGGGCACTAGAAGAGTTCCCTCAAGAGGAGATTAAAAGTGATTTGGCCAGATTTCTTCCTACGAGCCACCGCGGTTTAATCAAAGAAATAAAAAAGCTAGCCGTTGATAAAATAAAAAACTTATAAACAAGATAGATGAGATTTATGACCAGATTGAGGAAAATCTGGTTGAATGTTGAAATTTATTTTATTAAGCTAAATTTGGCCTATTGAGATCGAGGAGTAAATTCCTATGGCTGCCAAAGAAATTTGGATTACCATTCCGAGGCGTCGGCCTTTTAAAAATGTCTATCAATTGAAGATAACGCTACGTGGAATCAAGCCCCAGATATGGCGGCGAATTCTGGTTCCGGAGAGCTACACCTTTTATGATTTGCATGTGGCCATTCAGGACGCTATGGGCTGGGAGGATTACCATCTACACCGTTTTGAAATTAGAGGCGACAAAGCACCAGGAGGGCGGGTCATTATTGAGGCGCCATTTACTGAACCTGAGGAAGGGGAAGAAAAATTTATGAGCACCGAGGTGCCAATTTCCCTTTACCTTCAGAAGCCAGGGGACAAGGTTCTATATGTCTATGACTATGGGGATGACTGGTGGCATGATGTCGTTCTGGAAAAAATAGAACCAAGGAAGCCAAAGAAAAAATATCCATTGTGTTTAGATGGCGAGCGGGCTTGTCCGCCTGAAGATTGTGGTGGTGTCCCTGGCTATTATCGGTGTCTGAGAGCTTTCAGGAACAAAGATAATTCCGAGGGTCTTCTTAGCTGGCTCGGAGATTGGAATCCCGATAAATTTGACCCGGCTCAAGTAACATTTGAAAGCCCAAAAAAGCGCTTTGAAGCCGGCTTACGCTGATTAATTAGCCCGGAAGGTATTTTAATTAATTTTAAGGTTAGAACTGCAATTTTCATTTCCTAACAGGTTTTCCCGCAGTCGCAGGATCATCAATCATTTAAGATAGTATCCTTCGTCGAAAGCTTCCTTCTTCGCACCTTTTTGCCGTACCTTCATATAATCCTCTTAAACAAGCCTCTTTGAATCTCAAAGAATTGTGAATAACTCAAATTTTCTTTCTAAGGATCTTTTGCCAACGAATTTAAGTTAGTCATGATGATAACCAAAAGCGGGAGTTAAATTATTATACTCTATCTATCAGGAGAAAGAAAATATAAATAGATTATGATTAGATTCCGAGTTAAGAATCGAATGATCTAAAATTCAGCTTAAATCAATGACGGCTTTAATCACGCCATCTCGATAATTGGAGGCCAGATCAAAGGCTTTTTGGATATCTTTCAGAGGGAAATGGTGAGTGATGAGAGATTTCAGACGATTTTTCTGAGCTTTAAGAAAGGCCATGGCCTGAGGGAAAAAATTGTTCTGGCGCCTGACATTGAAGATGGTGATTTCTTTACGCCGCAAAATATGAGGATCAAAATAAATCTGATCCGTTTCCGGAATGCCAATAATAATTAACTGGCCGCCGGGCTTAAGGATGGAGACAGCCTGATGGAGCGCCTGCTGGTCGCCACAGCAATCAAAGGCCAGGTCAAATTCTTTCGAGCCAAAAATATCTTTAATTCTCTCTATATTTTCTGACGAATTAAGTGAAGAATCAGAGTCGGCCAGAGAACTTAATGCAGCCACAATTTCCTGGCGATCGGGATTCCCAACCCAGTTTGCGCCGAGGCGGCGAGCCTCGTCCAGACGGGCCTGAACCTTATCGGTGGCGACAATTTTTTTGGCTCCAGATAAGTGACAGTGGAGAATTAAGCCAAGGCCAATTGGTCCGCAACCAAAAATAGCGACCCTCTTTCCGGTTAAGCTGCCGGCCATTTGAGCGGCGTATAAGGCAATAGCCAGGGGTTCAACGAGCACACCCAGAGGAAATAAATCCTCTTCAATGATAAAACAATTTTTTTCAGGCAAGACCAGGTATTCCTGAAGGCAGCCTTCTTGCTGACCGGGACAGCCCAGGAACTTTAAATGCCGGCAGGTGTGCGGACGACCTGCGAGGCACTGGTCACAGCGGCCGCAGGTAATGGCCGGATCTATGACAATTTTATCTCCTGGTTTCAATTCCTTTACATCCGGGCCAACTTCCTGAATCAAAGCTATTGCCTCATGTCCGATGGTAAAAGGATAGGTGACAATCTGGTCGCCAATGCCTCCCTGGCGGAAATAATGTAGGTCTGAGCCGCAAATGCCCACCTGAACCATTTTTAAGAGAACTTCATCAGGCTGACGGATAACCGGTTCAGGAACGGCCTGAATGATGAAATTTCCTCTGGACGTTAGCTTGGCAGCGAGCATGGCCTCGATCTTATCTTTAAATATATTATTTTCAAAATTAATTTTCCTTATGACTTATCCTTAAACAGATAATTTATCATCTGCTCCAAGCTCAATTTCCTTATCAGGATAATTTATCAGATTTTCTGTAATTTGGGGAAGGCGAAAATCAGGTTTTTTCTGCGGGGCAAAAAATATGATGAGATGAAAAAACAAATTGAGAATAAAAAAGTGATCATACTTTTTGTCTGATTTCTGACTGCCAGATGATTCGTGGCGAGATGATTCGAAGAAAGATGTTTGTGCCAGATTTTTCTTTTAACCCGGGTCACAAAACTCTTTCCTGAAATGTGGCCAATTATTGAATTGATTTAAATTGATAAATTAAGGAACATTTTTTATTTTAGAGATACGAGACTGATCGCATGAATCCTCTTGATTCCAGAAAATTTAAGAATAAAGAAGAGCTGAGGAAAGCTGTCTGGGATTACATGGAGAAGAATAATCTCGTCACTTTTCCTCGTCCCTGTTTTGGCCGGATCCCGAATTTTGTGGGCGCAGAGAAAGCCACCTGGCATTTGAAAAACCTGAGGGAATGGCAGAAAGCCAGAGTAATTTTTTCGGCTCCTGACTCGGTTCTTCATCGGGCCAGATATGAAGCCTTGAAAGAAGGCAAAAGCCTTCTGGTAGCTGCACCGGGAATCTCCGGTTTTTACTGGCTAAAAGATATTCCAGGCAACGAAGCCTTCAGGGCTTCAACGATCAGGGGTTTCGCTCAATTTGGTGTTCCTGTCAGGATAAATTCGAGCCTGCCGAAGATTGACCTGTATCTTACGGGCGCTGTAGCCTGCGATAAAAGAGGGAATAGAATCGGGAAGGGTAGTGGTTTCGGCGATCGAGAAGATGATCTTCTTTCTGAAGCGGGCTTAATTGATGACAGGACGCCGCGCTTAGTCCTGGTCCATGAAATTCAGGTTTTTGAAGACCTTTCCTATCTTGCCGAGGAATGGGATAAAAAGATTACCATTATTGTTACACCTGAAGGTATTTACCGCATCTGAGCTGGCTTCTGAAATTTTCATTTTTTTATAATTTTACAGGCGTAGACACCGCCGGCAATGCTTCCTGGATGAGGCTGGAATTTAACCGTAATTTTGTTTTTGCCTCGGGTTAACTCAACTGGCAGCGGATACTCCACATCGAAGAAATCTCCGGGGAAATTAACGTTAATCCTCTGGCTGGCGATTTTTTCACCATCCACCAGAAGATCAAACTCGCGATTGAGGTCACTTCCCCAGTAGGTACAAATAAGAACCATGGGCCGGTCAGGTAAAACCCTGAGGTCATAGCTGAACCAGCCTTCGCTTCTGGCCTCACGATATTTCCGGCCTTCAATTTCTCCCGTGCGACTTCTTTCTTCCTGGAGGTTATGCTCCTTTTCTGAAGCTTCCTCACCGATGGCCACCTCATCCACAAGATGACGGGCTATTTCCCTTTCCTTCGCCTCCCTTTCTTTTTCTCTTTTAATTCTCATCTCCTCCGCTTTTTTCCAGCCGGCCTCATCATAGAAATGCCAGTAGATAGCGTAGCGTTTACCAAAAAGCTTATAGAAGGGAATAAGGGTGACATCCTCAGGGCGGCCTGCGCCCACAGTCCGAAAGGTTAAAGGCTCATCCTTAACAGGCTCCAACCAATCCTCCGGCCTTTCCATACTGGCCACCAAATCAGGGGCTCTAACCTTTTTGCCCCGGGCATGATAAGGACCATAGACATCTGTTTCTCTCAGGTCTTCTGTGGGTAGAACTCCCGCCAGAACAATCGGGCCATAGAGAATGGCGGCTATCTGGGGGTTATCCTGAATTGGCCAGAGATGAAAAGACATAGGTAAACGATATTCGATGCGGTCGCCATCCTTCCAGATTTCTTCCACCCGGATATAAGTTCCCGGAATAGCCATAATCAATTTCTTTTCGCCGTTGATAAAAAGTTCAGCTCCCTTAGTGGCCCAGTAGGGAACTCGAAGACGCAGGGCAAGGCGAGTGGGTTGTTTTAAATTTAAAATAATAGTTGTCTTCTCCTCTTCAGGAAATCTAGTTTCCTGGCGAAGACGAAGACCCCTTTCCGGCCAGACAAGTTCAGAGGCAATAAAAAGATTAATGTAGATTCCCTCTTGATCATGGAAATAGATTGCCTCAGCCGAACGGGGCGGGTTTTCAATACCGGTTCCGGTACAGCACCAGAAGGAATCAAAGGGGGTGGAGAATGTCTTATACCAGCCAGATTCCATGGGCACATAATACATGGTCATGCCGGTGGCTGGATCCTGCGTGGGCAGAATACCATTGAAAAGGGCTCTCTCATAATAATCAGCATAATAGGGATCAGGCTGGAGCATAAAAAGCTCTTTGGTCAGCTTAAGTAAATTATAGGTGCAGCAGGTTTCATGGGTGGCATTGCTCAGCTCGGTTGACATCTGACCAGGGTCTGTTCTCCAGGCTTCATAGTTACTTGTTCCGCCTGTAACATAGCAGCGATGATCCACCACCTGCCGCCAGAAAAATGTGGCCAGGTCATAATATTTTTTCTCCCCGGTATATTCATATTCTTTGACTGCCCCTATTACCTTAGGAATCTGGGTATTAACATGGAGCCCCTTGAGCTCATCACGGCCTCGGGCTAAGGGCTCGAAGAAAGCCTGATGGTCAAATTTCCGGGCCAGGGCGAGATAGTCCGGATTGCCGGTGGCGACATAGAGATTGGTCAGGACTTCATTCATGCCGCCAAATTCAGTTTCAAGCATCGCCTGTATTTGCTCCGGGGATAGCTTATCCAGCCTTGATTTAGCCCAGCTGGCCATCTTTTCCAGGATTCTCAGGGCCTGCCTGTTTCCTGTATAGCGATACATATCCAGCAGGCCAGCCATAATTTTATGTAAGGTGTACCAAGGAGCCCAGACCCTTTGCCTGGCTATTAACCGGTCGATAAATTCTTCAGGAAAAGCGCTGAGATATCCATTCCGGCCGAGGGCTTCCTGACAGCGGGCTAACTCGGTCACAATGTAATCAGCCTTTTTCTTCAGGTTTTCGTCTCCAGTCAGGGCAATCATCAGAGCACAGGCAGTTAAATAATGGCCAACAAAATGACCCCGGAGCTCTACCCCGGGGTCTTCCCAGCCCCCAAGCGGCTCGGCTTCAGAGGGCAGGCCAGCATTCAGACGGAAATTATGAAGAAGCCGGTCGGCCTCAAGCTCGTAAAGATATTTTCGATCTCTCTCTATCATTTCAAGGAAAGGACCTTCGAGGATTTTAATCTGATGAAGAGGAAAAGGATGGACAGCCAAGGAGACAGCCGGCTTAACTTTTTCCCTCATCAGCAATTCTTTCTTCTTGCAGCAGGGAAAGAAGACGAGGCTGATGAGAAGAAAGAAAAGGGAATAACGAAGAAGCCTAATTTTATTCTGGTTTTTCAAGGAGCTACCTCCTTCAAAATTCCATTGTGTCTTATATTTAATATTTTTTCAGCCAAAAGCAACATGGTTGAGATGGAATTTAATGCCAAGAAAATTCCATCTTCAGATAGGGAGCAGATTAAAAGAGAAAAGATCGGGAAATTTATTAACTACAATAATATCAGCTCCGGTAATAGTCGATATTTTCGCGGGTAACAATATCGAGCTGCATGATTATTTTTTTCTCCACCGGTTCCTGCAAGACAACGTGGCGATAGAGATTAATGATTCCCTCGTAGCCCTGTTTCTCTGATTGCTGGCTGATCAGGAAATCAATTACACCTTCTTTAAGCAAGCGGACATTGTTTTCAATGACGTCATAACCGACAATTCTAATTCTTCGCCCGGGATCCAGATTCAGGCTCTTGACAGCCTCAGCTATTTTATGGGTGCTGGCATTGGTCACAAAGATGCCTTTAAGGTCAGGGTGCTCAGCCAGAATTTTTCTTATCAGGCGATCGCAGCCTTCCTTCTCAATATTGCCGTGCATTTCATAAACAAAGACAGGTACACAGGGAAAATTGCGGAAGTAGACCAGAAAGCCATTGACTCTTTCTTCAATATGATAATCCTCGGGCATGACTTTGATGACAGCCACCGAGGAGCAGGGTGGTATTAAAAGATTCATTAATTTTCCCGAAAGAAGACCGCTTTGAAAACTATCCTGACCGATGTAGGCAAGGTAATTAGCCCCAGGTATAAATGAATCGAAGAAAATATAGGGAACTGAAGCCGGTATTTCCTGAACGAATTTATCGAAAACTCTGGAAAGGACCGGAGCAATCAGCAGCCCATCAAGACTGGAGCTAAGAACTTCTTCTGCGACCACGGGAAAGGTTCCCTGCGAATACTTATCATAGAAAAAATATTTTAATTCAATTTTATGTCCTGAAAGGTCTTCCATGGCCCGATTGATTCCCCTTAGCGGTAAACCCCAATAGCCACTATCCTGGGAGGGCAAAGGCATAAGAACGCCGAAGGTGAAAGTCCGGCCGAGTTTTAAATTTTTGGCGAACATATTGGGACGATAGCCCAGCTCTTCAATTATCCTTTTAACTTTTTCCTCGGTGGCTGGGGAAACACGGCCTCTTTTATGTAGCACGCGGTCAACCGTGCCGATAGAAACTCCAGCCCTTCTGGCAATATCTTTTATGGTCGTTATTTTTTTCCTCCTCCAAATCAAATATTAATTATGATTAAAAATATAGAGGCATTTTCTTTTTGTCAACCCGAGAAGACTTTTAATTAAAGCCCAGCTTAGTTTACAATCTTTTTGTCTTCGTTTATTTAGATTTGGCGCTTCTTTTAACTGAGAAACTCCTCTCTTCAAAGAAAGGAAAGGCCTGCTGATTCTTTTTTAGCGCATCTTAAAGAAAGGCCAGGAATAAATTGCCCTCAATGTGAGAATAAATTTAAACCCGCCTGAAATTATATGCTTTCCTTGTTTCAAATGAGATCTAGCCTCCACGAGCCTGATGAATAATCGCTCTTTAGCCAAAGAGCTTTAAAAATAACTTGACATTTTTTTAACGAAAAATAAAATTAGTTATGTGTACGTTAACGCAAATAAAAAATAAGCCAGCGAGATGCATTTAATAAAGCTGATTGAGCTTTAAATGAACCCATTTAAAAAAATCAAAAAATCTTAAAAAGGAGGGTGAAAAATGAAAAGAGGTTTGCTGGCAGGGTGGCTGATTCTCCTCCTCCTTGGCACTGTTTTTGGCCAGGTGGCCAGGCAGACTGGCGTCATCAGAGGGGTGATCACAGATCCGGAAGGGGCTCCTCTTCCAGGAGTTACGGTTACTGTGACCAGCCCTGCTCTCATTGGCAAGATTTCTGCTGTAACCGCAGCTGACGGTTCCTATCGCTGCCCAACCCTTCCTCCCGGCACTTATACTCTGGTAGCTGAACTTGATGGTTTTAAGACAGTACGTCGGGAAAACATCATTGTGCATGTTGGCATGATTGTTACCATTAATCTTCAGATGGAGCCCTCGGCCATTAAGGAAGAGGTTGTGGTAACAGCGACCGCGCCCACCGTGGATGTTCAATCAGTTAAGCTTTCCACGACGGCGACTTCCCAGGTTCTGCAGAGACTGCCCATCAACCGCAGCCTGACCTCCCTCTGGAACACCATCCCGGGAGCTGTCGGCACCATCACCACCTATTCAGGTTCAGTCCATGGAGCCTATGCTACAACCGTCACCTATGAAATTGATGGTGTCAATGCCAATTGCCCCACGACCAACGGTCCTTTAATCACCCCGCAGTATGATGCCATTGAGGAGGTAGAAATAGTCACCGGTGGTCTTCCCGCCCAGGTATCGGTGGGAGCTTCCTTCATGAATATTGTCACCAAGTCGGGTGGGAACAAATTCAGCGGCATGGCCCAGGCTTTCTATACCCACCAGAAGCTCAATGAAATTCTTTTCAATGATGATCAGCTCAAGGCGATGGGCTTCGGTAAACCCAGTTTTGACAAGTATAATCTGGATACTTCCTTTCAGCTCGGTGGACCGATAATCAGGGATAAAATCTGGTTTTTCGGTGGCCTGCGCTATCAGGGCTCCAATCGCTTGATTGATACTCTTCCTGATGCTCGTTATGGTATAACCTATACTTCCTATGATAACCCGTCGACAACCATTTCTCCCTTCCTGAAAATAACAACCCAGCTAAGTCGAACCCTTCGCTTCTTTACCATGCTGACCGGTGATATCCTCAACCGGGAGCACTATGATCCAGGTTCTCGTAGGGCTAAGGAATCCACTTTCACCTTAAAAAATAACTGGGTAGGCACGGTTACCGGCAACCTGACCTGGATTGCTACCCCCAACACTTTCATTGATTTTCGTGGTGGTTATGTGAATCGCTGGTTCCCTATTGAAGATAGGGATGAATATGCTAATAACATTGCCTATCAGGATTATTATACAGGCTATATCTGGAACGGCATTCACACCTGGCAGAGCTTCATTACCCGCCGGACAATTCAGGGTTCAATCCGCCTGACCCATTTCCAGGATAACTACCTGGGTGGAAACCATGAGTTCGGAGCCGGGGTTGAATATGTCTATGGCTTTGACCGTTATGGTTATGCTCGGGTTAATCCGCTGACCTGGCATTATTATAACGGCAGCCCATATTATTATCGAGCTTATTATGGTTTAACCGGTCCCCACCCCATTTATGGAGATGGCCGGATTTCTTTGACCAATTGCGGCCCTAACAAGGGAGATAGCTGGAAGGACCTGCTTGAATACCGTATCGGCCTTTATGTTCAGGATGCTTTTACCCTTCAAAACCGGCTCACCCTGAATTTAGGCGTTCGCTACGATTATTACAACGGCTGGGGTGGAAAGGCTAAAACTACCGGTTATCCCACCGGGCTGGCCTTTGCCATTGGCCAGACTCTTGAACCTACTCTTGGCTTCAACCCCTTTGGTCCTTTCGAAGTTCCTCCGATTAAAGGTGTGGTGAAGTTTGGAGTTATTCAACCCAGAATAGGCGTCACCTATGACCTCTTTGGTACCGGAAAAACAGCGGTTAAATTTGCTGTTTCTCGCTATGCTGAAGCCATGCCCGTCATGTGGTTTTCGGCCGTCTCACCCGCTGTTATGGCCCAGTACAGTTTCTGCTGGTGGGATCTGAACAACAACGGTCAACCGGACATGCCAGGTGTTGATAAGTATGCGCCGGTTCCCGGGACAGTTTTTTCAAGGCCAGACGTTGAATATCTCAAGAGCACGGTCGACCCGAAGAAAAAATCCCCTACTTACTGGGAAATAATTGCCTCGATCAACCATGAGCTCTTACCCAATTTTGCCGTTCAGGTTCAGTACATTTTCCGTCGGGCCTATAATTATCATGGTTCAGCCCGGTATGATAAAGCCACCGGTCGCTTCTGGTATAAACTCGAGCAAGCGCCTGAATGGTGGGTTCCTTTCCGGACTATAGTTCCGGCCATAGGCAACTATCCTGAAAAGGAAATTACCGTTTATTACCCAACCAACAATTCTCCCTGGGCGAGTCCCTTTTATTTACAAACCAATCTGCCTGACTCCAAGCGGGTTTATAATGGTCTCGAGTTAGTTTTCAACAAGCGATATGCCAATGGCTGGGCCCTGGGTGGTTCGGTTGTCTTCTCCCGGCTTATGTATTTTGGTGGCGGCGGTTCTACCCCCAATGACTACACCAATGGTTATGGCCGGGCAGGTGAGGATCGGCCGGTAGTTATCAAGCTCTATGGAACAGTGGAGCTACCCTACAAATTTATTGCTTCCTTCTTCTTCACGGAAAGCAGTGGTGCGCCCTATGCTCGCAGTGTTTCCGTTATACCGCCAGCTGATTGGTGTGCCAAAAACAACGTTTTCCAGACCTCGATGAGTGTTTTACTCGAACCCAATGGCAGCCGGAGAACGCCTGGATTTATTCCTGACCTCGATTTAAGACTGGAAAAGGAGTTTCCGCTTCCTTTTGGCCGGATAAGCTTTTTTGTGGATATTTATAATGCCCTTGGTCAAAGAACTTTCTCCTTTGGTTACAACCCGGGTGGAACCTGGCGGCCCACAGCTGAAGGCGTGGCTATCGGAACTTATACTGCTTCCTATGACTATGGGCGCCTGACGGGAATGGGCGGGGTGAGAACCTACAAGGTTTCCTTCCGATACTCCTTCTAATAATTTCTTCGAAGGGGGAGGAAAGGGAAAAGCCTCTCCTCCCCCTTATATTTTTTAATTAAAGCTACGATTCTCTTAAAAGTTAGATAACTAAGTTTTTTCTACATTAATGTCGACAAACCCGGTATTTATCTTATTGATTGCTCCTCTATTAACTAAAAGCTCTTAAATTATCTTTCTGGTAACTTGATTTTCTGCCTGGAAAAGGTTTGTACCCCGGGAAACAAAGATTTTTTTTGACCTCAGGGAAAAATCTGAAGGAAGAACCGGCCTTTCCAAAGGCTTGAAGCCCTGGATTGAGCCCTGAGATTGAGTATTTAAAAAGATTTAGGTCCTTTTTTTAAAAATGTGGGGAAGAAAGAGTCTCTTATTTCGTCCAAATCGAGATGGATAATTCCAAACCATCTAAAAATGCAAACACCATGAAAGGGCTAAATTTAAAAATTATCCCTGGGGGATAAACATGAGGAGAAAAATATTTTCCCTTTGGTTTTATATTTGCTCAGCCCTTTTGATTTTTGCCTGTCTTTCATCAGCCGGGCCACTCCAGATGGAAAAAATAGAAAAGGAGAAGCCGGCTCAAACCGGGGACGAAAATGAAGTTTCTCTTGAACTTTCCCTTAATGACTGTATTTTCAGGGCACTCAAGAATAATCTTGGCCTGGCGGCTGAAATGCTTACCCCGGAAATTGCTGCTCGCAATGTTACCCTGGCCCTGGAAAAATTTCTGCCAGCCATTACTTTTAATTACAACAAACAGGATACCCGCAATGCCTCCTACTCCTTTCTTGATGCCTCTGATGTCGTTATTACCCGTCAGGATGATTATACTGTCCAGTTAGCCCAGCAGTTGCCCACAGGAGGTTCCCTTTCTTTCAGCCTTTACAATTATGTTAATGATAGTAATCGCCGTTTCCAGACGATCAATCCCCGCTACGGCAGCACCTTGAGAATCAATTTCAGCCAGCCCCTGCTTAAGGATTTTGGTTTCCGGATTGGTCGCCGGGAGATAATTGTGGCTAAATATAACCGAGACATTTCTGAAGAAAATTTTCAGAAGCAGCTTGAGGACCTCATTTACAATGTTGAAAGCATTTACTGGAATCTTGTCTACAGTCGAGAGAATTTAAAGGTCAGACAGCAATCATTGAAACTGGCCCAGGAGCTGCTCGAGAAAAATAAGATTGAGATAGAGGCCGGGACACTGCCGCCCATTGAACGCCTGACAGCTGAAGCTGAAGTCAGCACAAGGCAAGCGGATATAATTGAAGCTGAGGCCCTGGTTAAGAATTATGAAGACCAGCTGAAAACAATTATGAATCTGGCCGCAGAATATAAGGATATAAAGAAAATTAAGATTGTGCCCACAGACCTACCTGAAACTGGCAAAAGAGAAATAAGTTATGAGGAGGCCTTAGCCACGGCTCTTCAAAAAAGACCAGATCTCCAGGCAGCAAGAATTGACCTGGAAAACAGGCAATTTACCTTAAGCTATGCCCGGAATCAGCTGCTGCCTGATTTGCGCCTTCAATTTTCCTACTGGAGCCCGGGTCTGTCGGGTGATCAAATACTTTATAAGGATAACAATGCTCTCACTGGAATTATCATTGGCCGGATTCCAGGAAGGAAAACCGATGCTTTGAGGGATGCCATTAACTTTCGTTTCAAGAACTGGTCAGCGGCGGTGGTCGTGAGTCTACCCATTAATTCTGTTTTCACTCGAGCTTATTATGCTCAGGCTAAATTGAGCCTGGAGCAGGCTCAATTAAGACTGAAAAATCAGGAGCAATTGCTCAGCCTGGAGATAAGCAATGCTGTCCGGGCAGTCGAAACCAACTACCAGCGAGCCCAGGCTTACCGGGCCGCGCGGGAGCTGGCTGAAAAAAAGCTGGAAGCTGAACAGGAAAAACTCAAGGTTGGTTTGAGCACCAATTATCTTGTTCTTCAATATCAGCGGGATCTGGCTAATGCCATGACCATGGAACTCAAAGCTCTGATTGATTATAACCTTTCCCTGGCTAATTTAGATCGAGTTATGGGCATGGGGCGCGAAAAAAGGAATGTGCGGGTTATTATTGGCGATGATTGAAGGCGGAAAAGAGGTGAAGGGGACGTCATCTTGAAAACCCAGACAGGCTGAATTGAAGGGGATAATCAATGAAGTTAACTGGCTTAAGCAATGAAAATGATAATCTGGCTTTAGCTTTTAAACAAGGAAAGGCAGTTAAGATGAGAAATTTCTGGATTCTCCTTGAGATTAAAGCCAAATCAGATATTCGGCTAAAATATAAAGGAGATGGAAGAAAAAATGAAGGCTAAAGGGAGAAAGATTCTCAGCGCGAGGAATATTATCCTTTTTCTGGTCGTCGTCCTGGCCGGACTATTGGTCTGGAGACTTTATTTTCTTATTTTTAAAAAATCAGCCGATTTTCGCCAGAGACAGGCGGCGGTGGCGGTCGAAATCAGACCGGTGGAAACCGGCACCATCAGGGATGTTGGTCAGTTTTCAGGTAGCCTCATTCCTCGCTCTCAATTTGTGATTGCGCCCAAGGTTTCCGGAAAGCTTAAAAAACTCTTTGTCAATATTGGCGATGTCATTCGCAATGGGCAGGTCATTGCTCAGCTGGATGATGAGGAGTATCAACAGCAGGTAGCTCAGGCAGAGGCTGACCTGAAAATGGCCCGCGCTAATCTTGAAGATGTGCAGAATTCCCTTGAGCTGGCCCGGAAAGAGCTGGAAAGAGCTGAAACCCTTTATAAAAAAGGAATTCTATCTGATGCCCAGTTCGATTCCACCCGAGCCCAATTTAATGCCCAGCAATCAAGATATAAAGTGGCCCTGGCTCAGGTAGCCAACAGGGAAGCAGCCCTGGAGACAGCCAGGGTCAGGCTCTCTTACACTAAAATTGTGGCCAGCTGGGAGAAAGGAAGCAACATTCGTTATGTCGGTGAAAGATTTGTCGATGAAGGAGCCTTGCTTTCCGTCAATACGCCCATCATTTCGGTCATAGAAATTCAACCCATAGTTGCGGTGATTTATGTCACCGATAAAGAATATTTTCGAATAAAACCCGGCCAGCCGGTGCGAGTCAGTTCCAGTGCTTTTCCTGCGAAAACATTTACGGGTAAAGTCGCCAGGGTAGCTCCTTTGCTGAAGGAAACCTCGCGCCAGGCCAGGATCGAAATTGAAATCGACAATGAGGAAGGTCTCCTTAAGCCTGGTATGTTTGTTAATGCCGAAATTGAGTTTGACCGCCGGGATAGGACTAAAATCGTGCCCTTCAGTTCTCTTGTTACCAGGGGAGGCGCCCAGGGAATTTTCCTGGCTGATCTCGAGGAAAAGAAAGCCTATTTCCAGCCTGTGACCACCGGCATTATCGAAGGCGAAAGGGCTGAGATTCTTGAACCTGAAAATCTTTCGGGCTATGTGGTTACCTTGGGTCAGCATCTCCTTCAGGATGGTATGTCCATTATTCTGCCTGAAGATAAAGCCCAGGCCGGGGAAAAGCCTAACAAGCCTGGGGTAAAACCAGGAGCTAAACCTGGTTTCAAGCCCGGAAGTAAACCAGGTTCGCCGGAACCGAAAAGAAAGTAATGAAGGCTAATCTAAAAATTACCGGGGGAAAAGATGAGTATCTCTGAATTCTCCATAAAAAGGCCTATTTTTACCATTATGCTCACCCTGGTCATTGTGGTTCTCGGTTTGATTTCTCTGAGCCGTCTACCCATAGACCTCATGCCCGATATCACCTATCCTACCCTCAATATTTCAGCCTCCTATCCAAATACAGCCCCTGAAGAAATGGAACAGTTAATAGCCAGGCCGATTGAAGAGGCCATGAGTGCTGTGCCCGGGGTGGAGGAGGTTTTTTCCACTTCCTCTCAGGGAAGTACAACCGTGAGAGTTATGTTTGCCTGGGGAACTGACCTGGATGAGGCAGCCAATGAAGTACGCGAAAGGCTTGACCGAATCATGGGGAGGCTACCCGAGGAGGTCGAACGACCAACGCTGCGCAAGTTTGACCCGGCTCAGATGCCTATTCTGATGATTGGCATTGTTGCCAATTTGGACCCGATTCAATTAAGGCGGCTGGTGGATGAACAGATTGCCTATCGGCTGGAGCGAGTTCCGGGAGTGGCCTCAGTTGATGTCTGGGGGGCTCTCGAAAGAGAAATTCAGATCAATCTCTATCCGGATAAAGTCAAAGCTCTGGGGCTTCCCCTTGATGTTATCATTAATCGTATCCGTCAGGAAAATATTGATATTCCTGCAGGCATAATTGAAAAAGGAAATTACGAGATTGTTGTGCGGATTCCTGGAATCTACACCCACATTGATGAAATCAGAAATACTATTGTCGCCATCCGAGACGGCGCCACCATTAGATTGAAAGATATTGCCAGTGTTGAGGATACGCACCGAAGAATAACCAGAGTAGCCCGGATTAATGGGGTTCCCGGGATCAGATTGATGGTTTATAAACAGTCAGGGAAGAATACGGTCAAAGTGGCCGAAGGAGTTAAACAGGAGTTAGAACGCCTTCAGCAAGATTATCCCCAGCTTCAATTTATAACCATTCGCGACAGTTCTAAATTTATTAGATATGCTATCAGCAATGTGGCTTCTTCGGCTCTATATGGAGGTCTGCTGGCGATATTGGTTCTGCTTTTCTTTCTGACGAGCTTCAGGAGTACTCTGGTTATTGCCCTTTCAATTCCTACCTCCATTATTGCCACTTTTGCTCTGATTTATTTCGGCGGCTTTACTCTCAATGTCATGTCTCTCGGTGGGCTGGCCCTGGGTGTCGGCATGATGGTTGATAGCTCCATTGTGGTGCTGGAAAATATTTTCCGGCTGAAAGAAACCGGCCTGCCGACCTATGAGGCTTCAGTCCTGGGTTCGAAGGAGGTTACGGCCGCCATAATCGCCAGCCAGCTGACCACCATCATTGTTTTCTTACCTCTGGTTTTTGTTCGCGGAGCTTCGGGAATAATGTTCAAGCAATTAGCCTATGTGGTTAGCTTTTCTCTCGCCTGTTCAATTTTGGTCGCTCTGACCATAGTGCCGATGCTTTCCTATATGATGCTTCGTGGGGCCAAGACAACTTCGGAGGCTGCGCAGCCTTCGAAGATAAGTCAGTGGGCTAAAAATTCTTTTAGGAAGCTTGAAGATAACTATAGAAAACTTCTGGTTTATGCCCTCAATCATCGCTGGCAAGCTGTGGCCTTAGCCGGGGGTCTTCTCCTGATCAGTGTCTTCCTCATCCGTTTTATCGGTCGAGAATACCTGCCTCAGACCGATGAGGGTGAAGTCAGTGTGACGGTCGAGATGGAAGTGGGAACAAGGCTTTCCGTCATGGATGAAAAGCTTAAGCTTGTAGCTGACCTGATAAGACAATATGTTCCCGAGATGGAAAGCATCGAGGAGGGAGCTGGCAGTGGTGGCTGGCGAGGTGGAGCCAATCAGGGCTCAATAACGGTGCGTCTTAAACCCAAGTCTGAAAGAAGAAGATCGAGCTTAGAAATTGCGGCTGATTTGAGCCGACGCTTGGCCCATATCCCCGGAGTTATCATCAGAGCCAGAGCTTCCGGCGGCCAGATGATGTTCGGCCTGAGGGGAGGTGGCGGTCAGGACAGACTGCAAATTGAAATCAGGGGCTATAATTTGTCTGTAGGTCAGGCCCTGGCGGAGCAGGTAAGGCGAATCATTGCTAATATCGAGGGAGTAACGGATGTTCGGATAAGCCGGGAAGAGGGCTCGCCTGAACAGCATCTTATCATTGATCGCCAGAAGGCAGCTGACATGAAGCTCACCATGAATCAGATTGCTGGCTTCATCCAGACTGTTCTCATGGGCAATCAGGCCAGCCAGTTCAGAGAGGCCGGCCGGGAGTACCGGATTTTAGTTAAAGTCAAAGATTCAGAAAGAATGGATATTAATGATCTTCTGGATATGACGATTACCAACTCTGAAGGTCAGCAGATAAGCCTGCGCAATGTGCTCAGGGTTCAGCCGCAACGCGGTCCAACGAGAATTGAGCGAAGAGATAGAGAAAGAATAATTACGGTTTCAGCCGGGGTAGCGGGCCGTGATATGGGTTCAGTTATTGATGAAGCCCGTCGGGCTTTAAGAGCAATTCCTGTGCCGCGCGATTTTACCATTAATTTCACCGGAGATTATGAAGAGCAACAGAAAGCCTTCAGAGAATTATTGATCAGCATTCTCCTGGCCATCTTCCTGGTTTACATGGTTATGGCCATGCTTTATGAGTCGCTTCGCGACCCCTTGATTGTCATGTTTTCCATTCCGCTGGCTGTCATCGGCGTGGTTCTCATCCTGATTCTCACCGGAACAACTTTTAATGTAGAAACCTATATTGGCTGCATCATGCTGGGTGGAATTGTCGTCAATAATGCTATTTTGCTTGTTGACTATACGAATCTCCTGCGGCGGCGTGATAAGATGCCCACTCGAGAAGCTATTATCGAGGCTGGCCGGAGAAGATTGAGGCCCATTCTTATGACCTCTTTGACCACCATTATGGCCATGATTCCCCTTGCCTTAGGCCTTGGCGAAGGTAGCGAAATTCAATCGCCTCTGGCCAGAACTGTTATTGGGGGTCTAACGACCTCAACCCTGATTACCCTCGTGATTATTCCTGTGGTTTATTCTCTTTTTGAAGAAGGCTTCCGTCTTCCCTGGAAGAAAAAGGCTCAAGAGGATTAAAATCAAAAATGGCATAAATCAGATCGAACTGAGCTTCTGATTATCCTCAATTGACCCTTAATCCAAAAATAAGCTTGGCTCTTCAAACTTTTTCGTAGCTAAAAAACAATAGATTTTACGGCACTCAAAAGCGGATTCAATCCGGGCCAGTTCATCGTAGCGGAGGATGATTGGAAAAATATCCGTAGGAGGCATAATAGGTGACTTCAACTCGCCCTTAAGGATTTATCGGCGGGCTCTGGATATTATTTCGGAAATCAATAATTCTTTGAGTCTAACCATTAAAAAGTCCGGAAGAGCCACCATCGTTAATTATAAAGGAAAGGCTATGAAAAATTTTTCTTAAAGGTCAGGCTTGCTCAGGCTAACAGGACCAATTTTTGTTGGTAAACAAAATTGGTGGCAATTTTTCCCTTGGCCAGAAGCGTTTTTTTGAGTTTGTTATTTCCCATTTAATCAGGTCTGCTCGGATTTAATTTGACTTTTCTGGAAGAAGAGTCAAGCGAGAGCAAGCCGAACTCTCTATTTTTTCCTTCGAGAAGAAATCCCGGCGATACTGTCCCTCGAGGTAGGGCTTTATCTGATCATCAAAATGAGAGCTGGAAGCCACCCCGCTCACCCCGCCTGGCAGAATGGTAAGAGACTCATCCCAGTCATTAAGGTCATAAATGTGTCGCTGGGATGGACCGTGTCTTACCTCGAAAGAGTCGGAGACATAACCAAAAGCACAAACCGTGTGGAAGCTTCCGCCGACAGGGAAGGGGCCTCGTTTCAATTTCAGTAGCCAGTTCAACCATTCTACCTGAGCGAGGGGATGACTGAGGGCAAGGCGATGAATTTTGCCCCATGACCAGTTATCAATATTCCTGCCTCTCGTTTTGATTAAATAGTTGATGGTTGCCTGAAAGCTGCGCTCGACAATAGACTCAACTGATTCTATCTTATCAGAAGTCGTAATATCATCAGCCCAGGCTGATTTCCGGGAAAGAAGAACCCTTTCGAGAAAAGAAGGAAGGAAAATGTTACTGCCCATGGCAACGAAGCGGCGGCCAAGGTCTTCTCCAAGTTCATCAGCCAGAAATTGCCGGCCAAGTTCAAAATAAAAAATCTCAAAAATGGTGGCAGCCGGGCTTGAAGCCTCCATGGAACCATCCCAGCTCCGGAGAAGCTGCAGCGCTGTGGCCTCTATATCCGATAAATTCGATAGGTTAAGTAAAATAGGAATTATTAATGGCTTCAGGCGCAAAGCCAGCTTGGATTGAAGATCAATCTGCAGCCGGGCCAGGTCCTGAGGACTCAATTTAGTTTTTTCAGTCAGAAATTCCCTGATTCTCTCAGCTCGAACAGGCGACAGAAAAAAGTAGCTGATGTCATGGGGATAACTCTTGTCAAGGCTCGGATTATTGGCCGAAATAGCCAGCTCATCGGGTGGATTATAGATAAAAGGAAGTTCCTCGAAAGGGACAAGGCCCTGCCAGTCAGAAGAGGCGAGCTCGCCCGGAAAGAGATTCCAGCCAGGTCCTTCCCGTCGCGGTATCCCGCCGGCCAGCTGCAAGCCAATGTTGCCCTCAGTATCAGCATAGACCATATTCAGGCTGAGAGAGCGAAAGAATCGAAGCGCCTCTCTGAATTCTAACCAGTTGTGAGCTCGGTTCAGCAGATAAACGGCCAGAAGCTCGTTGCTTTCCTCAAAACCTGTCCAGCGCATGGAAATCGCCCGCTCCTTTATCTTTTTGAATTCAGAAATAATCGGACCCCGGTGGGTAAAACGAAGCTCCCGCAGGACCTCCTTTCCGCCTTTGATCCTGATTTTTTCCTGCCTCACCTCCGTCAGTCGCCACTGGCCTTCATAAAAATAATGGTCGGGCCGGGAAGGATCAATTTTTTCCAGATAAAAATCGATGTCATCGGCCATGACATTGGTTATGCCCCAGGCGATGTATTCATTGTGACCGGCGACGATGAAAGGTTCGCCGGGAAGAGCCACACCAGAAACCCTGAATTTGCCTTCAAGAGATTGATGGAGGGGATACCAGATGGAGGGTAGATTCAGGGCTAAATGCATGTCGTTGGCCAGAACTGGTTTGCCCGTTAAAGTTTTTGCGCCACTTACTGCCCAGTTATTGCTGTTCAGGGCAATCGTTAGCCCGAGCCTGGCTAATAATTGAGCTGGCTCCATGAAATCAAAAGACCCTGTCTTCTCTCCCATTAAGGCTAAGGTCGGTGACGTTAAATCTGAAAATTCAAAGCCGACCAGAGAATCAATGGCACTAATTTTTTCTCTAACTTCAGACTGACCCATTTTCATATTTCTCAACCAGAAAGAAGCAGGCGAAATCAATAATGACTTTTCGCTCTCCGGGAAAGGTGAGGTATTCTCAGTTTTTTCTGACTTTCTCTCAGAACTCTGTTTTTGAGTTTTAGTTCCTTCAGGAAGATGGAAATTGGGATAAACATAAACGGGATTTAAGGGTTCCGCCAGAATTTCAGTGAGTTTTTCTTCCTGATTTTTCAATTTTTCTAAAATCTCCCAGATGATTGACTCAATGCCCCAGGCAAAAGCCAGATCCCAGCCAATATAACCGATGAGAGAAGCTGAATGTTCAGGTAGCCAGGGTTCAGGCTGATAGCGGAGGAGACGGAATTCCAGGGGCAGATTGTTCCTGTGAGTTTCTATAAAGGCATTGACACCTTCACTGAAGGCGCGAACCGCTTCGAGCGAATCGGTCGGGCTTGAAGCTAAAACCCGGCGGGCTTTTTCGGGAATGCGCAGGGCCCGGAGAAGAAGATCGGCTTCCATAAACTCCGGACCAAAGATTTCAGAGAGGCGACCTGAAGTCAGACGGCGGATAAGGTCCATCTGCCAGAGTCGATCCTGAGCCATAACATAGCCGGTAGCTCGATAGAGGTCCCTTTCCTCGTGCGCGAAAATATGGGGAACGCCATACTCATCCCTGATAATTTCAACTGGCTCCATCAGACCGGCCATTTCTATCTGGCCGCTATAGACCGGACGGCTGCTGAGCCAGAGCGTGCGCCAGAAAAGAAAAAGAACGATTAAAATAAGACAGATGATAAATACGAGGATAAAGCCAGCCAGTTTAATTGCCTTTTTTATTTTTTTCTTCTGATTTTTCTCGCCTTTTTGCTCTGACATTTTTTCCTCCCCTTTATAATCTAAAATCTACTCCGCTCTCTCCGGGCCAATCAAAAAGATATACCCTTCCAATTTAGTCAGATTTGCCATCCAGACAGAATCTATCCATATGATTTTTCTATAACCTTTTTCTTCCAGGCATAAAATAATTCCGGGAAAAAAGAAGTTTCAAAGGGCAAAAAATTAATCCCGTTCGCTTTTTTAAAAAAGAGTCAAAGAAAAAGAAAGAGTTAACTTTTATGTTTCTTCTGACTTTTATTGAAGCCAGCCTGGAGAATAAAGATATAAGAAGGCCCGGAACGATCCTTTTAATTCGATGGGTTAAAAGAGAATTTATTTTAACTTTCATCTTTTATTAATTAGACTCATCCTGTTAGCCTTCTGAGCCATAAACTCAAAGGAGGCGAAACCGGCAATAGGTACCGGAGAACTCCGGTTTTACCCAGGAAAAAGGCGGCTTCATCGTTTTCAGTCCTGCTTTAGAAAAAGTTTTAAGCCTTCTTCTTCCTGAAGCTTTCTATTTTAAAAGAGATCCGGATCCAATTTGTAATTGAGGAGAGCCTCAGCGATGAGGGGTGAAATTTTTCTCAAAAAAGAAGCCAGCACCTGTCTTCTTTTCTCCTCAATTGGCACCCTGGACAAGCAGCTGGCTTTAATGGCTGTTCGGGGAAAACGGGGCTTCCCATCAGGTTTAAGCCAGAGATCGATAAGGCTTGAATTAGGATTGATGATGGTAAAGAGCAGATTATTTTCCCGGGCTGCCCTTTCCCACAGGGCTGTGGAGTAGCCATAATGAGTACAATTGAGGCTGAGGATAACTGGTGGCCAGGGCTCAGGAATCCTGGTCAGAGCCTCGGTTAAAAAAGCAGAAATCAAGAGGGCAGTTTCCTCGCCCTCCGGGTCTTTTTCAATAAAAATCTCAAGCTCCGGGCAGGCCTGGGTGACAAGACGATTGGCCGTAATGCCTTCTTTCAGGAGGAGCTGCCGGTGAGTATCTTCGCTGATGGTAATGGGAGTGGCGAAAATAATGGCCACAGATGAGCTCTCCTCTTCCAGTTTCTTTCTGAGAAGTTCAACTCCGGGTTTGATAATATCCAGCACCGGGATTCTGGCCTTCCGGGCAAATTGGGTTGAAGGATAAAGAGTGGAAAGAGTGTTGCAGGCGATAAGAATGAGATCAGGCTGAATTTTTTTCTGGAGTGAACTCAGGACCCGGTCAAACATTTCCAGTCGGGCCTCCCGGGTGGGCAGAGCGTTATAGCCTCCTTCGGTTGAAAAGAGAGCATTAAAAAAGACTAAATCTGCCTGGCGATAAAATTTTAATTTCTCCAGGCGGCTGGCAGCTTCAGCCATGATGGAAAGGCCTCCCAGCCCGGAATCAATGAGAGCCACAGTTATTTTTTCCCGACTCAAAAGATCATCAATTTTTTCTGCCGGAAACGAAGCAGAGACGGAAAGCTTCATACCGGCTAATGTCCTTTCAGGATAATTTTCCGGTCTGTTCCTGGTTCTTAAAATAGAGCTGGCGCTAATTTTGGCTGCGGGAGAGAAGAAAGCCTGGCTGGAGTCTGGTCTCTCTTTTTTCCCGTTTGAGCCTTCGATAGCTGAAGCTAACCAGAGAGCCAGGATTAAAACTGCCCATATTTTTTCTTTGCCGGCCAGCCTGAGGCGCATTGAATTCCTTATCATCAGATGGTCATTTCTTTCTCTGATTTTCATAAATATTTCATTTTTTTCCAATCTCTTTTTTTAATTTTATTTTTTCATTTCTGCCCTGCTATTTTTAGCACAAAATATCTTTGACGGGAAGTTTTATATCATAAGATAAGCTCTTGATAAAATCATTTTCGGGTCAAAATCAGGCATAAGGGTTATTTAAAAGTCAAAAGGTTCTTCAGATTTTTTGTGGGAGAGATTTTAGGGCACTCAAAAGCGGCCTGAGTCCGTTATAATTCATCGTGGCGGGAGTCGACCTATGATATAGACAGGACTCGGCTTCAACTCGCCTTTAAGGATTTATTTGCGGTTTCTAGACAGGCTGCCAGCAATTGAAATTTTTTGGTCTACCTATTAAAAACCAGAAAGAGACATGAAAAATTTTGTCCGGGTGCATCGGGTTGAATTCTTTCCTGGGTCGTGTCAAAATAGCGCCTCTTTAAAAAAGGATGGAGTCCTATGATTCGCCTGGGTATTGATACCGGAGGCACCTTTACTGATTTTGTTGTGATGTCCCCGGGTAAGCTCAGAGTGCATAAAGTTCTATCAACGCCGGCCAATCCCGCCCTGGCCATTTTACAGGGACTTAAAGAACTCGGAGTGCTGGAAATGGAAGCGGATATTATTCATGGCAGTACTGTGGCCACCAACGCCCTGCTGGAGCGCCGGGGTGCCCGGCTGGCTTTTGTCACGACAGCTGGCTTTGAGGACCTGCTCACCATCGGCCGCCAGACTCGCCGCGAACTTTACAACATCCTGGTTGAGGAAAGGCGCCCTCTGGTCTTAAGGGAGTTTTGCTTCGGTCTTCCGGAAAGAATTGATTCTGATGGCAGAATAATCCGGCCCCTGGATCGAAGAGCCCTGGAGGACCTGATTGACCGAATCAAGCGAAAGAAAATAGAATCAGTGGCCGTCTGTTTTCTCCACGCTTTTGCCAATGGCGAGCATGAAAGAATTGTTGGGGAGAGATTAGCCCGGGCTGGCATCAGTTATTCCCTGTCTTCAGAAGTTCTGCCTGAATACCGGGAGTTTGAGCGGGCCAGCACAACGGCCATCAATGCCTATGTCGCTCCTCTGATGGAGCGATATCTCAATTATCTTGAGGCCAAACTTGGCCGGGCCCGCCTTAAAATTATGCAGTCCAATGGCGGGTGCCTTTCGGCCGCGGCTGCCCGTCAGAAACCGGTGACGACAATTCTTTCCGGGCCAGCCGGCGGGGTGGTTGGCGCCAGTGCCATTGCCTTTCAGGCTGGTTTTCGCCGTCTTATCTCCTTTGATATGGGCGGAACCTCCACCGATGTCTCTCTCTGCGATGGGGCCATCATGACGACAACTGAAACTGAAATAAGTCATCTTCCCCTGAAGCTTCCGATAATTGACATCCATTCAGTGGGCTCAGGCGGTGGCTCCATTGCCTATCTTGATGAGGGCAGGGCTCTAAGGGTTGGTCCTCGAAGTGCCGGGGCTGATCCCGGACCTATCTGTTATGGTAAGGGAGAAGAAATAACCGTCACCGATGCCAATCTTGTGCTCGGTCGGCTCGACCCAGACCATTTCTTGGGCGGGACGATGAAATTATTTCCTGAGAGAGCCCATCAGGCCCTGGCTGAATTCGGTCAAAAAATCAATTTGAGGGCTGAAGAGCTGGCTGAGGGCATAGTTAGAGTAGCCGATGCTACCATGGAGAGAGCCATCAGAGTTATTTCGGTCGAAAGAGGCTATGATCCTCGCGATTTCGCCCTGGTATCCTTTGGCGGGGCCGGCGGCATGCATGCCTGTAGCCTGGCGGCGAGGCTGAGGATTCCGGTGGTTATTGTGCCCAAGAATGCCGGCGTGCTTTCGGCCCTGGGAATGCTTCTGTCTGATGTGGTTAAGGATTATTCGCACTCAGTCCTCCTCAGGGATGAGAAAATTTCCCTGAGGGAAATAGACCGGCTCTTTGAGCCTTTGCTCCATCAGGCCAGGCAGGATCTGGTCAAAGAAGGATTCAGTCTGCGGAGAATAAGGTTACTTCGTTTTCTTGATATTCGTTATGTTGGTCAGAGCTATGAACTGACGGTGCCAGCCTCAGCTCGCTTTCGCCATGAATTTAATCGTCTTCATTTGCGACGCTACAATTATGCTGATGAAAGCCGGCCCGTGGAGATTGTTAATTTAAGAGTCAAGGCTATCGGCCTGACAGAAAAACCGGCCCTGCCCGAGCTGGAAAAACAGGGGAAACCTCTTTCCCGGGCCATGCTGGATGAAAGATGGATGATTTTTGATAACCAGAAACATAAAGCCAGAATTTATGACCGGCAGTCTCTTGAGCCAGGACATGAATTTGATGGTCCAGCTGTTATTGTTGATTATGAATCAACCGCTGTTTTGCCTCCAGGCTGGAAGGTAAAGGTGGATAAATTTGGACATCTAATCATGAGATTAAAAAGAAGAAAATAAAAAAATCAATAGATAAAGAATCAAAAAATGAGGAAATGGGAGAAAAAATTAGAAAAAGGAGAAAGGGAAATCAAAAATATCAATTAGCGTTGAAAAGTATTTTATTAGAAATATTCCGGCAATGGATAAAAGAGCAAGGGTTAGGGCGGTAAAAATTAAAAAGGATAATAATGAAGAAAGATTTGAGGCATTTTTTTATTTTAACCAGCCTTAAATTTCTCTGAATGAAAAAGAGGGAAAAAACGGAGTCTGAAAATGGGCCAGAGAGAGCGGAGTGAGGCGGAAGGAAGAGAAAAGATTAAAGAAAAAAGGTCAGCTTATGATCCGATCGAACTCGAAATTTTTAAGAGTATCTTTATTTCCATCGCCGAGGAGATGGGCGTTGCTCTCTGCCGCTCTTCCTTTTCGCCTAATATCAAAGAAAGAAAGGATTTTTCCTGTGCCCTTTTTGATGCGGAAGGAGAGACTGTGGCCCAGGGTGACCATCTGCCGGTTCATTTAGGAGCCATGCCCCTTTCCGTTAAAAGCGCCATAGAGCGAGTTGACCTTGAACCCGGAGATGTGGTCATCCTTAATGACCCCTATCGCGGCGGCACCCATTTACCCGATATCACCCTGGTTTCTCCTGTCTTTGTCAAGGGCTTTAAGAGGCCTCTCTTTTATGTGGCCAACCGCGCCCATCATTCCGATGTCGGCGGGATTTCTCCAGGCTCCATGCCTCTGGCTCGAGAAATTTATCAGGAAGGAATAATTATTCCACCCGTGAAACTCGTGCGACGGGGCCGATTGGACCGCGACCTTCTGCATCTAATTCTGGCCAATGTCAGAACTCCTGTGGAAAGGGAAGGCGATCTAACCGCTCAGCTGGCGGCAAATCGCATTGGAGAAAGGCGGTTGCTCGAGGTCGTAGCTAAATATGGAGCCAGGCTTGTTCTTGAATATATGAAGCATCTCCAGGATTATACCGAAAGAATTATTCGCCAGACACTGCGAGCCATTCCGGACGGAAATTATAGTTTTGTTGATTATCTGGATGATGATGGTCTCAAGGCCCGACCGGTGCGCATCGCCGTTGAGGTGAGAATCAGAGGGGATGAGGCTGAGGTTGATTTCTCTTCTTCTGATCCCCAGGTGGAAGGCAGTGTCAATGCTAATTATGCTATAACCCTTTCGGCCACTCTTTATGTTTTTCGCTGTCTTGTGCGGGGTGATGTTCCCTATAATGCTGGCCTTGTCAGGCCAATAAAATTGATTGCGCCTGCCGGCACCATCGTTAATGCCCGGCCACCGGCGGCTGTGGCCGGTGGTAATGTGGAAACATCCCAGCGAATAACCGATGTGCTTCTCGGTGCTCTGGCCCAGGCTGTCCCGGATAGAATCCCGGCGGCCTCAAGCGGGACGATGAACAATGTTACTTTCGGTGGCCTTGATCCCAGAACAGGTCAGGCCTTTGCTTATTACGAAACCATAGGCGGCGGAATGGGAGCGAGTCCGGAAAGGGATGGATTGAGCGGTGTCCATACCCATATGACCAATACCCGCAACACGCCCGTTGAGGCTCTGGAACATTATTTACCCATCCGGATCAGGCGCTACAGCTTAAGGCCAAAATCAGGTGGCCAGGGGCGTTTCAAGGGCGGGGATGGCATCATCCGGGAATATGAATTTTTAGCTCCGGCTCAGGTTAATATCCTCTCTGAAAGAAGACGCTTCGCTCCCTATGGACTTCAGGGGGGCCAGCCCGGAAAATGCGGGAAAAATATATTGATTTCCAGAGGGAAGAAGCGCTATCTCGGCGGAAAGGTTTCCCTTGAGGTGCATGAGGGCGACAGGCTAATTGTGGCTACACCTGGTGGCGGCGGATATGGTCGGCCCGAAAAAGAAAAAAAAATAAGCCTGAAGATAAAATGGAAGGAAAAAATTTTGGTCGAGGAAATGGAAAAAAGTTGACTCTGAAAAGGATAAAGCAAAACGTAAAGAAAAATAAAAGCTGGAAATTACAATAAAAATTGGCCTTTCGCCCGATAGAAAATTTTGAGGCTGGCTCCGGAAGGAAACCAGCCTGAAAAAATCAGGGTAACTGAGAAGTTAAATGGAAAGCCTGATGGGGAATTAATAATTGATGAAAAAAGAATCTGCTGCCTGGTACAGAGCCATCTCGCCAGCCCAGAGAAAGGCCCTGCTTTCAGCCTCCCTTGGCTGGATGCTCGATAGCTGCGATGTCATGCTTTATGCCATGGTGCTGGCTCACCTGATGAAAGACCTGGGCCTGGATAAAGCTACAGGTGGCCTGATGGGTTCTTTAACTCTTTTAGCCTCAGCTGCCGGAGGCATCATTTTTGGCCTGATAGCGGATAGAGTCGGCCGGGTCAGGGCCCTGATGATGACTATCCTGATTTATTCCTTTTTTACGGCTGCCTGTGGTCTTGCCAGGAACATCTGGCAGCTGGCTATTTTCCGGGTATTACTCGGGCTGGGCATGGGAGGCGAATGGGCTACAGGCGCTGCTCTGGTGGCTGAAACCTGGCCGGATGAGCATCGCGGTAAAGCTCTGGGCATAATGCAGAGTTCCTGGGCAGTGGGCTATGCTCTGGCTGCAGGCATCACCGCCCTGGTGCTGCCCCGCTTTGGCTGGCGGGCTGTTTTCTTTTTTGGCGTCCTGCCAGCTCTCGTTACTTTATGGATAAGAAAAAATGTGGACGAGCCGGAAATCTGGAAACGCTCAAGATGGAATGCTCGAAGGGGAGGCGACGAGGGGGAAAAGCGTGAAATTATCAGCATGGAATCCGATCGAAGGAATAAAAAAGATAAATTCTTAAAGTATGAAAAAGAGGCTAAAGGTAAAAATAATGGCGAGGACATAAAAGCAAAGAAAGCCGGACAGGGCCACCTGGCTGAAATCTTTCGACGCCCTTTTCTCCGCTTAACTTTAATCACTACCTTGATGAATGCCGCCACCATGTTTGCCTGGTGGGGTCTTTTTACCTGGATTCCAGCCTACTTAGGTTTACCCAGGTCTGAAGGTGGCATGGGATTGGATGTAGTTCGTACCTCCGCCTGGATTGTGGTAATGCAGGTGGGCATGTGGTTCGGCTATATCAGTTTTGGTTTCATCTGTGATCGCCTGGGCCGTAAAAAAACCTATATTTTCTTTTTACTGGCTGCCGCTCTTTTCGTGGCCATCTACAGCAGTGTTCGCAGCAATCTTTCCCTGCTTTTGCTCGGCCCCTTCGTGGCCTTTTTCGGGACAGGCTATTTTTCTGGATTCGGCACAATTACCGCTGAAATTTTTCCCACCCGAATCAGGGCCTCAGCCCAGGGTTTTACCTATAATTTTGGCCGTGGTCTGAGTGCTCTGGCTCCCTTCACCATTGGGGCTCTGGCCAGAGTCCATGGCCTGGCCTTTGCCTTTTATTTGACGGCCGCTTTCTTTTTATTAGCCGCTGGCCTGGCCCTGGCTTTACCTGAAACAAAGGGCAGAAAGCTTGAATAGATGAAGGAAGCTCAGATAGAATAGGGCAAAAGGGCTGGCAAAAAAGATATCAGGGAAAAATCCAATTTTTAAAGCCCTCTTGCCTCAATGGCTTAGAAGCTAGATTATCTTCAATTGCTTCCCATTCTTAGTTAACTGAAAGGAACTGGCTTTAATTGATGAAAGTAGCCTAAAATTTAAAGGATTCAGGTTAAAGGGAAGAGTATATGGACAGGGCCAGAAGAAAGGTGATGCTGATTCAGCCTCCCCTTGAGGACTTCTACACAACACCCATAAGGCTTTATCCGCTGGCTCTTCTTTATGTCGCCCGCGTTTTTGAGCTTTTTGGCTGGGAAGTCCGGATTCTTGATTGCCTTTCGCCTCTAAAAAAGAGGAAAATTCCCCTTCCGGAAAAGCTGGCCTATCTTCGGCCCTACCTCCATCATCCCTATTTTTTTAAACATTATTACCGCTTTGGTCTGAGCAAAGAAGAAATAATTGAAGCCATAAAAAAATTTTCTCCTGATTTAATTGGGCTTAATTCCGCCTTTGCCGCCTATTATCGGAAGCTGGAGGAGGTGGCTCAAGAAATTAAGAAAAATTTTTCAGGCTGGCTGATTGTGGGTGGCCATCAGGCTTCCTGCTTCCCCGGGGAAATAAAAAGCAGAACCCCGGCCATTGATGAGGTGATTACGGGCCAGGCAGAAATTTCCCTGCCCGCCTTTCTTAAAAATAATTTTCCGCCGATAAGGCCAGATCGGAATTTCGCTAATAATTTTTTTCAAGCTGAAGGCATTGATCGGCATAAATTTTTTGACCTTCTGGAGAAGAATTTTATTGACTGGAAGACCATCTGGCCAGCGCACGAATTGATTAACCCGGATTTCTATAAAATAGGCCGGAAAAATTATGCTACCCTTCAGGCCAGCCGCGGGTGTCCCTTCCGCTGCACTTTTTGCAATATCCAGATAGTTTTCGGCCATCAACCTGATTACCGGCCGGTCAATTCAGTTATTGAGGAGATGAGATTTTTATTCAGGCAGCGCCAGGTCGAGATTTTCAATTTTGAAGATGATAATCTTTCTCTTGATCGAGATTGGTTTGAGGAATTCCTGAAAGCAGTGATCGGGGATGAGGATTTGAGAGGAACGGAAATTCTGGCCATGAATGGACTTAATTATGAGACTCTGGACGAAAGAATTTTAAGCTTGATGAAACAGGCCGGCTTTCGGAAACTCGATCTGCCGCTGGTAAGCGGCCGGCCCGAAATAAGAAAGAGTCTAAAAAGGCCGGAGAAAAAGGGAAGCGATTTCTTCTGGGAAATAATCAGGCTGGCCCGCAGGCTCGGTTTTGCCATTACCGTCTATCTTATCATCGGCTTGCCCGGGCAAACTGAAGAAGAAATCAGGGAAACAGCTCAGAAACTCTGGGAGGAGGGTGTGGTAGCCACTCCCTCCATTTTCTATCTGGCTCCGGGAAGCGAGCTTTATAAGACACTGGCTGTGCCTGAAGAAATTAGAAGTGACTGGGATATGTATCGATCGACCGCCTTTGCTATAGAGACAGAAAACCTCTCCCGGGAAAAACTCATTAATCTTTTTCTTTATTTCCGGGAGAAAAATCTGGCCCGGCGGTGGCACGCGGCCTCAGGCTAAATCAAAATGGGAATTATTCAGGCCACTAATTGAAAATAATAAAATTTGTCTGCAATTTTATTTATTTTTTTCAGGTTCAGCCGGCTTTCCTTACTTAAAAATGAGAGATTTCAAGGTATCTAATGGTAAATCCGGTGCTCGCTGGATTTCCGCCCGTGAGGCTAATTATTTATAACATACAGCGATAAAATAAAGTTTTTCTAAAACTGGATATGAGAAGGCTCTTTATGAGTGCTTCTGATACCTCTAATTCTCAGATTTACCTGGACAAAAAACACAAGATGTTTTTATGATAATAAATAATCTTTTTTGTGACAGATCTTTTAACAGGAGAGGAGAGATTGATGGTAAAATTTTTGCTCTGGTTAATTCTTTTTGTTCTTTGCTGGCCGCTGGCTCTTTTAGCCCTGATTCTATATCCCCTGGTCTGGTTGCTTCTTCTTCCTTTTCGCCTTATCGGAATAACTGTGAGCGCTATTCTCGACCTTTTTAAAGCCCTCCTTACCCTTCCGGCCCGTCTTTTGCGCTCCATCGGTTCCAAATAGTTTCTTTCCTCTCTATATTGCCCTGGTTATATCCTGATCTTGCCATTTCTGAAGATTAAACCTCAGCTTCTTTCTGACCTGAAGAAATTTCTTGAGCTTGAATCAAAATCAAAAAATAAGTATAAAACGAGGTGCTGAAGAAATTTTAAGGAGGGAAAATTATGGCAACAGGCAAAATCGGTGCGAGGAGCAGGTCCGCAATTTTCTTTCTTTGTTGCTTATTAATTATCGGCGGTCTTTTTAATTCTGCCTGTAAGGAAGCGGTTGAACCGGCCGACCTTATTTTAATGAATGGCAAAATAGTCACGGTTGACGAGGCTCTACCTCAGGCTGAGGCCCTGGCTGTAAGGGGAGATAAAATCGTCGCCCTCGGCCGAAATAAGGATATCCAGCGCTTCAAAGGCGAGAGAACCCAGGTTATCGATTTAGCCGGCAAGCTGGCCATTCCTGGCTTCATTGACAGCCATGGTCATTTTTCAAGTCTCGGGGAATCCAAAATGGTTCTCGATTTAACTAAAGCCAGAAGCTGGGAGGAGATTGTGGCCATGGTAGCGGAAGCGGCCAAAAATGCCCGGCCCGGGGAATGGATTGTCGGTCGGGGCTGGCATCAGGAAAAATGGATAAAGGCGCCTGAACCCAATGTCGCTGGTCTGCCCTTCCATCATGAATTGAGCCGGGTTTCACCCCATAATCCCGTAATTTTGACCCATGCCAGCGGTCATTCCTGTCTGACTAACGCTAAAGCCATGGAGCTGGCAAAAATAACCAAGAGCACACCGGACCCGCCTGGCGGCGAGATCGTCCGGGACGAGCGGGGCCAGCCCATTGGTGCTTTTATCGAGACAGCTCAGAATCTTGTCCGCCGTGCGATGAGTGCTGCCGAGGCCCAGCTTACTCCTGAAGAAAGGGAGAATAGAATGATAAAAGCCATGGTTATGGCCTCTCAGGAGTGTCTCTCCAAGGGCGTGACGAGCTTCCATGATGCCGGTGTCTCCTGGCGAACCATCGAAATCTACAAAAAACTCATTGATGAAGGCAGGCTGCAGGTGCGAATTTATGCCATGATCAATGAGAGCAATGAGGTTTTAAAGGAAAAATTGCCTGAATATAGATTAATTGGCTACGGTAACAATCAGCTGAATGTAAGGTCGATCAAGCGAGTCTTTGATGGGGCCTTAGGCGCCCATGGAGCCTGGCTGCTTGAGCCCTATGCTGATTTGCCCACAAGCAGTGGCCTCAATACCTATCCGGTAGATGCTCTCCGGGAAACAGCTCGCCTGGCCATAGAAAATGATTTCCAGCTCTGTGTTCATGCCATCGGGGACCGAGCTAACCGGGAAGTCCTGAATATTTTTGAAGAAGCCTTCAGGGCTCACCCTGAGAAGAAAGATCTGCGCTGGCGCATTGAACATGCCCAGCATCTTCATCCTCAGGATATTCCCCGTTTCGGTCAGCTTGGCGTGATTGCTTCCATGCAGGGAATTCACTGTACTTCTGATGGTCCCTGGGTTATCAAACGTCTCGGCGAAAGGAGAGCTGAGGAAGGGGCCTATGTCTGGCAGAAGCTTATGAAATCAGGAGCGATAATCTGCAATGGCACGGATGCTCCGGTCGAAGATGTTGATCCCATAGCCTGTTTTTATGCTTCAGTGACGAGAAAACTGGCTGATGGCACCTCCTTTTTCCCTGACCAGCGCATGAGCCGAGAAGAGGCCCTGCGTTCCTATACCCTCAATGGGGCCTATGCCTCTTTCCAGGAGAATCTTCTTGGTTCTCTTTCTGTGGGCAAGCTGGCTGATATTACCGTCCTTTCTCAGGACATAATGACGATTCCTGAAGAGGAAATCCCTAAAACTCAGGTGGTGATGACCATTGTTGGCGGCAGGATTCTCTATCAGCGTTAATTAAACCTTGGGCTATTTTTGGTGCCTGATCCAGAGGCCGATTTTTATAAAGGGTTTCAGGCAGGAGAGAGACAGAAATCTTTCAGTCTTTCATTTTTTCCCTGAGTCTTTCTTTTAAGCTTAAAGCGTCTTCAAACATATAGACGTTATTAAACATAACATAAACTTCCTTTTCTTCCTTAATCCAGCTGATGATTCTATCCAGATCCTGCTCAGAGTATCGGTAGCGATAGCCCGTGAGCCCGTGAAGGCGGAAATACCTGAGCTTTCCAGTCAGGGGTAAGCGCTGGAAGGGGTCAACGACATCAATCAGGCTGAGCTCCTGACAGATTTCCTGAATCTCTTCTTCCCGCCATTTTCCCCGGGCTTCCCAGCCGAGAAGGAACTGGTGACGGTCAAGCTGGCTGAAGAACTGACGCATATTGTTTTTGTTTTCCCTTGAGGGCTCGAAGGAAGCAGGCGATTGAAAAATGATTATTCGAGCTTTGACCAGAGAAGCAATTTCCTTTGTTTTTTCCCAGGCAGCCATGACTTCAGCTGTCGGCCGGAAAAGGCCATAGCACTTTCGTTTTTCCTCAGGAATGGGGCTCCTAAGTTTTTTATAGGTGGGGCTGCTTGGGGCATGGGTGATAAGCTGCCAGGCTTTGAGGGTAAATTCAAAATCAGGGGGGACCTGCTGGCGCCATTTCAGGGCTGTTTTCGGCTCAGGAGGCTGATAAAAAGTCTGCTGCAATTCAACGACGGAGAAAGCTTCGACGTATCTTTTCAGGCTGACGGGCAATCCACAACAGCCGATTTTAATCATTTGTTATTCTTTTTTGATTTTATCAAAGAGAAAAAATAGCTAAAAGACAGGAGCGCTCTTTCTGAAAAGCAGACCGATATTTCTTCTGGATTATGTGGTTTTTATATCTGTGAGACAGGGTCTGTCTTTTCAGGGAAAATCTGATTTTAAGGGGAGCAAAGGGCCTGGTTCAGCGAGACCGGTCCACAGCGGAAGAATTAACCCCTGAGGTAAGACTGCCCGGTCAGTGGAAAAGAGGTCTGAAAAATGATAAATTTATGTTGCTTATAATTCTTTTTTAAGGCTGGAAAATAAGGGTGGGCGGTTAGCTCAGCTGGGAGAGCGCGGCGTTCGCAACGCTGAGGTCGGGGGTTCGAATCCCCTACCGTCCACCATTTTTTTTGAAGGAAGATGCGTTTCCTGGTTGACTGCATGTTAGGAAAGCTGGCTAAATGGCTTAAAATCCTGGGCTTTGATACCCTTTATTTTTCCCGGGCTGACGATAGTGACTTGCTGGAACTTGCCCGCCGGGAAAGGCGTCTTCTTCTGACCAGGGACCATTCTCTGCTGGAAAGGCTTAACAGAGGCCGTGGCCTTTTCATTGAAAGCGAGGACTGGCGAGAGCAGGTGCGCCAGGTTCTGGAGAATTTGAATCTCTGGGCAAAGGTTGATCCCTTCAGTCGCTGCCTTCATTGTAATGTCCGTCTGAAAAGGTTGAGCCGGGCTAATGCCCGCAATCTTGTCTCCTCTTTTGTCTACGAAAAAGCCCGGCGTTTTGCCCTCTGTCCTCACTGCGGCCGGGTTTTCTGGCAGGGAACTCACTTCAAAGCCATGGAGTCTGAGCTGGCATCCATTTTTAAAAAAGTCGAAAGGAACTCAGAGGTTAATTTTTAATGGTCTTGAGGGAGAAACCTTTTAGCTCCAGATTTCGTAAATTTATAAAGGAGAAATTTAATGATTATCGTGACAACACCCCATCTGGAAGGAAAAAAGATAAAGAAGTATCTGGGCCTGGTAAGTGGTGAGGCCATTCTGGGAGCAAATATCTTTAAGGATTTTTTTGCTGGCATAAGGGACATTGTGGGTGGTCGCTCAGCTGCCTATGAAAGGGAATTAAGAAAAGCCAAGGAGATTGCTCTTGAGGAAATGGCTGAAAATGCCCGCGACCTTGGAGCCAATGCCGTGATCGGGGTTGACCTTGATTATGAAACCATAAATCTGGGCAGCGGGAATATGCTTATGGTCAGTGCCAGCGGCACAGCTGTTTATTATGAGGAAGAATAAAAATGACCAGAAAAGAGCAGGTTGACCTTGTGGGCTGGCTGTGGATTATAGCCGGCCTGATCAGTTTATTCCTTTTATTTTTAATCTTTTTAATTTTTCTTGGTGTCTCTTTTATCCCTGAGCTGAGCGAGACGGGCCGCCTGGTATTGAGAATTCTCGCCTGGGGGTCCTGGATTTTTACAGCCATTTTCTCCCTGCCGCCCATAGTGGCCGGCCTGGGGATTTTAAGACGTCAGGAATGGGCTCGCCTCCTGGGGATTGTTCTGTCTATTCTTGCTCTGTTCCGTTTTCCCCTGGGAACCGCCCTTGGCCTCTTTTCCCTTTATGTACTCACTCACCGTGAGTCAATTCCTCTTTTTAGCTGAAAAGAGGAAATCAAGACCGAGCAGTTCTCCCGCAAAAGTGTGGTTTTTATCCGGCTTGGATCATTTGTTTTTTAAAATAACTAAGCTGTAAGACGAGGTTCATTCTGGATTAAGTTCATTTTGAGCATGAATGAAAATCTTTTCTCTTTCTATTTATTTGGCTCTTCTGGGCTTTTAAGGGGCGGACTTAAAGAGTCATCAATCTACAACAGCCTCTCCAGAACCCGAAGATAAATCCCTGATGGTGAGTTGAAGCCATATAACATGCATCTTATGGATATTCTCTCATCGCCTTCTACCACAATTAACTCGCCGGATTCAATCCCCTTTTAATTGCCGGCTATTATTTTTAGTCACAAAAAAGTCTGAAGAAGCATTTTTTTAAAAATCAAGAAAAGGTTTTTAAAAACCCATTTTCTCCAGGGACAAAAGTTTATTAAGGCGAAAAGAAGGCGAAGGAGTCATTGATAAAATATCTTTGAAACCACGACAATTTTTAAAGATAAATCGGAAGAACATCTCCCTGGTTTTTCCTTGATCAAATTGTGGACATAGAGCTTAACTCACGTATCAGGAAAGCGAAGTCAGGTCAGCTAAAATGTAGCTGGCAGGCTGCTCCTCAGGCCTGTTCTGGCTGTGCCTGCGGAGATTTTTTGAGATCAGAATAAAAGAAGAAGCAATTCCGTCCTCTATCCTTAGCTGCATAAAGAGCCAGGTCAGCATTGGTAATTAAAGTTTCACTATCTTCACCATCTTCAGGAAAAATGGCAAGGCCAATACTCACAGTGATGAACAGAGGCAGCTCTTTTATTTCATAGGGCTGGCTGACAACCTCAAGAATTCTTTTGGCTATGATGGCGGCGTCAGTGGCGCCATGAATTTCCGGCATGAGGAGAACAAATTCATCGCCGCCAAAGCGGGCCACAGTGTCGCTCGAGCGAATGGCTCCCTGCAATCTCCGGCCCACTTCTTTGAGAAGAAGGTCGCCAATGGAATGGCCGTAGGTATCGTTAATTTTTTTATAATGGTCAAGATCAAGCATGAGAATAGCCAGGCGATGGCCATGGCGGCGAGCCTGGGAAAGGGCCAGATTAAGCCGATCAAAAAAGAGGGTTCGGTTTGGCAGCTGCGTCAGGGGGTCATGGATGGCCAGACGACGCAGTTCCTCCTCATGCTGGCGGCGTTCAGTTATATCGTGGAGAAGAATGACCAGGCTGGAAGGAGCGCCATTTTCGTCTCGAATAATCGAAGTTTTAATTTCAACCGGAGTTTTCTTTTGTTGATTGACGATCCATAGATTAGGGATATTCCTGGGGAAACCTCCATGCTCAATTATTTCCTGAGGAGAGAGCGAAAAGGAGAGTTCTCTATCGCCGTCATAGAGTTTGACAATATCTTCCAGACGGCGGCTGACACCGCTCTGGGGCTTCCAGCCAGTCAAAGCTGCGGCCACTGGATTCATAAAGGTTATCACGCCGTGGGCATCAGTGGCGATGACACCATCGGCAATGCCCTCAAGAATTGTCGCCAGCCATTCCTCCTTCTCCCTCAACTTCATTTCTGTGCGGTGCTTGTAGAGGGCCATTTCAATGACGGTCATCAATTCCTTCTGTTCAATCGGTTTATGAATGAAAGCCAGGGGATTGGTCATTTTGGCCCGCTGAAAGGTAGCTTCGTCAGTGTGGGCTGTCAGGAAAATGATAGGCAGATTATAGTGGCAACGTATCTCGTCGGCGGCTTTAATGCCATCCATTTTCCCCTGGAGCACAATGTCCATGATGATGAGATCCGGACGCCTTGTCTTAATCAGGAGCAAAGCTTCCTCGCCGGTCGAACAGATACCGACAACCCGATAACCGAGATTGCGAACCATAGACTCAAGGTCCCGGGCGACCAGACCTTCGTCCTCAACAATGAGAATCCTTGGTTTCTCCATATTTATTCTCTAAGAAAAGAATGTTCACTAAATGTTATCAGAAATTCTGTCCCGCCATCAACTTTGAATTCAAGCTGGCCACCAATCTGATTGACCAGGATGGTAACAATCTGTAAGCCCAGGCTGGCTGGCTCCTTAAGATTTATGTCCTGAGGCAGCCCCCGTCCAGTGTCTTTTATTCTTAAAAGATAATGACCGTTTTCCTTTTGCATTAAACTGATAACAATCTCCCCTTTCTCTCCGGGTAGAAAGGCATGTTTGAGGGCGTTGGTTACCAGTTCATTAACAATCAGACCACAGGGGATGGCCGTATTTAAACTGAGAGGAGCAGGTTCAGTCTCCAGCCTTAACTTAATCAGATGGGCATCAATTTGATAGACATGGAAAAGATGAGTGACCAGATTTCTCAAATAGCTAGAAAACTCAATCCAGTGAAGAGATTCCTGCTGGTAGAGCTGATCATGAATTAAGGCCATGGACCGAATTCTTTCCTGACATTCCTGGAAAGCCTCCCGGGCTTTTAAATCCTCAATTTTCTGAGCCTGAAGATTGAGCAGAGAGGAGATGACCTGCATATTGTTTTTCACGCGATGATGGATTTCCCTCAAAAGAGTCTCTTTCTCCCGGACGAGCGAGCGAAGCTCAGCCTCTGCTTTCTTTCTGGCGCTAATATCCCGGCTGATACCGACAAGTCCAGCTATGGAACCATCAGGAGCCAGAACTGGCGATTTAATGGTTTCGAAGACCACCTTCTTTTTTCTTCCTGTCTGCATGATTTCTTCTCTTACAGTAATTTTCCGGCTGTTTAAGACTTCTTCATCGCTCTGGCGGCATTGAGCCGCTAGATCGGCCGGCAGAATCTCCTCATCGCGGCGACCGAGAACCACTTCTTTTTTTAGACCCAGGGTTTTCTCAAAGGAGCGATTGATTATCACATATCTTCGGTCATTGTCTTTGAAGTAAATTAAATCCGAAGCCGCATCAATTAACGATTCCAGCCTGGCCTGGCTTTCGGCGAGTGCTCTTTCGGTTTCTTTTAGCTGGGTAATATCCTGAACATGTCCTTCAAAATAAAGAATCCTGCCTTTGCGATCACGAACGGCGCGGGCATTCTCCAGAAGCCAGCCAACCTGGCCATCGGAACGGCGAATCTGAAAAATGAACCCCTTCACCTGGCCTTTTTCTTTCATTAATTTTAAGTATTCCTGTCTCTGGTCAGGATTGACGTAAGAAATCTTGGCTAAGGGTTGCTTAGCTTTAATTAAATCCTGAGGGGATTTGTATCCGAGAATCTGGGCTATGGCTTTGTTAGCTTTAAGAAAACGGCCATCGGGCGTCGACTGGAAAAATCCTTCGACAGATTCGTCAATAATGCGCCGGTAAAAGGCCTTTCTTTCCCTTAAAAGGTTTTCCCGCTTTTTTTCTCTGGTTACATCCTGGAGGAACCCGGTAATGCGTATGATTTTTTTCTTTTTTTCCTCTGCCTGGGGGTGACCGAAGGCCCTTATCCAGATTTCCTTTTTTCCATTCTTAAGGAAGCAGAAATCACTTACGACCGATTTTCCGCGAAGCAAATCGAGCCACCAGGCCTTAAATTTTCTCTGACTTTGAGGATGAAGCGAAGGAGGCAATTCAGGAGGAAGGGAAGAGGGCAGAAAGCCTAATTTCTCCTTAAATGTTTCTTCTCCCCATTCTATTTTGACCTTATTATTCGGAGTAAGAGCCAAGGAGAAATGTCCTTCCCTGGCCAGGCTCTTTAATAGGGGAAAAAGAGTTTTTGTCTGTTCCCTTTCTTTTATCATGGATGGACTTTTTTCCTGGTTATTTTTACAGCTCCCCGGGAAGTTCAGCGTGCCTTGAGGCTTTCCCTTCAATGATTTCAAATTTATTTACCCTTTTCATAATGAAATTAAAATATCATTCTTTCCAGGGCAATCGCCGCCGGGGGTGAAAAGAGGGGGGATTTTTCCCTACGGGTCAAGCTATTCAGGCTTCCCCTCTTTAATTAATTTAAGCCTGTTAAAGAGCCTGAGGGAAAGCAAAATCCTGGGCCAGAACTGGAGCCGCTCCTTTAAATAATATCCAGGGAAAGAAAAAAGGAAGGAATTCTGGGGGGCGAAAACAATCAGGGAAAGCAATTTGGCCGGAGGTCATAAATCTTATATGATTAAAAGATGGGCTTGATTATTGAGGCTAAACAGACGAAGACCGTCCCTCGCGAACCATGCGATTTTATTCTTGTTAGCGGCGAACCCTATGCGGATCATCCCCTCTCCGGCATAGGGGTTATTGCCCGGGTTCTGGCCAGTCAGGGCTGGCGCGTTGGTGTTATCGGCCGGCCTGACTGGCGCCGGCCTGAAGAGTTCGAGCGCCTTGGCCGTCCACGGCTCGCCTTTGGCGTCACCTCTGGTTCTATGGACAGCCTCTTGCGCAATTACACACCTTTAAAGAGGCCCCGGTCCCGAGACCCCCATTCTCCCTATTACTCGGGTATTCCTGACAGGGCCGTTATCGTTTATTGCAATATTCTCCGTCATCTTTTTCCTGGAGTGCCTCTGATAATAGGCGGGGTTGAGGCTTCGCTGCGGCGATTGGCCCATTATGATTACTGGGAAAATCGGGTCAGACGCAGCATCCTGCTTGATTCGAGAGCTGATATTCTCGTCTATGGTCCAGGAGAATGGCAAATTCTGGAGATTGCCCGGCGGCTTGAGGAGAAAAAGGAACTGGAGGGAATTCCGGGAACTTGTATTGTCAGCCGCCAGGTTCCGCCTGGCTTTACCCTTTTACCTTCCTTTGAACAGGTTCAGGAGGACAAAGAAGCTTTTCTTGAAATGCAGAAGAAGCTTTCGATAAGAAAGGGGCTGGCTCAGGCTCATGGTCAGGCCTATGTTTTACAGTTTCCTTTTCCTCGCTATCAGCCCGAATTCCTGGATTGGATTTACAGTTTGCCTTTCAGCCGGGTCATTCCGGCCGATTTTCCTGAACTCAGGCTGGCTCAATTTTCTGTGGTTACCCACAGAGGTTGCGTGGGGCAATGCTCTTTCTGTGCCCTTGCTCTTCATCAGGGAGACCGGATTATTTCCCGCCATGAGGAAGCCATTATTGAAGAAATTGACCGGCTCGCCTCACATCCTCAATTTAAAGGGATAATTGATGACCTGGGGGGACCGACGGCCAACATGTATGGCCTTGATTGCCCTTCGCCCTGTCCTGAAGGGGAGTGCCTCAAATGTCCTCAGCTTGACCTGAGTCACCGGCGGTTGGTCAGTCTTCTTCGTCAGGCGAGAAATCGTCCAGGAATTAGAAAGGTTATGGTTCGCAGCGGCATTAGATTCGATTTAGCCATGGCCAGCCCGGAATATCTTGAGGAAATCATCAACTATCATCTTTCAGGCTGGCTTAAAATTGCGCCGGAACACGTTTCCCCGAAAGTGCTTCGTCTGATGAATAAGCCCACCTATAAACTCGATGAATTCCGGAAGCTTTTCGAACAATTGAATAAAGGGAAAAAGCAATATTTAAAATGCTACTTTATGGTGGCCCATCCTGGAACAACAAGAGAAGAAGCCCTGAAGCTGGCTGCATATTTAAAGAAATGGCGCCGCTCAGGCCCTGATCCGGTTGAGGGAGTTCAGATTTTCACCCCCACACCCATGACCCGCTCCACCTGCATGTATTACACCGGACGGGATCCTGTAACCGGCGAAGAAGTTTATGTTCCCAGGACATATGCTGAGAAAAAAGAGCAGAAGAGAATGCTCTTACCTGAGAAAAAGTCCAGAAAAATATCTTCTTGATTATAAAATTTTTTTCAGCTCTCTTGTTTTCCCTCAAGACAAGCCGGCCGGCAGAATCAGCCTCAATTTTATCTAAAAGAGCCGACAGGCTAATTTATAAAAAAATATGGGCAATTTTTTAAGCTGGTGGTGAAAACGGTGGCAATTTGATTTGAAGGAATGAGCCATCATAGTTCTTGCTCTAAAAAATTTTAAGAGGAAAGAATTAAGTTCTTGATAGGGAGATATTAATTTCTTAATGATTCATGCACACTAATGCAAGTTATAATTCTTGTGGAGAAGACTAAAAGACTTTTTATGAAGAGAATGCCCTTTTTTAAGGTGCCGAGCTTCTGAGATTGTGATTTTAAAAAATAAGCCAACAGGATTTTTGGGCGGAAGTCCTGATTTTAAAAAATGTTTGTGTCCCCATTTTCAGGCGCAACGGCTCCAGCCGCAATTAGGACAGGTGGGACATTTTTCATCGGGCAGGGTAGCTCCACAGACCCGGCAATAGGTTGCAAAAATATCTCTTTCATTATTCTGGACAGGGCCAAGATGTCTTTCCAGAACCTTGGCAATGGCATCGGGAATTGACTGGACCAAGCCGCCTTCCGTAAAAATTGGCTCTGAGCCGCCAATTCCCTTGAGCTGGCTGATGACTTCCTTGGGATCAACTCCGCTGCGCAGGGCCAGAGAAATCAAGCGGCCAATGGCTTCGGCATCAGCCATGGTTGAATAGCCGCTTTTGCCGATGCTCGTAAAGACCTCAAAGGGGCGCTGATTATAGAAGGAAATGGTCACATAGAGGTTGCCGAAGCCAGTTTTAATCTTGTCGGTTACTGAGGGCAGGGAGCTTGGTCTGTCTTTGGGGTAAAGGCGTTTTTCGCTTTCAGCCCGGTATAAAACCTGTTCGGCCCTCGAGCCATCGCGGTAAATGGTAATGCCCTTGGTGCCCAGCTCATAGGCCAGTAAATAAGCCTTTTCTACATCCTCTACCGTGGCCTTGTTAGGAAAATTAATGGTCTTGGAAACGGAATTATCCACCCATTTTTGAAAGGCTGCCTGCATGCGGACATGGCCTTCAGGCGAAATATCGTGAGCTGTCACAAAATAGTCGGGCAGGGGTTCATCAGGATGGGCTTCCTTCCATTCCTGATAAATAGGATTGACGTCTTTGAGTTCGCCATCGAGAATCTTGGAAGTGAATTCAAAGGCAAAAACAGGTTCGATCGAAGAGGAACAGCCAGCGATGCGGGAAATGGTGCCTGTGGGCGCGATGGTTAAAACGGTGGCGTTGCGCATCTTTTTGCCCCGGTAAATAGAAAGATTGATATTGGGGAAATTACCTCTTTCCTCGGCCAGGCGAGCCGATTCCCGGACAGCTCTTTTCCTCATGAAGCTCATAATTTTTTCAGCCAGAGCCAGGGCTTCAGGGGAGTCGTAGCGAATTTTCATCAGAAGCAGCAGGTCAGCCCAGCCCATAACACCAAGTCCGATGCGGCGGTTTTCTTTGGTTATTTTTTCTATCTGGGGAAGGGGGTAACGGTTGACCTCAATAACATTATCCAGAAAGCGAACAGCAATAGCGATTAATTCGGCCAGGCGCTCGTAGTCAAATTGGTCCTTCTTTTTAGGGTTAAAGAGGTGGGCCAGATTGATGGAGCCAAGATTGCAGGATTCATAATCATGCAGTGGCTGCTCGCCACAGGGATTGGTTGCCCGGATAGGTCCTAACGCCCGGGTGGGGTTGAGGGCATTAATGCGGTCAATAAAAATCAGACCTGGATCGCCCACCGCCCAGGCTGCTTCACAGATCATGGTGAAAATTTCCCGGGCCTTTTTCTGACCAACGACCTTCTGTTTATAGGGATCATAAATATCATAAGTGCCGTTGTTTTTGACCGCCTCCATGAAAGCGTCAGTGGCCGCCACAGAAAGATTGAAATTGTTGACGCTACGACCATCTATTTTCATCCGGATAAATTCTTCAATGTCGGGATGATCGACCCTGAGAATACCCATATTTGCCCCCCGCCGGGTGCCACCCTGTTTGACGGCCTCAGTTGCCGCATCAATAACCCGGAGAAAGGAAACCGGTCCAGAGGCAATGCCCTGGGTTTTGCGTACGAAGCTTCCCTTGGGTCGGAGGCGACTGAAATCGAAGCCTGTTCCGCCGCCTTCTTTATGAACCAGAGCCGCATTCTTAACGGTTTCAAAGATACTTTCCAGGGAGTCCTCAATGGGTAAGACAAAACAGGCACTTAAACACATATCCCGGCCAGCACCCGTCAGTGTCGGGCTATTGGGCATAAAATCCCGGTCCATCATTACTTTGAAAAAAATCTCAGCCCATTTTTCCTGCTCTTTCTTGGTCTTTTCAGCCGAGGCAATATAGCGGGCTACCCGCCAGAAAAGATCGGCTGGCTCTTTATCGATGAGCTCGCCTTTTTCGTCCCTCATGAAATAGCGAGCCCTGAGAATCTTAAGAGCATTTTCGGAAAAACCACGCTCTTTTGACATGAGCTTACCTCCTCTTCCAGTGACCTTTTAAATTATATCAATTTTCAGATGAAATCATTTTGTCAGGAATTAGAAACCAACATTTTCTTTATGGAACTACCTTTTTCCCATATATTAGCCATGCCCCTGAAGTAGCCATTTCCCTTGCTGTGGCCAGATAATTATACTTCCTTTTTTTCCCGGGTTGAAGGCTGAACTAGGGCAGGAGATTGTTCTCGGTTGGATGATTCAGGTGAGGCCAGAAGACTCAATTTTTGCCAGACCTGTTTTAATTCGGCCTCAGCCTCTTCGACCAGGGAGGAAATTACTTCTTTGATGGACCTTATTCCAGTAACAAGTCCCACGCTCTGACCTGCCATGACTGAACCCATTTCTATATCACCTTCTTCCACGGCCCGCCGCAGGGCCCCCACCCAGAAATTTTCCACCTGATACTGAGCTTCTTCATGACTTATTTCGCCCCGTTTTCTTTTCTGAATAAGGTCTATTTGAAGTTCAGAGAAAATCTCCATGCCTCGATTCCTCAAAGTACGGACAGGAATGACCTTAAGTTCAGAGCCAACCTGGGGGGTGGCCACGGCGTCCTTAGCCTGGGCTTTGACTAAAGCTTCCTTAAAGCGGGGATGAGCTCTTGATTCCCTGGTGGCTGCCAGGAGAGTGCCCAGCTGGACACCGGCTGCTCCCATGAGAAGCAGATGAAGCAGCAGCTTACCCGAACCAATGCCACCGGCCACAAAAATGGGGACATTCTGCAAACGAAAGAGGACCTGCTGTAAAAGAACAATCAGGCTGACATGGCCTATATGGCCACCAGCTTCGCTTCCTTCCAGGATGAGGGCATCAACTCCATTATCGATTAAGCGCCGGGCCATAGCCTCGGTCGGGGCAAAGGCCATAACCCTGGCCCCGCTTTCCTGGGCCATTTTAATCTCGCTCTGCCTTGGATAGCCGCCGGCAAAGACAATTAAGGGAACGCCGAGTTCACAGGCAAGGCGGAGGTGATGCTTATAATTGGGGGCAATGGTGATGAGATTGACCGCAAAGGGCTTAGCGCTTAGATTTTTCAGCGAGAGAATTTCCTGCCGCAGCCTCTCTGGCGGCAGATTGCCCCCAGCAAGGGACCCAAAGGCGCCGGCTCGAGCCACCTCAGCCACAAAGTGGCTGTCAGATATCCAGGTCATGGCGCCAGCGATAATAGGGTAGCGAACCTGAAGAAATTCCTGCCCCTTTTTCCAGAGATGATCCAGGCTAATCATGATCTCCCTCCAGATTTATATCTCTTGATTCGAATAGGCTGCCTCCAAAGACCTTTTTTTTCATAATAATCCTCAAACTATTTCTATTAATTTTATTAAATCTATAGGAATAGTAAAGAAATTTCTTTATTTAAATTTCGCTCTTATCTTTCTCTGTTTTCATAGATTAGCCATTCACCTGAATAAATAGTTAAAATAAAAGGTTTAGCCAGCCGGCAGGCAGTGCTGCTTCCAGCAAAAATTTCCTCGCTTCAACAATTTAAATCCTCTATCTTTTCCCTTATTTTGCAAATGAGTCTTTAATTAATCGGGAATTGGAATGAGCTGTCTATTGGACCTTTGACCTTTCTCGTTTCTGGCTGCACCTCAGATATTTTAACGCTAAGGCGCTCTCTGGAAAGCAAAATCAGCAAAGCTAAAGTTTTCAGGCCACCTCAGCTCTTCCGGAATTAATCATATCATTAAGCCACAGGCAGGGAACAGAGCTTTTTCTTTTTCATCATCAGTTATCTTTTGCCAATGGCTTTAAGCTTGGAAGCGATGCTGGCCTCTTTGTCCAGACGATGGTCTATCCTGAGGTCAATATGAATCCGCTTAACCCCCATGTTGACGAGAGCCTCATGGGCCTGTTTGATAACTTCAAAAAGGCGGTCAAGGGTGGGAGCTTCAATGGTCGTGGACATGCCTCCGGTTTCAGAATATAAACCGGAGCTTTCGATAATTCGCACCGCTTCCTGAACATAGCGACTCACCGAAACTCCCTCGCTCGTCGGAAAAATGGCGAATTCCGCAATAATCATCTCCTTCCTCCTGCTTTAAATATAATGAGGGGTGGACTAAAGGTCAAACCTTTAATCCAATCCTCTGGCTGAGGTCCCACGGTCAAAAATAAATGTTAGAAAGGCTCCAGAAATTAAAAAATAAAAAGCAGCGTCTTCTTTTTTAATTGTCTATGAACGGCTGTTATTTTACGGGCAGCGAGAACAAAGGGGAAGATGAGCTTATCCTCCGACTTCATCAGGAAAAGAATTTAGCTCAGCCGGATTGTCAGTCTCTGAAATTTTTGAGTCTGGAGTTTCCAGGGTGAGGCGTTTGATGAGCATGGTTGCATAGGAACCGCGACCGAGTTCAAAGGCAAGGGTAAGTTTCTTGTATCCGCGATAGATTTCATCATCGCCTGCGTCGAGTATTTTGAAATTCAGAGGAAAGGCAGCTACCTGACGGAAGTAGGAGCGAAAGCTTACCAGGCGTAGGACCCTGGTTCTGAAGGAAGATGTTTTGAGTCCTCTTTCTTTTAAAATTTCAAGAAAAAGGGACCGGGTCGTTTCGTCCGGAAATTCCATCTTCCGGGCCGCCGTGGGAAGTCTGAGCTGCAGAAAATAATTCCTTAAATTTTCATCCCGGAATTGCCAGAAAAGATATTCACCTTCCCGGCCAGGTAAACTGGCGAAGCCAGCTCCTTTAAGGCGAATAAGTCGCCGGAGCAATTCATTCCAGAGGTGGGCCTGGTAGGCGGCATAAAGAAAAGAGACCTCAGCGGGAGGGATAAACTGCAGAGCCAATTCCGGTTTTGCCGGCTGGTTCAAAAGGGCCTGGAAAATTCTTTTTTCTTCTGCCCTTTGAGCCAGCTCGAGACATTTTGCCCAGTCTTTCCAGTAAGTCAGGAAGGCGGCTCGCCTTTCTCTTTCCCTTTTTTTCAGGCTGGGAGTAATCGAGGTTAAATAAACCTGGAGGGCACCATTATAATGACGGAGCAAAATTTTTTCAGCGAAAAAGCCTCGCTGAGGATCATAGCTTCGAAAGCGCTGATCATCAAAATAATTGGGAAAGCCTGAAACTTTAACCTCCTCCGCTGCCTGGAGAATGGCTTCAAGATTTCTTACCCGGCGCAGGGTAATTTCGAAGTAATTGCCCTCAATGAGGTCAGGACCCATAGGCCGATTCATAAAGCCCACGGGTTCAAGCTCAATCTTTTTTTCCTTGAGGGAATTTTCCTGGCCCTGAAGAATCGTAATATACTGGGTGGTTAAGCCATATTTGTCTTTGCGCCCTCCCCAGGCTAAAGCCGAGAGACGATAATTAAAATGCCGGGCAATCAGCCGGCAGGCATCCTCGGTCGTCAGCCCTTTTTTGGTGAGTCGATAAACACAGTAGGGGCCAGAAGAAGACAGGGGTAGCCTGGCTTTCTCCATTACCCTGAATTCTTCAGGCTTAACCTTGATCATTCAAACTTAGCCCTGTTCATCTGAAGAAATTAAATAAAATGTCTTGAGTCGCATATTTAGGACCTTGATGGAAAAGAACGAAATAAGGAATAAATCCCGAGTGAGCCAGGCCCTGAAAGAAGCAAAGGCTCGACACTGGCTTGCTTTGATTCACTCTCTAACGCCCGGCCACTTCATAATTGCGGCCTGATTAAAAAAATAATTGCTTCTAAAAATCCTTTATTTTTCCCGGCCTTTCTCTGGATACAACTGATCAGGGTCTATCCATTTTGTTATGGTTTGCTCTGAAGTGAAGCCTTCTCTTCTTCCCGCCATCAGGCCTCCGGATTAATCATTTTATCAAATTATCTTTGAAAAACAGGGAAATTTCTAAAAGCAGGAAGTTTTTTATCCTTTCTTCTCCGGCTTCAACCTGACCCGTTTCAGGTTGCCAAAGAAAAGCCTTTTAGTTAATATCTCCCTGAAATTGTCATGAGAGGAGGCAAGATGAAAAAAATTATTTCATCCAGGGTTTTCAGGCTGAACTTTTTTGTGTTTCTCCTTTCTTTTTGTTTTCTTCTTTCTTTCCCCATGCTTTTACTGGCTCAAGCTCCGCCAAGAGGCATTGAATTATATAAAAAACTGGCTGATCCGAATCTGGTCAAGTTTGATGGTCTGCGGCGGGTTCAGTGGCTGCCCGATGGCCAGTCTTATTTTATCCAGGAAAAAGATACCTTTTATCGGGTCGACCCGAAAGCTGGCGAATCTTATCCTCTCTTTGATGATAGCAAAATCATTGCCGCCTATAATCGATTGACCGGGAAAAATGTCAGCACCCTTCCTTTTAAAAATTTCACCTTTATCGAAAATGGCCGGCGGATTATGTTTACCGAGGAAGAGGGTCGTCTGGTCTATCTCTGCGATCCCGCCACAGGTGATCTGGTGCGGCATGTCTTTCGTTATTTTGCCACCGGTGTGCGCGGTCGGCGCTACACTGAGGTTTTCTCACCAGACTATAAATTTACGGCCTATGCTCGCGACTACAATCTTTATCTTCATGACCTGGAGAAGGATATTGAAATCGCTCTGACCACCGATGGCCGGGAGGAGCTCCGGAATGGCTGGCCGGATTGGGTTTACCCGGAAGAATTAAATCAATATGAGGCTTTCTGGTGGTCACCCGATGGCCAGATGATAGCCTTCATGCAGTTTGATGAGAGACCGGTGGCCCTTTATCCCATCATCCGTGATGCCTCTATTCCCACCAGGCTGGAGCTGATGCGCTATCCTAAAGCTGGCGCTAACAACCCCATCATTCGCCTTTTTGTCATCGACATAAAGACAAAGAAGATGGTTCAGCTGGATACCGGGCTTGAAACCAATGTTTATATTTTCAAAGGACAGTGGACACCGGATGGAAAAGAATTTACTTTTTTACGGATGAATCGTCTTCAGAATAAACTGGAACTTCTGGCCTCTGATCCCCGGACAGGCCAGACAAGAGTAATTTTAAAGGAAGAGGAACCCTGTTATTTTAATGAGGATGTCCGCGCCATTTTCCTCAGTGACGGCCAGCGCTTTCTCTGGACCTCAGAGGTCACTGGCTGGAAGGAAATTTATCTTTATGACCTGAAGGGAAAATTGATCAAGCAGCTTACCAATCTGAAGCTTCCTGTCGGCAGCATTCAGGAAGTGGATGAAAGTGGTGGCTGGGTCTATTTTACGGGCTATGAGAATAGAGGCTGTGATCAGCATCTTTATCGGGTAAAACTCGATGGCACGGGTCTCACCAAACTGACAACCAGGTCCGGCTGGCATGCGGTTAATGTTTCTCCCGCAGGGCATTATTTTGTCGATGAATTTTCTTCCTGGGATGATCCTCCTGAGGTCAATCTTTATGCTGGTAATGGCACCTTTATCCGGCAGCTCGGCCGCACGGTTCTGACTGAGGAATTCAAGCAGCTCAATCTGCTTAAGCCTGAACATTTCATTTTCAAATCGGCTGATGGCCGGGATGATATTGATGGAATTATTTTTAAGCCAGCTGATTTTGACCCAGGCAAGAAATATCCGGTTTATTATGCTGTTTATGGAGGGCCAGGAGCCAGGATGATTCGCAATACCTGGCAGATGATGAGCCCCAATCAGAGAATTGCTCAGTTAGGCTTTATTGTTTTACAAACCGACCACAGCGGAGTTTCCCAGAGAGGGAAGGCCTTCCAGACAAAGAGTTATCTGAAGCTGGGCCAGGTGGAGCTGGCCGACCATGTGGCCGCCATTAAACATCTCAGTCAGTATCCCTGGTTTGATTCCACCCGGGTGGGCATCACGGGTCATTCCTACGGAGGTTATCTGACCTGCCTGGCCTTGCTCAAAGAGCCCGATGTTTTTCATGTCGGCGTGGCCGGGGCCCCGGTTACGGACTGGCGAAATTATGATTCCATTTATACAGAGAGATACATGAGGCGGCCCGAAGATAATCCTGAGGGCTATGAAAAGAGCTCCTGCCTGAATTATGTCAAGAATTTTAAAGGTAAATTGCAGATCCATCATGGCACGGTCGATGATAATGTTCATCCGGCCAATACCATCCAGCTTGTCTATGCTCTGCTGCGGGAAGGTAAAAGAATCGAATGGAAGATGTATCCTGAACAGGACCACGGTATAAGATTTGCTCAGTATGGCCAGGACCGCCTGGATTTCATGATTCTCCACCTCAAACCCGAAACCTGGGAACAATGGTTTAAGGAACAGCAAAAATAGACCCGAACTAAATTTTTCATGGAGATCTTATTTATTTCCGGCGGGAAAGATTAATTTTCTTAATGATTTAGCTCAGGAGGAAATTTCTTCGATCAAAATTGAATGAAGTAAGGAGTCAGGAAGCGATTAAATTTAAGCGAAATTTAATCAAAATTTATTTAATTTATTTTAAGTCAAGACAATTTTTTGGTCTGAATCAATCAGCCAGCAATGGGGATCCGGTGCCAGGGGGTCTCCGGTTAAAACATAGCTCATAGCCCGGCAGCCGAAGCAGGTTTTGATCGGACAGCGATGACAGTGGCCTTTCAATTTATCCTTATTTCTCAAATCAGTCAGAAGCTTTGAACCTGACCAGATTTCCGTCAGGCTCTGTTTGAGGAGATTACCCAGAGGCAGGGGGAAGCGTCGACAGGGAAAAACAGTGCCATCAGGCATCAGGGCCAGTCCATCCCGGCCGACGACACAGCCAGCTCCAAAAACCCGGGGCTGAGGCTGGCTGAGGTCAACCTTGATAGCTCTGAAGGGTATCAGGTCCTTCGGCCGGGCAGCAAGTTGACTGAGATCGAGAATTTGCTGCCAGATAAGGAGAAAATCTCGAGCCGAAACAACTTCCTCCAGAGAATTTTTTCCCTGGCCTAAAGGAAAGAATCTTTCCAGGATGAAGCCCCGGGCTCCTGTATTTCTGGCCAGCTCGAAGAGCCAGGGAACCTCATGGCGATTTCTGTTCATCACGGTGAACATGATAATGAAGGGAAGACCTTCTTCCCTTACTTTTCTCATTCCAGCCAGAACTCTTTCATAGGTACCCTTACCCCTGATGTCATCATTGGTTTCAGGGGAGACACCATCGAGAGAAATTCTCAGTTCCCTGAATTTTTTTAAATTTTTAAGTTCTTCAAGCCAGGGCGGCAGGATGAGGCCATTGGTAATGATGCTGAGACTTTTAACCTGAGGTGAAGCCTCAAGAGTCTCCAGGATAAGCCTGAGCTCCTTTTTCAGGAAAGGCTCGCCTCCGGTCAGGGCAATTTCCAGGCTCAGATTCCACTTTTTCATGGCCTCAACCAGGTTTTCAATCAGGATCTGGAGTTGCGGCCAGCGAAGCTCAGACCGGGAAGAGAAATCATCCTGATAGCAGTGACGACAGCGCAAATTGCAGCGGTCAAGAAGATGCCACTGGACATAAAAAGTTTTGCGGGTCACTTCTTCGCCTTCCTTTTTGAAGAAAAATTATCCTTAATTTTAAGGTTTAATTATAGATTAAGGCCAGATGGTTGGCTATTTTTGTTTTAAAATTAGTTTTTGCTCTGATCGAAGTAAAATGAGCTTTTTAAAAGAGTGAAAAAGATAAAAGCTCAAATTAAAATTCAGGGTTCAATTTACTCCTCAGTTATCTAGGCTTCAAATAGAATAAAATTTGCCTTCGGCACCGGGCAGGCGGGGCTATGGTGGCGCCAGAATTAGAATTATCTCTTAGATTCGAGATAGCCCTATTTCATTTAAAGATAGGTCATTTCAAGACGAGAAAACAAAAAATTTTCGTTAAAATTTTAGTTGTATAATTAAAGCTCTATTTGTTAAAGGCACTAACATAAGGCTTGATAAAACTCTCTTACTCACGAATAAAATAACTTTTTTAAATAAAGGGGTTTCAGTAAACAGGTAAAGAAAACCTCGAGAATAAACTATTTTAGAAACAATTTCTTGTTTTTTGTTTTTTCTTTTTTCTCTTTCTTTTCTTTTCTTCTCTTCTCTTCTCTTCTCTTCTTCAGGTTTCAGTCTTCAGAAAAGATAGCCCAGGCTCAGAGAAATAACTTTGTTTTTAGTTTCCACTCCCGCTTCCGTCGAAATTGAGGTCAGCCCCAGGTTGTAGCGAAGATCAAGGCAAAACTGGCCGGTTTTAAGGAAAGGCAGAGAAAAATCGAATCCTGCTCCAAAAATCAGCCCAGCATCAGTTGATTTTAAATTCTCAATATCACTTTCGACTTTAATTCCGGCGACCTCGGCTTTTACCCTTCCTTTTGTTTTAAGACCAACATAGGTACCCGTGTAAAAAGAAAAGTGGAAATTATTTTGAGCTGGCAGGTAAAACCTGAGGATGGCCGGAATTTCAAGATAATTAAGATTAATCCAGGCTTTATAGGCCTCCCCCGCTGCTTCTCCTTGAGTTTTCGCTCCCTTCTCGACAAAATTTAATTCAGACTGGAGGGCTAAAAAGCTATTGAGATTAACAATAATAAAGGCGCCAAAATTGAATCCACTTTTGGTTTTTATTTCTTCCTCAAGATACTCTTCAAATTCTTCAACATTGGCGCCATAAAGAGAGGCTCCGCTCCAGCCAAGCTTGAATCCGATGGCCCGGAGTCTTCCTCTTTCTGACCTGGAGGGCCTGACAAATTTTTCCTCAGGTCTGGCTCGAGGTTCGGGCTTCCTTTCAATTTTTTCTTTAGTAATTTCTTTAATTACTTCCACCAGGTTCTGATGGATATAACCATTAATTACACCCTTATCTCTGGACGTGAAAGAAATCCGATACCATTCACCTTCCTGCGCCAGGATTTGAAGAACTGTCCCTCTGGTAACTACAGTGACTACCGGGCTTTGCAAATCGGGCTTTTCCCGGATATTGGCCCGATCAACCCGAACGACTGCCTTATCCTGAGCCCGCAGGAGAAGCGGAGAGGAAAGAATTAGAATTGACAGGATGAACATAAGCGGGAAAATTCCTTTTTTCATTTTGCCTCCTTGTATTTAAATTTGCTTTTCTTTCTCAGGCCTTTTTTCCTGAAGAGAGGGGATATTTTAACCGCATATTTTCTGTCTGAGTATTTTCCAGTCACAACATTTTCATTTTTCCTGGTTAATTTTATATAATTAGAAATAAATCTTCAATTTCCTGAACCCTCGGGAGGGAATGAACATGAGAATAGCCATTCTTGCTTCTTCTGACGTAAGACGGGAACCTTTTTCTTACAGTCCTGGAGAAAAATTTGTTGAGCTTCTGGCCGAAGGCCTGATCGCAAGGAATTGTGAGGTAACTCTTTTTGTTACCGGCACTTCCATCGCCCGGGACGACCTGCAGGCTGTGGTTAATCGGGGGTACGAAGAGAAGGGGCCAATTAAACCCGAGGTAGCTGCATATCTTCATGTGGCTAACTTAATGGAAAGGGCTCATGATTTTGACCTGATTCATAATAATTTCGGCTTTCCAGCTCTGGCTTTTTCCGGGCTGATCAGAACGCCTATGCTGACCACAATTCAGGAGCGGCCTTCAAATGATGTTCTCCCCATATATAAAAAATATAATCAAACCACATTTTATGTGGCCCTGAGTCAGGCGGCCAAACATCCTGAACTCGATTATCTGGCGACGATTTATCCTGGCCTTGACCCCAGGGAATTTACCTTTAATGATGAGCCCGGCGATTATCTTCTTTTTCTTGACCCGATAGACGCGGACCATGGGGCGCTCGAGGCCATGGAGATTGCCAGAAAAGCCGGAAGGAAATTGATTCTGGCCGGATTTATTAAAAATAAAGAATATTTTGAGAAAGAAATCAACCCCAGAATAGATGGAAAGGAAATCATCTTTTTAAACCTGAGCAGTCAGGCAGAAAGAGTAAGGCTTCTGGCTTCGGCCTATGCTCTTCTTCATCCGGCGAATTATGACGAACCCTTTTGCCTCTATATCCTCGAAGCCCAGGCCTGTGGAACGCCGGTGATTACCACGAAAAAGGGCGCTGGCTCGGAAATAATTATTGAGGGGCAGACAGGTTTTATCGTGGATAATCTTGAGGCGGCCGTGGAACGGGTGAACGAGATAAAGAAGTTAAATCGAGCTGACTGTCGTCGCCTGATAGAAACGAAATTCAGCCGGGAAAGAATGGTAACAGAGTACCTTGAAGTCTATCAGAAGGTGGCTGAAGGAAGCCTGGGTAAAGGAGAGAAGGGTTTGCGACCTTGGGGTCGGTATATAGTTTTAGAAGAAAAAGCCAGGCATAAGGTGAAGCGAATTGAAGTCAAGGAAGGGATGAGGCTCAGTTATCAGCGGCACCGGAGAAGGAGCGAGCACTGGTTCATTTTAGAAGGAAAGGCCCTGGTGACCATTAATGGCCAGGAAAATCTCCTTCTTCCCGGTATGGCTATTGATATTCCGGCCATGGCGCTTCATCGGATTGAGGCTCGAGAAGGCACGGTTGTTTTTATTGAGGTGCAAAGAGGAGATTATCTGGGCGAGGATGATGTGGAAAGAGTTGAGGATGATTTTGGTCGTCTTTGAAATAAATAAGAAGCGGTTGCCCACAGCCAGATGCATTTCGGCAGTCTTGTTGTTTTCAGAACGGTTAACTTTCTCTGTTCCCTTAAATCCCCGAACCTGAATTGATTTTTCATAACCGTTCACAGTCTCGTTCTCAAATTCCATCAGGCCCATCATGGAAGCACCCATCTGGCTGAAGGGAATGCCCGCCATATCTGTAATCTTCACCTCGATGGAAATCAGATTGTCGCCATTGCCTTTTTCATAAGCCGCGGTTGCTTCGGAGGTTGCCAGGTTGAAGGCGGAGGATGTCTCGCCAGCAGGTTTCTGGCGAGTAAACCCGGCAGGTCAATTTTTGGCAGAAATTCCTGGAGTTTCTTGAAACCAACAACTTGTCTGGAGCCCTGCAGTCCGAAAAGAAAGACAACGGTTAAAAGGCTCAATAAAAAAAGAGACGTCCACTTTTTCACTCTCTCCTCCTTTTATCGATTTATTGATAAATGTGAGATTCAGTGATTTATGGTGTTAATATATCACAAAAATAATAATAAATCTTGAAAATAGAAAAATTTAAATAATGGTCAGGTCCATTTCTTTTCCCTGATTTCAGTAAATTTCAATTTCATGGCCCGAAAATTTCAGGTTTAATGGCCGTGATTGTTTCCGGAGGATATTGGGCTATTCTGACTTAAACCTTTGGCTTTCTTTGCCCGGTATCTTAACCAGACTTTCTTTCCGAACTTAATATTATTAATTTTCATCTGGTTCCAGAGGAAATATTCTTTTTTAAAAATCGCGTGATTTACTTCAGCTTCAAAAATTTTTGATTATTTCAGGGCTGTATGGTAAAGGAATAACCTGAGGTGAGATCATGCTGGCCAAAATGGAATATCGTTTTCTGGGGCAAACCGGAATTAAGGTTTCTTCTCTCTGTCTGGGCACAATGACTTTTGGCGGCGAGGCTGATGAGAGAGCTTCCGCCGAAATGTTCCATCTGGCCCGAGAATATGGAGTTAATTTCTTTGATTGTGCTAACATTTATCATCAGGGAAGAGCTGAGGAGATTCTGGGGAAGCTGATTCAGTCCTGCCGGGAAGAAGTCATTATTACTTCCAAGGCTTATTTTCCTGTGGGCGAGGACCCCAATGCCCGCGGTGCCTCCCGACGTCATCTTTTTCGTTCAGTGGAGGCAAGCTTAAAGCGCCTGCAAACCGACTGGATTGACATCTTTTTTATCCATCGCTTTGATGATTTTACCAGTCTTGAAGAAACTTTGCGGGCTCTGGATGACCTGGTTCATCAGGGAAAAATTCTTTATACTGGCGCCAGCAATTTTTCGGCCTGGCAGGTGGAAAAAGCTCTGGGCATCTCCGCGGCAAAAGGTCTGACATCTTTTGTCTGTCTCCAGCCAATGTATAACCTGGTGAAACGACAGGCGGAGGTAGAAATCCTGCCCATGGCTCAAGCGGAGAAGCTGGGCGTAATGACTTACAGTCCTCTGGCTGGAGGTTTATTAACAGGAAAATACAGCGGAGGCCAGAAACCGGAGCAGGGAAGATTGCTTACCAACAAAATCTATGAAACTCGATATGGCGAGCCCTGGATGCATGAGGTGGCTCGAAAATTTGTTCAATTCGCCCGGGAGCAGGGCTATGACCCAGCGAGCCTGGCTGTCGCCTGGGTGAAAAGCCATCCGGCCGTGACCTCCGCTATTATCGGGGCCCGCACGGCGGAGCAGCTCAGGGCCTCTCTGGATTCAATTAAAATCAATATGACTCCGGAATTAAGAGCGGCCATTTCCTCTCTTTCGCCTGAACCGCCGCCGGCGACAGACCGAACCGAGGAGCGCACCCCTTTTACCCTCGATAAACGCTGATGATATTTGAAGGCCCTGACCAGAAAAACGAAACTTGATGGTGCTCCTTTCCTTCTTGGTGGGAATCAAAAGCTCTTCTTATCATCCCGTCCTCTTTATCAGGCAGATGAAGTAAAAAATTGGATTTAAAATTTCGAAAATAATATTTTAAATTTATTAAAAAAGCTAACATCGGGAAAAATTACAGTCAAAATTTCAAGGAGGGTCAACATGAACTGGCGCCGGGGAAGAGCTATTTTTATTCTTCTAAGCCTGATTTTTTTCTTCATCTCCTGTCGTCAGACGGAAAAAGCAGCTGGCCGGGCAGAAATCAGGGACAGGAGCCTTTATAAAACGGAAATAATTGAAGGCAAGGAAACAACCTATCTGGCGATGGATTTTTCCCGGCTGGAAAAACCAGCCGGCGTTGATGACTTTATCCGGGTCTGGGCTCAGCCACCGATTCAGCAGTATAAGACCTTGAGCTGCTGGTGCTTTGGCACCATTTCTTTGCTGGAATCAGAATTGAAAAGACTTTATGGCCAGGAAGTGAAGCTTTCTGAAATGTATATTGTTTACTGGGAATTTGTGGAGAAGGCTCGCCGTTTTGTCCGGGAAAGGGGTGATTCTCTTTTTTCTGGGGGTTCTGAACCCAATGCTGTCATTGAAAGAATGAAGCAATATGGAGCTGTCAGGGCTTCGGACTATACCGGACTTCTTCCGGGAAAGACAGAACATGATCACACGCAGATGTTTGAGGAAATGAAAGGCTATCTTGATGACTGCAAGCGCCGTAATTTCTGGGACGAGGAAAAAATTGTGGGCGAGATTAAAAAAATCCTGAATAAACATATGGGCGAGCCACCGGAACGCATTGAAGTTGATGGTCACATGATAACACCCCGGGAATTTGTCACCCATATTCTCCGGATCCCCCTTGATGATTATGTGGCGGTAATGAGTTTCAAATATATTCCTTTTTATACCAAGGGGGAATTCAGAGTGCCCGATAACTGGTGGCACAGCCAGGAATATTACAATCTGCCCCTTGATGAATTCTATCTGGCTATTTTGACGGCCATTAAAAAAGGTTATTCTCTGGCCATCTCGGTTGATTTTTCTGAACCTGGAAATTCCGGTGAACACAATGTGGCGGTGGTGCCTACCTTTGACATCCCGGGTGATTATATTGATCAGGAAAGCCGGGAATTTCGCTTTGCTAATTCTTCGACCACCGATGATCATGTCCTCCATCTTGTGGGCTATAAGGAAACGGCAAAAAATACCTGGTTTTTAATGAAGGATTCCTGGTGGACTGCCTATGTGGGTCCGGTGAAAGGCTATTTCTTTTACCGGGATGATTATCTCAGGCTCAAGGCTTTAGCTTTCCTGGTGCATCGCGAAGCGATAGCTTCGTGGCTGGCTAAATTCGGGGAGAAATAATTCAGGACTCCTGACCTTTCCTCTAAAAAATTCTGTCTTCTCTTGACAAAGGAAAAATCTGAGCCATAATAGAAATATGATATTATCATCATATGACAATAAAATTAAAAATATTTTAACCTTTTTCGCTTCCCTGGCCAGCCCGCTGAGGCTCAGGATTTTTCGCTTACTTCTTGAAAATGATTTTTGCGTTTGCGAGCTCCAGAGGATGCTGAAGGTAGAGCAATCCAGACTTTCCCATCAGCTGCGCTTACTTCGTTTAGCTGGTTTAATCGAGGTAAGGGAGCAGGGGCGATGGTCAGTCTATTCCATTAGCCCTGCTTGGAAAAATCACCCCCTGGTTGCTGCCCTGAAAAAGACATGGCCTCTGGAGGAGGCTGAAAAGTCAGCTCTGGCTGAGGTTTTCGAGAAGAGCTTGAGGCTAAGAGCAGGGGAGTAGTCGGCCCGAGGGACCTTAACAGAAAGCCCTTAACGGCACAGTGAGGGAGGTTTGTCATGATACTCGAAATTCTAAAAGGAGGTTTGCAGGCCCTCCAGGATTATATCGTCTATCATGTTCTGACCTGTCTTATTCCAGCCTTTCTTCTGGCTGGAGGAATGGTTAGCTTCGTTTCCAAAGAAGCTGTTATCCGCTATCTGGGAATAGCAGCCAGGCGCCTCACCTCCTATATCCTGGCAGCCATCAGCAGCTTTTTTATCGCTGTTTGTTCCTGCACTGTGATACCTGTTTCAAGTGGGCTCTATTACCAGGGAGCCGGGGTTGGGGCTGCCTTCATTGTCCTCTGGGTGGCGCCAGCAGCCAACATCTTAGCTATTACTTATACTGGAGCTATTCTGGGTTATGATCTGGCCCTGATCAGAATTACCGCGGCTCTGCTTATGGCTCTGGCCGTGGGCACCATTATGAGCTCATTTTTCTCCAGAGAAGAAGTCAGCCGGACTTTTACCTTTGAAACCTCAGAAAAAAGAATTATGAAAAAGCAGGATGCGATTCTTCTCTTATTGATTGTGGCCACCTTGCTGGCGCCGAATTACCTGATCAGAAAGGGTCCCTATCTTCATAAGATTTATGTCTGGCTCATAGGGACAGCCATCTTTGCCGCCTTCGCGGCAGCCACCAAAAAAAAGGAAGATATCATTGCCTGGTTAAGGGAAAGCTGGTGGTTTGTCCAAATTATTTTTCCCCTGCTTTTAGCAGGCGTTTTTATTGTTGGCCTTATAGGCAAAATCTTGCCTCAGCCTTTTGTGGCCCGCTGGCTGGCCGGCCGCGGCCTTCTGCCCTCCTTTCTGGCCACACTCATCGGAGCTTTCAGTTATTTTGCGACGATGACCGAAGCGCCCTTTGTCGCCACTCTCATGAAACTGGGCATGAGCAAGGGTCCGGCCCTGGCCTTACTGCTTACCGGGCCCGGCTTGAGTTTGCCCAGTATGCTGGCCATAATCAGGGTTTTTGGCTTCAAGAAAGCCCTGGTTTATATCATAACTATTATCATTCTGGGTACACTCGTTGGCTGGCTCAGCAGCAATTTGATTTTTAAATAAATAAAATTAAGGAGGTGGAAATGCTTGAAATCAGAATTCTCGGGCCTGGCTGCCCTCGCTGCCATGAACTTGAAAAGAGGACGATTAATGCTTTAGCTGAATTGAATCTTGGAGCTGATGTTCAAAAGGTGACGGATTTCAAGAAAATAGCTGAATACAAAATTTTCAGCACGCCCGCTCTCGTTATTAACGGTCAGGTGGTTTGCTCCGGACGAATTCCTTCCCTCGAGGAGATAAAAGAATGGCTGAAAAAAGCAGCGGGCCAGGCTGGTGAGCAATGAAAAGTTTAAGGAGATAAAGAGGGTTAAAAACTTGTTGCTGTAACTGGAATCAGAAGCGAAAGAAGCCGTTTCAGGTGATAAAGAGGAATAAGAATAAAAAGGCGGTTAAAATTAAAAAATAATCAAAAAGGATATAAAGAATGCCGGAATGTAAATGCGGAAAGGTACCAGCCAATATCAAAATAATTAAAATTGGCGCAAGCGAGGTGGGCATTCCCGACCTCCAGCGAATTATGCGGGATGTCTATTTTAAAAAGTTATCATCTGAAAGCAGGCTGAAGGAAGAATTATTAAAGCTGGTAGCCGAAAAAATATTCATTCCGGAAGAAAGAAGGGAAATGTATGCTTCAGCCCTTTTTGAAGAATATAGCCGTTTTATTCTGAAATGGGAAAAAGGGGAAAAGGCGAAGGCAGAAATGCAGGAAAAAAGTCAGAAAGTTAAAAGGCGAGGCCTTTTCAGTTTATTCAGGAGAAAGGATAAGAAATAATGGTGACCCCGGAAATAAGAGAGGCCCTTGAAATCTTAAAAAAAGCCAGAACTCTGGCGGTGGTTGGGGCCACGCCCCATCAAGAGAAATATGGCTATAAAATACTTGAAGCCCTGCAGGCAGCGGGCTATCAAGTCCTTCCGATTAATCCTAAATATGATGCCATCGCCGGAGTAACCTGTTTTCCTTCCCTGCAGGCTTTGCCTCTCAAGCCCGAGATAGTGGTAACAGTGGTTCCACCTGAAGTCACAGCCAGGATTGTGGATGAATGCTCTCAGTTAGGTCTTCCGGTAATCTGGATGCAGCCGGGTTCCTGGTCAGAAGAAATTGTGGCCAGGGCCAGAGATTATGGCTTGAAAGTAGTTCACGACCTCTGTCTCCTTTTCTCGCTGAAAAATTTAAATTTTCCTGACCCATCTTTCTGAATTTTTCTCTGGATTTTCAATTAGACCAGAATCAAAAGAGGATTAATTATTTTTATTTTCCCGGGGTGCTCTCATTTTCAGAACATTTTTCATTGGTTGAAAAAAGAGATTATAATAACCCGGGTAACTGAAGGCAATTAACTGGAGCGTGAGATGAGAAAGATAGTTCTTTTTATTTTTCTTTTTCTTTTAGGTTTGAAATTTTTGATGGGCTCTGGCTCAGAATCAGAGAGGGAAGGTTATCTTCCTTCTTTTCCTCTTGTAATTGATGACCTGAAACTCGAAAGATTGGCCCAGCCATTTTCGCCCTGGGATAAGGCTGGTCGTCGCTTTGCCTTCATCGGGGATGAAAGCGGCCGATTCGAAGCCTGGGCTTATCCGCTGAAACTTGTTCGTAATTTTGAACTTTCCTTTATTTTGGACTCAAGCACACAACCGATTCGAGGCCGGGACATTGTTCGAGAAGTAATCGTCACCCCGGCCGCAACAATTTTTAAGTATACCTATCAGTCCTTTACCGTCAGGGCGATTTTTGTGGCGGCCATGGAAGCTCCAGGTGGTCTAATTTTGCTCGACCTATCCTCTGATGAACCGCTAACGATTGTCGCTTCTTTTCTTCCTGTGCTTCAACCCATGTGGCCGGCGGGTCTGGGCGGCCAGTATGCTTACTGGGATCAGGAATTAAAGGCCTATCTGATTTCAGAGCCCACGAGGAAAAACCACGCCTATATCGGTTCACCCGTAGCTCGAGGCATTTCTTATACGCCGGCTCATATGCTGGCTGATAAGCCCTCAGAATTTTTAATCAGAATTGCCGACCCGAAGGAGGCTAGAGAAAAATTCATTCCCATAGCCATTGTCGGCGGAAAAGGCGAAAGAAAGGAAATCCGCCAGATTTATGAGGAACTTTTAGCTTCTCCGGAAAGAATCTATCGCGAGGCCCTTGAACATTACGAGCAGCTTCGCTCCAGAACCATCCAGATGGAAACTCCCCTAAGAAAGCTCAATCTGGCTCTGGAGTGGGCCAAAATTTCCCTGGATAATCTCTTCGTGAATAATCCTGACCTCGGAAAGGGTATGGTGGCCGGCCTCGGTCCTTCGGGAACTTCGGGCCGACCTGGTTTTGGCTGGTTTTTTGGGGGCGATGCTTTCATCAATTCTCTGGCCCTTCATAGTCTGGGGATGACCACCGAAGCCAGGTCTTCCCTGGCCTTTACCCAGAAATGGCAGCGGGATGATGGTAAGATGGCTCACGAACTGTCCCAGGCCGCGGCCTATATCAACTGGTTCCAGGACTATCCCTATGCTTATATTCATGGAGATACAACTCCTTATTATCTTCTAGCTGTCTGGGATTATTATGAGCGAACCGGAGATATTGACTTTCTTAAAAAAAGCTGGCCATCTCTTCGCCGTGCCTTTGACTGGTGTCTGGCCACGGATGAGGATGGCGATGGCCTCATGGATAATCGAAAGGCTGGCCTGGGAGCTCTGGAGTATGGTGAGCTTACCGGCATTCAAACTGATATCTATCTGGCTGCAGTCTGGATTAAAGCCCTGCAGGCAATGAAAAAGATGGCGGAATTACTCGGCGAAAAAACACTGACCCAGAAGTCCATGGCCCTGTTATCCAGGGCTCTCCTCTCCTTTGAAAAATTCTGGGATGATTCCCTGGAAACTTATGTCTATGCCTTTAACGCTCAGGGGGAAAGAGTTAAGGAACTGACGCCCTGGCCAGCGGTCGCTTTAATGTGGTCGATTGGCCAGAGCGGGCGCCGCGAAAAAACTCTGGAGAAAATGTTTTCTTCCCACCTGACGACTGACTGGGGATTAAGGGTTCTATCTGACCAGAGCCGATTGTATGGTCCTTTGAATTATAATTATGGTGCGGTCTGGCCCTTCATCACCGGCTTTGTTGTGGCCGCTCAATTCAATCATCATTTTCTGCCCCAGGCCCTGCCGCTTCTTTTAGCTCTGGCCCATCATTTTTTTGATAATTCTCTGGGGCATGCCACTGAAGTCCTTTCAGGCTCCCGCTATCTCTGGCCTGAGGAGGCAGTTCCCCATCAGGGATTTTCAGCTACTGGTTTCGTTTTACCTTTAATCCGTGGTCTTCTGGGCCTCGACTTTTCTTTTTCGGAAAACCTGATTAAATTTTCGCCCCAGTTCCCAGCCGATTGGGCTGAAGTCAAAATCAGGAATATTGAGTTTGCCCGGGAAAAAATTAATCTTGAATATACCAGGAAGGAAGGCCTGGTCAGGCTGAAAATTGACCGGGCAGAAAAAGAAATAGAGCCCGGGAGAAATACAAAAAGTTACGAGACAGGGGCAATTATGGTTGGTTCAAAGCCTTTGTCCTTTCTCTATGCCCCCGTTTTTGGAGCCGGGGTAAAAGTGAAAGAAGCGCGGGTTAATGGTCAGCCCGCAGAATTTGAATTTGTGGCAAGCCCTCGTGCCTCCAGAATAAAAATTGAAGTGCCTCTTAAGGAAAAGATGTTGATTGAGCTTTACCTTGAAGAAACAGTGGAAATTCTACCGCCTTTCCCTTTATCTCAGCCAGGTGATGAAGACAGGGGATTGAAGATTCTAAATCTTGAGAAAGAGGGAAAAGAAATGAGAATTGTGGTTGAAGGAAGAAAGGGCGAAATTTACCACCTGAAACTTTGTCGGCCAGACCTGGTCGCTTTGGTCAATGGAGCTGAGCTGGTCAAAGATAACCTGAAGATTGTTTTTCCGGCTTCCCCAGACAATAATTTTTTAAAAAGAGAGATTATAATCAATCTTAAATAAAAGGCTCTGAATTTCAGGCAGTAAGTTACGAGCAGCTCAAGCCTGAAATTTCCCCTGACCATCCAGGACAGAGTTATTTAAATATCCAGCATAAAGTTAAGGTTATAAATCCATTATGGCCTGAAGATTTTTCCTAGGAACTTAAGATTAAAATATATTTAAAGAGGCTGAGGCCGATGAAAAGCGCCTTTAGCTTTTTAATTCACCGCCTTTTCCGATGTGATTCATAGCATTTTTAGAAAGGATAATATAGAAATTATTTTATATTCCAGCCGCTGATAATTATTTCCGGCTCGTCTCCTTCCAGATCCTCAGTAAAGAAATAACCGGTGATGATTCTCTTTTCCTTGGGGAGAAGAGAAAAATAATTATCTTCAAGGAAAATGGGGGCTACAGCTTTCTGGCGAAGTTTCTGTCGGACGGATATTTCCACCAGAAAGGCTAAATTAGAAGAAACATTTTCCAGTTCGAGAGAGAAGAAAGTTCTATCTTCTTTAATGGCTGTTTTGCTTTTAAATTTTATTTCGGCCTTGCCAAGGGAATTGAGCAGGGTTAAATCGGCATACTGCCTCACAGGCGTCACAAACCAGCTGGCCTGATCTTCATCTAAAATATCCATTCGGGGAGCCAGACAATAGAAATTATGGTCAATGAGCTCTCCTTGCGGGTCGAGGATTCTCAAATCAAGGAAATAGACCTGGCTCAGTCCTTCAATTTCGGGCAGGCGGGTAAGAGTGATCTGGCTGTCCGGACCCAGGTTAAAGGGCAGCTCGGTCTTGAATTTTTCACTCAAATCAAAATTAAAAACGCGAATAAGGGCTCGCATTTTTCCGCTGGCCCTGCTGGTTAAATTGGAAGCAATTATTTCTCTGGTTTCGTAATTATAAATCAAATGCAGGGGAGAGCAGGCTTTTTTGGCGCCATAAAAACCGGCTGTGGGCAGAAGATAGTAATCATAAAGCTGCCACCACAATTTTGGCCAGGCCGAATTATACATCCACTGGATGTGGCCTGTGGCCAGATAGCGATTGGCCACAAAAGCTTCAAAGGGAGCTCGCATCGCTTCATAGTCTAAATAGTGGGCTTTGCGCAAAAATTCATCAAGATTCCTGGGTTCGCCTAATCGGTTAGTCATCGCTTCCAGATAGCGATTGAGATTGGCGAATCGGCCGCGGCTGCAATGAAAGTTCCAGATTTCATCGGGCGGCCAGAGGGACGTTTCGGGAAAAATTTTTTTTAAAGTTTCGAGCTGGGGAATCTGTGGTCCGGGACCAGCCTCGGTGTTAAAGCCAAAGGCTCCACCGCGTTTTTTATCCTCATACCAGTAATTGGGCGGAACCCAGTCATAGGGACCATTCATTTTAACCCCGGAGGGCCCACTGAGGGAGCTGGTCCGATTAGCCGCTGAAATCAGGAATGGTCTTGTGGGATCTTCTTCTTTCAGGATTCTCAGGTATTCCTGTTCCAGTTCGGGTCGGGGCTGCAAATCACTGGCCAGAAGCCAGACCAGAATACTAGGATGATTTCTTAACCAGCGCACCTGATCACGAAAGGATTGGGTAATGAGGGCCATGTCTTCAGGGCTGATAATGCCGCCATACTGGCGGTCGGTGGGTTTGCCCAAAAGATTTTCCCATTCCCACTGGCAACTCCAGCCTGCAAGCAAGAGAAGGCCATTTTCATCGCAGAGGTCATAAAAGGCCTGGCCTGTTCCCCAGAAGCCTTCAAGGCGCAGAGCATTGAGATTGAGATGGCGGGCATAAAGAATTTCTTTTATTAGCTTCTTGGGTTTGACGTTAAGAAAAATATCATCCACCCAGCCTCCGCCCCTGATTAAAACCGGCCGGCCATTGAGCCGGAAACCGCGATAACCAGCCTCGTTAAAATAAGCCTCAACCTTTCTTATCCCGAAACGAATCACCCGCCAGTCAGAAGCAATTTCCGGAGTCTGAGCGAAGGGAGGACGTTTCTGTCCGGTCTCAGGCCTGCTGGCTTCATTTGCTTTAGGCTGAACTTTGATTTCTTTTGGATTATTTTCCTTCTTTATTTCAGGTTTCTCTCTGGGGGGCGCCGGCATTTTAAAGGAAAGAATAAGAAAATAAAGTTCAGGCGTCCCGAGGTCATGAGTCCACCAGATTCGGGGATTTTTTATAACTAATTGAGAGAAATTATCGGGTGAAAAAAGAATTTTTTTTGTTTCTTGTGGTTCTAATTTAACTTCCTGTGATACTTTAATGGTTTCGATTTCAGCTTCCAGCCGGCCGCTGACAGGCCGGTCAGTATTATTTTTTAGTTCGGCCAGAAGGGTTAATCGCGCTTCTTTAAGGGTAGAAGTGTCGAGGTCAGTCTGAATGAAGACATTTTTAATGGCCACAGCGCCGCTCAATCTTATCCTTGCTCCGCGCCACAGGCCCATGCTTTTATCTGGAGGGGCTGGATTCCAGTCAACAAAGCCAATGGCAGGTTCTCCTTTAGCCGGAGGAATAACTTCGATAGCCAGCACATTTTTTTCTCCAAATCTGGCTACGGAGGAAATATCGATTTCAAAACGGCGAAAGGGGCCATAAATTTGAGTGGCATCGCCTATTTTCTGTCCGTTAAGCCAGACATTGGCTCTGTAATTGAGGCCATCAAGTTCCAGGATGGCCGTTCTCTGCCAGGGTAAGCCGGAAAGAAGAAATTCAGTTCGATACCACCAGGGGACGCTGAAGGCATCAGCCGGAATCTTTTCGAAATTACGGGCAAAGAAAACCTGGCGAAAGACATTATTTTCCACGAGAGTGCCAAGAACAGTTGAGGGGACCGAAGCTGGATACCAGCTTTCTACCGGGACTCCAGGTAAAGAAAGAGTTTCTCCGCCCTGATGGAGACGCTCAGAAGACTGGAGAAACCAGTCAGTCAGGGCAATTACGGTTTCGCCGAATTCAGCCGGTCTTTCTGTTCTCTGGATACGCGGAAGCTGGGAGCCTGAAAGAAAAGAAGGGCTCAGAGAAATAAGCATCATCGCTTGAAGCCAGAAAAGAAAAGGCAAAAATGGTCGGAAACCAGGATTTCTTAAACCATGACTTTCCATCAGCGCCTCCTCTTCCAAGATATAATACCTGAATCAGGATAAAGTTTCTTCCTGAATCTCGTTGACCTGATTTTAAGTCAGACCTAAAATTATCATTTTTAAAAAGATCGAAAATTCATTAATTTTAATTGCGTATGGTCATTGATTAGAATTATCAGATTAAAATGAAAAGAAAAACGAGGATAAAAGGCCGGAATCATCTCAAATAATTCAGGGAAAGGATTCCTGCTCCTAAGCTGGCTGAGAAAAAATAGAAAAGAAGAATGGAATCAAAAAGCGGTGCCCCAACGAAGATTGCGGAACGCCGCACTGCCCTGATTGTCTCCTGTCTGGCTTCCTTTATCACTCCCTTTATGGGCTCAGCGACGAACATTGCCCTGCCGTCAATTGGCCGGGAGTTTCAGGCTTCAGCCATAACCCTTGGCTGGATAGCCACGGCCTACAGTCTGATGGCAGCCATGGTTCTTGTTCCCATGGGCCGGGCCGCCGATATCTATGGTCGAAAAAAAATTTTTCTCCAGGGAGTGGCCATCCACACCACAGGCTCTTTACTTGCCAGCTTTTCTCCCTCCATGGCCATTCTTCTTCTGGCCAGGGTGATTCAGGGAATTGGCGGGGCTATGATCTTCGGAACCGGAGTGGCCATTTTAACCTCTGTTTTTCCACCTCAGGAAAGAGGAAAGGTTCTGGGAATCAATGTCTCCTTTACTTATCTCGGACTTACTCTGGGTCCTATCCTGGGAGGAGCCCTGACCCAGTATTTTGGCTGGCGAAGTATTTTTTTATTTAATTTCCTGGTAGGCCTGGTTGCTCTTTCAGCCGCATTGGCCGGTTTAAAAGGGGAATGGGCTGAAGCCCGCGGAGAAAAGCTCGATGTTTCTGGCTCCTTCTTTTATGGTCTTTCGCTTGTTCTCCTTATTTATGGTTTTTCGCGGCTTCCTGCTACTTCGGGTTTCCTTCTGGTTATCTGTGGCTTGATCGGTCTTCTGTTTTTCGTCTGGTGGGAAACTAAAATGACCTTTCCTCTTTTAAATATTAATTTGTTCCGAAGCAATCGTCTTTTTGCCTTTTCCAATCTGGCGGCCCTGATTCATTATTCAGCCACGGCCGCGGTGAGCCTTCTTTTAAGCCTTTATCTGCAGTATATAAAAAGCTTTACGCCGCGAACGGCTGGCTTTATTCTTGTGGTCCAGCCGGTATTGATGGCTCTTTTCTCTCCCTTAGCAGGCCGGGCTTCTGACAGGGTAGAACCGAGGCTGGTGGCCTCGACGGGTATGGCCCTTTCGAGCCTGGGGCTTTTGAGTTTGATCTTCCTTGGACCTGAGAGCTCTCTTCGAGCAATTGTTCTTTCTCTTTCCTTTCTCGGCCTTGGTTTTGCTCTTTTTTCTTCTCCCAACACCAATGCGGTGATGGGTTCAGTTGAAAGAAAGTTTTATGGCCTGGCTTCCTCTACCCTGGCGACCATGCGCCTTTGTGGCCAGATGCTCAGCCTGGGTACAGTAATGATTCTTTTTTCCCTTTTTATTGGACCGAAGCCCATAGAACCTGAAGTTTATCCAGCTTTTCTTCGCAGCGCTAAAGCAGGATTCATCATTTTTTCCCTGCTCTGTGCCGCGGGAGTAGTTGCTTCCTTAGCTCGGGGTCACCGCCAGTCTTCCTGACATGTCAATTTCAGGTGGGGTTTATCGAGCCCTGAATTCAAAATATAAATTTTCATTTTAACTTTTATTTATAGTTTTTGCTGCCAGACCAGTTTTAATTAAAAAATAGCGAGGAAGGTTTTCTAATTTCCTTTATCAGCGATAAGCGGCTTGATCCATCTCGGCCACGGTCGTTATAGGCCGGGGAGGATGAAGATATTTGGCCAGAAACTTGTGGATTTTTAGTCTGATTTCCTTGGCTTTCCTGGTATCCAGGCGATCAAAGGAATGGCCACCCGGTAAATTCTCGAAAACTTCATATTCAAATTGTTTGCCCGCCGCTTTAAGAGCCTGAATGAGGTGTTCCACCTCAAGATAATTGACATCTTCATCGTTGGTATTGGTATGAATTAAAAGAGGGGTCTGCAGTTTATGAACATTCCAGACAGGCGATCTCCTCTTATATTCAGCCACATTTTCTTCAGCTGTCTGGCCGAGGTGATATTCAGCTGAAAATAGCCGGCGATAGGCATCACTCTTATAGCCCATGCGCGCCACCAGATCCGAGACAGGAACACCGGCAAAGCAGACCTTGTAATCACGGGAATGATTAAAGACAGCCATCAGAGCTATCAGGCCACCATGGCTCCAGCCAGCAATGCCGACTCTTTCTGGATCGACAAATTCATAGTTTTCAATCATAAACTGCCGGCTCGCATCCACGTCTTCTACCTCCAGTCCACCGTAATCTATTTTCTCATAGAAGGATTGGCCATAGCCGGTACTGCCTCGATAATCTGGGGCCACGACAATATAATGCTGGGCTAAAAATTCTTTGACGATGTGCGTGTGGTAAGTGGTGAAACTGGCATGGACACCCCCGTGAGGCAGAACAATCAGGGGATATTTTTTATTGTAGTCAATGCCCTTAGGGATAAAAACATAGGCCCAGAATTTAACTGGGTTACCCGCTCCCTGGGCCGCAGGATTCTTTTCCTTCCAGAGAGGTGGTCCTGTCAGAAAGACTTTGTCTACAAAGGCATAATTACCAAGGCGTTCATACCAGAGAACATCATCAATCATCTTTTCCAGAACATCCAGACGATGCTGGAGCGTCTCATTGATTCGACGTAGCTCACGGATAGTTTCATTTTCAGCTGATTGCGCCCGGGCCAGGGGAGAGGAAAGGAAGAATGAGAGTATCAAGAAAGAAATAATAAAAAGAGAAAGGAGCCAGGATTTTTTTGTCATTTTACCTCCTCCCTTTTAGATTCACTTTCGGGATATTAAAATAAGGGCCAGGGGCTGTCAAGGTAACGTCGCTTTATCCTTAAAAAGTGGGGTGGATTCGGCGCTTTTTTATCATGAATATTTAGCCATTTTTTTAGCTCAAATAAGCGCTGGTGTCAGGATAGAGGAGCGATTTTTAAAGCCCTCTTCTAGCCCTTGCTCAAGGTTAGAATGATGATAAATCATCCTTCAATTTTAAAAGGCATTTTCGAATGCCTTAAAATTTTACATCATTTATTTTAAAGGAATACAGCCATTACAGGCCCAATCAATCGCCACAATTTTACCGAAGAGAAGGCAATGTCGCTCGATCTTTCGCGAATTCAAATCTGAAGGAGTGTCTCAGCTTAAAGGCTGAAAAAATTTTCAGTGAGTCCCAGTTCGGATTTTTTCAAAAAATAACCTGCTTAGCTCCAGCTTAAATTGGGACCAAAGGAAGGCGTTTAAAAAATGAGGATATTATGGAAATGTGACTTAACTAGGGTCAAATTCCATTTTCTGATATTATTTAACTGAAATAAAAAAATTAGAGAGATATAGGTTTAAATTGGAAAGAGGTGAGGGAAAGCTTTTAAGGCTTTTAAAATAAGAGAATGATGGCCGTCTCTCATTTAGTTAAAGCATCGAGAAGCAGGAAACGCCTGAAGTTATTTCGAATTCTTCTGCAAGCCGGTCGTTGCGGTCATCACTTCCTTAATTTAAGACAGGCCCGTTTTTATTTTGAAGTTGCCGGAGCAATTTTTTCTTTTCTGGAAAAAGGGGAAGTTCACAGGATTGAAATTGATGGCCTCAAAGGAGAAATTTTGAATCAGCCTCTCGAACGAGCTTCTCGCCTTCTTTTTTATCTTCATGGAGGCGCCTTTGTGAGTGGCTCGCCACGGACTCATCGACATCTGGCTCTGCGTCTGGCCAGGGAAGCTGAAGCCACCGCTTTTGTTCTTGATTATCGCCTGGCACCAGAATTTCCCTGTCCTGCTGCCCTGGAAGATTCCTTAAGGGCCTATCAGTGGCTTCTGGAGAAAAATATTCCTCCGGAAAGAATTGCTCTTGCTGGGGATTCGGCCGGGGGCGGACTGGCCGTGGCTTTAACCCAGAGATTAATCAGGGAGAACTTTCCCCGGCCAGCCTGTCTTTGCCTTTTTTCGCCCTGGGTTGACTTGACCTGTTCTTCGGCGGCTTATGTCACCAGAGGCCACCGCGACCCCATGATCAATCGTCAGCTGGCTCTGGAAAGAGCCCGCCTCTACGCTGGAACGAGGCAACTTAATGATCCTGAAATTTCACCCCTATTTGGAGAGTTTTCCGATTTTCCCCCGCTTCTTATTTTCATCGGGAGCGAGGAGGTTCTTTATGATGAGGCCCTGAATCTGGCTCAGAGAGCCAGCCAGGCCGGCTGCGAAGTTAAGCTGATGGAATGGTCGGGCATGTTTCATGTTTTCGTCTATCTTTTTCCTTTTTTACCTGAAGGCGCTGAGGCCTGCCGGCTGGCTGGCAAGTTTGTTCGTCTTCACCTTCCAGAAAATTGAACCCTGGAGCAGGGCAGGAAAAATTTTAAGTTTTCAGAGAAGCTAAAAAAAGCATTTCTGCTTCGCTTGACAGGATGAGAGACAGAATTCCCCGACCTCGAAAGAAATTTCTGGAATTTAAAGAAAGAAAGGATTAAGATAGAAAAGGTAGGTGTCCTGAGTGAAGAAAGCTCAGGGCAATTTTTAAAGGAGGAGATATGGCGCCGACAAAAAAAAGGAAGAACGAAGAGGAGACCCGTGCCACCACGCTGCCGAAGGATGTGCGGGCCCTGGAAAGAACAAGTTTTGAAATCAGTTTGCTTCTTCGGGACCATGAATTTTCATCAACAGAAGAAGTCCGCCGGTACATTGAAAATCTGCTTTCTTCAGGCCAACCCTTTAGCTTTGAAAAGAGAACTCCCCTGGAGAAGGCCCAGAGTTTAATGTATGACGCCTTTGAAGCGGAAGGGGCTGAGAGAATAAAATTAGCCCGGGAAGCTTTAGCCATCTGTGCCGATTGTGCCGATGCCTATGTTCTTTTAGCTGAGGAAACAGCCCAGAGTCTGCAGGAGGCTGCCTCCCTTTATGAACAGGGGGTCAGGGCTGGGGAAAGGGCCCTGGGCAAAGAGATTTTTAAAGAGGAAGCAGGCCATTTCTGGAGCATTGTTTCTACCCGGCCTTATATGAGAGCCAGAGCCGGTCTGGCCCAGTGTCTGTGGATGATGGGCGAAAGAGCCCAGGCGATTGAACATTTTGAGGATTTGCTGCGTCTCGATTCAGTCGACCATCTTGGCCTTCGTCATGCTCTCATTCACTGCCTCATTGAGGCCGATCGAGACGAGGAGGCTCTCAATCTTCTTGATCGCTATCCTGAAGATAAGTCCGCCACCTGGGCTTATTCCCATGCTTTGCTTCATTATCGGCAATCAGGTGAAAAAAAGGAATCCGAGCAATCCTTGCGCCAGGCCCTTGATGTTAATCCCTATGTTCCCTTTTACCTTCTTGGTCTCTGGGAACTACCCGATGAATTGCCCACGACCATCAGTCATGGCGACGAAAATGAAGCCATAATTTATGCGGTGGAAAGCTGGCGCTCCTGGGAAAAGACGCCTGGAGCCCTGGAGTGGTTAGCTCGAACCCTGATGCAGCGGATTCAATAAAAAATAGCCTGACCCAGAAAGCTGCGGTCAATTGATGAGCCGCTTTCTATTGATTTCTCTCAAAATCTGCAATGGGCTTCTTTTAATCGCCGGCTGGGCTATGGCTATTATTGCCTATCCCCGCCTTCCTTCCTCCATCCTTCTCTGGATAAATTTTTTTCATCAATCACCCCTTCGCTTTGAAAAAAATCTGGCTTTTTTTATCTATCCCTTTACCCAGCTTATCCTGGCCCTTGTTTTTGGCCTGGTTTCTTTGAGACCAATCATTCCCGCAAAAATAGATAACGGGCAGTTGAGACGGAGACTAAAATATCTCTGGCAGGAGCAGGCCTGGACCGCCCTGATCTTCTTCAATTTAATTTTGATCCACCTGCAGAGAAGTTTGATTTTTCTCTCTCATGGTTTAAAGGAGGGGCTTCAGCCCACTTATTTTTTAATTCTTTTTGTTCTTCTTTTCTTTCTTATTCCTGCCTACAGGTTAAGGACCAAAATGGAAATGTCGATTTACCGTTAATTTTTAAGCTGGCCTGAGCGAGAAGGTTCTAGCTTGACAATTTCTTGGCTCAAAGTTAATTATGCTTTAAGGGGATTTTAAAAGGGAGGCCAAGATGGGTTCAGAACGCAAAGCCGATATAGAAAAGGTTAAAGCCGAATTAGAAAAATTGCGCGAGGAAATTCGCAAACACGATTATCTTTATTATGTCAAGGGCGAGCCGATTATCTCCGATTACGAGTATGATCAGCTTTACCGGCGGCTCCTGGAACTCGAAAAGCAGTACCCGGAGCTAGTTACGCCTGATTCACCCAGCCAGCGGGTAGGGGGAGCGCCACTTGAGGGCTTTGAAACTGTCGCTCACGATCCGCCCATGCTTTCCCTGGATAACGCCTATGATGAGGAAGAGGTAAAGGCCTGGGAAGCCAGGATTCGCAAAGCCCTGGGCCGCAAGGTTGAGTTCATGGCTGAAGCCAAAATTGATGGGGTAGCCATTTCTCTGGAATATGAGGATGGCCTTTTTGTTCGGGGTTCAACCAGGGGAGATGGTTATACCGGTGATGATATTACGGCCAATTTAAAAACAATCAGGGATATTCCTTTAAGGCTAAATAACGGGCCCCGGGGTCATCTGGAGGTGAGGGGAGAAGTTTATATGACGCGAGAAGATTTAGCCAGGTTGAATAAGAAAAGGGAAGCTGAAGGGCAGCCTCTTTTTGCCAATCCCAGGAATGCAGCAGCCGGAACTCTCAAGCTTCTTGATCCAAAGGAGGTCGCCAAGCGGCATCTTCATGCCTGGCTTTATTATATCATTACCAGAATTCCTGGAATCGAAACCCAGGATAAGGCACTGGAGACTCTGGAAAAATGGGGCTTTCAGGTTAATCCCCAGCGTCGCCTCTGCCGTAATCTGGACGAGCTCTTTAAATTTTACCGGGAGGTAGAGGCCAGTCGCGAGGAGTTGCCCTATAACATTGATGGCCTTGTGGTCAAAGTCAATGATTTAAGAGCTCAGGAAATCCTCGGAGCTACAGCCAAAGCGCCCCGCTGGGCGATTGCTTTCAAATTTAAGGCTGAACAGGCGACGACCAAGGTGGAAAGTATCGAGTGGTCTGTTGGTCGGGCAGGTTCCATTACGCCTGTCGCTAATTTGAAGCCGGTTTTCCTTGCGGGAACCACAGTAAAAAGAGCTGGTCTTTTTAATCCCGAAAGGGTAGCTGAACTTGATGTGCGGGAGGGGGATACGGTTATAGTCGAAAAGGCGGGTGACATCATTCCCTATATTCGAGAGGTTAATTATGCTTTACGTCCACCGGGAACCAAGCCAGCTAAACCCCCCACCAGGTGCCCGGCCTGTGGTTCGCCCCTGGTTAAAGAAGAAGGCATTGTGGGCCTGTTCTGCCGCAACTGGGAATGCCCGGTGCAGGTAAGGGGAAGGCTCGAGCTCTGGGCCTCCCGGGGCGCCATGGACATTGAAGGCCTTGGAGAAAAGGTGGCGGCTGTACTTTATAAAGAACTGGGAGTAAGGGACCCTGGCGACCTTTATTTTTTGAAGCCTGGCTGTCTGGCCCATCTTCGGGGCTTCGGTGAGCTTTCAGAGAGCAATTTGCTAAAAGCGATAGAAAAATCCAAAGACAGAGGGTTGAGCCGGGTTCTGTATGGCCTGGGAATTCCCAATGTCGGCTCAGAAACAGCGGCTCTTCTGGCCAGTCATTTCGGTTCAATTGATAAGCTCATGGCTGCTTCCAAAGAGGAGATTGATGAAATTCCAGGCATTGGAGAAAAAGTAGCTCATGAAGTCTATAACTTTTTCCGGCGCAAGGAAGTTAAGAATCTGATTGCCAAGCTCAAAAAAGCTGGAGTTAAGATGGAGGAAGTAACCAAGGAGGTAGTTGGGCCCTGGACTGGCTTGACTTTTGTCATTACCGGGACCCTGCCCTCAATGAGCCGGGAAGAAGCTCATGAAGCCATTCGGGCCCGGGGAGGCAAACCCATGGATAGCGTCTCCAGCAAAACCTCTTATCTTGTGGTTGGTGAAAATCCAGGCTCAAAGCTGGCCAAAGCTGAAAAACTCGGAATAAAAATCATTACAGCAGCTCAATTTGAGGAAATGCTGGCCAGAACGCCACCGGCGAAATGAGCGGGCTTAATGGATGGAAACAGACGGTTTGATTTTTTTTAAAATCAGGCAAAAGGAAAAGCTAAAAAATTTGGGAACAAAAGATAATAATTCGGGGAGGGGCTAACTATCTGAGCCATAAGAGATCTTACTGAAAGGGATTAATGCGGCTGGTCGATAGATAGAGATAAGGAGAGAGGAAGTGGAAAGACATAAGAAAAAGGCAATTCTTCTTTCAGTTTTCTTCTTGAGCTTATCCTTAATTCCTTTTGTCTTGTTCCGCGCTGAAAGTTTTTCTCCTGATGGAGCTAAAGAACCTCCGGTCAAATTATCGGCCTACAGGGTGGACGTTATCCGGGAAGTCTGGCTGGATGAATCGAGGAAAAGAGAGGTTCCTGTAAAAATATATTATCCTGCTGAACTCAAAAGCCGGGCTCCAGTTATACTATTTTCCCATGGCCTTGGAGGCTCACGTGAAGGCTACGAATATCTGGGAAGATTCTGGGCTGAGAACGGGTTTATTTCCGTTCACTTACAGCATGCAGGCAGCGATGAGGCAGTCTGGAAAGGCAAAAAGGAGCCCCTGGCTGAAATGAGAAAAGCGGCGGCCAATCCCCTTAACGCCTTAGAAAGAGTGAAGGACATCAGTTTCGCTCTGGACAAATTAGAGAAGATCAATATTCAATCCGGCCCCCTGAAGGGCCTGATGGATCTTCAAAAAATAGGTCTGGCGGGCCATTCCTTTGGAGCTAATACGACTCTTTTAATTGCTGGTCAGCGAATAATTTTACCAGGAGGTCGAGAGCTTTCTTTGGCTGATAAACGGGTTAAGGCAGCAATTCCCATGAGCGCCCCAGTTCCCTCAAACCGGAATAATCTGGAAAAAATTTTTGGCTTCATTTCCATTCCCTGTTTTCATATGACCGGCACCCTTGATGATAGTCCGATCGGTGAAACCAGAGCCGAAGAAAGACGAATTCCTTTTGATTACATCAAAAAGGCTGACCAGTATCTGGTCATCTTCAAAGAGGGCGATCATATGATTTTTTCTGGTCGACCTCGCTGGGCTGCCCTTTCAGGCCGGGGTCAAAAAGATGAAGTCTTTCAGCAAATGATAAAAGAATTAAGTTTAATTTTCTGGAAAGCTTATCTCGAAGAGGATAGAAAAGCCAGAGCATGGCTGAGAGAAGGCGGAGCCCAGAAGTATCTGAACGGCCAGGCCACCTTTGAGTATAAATAACCTGAATTCAAGTGAAATAAATTTTAGGTTCCTTCACAAAGAAAATTCACGTCCTCATCAATTTCTCAGCACGTCTTCATTAATATTTTCGTGTGCCTCTAACAAAGAATTTTCGTTTCCCGGTTACATCGCCTCGCCATCATTTTGCTTGCACCTCACTACTAGTAACTGCAAAGGCTTGCGTTTCCGTTTCGGTGCAACCGAAAAATGCTTGCCTGCCTATTGGGGATTAGAAAATAAATTCTCGAAAAATATTTTTGCCTGCCATTATTTAACCAAAAATTAATAAATAATGTTTGTTTCCCCTAACAGATCTTCGCCTTTATTTATAGCTAAAAAATGTTTGCGTCCCCATTATTGGTAGTGGAGGAAGATGGAGGCCATGGTTTTAACACCGATGGGGATGCTTTTTTCATCAGCCAGAAAGGTGGGGGAATGAACCGAGGTTCTGGTTAAATGTTCAGGCACAACGCCGAGCCAGAGCATAACCGCTGGAATTTCCCGGGCAAAATAGCTGAAGTCTTCGCCACCCATGCTTGGCCTGGCCTCAATGACATATTGAGGACCGCCCACAGCTTCCTGGACAATGGGTAGTATTTTCTTTAGAAGAGCTGGGTCCTGGCGCAGGGCCGGGGTGCCAAGGTGATACTGGAGGTTATACCTGGCATTAGCCGCTTCACAGATATTTTGGATTATTCGCTCAACTTTTTCTTTAACCGCCAGCCTCTGCGATTCACCATAAGTACGGATTGTTGCTTTTAATTCAGCTTTATCAGGAATAATATTTCTGGCTGTACCGGCGTGGAAGGAACCGACAGTAATGACAGTATCATCATGGACGTCAATTTCTCTTGAGACCATAACTTGAAGGGCCAGAACAATCTGGGCGCCCACAACAATCGGATCGACACAGGCATCAGGGTCAGAACCGTGACAGCCTTCAGACTCAATCATCAGATCGAAGCCGTCTACATTGGCTGCAGCATAATCGGGAGCATAGCGGATGAAGCCCACCCTGGCTTCATCATCCACATGAAAGGCAAAGATAGCTTCCGGTTTAATCTCACGAAAAAGACCCGCTTTGAGCATCTCGGCTGCACCGTCGCCATATTCTTCGGCCGGTTGAGCAATAAAGAGAATCGTTCCCTTCAGTTCTGATTTCAGCTCCGAAAGAACCCGGGCTACCCCCAGTAAAATAGTGGTATGAATGTCATGACCACAGGCATGCATGAGGCCAACCTCCTGGCCATTGATGATTGTTTTTTCCTTTGAACTGAAGGGAAGACCGGTAGCTTCTGTGATGGGCAGAGCATCCATGTCAGCCCGCATGGCCAGAATCGGGCCCTTTTTCAGGCCACGCAGAATTCCCAGAACCCCGGTTCCGGCAATCCCGGTTCTGACCTCAAGACCGAGATGCTGAAGATAAGAAGCCACCTTGGCGGCCGTTCTTTTTTCCTGGAAGGCCAGCTCAGGATGAGCATGAATATCCCGGCGAATCTCAATCAGCTCGGGAGTGATTTTTTCGACCACAGCCTCAATCCTCTTCTTTAAATCCTTTTCGCCGGCCTTCATGGACAGAAAGAAGAAAATAACAGGCCCGAGTAAAAAAATAACTTTTTTCTTGTTTCTCATTTCAGAGCTCCTGAGATTGAGTCTTTTTAACTTTGTGCTTTTTCCGGAAATATTTTTATAATCGTTAGCTCCGGAATTCAAATTTAATTTAAACTGAGTTCACCCAGGTTCGAAGGGGCGGCCCTTCCGCTTGGTAAGCAGGTAAACCTGAGAAATTAAAAGCGCCAGAACACCTGCAGGCCATCGAGCGTGAAGTTTTAGGGGAAACTTTATTGGGTCTTCACCGTATTATTTATCGTATCTCATTTAAATCTAACTGACCTCATGAATAAGAAGCCTGCCTCAGGCAAGTTAACTTAAAGGGAGGTCCAGATAATCTGAAGATGCGTCCAGAAATCTCATTTTATTTACAGGAAAATTGAAAATGTCGCATGGAATTTAAGTCAACCCAGAGAACCTTCTGTTTTTAAACCAGTTCAAATTAATTTTTGCCTTTATAGGCCTATCAGCAAAAGAAATGTGAAGCCAGAGATTCTTCAGGTCTGATTTATTTAATCAGGCCCCATTTAATTTGCTCTAATCTGCCTGATTTACCAGGCAAGGCCTTCAGATTTTTTCTAAACCCGGTTTAGTTAATAATAAGCTGACAGAAAATAAAATAGCCCGATGGAAAATTAGAGCCTGAATTTCTGATTTTAATTCAAAGGCCTGAGTTTTCAAATCTTCAATTATGGTCAGACTTTTTAATTTTTCAGGGCAGGGGATACCAGCGTTCCTTCCAGGCAATCTTTTTTCCCAGGATAGTCAGACGACAGGAATTAATCAAAATTAGGAGAGCGAAAATAACGGAGACCGGATGAAGAAGAATCCAGGCAAAACTGGTGCCAAATCTTTCGGCCAGAATAAAGCGGGTCAGACTGATTATGGCCACCTCGAGGAGGGGCAGGAAAGCCAGCTCAGCCTGGGAAAGGCCATTGAGCAGAGCGAGATAGGGGCGAAGGAAGAGGAAGTAGCAGGCAATGGCCGCCAGAAGAACCTTGAGAGGAGTTCCCTTTATGGCTTCATAAGAATTTTTGGAAAAGCCGGTCCACAGCTCATGGAAGCAGGTGTAAAAGCGAATCCGCAGGAAGCGGCTGCCATCAATCCAGGTAATTTTCTGACCACACTGGCTTGCTTTTCTGGCCAGGGCTATATCATCTACAATGTTACCTCTGTTAGCTTCATGCCCACCGCATGCCTGATAAGCCTGGCGTTCGAAAAGAAGAAAGGGACCAAGAACAACTGGAAAAGAACGACCCCGTCTCCGATTCAATTTGAAAAAGGGAATGAGCGAAACCAGAGCCAGAGGAATCATGGGCATGAAGAGCTTTTCTGACCAGGTTCTGGCTTCAAGCTCGGGCAGGGCACTGAGAAGATCAGAGCTCTTCTGACAGGCTGAAGCGACAGCTTTTTTCAGAGCCAGAGGATGATGAACCGTATCCGCATCAGTGAAAAGAAGATAATCGCCCCGGGCCAGCTGGCTGAGCTGATGGCAGGCCCAGTTTTTTCCTGTCCAGCCAGGGGGAAGTTCCTGGCTCTGGAAAATCCGTAAACGCGCATCGCGAGAGGCCCATTTTTCCAGAATTGACCAGCTCCTATCAGTTGAGCCATCATCTATAACCAGAATTTCATAATCGGGATAATCCTGTTTGAGCAGGGAGCCAAGAAGGGCCTCCAGGTTTCTTTCTTCATTGCGGACAGGAACCAGAACGGAAACAAAGGGCCATTTCTGGGGCCAGTTAGCTTCCTCTTCTGGTGCCATTTTTTTTAGATTGATGATGGTGTTAAAAAAAATAGCCACAAGAATCAGAAAAAGAAGATTATCAAGGGTTATCATGATTTATTCCAGCCTGTCTGGCTTTTAATTTTCCTCATATAGGGCTCATCAATCCATCTTTTCAAGCCAAGAAAAAGAAGCATGGCGAGAAGCAGGGCAACATCTGTCCAGCTTTTATTAAAAACAAAAAGCCAGAGAAGGGGAAGCAGGGCCATTCCCGGGGCCACAGCCAAATGGAAATCGCGAAAGATGATGAAGGCCAGGCCCATTAAAGCGCCAGCAATAAGAAGGGAAAAGGGGGAAAGACAGAAGATAAAACCCATGGCCGTGGCCGCGCCCTTGCCGCCTCTTCCTTTTAGAAAAATGGGGAAAGCATGGCCAATGACCGCGGCCAGGCCTAAAGCCCAGATTTCAGGCGAGTCCAGGGCCAGAAGCTGAGCTGCCGCCCAGGCCACCACTCCCTTGGAAAAGTCAAGAAAACCGGAGATAAAACCATAAACTTTGCCGACAGAATGCCAGACATTACGGGCACCGACATTACCTTCACCCGAAATGCGAAGATCGATTCCCTTAGCCCAGCGGGCGATAAGGTAAGAAAAGGGAATGGAGCCGAAGAGATAGCAAAAAAGGATGGCGCCAAAAAATTCAGGCCTTAACATTGCCCTGCCAGGAAATAATCAATATAAATTGATTTACCAGGGTTTTGTCTCTCAAATTTCTATTTTCTTTATTCTTATCTTACTCTTTTAGAAGCAAATAAAAATGGTGGGCGATGCAGGATTCGAACCTGCGACTTCTACCGTGTGAAGGTAGCACTCTACCCCTGAGTTAATCGCCCAGTCCTTTTTTATTTTGTCCCATCCAGGGCTAAATGTCAATTTACCTTCGGCTCTTGCGCAGGAAGTATGGAAGTCTATCAGGCCAGGGTGTCTTTCCTTCAGGAGTAATAGAAATTTTCAGGCAGGGTCTCAAAGTATTAGCTTTTCCGGGTTTTTAATGGTTAGACTTAAAGAGACATCAATTTCCGACAGCCTCGACAGAACCCGTAGATAAGTCCTTAAAGGCGAGTTGAAGCAGAATGTTTTGCCTCTTAGGGATATTTCTCTAATCTGCCTCGACCACAATAAATTCGCCCGCCTTCAGGCTGCTGTTGGGTGCGGTTAAACCTCCCATTTTTAGCTACAAAAAAGTCTCAAAAACCCAGGTGTTTTATCATCCGGGGTCGATTTAACCTCAGACTGGCCTTTAAAAAATTTCAAAGAAAACTGCCCAAAATCCCTTTTCCCGGGAGAGAAGATTTGTTTGAGGCTAAAGGGTTTTAACTATAAAGGATAAAAAGAACAAATTCTTTAATCTGTGATAAAAGATGAGCCGCCGCGTGGGAGCTCTAAATATCCAGAATAAAAAGAACAGGAAGCGCCACACTTTTAAGGTGAAGGCCCTTCCCTTTTTGTTACTTTGTGAACCTTGCTCTATCGACTGGAAAAAGAAAAACTGAATTTCGCATGAATTTTATGGCCTGTTTCCGGCGTTTAATTTTAGCTTGGGTTTGCTGCATTGACTCGACAACAAGATAGGGGTTGAGTGCATTTTATCTTCTTTCCCCCGATTTTTAGCCTCTTTTAGCAAAAAGACCATTTTCCTCCCTTTCCAGCTACCCTGAATTCTTTCACTCATGATAAAGCATGACAAAAAAGCTTCTTAAAAATCGTGATGGAAAAGTTTTGAATTGACACTTCAGTGTTTTTCTTTTTATACTGGCTTTGATGGGGATTAAACGGTGTCCTTATTGCCGGTCCCTGGTGGAGGAGGGAGCTCTTTATTGCCGTAACTGTGGTACCCAGCTCCTTTTCCCCGAAGATGAAAATATAGAAGAAGATATTCCAGGAGAAAAGATAGTTATGGAGCCAGAGGAGGAGAGGGAAGGGAAAATAATTTCTGAGGAGGAGCCAGCTGGAATGGAAGAAGAAAGGAAAGAAGACCGGTCGCTTAAAGAGTTAAGTGATGAGGAGACGGAACCCAGAGCAGGTCGAGCAAAGAAAAAAAGAAGTCGGGAGAAAATCCCTAAAGAGAGGGAAAAAGAAGAGGAAATATTGAAAGGCAGCGAGGAAGAGGCTGAAGAAGAAATCGAAGAGGAAGAAATTGAAGAGGAAGAAGAAGGGGAAAAGGAAGAATTGGGGGAACAGGAAGAAGAGGAAGAGAAAAAAGAATGGGAAAAAGAAGAGGCGGAAGAAGAGGAAAATTATTTGAGGCCTGAGGAGCCAGCCCTGGAATTTCCTACAGCCGAGCTCGATCGTCTGACCCGCTCTGTGGATGAAGGCCAGAAAAAGATTGAGGATTTTCTTGAATTCCTGAAAGAAAAAGCGGGAGAAAGTTCGGTCAATAATTATTCCGCCGAGGCAAAAAAAAGAGAAAAGGGACTCGAACGAGTGGACCGGGAAGAAGAGGAATTGCCTCCATGGGCTGAAGCTATAAGAGACAGGATTGAAACTGAAGTCTCTGCGGCGACGGATGTTTCTCCTGAGATTCCTCAGGGTTATCCCTTTGAAGCCGGTGAGGTGACCTGGAGCGAGCAGACTGAGGAAAAGACCTCCTGCCCGGATGATTCAGCTCTGACTCCTGATCGGCCGCTCTGGCAGGTTGATTCCGGTGTGGGCTTACCCGAAAAGCCCGGACAGCAGCCTCTGCCCTTTGAGGTTGAACCTGTGCTTGAGACGCCGGGCTGGGAAGAAGAAACGGAGGAACAAGAAATGATGGAAGAAAGAAGAGGTTCGTTCAGAGAAAGGAGAATTAAAGAAGAAAAGGAAGAAGAAGCTGAAGAAATAACCCAGGAGGAGGAAGAAGCTGATTTAGTTACTGAGGAAAAGATGCCCTCGCGTTCCTTCTTCACCTGGCTTAAAGCCAGGCTCTTTGACTTATTATTTGTCGGTCTTATCTGGTTTATCGCCCTCGTCCTGGCTGCCCGTATTATCTCCTGGCCTTTCTTTTCCCTGATAGGAGCCGCAGCCTATCAGGCTGGAGCCCTTTTTGTGATCTTTTTTGGTGGCTATCTGTTTCTATTTCGCTTTTTTATCGGGGAAACGCTCGGGGATCGGCTCTTTTCGCCTGGCGATTAGGCTGGCGGACGGAAAGAAAAATCTGGTCCGAGAAATTTCTGGCGGGCCAGTTCATTTTGGGCCACTTCTTGAGGCGGCCCCGAGACGAGAACCTGACCTTCATCAATGATGTAGACCCGGTCACAAATCTCGAAGGTATCCTGAACATTATGGTCAGAAATGATAATGGTCCTTTTTTCTTTTTTCAGATCAAGGATGATTCGCTGCAGATCAAGAATGGTCAGCGGATCGATTCCAGTAAAGGGTTCATCGAGAAGCAAAAATTGAGGCTCAAGAATCAGGGCCCGGGCAATCTCCAGCTTTCTCTGTTCTCCACCGGAAAGGGTGTGGGCTCCCTGTTTTCTCAAAGCTTCCAGATTGAATCTGGCCAGCAATTCCCCGAGCCTCTTTTCCCTTTCTCCCTGGCTCAGGGGTTGAAGCTCCAGGATGAGACGCAGATTATTTTCGACCGTTGTCCGGAGAAAGACCGAATTTTCCTGGGGAAGATAGACGAGGCCAGCTCGAGCTCTCTTTGGACTCGGCCACCGGGTTATCTCCTCTCCATTGAGTAAAATCTGCCCCCTATCAGGCCTGATCAGGCCAACAATCATCTGAAAGGTAGTGGTTTTGCCGGCGCCATTACGGCCCAGGAGCCCCACGATCTCGCCACTTTGAAACTCAAGGTCGACCTGGCTGACCACAGCCCGATCACCATATATCTTGGTGAGCTTTCTGGCCTCAAGAATAGCCATAATTCGCCTCTACCTGAATCCTAAGTTTATTTCGATCCAGCGTCAAGTTTTCTTTTCCTGGCCTCAGGACCTTTCCTGGCGGAGGTTTTTGGTGAGACAAAAATGGAGTAAATTGGCTAATCTATATTATTTCTATATGAATGATAAATTTACTAAAAAAAGAAATTTTTAAGGATAAGATATTTTAAAGAAAAGGAGCTTCTCTGCAGGCTTCAGTAAGATCTGGCTTCATAAAATCGCCCCCCGAATTTAGGTCTATTTTAATCACTTGATTTCTCAGAGGAAGAGCCTTAATTTGTTAATTGAAAGAAAAATTTAGAGCATCCGAGTGATTTTTGCTCCGGAAATAACCGAGCTGAGAAGGCTAAGAGGTGATTCTTTAGATTTAGCTAAATAAATCAGTCAGGTTTTAATTCAGGTAAATGAATAAGATCAAATCAGCCAGATAAATAAAAAGCCAGGGAAGAATTTCAGGAATCGGGTTAAGCTGAGGCCTGATGGATTCTGAGCTCAAGGTGGTTATCAGTGCCTCCCGCCGCAGTGATTTGGTGGCTCATTTTCCTCAGTGGCTGGCTGAAGCTCTCAGCCGGCAAAAGGCTATCTTAATTTTCCCCCGGCGAAAAAAAAGAGAAATCAGCCTCGAGCCAGAGAAAGTCCATACTCTTGTTCTCTGGTCCAAGGATTTCCATCATCTCTTGACCAATAAGTATAATCTCCTTGACCTCTGCCGGAAATATGACCAGCTCTACTTTCATTTCACCATAACTGGCCTTGGTGGCACTTTGATCGAAAAACATGTTATCCGGCCTGAAGAAGCCCTGGCCCAGATTAAACCTCTCCTGGAGATTGCCGGCTCCCCCTTAAGACTCAGCCTGCGTTTTGACCCCATTGTCTACTGGTGGGAGGATCGAACCCTGAAAAGCAATCTTGACTTTTTCCCCCGGATCGCCCGCGCCGCTTCTGCCTCTGGCCTGCGCCAGATTCGCTTCAGTTTTGCCCAGTGGTATCGAAAGGCCAGATTAAGGGCGGCCCGCCTTGGCCTGAACTATTTTGATCCTCCTCCAGAGGAAAAAATCGAGGCCGCTCAGAAATTGAGCCGAATAGCTTCAGCCTTTGACCTTGAACTTTTAGCCTGCGCTCAGGCTTTTCTCACCAATGTTGCCGGGATAAAGCCTTCAGCCTGTATTGATGGAAACCTTCTTCAGAAATTGCATCCCCGGCAGGCTCCGGTTTCTCTGGCCAAGGATAAAACACAGCGGCCTGAATGCCATTGTACTGAATCCATTGACATCGGCAGCTACACTCAGTCCTGTCCCCACAGCTGCCTTTACTGTTATGCCAATTCGCGGCTCTGAGGGTTCAGATACCAAGAGATAGCCTCTCGGCCAGAGAAGGTGGCAATTTGGCGGCCAGAATTTTTCGCTGGGCGCCCCTGATATCATATTTGAGGCGATAAAGCCGGAGGATTCTTTTTTCGCTATCAAAGATGGCACAGGAAGCTAAAGGATTGCGATCCCGGGGCTGACCAACCGAACCTGGATTAATAAGATAACGGGCTTCAGGCTCAAGATGAATTTCCACAGTGCCCACAAGCAGCTGACCTTCAACCAAATCTTTTCTTAAAGTATAGACTACCGGGAAATGGGTGTGGCCAAAAAAGCCGATGGCTGTTTTTAAATGGCCAAAGGCCTCGGCGGCATCAAATTCACCGAAAATATAATAATCTTCATCGAAGGGTGCGCCATGACAAATGGTCAGGCTTCGACCAACTTTGAGCGGCCCCTTTTTTAATCCGGCCAGGAATTCTTTCGATTCAGGCCGCAGATGGCCTCTTGTCCACTCAATGGCCGCGGCAGCCACAGGATTAAACATATCGGTAGATTCCAGGCCAGCCACAGCCTTATCATGGTTCCCTCTAACCAGGCTCAGGGGATGAATCCGGGCAATAGTTTCAATCACCTCATCGGGCGAAGCTCCATAGCCAACAAGGTCTCCCAGAAAAAGATAATGGTCTACGCGTTCGCTTCTGGCCAGCTCCAGAACAGCCTGGAGAGCTTCCAGATTGCCGTGGACATCGCCAAAAATAAAATAACGCATTAAAATGCCCTGGAATAAAGTTGGCGGGCTAAATAGGAACTTCGGACGAGAGGCCCTGAAGCTACCGCCTTGAAACCGAACTCAAGGGCCTCCCTTTCGAGGTCAGTAAATTCTTGGGGCGAATAAAATCGGACGACAGGCCGGCTGGCTCTGGTCGGCTGCAAATATTGACCGATAGTCAGTAAATCGCAGCCAGCCTCAATGAGGTCTTTCATTGCCTGGCGAAGGTCCTGCCTGGATTCACCCAGGCCCACCATCAGGCCTGATTTGGTGATGAAACCAGATTCCTTGGCTCTTTTGATAATCCGAAGTGAGCGAAAATAATTTTCTTCCTTCCGGTTAATAAGAGGATAAATAGAGACAGGGGTTTCGAGGTTATGGCCAATTACATCCGGTCTGGAAGCGAAGACAAGCTGCAGTGCCTCCTCTGAACCCTGAAAGTCGGGAATGAGAAGTTCAATGAGGGTTGACGGGCAGAGCCGGCGGATAGCCTCCACAGTGGCGGCAAAAACTGAGGCTCCGCCATCAGGTAAATCATCCCGGGTGACGGAAGTAATGACAGCATAACGAATTCCCAGTAAAGTGATTACTTCGGCTATTTTCCTGGGTTCATCAGGATCTGGCCTCAGGGGCCTGCCCCTGGCGACGGCACAGAAAGCACAGTGGCGAGTGCAGCGATTGCCCAGAATCAGAAAGGTGGCCGTTCCTTCACTCCAGCAGGCGGAACGATTGGGGCAGCGAGCCTCAAGGCAGATGGTATATAATTGATAGCGCCTAAGATGGGAAGCTACCGCCGAGTATTGTGGGGAAGCGGGCAAACGAATTTTAAACCATTCAGGCTTGGAAAAGGACATGCCTGCTTCTTTCTTTTTTCAGGCAGGAGAGGTGAATCTGGACAGAATCAATATTCCATTTCGCGCTCTCTTTTGAGGCGGCGCCTCATGCGCTTGCGAGCCTGAGCCTCCTTCATTCGCCTTCTTTCGCCTGGCTTGAAGTAAACCGAGTGTTTTTTTATCTCTTTAATAATCGCTTCCTGCTGCACTTTTCTTTTAAATCTTTTGAGAGCGCTTTCCAGGGATTCGCCTTCTTCCACAATCACAAAGGCCAAACTTATTCACCTCCTCTCTTGTTCAGTGCCTATTTATAGCTAAAGATCAGGCCAGTGTCAACTTTTAAATTTTTCTAACCTCATAGCCAGCCAGGGTGATACAGACTCTGGCTCCTATTTCCATGGGATCAAAAAGGGGTACGGATAAATCATTTTCTTTCAGAACCAGGGGGACTTCAGTGCAGGCAGCAATGATAGCTTCAGCCCCCCGGCTGATAAGCTGATGGGCAATATCAATGATGCTCTCCCGCGGCCTGCCGGTGGTTATTCCTGCCTTAATTCCTTCCGGGCCGAAAATGGCCTGCATCACCCTTTTTTGCTCTGAAGGAGTGGGCGAAAGAGGTTCGAGATGAGCTTTTTCGAGATAATTATGGAAGAGACGCGATTTAATGGTGCCGGTACTGCCAATAAGGCCAATCTTTCTGGCTTCAGGCAGGGTGCGGCGAATTTCCTCCACTGTCACCTGAAGCAGATTGACCACAGGCAAGCTGGTTCTGGCTTTAAGTTTATCATAATAATAATGGGCTGTAATGCAGGGCATAACCAGGATTTCTGCCCCAGCCCCTTCCAGCCGGCGGGCCGATTCAATGAGATATGGCAGAGGACTTGGCCCTTTACCCAGAATGGCAACTGTACGCGGCGGAATTTGAGGATAGCTATCAATGATGACATGAATATGTTCCTGGTCTTTACGGGCTTTAGTTTTTTTGATTATCAGCCAGTAAAAATAGGCAGTAGCCTCAGGTCCCATACCTCCAATAATGCCAATCGTCCGCCGGATTTTCTTTTTGGCTTTCGGGCTCATTTTATTTCTCCTTTTCCCTCTCTCATTTCTTCGAGAACTTTAATCATTAATTCCTTGAGTTTATCAAGGGGCAGGGCTTCCACCTTTCTACCTTTGAAGCCAGTCATGGTTCGGGCTTTAAAGAGAGAATTAAGAATGGCTTCTTCTGAGGCTTCAGCTGCGGCCAGAAAAAGAGGCGACATGGCTTCATTGCGCAGAACGGTCTGGGTTTGAAGGTTGTCTTTGCTTCTGGCTTTGAGCCTGACTTCAGGCGCAACAGAGAAGGCCAGGGCGTAGTCGCCGCTGCCATTGGAGAAGTAACCTCCTGTCCGGGCGATGCCCAGAAGGGCCCTTTTGGCCAGACGCTTGAGATTACGACTATCGAGGGGAGCATCAGTGGCGACAATAATCATGCAGGAACCTTCTTCGCTCAGAAAAGAGCCGGTTTCTTCAGCCGGGGAGCGGAGCAGAGAGCCCACAGGGAGGCCTTTTATTTGAAGAATTCCCCCAAAATTGGTCTGGACAAGAACTCCTACGGTATAGCCACCTCGAGACTCGGGCAAACGGCGGGAGGCAGTACCGATTCCTCCTTTGAAGCCAAAACAGATGGTGCCGGTGCCAGCACCTACACAGCCTTCTTCCACGGGTCCGGAAGAAGCGCGGCGAATAGCTTCAAGCACATGTTCTTTGGTGATGAAGCGACGCCGAATATCGTTCAGGAAGCCATCATTGGTTTCCCCGACCACGGGGTTAACGGAAAAAACATTTTCATTTCCGGGAAGATTTAGAATGTAATCGATGATAGCCTCAGCCGCCACCGGCACTGAAAGAGTATTGGTCAAAACTACAGGTGTTTCCAGGGTGCCAAGTTCTTCTATTTGAGTGGAACCCATCAGTTTGCCAAAGGCATTGCCAATGGCCACACCAGCCGGAACCTTTTCCTGATAAATGTTTCCATCGTGGGGAAGAATAGCGGTCACCCCTGTCCGGATGCTCTCACCTTCAATCAGGGTTACCTGACCTACCTTCACCCCGGGGACATCAGTTATGGCATTATTTGGCCCGGGTGGCAAAACGCCGATGGTCAGACCAAAATCCCTTATTCTTGGCCTTTCCTGGGCCTGAAGAAAAGAAAAGAGGACCCCAGAAAAAAGGAGAAGACAAATAAAGGTAAAAAAGAGATTTGTTGAAGAGATGATGGAAATTTTATTTATCATATTCAGCATCCTTTTATTTTTTATCAAATCTAATTCATCCTTTTTCATTGACCCTGACTTGACCGCTCAATTTCTTTTAAATTCGCACTCTGTTTTCAGAGCTATTAATTATGCTTATTTATATTCTTTTAATCTGATCAAGTCAAAGCTCACTTCCCCTGGGCTTATGGGTGGTTTTTTTGAGCCTGAGTTTTTTGAGTCGGGTTGAGGTGATAAAATCAGACCTTTCTTTTGACGACCAGGGAAAGTCTCGATATCATAAAATTCTGGTGGTAATGTGGGAAGCTCTTTATCTTAAAGCCTACCGGGAAAAAATCCTGGAGGAGCGAATTGAAAAAGCCTGGCAGCTACTTGAAGCCTGCACGGTCTGCCCCCGGAAGTGCCGGGTTAACCGTCTCCAAGGAGAAAAGGGTTTTTGCCGTGGTGGCCTTCTGCCTGAGGTAAGCTCCTATGCACCTCATTTTGGCGAAGAAAGACCCCTTGTTGGGCGAAGTGGTTCGGGCACCATTTTCTTCACCCATTGTAATCTTGGCTGCATCTTTTGCCAGAATTATGAAATAAGTCATCTCGGGGAAGGAAGGCCGGTTTCCTTTGAGCGGCTGGCGCGAATGATGGTTGAATTGCAGGCTTTAGGCTGCCTCAATATCAACTTTGTTACGCCTACCCATTTTGTCCCGCAGATTCTTAAGGCTTTGCCCCTGGCCATAGACATGGGGCTTAAAATACCGCTGGTTTATAATACCAGCGGTTATGATTCAGTCGAAACCCTGAAGCTTCTTGAAGGTATAATTGATATTTATATGCCAGATTTTAAATTCATTAATCCCGAAGTTGCCCGGGCCCTGGCTCAGGCTCCTGACTATCCCCAGGTGGCTAAAGAGGCCCTGCGCGAAATGCACCGCCAGGTGGGAGATTTAATCCTTGATGAAAAAGGGGTGGCTAAAAGGGGTCTTCTCGTTCGGCATCTGGTGCTTCCAGCCGGACTGGCGGGAACAGCCGAGGTGATGCGTTTTCTGGCCGAGGAAATTTCAAAAGATACCTACGTCAATATCATGGATCAATACAGGCCCTGCGGCGAGGTCAGGCGGGGTTCTGTTCTGGATAGATACATCACCAGTGAAGAATATGAAGAAGCCGTTTCCTCTGCCTTAGCCTGCGGTTTGCATCGCCTGGATCAAAGGCAGAGATGGCGTTTAATCTGGTAAGAATTGATAACGATGTTCAGAGTTGATTGGCCCTTCGTCCTGAAAGCTTCCCTCCTTGACCAATTTCCCTTTATCGTTCATGGTTTTGGGACAAAACATTTTCAGGAAAAAGAGTTAAGAGAATTGTGTCAGTCGCAGAATTTAGAACCTGTTTTTCTCCATCAGGCTCATTCGAGCCGTATTCATTATCTTGAGGAGAAACCGGCAGCCGTTCTCGAAGGCGATGCCCTGGTCACTTCGAAACAGGGCCTGCTTCTTCTGATTAAAACGGCCGATTGTCTGCCGGTGCTTATATTTGATCCGGCCAACCGCATAATTGCCTCGGCCCATTGTGGCTGGCGGGGCACATCTTCCCGGCTCCTTGAGAAGTTAATTGATTTTCTTGTAAATTCTTTTGGATCCAGACCAGAAAATCTGTCTGTAGCCTTTGGCCCCTGTATCTCCCGGGATTGCTATGAAGTTGGCCCTGAGGTCAGAGACATCTTCAGCCAGTCTGGTTTTCCCCGGGATGAAAAACTTTTCTCTCCGCATCCACTTCATCCCGGTCGTTTTTTCCTGGATTTAAGACTTGCCAACCGGAATCAACTTCTGACCCGGGGGATTAGAAAGGAAAGAATTGAAGAGATAACTATCTGTCCCCATTGTCATCCCGATTTTCTTTCCTTCCGGCGTGACGCCGTAACCAAGGCGCGGCTCTTCAATTTCATTGGCCTCTTAACCACCGATAGCTTATAAGCTTCAAGCCAGTATTTCTGACGGGAGGCGCCATCAAGCCTGGGAAAATTGGATCCCGCCAGAGATCAGGGAATAATTTCTGAGAACAGGGAATAATTTTTTCCGGCCTTAAGGTCAGATCATTTTTCTTGAAGGTGCCTTTCCCTCTTTCGAAGAAAATGGTGGATTTTTGAAGCTGATATCTACTTTTTTGTTGGCCATAAGGCCAGATAGAATTCTGAGGCGGCTGAAGGTTTACTTCAGGACAGGAAGGCAATTTATTCTCTCCTGACCTTTTGAGCGCCTGGTGGCCTCTTTACTTAACCTTACTTTTTATGGTCAGGACTTCCGGTGCCAGCTGCTTTTTTTGCACCCGGCTGAGTCTTGATGGAATCTCATTTTAAGTCTGAAGAAAGGTTGATTCAGGCATAAAAATTAAGCCGAAAAAAAATAGAAGCTTGAAGAAAATCGCCCTTTCTAAGATGAGCTGGCCTCTGTTTGCTTTTTTGATTTTTTTGTTCTATCTTAATGGCTACTATGGAAATTCCTGTGGGTGAAATTAATCTCGAAGGTGTTCCTCTTTTTAAAAGAGGCAAGGTCAGGGATATTTTTGATCTGGGCGATAAGCTGCTGATTGTCGCCACTGATCGCATTTCAGCCTTTGATTTTGTTCTGCCCTCCCTCATTCCCTATAAAGGCAAAGTCCTGACGCAGCTTTCCCGGTTCTGGTTTGAACAGCTGGCTTACATTGTGCCCAATCATCTTATCAGTACAGAGGTTGAATCCTTTCCTGATCCTTTGCCTAAGTACCGGACAATGCTCGAAAAAAGGTCGATGCTGGTGAAAAAGACCAGAGTTCTGCCTGTTGAATGCGTGGTTAGAGGCTATCTGGCCGGCTCCGCCTGGAAAGAATACAGACAAACAGGAAAGGTAGGTGGAATAAAATTAAAGGCCGGGCTGAAAGAGGCTGACCGTTTGTCCGCACCTATTTTTACGCCCGCAACCAAAGAAGAAACAGGGCATGACGTTAATATATCTTTCCGGGAGATGGAAAAAATAGTGGGCAAAACACTGGCCAGAAAAATGAAGGAAATAAGTCTTAGACTTTATCAGAAAGCTTCGCTTTATGCTCTTTCTAAAGGGATAATTATTGCCGATACCAAGTTCGAGTTTGGCCTGGCGGACAATGAACTGATTCTGGTGGACGAAATTTTTACGCCCGATTCTTCTCGCTTCTGGCCCCTGGCCAGCTACTCGGCCGGCCAATCGCCTCCCAGTCTGGACAAACAGTTTGTCCGGGATTATCTCGAAAGTTCAGGCTGGGATAAGAATTCGCCACCGCCGCCCTTACCGCCTGATATCATTGAACAAACTTCCAGGCGATATCTTGAAATATATTATCTTCTGACAGAAAAGAAAGAATTATAATGTCAGCCCAGGTCGATCTTCATATTCATTCCAGATTCAGTAGCGACGGCGATCTCACTCCTGAAGAAATTATTTCTCTGGCTGAGAAGATGAAACTCAGGGCTATCTCTATTGCCGACCATGATTCAGTCGGAGCTTATCCTGAAGCTCTGGAATTGGCCAGGGGAAAAGAGGTGGAAGTTATTCCGAGCGTGGAGCTGACAACCCTTTATGAAGAGCGGGAATTTCATCTTCTTCTGCCTTTCGCTGACTTTAATCATCCGCGGCTCCTTGATTTTATCCGCCGGGTTCATGAGGCGAGAATAATTGAAGCCAGGGAGAGGATAGAAAAGCTCCGTCAGCTTGGCTTTGATATCAGCTGGGAAGATGCCATCAGGAAAGGCACTTCCAGCCCTCCTCTGGGGGTGGTTATTGCCAGCAGATTACTGGAAAAAGATTCAGCCCGCCGGGACCCTCGACTGACTAAATATTTTGAAGCTGAAAATATTAAGTTTGCGCCGTATATATTTTATGAGGATTATTTTCGGCCTGGAAAGCCAGCCTATGTGCCCAAGAGAATTGTTTCCATTCTGGAAGTTCTCAGCCAGGCGAAGGAATTTGGAGCCGCGCCTGTTTTAGCTCATCCAGGCGCAGATTTTGAGATGGCCACCTTGAATGATTTAAAAAAGCTTAAGGAATATGGTCTTATCGGGCTTGAGGTCTTTTCCACCTATCATGATGAAAAAATGACGGCCCATTATCTTGAGATAGCCCGGCAGCTGGATCTGGTGCCGACAGCTGGCTCGGATTTTCATGGCCGGATCAAGCCTCATGTTTCTTTTGGCTGTGTCCGAAACGGAGATTATTCCATGGTCATAGCTCTTCGCCAGAGGATAAAAGGGGTATAATCATGGGACTCGTCTGGATTGATTGGGTCATTTTAATCATTCTGGTGGTGGCTGTCATCAGTGGCTTTATTAAAGGATTGATGAGACAGTTAATCTTTATTCTCTTTGTTCTCGCTGGCTTTATCGTGGCGGCCCGATATTTCTCCAGGCTTGCGCCTTCGCTTCGTCCTGCCCTGGCCAATGAAACCTGGGCTCGCTTTCTGTCCTTTCTCCTGATTTTTGCCGGCTTCCTCCTGATAGGCTGGCTTCTGAGCTATCTTATTTTCAAGCTGATAAAAGGACCTCTGCGCGTCCTGGACATTATTCTGGGTGGCCTTTTTGGTTTCGTTAAAGGTGTGCTGATAGCTTCCGTTTTTGTTCTGGCCCTGCTGTTATTTCCGGTTAAAGAAAAGGATTTAATTCAATCCCAGCTGGCTTACCCTTGTCTGAGTGTCAGCCGGCTTCTCATTCAGCTTGTCCCCCGGGAACTCAAGACTGAATTCCAGGAAGCCTATCGCCAGATCAGGGGAGGACGCCAGATAAGAAAAGTCTGACGACGATGACCATCCATCAGAAGCTCGAAGCTGTCATTAAAGAGATGATTGAAAAAGAGGTGAGGTATAAAGAGGCTCTCAGGGAATTCGAGAAGATCTATCTTGAAATGGCCCTGAAAAAATATAAGGGCAATAAAACCCTGGTAGCTAAAGCTCTCGGGATCCACCGCAATACCCTCCACAGCCGGGCCAAATCCCTGAAAATCCTGAAAAAATAGCCCGAAAATAGCGGCTTTCCCTTGACAAAAATCGCTATTTTGATTAAAATTAGCACTCTCAAACTTAAACTGCTAAATTCAAGAAAGGAGGTCAGCATGAAGGTAGTTCCTCTGTATGACCGGGTTCTCCTCAGAAGAATTGAGGAGAAGGAGGTTAAAAAGGGAGGTATTATCATCCCTGACACAGCCAAGGAAAAGCCCCAGGAAGCCGAGGTCATTGCCATCGGTGAGGGGCGGCTGGCAGAGGATGGCAAGATTATTCCTCTCAAGGTCAAGGTGGGCGATAAGGTTCTGATTGGCAAGTACAGTGGCACTGAAATCAACATTGAAGGTGTGGAGCATGTTATCGTCCGGGAGGAAGAAATCCTGGCCAAAATAGAATAATTTCATGAAAAGGAGGTGTGAGCATGGCCAAACAAATTATCTTAGGTGATGATGCCAGACAGGCTCTTTTAAGAGGAGTTAACACCCTCAGTAACCTGGTTAAAGCCACTCTTGGCCCTCGGGGCAAAAACGTTATTCTGGAGAAAAAATTCGGTTCGCCCTCCAGCACCAAGGATGGCGTGACCGTAGCCAAGGAAGTTGAGCTCAAGGATCCCCTGGAGAATATGGGAGCTCAGCTGGTCAAAGAGGTAGCCTCCAAGACTTCTGATGTTGCTGGTGATGGCACGACAACCGCCACTGTCCTGGCTCAAGTTATCTATGCCGAAGGCCTGAAGCATGTGACTGCCGGGGCTAACCCCATGCTTATTAAGAAGGGGATTGATCGGGCTGTCGAAGAGGTGGTTAAGGAGCTCAAGAGGATGAGCCGGGAAGTTTCTGGCGAGATGATTGCTCAGGTTGGGGCAATTTCTGCCAACAATGACGAGTCCATTGGCAAAATTATTGCTGAGGCCATGGAGAAGGTGGGCAAGGATGGTGTCATTACTGTTGAAGAAGCCAAAAGTCTGGAAACCACGCTGGAGATTGTGGAAGGGATGCAGTTTGACCGCGGTTATCTTTCCCCCTATTTCATAACTGATCCGGAAAGGATGGAGTGTGTCCTGGAAAATCCTCTTATCCTTCTCCATGAAAAGAAGATCAGCAATCTGCGGGAGCTGCTGCCATTGCTTGAAAATGTGGCCAAACTAGGCCGGCCACTTCTGGTGATTGCTGAGGAAGTTGAAGGTGAAGCCCTGGCTACTCTGGTGGTGAACAAACTCAAGGGTACCCTGATGAGCTGCGCCGTGAAAGCGCCTGGTTTCGGTGATCGCCGGAAAGCAATGCTCGAGGATATCGCCATCCTGACCGGTGGTAAAGTCATTACTGAGGATATTGGTGTCAAGCTGGAGAATGTGACCCTTGACTGGCTGGGTGAGGCGGAGAAGGTTGTGGTGGACAAGGATAATACGACAATTGTTGGTGGCAAGGGCAAAACCTCTGATATTCAGGCAAGAATCAAGCAGATCAGAACGCAGATTGAAGAGACGACCTCTGATTATGACCGCGAAAAGCTTCAGGAAAGGCTGGCCAAACTGGTCGGCGGTGTGGCCCTGATTAAGGTCGGAGCAGCTACTGAAACCGAACTTAAAGAGAAAAAAGCCCGAGTGGAAGATGCCATGCATGCGACCAAGGCGGCTGTGGAGGAAGGCATCGTTCCCGGTGGTGGAGTGGCGCTGCTTCGTTGCCAGAAGGTCCTCGAAAACCTCAAGCTCGATGGGGATATGCAAATTGGTGTGGATATTGTCCGCCGCGCCCTCGAAGAGCCCATGAGACAGATCGCCAATAATGCCGGCTGGGAAGGCTCAATTGTCGTCGAGAAAGTCAAAGAAATGAAACCTGATTGGGGTTTCAATGCTCTCACTGAGAAGTTTGAAGATATGATTAAAGCCGGCATTATTGACCCGACCAAGGTGGTTCGCATTGCCCTCCAGAACGCGGCCAGCATTGCCGGCCTCATGTTGACCACGGAGGGTCTGGTCTCAGAAATCCCCGAAGAGGAGAAACAACCAAAATATCCCAGCCCTTCCTCTGACATGTACTGATTAAAATCAGATCTTGAAAGAAGCCCTGGCTCGAAGCTAGGGCTTCTTTTTTTTATTCTCAGCCTGTGGTATAAGCATCAAAGAAACTGATGCTCAAAAGATTTGATTTTTATCTTCTTAAGGAAATTTTATCTCCTTTTTTTGTAGCTCTTCTGGCCTATTCTTTTGTTCTTCTCATGAACCAGCTCTTTCTTTTTGCCGAGCTCCTTATTTCGAGAAGGGTCGAACTAAGAATTGCTGGCGAGCTTCTTCTGGACCTTTTTCCGGCAATTTTAGCCTTTACCATTCCCATGGCTTCGGCCACCGGTGCCCTGGCCGCCATGACTCGCCTCTCTTCGGACTGGGAAATTCTGGCCATGAAAACCCTGGGCATCAGCCTGAAAAGGCTGGCCCGGCCATTCTTTATCTTCGCCTTTATCTGCTGGCTTATAACTTCAGCCTTTACCCTTTTTCTGGCCCCTCGCTTTAATGACCGCTGGGTAAGATTGCTGACCGAAGCCGTTGTTTCGCGCATTCAATTTCAAATCACGCCACGCGAATTTAATGAATCTATTCCGGAAACCATGCTTTTTATCGAAAACATTGACGAGAACAATCTCTGGTCAAAGGTTTTTGTCTTTCAGGTTGAAAATGATCAGTTAAAACTGATTCTGGCCAGGCAGGGGAAGATGAATGTTTTCCCTGAAGTTAAAAAGGCTAACTTGGAGCTTGCGAAGGGCGAAATTCATCTCATTCCGCTCGAGCAGCCTCAAATGCACCGGGTAGCTTCCTTTGAACGACATGAAGAAGAAATTGATGTGACCTCTCTTTTCCCTGAGTTCAGCCGGAAAAAGCGAGTTCGCGAGAAGGATATTCTGGAATTATTCCGGGATGAGCGAAAAATAAAAAATGAAATCAGGGCCTCTGGCTCAGAAAATCAAGCCTCCGGGTCAGGTCCAGCTTCAGGTTTAAGCTTTGAAGATGACAGAAGAGTCAGGGACTGGAGATCCCATCAGGTGGAAATCCATAAGAGATTCTCCCTTCCTTTTGTTTGCTTTCTTTTCGCTTTCCTTGCTCTTCCCCTGGGAATCTCGACTCAAAGGGGAGGACGCACCAGTGGCTTTACCCTCAGTCTGGTCATTATTTTGATTTATTATATTTTGATTACAGGCGGAGAGAAAGCAGCTGTTGAGGGACGCTTGCCTGCCTGGTTAGGCCTGTGGGGGCCCAATCTGATTCTTCTTGCTCTTAGTTTCTATCTTTTTATCCAGGAATCTAAGGAGGAAAAATTAAGTTTTAAATCCTGGCGTCTTTTCGCCTGGTTAAGAGGCAGATTGAAGCTGGCCAGAATCCATCGAGCCAGAAGAAGGTCATCTCAGGCTATCAATCAGCTAAAAAGACGCCCTTTTCTTTTCCCCTCCATTCTCGACCGGTATCTGATCCGCCAATTCCTCTTTATTTTTTCCCTAGTCTTTCTGGCCTTGCTTTTTATTTTTGTGATTATCACTATTTTTGAGCGTCTGGATAACCTTTATGAGCATAATAAGCCCCTCACCCTGCTCTTACAGTATACTGGCTATCGCTTGCCCGAATTCCTGATGTATATTCTACCTCTGGCCAGTTTAACCACCACGCTTCTTTCACTGGGCCTGCTGGAGAAAAAAAATGAAACGACTGCAGTTAAAGCCAGCGGGATTAGTCTCTATCGTTTAATGGCTCCTCTCCTTCTTCTGGCTATTGTGGTCTGCGCCTTTTCTTTTTATCTTCAGGAATATCTTTCCCCCTATGCCAGCCGGCGAGCTGAGGAAATCTGGAATAAAATCAATGATGTTCCCCCACGCACCTTTTCTTTTCTGGACCGTCGCTGGGTTATGGGGCAGGATGGCCGCACCATCTATCATTTCACTTACTTTGACCCCATCGCCACAGTTTTTTATAAACTCCACCTTTTCCGTTTAGATACGGAAAGCTGGCAGCTTCTGGAACTCTTTCGGGCTGAAAAAGCCAGCCTGGTTAATGAGGAGCTGATTCTTCTCAATGGCTGGGAGCGCCAGTTTAAAGGTGAGGGCCAATCAAGCTTTTCTATTTTTAAAGAACTAAGACTTCAGACCAGGGAGAAGGCAGATTATTTTACCCGGGAATGGAAAGAACCTGCCTGGATGAACTGGCGTGAACTCAGAAAATATATTCAGGAAATAGAGAAGATGGGCTTTGACGCCCGCCGGCTGAAGGTTGATCTTCAGGGCAAAGTGGCCTTCCCTCTGGTGAGTCTGGTCATGGTGCTTATAGGTATTCCCTTCGCTTTTATGATGGGCCGTCGGGGGGTGCTGGTCGGAGTCGGGTTGAGTCTTATCCTAGCCTTGCTTTACTGGAGCCTCATAGGATTCATGAAAAATCTGGGTTATGTTTATATCCTTTCACCTTTTTTGGCTGTCTGGGCACCTAACCTTCTTTTTGGTTCACTGGCGCTTTTTTTGATTGCCCGTATCCGGACCTGATTTACATCTTATATTTACCAAAATCCTCGGGCTTGAGACTCTCAAGCCATTCCCTCAGTTTTTCGGAAGTTTCCAGGTTCTCATCGAGCTTCAGGCTCTGGGCCCTTTTAATGACCTCCTCTTCCACAAAAATCGGGGCTTTAGTCCGGAGAGCAAGGGCAATAGCATCGGAAGGCCGGGAATCGATGACGTAACTTTGATCGCCCTGGCGGCAATAAATGAGAGCGTAAAAAGTATTGTTGCGAACATCGTTAACCACGATTTTCTCCACCAGAACATCCAGGTGGTCAAGAATACTTTTCATCAGATCGTGGGTCATAGGCCTGGGGGTGGGGATGTTTTCTAAGGAGAGAGCTATCGCATTAGCCTCAAAAACACCAATCCAGATAGGCAGGATACGCTCACTTATGGGATCTTCCAGAACAACAATGGGCATCTTGGAGATAGGGTCTAAAACCAGCCCTTTGATTCTAACTTCAATTTCCATCTTTCCTCTCTTTAAATTAATAATAAATTCCAGGCTATGGCTTGTCAAGGCGGGCCGGACGTATCACCAGCAGCGAGGTGATTTATCGGCTTCATGGCTGGTGGATTTTCTAGGGAAAAAAATTTCTGTAGAGACTGTAGGCATATTCTATAAAATTTAGAAAAGAGAAAGCTAGCGGCTAAAAAAGACTGAGCTGGCCTTCAGTCGTTTCCTGACTTTCATCTCCAGAAAAAAGGCTGATCCGGCCATAATAACCATCATGTCCAGGTTCAATATGGACCAGACCTTTTCTCATCCGGTCGATGCCCAGACTTATCTTTTCTGGCTGGATCCTGGCCAGCTCTTCAATGGGCACCTCTGTCAGAATCCGATGCTCGTTTCCGAATTCATGAATAAAGCGAAAATAAATTTCCCAGACACTTTGGCATTCTGCTGTTTTCCCCAGAGCTTCAGCGATAATTTCGTTCAGGGGAATTAGATTTTTGAAAGGAATTTTACCCGGAGGAACCTCATGGGGCTCCCGATCAGCGAGCTCCTCTACGCGGTGGAGCACTCCGATGGTTAATTTCTTGCCACAGCGAGGGCAGAGATTATTGGCTTTTCTTGATTCCCGGGGTGAGAAAACAACGTTACATTTACGATGGCCATCATAGTGATATTTACCTTCTTCGGGGAAGAATTCAATGGTGTAGAGGAAGCGCTGAGGATCCCGGCTCTTGAGGGCGGCCAGAAGACCGTTATAACTGAACTCAGTCTCGAAAGCATTGGCTTCCCGGCCAAGGCGGGAAGGAGAATGGGCGTCAGAGTTAGAAACAAGGGCATATCGATCCAGGGCTGAAAGGCGCCAGTTCATGGGAGGATCAGAGGAAAGGCCTGTCTCCAGGGCAAAGATAAAGGGGGTCATCTCTTCGAAGCATTCCTCAATGGAATCAAAGCCGGAGTTGGCCCCGAATAGGGAAAACCAGGGTGTCCAGATATGAGCCGGGATAACGATTGACCGCGGACAGATATCAGCTATCATTTTCAGGAAAATTCTGGCATCAAGACCTAAAACAGGACGGCCATCAGCCCGGAGATTGCCCAGACCAGAAAGACGTTGATTTATCTTTTCGGCTGATTCCAGGTCAGGCACCAGGAGCAGGAGGTGGATTTTTCTAACCTTGCCCTTTTTCGAATAAACCAGGCTAACTTCAGTTGAGAGGATGAAGTGGACATCGTCGCGAGAAAGAGAGAGATTTTTTAAAAAGCCATTGGCCGGAGGATTAATTGTCTTCAGCCGGAAAAAACCATTACCAGAAGGCTCAAGCTTTTGTCTGGTCAGGAAAAACCATTCGGGGTGGGTGAAGTCCCCTGAGGCCACCAGAGAAATTCCCTTAGCCTTGGCCCAGTAGGCCAGATTGTCAAAGGTCATATCCCTGGAGGTCGCCCGGGAAAACTTAGAATGAATATGTAAATCAGCTATAAATTTCATGACTTTTAAAGGCTAAGTTTATTGAATTGAAGGTGTATTTTCAAGACCGCCTTATTTTTTTCATAAAATTAAATTTCAGGAACAGGGGAGATGATGAAGAGTTTTCTCGATGCCTGAAAAGATTTAATCGGGCAAAGAGATATAAAAAAACGAATATATTTGAGTGGAATTCAAATTATTGAATTCGGAAAATTGAATTAATTCAAATATTTGAATTTCAGCTAAGAGGACAGAGAATCATTTTCTCCATATTATCAGAGAAAATATTAAAAATAATAATTGGCACAAAAATTGCAATTATAAAATCGGGAGGTGAGAATGACCTGAGAGGATAAAGGGAAATCAATCAAGGGGCGAGGCTTAAAAAATCACTTTTAAATTAAAAGGGAGGTAAAATGAAGAAAAAAAGCATGATTTTCTTTATGGCTGTCCTCTTAGCCCTGCCTTTGATGGGCCAGGTCAGAACTGGCAACATCTTTGGCCGGGTCGTTGACCAGGAAGGAAATCCTCTTCCTGGAGTGTCTGTGACTCTGACCGGTTCACTAACCGCACCCATGACGACAATTACTTCGAGCGAGGGTACTTTCCGTTTTCTCTCCCTTTCACCCGCCAAAGATTACACGATTAAGCTGGAACTAACAGGCTTTAAGACCAAAATTGAAACGGGAATAATTGTCAATGTGGGAACAAATACCAATTTAACCCTGGTTATGGAGCAGGGAGTTCTTGAGGAACAAATTACGGTCACAGCCGTAACGCCCATGGTGGATACGAAAAAGACAGCTGTGGGCACAAATGTGACCCAGGAAGTTCTCCAGTCCCTGCCTACTGCCCGCGACCCCTGGGTTATCCTTCAGATGGCGCCTTCGATCATAGTGGACCGAGAAAATGTCGGGGGCTCTGAATCTGGCCAGCAGTCCAGTTATGTAGCTCGAGGAGCAGCTACTTATAACAACAATGTCTGGGCCATGGACGGCATCGTCATTACTGACCCTGCCGCTATCGGCGCCTCGCCGAGTTATTATGATTTCGATGCCTTCGAGGAAATGCAGATTACGGTTGGTGGTGCCGATGTCACCGTGCAGACTGGTGGCATTGCCCTGAATATGGTTACCCGCCGAGGCGGCAATCGGGTCAGCCTGGGGGGCCGCTTCTACATGGTTGATGAGAAGTTTCAGGCCGAGAATGCTGAAAAGGTGGCTGAACTGAAGAAAAAGGAGCCCGGTCTTGTCGGCATTAACCGGATTCGAAATAACAAAGATTACGGCTTCAATATGGGCATGCCCCTCGTCAAGGATAAGGCCTGGCTCTGGGCTTCCTATGGGATCCAGGATATTAAGACGAACACAGTTTATGGCACACCTGATGATACCCTCCTGGAAAACTACGCTGCCAAGATAAATCTCCAGTTAATTCCAGCTAACAGATTCGAAGCTTTCGTTCATATAGGCGGCAAAAAGAAATGGGGTCGATCGGCTACAGCTCAGAATCCCGAGGGACTCTATCAGCAGGGTCGTTATCATTTTGGCAGCCCGATAGTTAAATTTCAGGATGAGCACATGTTCGGCAATAACCTCTTCCTCTCCCTGAAATACAATTACTACGATGCTGGCTTCAGCCTGACCCCCATGACCGATCTTGAGTTCAAGAAGATGCCCATCTGGGATGTAACGGCCCAGAGATATTATGGCTCTCAGGCTTCCAGATATTACGTGGAGCGACCCGTGACCCAGATCAATTTTCTGGCCAATTACTTCAACGACAATCTCCTCGGAGCGGCTCATGATTTTAAATTTGGCTTTGAATGGGGTGACAGAAACCAGTATGTAGAATCAGTCTGGTCTGGAAACTGCATGGTTTATCGCAATTACAATACGCCCACCGTTGATTTTACTGGAGATGGCCTGCCTGATATTCCCACAGACCCCAAATTTTACCGTTTTGAAATCTGGCGAGGCTATTATTCTGACCAGAATGTTAGAGCTCTTTCTGCCTATGTAAGCGATACCATCACCTTTGGCCGGTTCAATGTCATTTTAGGCCTGAGATGGGATCAGCAAACCCCATCCATCAATCCTTTCAAGCTCTATGCCGTTGATAAAGAAAGCGGCGCCTGGAAGGATAACGTTACTCCCAAAACGGCCGATCTTCTTGACAAATTGCTGCCTGGACTGGAAATTCCGCGTCTTTATGTGGAACCGGTTGAAGGTGGTAAGTACAGGTGGATTACCTGGTCCCCGCGCTTAGGTTTAACCTGGGACATGTTTGGTAATGGCAAGACAATTTTTAAGCTGAGCGGAGCTATCTATGGCGACTTCATGGGCACCGGCGTCGCTGACTGGGCTCGTCCCGGTGGAGTCAGTGGCTGGATGGATTTCTGGTGGTGGGACAAAAATGGTGACAGCAAGATAGATTATACTGAGCTTTACTGGGCGACTATTGCTAACTATCAGCTTTATCGAGTCTTTGATGATGCCGGTAATTTTATCGGAAACTGGTCAGATGCAGCCGGGACATACTGGGGAGGTTATGATTACACCAATCCTACCAAGACTCAGAAGCCCTATTTCACCACTCGCAAGGAGGCTCAATCAACCCGAACCTCAGAGTTAATGATAACTTTACAAAGAGAGATTTTCACTGATTTTGCCGTGGAGCTTGTTGGTACCTATCGTCGTTATGATAAATTCAACTGGACGCTACCCTGGTGGGATGTCCAGGGCAAAAGGCTCTATGAGGATCAATCCATGTGGATTTCTGCTGGAAAGCCGCCAGCCAATATTCCTGGAATTGGCGATACCAAAGAAGCTAAGAATCACGAATGGTATTATGCCAGTGTACAGAGAACAACCTATACTCCTTACAGTGAACAGCAGAAAAGACCTGACTATTATCAGGATTATTACGGTTTAGATATCATTCTCAACAAGCGCCTTTCCAATCGCTGGATGCTCAATGCTAATTTCACCATTCAGGATCAGGCCCAGCATTATGGAAAGAAGGGTTATATGAACCCCACCAATGTCTGGGCCTATGATGGCCGACCTCAGGCCGCTTACATTGGCGCAGCTTCCGGAAAAATCAATCAGTATACCTACTCCCGCTGGATGTTCAAAATGGGTGGCCTTTACCAGCTTCCTTTTGACATTAATGTCTCGGCGACCCTGAATGTTCGTGAGGGCTGGATCATCAATGAATATTTCACCCTGGTTGATTATCGTCTGCCCAACCCCAAATCTCGCAGCTCCGATCTCGTCATGAGCCCCTTCGGTTCAATCAAGTTGCCCACTTTCTATAATATTTCCATGCGGGTAGAAAAGATGATCAGGGCCGGTGATTATGGCCGCATCTATGTCATGGCTGATGTCTTCAATGTCCTTAACAGCACCATTGAGAACCGCCGCTACCAGAAATACTACGGGACCTATTATATTTATCCCAATGAGGCTCAAAATAAGTTCGTTCCTTATGTCTATAATTTCTCCCTGAACGAGGTGCTTAATCCGAGAGCCCTGCGCCTGGGCGTTCGCTTCGAGTTTTAAGCTAAGGCTTTTCCCTTAAGTCAGCGGCGAAAGAACCCCCCTCCCATAAAGAGGGGGGTTCTTTTTTTATTGATGTCATGATAATATAAATATGAGGCATAAGTCTTGAGTGGAGGTAGAGATGAAGCTTCCCGCGATTAAAAGGGCTCTGGTCCTTCTCGGTTTAAGCTTCATTTTGTTCCTTTTTTCTGGCCTTATGGCTCAGGAACACAAGGGCCAGGGAAGACTTATTGGCTATGTCTTTGATGAGCAGGGGAACCCCCTCGAAGGGGTCAGGGTCAAGCTCTTCAGCCTGCGCACCCAGAGTGGCTTTGAAGTCACCACGGATAAAAATGGCAAATGGACGGCGGCCTGGATCAGGGGTGGCGGCTGGAATATAGATTTTGAAAAATTTGGCTATCTGCCCAAGAAGATTTCAGTAGAGGTGCAAGAGTTCGGCCGCAACCCTGAAATTAAAATCAATCTGAAGAAGGCTGAGGGTCTGGTGGTGACAGATGAGCTCAAGGACCTTCTGCAGAAGGGTAATGACCTTTTCGACCAGAAAAGATATGACGAGGCCATCGCTATCTATCATCAGATTCTCGAAAAATATCCTGACGCTTACATTATTTATAAAAATATTGGCAATTGCTATTTTAATCAAGAGAAGTATGAAGAGGCCGAAGCGGCCTATCTTAAGATTCTCGAGAAAGACCCTCAGAATGTGGATGCGATTATTCTTATTGGTAATACCTACGCTAACCGGGGCCAGAATGATAAGGCCATGGAATGGTACAGTAAAATTGATTTTGAGAAAATTGAAGACCCCATTGTCCTTTACAATTTAGGCACAAATTATTATAACAGCTCAAAATTTGAGGAAGCCCTGAAATTCTACGAGCGAGCGGTCGAACTGCAAAAGGATTTTCTGGACGCTATCTATCAGCTGGGCCTGACTTATCTCACACTTAACAAGACCAATGAAGCGATTCAAACCTTCGAAAATTATCTTAAGATCGATGCCGATTCAGACCGGGCCAGGCAGGTAAAGAGTTTCCTGGAATACCTTAGAAAGAAGTGAAAATATTAAATTTTGTGAACCGTCACAGTCTTTGTGGGAAAAAGAGAAATATAATTTGAGACATAGATTGATTAAAAAAAAGAAAGCGTTTAAGGTCTGGTGGTGGAAGCCCGGGGCAATTATTATTTGCTTCTGGCTATTATCTTTCTGTGTGCCTGCACCCAGGGTCAAGCTGGACCCGGAAAGCCAGAGCTTCTATGAATATGCCCGGTTGATCATGACCAGCGAAGAAAACAAAATTTTTCAGCAGTTGAGAGATGAAAAGGCCCGCCACGAGTTTATTGAGGAATTCTGGGCTAAGAGGGACCCTGACCCGGAAACAGAAGAGAATGAATTTAAAAATGAATTTTATCGGCGCATTGATTATGCCAATAAGCATTTTAATGAAGGTATTCCTGGCTGGAAAACTGATCGGGGCCGAATTTATATTTATATGGGCCCGCCTGATAAATTCGAGGAGTTTTTCACCCACAACGATCCTGAAGTTCGCGGTTCCATCCTCTGGTGGATTTATTATGATTATCAGCTGGTGATTGAATTCGTTGATCGCCGGGGGATGAATCATTATGAAATAAGGGGTTACGAAGGAGATTTTTTTGGGGCCATGGAAAAAATGAAACTGGGCCAGATTGGGCTGACGGATAAAGGGCCCCGGGTTAACAAGGCTGATTTTGATCTTTCCTTTGATGAGGCGAGTCGGGAAGCGGTCCTTCGACTGCCCCTGAAATTCTTTCATTTTTTAACTGAAGGCGAGGAGCTTGTTTCCCGGCTTCTTTTTGAATTTTATATTTACCGCACTGATGGCGAGAAGGTGCAACGATTCAAGGAGGAAAGAAATTTAAATTTAAAAGAGGCTGATCAGGAAAAAATGAAGACAGCCGACTTTCGTTTCGCCCTCAAGCTCGCTCCAGGCGATTATTATCTTGATTGTCTGGTTTTGAGCGAAGATGGCACCTTTCCCCGGTGCCGAAAGATTTTTGAAATAAAAATAAAAAGCTAATTCAATTCAGCCACTTCAAGCGGAGGTTATCATGAGGCGAAAGCCTGTTTTAATAACTATGATTCTTTTTATGGCCTGTCTGATGGCCAGTTCTCTTTTTGCCCAGAAGAAATTTAAAGAATCAGAATTGCCTCAAAAATACCAGGAATGGCTCAATCTGGTGGCCTATATTATTCTGCCTCAGGAAAAGGAGGTTTTTCTCCAGCTGGATAATGATCGGGACAGAGACCTTTTTATTGAAGCCTTCTGGCGTCAGCGGGATCCAACGCCCGGCACGCCTGAAAATGAATATAAGGAAGAGCATATCCGGCGCTTCAATTATGCTAACAAGTTTTTTGGCCGGGGTACTACCCGGGAAGGCTGGCGCACAGATATGGGACGAATCTACATTATTCTGGGTGAACCGGTGAGCATCGAACGCTTTGAGTCTTCAAGTTTTATTGTTCCCTGCCAGGCCTGGTCCTATTATGGCGACCCCAGGAAGGAACTGCCACCTCATTTTGTGCTTCTTTTTTATCAGCGAGGCGGCGTGGGCGAATACAAGCTCTATGATCCGGTGGCCGATGGCCCGGCCAGCCTGCTCATTGATAAGAGAGATATTGACCCGACCAATTATGAGGAGCTTTATGAAAAAATAAAGGAAATTGCTCCCACCCTGGCTGATATAGCCATTTCCATTGTGCCCGGTGAGTTCTCCTTTGGTTATACCCCTTCGCCGCGCAACAATATCATTATGGCGAATATTTTGGAATCACCCAAGAAAGATGTTAATCCTTCCTATGCAACCCATTTCCTTAATTATAAAGGGGTTGTCAGTACTGAATATTTGACCAACTATGTTGATAGCGAATCCCTGGTGGAAATTATCCCCGATCCGGTTACCGGCCTTTTCTTTGTCCATCTCAGTCTGGTACCTAAGAGTATTTCCGTGGATTATTATGAGCCCAAAGACCAATATTATTGTCCTTTTCAGCTTAACCTCAGCCTGCGAAACCAGGAAAATATCATTTTTCAATATACCAAGGAAATTCCTTTCTATTTTTCCAAACAGGATGCTCCCAAAGTTCAGGCCAATGGCCTGTCCATTGAAGACACTTTTCCCATAATTGAAGGCAGTTATAAGCTCACTGTTTTGCTTCAAAATCCGATAGCTAAGGAATTCAGTTTGCTGGAAAAGGAGATTTCTCTTCCAGCCTCGGATGAAGTTAACAGGCTATTTGGTCCCTATCTGGGCTATCGGACTGAAAATTATCAGGCCGGGCTTCACCTTCCCTACAAAATTCTGGACAGGAAATTAATGATTGATCCGAAAAACGTTTTCTCTGCCCAGGATGAAGCCCAGGCCATGGTCTGTCTTGTTGATTTGCAAGATGACATCTGGCGTGAAGGCCAGCTGCGGCTAATGATAAAGGGTCTAAGGGAGGTCAATCCTTCGGAAAAAGTTTATCTTCTTAAATTAGCCAGCCAGCCTCGCCAGCGAATCATGGCCTTCAGCCATGCGCTTCCTGTGGCTGAATTATCCCCCGATTATTATGAGCTGCGCGTCCAGCTACTTGATGGCCAGGGGGCGGTCTTAAAAGAAAAAAGCGGTCATTTCATTGTTTCTACTGAAAAGGCTGTTCCCCACCCCATGGTTTCAACCAAAGGGCTTTCTCTGGCCAATCGCCACATTTTTCATCTTATGCTGGCCCATCAGTACGAAAAAATGAACCAGCCTCAGCCGGCCGCCTTTCAGTATGAAAAAGCCCTTGAGCTCAAGCCTGATTATGTCGAAGCCAGGCTGAGTTTTGCTCAATTTTTAATTAAGAACAGACATTTTGAACGAGCCCTGGAAATCCTGGCCCCTCTCTCTTCAGAAGAAAAAGTGAAATTTGATTATTTCCTCTGGCGAGGCTTCGCTCTTATGGGCCTCGGACGATATGAAGAAGCCAAAACGAATCTTCTCGAAGGTAATAAAATTTATAATAGCGATACGCGCCTTCTTAATGCTCTCGGCGAATGCTTTCTCCGAACCGGCGATAAAACGCGAGCCCTTGAAGCTTTCAGCGCTTCCCTCAAACTTAATCCCAATCAGCCGCAGGTTAAGAAACTACTGGAAGAGATTCAGAAAAAATAGCTCCTCAAGAGCTGGCAGAATTATTTAACTTCGAAATCCACGGTCTTGGTCAGCGTCTTACCCGAGACTTTGTCCTGAATCTGAATGCCAAGAGTATATTTACCTTCGGGTAGATCTCTGGTTTCCTGTCGCTGTTCTTCTCCCTGCTTGATGATGACAGTCTGTTTCAGTGGCAGGGGCTGGCTGACCAGAGGGTTATCGTAGGTTTGAGGAACCCAGCGGATGGCCAGCTCGTCACCCTTTTTAACTTCATAATTAATCTCGATATTGTACTTTTGCTCGGCTGTGGGCTGGGCACCAAAAATGAAGAAGAAAATGTCGAGGTTTTCGCCTACCTTAAAGACCCGTTCGATATTGGGCACTATTTTGACCACCGAATAGGTAAAATATTCTCTGTGGAGCATGGTTCTCATTTCAGGAGCTTCAATGCGGTCAATGGACTTAATAAAGAAAATGGGGGTTGTGTCCAGGGCTTGCTGATAAGAGGCGGGGTCAGGCAGGGTAAATTCATAATACTGAACCCCGATTTTCTTCAGATCAAGAGAGGTCAGAGCCACGCTGAGAAGATAACGACCGGCGAGCAGGGGATAGCCAAAAGTGTAATAATCCTCTCCTTCCAGATTGATGGTAGAAGCATCCTCAACAAGATTGCAGGGGACATAAACTTCTCTGACGGTTTTGTAGTTATCGCCTTCAAGAAGATTGAACATCAGGAACATATTGAAAGACGCCTGGACCTGGGGACCTGAAGGTGTCTGACTCTGGGTTTCCTGAGCTCCAGATTCTTCCTTTTTTACGGGCTGCGCCTGACTCACAGGATGATAACCGAGATCAGCATTTTTAATTTTTAAAAAGAAGATGCTGTGGAGTCCTTCCCGGGCTGGCAAGTAAAGATTATGGGTTATGGTAAAGGGGATATCCAGACGAGGTTCGCGACTGGCCATTCCTGCCAGCATGACTTTTTTAACCTCATCGGGAATATAAATGGGGGCTCCCTTTGGCTGCTGGGGCTTCTGTCGCTGCAGGGAGGGCAGAGCTACCAGAGACAGAGCGAAGAGAGCCACCATGACCGGAACAAGCAGCCAGAGGGTTAGTGAAGATTTGCCTTTCATCTTTCCTCCTAAAAATAGGCTACAAATTGTTATTTTCAGCAATTTTCATGCCAGGCTTTTTTCTCAACCCTTTCAGGTGAAACTATCAAGCCTGTAAATTTTTTTAACAAAAGCCTTCATTAAATTTAACAGATAACTATAGCAAAGGACCGCTTTAAATACAATATTTAAATCTATACTGTTAATTCTATTGTGGATTTGACCTTTTTTGCTCAGCTTCATCTTTCCTCTCCAGGAAATAAAGATTTAAGGCGAAACCTGAAATCCATTTGCACACTTACGCGCCCAGTTCCATTCCAAATTCAAATTTATCCTTAACCCCATTTGATTAACTTAAATGGCTTAATTTTAGTTGATTTTTTCTCAAAAGACGTGAACAATCTCTTTCCCTAAAAGCTGGACCCGCCAGGTCAAGGACCGCCTTTTGGTCGTTTTTTTTGATTGACCTTTTTTCTGTAAGCAGAAACTGCCCTGAGGTGTTCCTGGTAATTAGAGCTGAAATGATGGCTGCCATCACCCCTGGAGACAAAGTAAAGAAAATTTACCCTGGCCGGGAAAAGGGCGGCCTGCAAAGATTCGCGGCCAGGATTGCAGATGGGACCTGGCGGTAAACCCGGATGCAAATAAGTATTATAGGGGGAGGGAAACTCGAGATCCTTTTCGAGGAGTTCCTTTTTCTTTAGGCCAGCTTTTTCCAGAGCATAAAGAACTGTGGGATCGCAGTCAAGCTTCATCCCCCTTTTCAATCGGTTATGAAAAACAGCCGCAACAAGGGGTTTTTCTTCACTGAGTCCAGTTTCCTTTTCAATGAGAGAGGCCAGGATGACAATTTCTCTTAAGGTAAAACCAATTTCCCTGGCTCTGGCCTGCCAGGCTGGGGGAAAATTTTTTCTGAATTCATCGGTCATGACCTTATAGGCTTCAAGGGGAGTGATGCCTCTGGGGAAAAAGTAGGTTTCAGGAAAAAGATAGCCTTCGAGGTCCTTAGCCTCAGGATCTAAATCAGCAATTAGCCACGTCTTGCTTAAAGCCTCGACGAAAGAATCGCCATTTTCCCCCAGAAAAGAAAGTAGGGAAGCGACCTCAAGAGCGGTCAGACCTTCGGGAATGGTTATCGGGTGGAGCTTGACCCGACCGGAAATCATTTTGATTAAAATTGATTTGAGGCATTCGCCCGGTTCAATTTGATATTCCCCGGCCTTAAGCTGGCGGGGTGAGTAATATATATAGAAAAGAGAAATAAAAAGGGAAGGGTATTTAATGATTTTTTCCCGGGCCAGCCGAGAGCTGATCTGGCGGAGGCCCAGTCCTTTCTCTATTTCAAAAGTTCTTTGCTGATCTATGGATGGACGGCTCCGATATAATTCCAGATTTAGCCAGTAGGTCAAGGGCAGAAGCCAGAGCAGAGCGAGCATTAGCAGCAGTCGAAGAGCTTTAAGGAGCTGATTCATCCAGTTTTTTCCTCTCCAGGAAGGCTTCCAGCAGAAGAACGGCCACCAGGGTATGTTCAATCTTTTTCCCCTTAATGGCCTTGATTTTTTGCTCCTGTAATAAAGCCTGAGCCTGCCTGGTCGTGAGTCTTTCATCCCAGAGCACCACCGGCAGGCCAAAGTTGTTTTTGAGCCATTGAGCAAATTTCTCGACCAGATTAGCCTGATTTCCAGGCTGGCCATTCATTTTCAGCGGCCAGCCAATGACAATCAGGCTGACTTCATATTTTTTTAACAGGTCGGCAAAAAATAGGCGGTTTTCCTCTTCCGTGCCTAAGAGATGGGTTCCGAGCGGCTGAGCGGTCAATTGCAGGGGATCGCTTACCGCCAGACCAATCCATTTTTCGCCATAATCAATGGCCAGGATTCTTGTCAGAGGTTTGGAGCTAAACACCTTTTTTTCTTCTGAAATCTTTCGAAGCCGAGGTTGATCAATTCATCCAGGAGTCGGTTGAAGGGCAGCCCGCTTACCTCCCATAATTTCGGATACATGCTGATTTCCGTAAAGCCGGGAATGGTATTGACTTCATTGACGTAGAAAGAGCCGTTACGGCGGTCAAGAAAGAGATCAACCCTGGCCATTCCGGAACAATCAATGGCCCGATAAGCTTCCAGGGAAAGACGCTGAACCTCGGCTATTTGCCCGGGGCTGAGGTCAGCCGGAATTTTAAAGCCAGTTTTTCCCTCAAGATATTTATCCCGGTAATCATAAAATTCCCGGAAGGGAATAACCTCTCCAGGAAGCGAAGCTCTGGGTTCATCATTGCCCAGGACGCTGCATTCGATCTCTCTGGCCGGAATACCCTCCTCAATGAGAATCTTACGATCATAGAGGAAAGCTGTTTTTACAGCCTCTGCCAGTTCATCCCAGGTTTTTACTTTGGTAATACCCACGCTTGAACCAAGATTGGCTGGTTTAACAAAAAGCGGTAAAGGGATGGCTGCTTTTATCTGTTGAATTATTTCCTCCTGCTGGTTTTCCCATTCTTTTTCAATAAAACTCAGGTAGCGTACCAGGGGAAGCTGCCGGGCCGCAAAGGCAGCCTTCATGGCTACTTTATCCATACCCAGCGCTGAAGCCAGAACGCCGGCACCAACATAGGGAACTCCGGCCAGCTCGAGCCATCCCTGAATGGTGCCATCCTCGCCATAGGGGCCATGGAGAACAGGGAAATAAATATCAGCCTGAAGCGGTAATGATTGCCTGGTTTCTCCCCAGGGAAGAAAAGAAAAAGAATCTCCCTTTTCCAGTTCTTCAGGTGGAAGAAGGGGAGAGGCAACCTGTTTCCATCCGCCCTGACGGGGTAAATAGAAGCAAATAAGGTCATACTTTTCCCGATCAAGGTGCCGCCAGATGGCTGAAGCTGAAAGGAGCGAGATTTCGTGCTCGGCTGAGCGGCCACCAAAGAGAAGAGCTACCTTTACCTTGCCCATCTTTCTGGAGTTTTATTTTAGAAGATAAAGGAGGAAAAATCTATGGGAAGAATTGAGCTCAGCCTGGAAGAATTAAGCTTAAAGAAAAAATCTTAATTTTTAAATCAGTTCCTTCAGACTTTTGCTGGGATTGAATTTAACCCTCTTTTTCCTGGGGATGGCAACTTCTTCCCCTGTTTTGGGATTTCTTCCCTTTCTGGGATTGCGGATTTTGACTTCAAAACTACCAAAACCAGAAAGAGTGACCCTCTCCCCCCTTTTCAGCGCCGCCTTTATGGCCTCAAGAGTCGTATTCAGGGCCTTCGTGGCCTGTGAAGCGGTGATTTGTGCCTCCTTCATTATTTTAAGAATTAAATCTTTACGGTTCATTTAGAGAACCTCCTTCAGGGATAAGATTTTTTGGTTCCGATGCCGATATGTTATGAAAGGACAAAGAATTCTGTCAAGTCCAATCGCTCTTTCTTGGAAAAAATATGGAACCTGTGCCTTTTACCTCACAAATTTTGACCTTTAATTTAAATTAAAAAATCCTCTAATTAGCTGAGAATAAAATCACTCCTTGAGCTTTATCCAGAAATTTGATTTCCATTTAGACTAAAATATCTTCCTGAAAATGAAATCTTATTTTGCGGCTCCCGGAATTACCGGTTTTTTCGGGTTTTGTTGAGATTGCAGGGAAAGGCGGCGAGCTAAATTAAATCCATGCCCGTGGTTTTAAAAAAGGAGCCTTCCAGCGACTAAAATTAGAGAAAGGAATTCTGATTGACATGGAGAATAAAAGCAACTTATAATTAGTTTAATTTGAAGAACAGGCAAAAGGAGTGAACATGAAAATGACGACTCATTCAAAAATATTTGCCCTGATTATCTCGGTGATATTGGCCAATTATCTTTTAGCTTTTCCTTCCTCCCGGGCTCAGAGTCAGCAGCTTCAAATTGAAAAAGCCAGAATTTTTCAGGAAACCTATCCGGTCATTACCGAGTCTGACCTTTACTGCTCCTATTTCGTTCTTGAAGATGAACTGCCTTCCCTCAGGGTTACCGCTGCGGAGCGGCAGCAGGAAAAAATTCTCCTGAGCGATGATGATATCGTTTATATCAATGGGGGCAAAAACGATGGCCTGGAAATTGGCCAGCTTTTTTTCCTGGTTGAGGTTCTGGCCAGGGTTGATGGCTACGGCTATCTTGCCTGCAAACGGGGCCGGGTGAGATTGATTAGCTGCGAGGCTGAGCGCAGTGTCGGCCGGATTGAAAAATCCTGCGGCCATGTTACGGTGGGCAACTTCCTCTTCCCCTATGAGGAAAAGGAAGGTCTTTTAGGCCGGGATCTGGGATTTGAGCCCTATGGCGAGACAGGACGGGGTCCGATAGGACATGTTATCTTTCAGGAAAATGATTTCGTCCAGATAGCCTCCGGACACTGGGCCATCATTGACCTGGGAAAAGAGGATGGGCTCGAAGTGGGGCAGCAGCTGATTGTTTATAAAAAAGTAAGTTCCAAGGCTCCCCGGGAGGCCATTGCCAGTGCCATTGTTATTGATCTCAGCCGAAAAACGGCCACGGTTAGAATTCTTTCGGCCAAGGACGCTATCTTCAGGGGTTACGAGGTTCAGGCCAGGTAAATTTCCCCTTTTCTTCAGACCCTCCTTTCATTGACACTTTAAAGAGATTTTGTTATTTTTATTCCCAGACCAATCATGAGCGGGCGTAGTTCAGTGGTAGAACGTCTGCTTGCCAAGCAGAAGGTCGTGGGTTCAAACCCCATCGCCCGCTCCATTTATTCTGAGGCGCGGTACCCAAGCGGCTAAGGGAGAGGTCTGCAAAACCTCGATTCGTCGGTTCGAGTCCGACCCGCGCCTCCATTTTTTTAAGGGCAGCCCTTTTTTATGAACCCATTTTTCTCATTAAGAATGAGGGCCGTTTTAATCATTTCTTACCTTGAATAATTGACCTTATTTTTAGCTTAATGAATTTTTCTGGGGAAAAGCAGGATGTTATCAGGCCTTATGCTTGTTTTCTTAAAGGTAGAATGAGCCGGGATGGCCCTTCAATTTTAAAATGAATTTAGAGCGAGTTTAAATTCTTATAAAAAATAAAGCCGGAATTTTCCTGATAAAGCGTCACATTTTTTATGGAAGGTCATGAAGCAAGGAAAAGATATGGCCTAAAGGCTGATAATTGAAGAACTAACTAATAAGAGGTATTCTTTTTTTCCTGTAAATTAATTCGCTTTTCCTCAAGCTGGTGGACAGGATGGCTTTCCATTGAATCCGGAAAGAAGAGAAAGCCAGCATAAATTATTTTTATTCCTCAGGCTTAATCAGCAGCTTCGGCCTCAATTGAAAATAAAGGGCCGCTTTTGAAGATAAAGCCCTGATTTTTGAGTCTAAAATTTTGGATTTTCCTGGCTTTTTTAAAAAAATGGCTCCATACAGATCAGGGGCATTCTTCTGGTTTTACAAAAAATTAAAAAAGAATTGACTCTTTATTTTAAAAGGGATATAAAAAGTGAAAATTCTCTTGAGAGGAGGAAAGATGGATCTGGTGGCCAGAGTACAGAATATAATTCTCAGGCCCAAGGAAGAATGGCTGAAAATAAAAGATGAATCGGCGGATATTAAAACCCTTTTTACTTCCTATGCCGCGATTCTGGCCGCTATTCCTGCCATAGCCAGTTTTATCGGGATGAGCTTTATTGGCCGGCGCATTCCTTTCCTGGGTTGGTATCGAATGGGTATCGCCAGAGGAATAGTTTATGCTATTCTTTCCTATATTTTTTCGCTGGCTGCAGTAGCTATTGTGGGTTTTGTTATCAAGGCACTGGCACCTACCTTCAATTCGACTCCCAATCCTGTTCAGGCCATGAAAGTGGCGGTTTATTCCTTCACTCCGGCCTGGGTGGCTGGCATCCTGGACATTATTCCAGCCCTTTCGCCTCTGGTTATTCTGGCCAGCCTCTATGGCCTTTATATTCTCTATCTCGGCCTGGCCGCGCCTTTGCTGGACACCCCCAGGGAAAAGGTGATCGGCTATTTCATCGTTAGTTTAGTTGTGGCTATTGTCATTATGGCTGTTTTTTCCCTGATTCTTGGTGGGGTCTTTGCTGTCAGAGAAATGACGGCAGGCTTCTAATTCTTCGATTATTTGAAGAAAAGCCTGACGGGGCGAAGAGTGGGCGATAATTGGCCGGCCGATGACCAGAAAGCTGGCGCCAAGAGAAAGAGCTTCAGCCGGAGAAAGAGTTCTTTTTTGATCGGCCGTGGCTGCCCAGGCTGGCCTTATTCCGGGCGTAATAAGAAGCCAGTCCGCGCCGAGATTCTGACGTAAAAGGGAAATTTCTTTAGGCGAGCAGACAGAGCCGTCAAGGCCACATTCTCTGGCCAGGAGGCTAAGCCTTAGAACCTGGGTGGTCACATTTTCCGCCAGGCCAATATCTCTAAGATCCTCATCATTCAAGCTTGTCAGGACGGTCACGCCAATCAGCTTCGGTCTGGGTATTCCCCTCCTTGCCGCTTCTTCCGCTGCGGCTTCTTTGGCTCTGGACATCATTTCCTTGCCCCCAGAGGCATGAAGGGTGAGCATGGAGACGCCGTGGCCTGTAGCGGCTCGAATAGCTCCAGCCACAGTATTGGGAATATCATGAAGCTTCAGATCAAGAAATATCTCGTGCCCCTGCACTCTGATCGCTTCAATGAGAGAAGGACCGCAGGCAGTGAAAAGCTCGAGCCCTATTTTGAACCATCTGGCTTCAGGTAATTCTCTGACCAGAGCCAGGGCCTTTTCCCGATCGGCGACATCCAGGGCAATGATGATTTTTTCAGCCAGGTTAGGTGATCTCGCCATGACCTTAATCTCCCTGATAATAATCAGAGCTGTTGAAATTTTTTATTAAATTTTTTTTCATACATCATTCAGAATAATGGCGCCAACGAGCTCTTCCACTTTATGCACTCCGTGAGTAAGGCAATATTCTTCCATTTCGCGGATGATTCTCAGGGTAGCCTGAGGATCAATCAGATTGGCTGTACCCACCTCAACTGCTCTGGCCCCAACAAGGAGAAACTCCAGAGCATCCCGGCCGGTCATAATGCCACCACCTCCAATTACCGGAATTTTAACCTTCTGGGCTACCTGGAAAACCAGTCGTAAGGCAATGGGTTTAATCGCCGGACCACTTAATCCCCCAAAGACATTGGCCAGAGCCGGTCTTCTCGTTTCTAAATCCACAGCCATAGCGAGAAAAGTATTGATGAGAGAAACAGCGTCGCTTCCAGCCTCCTGAGCAGCCTGGGCAATAGAAACTATATCGGTTACATTGGGCGAAAGCTTGGTAATGATGGGCCGGCGGCTTTTTTCCCTGACAAGCCTGACTATCGTGTAAGTTTCCTCAGCTGACAGGGCCGGGCAGAGACCTCCTCGCTTTACATTGGGGCAGGAAATATTTAACTCATAGGCAGCCGGACCTTCTTCTTTTTCCAGACGCTCCACGATGGCGGCGTATTCTTCATCAGTTTCGCCGCAGACGTTAATGATTAAGGGAGTTCTGTATTTTCGGAGCCGGGGCAAGACGGTTTCGATAAAGGCATTAAGACCAATTCCCTGCAAGCCGATGGAATTGATAAGGCCAGCAGCTGTTTCCACTAGGCGGGGCGGAGGGTTGCCAGTTCTGGGCTCAAGATAAAGACCTTTAACCACATAGGCACCCAGCTTTTCCAGGTCCAGGAAGGGCTCCATTTCCAGGCCATAACCAAAGGTACCGCTGGCTGCGATGACGGGATTGCGAAGGCGAAGAAAACCCAGATCGCAGCTGAGATCAATCACTTTTTCCTCTCCCAGGCAATCGCCTCTGCGGGAAAAACCGGTCCTTCGAGGCAAATTCTAGTCCATTCAATTTTTTCCCCGCGACGGATGGGCCAGACGCAGCCATAGCAAACGCCGAAACCACAGCCCATTCTGGCTTCAAGGGAAAATTCTGCCGGAATCTGCCACTCACGGCTTATCCTGGCCACCTCAGCCAGCATGCCTTCAGGACCGCAGACATAAAATCGGGTCGGGCTCAGGGAGGGAAGTTCTTGGACAAGAAGTTCGGTAACCAGGCCCCTAAAGCCAAGACGGCCATCCTCAGTACTCAGCCTTAAATCAAAACCCAGGTCTTCTAATTCCGGAGCCAGGGGCAGGTCTTCTTTTGTTTTCCCTCCATAAAAAATAATGAGTCTTTGTCCCAGACGGCGAAGTTCATGGGCTAAAAAAAGAAAGGGAGCAATTCCCCGACCGCCGGCAATGAGCAGGGCCGGTCCTTTTTCAGCCCTGGCCGGAAAGCTAAAGCCACGGCCCAGGGGGCCAAGAATATCAATTTTGTCCCCTTCCTTTTTCGCCGCAAGCTGAGCTGTTCCCTGACCGACCACCTTAAAAAAAATCTCAATTTCATCATCGAGGCGATGATGAAGACTGAAAGGTCGCCGCAGAAGTGGTATGTAGCTCTCATTGATCCGGACCATAACAAACTGGCCGGGCGAGGCCCTTTTAGCTATTTCAGGAGCGAAGATTCGCAGGCGATGATAACTGCCCCAGCTTTCATGGCCGGTAAGTCTGGCCTCTTTTTCTATAAGAGTCATTTTTTTAAAGCTATCATTTTATTTATTTTTTGACAAGGTAAAACAGGAGTCTTAAATTCTGACGATAAAAAATTAGCTTTTGAAGAAGTTTTCACTTTGATTTCTCAGGGGAATTTTAAGATAATGGGAATGATTATATCTAATTTTAAAAAGGAGTCATCATAAATGCATCTTTCAGAGAGAGCCAGAACTATTCAGGCCTCGCCTATCAGGAAATTTAAACCCTATGCTGATCAGGCGATGGCCCAGGGTATAAAGGTTTATTTTCTCAATATCGGTGATCCTGATATTCCTACCCCCCGGGCTGTGGCTGAGGCCTTTCACGCCTATCAGGATGAGGTTCTCAATTACGGTCCGGCCCAGGGCTTCCTTGAGCTCAGACAGGCCATTGCTGATTATTTCCGTTCCTATAATATTGATTTAAATGCTGACAATATCATTATTACTGTTGGCGGCTCGGAAGCCATTCATTTTGCCTTCTGTGTGGTGGCTGACCCGGGTGAGGAAATCATCATTCCCGAGCCCTTTTATACTAACTATAATGGCTTCGCCTCCTATGCTGCTCTGAAAATAGTCCCCCTGACCCTGCGGGCCGAGGAAGGTTACCACTTGCCCCCGGCGAAAGAAATAGAAAAATTAATTACTCCCCGGACCAGGGCCATTGTTCTCTGTTCCCCTAACAACCCCACAGGCACCGTATACAGCCGGGAAGAGCTTGAAATTATGGCCTATCTGGCCAAAAAATACGACCTTTTTCTTATCGGCGATGAGGTTTATAAAGAGTTTGTTTATGATGGCCTGTCCCATGTGAGTCTCTTTGAGCTGGATGAAGTCAGGGACCGGGTTATTGTGGCTGACAGCATCTCGAAACGATTCAGCTGCTGTGGAGCCAGAATCGGTGCGGTCATGACCCGCAACGAGGAGGTTTATCAGGCCCTGCTTCGCTTTGCTCAGGCCAGGCTCTGCCCACCCACAGTGGAACAGAGAGCAGCTCTGGCCGCCTACAGACTTGGCCGGAGCTATTTTGAGCCTATCAGGAAAGAGTATGAGAAGCGCCGGAATATTCTCTATGAGGGTCTTATTGAAATTCCGGGGGTGATTCTCCATAAACCTCAGGGAGCTTTTTATATCAACGTTAAACTACCCATTGATGACGGCGATAAATTCGTTTACTGGCTCCTGACAGAATTCCGGCAGGATGGAGAAACCGTCATGGTGGCTCCAGGCTCCGGCTTCTATGCTACCCCGGGAAAGGGGAAGGATGAAGTCCGTCTGGCCTATGTTCTTAAAGAAAAGGATTTGCGTCGGGCCCTGGAACTATTTAAGGTGGCTATTGAAAAATACCCTGGACGCAGGCGCTGAGGACCGGCTGAGGAGGAAGCAATAGAGGAAATTTAATTAAAAATCAATTCAATCTTAAAAAAATATATCTTAACAGGTAAAATATATCTTATCAGGTATATCAGTCTAAATAATTCATTCCTGCCTTCACATTTTAGCCCTTATTGAATTTTCAGCCTCAAGTCGCTATATTTAGCTGTTTAATCTTTGATCAAGGAGTGGCCTCATGGCTAAAAAATATGTTTACTTTTTCGGGCCTGGTCTGGCTGAAGGTAATAAGGAAATGAAGGATTTGCTTGGCGGGAAAGGTGCCAACCTGGCCGAGATGGCCAGCATTGGTTTACCCGTTCCTCCTGGTTTTACTATCAGCACCGAGGTTTGTCACCTTTACTTGAGTTCAGGGGAGAAGCTGCCGCAGGAGGTCGAGCAGGAAATCCTGGCCAGTCTTCGCCGGCTGGAGGAAGTTTCTGGCCAGAAGTTTGGTGACCCTGATAACCCTCTTCTGGTTTCGGTGAGATCCGGGGCTAAATTTTCTATGCCCGGGATGATGGATACGATTCTTAATCTCGGACTTAACCGGGAAACAGTTGAGGGATTAGCCCGTAAAACCGGAAACCGCCGTTTTGCCCTGGATTGTTACCGCCGGTTGATTCATATGTTCGGGGATGTGGTTCTGGGTGTGCCCAAAAAGGAATTCGAGGAGATTCTGAAAGCAAAGAAGGAGAAATTCGGCGTAACTTACGATGCCGAGCTTGCGGAAGCCGGGCTGGAAGAGGTCATTGAAGCCTATCTTAAGCTGGTCAAGGAGAGGACCGGGAAGGAATTTCCGCAGGAGGTCATGACTCAATTATGGCTGGCTATTGGAGCTGTTTTTAAATCCTGGAATAATCCCCGGGCTATTGAATACCGGCGGATTTATCATATCCCGGAAAATCTCGGTACAGCCGTTAATATTCAGCAGATGGTCTTCGGTAATTTTGGTCCCACCTCAGCCACGGGAGTAGGCTTCACCCGCAATCCAGCTACAGGGGCCAAGGAACTCTATGGTGAATATCTGATCAATGCCCAGGGTGAAGATGTGGTAGCTGGCATCAGGACGCCTTCACCTCTGGCCCATCTGGCTGAGGAGATGCCAGAGGTTTTTGCTCAATTAAAAGAAATAACGGAGAAGCTGGAGCGACATTACCGGGATGTTCAGGACTTTGAATTTACCATCCAGGAAGGACGCCTCTATATGCTGCAGACCAGAAATGGCAAGAGAACAGGGATGGCAGCGGTTAAGATCGCGGTTGACCTTGTCGATGAAGGCATTTGTTCTGAAAAGGAAGCTCTACTTAAGGTCGAACCAGAAGCCCTGAATCAGCTTCTGCATCCGGTTTTTGACCAGCAGGAAAAGGCAAGTCATGCTTTGCTGGCTGAAGGCCTGGCCGCTTCACCTGGGGCCGCTACGGGTAAGATTGTTTTTACCGCTGAAGAGGCTGTGGACTGGAGAAAAAGAGGAGAAAAGGTGCTTCTGGTACGCTCGGAAACCTCGCCTGATGATATCCATGGGACGAGTGTTTCTGAGGGTATTCTCACGGCCACTGGTGGCATGACCTCCCATGCGGCTGTTGTTGGCCGTCAGATGGGCAAACCGGCTGTCGTCGGCTGTGGTGCGCTGAATATTAATGAGGAGAAGAAAATTCTGACAGTGGGAAAAAAGGTTTTCCGGGAAGGCGACTGGCTATCCATAGATGGCAGTACAGGCGAAGTTTTTGAGGGCCGAATCGAAACCAGGCCTTCGGAAATCATCGAGGTAATTAAAGGACAAAAGAAGCCGGAAGAATCAATTATCTATCAATATTTTTCCCGTCTTCTGAGCTGGGCAGATAAATACCGTCGTCTCGGTGTGAGGGCCAATGCTGATACCCCGGCTGATGCCCGGGTGGCCTTTGCCTTTGGCGCTGAGGGAATTGGCTTGGCCCGGACTGAACATATGTTTTTTGGTGAGGAGCGCCTTCCCTTTATTAAAGAAATGATTTTAGCTCAAACTGAGCAAGAAAGGCGTCAGGCCCTTGATAAGCTTCTGCCTTTCCAGAAGCAGGATTTCATTGAATTTTTCCGGGCCATGCAGGGGCATCCGGTAACCATCAGAACAATTGACCCCCCTCTTCATGAATTCCTACCCCGAAGGGAAGATCTGATGGTGGAGCTGGCAGAGCTTAAGGCCAAAAAGAGCAAAAATAAAAAGAGAATTGAAGAACTCGAAAAATTGCTGGAAAGAGTCAATCAGCTTTCCGAATTTAACCCCATGCTGGGCCATCGGGGTTGCCGCCTGGGTATAACTTATCCTGAGATTATCGAAATGCAGGCCAGGGCTATTTTTGAGGCCGCCTGCGAGGTGACCAGGGAAGGCGAGAAAGTTCTGCCCGAGATAATGATTCCTCTGGTTGGCGCGGTAACTGAGTTGAGTCACCAGAAAAAGATTATTGATCGCGTGGCCGCAGAAGTTATGGCTAAATACGGTTTAAAAATTGAATATACTGTGGGTACGATGATTGAAATTCCGCGGGCCGCTCTGACCGCTGATGAAATTGCCACTGAAGCTGAATTTTTCTCCTTCGGCACCAATGATTTAACCCAGACAACCTACGGTATTTCCCGCGATGACAGTGCCAAGTTCCTGAACTATTATCTCGTCCATGGCCTCTGGCCCGATGACCCCTTTGAAACCCTAGATACGCGAGGAGTTGGTGAACTGATGAAAATTGCTGTCGAAAAGGGAAGAAAAACAAAGCCTAAACTCAAGGTGGGTATCTGCGGAGTCCATGGCGGCGATCCTCGTTCCATTTTCTTCTGCCACAAGATCGGACTGGATTATGTCAGCTGCTCAGCCTATCAGATTCCCATTGCCCGTCTGGCAGCCGCGCAGGCTAATATCGGCCGGGGTGAGGACGAAGCTGACTGAAGAATAGCTAACTGACCCTATTTTTAATTCTGAAAATTGTCATCTTTGTAAATTGAATTCAATGACTCAGCTCTATTTTTCTGACCTCGACCTGATCCTGGACACAGGGCTTTCTCTTGAGGCAAGGGGCTTTTCTAGAGCTTAAGATAGGGAAAGGGCAGAGCCGCAAAATCGGGGAGAACAAAGAGATTTCATCTTGGCAGGTTCTCCTGTTTTCTGATATTCTGAGAGACCAGGCTGATGACGTGGTTGAATCTGCTGCGAAAGTCTTATCCCCTGAAATATGTCTATAGCGATGAATACTGGATGGTTGATATCGGCCCTCACGTTTTTCCCATTAAAAAATATAGATTGATTTATGAGAAACTTCTTGAGATGGGCGTAAGACGGCAGGATTTTTTTACACCTGCCCCAGCTGCGGATGAGGATATTCTTCTTGTTCATTCGCCCCGATACCTGCGCAAATTAAAGACAGGTACTCTCAGCCGGGCTGAAATTGCTGCCCTGGAGCTTCCTTTCAGCCAGGAACTGGTTCGCTTCGCCTGGCTAACCTGTGGGGGAACCATCCTGGCTGCCCGTCTGGCTCTGGAAAATGGTTTAGCTGTTCATATTGGCGGCGGCTTTCATCATGCCTTCCCTGACCACGGTGAGGGTTTCTGTGTGCTCAACGATGTGGCTGTGGCTGCAGAAAAAATAAGAAAAGAAGGCCGGGTGAAAAGGTTCATGATCGTTGATTGCGATGTCCATCAGGGCAATGGCACTGCCTTCGTTTTTGCCGGCAAAGATTATGCCTTTACCTTTTCCATCCACCAGATGGACCTCTATCCCGCTGAAAAGCCTCCCAGCCGGGTTGATGTGGAATTATGGTCAGGAGATGGAGACGAGGAATATTTATCAGCTATCAGGGCCAATTTTCCCCGACTTTATCTGCAATTTAAACCACAGCTGATTTTCTATTTAGCCGGGGCTGATCCTTACGAGAAAGACCAACTTGGCCATCTAAAATTAACCAAGTCCGGCCTGAAAGAAAGGGATAGAATCATTATCAGCCACGCTCGCCGCCTGAATATTCCTCTGGTTATTCTTCTGGCTGGAGGCTATGCTTACGAAATAAATGACACTGTGGAAATTCATCTCAATACAATCAAAGTGGCTCAGAGTGTGGAACGCCGCAAAAAGCTCGGGTCAATTGTCTGGCCGGTCTGAATTTAAAATCACTGCTCTTTCGCTCTTTCTGTTTCTTTTTCCAGCCAGCTGAGATAAGCTTCAGAACCCTGTTCAATCCTGAAGGCCAGAATTTCGGGAACAGAATAGGGATGAAGCTCTTTCAGTCTTTTTTCAAGTTCCGCATAAAGCGCGGCTCTGGTTTTAATGAAGAGCATGAATTCCTGATCCTGACTTATTTTCTCCTCCCACCAGTAAAAGGATTGACAGGGGCTGGTAAAGGTAACACAGGCTGCCAGCCTTTCCTCAACCAGGCGACGAGCTATTTCCGAGGCCACTTCGGCTGAAGGCACAGTGGTAAGAATCAGAAGAAAAGCATTCATTTTCTCCTCCAGACCCGTATGCCTGAAGATTTGATTTATGCCACAAAGTATCTTAAGCCACAAGGAGGAAAAGAGGAAGAAGTTTCGTCTTTCTCTGAATCAAGGCTCAGTTGAGACCTGAACCTGAGTTATTGTAAATCCTTTTCTCTTAAATTCATTCGCTCAGGTGTGTTAAAGCACTCGCTTTTTATAATTTTTTTAAGAGAAGCTTTAAATTTTTTTATTTATTCAATTCCAGAAATTCTCACTCCTGCAGGCAAACGTGGGCAAAAACCTTGGCATCACCCATCATGTTATCGATCCGGCAATATTCGTTGGGCTGATGGGCCGTTTCATCAATGCGAGCCCAACAGGCTGCTTCAAAGCCAGCCCGGCGGAAAAAGGCGGCTACTGTTCCTCCGCCTATTCCTTTTGGTACGGCCTTTTTCCGGTAAACTTCCCAGACGGCCTTTTTAAGCGCCTGGACAACTGGCGCCCGGGGAGAAGTAGGAGGTGCGGCCAGGGCTTTCTGAACTTCCTCCACCTGAATTTTCACCTGGAATTTTTTTTCTATACGCCGCACCATCCGGTTTATAGCCTCGAGCACCTTCTCCACTGAAACGCCGGGCAGAATCCGGCTGTCCATGTAGAAGACGTCTTCGCCCGGGATGGTGTTAATGTTGGGCACATTGGCTTCCTTTTTGGTTGGTTCAAAGGTGGAAATAGGTGGCTCAAAAAGATTATCTACTTCCGGGAAGAGCCTGTAGAGACGGCCGAGTTCGACCACCAGATGGGAAGCAGCTTTAAAGCTGTTTATTCCCTTTTCCGGGGTGGAGCCATGGGCCTGCTTGCCGGTGGTTCTGAACTTAAGCCAGAGGATACTTTTTTCAGCCACTTCAATCAGGGTGCCTTCACTGTTACCGGCATCAGGCACGATAATAAGATCTTCCGGGCGAAAAATTTTGGTATTTTTGAGGACATAATCAATGCCTTTCAGATTCCCCGTTTCTTCATCGGAAACAAGAACGACACCCACATCATAGGTGGGCTTTATTTTTTCCACCAGAAAAGCCTTAAGAGCAAAGAGGGAAGCCACCATGGCCTGCTGATTATCTTCGACCCCCCGGCCATAGATTTTTCCTTCTTTGACCCAGGGCTTAAAGGGGTCGCCTTCCCACTGGGCCAGGTCCCCGGGTGGAACAACATCCATATGGGTCATTATCCAGATGGTTCTCCTGGAACTTTTCCCCCTTATCCTGGCCACAATGTTCGGCCGATAGCCTTCAGGCGTATCCAGATCAGGCGCCTTAATTACCTCAATATCTTCAAATCCATTTTCCTGGAGAAAGGAGAGAAGAAACTTGGCCTTTTCCCCCTCACCCTGACCACCATTGACAGGAGCGATGGCGGGAATAGAAGCCAGCTTAATCTGAAAATTAATCATGTCATCCCGAAAGGAATCAAGACGGCGGGCTATTCTTTCAAATTTCGTCATATCTAACCTCCTTTTGTGGGGAATCTTATCATTATTATCCCTGCCTTATCAATCAATTTTTGATTACCTTGACCTCCTGATGTTAATTTCGCCTGGAAAGCTGGTTCTTCCGCTCATAATTTCAGGGTCTTGCCTCAGGTAGCTTGACTTTTCTCAGGTCAGGGCATAAATTGACGCCAAATGCGTCTCGGCTTTGATCTTCGTCCTTTTTTAAAAGAAGAAACCGGTGTGGGCGTTTATCTGCGCCATTTGCTTGAAAATCTGGCTAAAATAGATGCAAAGAATGAATATTATCTTTTTTCCGCTTCTTTGAAGGATCGTTTCCCGCGGGAAAAATTGCCTGACTTCAGAAATTTTCATTTTAAGGATAAAAAAATCCCGGTGCGCCTCCTCAATTTTTTCTGGTATGGCTTCAGCTGGCCGCCTGTCGATACCTTTTTTGGCACCTGGCTTGACCTGACCCATTCCGCCACGCCTTTCATCCTTCCCAGCAGAGGGAAAAAGGTGGTGACGGTTCATGACCTTTTTGCCCTTGATTATCCCCGGTTAGCCGAGGGCGAAGCCAGATGGGCTTTTCGCCGTGGAATCAAAAAAAATTTAGTCCGGGCTGATGGCATTATTACTTTTTCTGAATATATGTTTAGAGATATTCGGCGGCGCTTTCCCTTTCTCCCTCCCGAAAAAATAAGAGTTATTCCCCATGGGCTTGACCCTTTTTTTCTGGAGCCTGTCTCTGAGGCTGAACTGGAGGCTTTCGCCCGGAGAAAATTGCTGCCCGCTGATTTTTTGCTTTTTGTCGGTACCCTTGAAGCCAGAAAAAATGTGGCTCGACTCATTCGGGCTTTTCAGCAGATCAGTTTAATGCGGCCTTCTTTACATCTTATTCTCATTGGTAAAAGGGGCAGGGAAGAAGAGAAAATAAAAGAAATGGTGGAAGTTCTCGGCCTTAAAGAAAAGGTTCATTTTAAGGGCTATGTTGACCGCTCTGAGCTTAAACTCTTTTATCATCTGGCCCGGGCTCTGGTCATGCCTTCGCTGGTGGAAGGTTTTGGTTTTCCTGTCATTGAAGCTATGGCCTGCGGCCTTCCGGTTCTGGCTTCCCGGACCACAGCACTGCCCGAGGTGGGAGGTGAGGCAGCTCTTTATTTCGAGCCTGAAAATGTGAGGGACATAATTCAGGCTATTCAGGCAATTCTGGATAATCCGGATTTGAGATGCCATCTCAGTCAGAAGGGTCGGCGAAGAGCCCGGGATTTTTCCTGGGAAAAAGCGGCTGCCAGAACGCTCGATTTTTACGAGCAGCTTGTGGGGTCAGAAAGATGAGGATAGCTGTTGATGCCTATGAGCTTGGACCAAGAGGTGCTGGTGTTGGCCGGGTAGCCCGAAATCTTTTGCCTCTTCTGGCCAGCTTGCTCGAAGAAGATAGATTTTTTATTATGACCAGAGAAATAGCCCTTCCTTTTTCCAGGTCCAATTGCCAGCAGATAGTGCTGCCTTCAGGCAACCGCGGTTATTTCCGCTGGCAGAACGGCCCTTTCTGGCGAACCTGCCTTCGCCTTGATCCCCAGCTTATCATTGCTTTTAATTATACTTTGCCCGTTATCTGTCCCTGGCCATCTCTTCTTTTCGTTCATGATATTTCCCTGGTCGCCCATCCGGAATGGTTTCCCCGAAAGACAGCCCGCTGGCGTGGCTGGTTGTTGAAAAGAAGCCTCCATCAGGCTGACCAGATTATTGTGCCTTCATTCTTTACAGAAAGGGAGATTGTCTCTCGCCTGAAGACAAGAAGAGAAAAGCTCAAGGTGGTTTATTATGGTCTTGAGGAAAGATTTCAGCCTGTCTCTGAAGATTATCGACGGGGCTTCAAGCAGTCGCGGGGACTGACTGACCGGCGGGTCATCGGTTTTCTCGGTTCCATTTTCCGGCGGAGGCACATTCCCTTGCTTGTGTCGGCGGTAGAGTCCCTGCGGTCAGAATTTCCTGACATCTCTCTCTATATTATTGGCCAGGACAGGACTTACCCTCCCGAGCCTTTAGCTTCCCTTTTAAACCGGGAATGGATAAGATGGGACAAATCTTTGCCTGAAGTTGAATTGCCTTTATTCTATGCTGCCTGCGACATTTTTGCCTATCTTTCAGAATATGAAGGTTTTGGCTTTCCTCCCCTTGAAGCCCTGGCTTGTGGCTCCATTCCTGTGGTTTTCAATCGCTCTTCCCTGGGAGAAATTCTGGCTGATCTGGCTTTTCTGGTGGACGAAATTAAGCCTGAAGCTGTTTACCGGGCCCTGAGGGAGGCCTTGACCAATCAGGAAAGGCGGCAGGAGATAAGGAAAAGATTTGAGAGTGGGCGTCACCAATTTTCCTGGCCCCGGGCAGCTTCAGCCATAGCGGAATTAATTTCAAAATTTAAAAGAAAGATGACATAAAGCCTGAACAAAAATAAACTAACGCTATAAAAGGGATAATGATTCTATCCTGCCGGAAATTTTTGGTAAGGCTCAGGGATTCAAAGCGCAGCCATAAGCTTATTTTCGGGGAAAATCAATTTACCCCTTTAAGCATGAGGCGAAAAAGAAAGAATCTTCAGAATAGAGAATAAAAAGGAACTGGCGAGCATCTTCAGTGGCCATCTGAAGATGGAGCTAAAATTAAGTCGTTGAAACAGGCTAAGGATGAGGAGAAGCGAAAGGGTTCATCTTTCTGCCATCATAATTAATTACAATGGAGGTGAGCTTTTAAGAAAAACGCTGGCTTCTCTTGTGGCTGAACTGGACAGATTAGACTTAGAGTCAGAAATCCTTGTTGTCGACAACGCTTCCACCGATAACTCCCTTTCTCTTGTTTCCTGTCATTTTCCCTCTGTCAGGGTTATTTCCCTGCCTCAAAATTCAGGTTTTGCCCGGGCCGCCAACAGCGGGGCCCGAGCAAGCTGCGGCCGCTATCTTCTTTTTTTAAACAATGATATTGAAATAGAACCGGGGAGCATTGGTCGGCTGATTTCTTTTCTTGAAGCTCATCCTGATTATGCTCTGGTTGCCCCGGCTGTTCTGGGGCCAGACGGCTCCTTTGAGCTTTCCTTTGGCCCTGATCTTAATCTTTTATCTGAATTTTTTCTTAAAACTCTGGCCCGGAAATATTATGCCTGCCTCTATCGCCTGCGCCGGGAAAAAATAGCCCGCGATGTCGACTGGGCCAGTGGAGTGGCCCTCCTTATAAGGCGCGAACCCTTTTTCGCCCTAGGTGGTTTTGATGAACGATATTTTCTTTATGTGGAGGATGCGGATCTCGGGCTGAGACTTCGTCGCCAGGGTTATAAGCTCAGATATCTTCCTGAAGCCAGAATAATTCATTACCGGGGAGCCGTGGCTTCAAAATATCCCCGTCTGGCCCTGATTGCAGCTAAAAAAGGACAGTTACTTTACTATGCCCTTCATAACCATCCTCTAAGTTTCCACTGGCTGAAGGCCTATCTTTTAATCAAATTTAATTTCAGAAAATTTCTGGCCTGGCTCAGCCAGAACAATGAGAAAAAGTTAATTTACTCCGACGTTATTAAAGCCATTAAAGGTTCGGCCCATGAAACTGCTTCTTGATGCCCGGAAAATTGAGGATTATGGCATCGGGGTTTATATCAGGCAGGTTTTTGGCGGCCTCCTCGAGCAGGATTTTGAAGATGTTCGGGTCATTCATTTGAGAGGAAAGGCGACTCTTTCCGTCCCTGCGGAGAAAGAAATTGTGGCTGAGGCTTGCAATTATGATCCCAGGGAGCAGGTGGAAATTCCCTGGAAATGCCGGCACCTCAAAGGCTATTATTATTTTTCTCCCCATTATATTTTCCCGCTTCTGATGAAACAGAAACTTCTCGTCACGGTCCATGATGTGATTCATTTTCTTTTTCCTGATTTTTTTAAACCCAGGATAAAAGTTGAGGCAGCTCGCTTCTTTCTTCGAGAAATCAAAAGACGGGCCGTGGTCATTTTTGCTGTCTCCAGGAGAACCGCCCAGGATTTGAATCTATTATTTAGTATTCCTATAGAAAAAATAAAAATTATTTATAATGGTCTTTCCGCGGAATTTTTTAATCTTCCGCCCCAGCCTTCACCCCTGCCCTTTCCCTATATCCTTTATGTGGGCAACTGGAAGCCTCATAAGAACCTGCCCCTTCTGCTCAGGGCCTTCAGCCAGCTGAGTAAAAAATATCCTGAGATAAGGCTTGTCCTGGCTGGAGTTGAAAGAAGGCCTCAGATTCTCGGTTTTCTGGCTGAACTTGGTCTGGAGGAGAGATGTCTTCTTCCCGGCTTCCTGCCTCAGAAAGAAATAATCCGGTATCTCGATGGAGCTTTATTTTTTGTTTTTCCCTCCCTCTATGAAGGCTTCGGCCTTCCTCCTCTTGAAGCCATGGCCCGGGGCCGGGCAGTGCTTTCCAGCCCTGGAGGCAGTTTAAAGGAGATTTTAGCCGAAGCTGCCCTTTATTTTGATCCGGCCTCGGTTGAGGATCTGGTGGCCAAGATGGAATTATTTCTTACGAATGAAAAGGAAAGAAGTTTTTATGAGGAGAAGGGCCGCCAGAGAAGCCGCCTTTTTCGCTGGGAAAAAGCCCTGGAGGAATATGTTCATTTCCTCAGGAGCCTGGATTGAGGTATAATCGCTTCGTCCATGGAGAAAATGAAAGTAGCCCTGGTTCATGACTGGCTGACCGGTCGTCGGGGTGGCGAAAAGGTGCTTGAGGTGCTGGCGGAAATTTTCCCGCAGGCGCCCATCTATACGCTTTTTCATTTCCCTCAATCCCAGCTGCCAGAGATTGAAAAAAGGGAAATCCATACCTCTTTCCTGCAGCAGGCTCCCTTTATCCGGCGCTTTTATCGCTACTATTTGCCCTTATTTCCCCTGGCCATAGAACTTTTTGACCTTCAGGCCTATGACCTCGTGATTTCCAGTTCTCATTGTGTGGCCAAAGGTATTATCGTCAGGCCCGAGGCTCTTCATGTGGCCTATATCCATTCACCCATGCGATATGCCTGGAATCAATATCATGCCTATTTTTCCCCCCGGCGCCTTTCCTGGCTAAAGCGTCTACTCATTCCACCTCAGATCCATTATCTTCGGCTCTGGGATGTGGCCTCTTCAGCCCGGGTTGATTATTTTGTGGCCAATTCCTTTAATGTGGCCCGACGAATTGAACGCTATTATCACCGCCAGGCTGAGGTTATTTATCCGCCCGCAGACACCGAATTTTTCTTCCCTCCGGCCGATAATTCGAAAGAAGATTATTTTCTTATAGTCTCAGCTCTTGTCCCCTATAAGAGGATAGATCTGGCTATTGAAGCCTTTAACCGCCTTGGCTGGCCTCTGGTCATCATCGGCCAGGGACCGGAGGAGAAAAAATTGAAGCGACTGGCCGGACCCTCGATCCGTTTCTTAAAAAATGTTAGCGATGAGGAGCTGCGCCGTTATTATCAGCGAGCCAGGGGCTTCATTTTGCCTGGGGAGGAGGATTTCGGCCTGGCCACGGTCGAAGCTCAGGCCTGTGGAACGCCGGTCGTGGCCTATGGTCGGGGAGGATCAGCCGAGATTGTTTTGCCTGAAGTTACTGGAATCCTCTTTGAGGAACTAACCGTGGAGTCGCTTCTGGATGCCCTTGACAAATTCACCCGATTACCATTTAATAAAGCTGCTATCCGCCAGCAGGCTGAAAAATTCTCACGTCATATCTTTCGAAACAAGATGATTGATTTGATTAATCGGCTCTGGTCAAAGCACAGGGGGAAATTTTGATCAAGGAAAAGAAAGTCAGACTGCTGGCTGTCTATCTGGCCTGCGATATTCTAAGTATTCTTGTGGCCTATTTTTATGCCTATTTCTTTCGCTTTTATGGCTACATCATTCCCGTTGATCCCTTAAAGGGCATTCCCCCGTTGAGCTCCTATCTGGCTGTTTTTCCCCTCTTCCTTTTAATTCACCTCATTATTTTTTATTTTCAGGGATTTTATCGAACCAGGCTCAAAAGACCTCAGATTGATGATTCCTTCCTTGTAGCTCTGAATACTCTTTTTACTATCCTGATTGTCATGGCGATCCTGAATTATCTCTATGCTTACAGCCAGGGAGCGGCCCCCCTTTTCCGTGTGAGCTTCAAAATTTCTCATGGCTTTCTCATCGTTTATTTCATTTCGGTTGTGGTCCTGCTGAGCTTTCTTCGCTATCAGATTTACTTTTTTATGAAAAGGCGCTTTGCCCGGGGACTTAATCTTCAGAATATCCTCATCATTGGTGCTGGCGAAATGGGCCGGACCCTGGCTCAGAAGCTTCGAGCCTACAAGGATCTGGGCTTTGTCGTCAGGGGATTTCTGGACGATGACCATCCTGTGGGCGAGAAAATTCCTGTGGATGGTGGCCTGGAGGTTTTAGGGAAAATAAGCGATCTTGACGAAATCCTTTCCCGGGGTGGTATCAGCGAAATCTATGTGGCCCTGGATCTCAGAAATTATTCTAAAATTCTGGATACACTGAAAGTGGTTCACAAATATGTGGTTAACGTCAGATTGATTCCCGATGTCTTTCAGTTACTGACTCTTAAAGCCAATATCCAGGATTTGGATGGCGTACCAGTTATTTCCATTGATGATGTTTCCTTGAAGGGCTTCAATCGCCTCCTCAAGCGGACCATGGATATCGTTGTTTCCTTTTTTGGATTGATAATTTTGCTACCTCTTTTCCTGATCATTGCCCTTCTTATCAAGCTAACTTCGAAAGGCCCTGTTTTTTATCTTCAGGAAAGAATGGGACTTGATGGTCGCCAGTTTACCATGATTAAGTTCAGAACCATGATCTGTGATGCCGAGAAGGAGACAGGTCCGGTCATGTGTCGGCCCGATGATCCCCGGATAACCAGGATTGGCCGCTTTCTGCGCAAGTATTCCCTCGATGAACTTCCCCAGTTAATAAATGTCCTCAAAGGGGAGATGAGTCTGGTAGGGCCAAGGCCGGAAAGACCTCCCTTTGTCCGGGAATTTGTGGATCGGATTCCCAAATACATGCTCCGGCATAAAGTAAAATCTGGCATAACTGGCTGGGCTCAGGTTCATGGTCTGAGGCAGGATACTTCCATTGAAAAGAGGCTGGAATATGACCTTTATTACATAAAAAATTGGTCCCTGGGTCTTGATCTGCGGATACTCTGGATGACGCTGAAACGGGGTTTTATTGACCCCAATCTCCGCTAAAGCCTCTTCTCAGGAAAAAAAGCCTTTCTTTAAGCCAAAGGCCGTATAATGGATGCCTGAGACGATGGTGGAGCCAAAAGTCAGCCAGAAGAAAAAGGATTGAACCTGAGATGAAAAAAGCTTCTCCATCAAATCTCGGTGGAAGAATTGCTGTTCGGCTAAAGCATTGGCTGCCAGGACAAGGAGAACCGTTATTGCCTGGAGGAAGGTACAAATTTTTCCCGGCAGGGAAGGAGAAAAATTTTTCATCCCTTTCCAGATAAAGAGAATCAGGGCGCCGAGGGCAATCAGACTATCACGAGCCATGACGGTAGCTGTTAACCAGACAGGCATGGAAAAGGGCTGGCTGAAACGGGGAAAGGTCATAAAAATAAAGGCTGAAACAAAAAGGAGTTTATCCGCTGCCGGATCAATAATGCGGCCAAGAGGCGTGCGCACATTCCAGGTTCGAGCGACAAAGCCATCGAGTAAATCAGTCAGGCTGGCCAGAAGAAAGATGAGCAGGGCCGCTGACCTCCGGCCCCGGACGAGCTCAGAGAGAAAAATAGGAATGAGGAGAAAGCGGAAAAGGGTGAGCCCATTGGGCAGAGTCAACCATGAGCTTCTTTCGACGGTCTTCCCTTCAACCTTCATTGGACCAGAGCTAAGAGAACTTCAAGCATCTTGATGGCTTCCCGGCCAGAGACAGGGCCTTCGGGATCAAAGCGCTTATCCGGCCTCAATTCCATTAATTGATAGGCAACAGCCTCAATTATCGAAGGATAATAAGCATGTTCAGGTGAAACATCGGGCAGCAAAATTTTCTCAGGCGGAATCAGGGGCCGGATTTTCCTGCCCTGGTTCTGAAAAAAATGAAGCATTCGGGTTAAACACTCGGCCATTTCAGCCCGGGTGATGATGTTTTTTGGCCGGAAAGTGTGGTCAGAATAGACGTCGAGGAAACCGGCGGCTGCAGTCTGAACAATGAAGCGCGAGGCCCAGGAAGTAGCGATATCGACAATAATCGGCGGAGAGTCGCTTAGAGGCGGTAAAAATTTTTTAAATTTGATGGCGATAAGGGAGGCCAGGTCCTCCCGGCTGATGGCTTCAAGACGGGGAATGGCCTCATATTGACTCGGCAAATCCACAATACCTAGCTTTTCCTTTAACTCGGCCAGCTTAGCCTGAATTTCTTTATCGCCCGGGCTAAGTTCCAGAGCTTGCTCCAGGGTATCGAAGGCACGAGAATACTGTTTAGCCTCAAGCAGGGTTTCCGCATAATTCAGGAGAAGGTCGCGGTTGCGGGGAGCAAGGTCAACAGCTGCTTTCAGATGGGTCAGAGCTGATTCCAGGTCATTCCGCTCCCGATAGATTTTTACGAGCGAAAGATGAAGGTCAGTGGCTTCAGGAGAGTAGTGCAGGGCTTCCAGAAGAGATTGCCTGGCCCGCTCTAAATTGCCTGTTTTAAGAGCTTCGCGCGCTGTCTGGCGAAGATTTTCAGTTAATTCCTCCTTTATGGCCCTGAAATTTTTTCTGGCCCATTCATTTTCTGGTTCATCCTTCAGGACTTCCCTTAGAGAATCAAAGGCAGCCGGTTTATCGCCAAGATTTAAGTAAGCCTGAGCCAGACCAGCCCGGGCTAAAGAAAGGGAAGGCAGGGCTTCCAGTGTCTGTTTGAATTTATTTACAGCTTCCTGATTGTTATTCCTTATAAGATTTATGAAGCCATTAATCAGATTGGAGGAGGGAAGATGGGGCGGCAGACGTTGCAGAACCTTTTCCGCCGCTTTCAGGTCACCTTGCTGCACATGTCTCCAAGCCTCTTCCGCCACAACTCTTTCCTGAAGGCTCATAGTTACGGTGAGGGCCGGAGGCAGACTCTCTAAGGGAAAAGGCGGAGGCGTTAGGACAGGCTGGGGTGCCGGAGCACAGGCCCAGAGAATCAAAATTAAAATAAGAGGAAAACTAAATTTTAGCTTCACCCTGTTTGCCTCCATCAAGATAACAGAGAAATGGGGCCATGTTTTCCGGTTCAGCCATGACAGTTAATTCAATATAATCATTTTTTTCAACTTTTCTGGTTATCAGGGTCCACCGGCTGAGGGAAGTGACGAGATCGGCCTGATGACGCGGAATCCTTAATTCAAAGCGGCGGAAGCGATCAAAAAGGATTGACCGCAGTTTACGCAGTAAACTGTCAAGGCCCTCACCGGTCAGAGCAGAGATATAGACTGAGAGATTGTTGGTTCGCTCATTCAGGGAAAGAAGCTGCTGGCGCTGGGGAAGCAGGTCAATCTTGTTATATACCTTGATGACAGGAATATGGTTAACGCCCATTTCCTCAAGAGTTCTTTCCACAGCCTTTTCCTGTTCATCAGACCGGGGAGAGGCCAGGTCAATGACATGGAGCAGGCAGGAAGCTTCTTCTATTTCCTCCAGGGTAGCCCGAAAAGAAGTTACTAGCTCCACGGGCAATTTTTTAATAAAGCCCACAGTATCGCTCAGCAGAAAATAGGCGCCGTCAGGAAGCTCGACACGGCGAAGGAGAGGATCAAGGGTGGCAAAAAGATGGGGTGAAACTAGGGTCGTTTCCTGGGTGAGGCGATTGAAAAGGGTGGATTTACCGGCGCTTGTATAGCCAACCAGAGAGACAAGAGGCACGGGGCTTTCTTTACGCGCCTGACGTTGAATGGCCCGCCTTTTCTGGAGCTTTGAGATTTCCTGATTTATTTTATTGATTCTTTTTAAAATGCGACGACGATCTTCTTCCAGCTTTTTCTCTCCAGGACCTCTTGTGCCAATTCCACCACCAAGTCTTGACAGGAATCTTCCCTTGCCGGTGAGTCGGGGTAAAAGGTAAGTCAGCTGGGCCAGCTCAACCTGAAGCTTTCCTTCGCTCGAACGAGCTCTTTGAGCGAAAATATCAAGGATAAGCTGGGTGCGGTCGATCACTCTGGCCTGAATTTTTTCTTCCAGGCTTCTTTGCTGAATGGGTGTTAAATTGTTGTCAAAGATGATGAGGTCAGCCTGAGTTTCTTCCCTGAGCCTGGCTATTTCCTCCACTTTGCCCTCACCGATAAAGTATTTCGGGCTTATTTTAGGGCGGAATTGAAAAACTTTAGCCACGACCGCAGCCCCAGCAGCCTTGGCCAGAAGCTCCAGTTCCGTCATGGAATCTGCAGCTTCTTCTTTTTCCCGCAAATTTGTGGCCAGATTGACCAGAATAGCCTTTTCCATCGGGCCTCGATCAGGACAATTTTTCCTTCAGAAATTCCCTTATTTTCTCATAATCTTCGGGCTGAAACCAGGTAATTCCCGGCATATGGCGGAACCAGGTCATCTGTCTTTTGGCATATTGCCTGGTTTCTTTTTTGGTTAATTCTCTGGCCTCTTCCAGACTTATCTCGCCTCGAAGATGGCGGAGAACCTGCTTATAGCCGAGAGACTGGAAGGCAGGAGCCTGGGGCGAGATGCCCCGGGCTAGAAGTTTTTTAACTTCTTCCACCAGGCCGCGCTCAAACATCCTCTCCACTCGCTCGTCAATTCTGCGATTCAATTTCTCCCTTTCTAATTTTAGCCCAATTTTGACTGTGAGAAAACCCTCAAGATATCCCCTGGTCTTTTTAAAATGCTCAGAAATGGGCTGGCCGGTAAGCGCATAAATTTCCAGGGCCCGAATTATCCGGACCCGGTCATGGGGATGAATCTTGCGGCCATATTCAGGATCGATGACCATGAGCCTTGAATGCAGATGAGGAAAACCATGAAGCCGGCCTTCCTCTTCGAGGCGCCGCCTTATTTCCGGGTCACGACCCGGACCGGGGAAAAGTCCCTCGGTCAGGGCCTTAATATAGAGACCTGTACCTCCGACGACCAGGGGTAGGTGCTGGCGAGAAATAATTTCGTTGATAGCCATAAGGGCCTCAGCGACAAAAGAAGCTGCCGTGAATTGCTCCTCAGGTTCAGCAATGTCAATAAGATGATGGGGAACAAGACGGAGCCATTCCGGATCGGGTTTGTCGGTGCCAATATCGAAGCCCCGATAAACCTGCCGGGAATCACAATTAATAATTTCTCCCTTAAAATCAAGGGCCAGACGGACGGCTATCTGGCTTTTGCCGACGGCCGTCGGCCCGACAAGGATGACTAATTTTTTTTCAGCTAACAATTGACCACACCAGCCACAGAGCAAGAAGAGAAAGAAAACAGAGTATAGCCAGAAGCTGCCGGCGATTAATCATCCTTCCCCGATTTTTTCAAGACTTTCCACCAGCGAAGCTTCAAAGGCTGAACCCAGGGTTCTTTTGACAGCTAAAATTTCTGTCATGAGAATTTCATTCAAATCCCGGATCAGAGCCTGGCGGAAATTCTTCTGAAGAAAAAGCCAGGCTAATTTTTCCATGGGTGGAAGTTGCATGCGGCCGTCTTCCTGAAGGCTAATCTGGGCCAGGATAGGGTGAAGACAGGGCTTTATGTCTTCAATCGATTTTTGTAGGACATGCCAGGCCACAGGACCAATTTCCTTGGAGATAAAACGAAAAATGAAAGCGCATTTTTCATTAAAAGAAGCGAGAATTTTATCCAGCTGTTTCCAGGTAGGTGTTTCTGAGGATCTGGCTGAAGAAAAATTTGAAACGGGCGTAATTATGTCCATGGTCAGAAAGGCGAAAAGAGCTCGCTGGCATTCCTGTCGGCCCAGATGACAGTGCTCGTAGATTTCAGCCAGAGTGTTACCGGCAGAAATTAAGCGCAGCAGATATTTTTCCGTGGCGCTCAAGGATAACAGGCCAAGCGAGGGCGAAAGGGAGACCTGAAAGCTTTCCTTTTCAGCCGGAAGATATGAAACCATCAGATCAAAATTTTTCATTCGGCGAAGACCTTCAAGAATTATCTCCGGGGTAAATAATTCAGCGTAAATCGAAGCTTCATCAGGAGAAAGGGGTTCAAAGGAATAGTCGCCTTCGGCGAGATCAAAGAAACCAAAGAACCATTCTTTCCAGGTCTGGATATACCAGTTCAAAGCTTTTTCCGGATTGATCTGGCCAGTTTCAATCAGAGAGCGAAGGACGGGGAGGCCCTTCTCTCTGGCCTCAGCAATGGCCAGCTCAAGCCTCTCGGAATTAATTTCTCTCTCAGCTCCGGAGACTGGATTTAACGATGCCAATGGCAGGGAATTGGCCATAATAAGCAGATTGCCATGACTGAACCAGAAAAGAAATTTCTCCCTGGACTGGCGAAGCTCAAGATAGCCAGAAAGCCTTTTCTGCCACAGCTGGAAGAGAAGGCGTGGCCAGGGACAGGCACTCAACCGGCCAAAAAGAGGAAGGTTCTCTTTCATCGTTGATTAATGTAGCCCGCGCGCACCGTTCTGTCAAACCCCCCAAAATTGGTGCCGCCTCCCAAAATTGGTGCCGCCTTATCTATTTACCTGATTTCAATTACCTGATTTCAAATTCCGCCATAAAGAATAGTGGCGTTTTCGCAAGAATCGATGTCGTTTTATAACGATAAGTGATATCTCATTAATGGGTGCTCTTTTTATCATAACTCCTGTTTTATCCATTTAATTTAATTCTAAGAATAAGTGCTATCCTCTCAATCCGATTTCCTAATTTCAGGCGCAATTAAAACCATAATTAGTCGCGTCTAACAAAATTAACAAAACGAAATTAGTTCCATCTTATTCATTTAACTAATTTCGCTGAAATTATATAAGAAGCTTTCCGAAAGATAGAAGGAAAAATAAGTGCTGGCCCCAAATAAGTTTTATCCTGTTTATTTACCTAAATTGAGGAAACCTTTTAAACGAGAGATATCTCTTCATTGGATAAAAAATTTCTTCTTGAAAAAAGGCGGTTGGAAAAAGTCTGTTTAACCCATATATCTTAAATTTATCAGACCCACGGCAATGTAAAGGAGGCTCTTTAAAAGCCAGAAGCTATAGCTTATGACCAGGCCTTTACGCTGAGATATCTTGAAGATAGCCGCTAGGCCAAAAGAGAGAACACCAAAAAGCCAGAGCTGGAAAAAATCTATCTGGCTGAGAATAACATAGGCAGGTGAGGTGAAAGAAAGGCGGGGAAAGAAAAGCGTCAGGGAAGTTGAGGTCTGAAAGACAGATTTTTTGAGGAAAATGAGGACGAGTCTGACGGCATTGCCCAACAATTTATCAATGATACTGGCATGGAGAACACAGGCCAGAACCTGGACATATCTTCCCTGGGGGGAAACTATTTTCCCCAGAATAAACAGGAAGAGACTGGTCAGGAAAAGGCCTGCGAGAAAAAGGACGGGTGAGACGATAAATATATTCAGGAATCTGGCTTGTGAAGAGGGATTTTCAAGTTGCTGAAGGCGCTGCTGGTATCTTTCTTCGCCCAGTAATTCCTTAAGCCGGACACTATCTTTCATCAGAGCCAGGCTATCTTTCTGGGAAAAGGGAGCGACGAGATAGGAATAAATTATCCAGATGATAAGAAGGAAGATGAGCACATCAGCCCAGACGGGCCTTTCAGCTATCTGGGACATTATTTTCCTGGGTTCAAAGAAAAGGCCATTTAATCTATTTAAAAAATTCATGGACCTGGCTCCTTTCTTTCATCCTTTTCAATTTTCCCATCCCTCAGATAAATAATCCTTTCAGCATGGGCGGCAATGTCCCGGTCGTGGGTAACAACGATAATTGTGTGACCCCGTTGATGCAATTTGCGAAAAAGGTTCATTATTTCCTGCCCGGTTCGGGAATCGAGATTGCCTGTCGGCTCATCAGCCAGAATCAAGGACGGTTCGTTGACCAGGGCTCGAGCAATGGCCACCCTTTGCCTTTCTCCGCCGGAAAGCTCAGCCGGTCGGTGATGCATCCGGGCCCCCATTTCCACCATTTCCAGGGCCCGGCGGGCTTTTTCCTGGCGCACGCGGCGGCTAACGCCGGCATAAATTAAAGGCAATTCCACATTATGCAGTGCTGTGGCCCGGGAAAGGAGATTGAAGACCTGAAAGACAAAGCCTATTTCTCGATTCCGGATATGGGCCAGTTCATCTTCGGAAAGAGTGCTGACCAGCCGTCCCCGCAGATAATATTCACCCCTGGTCGGTGTATCGAGACAGCCCAGCAGGTTCATCAGGGTGGATTTACCTGAACCTGAAGGGCCCATAATAGCGACAAATTCATTGGGCGCCACGGAAAAGGAAACTCCCTGTAAAGCCACCACCTGCTGCTTTTCCAGCCGATAAATCTTCCACAGATCCTTGGCCACAATAATTTTTTCATCAGCTGGAGTCATTGCCGGGGCTATTGCTCGCTCTTTTCAGGTGAGCTTTTTTGTCTTTTAATCAACTGCCCATCCTTCAATTCCCGGAGAGCGCTGTAAGGCCCGGTGATTATCTCCTGACCCTCTTTTAATCCTTCAATTATTTCCACATCCATTTCGCCCATAATCCCTCTTTTTATGGGCTGGAAACGGGCCCGCTCATTTTCGACCAGATAAACGCCCTCCTCTTCGTTTTTCTTGGAGCCAGAACTGCCTTCTTTTTCCCTGACGACAATGGCCGAAACAGGCACCGCCAGCACCCCCTTTTTCTGGGCCACGATAATATCAGCTGTCGCGGAAAGACCGGGCTTAAGGGAGGGTGGAGGATTATCGAGGGTAATGGTGACCTTAAAATTCCTCGATTCCTGAGAGCTCAGACCAGATTTTTCGAGAGCTGAGCTGCCGATTTCAGTTACCCTGCCTGATAAAACCTGATTGGGCAGAGCATCAACTCTGACTTCAGCTTTTTGCCCCGGGGCCACAGCAATAACGTCAGTTTCATCAACCTCAACCTCCACTTCCATTTCAGAAAGGTCAGCAATGGTCATCAGGATTGTCCCTGGATTATTCATGGTACCCACCACCGCAATCTCACCTTCTTCCACCCGCAGGCTGGTGACAATACCATCTATGGGCGAAACATAAATCGTCTTTTTAAGATTATCCAGGGTGCTTTTCAGTGAAGCTTCGGCCTGTTGAATCTGATGCCTGAGAGCCTGCACCTGTGCCCGTGAGATATCTAACTGCACCTTGGCAGCTTCAAGCTGCTCATAGGGAATAAGCTGTTCTTCATAAAGCTTTTTCTGACGTTCATACTGGCTTTCATCCCTTTTCATTCTGGCCTCAGCCTCAATAAGCTGCGACCGATAGGCCTGGATCAGGGCCCTGTCTCTTTCGGCGTTGGCCTCATACTGGGCTGAATCCAGCTGCAGGAGAAAGTCACCGGCCCTGACAAGGTCGCCTTCTTTAACGCCAATCTTGATGATTCTTCCAGGAACAAGGGCAGAAAGATTAATGTTCTTTTTGGGCTTAATTTCACCAGAAGCAGAAACAATGGAGGTTAAATCCTTGAGGGTGACTTTTTCCACGGTTACCTTGAGGGCTTTTTCCCTCTGGCTGCGAAGGTTGAGAAAGATAATGAGAGCAATGAGGGCAATAAAAGCAGTCAGAATAATTACTCTTTTCTTCTTCATTGGCTTCGACCTGACAACTCTGATTTTCATACCCTTTACTATTATAATTTACGAAATTCGGAATAGAAAGTTCTTTTTAGCTTCATCCATGAGACAAAATCCTCTCCGAGTTTTTATCATTCATATAGCAAGGTTTTTGCCTGAAAAAAATTCATCTATCCAGTAAAGAGGAGCTCTATAAAAACCCAGCTTAGCCCTTTCAGGTCTGCCCGAGGAGAAGAAACCGGCAGATTCCAGGCTCAGAGAAGCTTTATAAGTGTTTAGTCCTTTAAGGTCAGTTTGAAAACAAATAATCTTGCCCCTTCAAAATACATTCAGGGTCAGCTTAAAATTTTATTTTTTTAAATATCGCCTTATGGCTATGAATAAATAGCCGTCCTGGCCTCATAAAACGATTTTTTGGCCTCAGCTTTAATGGCTTATATTCTAAGTTTGCCCACAGGCTTAACTGCTGGTAAGATAAGAAATCATGGCGGAAAGGAAAAAGAGGTCCGATCTCAGGTCTTTTCTGGAAGTGGCTATCCGGGCTGCTCTGGCTGCGGGTGCATACCTGCGCCGCCAGATTCATCGCACTCGCCAGGTTGATTACAAGGGGGTGGTCAATTTAGTTACTGATTGTGATCGTCAGGCCCAAAAGATAATAATTTCTATTTTAAGCCGGTCCTTTCCTGGCCATGGTTTTCTGGCTGAAGAAAATGGAAAGCAGCAAATCGGAAGAGAAAATTATTGCTGGCTTATCGATCCCCTTGATGGGACAACCAATTATGCCCATGGCTTTCCCATATTCTGTGTTTCTATTGCCCTGGAAAAAGAAGGTGAGCTTCTGGTGGGTGTTGTCTATGACCCCATGAGAGAGGAACTTTTCCAGGCAATAAAAGGTCAGGGTGCATGGCTGAATGGCCGACGGCTGAGAGTCTCTAAAACCTCTTCCCTGAATCGAAGCCTGCTGGCCACGGGTTTTCCCTATGATTTGAGGGAAAGTCCGGTCAATAATCTCGTTCATTTTGAAAATTTTCTCTTTCGGGTGCAGGCTATCCGCCGCTGCGGTGCTGCTGCCCTCGATCTGGCTTATGTCGCCTGTGGCCGCTTCGATGGTTTCTGGGAACTCAAGCTCAATCCCTGGGATGTGGCGGCTGGTTCCTTGCTGGTGGAAGAAGCAGGTGGCCGGGTCACGGATTTCAGGGGGAGCAAATTGAATCTGGCGGCCGGAGAAATTGTTGCCTCCAATGGCCTTATTCACGCCTCCATGCTAAAAGTTTTAAGGATGGGTTTAAAAAAGTAAAAGAGCCATGAGAAAATTTCTATTTATTTTTATTTCTGGATGGCTGATTTGTGGCGCCTTTATTCAGGAATTAAGGCTGGTGATAGCTGTCCCGGCCCAGATAGCCTGGACAGATACTGGAATTGAGGTGGAAGAGGGTGATGAATTTTTCTTTGAGGCCAGCGGAAAAATTTCCCTTCAGGCTGGTAATCCCGAGGGTTTTTGCGGCCCCGAAGGGCTGGACCTCAAAACCTTCCAGCAGCCCTTGGTCGAGGAGAGGCTAGGTATGCTTCTGGGCAAAGTGGCCCGGATTATCTCCACGGAAATTGATCCTCAGACGAAGGAGGTCAGGAAAATCGAAGAGGTTCGCCTTTTCCCCCTCGGTCGGTCTCGTCAGATCACAATGCCGATAAGTGGCCGCCTCTATCTCGGGATCAATGAAAATGTCGTTGAGGATAACAATGGCGAATTCCTCGTCGTGATCAAGAAACTCAGCCGCGGCGCTCCCTGAAGAGAAATTGCGAAAATTCAATTATAAGTTTTTAAAAAAGAGCTTCCGGGTTCTGTGTGGGTTAACCTGGAGAATTAAAGGTCTCTGGAGAGCCTTTTTATGAGCTCTTTTAGATGAGCTTTCAAAGCAAAATGGCTATGTCGCTCTCATATCTTGTTAATTTTCTTTTAATTCACCTCATGGGCCATAAACCCAGCTGAAATGAATGCACTGAAAGGTCCATCCAAATCTCACCTTTTTTTGCCCACAAAAAAGTCGGCAAAACCAAAAAATTAAATTTAAAAAAATGGTTCTTCCAACTTTATTGAGGGTAGAAATAGACTTTGCGGCCGAACCTTTTAGCTGGATTGCCCCACAAGTTTTTATTATTAATAAGGCTGATTAAATGAATATAATGAAAATAGAAGGCTTTCTTCTAACACTCTTCATCTAAAGACCTTCTCCGCCTCTTCTGGCGCTTTTAATTCTCCAGGTTTCCGCCCACAGAAACCAGAAGAAACCAAAATATTAAAGATATTTTTCTCGGAATTTATAAGCTGAATAGGATGAACTTCCTATCCGACTTCAGACTGGAGAAGTCGCTCAAGAAACTGAGTATCATACTGGCCATTCTGGAAATCAGCACTGGCCAGGATTCTCAGGTGAAGGGGAATATTGGATTTAACTCCGGAAATGGTGGTCATTTCCAGGGCCGCTCTCATTTTGCGCAGGGCCAGTTCTCTTGCTGGAGCCAGAGCGCAGATTTTGGCAATTAAAGAGTCATAATCAGGGGGAATCACCCAGCCGCAATAGGCAGCTGAATCGACTCTGATGCCTTCGCTCCCGGGGAGAACCAGAAATTCGATTTTTCCAGGAGAGGGCGTAAAAGTTTCAGGGTCTTCAGCATTGATCCGGCATTCGATAGCATGGCCCCTTGGCTCCAGATCTTCAGGCAGGCTCAATTTTTCGCCTGCCGCAATTCTGATCTGCTGCTTGATTAAATCAATGTTGTAAATCATTTCTGTAATGGGATGTTCTACCTGAACTCTGGTATTGGCTTCCATAAAGTAAAATCTTTTCTTTTCATCCACAAGAAATTCGAAGGTACCGAGGCTTTCATAGCCTATATGTTCGGCAGCGGCTCGAACCGCCTTGAGCATTTTGCGCCTTAACCTTTCATCGACAAAGGGCGAGGGAGTTTCCTCGATTAATTTCTGGTATTTTCTTTGAATCGAACATTCTCTTTCGGCCAGGGCCACGACATTTCCTTTCTTGTCGGCCACAACCTGGATTTCAATGTGGCGAGCCCGGGCGATAAATTTTTCTATATAAAGGGAGGGATCGCCAAAGGCAGCCCGGGCTTCATTCTGGGCCACCGCAAACTGTTCTTCGAGCTGGGCCATGGAACGAACGATTCTCATGCCTTTGCCGCCACCTCCGGCTGCGGCCTTTAAGATGACAGGCAAGCCTATTTTCTGAACCACCTTTCTGGCTTCAGCCAGATCTTCAACCACTTTATCGCTTCCAGGAATGACCGGAAGGCCAGCTTTCTTCATTTCTTCCCGGGCTCTTTGCTTATTGCCCATAAGTCGAATAATGGAAGCGGGCGGACCGATAAAGGTTAAACCCGAAGATTCGCAGATTTCAGCAAAACGAGCATTTTCAGCCAAGAATCCATAGCCCGGGTGGATAGCTTCAGCCCCGGTAATTTCGGCCGCGCTGAGAATATTGGGAATATTGAGATAGCTATCCTGAGCCCGACCGGGACCGATACATATTTTTTCGTCAGCATACATGGTATGAAGAGATAAACGGTCACTTTCAGAATAGACGGCAACGGTTTTTATCCCGAGTTCTTTGGCGGCCCGGATAATGCGGAGCGCTATTTCTCCCCGGTTGGCAATCAGAATTTTGGAAAACATTCTTCAGCTTATGGGCTGGATGGCAAAGAGGCGCTGGCCATATTCCACCGGCTTGCCATTTTCCACATAAATTTCCCGGACAATACCATCAATATCGGATTCAATTTCATTCATGAGCTTCATGGCCTCAATAATACAGAGAGTCTGGTTTTTCCTGACAATATCGCCAACTTCAACAAAAGGAGGGGAGGTGGGATCAGGGGCACGATAGAAGGTGCCGACCATGGGTGAAGTGATATAATGAAGATTTTCCTGGGGCTCAGCCTGGGCTCTTTCTTCACCCGAAGGGGCAGCGGTGCTGACTTGAGGATAGGTGGGCTGGGCTGGCCAGGAACTGGATTGTCCAGGGGCCTTGAGCTGGGGTTCTTTGGAAATTTTTATTCTGAAGCCTTCAATCTCGAGTTCAAAATGGCTTAAATTTTTTTCCTCAATCAGGTTCAGGAGACGGGCAATCTCTTCGAGATCGATTTTAGGTTTCATCTCCTTCTCCAGGAACGATAATCCTTCTCTTTTCATTGTTTTCATTTCTTTTATCTACCCTGAAAGTCCTAAATCTCTTTTTTCGAAGGGTCTTTAATACCTTAGCGATAAAATTCCGGAAAGTCAAGCTGTTATCATGGGGACCAGGATATCAAGCGACCTTTTGCCCTGTCGTCCTGACCTTTGTCGAGTTTACCTAGGTCAGTTACTTTTCTCGGTGATGTCTGTACCTCCCTGAACAGGATGTCCATTGGGAAAGAACTAAAAACTTTACAGCCAGAGGGAAATGAACATTCACCTTGGATCAGAAGCTACTGATTTCTCCCTGCTTTATCTGTCCCTTGAGAGCTCCAGATCAGGAAACAGACCTTCCGGCTGATTGTTTTTTTGCTTTTTACCTGCCTGAGTAAAAGAAAGCTAAAATTTTCATTGGTCCGAGTATTGAACCAGCTCCTTAAGAATTAAATCATCAGGGGTCTGGCCCTCAGCGGAAAAGATGGTATCTTCAGAACTTAAGGGCCAGATTTTTCCTCTCTTTCAGGGAAATCGTCAGCCCTGAAGAGGTGAGCATAATAATAAAAAACAGGAATCGTAAAGAAAATGAGGAGGGTGGAACTTGCGAGGCCACCCAGGGTGGCCAGGGCCAGGCTTGACCAGAGGCGGCGTCGAGCCACCTCAGTTTGAATGAGAATCAGGGGCAAAAGGCCAAAAACCGTGGTCCCGGTCGTGAGGAAAATTGGCCTTATCCTTTCTACTGTCCCTTCAATGACAGCCTCTCTGAGCCTTAGACCGAGGGAGCGCTTGAGCCGGATATGATTGACCAGCAGGATGGAATTATTAACGACAATTCCGAAAAGAAGGATGAGGCCAATATAGGCTGAAGAATCAAAGGGAAAGCGGGCCAGAACAAAAGCCAGGAAAACGCCAATGAGGGATAAAGGAACAACGAGTAAGGCCACAAAGGCATCCCGGAAGGATTCATAGAGAGCCGAAAGAATCATCATGATAACGACTAAAGCTGCCACCAGGGCCATTTTTATCTGTCCTTTTTCTTCAACCGTCAGCCGCCAGGGTGATTCCATAGTGGCTGTGAAGCCAGGAGGGAGCACCAGGGTGTTAAAAATTTCCTGGCGAAAGCGCTCAGCGGCTTTGTATGGGCCACGAAACTCCCAGAGGACAGTTACCTGAAAACGCTGCTTTTCCCGGTCGATCGAACCTGAAATGGGCCTTTCCTCAACTGACACCAGATCACCCAGGCGAAAGTATTCGCCCCTTTCTGACCTGACCAGGGTATCGAGGAGGGCTCTAAGGTCGATGCGATCGGTCTCAGGAAAGCGCAGGTAAATGGCCATATCACGACTCCCTAGAATCCAGCGAAGGGGAGCCCGGAATTCGCCGCGAAGCAGTGATTGCAGATGGAAGAGAAGAACCTCAGGGCTAATCTGGTAGCGATAAAGAGCCTCCTTATTAATTTTAAGGACATGTTCATAAAGATCAGCTGACCACCAGCCTCTTTCACTGGAAACTATTTTTATTTCCTTTATTCTCGGGTTCTGCCTGAGCCTTTTTTCCAGCTCAGAGGCTAAATCACGCAATTTTTTGAGATTATAGCCATAGAATTTAATCCAGGATTCATAAAAGGTTCCGGGACCGAGGCTGGAATAATACCCCTGAGGGTCAAAACCGTAAATACCAATACTCAGGCCAGCAAAATTGGTGGCCAGCTGAATCAGCTCTTCCTTTAAAGTGTAGGGGCGCCAGGAGGATTCAATTTCCGGGGGAAAGCTTATGGTTATGTAGCCTCTTTCAGCACTTACGGTAGTATTCATTTCAAAGGGATAATCCTTGGCCAGAACCTTAGCTTCGAATTTTCGCATAACTTCATCCGTCTGGGCCAGTTCAGTTCCAGGGGGCATGGTGACGGAGACGATTAGCCTGTCGCGGGGCGTCCAGCGGAAAAATTCGCCCAGGGTGACATTATGCCGGAAATAGCGGTAGCTTCCCCAGACAAGAAAACCAGCAATCAGCATTATTTCCACAGGGTGATTGAGGACTTTAGAAAGGAGACGGCCGTAAAATCGGGCCAAGGGCCTCGATCGCCGTTCTTTCGTTTTTTTCAGCAATTTTGGACTCAGAGCTGGAATCAAAGTGAAAGCAACTAAAAGAGAAATAAAGAGAGCTGAAGAAATGATGACCGCCAGTGGCCAGTAATAAATTTTTAATCTTCCCTGGAAATAGGGAAAGCAGATAAAAACAGCCACGGTGGTTAAAGTTGAGGCGATAACAGCCGGAAAGACTTCAGGCGGAGCCTTCACAGCAGCTTCTTTGGCCTCATCTCCTCTTTCCCGGAGGCGAAGAATATTTTCAAAGACAACGACAGCATTATCCACGAAAAGGCCAAAACCCAGAGCCAGTGCCCCTAAGGTGAGCATATTGAGGGAAAGTTTGAAGATGTAAATGGGAATGAAGGTAATGAGAACAGAAAAGATAACTGAACTTAATACAAGAAAGCAGGGCAGAAGACGCCGGAGAATAAGGAAGGTAAAAAGAAAAATGAATGTCAGAATGAGGGCAGCCAGGATAATGAGTTCCCGGAGATTCTTACCAATCGCCTCAGATTCATCATAGCTGGAGCGAAAGACAAGATTTGAGGGGAGTTCCTTTTTTATTTCTGCCAGTTTCTTTTTTACCTCCCGGCCCACCTTGAATGTATTTGTTCCTTTTTCTTTATGGACGATGAGCCTGACCGTGGGCAGACCATTGGTTCGATTGTAAACCCGGATGGGGCTGTAGGTCTGAGTAATCCGGGCAACATCCTTAAGATAGATGGTTACCCCGCCCACCCGGGCCACAGGCATAGTTTCGAGCTGAGCGATATTTTCAGCCGTGGTCGCCAGGCGCAGGAGGAATTCCTGCTCTCCCTTTTTAATCAGGCCAGCCGGATAGGTGCGTCGCCAGGATTGCAGGGCTGTCAGAAGATGATAGGGGGAAAGATTCAGGGTAAGGAGCTTTTCTCGATCGAGTAGCACGTGAACTTCTCGCTGGGACCCGCCCGAAACCTCAACCGAAGCCACTCCCTTAATGGATTCAAGGCCATATTCGAGTTTTTCTTTGACCAGTTCATAGAGCTCCTGGACAGAGTAGGGACCGGCAATGGTCATCTGCAGGAAGGGCTCAGTCCGAAAATCTTCGGGCACATAGGGAATTATTTCAGGCCAGGAGGCACTCGGAGGTAATTCTGGTCTGAGGCGACTGATTTTCTCTCTGAGAAGGAGTCTAGCCAGTTCCATGTTGGTCGCCGGCTCGAATTCAAGGGTAATCAGGGACTGGCCAAAAGAAGAAGTGGAGGAGATTTTTCTTACTCCTCTGACTGTGGCCACGGCTTCCTCAAGAGGCGCCGTAATCTGAGCCTGAATAATATCAGGGGGAACATCGGGCCAGGTTGTCCTGATGCTTATCTGGGGATATTCTTCCTGAGGCGCCAGTTCAATCGGGATATGAATAAAAGAATAAAGTCCGATCAGGGCAAAGACAATCAGAATCATGGTGGTGGCTACCGGTCGCTCGCAAGCCACCTTCATTTTTCTCTTCCCTCTTTCCTTTTTTCCACCGCCTCATAAAGGCAGGGAATAAGAATGAGAGTGAGAAAAGTGGAGAAGAGAAGGCCGCCGCTGATAGCCACACCGAGGGGTTTTTCAAGGTCGGTGCCACCGCCTAAACCAAGGGAAAGAGGTATAAGGCCAAAAACTGTGGATAGGGAAGACATGAGAATAGGCCGCAGACGCAGGCGACAGCCATTGACGACAGCCTCACGGAGCCTCCAGCCCTGCCGGCGGAGCTGATTGATGATATCAATCTCGACAATGGCATTATTAACGACAATACCCACTGAAACCACAAGACCAATGAGGGAAAGCAAATTGATTGTCTGGCGGGTGAGGGCTAAGGTGATGATTGAACCGGCCAGACCCATGGGGACGGTAAACATGATGAGGAAAGGATGAAGGAGAGATTCAAATTGAGCCGCCATAATCATATAAACCAGGACAACCGAAAGAATCAGAGCTACGAGAAGACTCCGGAAAGAAAGTCTCATTTCTTCGGCTTCCTTGCCAAAACCAAGGCGAACGTTTCTTCCCGCATTTATGTCAGCTCCCAGTTTTTCTATTTCAGGAAGAAGCTGGGAAGGCCTTTTTCCTCTGACATTGATTCTTATTTCCATCATCCTCTGCTGATTTTCACGCCTGATTTCAGAAGGTCCCCGGACTAAATGGTAAGAAACAAGATGGCGCAGAGGAATCAGACCCGAGGGCGAAGGAAAAGAAAGATTGAGCACATTTTCAATATCCTCACGGACGGCCTCTTCAGCTCTGACTGTTATGTCATACTTTTTATTTATTTCCTTGAAAGAAGTGGCCACCCTGCCTCTAACTGCCTGCACAATAAAATTGCCGACGCTTTCAGGCGAAAGATTATTGGCTTCAAGGGCCTCCTTTCTAAGCTGAAGAAGAAACTCGGGTTTTCCTTCTTCGAAGATTACCCGGGCCGAGGTAATACCGGCTATTTCCTTTAATTTTTCAGCCAGTTCAAAGGCCTCTCTTTTTAATAATTGCAGGTCATCGCCGTAAAGGCGAAGGCCAACCTCAGCGAGACCTGTGCCCAGCCATTGAGCCAGCGTGGATTGCTCTTTGAGGATGGAGAAATTGAGTTCAGGAAGGGAAATGAGCCAGGCTCTGAGCCTCTCGATGGCGCTGTCAAGGTCATCAGCTCCCCTGGCTTTAAAACGAATACGGGCTGAATTCAGGGAGATTTCAGAGGAAAGTGCCTCGAGTCCACTGACAAGACCGGTTTGAGAAAAAACCTGGGTGATGGCCAGATCCTTTCTTAACTTCTGTTCAATGATTTGAACTACCGCGGCCGTTTCTTCAAAGGAGAACTCAACCGGTGTTCTTATTCTGATTTCAGCTGTATTCACCCTGAGCTGAGGTACGAGCTCCCGGGGCAAATTAAGGGCAAGGAGGATTATAGCCAGGAAAGCGAGCCAGCTTACCACAGCCACCCTCCCCTTATGATTCAGGCTCCAGACTAAGAAATGATGGTAAAAGTGAACAAAGCGATTATAGGCCCGGTTGAAATAATGGAAGAGGCGATCAAGAAAAATTCTAAGGGGCCTGAAGATTAAGATTAAAGGACGAGTTAGGTAATAAAAACAACGAGGCAGAATCAGGGTAAAAAGAGCGTAAAAAGAGAAGAGGATAACGAGAATGAGCCAGCGGATAAGAAGAAAAGGCAGGAAGGGGCTTTTCCAGCGCGGAAAAGAAGGAAAGCCAAGGCCTGAAGGCCATTTTCTTCCTCGGGCTTCCTCAAATTTATCCTCTTTTCTGGCCCAGGGCCTTGAGGCCATCATGGGAATTAAGGTCAGGGAAACAAATAGGGAAGCCAGAAGGGAAAAGGTGACGGTCAGAGCCTGATCACGGAAGAGCTGTCCAGCTACACCATGAATATAGATAACGGGAAGAAAGACAGCAATTGTCGTAAAGATTGAGGCGGTGAGAGCCAGGCTGACCTCGCCTGTGCCGATAGCGGCGGCCTCGGGCCAGGAGCGGCCGAGATTTCGATGGCGATAAATATTTTCTGTGACCACAATGGCGCAATCATCCAGCATCCCCACGCCCAGAGCCAGACCTCCCAGGGACATAAGATTAAGGGTAATGGAGCGGATGAAAAGGAGATTAAAAGTGGCAATGACCGAGGTGGCAATAACTGCAAAAATAATGAGGGATGTGCCGAGTTCCTGGAGGAAAAGGTAAAAGACCAGAAAGGCCAGAAGACCTCCGAGAACAATTTCCTTCTGAACTGATTTTATGGATTCTTCAATTGTCCTGGCTTCCTCGGAGACGATGAAAAATTTTATTTCCGGATGCTCCCTTTCGATTTCCTTCATCACTTCCCGGGCCCATCTGGTCACTTTGACTGTATTTGCCCCGGCTTCTTTGCGCAGCAGAAGGGCCACGGTCTCCTGGCCATTAAGACTGACAACGCCCTGCCTTTCCTTAAAGGAATCAACCACCCGGGCAACATCTCTCAAACGGATAACACCCCTTTCGGGTGTGGTTCGAAGGGGAATGGTGGCTATTTCCTCGAGGCTGTCAAATTCGCCGACTACCCTCAGAGCATATTTAAACTGGCCTTTGCGGATAATGCCTCCCTGAAGATTGCGGTTGAAGGCATCAAGACGACGGGCCACTTCATCTATGGTCAGGCCATAAAGAGCTAAAAGCTGGGGATTAACCTCAACCTTTATTTCCCTTTCCAGACCACCGACAACTTCCGCCGAGCCAATGCCTTCTATCTGTTCAAGCCTGGGTTTAATCAGTTCTTCGGCTAATTCCTTAATTTCAAAGAGATTTCCCCGGGTCAGGACAGCTACAATCATAATTGGCTGGCTCTGAGGATCGACAGTAATAATTGTGGGATTTTCAGCCTCTTCAGGGAGCGAGAAGCGGGTCGAATCGAGCTTTTCCCGGGTGTGGAGGAGAGCCATGTCCATGTTGGTTCCCCAGTTAAATTCCAGGCTGAGGAAGGACAGACCCTCCTGACTGATAGATTCCAGGCGTCGCAATCCGGGAATGCCACTTATGGCCGCTTCCAGGGGCGCGGTGACCAGGCTTTCCACTTCTTCCGGCGCTGCCCCTGGAAACTGGGTAATGACGGAAAGGCGGGGGAAGGCTATATCAGGAAGAAGATCGACAGCGAGATGCCGGAAGGAAACAAAACCGAGAAGGATAAGGCCTAGATAAAACATCAGGAGGGCGACCGGCCGGCGAATAGCTAACCGCGCTAAGAACACGGGATTATCCTTCTCTCTAATAATTTTCAATTGATTATTCTGACCCGGGCATCATGAGCCAGGGTCAGATGACCTTCAACGATAACTTTTTCGCCCTCTTTAACCCCTTCTATGATTTCCACAAAGGACTCATTTTCAGCGCCAGCCTCAATATAGCGCCATTTAGCCAGGTCTTCCTCAACCACAAAGACCAGCTTGCGGCCTCCCCGGACAAGGACAGCATTTTGCGGAACGAGCAGCCGATCCTTCAGAACGATGGCGGCAATTTCCACATCGGCATGCATGCCGGGTTTGATTTCTTCCCTGGGATTGGCCACAGCAATAAAGACCTGGCAGGTTTTATCCTCAGGATTAATCAGAGGGGAAATAGCTTCTACTACCCCCCTAAATTTCTGGCCTGGATAGGAAACAAACTTGATCTCCACTTCCTGGCCTGAACGGATGCGGCCAATTTCACTTTCCAGAACTCTGGCCACGACCTTAATACTGGCCATGTCGACCAGGGTAAAGAGCTCTCGGCTCGCTTCGATATTTTCCTGAGGGGAGACACGAATATTAGTGATAACACCGGCAAAGGGAGCTCTTATTTTGGTTTTTTCGAGCTGCAATTTAGCCATTTTGACCTCAATTTCCGCCTGGGTCAGCCCCTTGGCCGCAGCCATGACCTGCTGCTTCATCTCACCTGACTCGAGTAGCAGTAACTCATATTCTCTTTTAGCCAGGTCATATTGTTCCAAGGAGATCAAACCCTGGCCCAGAAGTGAAGCTGCTTTTTCGTAATTTTCCCGGGCTCTCTTTATTTTTTCTTTTATTTCAGGCGAAAGAGGACGTTCAGGTTCACTGAAGCGCTGCTCAAGAAAAAGTTCAGAAAGGGTGCGCAGCCGGGTAGCTTCCTTTTGTTGAAGCTGAAGTTGATAAAAAGTATCTTCAATTTCGGCTAAAAGCTCATGGGGCTGAACATGCTGGCCCTCGCGCACATGAAGATTCCTGATGACACCCGAAACTTCTGATTTTATGACGATTTTGCGTTCGGCTATGGCCTCAGCTGGCGCACTGAGATTTAACTTGAGCTCCCCCCGCCGGGCTTCAACCACTTTAACCGGAATAGGTTCTTCTTGAAGTGGAGGACCAGGGGATGAAGCCGGGGCTGAACTTGCAGGGGATTCTGAATTTTCTGACTTCCGGCAGCCTGGAAGGAAAATGATTGTAGAGAAAAGACAGGAAAAAAATATTAATCCGAGAACAAATTTAGGTGTGATCCCCTTTTTTACTTGTATTCCCATTTTCCCTCAACTTTTTTATTTTTAAATTTATCTTAATATAATACGTTTTGAAAAATCAAAATTGCTCAGGCTCCTTGAGAAATCCTGTAATTTCTTTACCTTTTAAAGGTTTATTTCTGGCACAATCAAATGAGTCATAAGATATTAAATAAGTTCTAAACTAGGGCTGAAATCGAACCACATTTTTTTCATCTTTCTGGGGAGAAGGCAGGTAGATCTTGCCTTTTGAAAAGCTACCTTTCCCTTTGTAGAAAAGCCAATTAAGGCAAAGGAAGACTGGAGAAACATAATGAAAAAGTTGTTGAGCCCACAACAATTTTTAAGAGAATATGGATATTTTTTAATCGTCCCTCGCAACGATGAACTAACCTGGATTCAATCCGCTGTTGAAAGACGTAAAATCTATCCTCTTTGGCTAAAAAGTCCGAAGAACCTGATATTTCATTCATTAATTTAGCCTCGTGAGGCTATAAGAATCGAAAAACCTGAATTAACTCTTAGTTCTTTGGAGGTACATTGTTTTTTTTAAAAAATTGATTTTCCCAAATTTTTTAATTTTTAAGAAAAAAATAAAAATAAGAAAGCCCCCCTCCCTCTGAAGGGAGGGGGGCTAAAAAGAAGCTCCTTAATTCTGAGTCTGAGCTTAGAACTGGAAGCGAACGCCGAACCTTACGACCCTGGGATTGAGAATCTCATTAGGTTTTCCGGATGTGGGTGAGGGAGGGGTATACTGACCGGTATTGACATAATAAGTTCCGTAGCTAATAGCATACTGACGATTGAGGGTGTGTCTGTTCAGGGCATTGAAAACATCAGCGGCAAAATAGACCTTTTGTCCTCTGGGGCCGACAGTGATTGATTTTTCTAATCTTAAATTCAGGACCCACATATTGGGGAGCCTATGGCGGTTATCATAAGCTACGCACTCAATACCGGCGCTATAGCTAGCTGGGTTGGGTAAAGAAGTGTCGGCAATGGTAAAGGATTCGCCCACAAAGGCACCCTCACGACCATTCAGGGTGAAGGAAATGTTGAATTCATAAGGCAGCTGATAGAGGCCTGAAAGCTTCAGCAACCAGCGGGAGAACATGGGCATACTGACCTTACCAGAGCCACCTCCCATGGAAATTCCGTAGATTTTGCCTTCGTAAGCCCAGATATTGGTTGGATCAAGATACCCTTTCTTGCCATAATAATTTTTCTGCATCTGATAGGTGAAGGAACCATTGAGCATCCAGCGATTGGACAGGCGCTTATTTATAATCAGATCCAGACCATAATAGATCTGCTTTCGGTCATTAGGCATATTGGTATAATAAGAGTATTTGGTGGAAGCTCTTTCTGGTCCAGGCTTGAGAACATACCAGGGCCTGCCTGCCGCCTCTTTGGTGCTGTAGACAGTGCCGGTCTTGGGGTCAGTAAAAGTCGCAGGAATGTAGCCAGCAATCATGTAATCGTCTTGATTTCTGATATACCCGCCAAGGTCAGGATAATAAGCAAGAGACCAGGAGAAACGGGTGTAAATACGGTAAGTAAACTGGAGGGCAATACCGAAATTAGGCATGAGCTCCCGCTCAATGGCGGAGAAGATTTCGTAAGTCAGGCTATATTTCCATTTATCATCCACTTTGGTATAGGGCGCTTCCAGCTTATTGGGGTTCTTATAATCAAAGCCTGACCACATCAAGCCAAATTCTCTGTCCCAGTTACCAATAAAGTTACCGTTGTTGTCAAAGCAGCGATAGGCAGTTCTGGCGCTGGTATAAGCTGCCCAGTAAAGTTCATCCCAGTGAATCACATTATCGCCATTCTTATCCCACCACCAGAATCCTATTGACCCACCAAGACCTCCTGGGGCCCAGTAGCTGGCTCCAAGGGCGCCTCCGGGATAAAGCGCAAAAGCCAGCTTATAAATAGTTTTGCCATTGCCAAAGACGTCAAAGGTCAGGCCGAGGCGAGGTGAAAAGGAAAGGAAACGAATGGGCCGTTCAACTCGAGGACAATGATTATCAGGAAGCAAGGCAGCTATTTTTTTGGCCGTTTCAGGCGTAAAGGCTTTCTGGACAATTTCATAATAGTTATCATACCAGTAGAGGTCTGTATCTTCGAGGTAAAGGGAGCGGGAATCTCTGGGCTTGAGGTAGCTATCTACTTTATCCCAGCGAAAACCGAGATTGAAGTTAAAGCGCTTCCAGGTGATGACATCGCTGAAATACCAGGCATAGCGGTCGTTCCCGCTAACCGAGCGAATTCTGCTCCTGGTTATGTAGACATAACGGAGGTCAATTCCAAATTGGTCCCGGACATAATCCCTCTTGCCATCGCCATTCCAGTCTACCGTTAAAGAATTGTAATTATAATTTATATACATATTGCCGGGATAGCCTCCAACAGAATCGGTCTGGTTGTTGTCAATTTCAAAACCGATTTTTACCTCATGGGAGGTGCCGAAAAGGTCATCATTGAAATACTGGGCCTGAAGCACCGCATTCAGGTGAGGCCGGCCGGAGAAGAACCAGGTATTGGTATTTTCATAAAGAGCTTTTTCCACGTTATACCAGAGAACCTTGGTTATTTCCTCATCATTGGCTGGCCACATGCCCCAACCCATCGGGTTATAACCAACCTTGGCTGAAACAAAGAGCTTGTCGCCAAACATGTGGTCATCCTGGGCTTTGAAGATAGGGTTGCCAAAATGATATTTTTCATGCTGATTCCAGCCAGGGGGGAAGTTGAGCGAGGAGCTACGGCCAAATTTTTCTTTTTTGCTGGCATGAATCATGAACTCAGCGCGATTATTTGGCAGGGGCTGAAAATTCAGCTTAAAGGCTGTCTGGGTAAGATAGGTGTCATCTCTGACCCCGGTGATGACTGTGGTTTTAATTTCCTGATTGGCCCAGGAGCCCCACCACCAGATTTTATCTTTGATGAGGGGGCCACCCATGTTGAAGCCGTAATCCTTGATTTCAACGATGCGGTTGTATCCGGGAACTCTCAGTTCAGCAATCCTCTCTGGAGAAATTTTGTTCTGGAATTTTTCATCGGTGAGGTAATAACGGCCAGCAAGGCTGACAAAATTTCCGCCCCGGCGGGTAACAAGGTTAATGGAGGTTCCGGCATAACGCGATTCAATATCGACCAGACCCGTGGTAATACTTATTTCTTCAAACATATCGACGTCCCAGTAACCAGGCGAAGCACCTGCGCTTAAATCAGTTACATTGACGCCATCAAGGTTCCATTCATTGGTGGTCGTGCCCCGAACCTGCCAGGAAGATTGCTGACCAGACTCAGAGCCACCCACATTCTCCCGGTCAACCTGGATTCCAGGCTGAAGCTGAAGGATAACCCAGGGGTCCCTGGCTGTGGGCAGCTGCTGGATCTGGGCCATTGTTACCGTGCTTGTGACCTGAACCTTCTTAGGCTGAACTACTGGTGCAGCTGCAATAACCGTTATTTCTTCTTCCAGGCGCCCTACCTCCATAACAATCTTAACTTCGGTGTTCAGACCGGCGTTAACGACTACTCCTTTGTGAATTGAAGTCTTAAAACCCTGAAGCTCAGCTTTTATTTCATAATTCTCTCCAGGCTCAAGGCTGAGGAAACGGAAGCGGCCTTCCTCATTGCTGACCATGGTGATTGGGGCAATGGTCAAGCCAGTCAGGGTCACAGATACCCCGGGCAGGGGATTGCCCTCAGTATCAACCACGATCCCATAAATATTACCCCTTCCCTTCTGGGCCGCGGAAGGTAAGACAAGAATCAAGGTTAAAAGAAGGACGATTAATGTTTTTTTCATCACACCTCCTTCTCTAAAGCTTGTTATTCCTTTTTAAATGTTACCCCTCACTCCCTTTTTGTTATTCTTTCCCCTGATTTCACCTCCTTTAAAAAATTTTTATTTTTTCGAAATTATTAAATGCAAAAAATGTGCCAGATTAAGCATAAACTATTTTTTGTTCTCATTCTAACTTATTGAAAATATTGAAAATAGCCATTTTTATATTTTCCCTTAGAGATTAACGGAAAGCTACAGGGCAAAAAATTCAAAAAATTGAATTATGCTTATTTTCAGGGAAGGCTAAAAGGCTTTATTTCAGGCGAAAAGAACAAAAATGGATAAAATTCAAAAATTTGAATTGATATTCAAAATATCGAATTATATCCTTTCCCGTCCTTCCAGCAGCCCGGTTCAAGGGTGGATTCCCCGACTATTTTCCGAGCCTTTCATTCTATAATTTTCAGCTTGGCGCTAAGAATTGACTCTTGAGACTGAAGAAACAGGGTGGCTATTTAAGGCCTTATTTAAGTTCCTCTTGAGGTCGGAATAAGAATAAATCGGCATAAGAATAAGCAGGAATTGCTTTTAATAAGTTTAGGGCCTTAAAATTTTTTATCCTTCTTTGTTTTAAAGAAATAAAAGTTCCTTAAACTGATAAATCACCAGACTTACGACCATAAGGCCGCCATAAGGCCGGCCTGCAATTGACCTCTCCCGGGAACTCCTTTAAGATGAAAAGGCTAATAAGAAAAGAAATGGCAGGCAGGACCGATGCTTGAGCAGTTAGCCGATAAGTTACAAAAGGTTATGAAGTATCTCCGGGGGGAGGCCAGGATAACTGAAAGGAATATGGCTGAGGCCCTCAGGCAGATAAGGCTGGCCCTTTTAGAGGCTGATGTCAACTATCAGGTTGTCAGGGATTTTATAGAAAGGATAAGGATAAGGGCCCTTGACCAAAAGGTAATGGAGAGTTTAACTCCGGCTCAGCAGACAATTAAGATAGTTCGAGATGAATTAACCTCGATTCTTGGCGGTAAAGCCCGCCCCCTGAATTTCCGCTCCTCACCCCCTTCTGTTTTCCTCCTTGTGGGTTTGCAGGGAAGCGGTAAAACCACGACCTGCGGGAAGCTGGCCTATTATTTGAGAAAGACCGGCAAGAAACCGCTCCTTGCTTCCTTTGATCTTAAGAGGCCCGCGGCCCAGGAGCAACTTCGAATGATTGCCTCACAGCTTGGCTTGCCCTTTTATGAAATCAAGCCCGAGAAGATGAAGGAACCTGAAAGGGCCTTAAGCGAGCTGCTCGCCTTCACGCAGCAGGGCCATTTTGACCCTTTAATTCTGGATACGGCTGGCCGGCTCCATATTGATGAAGATTTGATGGAGGAACTGCGGTTATTGAAGGCCAGCCTCAAGCCAGATGAAATTATTTTTGTGGGCGATGCCATGACCGGACAGGATGCTGTGCGCAGTGCCCAGGCCTTTGAAGAGAAAATTGGTTTGACCTCGGTAATTTTAACCAAAATGGATGGTGATGCCCGGGGCGGAGCCGCCCTCTCCATTGTGAGTGTCACGGGAAAACCAATAGTTTTTATCGGCGTCGGCGAAAAATATGACCAGCTTGAAGTTTTTCATCCTGACCGGCTGGCCTCAAGAATTCTGGGGATGGGTGATGTCCTGAGCCTGATTGAACGGGCTGAAAGAGAAGCTGATTTGAAAGAAGCTGAAGAGATGGCCAGAAGGCTCAGGGAGGAAGAATTTACTCTTGAAGATTTCCGCAAGCAACTCGTTCAGCTGAGAAGGATGGGCTCTCTTTCCCAGCTACTGGCGATGTTGCCCAGTATCGGACCCTTTAAAAATATTTCGCGTCTCCATCTTGATGAAAAACAGCTTATCCATTTTGAGGCCATCATCAATTCGATGACGCCCGAAGAAAGAAGAAATCCCAGGATAATTGATGGGCGGCGCCGCAGGCGTATAGCCCTGGGAAGTGGCCGGCCGGTTTATGAAGTGAATCAATTATTGAGACAGTTTCAGGAAATGAAGAAAATGATGAAGAGTTCCCTTTTCAAGAAAATGCTCAATACAGCCCGAATAGAACCTCCTGATTAAAATTAAATGATGGGGTAAATTTAGAATTAAATCCAGAATTAAAAGATGAAAATAAAAAAGGAAGCGTCAAGCCTTTTGCGTAAAAGCAGATGGAGCCTCGAGCTGCGGCATGAACCTGGCCGGGACGACTCTTCCCATCGATCCTAGACAAATTTAAATATTTAAGGGCGGGTCATCCCCCATCCCAACCTCATATAAAGGCTGAATAAAGAGGGTGAAATGGGTCTTCATAAAAGGGCTTTTTTCAGGTGGAGGATTTTTCTGGCTAAAGACGCTGATTATTTAAGATTAAAAATCCCAGGAAGAACCTGACTTTTCAGGGGCGAGCCTCGAAAAATTACCTTTCTCTCAGGAATTATTTCCATTACGAGAATAAAAAAGATCCTCAAAAGAAAGCCCCCCTCCCTCTGAGGGGAGGGGGGCTAAAAAGAAGCTCCTTAATTTTGAGTCTGAGCTTAGAACTGGAAGCGAACGCCGAACCTTACGACCCTGGGATTAAGAACCTCATTGGGCTTGCCTGAGGTGGGGCTAGGTGGAGTATAACGGCCATCATTAACATAATAGGTTCCGTAATCAAGGGCATACTGGCGCAGGAGGGTATTTTTGTTCAGGGCGTTAAAGACATCGGCTGAGAAATAAATCATCTGGCCACGCTCACCATAACGGATAGCTTTTTCGAGGCGCAGGTTCAAAATCCAGACATTGGGAGTGGTTTTTCTCTGATCCCAGTAAGTCATATAGATTGTGGCGCTCTGGCTGCGGGGATTGGGCAGGCGAGTATCATAGATAACAAAGGATTCGGTGATGAAATGGCCTTCCCGACCGCTCAGGGTGAAGGAGGCGTTAAAGCCCATAGGTAGCTGATAGAGCCCGGAGAGCTTAACCAGCCAGCGGGAGAACATGGGCACGCTGACCTTGCCTGAACCGCCACCCATATCAAAACCATACATTCTGCCTTCCAGAGCCCACATATTGTTGGGATTCACGTAGCCCTTATCACCATAATATCTTTTGACCATCTGGTAGGTGACGGAGCCATTGAGCATCCAGCGGTTGGAAAGGCGCTTGTTGAAGACGAGGTCGGTGCCATAATAGATGTTGTAGCGGCAGGTGGGATAATTGGTGACATAGGTATATTTGGTGCTTTCACCAGTTGGTCCGGGCTTAAGGACATACCATTCGCGGCCAGCAGCATCCTTAGTGCTGATAACTTTACCCGTGGTGGGGTCAGTGAAGGTGGCAGGAACAGTGCCGGCGACCATGTAATCATCCTTGCTGCGGATGTGATTGATGTCGGGATAATAAGCCAGTTCCCAGGTGAAGCGGTCATAGCGCCGGAAGGTAAACTGCCAGGAGACGCCAAAATTGGGGAGAACTTCCCTTTCAATGGCCGCAAAGAGCTCAAAGTCTCGTTCATATTTCCAGTTCTTATCAACTGTATAATAAGATGGAACTAGCTTAGCCGGGTCTTCCCATTCAAAACCTGACCACATCAGGCCAAATTCGCGCTTATAATTGCCCACAAAATTACCCTTATCATCAAAAGCCCTGTAAGCTGTGCGGGCTGAGGTATAGGCGGCCCAGTAAAGTTCGTCCCAGGAAATGATGTTATCGCCATTTTTATCCCACCAGTAGAAATTGATGGAGCCGCCGAGTCCGCCTGGTGCCCAGTAGCCAGCACCCAGAGCTCCGCCCGGATAAAGAGCGGCCGCCAGCTTGGCAATGGTTTTGCCATTGCCAAAAACATCAAAGGTTACACCAATACGAGGAGAGAAGGAAAGGAAGCGGATGGGTCTTTCTACCCTGGGACAGGTCTGGTCAGGCAACAGGGCAGCAATTTTCTGGGCTGTTTCTGGCGTCAGGGCTTTATTGACGATTTCATAATAGTTGTCATACCAGTAAAGGTCAGTGTCCTCAAGATAGAGGGAGCGGTAGGTTCTTTCCTTGATGTAGCTATCAACTTTATCCCAGCGGAAGCCGATATTGAAGTTAAAGCGCTTCCAGGTGATGACATCGCTGAAGTACCAGGCATAGCGGTCAGCACCACTTACTGAGCGAATCCGGGAGCGATTAAAATAGACTCGCCTCAGATCAATGCCAAAGTCCTGTTTGACAATATCGCGCCGGCCATCGCCATTCCAGTCTACAGTTATTGTGTTATAGTTGTAATAGATGTACATATTGCCGGGATAGCCGCCAACAGCATCAGTCTGGCTGTTGTCAATTTCAAAACCAACCTTGATTTCATGGGAGGTGCCGAAAAGGTCATCATTGAAATACTGGGCCTGAAGCACCGTATTCAGGTGAGGCCGGCCGGAGAAGAACCAGGTATTGGTATTTTCATAAAGATCTTTTTCCACGTTATACCAGAGAACCTTGGTTATTTCCTCGTCATTGGCCGGCCACATGCCAAAGCCCTGGTCGGTGTAACCCAGCTTGGCGGAAATAAAGAGCTTATCGCCAAACATGTGGTCATCCTGGAATTTGTAGATGGGGCTGCCGAAATGATATTTGCCATGCTGGTTCCAGCCAGGGGGGAAGCTGAGCGAGGAGCTGCGGCCAAATTTTTCTTTATCGCTGGCGTGGATCATGAATTCAGCCCGGTTGTTGGGCAGCAGCTGGAAGTTTAGTTTGAAAGCTAACTGGGTGAGGTAGGTATCGTCTCTGGTTCCGGTGATGACTGTGGTTTTAATTTCCTGATTGGCCCAGGAGCCCCACCACCAGATTTTATCTTTGATGAGGGGGCCACCCATGTTGAAGCCGTAATCCTTGATTTCAATGACGCGGTTGTATCCGGGAACACCCAGCTCAGCAATCCTCTCTGGAGTTAATTTGTTCTGAAATTTTTCATCGGTGAGGTAATAGCGGCCAGCTAAAGTGATGCGATTTCCGCCCCGGCGGGTGACAAGATTAATGGAGGTTCCAACATAACGTGATTCCACATCAATCAAACCGGTGCTGATACTGATCTCTTCAAACATATCCACGTCCCAGTAACCAGGTGAGGACCCAGAGCTATAGTCAGTGACATTGACGCCATCCATATTCCATTCCTGGGTGGTGGTGCCTCGAGCGACCCAGCTTGACTGCTGGCCTGACTCTGAGCCGCCGACATTCTCCCGGTCAACCTGAATTCCAGGCTGAAGCTGGAGGATAACCCAGGGGTCCCGGGCTGTGGGTAGTTGCTGAATCTGGGCCATATCGACCGTGCTGGTGACTGTAACTTTTTTGGGCTGAACAACGGGCGCTGAGGCCAGTACTGTTATCTCTTCTTCCAGGCGGCCAACTTCCATGACAATTTTAACATCCGTGTTCAAGCCAGCACTAACTATAACGTTCCTCACGACCGCGGTTTTAAAGCCCTGAAGCTCAGCCTTGACTTCATAGTGCTCGCCTGGTTCCAGATTCAGGAAACGGAAGCGGCCTTCCTCATTGCTGACCATGGTCATGGGCGCTACAGTTAATCCAGTCAAGGTTACTGTTACCCCGGGCAGAGGATTGCCCTCAGTATCAACCACGATCCCATAAATATTGCCCCTGCCCTTCTGAGCCGCGAGAGGAAGAGCCGCAAGAAAAATGACCATCAATGCGATTATTGCCTTTTTACTCATGACTTTTTAATCCTCCTTTTGTTCTTAGAATTTAAATCTAAGATATCCCTCAGCCATCCTCTAACCTGACCTTCTCCTGAAATCACCTCCTTTCAGAAAATTTTGGTATACAATATAAGAGCAAAAATCGTGCCAGATATAAAAGATTTAAGAAAATTTTTTTCGATGAATTAAAGGGGAAATTTTAAGTAAGAAGTCATTTTTGGTCATTCCTGATTTCGGAAAAAAGGAGCAAAAATTCGATTTGTCGAATCTTATGCCTGCCTCTTTTTATAACAAATTGTAACCAATTGAAAATAAAAGAGAAATTTAAATACGGGACGGACTAATTTAATTCGAAAAACCGAATTGACTTTTGAATTTTTGAATTGAAAGGTCCCCTGGAGCAAGAAAGTTATCCCTGCTGATGTTGATTTCAGCAGGTCCCACAATTAATATCAGTTGTTCCTGTGATTTTTGTTAGTGCCATTTGTTGAGGCGGGGATCATATTTTCAGGGAGGAATTTTGGAAAGGGATAAAATTCCCTGAACAAAGTATAAAAAGTATAAAAGGAAAAGTGCAGGAAAAAATGAAAGGATTGAAAAAGCAAATTAATAAAAAATAAAATTAGAACCAGGTCACTGAATTGACTGATAACAGGCGCTAATGATGGGCACTGATCAGGGAGTTGATTCTAAATCGAAGGAAATTCTGGAGGATTATTCTCTCAGGCCTGTGCCCGAGGAACAGAAGAAAAGATGGATTGATATGGCCGTGGTCTGGATCGGTGTTGCCGTAGTTATGTCGGCTCTATTGCGGGGCATGATGATTGGACTCGGTTTGGGCTCAATCAACCGGGTTCTTCTGGCCTATGGCCTGGGTGAGTTAATTTTAATTTTAATCATGATTTTCACTGGTTACCTGGGTGCCCGAACCGGCCTTTCAACACCCCTTCTTGCTTCTCAAACCTTTGGGTCAAGAGGAGCTTTGCTTATTTCTCTGCTTCTTGGTCTGGCTTTCCTTGGCTGGTTTGCCGTTCAGGCAGGCCTCTTTGCCGAAACCATGGCTGTTTTCTTTCCCTGGTCTTTCTCCCGAATCTGGCTGTCCCTGGCCAGCGGTCTGGCCATGATGCTTCCCGTTCTCTTTGGTTTTCGAGGGCTGAAAGCCCTGAGCTGGCTGGCTGTTCCGCCCATGCTTTTAGCTTTCTTTTATGCTGCCTTCAAAGTGGGATTTAAATTTTTACCCCGTCCGGAATTGATTCGCCTGGCTCAAGCTCATCAGCCTTCTCCTTATCCTTTGAATCTGGGCGAGGCAGCTTCCCTGGTCGCTGGCGGATTTATTGTCGGAGCAGTAACTTCAGCCGATATTTTTAGATATGCCCGGCCTCGCTGGGTGGAAGTTGCTGCTGCGGCCACCATGGCCATGGTTGTGAGCGCTCTGATGCAATTGACGGGCTCGACCCTGGCCATGGCCACAGGCCTTTATCATGAAGAATTACCCCGGATAATCATCAATCAAGAGTTTGCCGGCCTGGGATTTCTGGGATTTCTGGCCATCGCCCTGGCTCAGTGGACAACCAATGATTCCAATCTTTATTCTTCTGTTCTGGCCTTCAAAAATCTCGTCAGGGTCAGGCGATGGAAATTGACCCTGCTTCTTGGACTGGCCGCATCCGTTCTGGCGGCTGCTGGATGGCTCAATCGACTGAGCCTTTTTCTGAGCCTTCTGGCTATAGCCTGTGGTCCTGTTGGCGGGATTCTTCTTGTTGACCATTACCTTATTCGGAAAAAAAATGTGCCTGAGAGGAAAGCTGAAATCTTTCGCCACGAAAATAATTCCTCGGGCCTTAACTGGATAGCTCTAATAGCCTATTTCCTGGGTTTTCTCTCGGGCTGGTTAACCTCGGGTCATCCCTGGCGCCTGGCCCTCTTCCCCTTTTCTATTTTTGCCTTTAATGGGATACTAGGTGGTGGTTTTTTTTATGGGAGCCTGAAACTTCTGGAAAAATATTTAAAAAATCGTAAGCGAAAAGAAAAGTGAAGGCTAATTTATACTTTTCCGATAGATATAATAGAAATAATTCCGTCAGAAAGATTAACGATAATAATTCAATCTTTGAAGCTAAGGCAAGAAAATAAGGCTTAAAAAAAGAAATATCTTTAGCCAGGAGGGCAAAATGCTTTTGAAAGAGGTTATAGAAATAATTGATTTGCTGGATGGACCGGAGGGTGGTCAAAAAGAAATCAAAGAATATTTTTTGTCAAGAGGGGTTAGGCCAGAAGAAATCAGGCTTGAGACCATAACTGGCGAAAAAGGTAAAACTACCTTCGTTAAAATTTACCTGAGCGGCCAGAAAGGTAAAAGGAGTGGTGGGGAGGCACCGACGCTGGGGGTAATTGGTCGCCTGGGCGGGATTGGAGCCAGACCCCATCGGCTTGGCCTGGTTTCTGATGCTGATGGAGCTATAACCGCTCTGGCGGTGGCTGCCTATCTGGCCAAAATGAGATCAAGGGGAGATTTTCTGGCTGGTGATATGATTATCGCCACTCATCTTTGCCCTGAGGCGCCCATCATTCCCCATGAACCTGTACCCTTTATGGGATCTCCGGTCTCGATGGAAATAATGAATCAGTATGAGGTTGATCCAGCCATGGAAGCTATTCTGTCCATTGATACCACGCGCGGCAATAGAATAATAAATCACCGGGGTTTTGCCATCTCCCCGACGGTGAAGGAAGGCTATGTCTTAAGGGTAAGTGAGGCCTTGCTTTCTATCATGGAAATTGTTACCGGCCGGGCTCCGGTTGTTTTTGCTCTGACTACCCAGGACATAACTCCCTATGGAAATGGCCTTTATCATTTGAATAGCATCATGCAACCAGCTACAGCTACCAGCGCGCCGGTGGTCGGGGTGGCCATCACCTCAGAGGTTCCGGTTCCCGGTTGCTCCACCGGGGCCACTCAGTTCTGTGATATCGAAATGGCGGCCAGGTTTGTGGTGGAAGTGGCCAAGGCCTTTGGTGAAGGACAGTGTCCTTTTTATGACCGGGCTGAGTTTGAAAGGCTGGTAAAACTCTATGGTCCCATGACCCACCTTCAAACCCCGGGTCGTTCGATGAATTGTCAGCCAGAACAAAAAATTAGGGTTGACTTACCTTAAGAATTTAGGTAAGATTAGACTTCACTCGGAAGGAAAATCATGATTTCTATGAGATTGATGCGTTTCGGAGCGAAGAAAAGACCATTTTACCGTATAGTCGTTATTGATTCTCGCCGGCCCCGGGAGAGTAAGGCCATCGATTATCTGGGCTATTATGATCCTTTGAAGGATCCAGCCGAGATAAAGATCGATCTGGCCAGGGCCAAGACTTGGCTGGCTCGCGGCGTCCAAGCCTCCAAGACGGTCCTGTCTCTCCTGGAACGAGCTGCGCAATCTGTGGACGCAACTGAATAAACTTATGCAAAAAGGAGGTTACAGTGAAAGACCTGGTTGAATTGATTGCCAAATCCTTGGTTGATCATCCTGACAAGGTCCATGTCTCTCAGCTCGAAGGCGAACAGACAACTATCCTCGAGCTCAAGGTGGCTCCTGAAGACCTGGGCAAGGTCATTGGAAAACAGGGCCGGACAGCCCGGGCGATTAGGACGATTCTTGGTGCCGCCGGTATGAAGATGAAAAGGAGATTCAATCTGGAGATTATTGAAAAAAGCTAATTGATAGTCCTCGGCAAAATAATTAATTTACAGGGAAAGAAGGGGGAGCTGAGGTTCAGACCTTACGAGGGGACAGAAGCTCTGCTGGCCCCAGGAAAAGAAATATATTTAAAGAAAGAAAAAAACCTCATACCCTATCGCCTGGAATCTTTTAAAAAAAAGGGGCGAGAATATATTATTAAATTAGCTGGAATAGATTCGGCTGAGGAAATTCTATTTTGCCTGGGGCAGGAGGTTCTATTTCCTGAAGAGAACTTACCCCGCCTGGCCGAGGGTGAGTTTTATGAATTTGAATTAATCGGGGCCATTGTCCGGACCAGGGATCAGACAGAAGTAGGACAGGTGGCAGGCTTCTTCGAAGCGAGCGGTAAGACGCTGATGGTGGTGGAAAGGGAGAGAAAGGAGATACTGATTCCTTTCGAGGCAGCCATCTGTCTTTCCATTGATGTCACCAATAAATTAATCATCATTGATCCACCCGAAGGGCTCCTGGATTTAAATGAGATTTGATATAATTACTATTTTTCCGGAGCTTTTAAGCAGTGTTTTCAGTGCCGGAGTAATTAAAAAGGCGATAGAAAAAGGTTTGCTGGAGATAAGAGTGCATAATCTGCGTGATTTTACTCATGATAAGCATCGTCAGGTAGATGACCGCCCTTATGGTGGGGGCGAAGGGATGGTTCTCAAACCTGAACCAATTTTTGAAGCGGTGGAAAAAATTAAGGTTTTCCCTGATGCCTCAGTCTATCTTCTTTCTCCGCAGGGAAGAAGATTTAATTCTGAACTGGCTCGGGAATTGGCCACCAGACCCCAGCTGATACTCATTTGTGGTCGCTATGAGGGGGTTGATGAAAGAGTGGCCGAGTACCTTGTTGATGGCGAGTTATCCATTGGAGATTATGTTCTGACCGGTGGAGAGCCTGCGGCCTGGGTAATTGTGGATGCGGTGGCCAGGTTTATTCCGGGAGTGGTGGGAAAAAGCGAATCAGTCAGGCATGACTCCTTTTTTGATGGCCTGCTCGATTACCCCCATTATACCCGGCCTCGCGAATTTCGAGGGATGAAGGTACCCTCGGTTCTTTTTTCCGGGGACCACGAAAAAATCCTTCGCTGGCGTAAGAGGAAAGCCCTGGAAAAAACCTGGAGGCTTCGGCCAGATTTACTGGCTGAAAAAAAACTTTCCTTTGAAGAAAAGTGCTTGCTTGACGACATAATAAAGGAAGGAAACAAAAATGAGCCTGATTGACCTGTTAGAAGCCAAGGAAATGCGACGTGACCTGGTTGTCCCCAGGGTTGGGGATAGGGTCAAGGTTCATATTATTTTAAAGGAGGGGGACAAGGAAAGAATTCAAATTTTTGAAGGCGATGTTATCGCCCGAAGGGGCCGCGGCCTCAGCACGACCTTTACCGTCAGGAAAATTTCTTTCGGCGTGGGCGTCGAAAGAATATTCCCCCTTCATTCTCCCTCGATCAAGAAAATTGAAATTGTCCGCCACGGCCAGGTAAGAAGAGCCAAGCTTTATTATCTCAGGCAGCTTAAAGGCAAAGCGGCAAAACTCAGAGAAGAAAAATAAAATAATAGAGCTGGCAGAAGAAGGGAGAAGTGGCCAGCTTGAAATTAGAAAAGTTTCTTTTAAAAAGGGGGGTGACTCATATTGCCGGAGTGGATGAAGCTGGCCGGGGAGCTCTTTTTGGCCCGGTTGTGGCCGCAGCGGTCATCTTACCGCCTGAATTTTATGGCCGGGCCTGTCCTGAATGGGTTGCTGAGATTGATGACTCCAAATCTCTTTCCCCAAAAAAAAGGGAAAAGTTACAAAAGTTAATCATGCAGAAAGCTCTGGCCGTCGGTGTGGGCGCAGCCAGTGTGCGCGAAATTGAAAGACTAAATATCCATCAGGCCTCTCTGCTCGCCATGTCGAGAGCCATTTCTCGCCTTTCCCTTGTTCCTGAATTGCTTCTTATTGACGGGATTTTCTGTCAGTTAGAAGATGTGCCTATCCCTCAGATGGCGATAAAGGGCGGGGATAAACTTTGCACCTCAATTGCGGCAGCCTCAATTGTGGCCAAAGTTTTGAGAGACAAACTTATGATTAAACTTGACAGGATTTGCCAGGGATATAGATTATGTGATAATAAAGGATATGGAACTAAAGCCCATTTTGAAGCCTTAAGAAGGATGGGACCAACGCCGTTTCATCGGCGTAATTTTAACCTGGGAATTTAAGAGAGGTCGAAAATGGTGGCTAAGGGGGATAAGTCCCGGATAATCGAGAGGGCTGAAAGATTTGTCCGGGCAGGTCGTCTTTCCGAGGCCATTGATGAATATGAGAAACTGCTGGAAGATGAATCGCCAGAGCCGGCAATTTATAACATCATTGGTGACCTCTATCTTCGCCTCGGTGATAACGAAAGGGCCATTAATTATTTCCGGCGGGCAGCCGAGGCTTTCGAAAACCAGGGCGGATCGAGCCAGGCCCTGGCTATCGTCAAAAAAATAACCAAAATCCTCCCTGATGACCCCGAGTTTATTTTAAAAACAGGAGATCTTCTCCGGAGTCAGGGTTTTTCCCGGGAAGCCGAAAAAGAGTATCTTCGGGCCATTGAAATTTTTCGCCGGAAAAAGGCCATTCCGGAAATAATTTCCATTTATGAAAAACTCGTAAATCTGAATCGCGAGAATATTGATTACCGCCTCGAACTGGCTGAATATTATGTGGGTCAGGGGAAATTGCCTGAAGCCTTGAATCAGTTCAATGAGACGGCGGAATTGCTTTTGTCCCGCAATGAAATTGACAGAGCCTACTCTGTTTTAGTCCGGGCCAGCGAGGTTGATCCCCTCGATGAGAGGACAGCTGGACATTTGCTTCAGGTCTTAAAGAAAAAAGGAGAAATAGACCAGGCTCTGCAGCTGGTGCAGAAATTGATGAAGAAAGCTCCCGACAATCTTGGCTTTCGCTACTGGCTCGGCTCATTGCTCATGGATAAGAATGAAGTGGAAAAAGCTCAGGAAATATTCGAATCAATTCTCCTGGAACGACCCACTGAAGCCAGGGCCAGAGTTCAGCTGGGCAAGATATATGTCGGGCGGGGAGAACTGGCCCGGGCCTATGAACTTTATGAACCGCTCATTAACAGCCTCCTTAAAAAGAAAAAAGAAGAAAAGGCGATAGGTCTTCTGGGAATAATTCTTTCCGGACCGGCTTTATATCTTCCGGCACTGGAAAAACTGGCCTCCATCTATCGGCTGAGAAAGGAGAAAAATAACCTGGAGATTGTTCTTCGAGCTATCCTGGAAGAAGCAAAACAGCAGAAAATGAAGGATAAAATGTATGCGGCTGTCAGCGAGCTGGTTGAACTTGTGCCTGATGATGAAGAGCTTCTCAAGCAATACTGGAGCCTGAGGCGAGAGCTCGGACTGGAAAAGGAAGCCGGGGAGCCAGCAACTGAGACTGATGAAGAGTTTGAGGAGCTTCTGGCTCGAGCCGATATTTATATCCATCAGGGCCTCTACCGGAATGCGCGCCGGATTCTGGAAAATCTTTCGCTGCAGAGACCGGATGACACCCGCATCAGAGAAAGACTGGAGCTGATTGACCAGGCTAAAATTGAAGTGCCAGAGGAAGAGCTTGTTTTGCGGGTAGAAAAAATTTCCGCCATCGAAAGCGAAATCGAAAAAAGACCTGGTGGGGCCAGGTCCTTTCTTTCCTTTCTGAGAGAAACAGGGGCCCTTGATGAAAAGGTCACGTCAGCAGAGATTTTTCATGGCACGGACATTCTGCCCCTTAATGTGGCTCAAAAAATAGAAAGAAGGTTCTATAATCTTGAAGAAAGGGTGAAAGAGGAAATAGAAGCCATTCGAATGGCGATAATGAATCAACTCCTGAAGGGTCGAGAAGCCGCTGAAAAGGAACTTCATGAAATCATTCATGAATTCAAGCGCCAGGCCAAGGTCAAGCTGGGAGCTGAGGATTATGAAACCCATTTCCAGCTGGGCCTGGCCTTCCTCGAGCAGGGATTATTTGATGAAGCTATTGAGGAGCTCATGCTATCTGCCCAGAGTCCTGAAAAGGCCCTGGAAAGCTGCACCCTCATTGCCGAGGCTTTCAGGAGAAAAAAAGACTATGGCGAAGCTATTCGCTGGCTGGAAAAATGTCTGGAGCTCTGCCAGGATGATCCGGAAAAACTTCACTCTCTTGAATATGAAATTGCCTCCCTCTATGAAAAATTGCAGGATCGCCCCAGAGCCCTTTCCTTTTACAATAAAATTTTAAAATGGAATGCCTCTTTCAGGGATGTAGCCAAAAGGGTTGCCGCTTTACAGAGAGCCTCCTGATAGGCTTCTAATTGATTTCGATTCTGGCAGCCTGACCTTCCCGGCCATAGGAATTAAAGGCAACAATATAATAGACATATTTTTTATCCTTAAATACTCCTCGGTCGAAAAAGACAAAAGTCCCTTCAGCCACTTCCCCCACCAGTTTTCTGGCGCCATTTTCCTCGCGGTAAAGACGATAGCCTTTTATATCTTCATTAGCTGGATTTGGCTTCCAGGTAATGATATTTATGTATTCTCTCATAAAAAGAGAGCGGTTTTCCTTTTTTTCGCCCCTGGCTTCAAGGGGAGCAAGAATTAAATTCTGCAGTGTCCCCTGGCAATTGGAATCGGCCGGCCAGATGAAATATTCTTTGAGGCCATTAACGAGAGCAGTGTAGGCAAGAAAAGAGTTGCCTTCTTTGGCCAGAAAGCCACCTGGAGGCAGAGTATAAATTTTGTCATCAACCATAATATCCCAGGGATCGAACATGGATCGATTGACATAGATGACCAGGTTCTGGTCATAATCAATTTTAAGTCTGGTTAATTTTTTCCAGAGAAAATCATCAGAATCAGGGCCAGGAGAAAGAGGCAGCAGGCGCTTCAGGGAATCCGAAAGAGTTAAAAATTCGCCGTCGATTTCATAATAAATTTCTTTAACCCGAAGCTGAAGATATTTTTGCTGGAGATGCCGGAGAAAGCAGTATTCACGCAGAATCTCTTCAGGTATGAGCTCCAGTGCTGGGGAAAGCTGAATGTAGCCGGCGTGGCCAAAAGCGATTTCCGTGGCACGATAAAAGTGAAAGTCCTCGGCTTGAGAAGGCCTGGGGAAATAAAAGAATCGTTCCATCAGGCCAGCTCCATAGGGAACGAAGCGATTATGAAGAACTTTAAGTTTATAATCCACAAGGCAGGGTAAAGCATAGCCCCTGATACCTCTGTCCAGGGAGTGAAGGGAGCGAGGGTCGGCTTCAAAGGCATCAATCTGACCCGCCCAGATATGAGCCGCATAGCCATAGCCTTCACCGCAAATCGGGCCCTGATGAATTTCCCGAAGAGCCTGAAAAAGTTCACTATAAGCTTTGAAGGTAGCCAGCTGTCGTCCTGACCCTTCAATCCGGGCATCGAAATCAACCTTGAAGGAAGGCAAAATGGCCGTATGAACGTCCAGGAAAGCGGCTGAGGTTTCATAATCTTCGTGAATCAAGGGCTCATAAAGGCGGGCATAGAAAGTAGCTTTTGTCGGCTTGAGCAGATAGCTTTGAATTCTTAAAGCTGAATTAAACCAGGAAAGAGTTAATTTTCCCTGTGAATCCAGGGCCACATCGGCTGGATTCCAGACATCTGAATTGGGATAAAAATCAACATAATTTGTATGGAGACCAAGGCGATAGCCAAGCTGTCGACAGAGTTGACCTATTTTTTTCAGGCCTTCATGACCACCATACATCTCGCCAGCGGGGTAAGTTGAGGGAAGGCCATTATCATAGCCATATTTCTGCCAATAATGGATAAGAACAAGAAGGTCTTTAAAGCCAAAAGAGGCCAGCCATCGCAGAAAATCTTCTTCTTCCTGAAAAGAATCAAGCCAGAAGTCAACCACGACTCTTCTGGCCAGATCCTCGCAAAAGGAACTATGAGCCGGGGGTGGAATAAAGAAAGTATCCTCAATCCAGGGTGAAACCGTGAGTCGGAGTCGCTCTTTTAGCAAATTGCGCCGGCCATCAGAGCGAGGAAAATACCAGGCAACGCAGCCAAAGGCGGCTGAGGTGGACGAAATAGATTGGTGTATGGGGGTAAGCCAGGAGGAGTCGGAATAGAAGGGATCGAGGATAGCGGACATAAAGTAGCCATGGGAGAAAAGAACAGGGTGGCCAAAGGGAAGCTCAATTATCCTGGGATCAGGCGTGGCTTCAGATCGATCGGTACTGAAGGTGATGACATGAGGAAATGGGGAAAGAACTTCAGCTTCAATGATCAGGGTTTTCTCCTCAAGTTTGAGCTTCAGGGCAAAATCGAAGGATTCACCCGAAAATTGCCAACGGAAACGAGCGACATAGAAGCCAGAATCATCGAAGGCAGCACCCAGAAACTGGGTTTGATGCTTTCCTTCCCAGCTATAAAGGAGCTGACCTCCCAGAAAAAAAGAGGTTATGCCGCCATAATTACAGGGACGAAAAGTAAAACCATCAGAGGTCATAACCTCCAGATCATTGAGGGTTCCAGTTGAAGGCAGATAACGGTAAGTTACCGTTTTTCCCCCTGAGCTCCAGGAAAAATCCATGCCGGGGGCGGAGTTAAGTAAAAGGAAAAGAAAACTCGTGGCTATTAGCAAAAAATTTATGGACCTCTGAATTTTGCCTCCAGTTTTTTCAGACAAATCGGCCATATCTTTTTTTTAATATTTCTGTCCGAAAAAATCACTCTGGATTTTTCTTGATTCTTGCATTCAGGGATAGATTGGAAATCGGGAAATGGAAAATCAGGACTGAAACTTCAAAGCGATATCCAGGCGAAATCAAGTAATACCTATAAAAACAATTTTTTAGATTCGGAAGCCTGTCTAAATACAAAATGTTGGGAATATGAGGGCAAAATGGGAATATCCATGCCCAATATTTTGCTTATTGACAAGTTAATTTGTGGTGATTTAGAATCTTGACGAAATATATGATATATTAAGGAGGTGAGATAGAGGGAAGAAGGGAAAAATAATCTGGTCTTTCATTAAAAAATCGCAGAGGAGGTTGGTTATGAAAAACAAATTAGTTAGCTTCTTTATGCTTGCCCTATTTTTCCAGGCTATCCTGTTAGCTCAGGGAACGAGCAAGGATACGGGGAACATTCGTGGCTTTGTTAAGGACAACGAGGGCAATCCCCTGCCTGGAGTGACTATCACTGTTTCTGGACCAGCCATTATGGGTACCAGAAGCACAGTGACCAATGAGGAAGGTGCCTTCCGGGTCCCTCTCCTTCCTGTGGGTATTTATAGCATTACGGCTGAGCTTCAGGGTTTTCAGAAGGTGAAGAGGGAGAACATTGAGGTGACCCTGGGCGGGACGGTGACGGTGACGATTGAGATGATGCCGGCCAAGGTGGAGGAAGAGATTACGGTGACGGCGGCCTCTCCGGTAGTAGATGTTAAGACTTCAGCCATAGCCAATGTTTACAAGTCAGATTTGTTGCTGAATTTGCCGATAGGTCGGGCTCTGGGGAATGTGGTTACGCTGGCTCCCGGGGTAGTTAGTTCCTCTCAGGTTCGGGGCGGCACGGCGGCCAATACGATTTATCAGGTGGATGGTCTTTATGCCAACGATCCTGACAATGCCCAGCTCGGGGTGAATGTTGATTTTAACATTATGGAAGAAGTTAATGTGATGACGGGTGGGATGCCGGCTGAGGTCGGGATTAGTTCTGGTGCTTTTGTTAATGTGGTGACCAAGTCAGGCGGGAACAAGTTTTCCGGTTTAATTGATTTCATTTACACCGATGATAGCATGTCGAAGCCTGTTATTCCTGAGGATCATCTGCGGGCTCTGGGTTTAGGACGGCCGACAGTGGCTCTTTATAACTATTCTACCTCTTTTAGTTTAGGTGGGCCGATTATAAAAGACAGGCTCTGGTTTTTTGCTAACGGGCGCTACGGTCGGAGTGAGACTCCCAGTGGTTTTGTCAAATGGACTGCCCCGACTGGAGTTACCTATGATGAGTTCAATCGCAAGAGCTGGAACTGGGGAGGCTTTTTTAAGCTAACTTTCCAGCCCCGCCAGAATCTTCGTTTAGTTCTTAATGGCAATGCCCGCGAGTCTTATATCAACACCAGGGCCAGTGGTCTTTTCATGCCAGCTGATTGTCATTACCATGATGACCCCTGGGGCAATTACAACGGCTTCGGCGCTTTGACCTGGATTATTGATCCCAACACCTATCTGGAATTCAGAGGCGGTTATCTTACCGTTGATGCCTGGTTGACTCTTGTTCGTGACGAACTGGATGACATTCCCTCTTATTATGACGCCTACACTGGCTATTATTTTGGCTCAGGTTACCGGCCCAATGACTGGGTTGGTCGACCCTCCACTCAAGCTTCACTTCATTTCACCCGCTTCCAGGATAACTTTTTAGGTGGTGACCATGAATTTAAGGCTGGACTGGAGTTAGTAACTGGTGCTGGCAACTGGGCCTCATGGAAGAGAAATCCAATTCGCATCACCTATTACAATGGTAGCCCCTACTACTGGCGAGGCCTGTATGGTCTGACCGGTCCCCATCCCACCTATGGCGATGGCCAGATTTTACTTTATGTCATTGGCCAGAAAAGAGAAAACAGCGTGGCTAAAGCAGCCAATATTCGTTATTCCGGTTACCTTCAGGATTCATGGACCATAAAGCACCGTCTGACCATAAACCTCGGTCTCCGCTATGATTATGAAGAGGGCTGGATTCCGGATATATATAAGGAAAGAAGCGGCGGCATTTCTTATTCCGTCGGTGAAGCTACCCTTAAAGTTCTTTACGGCATGAACCCCTATGATGAATTCAGGCAGGAAGGGGTAGATGACTTCATCAAATGGAGTCTGTTTACGCCTCGAATTGGCATTACCTATGATTTGTTTGGTAATGGCAAGACTGCCCTGAAGCTTCAGGTTGGCCGTTTCTCTAGCTGGCTTTACTCATCTTTCTTCATGAGTTATAACCCCATTCGCCTGAGCTCATATACCTTTAACTGGTGGGACCTCAATGGCAATGGCAAGCCTGATGAGGCTGGTATTGACAAATATGTTGTTGTAACGACGCGCAGTCCTCTGGTGATGCTCCGTGATTACTGGAGCCGCCTGGTGGATAAGAACCTCAAGGCCACCTATGATGATCAGATAACCATTGGCATCGACCACGAGCTTTTCCCCAATTTCAGGGTTGGTCTGAGCTATCAGTACAAACACAAGAAAAATATTGTTGACGATGCTCTTTATGATTTTAATACCGGTCAATTCTGGTATATGCCTGATAGTCCCTACTGGGTGCCATTTACCACGACGGTTCCGGCAATTGACAACTTCCCGGCGGCCCAGGTGACGCTTTATTATCCGACCAAGAATGCGCCGGAGATGCTGAGGCTGCTGACGAATATCCCTGAGGCCTATCGTAAGTACTGGGGATTTGATTTTACCTTTGAGAAGCGGTTTTCTCATGGCTGGCATTTAGGTGGATCGGTGACCTATTCGAAGACGTGGGGCAATCATCCTGGTGACTATGGTAATATTTTTGGTTATGCGGGGACAGCCAATACAGCGAACTGGGTGGTTAATACCGAGGGTCGGCTGGGTGATGATCGGCCGCTCGTGATCAAGCTTTACGGGACCTTCAATTTGCCTTATGGTTTTGTGGCTTCATTTTATTACAATCAATACAGTGGGACGCCGTGGCAGAGGACGTGCACGATTTATGTTCCTTCGGCCTGGGCAGCGGCTAACAATGTGGATACAGTGAGGGGTTCTTCTTACACGGTTAATGTTGAGCCTCAGGGGAGCCGGAGATACTATACCTATCAGAACTGTGATGCTCGTCTTGATAAGAGATTTAACATTGGGCGGTTTGGTTATTTCAGTGTGATTTTTGAGGTTTACAATTTGTTTGGGACGCATTATGTCAATGTGACGCAGAATCCTGGCGGCACCTGGAGACCCGTGGATAATAATACTACTGTGGGGACTTACACGCTTTCAGCCAATTACAAACGCGTTACGAGCATCAGCAATCTGTCGCGCACCTTCCAGATTTCTCTGCGCTACGGCTTCTAAAAATTAGTTTATTTTCAGGGGAGGAGGGATATCCCTCCTCCCTTTTTTTATAAAAATTCAGGCAAGATTAGGTTTTAAAATTATTTTTTCTCATTCCTATTTTTATTTTTTACAATTTCGAAGGGGGAAATTGTCAGGAGAAAATTTATCTTACCATATAAATTTTTCTAACCATATAAGCCCTTACCATATATGACTTAAACATTAAATGATTTTTCTGAAGATAAGGATCAGTTAAAGGTTATTTTTTGATTCTTTCCTCGCAGGCCTGAATTAAAGCGGAAACTTTTTCTTTTTCTTCCCGGGAAAGAGCTGACCCGGCCCTCTCCAGATATTTTCTGAATAAGGAGATGGCTTGGTGAAATTCACCCTTTTCCATTTGAGCCAGACCAAGATAATAATTAATTTGAGGCCAGTCAGGGTTGAGCTCAGCCGCTTTTTCCCAGCAATAAATCGCGCCATCTATATTGCCCAGAAGACGATAAGCCAGGCCTAACCCATGATAGGGCTGGAAGAATTCAGGATCAATTTCGATGGCTTTTTTAAATTTCTCTATGGAGGCTTCTAAGGCCCGGCGTTCCTTTGTTTTTAAGAAAAAAGAAAGATAGGCTGAACCAAAATTGGCCATTAAGGCCGCCTGGCGGTCATCAAGTGAAGCAGCCAGCTCATAAATTTCTATGGCTTTTCCGGGATTTCCGATTTGATTATAGGCCAGGCCGACAAGATTTAAGATTTCGGGATCCTCAACTGAGCGAGGAAAGCGAGGGCTGTTTTCTTCAAAGAACTTGATGGCTTCGTCAAATTTTCGCTCTTCAATGAGCAGGTTAAGATAATTGAAAAAGAATTCATAGCTTGAAGGAAGGCTGGCCAGGGCCAGCTTCAATATTTCCAGAGCTTTATTAAAGTTACCCTCTTTCTGGTAGATGATGGCCAGATTGGCATAGGCGCTGTCTAAAAGAGGACATTTTTTTATGACATCTTCTAAAAGCTGGATAGCCTTCTGTTTTTCTCCCTGAAAATAAAGATTCATGGCTTTAACTGCTTGATTATTATAGGGAAGAAGATTTTTGACATCATATTCCGGGCCGAAAACTTCTTTTCGGGCCACAGGCTGACTCGAGACATAGCCGAGGCTTCTTAGCTTTTCCAGTCTTTCCCTATCAGCTCTGATCTGAGCTTTTTTTTCTCCGGCTCCTGAAAGCGAAGCCACAAGGGAAGCCAGTTCGGCTTTGTATTTTTGAACCAGGCCTGACCTGATGAGATTATTTTTTTCAGCTAGGTCGCGCCGCCAATCATAAAGCTCAGGAAGGGGCGAATCAATAAATTTCAGATTCTTTTCGTAAAAACCCCTGATCGGCGCCCAGCCCCGACTGTAATAGGGATAAAGAGATTCAAAATAGATTTTACGGTCAGGCAATTTCTTCCCCCTGAAAACAGAAACCAGGGAGATTCCCTGCAGTCCTTCAGGAACAGGAAGATTTATTAATTCAGCGATGGTGGGAAAAAGGTCAACATGACAGACAGGCTCATCGATAATAGCCGGCCTCACTTCAGGAAGAGAGATGATCAGTGGTACCCGGAGAGTTGAATTGTAAGCCAGAAAACCATGTGTTTCCTCTTCATGCTCACCTAAGGATTCACCGTGGTCACCTGTAAGAATAATAATGGTTGAGCTGCGATAAGGAGGGGTTTCGACTAAGTCCATCAATGGTTTTAAGGCATAATCAACATAGGCGACCTCGCCGTTATAAGGATCCTCAGCATACAGAGAATCAAAAGGCGGGGGAGGTTCATAGGGATCGTGGGGATCATAGCAATGAAGCCAGAGAAACCAGGGTGAAGATTGTTTCTGCAGCCAGTCTAAAGCTGGCTTAACAACTTCTTCAGCTCGCCTTTCCAGGTTAGCCAGCTTATGCTTGTGAGAGCGAGCATAATTATCGTCATAAACCTCAAATCCCTGATTGAGACCAAAGCGACGATCTAAAAGATAAGAGCCAACAAAAGCTGCAGTCTTATATCCAACCTTTTGCAGGAATTCAGCCAGAGTAAAAAAATTTTCAGCGACGATAAAGTTTAGATTATCATGAACGCCATGAAAGGGAGGCGTTGTCCCCAGTAAAATATTGGTATGGGAAGGAAGGGTGGTGGGGGTATGGGCAAAGGCATAACGGAAGACAAGACCCCTTTTAGCCAGGCGGTCAATATTGGGAGTGAGAGGCCTTCGACTGCCATAGCAGCTGAGGCGATCGGCTCTCAGAGTATCAATGGTAATCAGCAGAATATTCGGTTTTTTAGCTTCAACTGCCGCCATCCGGGCCGCTGGAAATCTCGATAAGCAGATGATAAGCAAAATAAATACATATATCCTTTTTGCTTCAGGGCGGAATTCTTTTAAGCTCATTTTCAAGGCTAACATCCAAAGCCCATATTGCCAGATTGGATTTATTAAGGCAAGTTCTCCCGCCGAAATTTTTCATGCCTTTACTCATATGATTCCTCTGGATTCATGCAGGTTAACCCGGAGAATTAAAGATATCACTAGGTCTTGAAGTGAGAGTTCCTCAGGAGGACATGGGGTAAACCGCGGCAATTATGATATCAGATAACTCAAAAGACCATTCTGCGCGGAAGAATTCTGAAAGCTTTTTTGATAGCATTCATAGCTTGTTTAAACTCTGTACATTCCTGTTTCAAAGAAATACGGTTCAGGTTTCATAAATAAGCGTATTCTCAGGCAAGAGCCGAATTATCTTGACATCTCTTTATTCAAAAGATTATAAGAAAAAAGCGGCTAAGGAGGGAAGTCATGAGGCTCAAAAACAAACTATTTTTTATCATTTTAATTTTCATATTTTTCAATCTGGCCTCCCTGTCTTTTTATTCATGTACCCCGAAAAGCCAGCCAGCCTCGGTCAGATTTCCCTATCTGGACCCGAAGCTCCCTTTGGAGAAAAGGGTCAATGATCTTCTGAAACGAATGACCCTTGAGGAAAAAATTGGTCAACTCCAGTGTTATCTGGGTGAGGTTGAAGGCAAGGGTATCATTGAAGCCGGGGTTGGTCATTTAGCGGTTATTCTCAGAAATTATGGACCCAGGGAGAGTGCGGAAAAAGCCAATCGGCTGCAGCAATTAGCTCGCGAAAAGACCAGACTAGGGATTCCTGTTCTCATTCATGATGAAGCCCTGCATGGCATTTGCGCTCGCGGCGGTACGAGTTTTCCTCAGGCTATCGGCCTGGCCTCTACCTGGAATCCGGAGCTGATGCTAAAAATAGCCCGGGTTATCGGTCGAGAAACAAGAACGCGGGGTATAAGGCATGTTTTATCGCCTGTCGTTAATATTGCCCGGGATGTTCGCTGGGGGAGAACAGAGGAGACCTATGGGGAAGACCCCTATCTTACCTCTCAAATGGGCGTAGCTTTCTGTCAGGGGGTTGAGGCTGAAGGTGTCATTACCACCCCCAAGCATTTTGCCGCTAATGTAGGCGATGGCGGCCGGGATTCAAACCCCATCCATTTTAATGAGAGACTCCTGAGGGAAATTTATTTTCCTGCCTTTAAAGCTTGTTTCGAGCAGGGGGGAGCCCAGGCGGTTATGGCCGCCTATAATTCCATTGATGGACTGCCCTGCTCAGCCCATCCCTGGCTGCTGACCGATATTCTCCGCCGGGAATGGAACTTTCAGGGCTTTGTCGTTTCCGATTATGGCTCTGTCTCCGGAATTCTGACCATGCACCGGGTGGCCGCAACAAAAAAAGAAGCTGCAGCCTTAGCCCTTAAAGCTGGTCTGGATGTGGAATTACCTTCGGTCAACATTTATGGTGAGCCTCTGCTCCAGGCGGTGAAAGAAGGTCTGGTCAGGGAAGAAGAGATTGATCGAGCTGTCAGGCGGGTATTAAGGGCTAAATTCAAGCTGGGTCTTTTTGATCATCCCCTGGTCGATCCGGAGGAGGCCAGTCGAGTTAATGATTGCCCCGAGCACAGACAGTTAGCCTTAGAAGCTGCCCGTCAATGCCTTGTCCTTCTAAAGAATGAAGATTCCCTTTTACCTCTTAAAAAAACCTTGCGCAAAATTCTTGTCTGCGGTCCCAATGCTGACGCTGTTAGACTTGGAGGTTACAGTGGTTTTGGTCAGAAAGTGGTCACCATTCTGGAAGGGATTAAAGAAAAAGTGGCCCCATCAACTGAGGTCACTTTTGTTAAAGGCTGTGACCTCGAAATTGGACCTTTACCGGCCATTTCTTCTGATTATTTAGTTCCAGAAAGAGACAGGAGAGGGATTCATGGCTTAAAGGCAGAATATTTCCCTAACATGAAGCTGGAGGGCAAGCCGACGCTTGTGCGAATTGACCCTCAGATTAATTTTGAGTGGGGCTCCGGTTCGCCCGCGCCTGAATTGCCGGCTGACCAGTTTTCAGTTCGCTGGACTGGTTATCTGGTTCCGCCGAAAAGTGCCCTTTACAGGCTGGGAATAACCACGGACGATGGGGTTCGCTTTTATCTTGATGGCCGGTTGCTCCTCGATTTCTGGTCTGATCGGGCCCCGACCACAGATTTGATTACAGTTAAACTGGAAGCAGGGCGATATTATGAGATTAAGATTGAATATTATGAGAATGGTGGCGGCGCTGTGGCTAGCTTGGGTTGGGATCTGGCGACTGAGGAGGAGAAAGCCCTGAAAGAGGTTCTGGCCGCCTCTAAGGGAGCTGAAGTTGCCATTTTTGTCGCCGGAATTCTGGAAGGCGAGGGAAGGGATAGAGCCAGTCTGGCTTTACCAGGCCCTCAGGATAAAATTATTAAGGCTCTGGCTGATTCAGGCCTGCCGGTTGTGGTTGTCCTGATGACCGGAAGTGCCGTGACCATGGAGCCTTGGTTTAATTCAGTTCCGGCCATTCTTCAGGCCTGGTATCCGGGTGAAGAAGGTGGCCGAGCTGTGGCTGAAGTTCTTTTTGGTGATTACAATCCCGGCGGTAAATTGCCCATAACTTTTCCGCGGCATTCGGGCCAAACACCTTTCTATTACAACCCCAAACCCACGGGCCGTGGCTGGGATTATGTTGATCTGAGCGGCCAACCCCTTTTTCCCTTCGGCCATGGCTTGAGTTATACTACCTTTGAATACCGGGAATTAAAAATTGAGCCAGAAAAACTTACCCGGGAAGAAGAGATAAAGATTGAGCTAAAAATTAAGAATACCGGGAAGATGGCAGGTGATGAGGTGGTTCAGCTCTATGTTCATGACCTGGTGGTTTCAGTGGCCCGCCCGATAAAGGAACTAAAAGGGTTTAAACGAGTGAGTCTCAATCCCGGGGAAGAAAAAACGGTTACGTTTATTCTGAAAGCAGCTGATCTGGCTTTTCTTGACTCCAGGCTGAGACTGGTTCTGGAACCGGGCCAGCTGGAAATCATGCTGGGTAGCTCCTCGGCCGATATCCGTCTTAAAGGAAGTCTTTATATTGAAACGGGAAAGGTTTTTGGGTTTAAAAAATAATCAAGGTCTGGAGAAAATTAAACTGTTTTTAATTTTGAGCCGGAAAGAGGAGAGAAGCAAGAGCTGAGTTTATAGAAAATTAAAACCAATGAAAATTACGCAGATATATCTTCGAAACTGGCGCTGTTTTTCTTCAGCGGCTTGCCCCATCGGGTCAAAAATAATTATTACCGGTCCCTGTGGTTCAGGCAAAACCAGTTTTCTTGATGCTTTCTGCTTTCTGCGAGACTTAGCTCGAGGGGTGAATCTTGCCGGGGCTGTTAACCAGAGAGGCGGCTTATCCCATTTACGTAATCTTGAAGCGCGTTATCCTGAGACTGATATCGTCCTGATGCTTTATTTGAAGGATAACCAGAAAAAAGAGTGGATTTACAGGCTCAGGTTTGGTGAAGAAGGGTCAGCTCCCGTCATCAAAGAAGAGCTTATCTGGTACGATTCAGTCCTTCTTCTCAGACGTCCGGACAGGGAAGATAAGAAAAGAAATATAAGAAGGCAGGAATCCTGCCTTTCGCCCCGAATGGTCACTCCTTCCATTGAGGTTCTGGCCAGTTTTTTAAGATCTCTCCATTATGAAAATCCTCAGCCCGAAGCAATCCGAAATCAAAACCTGATGATGACTCTGGGTCGAGATTTTCCGGAGGATAATTTGTTGGCCAGGATAGCCCGGACGCCTGAACGTCTGAGGAAATTAAGGTTAGGGCGACTCTCTGAAGTGATGACAACTCTGATTGAGGGCTTTGGCCAGCTCAGACTGGACAGGGATTATCTTGGCCGCTGGCAGCTCTCAGCCAGTTGCGAGCACTGGCGTCCCAGAGTTTCCTGGCGGGATTGGACTGAGTGGCCCGAGGCTGCACTGAGGTTATTTTCCATTTTCTGGACAATTTTAGAAAAAGATACTCCCCTTCTAATAGAAGAACCAGAAACAGGCCTTCATCCCGAAGCTGTCAGTCAATTGCCGAGAATTATAAGAGAACTTGTCAGGTCAAGCCATCGGCCACCCCAGCTAATTATCACTACTCACCAGCCTTATCTTCTTCAGGACAGGCTGATCCGGCCTGATGAAATCCTTCTCCTGATTCCGGATAAAGGCGGGACAAAAATGGCTGCGGGCTGGCCTAAATATTTAATTTCTAATTTCCTTGAAAACAGAGCTGCTCAAAGCGAGGAGGTGAAAGCGAGACTGCAGGCCGAAAAGCAACCCTGGCTTCCCCTTTTTTTCGAGCCAGCCAGGAGGAAGAAAGGATTCAGTTGACAGAAAAAAGGCTAAATCTTATCATTAAAGTAGAAAATCGAATTCAGGTGCGAGAAATGACGAAAGCAAAAATTTTAATTTTATTTTTTAGTTTACTTCTTTTCTGTCTGATTTATGATTCTCCTACGGCCGAGCAACTTCGTGTCGATCAGCAGAGAATTCAGGAGGAATCCATCGTCATCAATGTGGAGGTTCCGGTTCGAGTTTTCAGGGGGAATCAATTTGTCGATGATTTAAAGCTCAGTGATTTTGAAGTGACGGAGGATGGTATTCCTCAGAAAGTTGAAGCTGTTTATTTGATTAAAAAAAGATCAATTGAACGGCGGGAGGAAGAAAGGTCTTTCCGACCGACAACCATCCGCAACTTTTTCCTCATATTTGAAATCAATGAGTATATGCCCAGGCTCAATGAAGCTCTCCATTATTTTGTGCTGGAAGTTTTGAAACCGGGCGATAATTTATTCCTGATGACTCCTTTAAAGAGTTATCGTCTTTCGGCTCAGGCCATGGAGGCCAGACCCAAGGAAAAAATTCTGGAACAATTGAAAGGGCTGGTACGCCGAGATACTCTTATTGGCTCCGCTGAATACAGGAGTATCCTTTCGGAAATGGAAGCCCTGGCCAAATCCCTGGCCCAGCTGGTTTCAGGACAGGCGAGCCTGCCCGCCGGAAGCATTGATTCTCCCCTGATGACCATGGATAATCTGGAATCGGCTGGAGAGGCACCAAGATCCTTCGATGAGCAGCTTCAGCGTTATGTGGAACTGCTGGGGCGGCTGGAAAATCTGAGAAGGGTGGATGAAGCTAATTTCCTGGCCTTCGCTGATTTTCTTAAGAATATGGCCGGTCAAAAATATGTTTATCTGCTGTATCAAAAAGAATATATTCCTAAGATAGATCCCAAAATTCTTTATCAGTATATTGAAATGTATCAGGATAGGCCTGATATCTATCAGACAATCAACGGTATTTTTGAATTTTATCGCCGGGATGTCTCGCTCGATACCGAAAAAATTCGTCAGGCCTTCTGCGATTCCTCAATTTCTGCCCATTTTATGTTTATTACCACTCCCAAAAAAGATCTGGCCGGAGTGAGGAGTGACGAACAGGTTGATGATATCTTCAGTGCTTTTAATGAGATTGCTCGAGCTTCTGGCGGCTTTGTGGATAGTTCCTCTAACCCGGCTTCGCTTCTGATGAAAGCCATAGAAGCCAGCGAAAATTATTATTTATTGTATTATACCCCCACAAATAAAGAAAGAGATGGAAGATTCCGGGAAATTAAGGTTAAGGTTAAGCTGCCGGATGTCAGGGTCATTCATCGTCAGGGCTATTTTGCCCGTTAATCTGGCTGATTTAGCCTGGCTGCTTTTAGCCATAACTTAGCCATTCTCTTGACAGATTACCTGATTTTTCCCAGTTTGTCCTTTCATTCTGTCCCTCCCATTTTTGAAGGATCATTTATCTCTGAAGCTCCTTTAACTCGAAAATTATCGCTCCTGAATTAATTTTATCCAGCTTTGTCTTTTCAGCTCTGAATCTCTTCAAGCTTTAATTCATTTTATTTTTTATCTTCAGCCATTCTTTTCCCTTTTTCCCTTCCACCCTTTCCTTTTGTCCCTGATTAAATTTCTTTTTTCCCTTCTCTTCTCTTCATTTTCTTTTCTTTCTCCCTTCTTCCTCCCTCTCCCTTTATCTCTCTTCAGAATAGCATCCTTGGTTTTCGGAGCCGGTGAGAAAATATTTTCCTTCGGTCGTTTTCCTTGTTGCCATGGAACTTGACCGATTCCGGCTGAAGGCATTTGAATATCTCTGGTTTCTTTTAAAAAAAGAATTATCGCTGGACGAAGCCGGGCTTTACTGGCGGGAAAAAAGAACTCCCTGGGAAGCCTTTTCATCTGCCGATGGAAGAATCAGGCCATGGTTGCTCAGCCAGCCGGAGCCAGTGGAAGAAGCAGTCAGGGAGGGGGAGGTCAGGAAATATCAGCATCCCTGCCTCGGCCATTTTCTTATTTTCCCTTTCAAAAACTTTTCCCGGGAAATGGTAATGCTCTTTTATCGTCAAATTGAACCTTTCCATGATTCTGAGCTTGAAATTGTCAGCGCTCTGGCTGAGCCCATAGCTCTTCTGGCCAGCCGATTCTCCCGGAAGGAGACACTCCCTTCTTCCGAACTTGAGGAAGACCCCGGGCTTAAAGAACTGATCATCGGCCAAAGCGAAGCCATTAAAAGGTTAAGAAGGACGATTACCCAGATTAAATCAAGTGATGCTCCGGTTCTCATTGTGGGGGAAAGTGGCACCGGTAAGGAGCTCGTGGCCAGGGCAATTCATCGAATTTCACCTCGAAGCGCAGCTCCTTTTGTGGTGATTAATTGTGGAGCCATTCCTGAGCATCTACTCGAGAGTGAATTGTTTGGTCATGTCCGGGGTGCTTTCACCGGCGCTCTCAGGGATAAGCCGGGCCTGGTTGAGGAAGCCAATGGAGGAACTCTCTTTCTGGATGAAATCGGCGATCTGGCTTTCCCCCTGCAGGCCAAAATTCTGAGATTGATTCAGGAAAAGGAATTCCGCCGGGTGGGTGATACCCGGATTCGTCATTCTGATGTCCGTTTCTTAAGCGCCACCAACCGGCAGTTGGAAAATGAGATAAAGGCTGGCCGGTTTAGAGAAGATTTATATTACCGTCTTAAAATCATCACCCTGGAAATGCCTCCCTTAAGGGAGCGGAAAGAAGATATTTTCGCTCTGACAAGCCATTTTTTAAAAATTTTCGGGCCCAGGTCAGGTAAGCCAGATGCCGTTATTTCACCGGAAGCTCTGGAACGATTTCTCGAGTATGACTGGCCGGGCAATATCCGTGAATTGCAGAATGAGATTCAGAGAGCCCTTATTCTCTGCGGGCCGGAAGGAATAATTCAGGAGAAAGACCTGTCACCTAAATTTTTTGCCAATCCAGGAGAGCCAGCCCTTATGGCTCAGAATTTCTTCAAGGCCAGGGCTGAATTTGAGCAACGTTTCCTGAGAACAGCTCTGGCCCGTTATAATTACAACCGAACCAGGACAGCCGATAATCTCGGGTTAAGCCGTCAGGGATTGACCAAATTGTTGAAAAAGTACGCTCTTATTGAGGAAAAAAATTTGGGCAGGAGAAAAATGGCCAGGCAACTTTCCGGGGGAACAGATTAAAGAGAAATCGCCGGATCTGGCAGCTTTATTTCGAGAAAATCGGTGAAAGGGAGCCTGAAGACTTGTCAGAGCTTCAGGCATCTGTTAAATTATCCTGGTGATGAAAGCTGAGAATCAGAATGTTTTTGAGGTTATCTGTCCTCACTGTGGGGCTTCCATCTGGATTGATGCTTCTTTAAGAAGCGTTCTTAAAGTGGAAAGGGGCCAGAAGAAAAAAGAATCTCTGGAAGATTTACTGGCCCGGGAAAGGGAAAGGCGAGCTGCCTTCGAGAGAAAATTTGAAGCGACAGCTGAGTTAGAAAAGAAAAAGAAAGAGAAAGCCAGAGAAAAGTTCAGGAAAGCCCTCGAACAGATGGAGGAAGATTAAACCCTCAATTCATTTTTTAAACCTGTTTTCAGGGGAAGAGCTTTCAGCTTCCGGGCAGAGTTTCATCCTCCCGGAGGCGACGGGACATGGTCAATCCTGTAAAACCAAAAATGGCCAGAATAATTACCGAAAAATAATTCATGAAGGCCCAGGGAAGATAGGATAAAGTCGGCACGCCCAGGGTGCCAGTGATATAAACTCCAGCCATACTCCAGGGGATAAGAGGAACGATTATCCCGCCGCATTCCTCAATCAGACGACTGAGATTTTTGGCTGCCAGATTTTTTTGCCTGTAAATCGGGGCAAGCAGCTCTCCAGGAATAATCATGGAAAGATAGGAGCTTCCTGTAATCAGAGCTGAGAGAATGGCTGTGGCAATGGTGGTTAAGACAAGACTCCAGGTCTTGGCGACAAACTTCATGATGCGGTTCAATATAGCTGCCAGCATGCCTGTTCGCTGCATGATGCCACCAAAGCTAAAGGCCGTAAAGGCGACAAGCTGAGTTTCCATCATACTCATCAGGCCACCCCGGGAAAGGAGGCGATCCACGGCTTCTACCCCGGTGTGGGGCTGATAGCCGCTATTAACTGCCGTGGCAATTGTTGTCAGCGAGGTTTTTTGAAAAATAACGGCCAAGATAGCTGCTACCACAGAGGAAAGGAGCATGCCCGGAATTGTTGGTTTTTTTCTTATGGCAAAATAAAAGACGATGACGAGGGGCAGGAGTAAGAAAAGATTAAAATGGAAATTCTTTTCCAGGGTAGAAAGAATTAAATCCATTGAAGCTGAATTTAATTCTTCAGCCTGATATTGGAGCCCAATGAGAAGATAAATCAGAAGTCCCAGAAGCCAGGCTGGCCCGCCAGACCACATCATATGTTTAATGTGGTCGAACAGGTTGGAACCGGCAACAACCACAGCCAGGTTGGGGATATCAGAAAGCGGCGACATTTTATCGCCGAAATAGGCGCCAGCCACAATGGCACCAGCAGCTGGACCTAAAGGAATACCGAGCCCCATGGCAATGCCGATAAAAGCGACGCCGATTGTGCCAATGGTTCCCCAGGAGGTTCCAGTGGCTAAAGAAGTAATCGTACAGACCAGGCAGGCGGTGAAGAGAAAAAAGTGGGGAGAGATTAATTTAAGCCCATAATAGATAATCATGGGAATGGTGCCGCAGGCAATCCAGCTGCCAATAAGAATCCCGACGCTGAGCATAATCAGAATAGCAGGCATGGCCTTGCTGATACTTTCGACAATGCCCTTTTCCATTTCTCTCCAGGGATAACGCAGGATAAAACCCAGGCAGGCCGTAATAAAAGCGGCCGCCACGAGGAGAACCTGAGGCCTTATCTTGTAAATTCCATAGCCGACAGCCAGCAGAACTGCCATGGCCAGGATAGGAATAAGAGCCAGGCCAAAGGAGGGCTGACGGAATTCTTTTTCCTTCATCGTTTCTTAAGTCCTTTATCCTGGATTCATTTTTTATTCTTTCTTCCAGCTTTTCACAAATCAAATCATTTTATCTTTTAAGGCGAGCTTTTTATTTTGAAATAAAGGTACTTCGGGCCAGAAGCTTTCCCTGAGAGAACATGAGCCGACCTCTGGCCATAACCATGTCCAGATTTAAATCTGAATCGAACATGATCAGGTCTGCATCATAGCCGGCCTGGAGAAAACCTTTATTCTGGAGCTGATAAGCGCAGGCAGCGTTGGTGGAGAAAAGCCTGGCTGCCTGGTCAAGAGAAATGATTTTCTTTTTAACTAAAGATTGAAAAGAAGCGAGCAGGCTCTTTTGAGTCGCAATGGTCAGACCACAGAGTCGACCCAGGGAATCAAAAACAGGAAGACTCCCATTGGCGTCTGAACTGATGGTAATTCTTTCCAGGGGAACCTTTTTTTCCAGGGCCAGACTTATAGCTTCCTCAAGAGGAACATCCTTTAATCCCGACCTGTCTTCGGGCAAAGCCGTGAGATCGATGGTTCCACCCATCAAAGCGAAATCAAGAGCTTCGAGCAGAAGCTCTTTATTCCGGTTGACATGAGTGGGAATAATCTGGGTGATAGGGATTTCAGTTTCTCTGATCAGACGCCAGACCATTTCAAGGCGACGGGAACCATCACCCAGATGTAGATGAAGGATGCCGGCTTTCCCTCCCAGAAGACCGCCAACCCGGCATTCAGCGGCTAACCGGGCCAGGGCTTCAAATGAAGGTTGAGATGAGCGGTGGTCAGAAATGGCTACCTCGCCGCAGCCAATAACCTTATCGATAATGACCAGATCTTTCCGGATTGAACCGGTCAGATTGACCGGGGGAAGATCATAGGCGCCACTGAAAATATAAGTACTTATACCTTCGATTTCCAGAGCCCTGGCCTTGGCGTAAAGGGAGGTCATATGGCGGGTAACGCTGTCTGTGCCCAGGCAGCCAATAACCGTGGTCACTCCAGCCTGAATGATATCTTCGATTTTTATTTCCGGGGCTCTGGTACTGGGTCCGCCCTCACCGCCCCCGCCGAGAATATGAACATGGGGATCAATGAATCCGGGCAAAATGATTTTTCCTTCGGCTTCGATTTCTTGATAATCAAGGCCCTCAAGCTGAATGACGCCGGGTGGAGAGAGAGCTACGAGGCTTCTACCTGCTACCAGAATATCCCTTTTCCCCAGAGGCTGCGGAGCAAAAATCTGGCCATTTTTTAAAAGGCAAATCATTCCTTTCCTCCTAATTCAGCTGAGCTAAATTATCACGCTGAGAGGGAAAAAACAAGTTGCTTCTCCCCAGCTCTTTTTGAGTCTAAAAATAAAGGTTTCTCCTTCCGGCCTGTCAGGGAAATGATGATTTTTCAGAAATTTCAAAAACATCGGGAGCTGAGCGGGCTTGTTCTTAAATTTTTCGCGCGGGAGAGCTTTTGTGGGGAATAGTCATAAAAAGAATTTTTTTATGAGAGAAGAAAAGTTCGATAAAAAGCCTCCTTTTAACCCATTTAAATGATAGGATGAAACTGAATTTTCCAGCGATTTTTAGATATGTTTATTTTCCATGTAAAATTCTAGAGGAAATAAAAAAGCTAATAAAAGCCTGGGAAATTGCCCTGCTTTTGAAAATGAGCCAGCTCCAAGTTGACGAAAAATAAAGATAACTTAAAATAAAAAATTAAGAGCTATGATTTCTTGGGAAGATGAACTTAAGAGATTTGAGCCCGTCATTCGGGCCCTGAGCCATCTGGCTTTACTGGGTAAGAAACTTGAAGTCTTCGGTCAGGAGAATTTTGTTAAGAGCGGACCAAATTTAATTGTCGGCAATCATGTTGGTACCTATAAGGATATTGCCGTTCTTTTTGAAATTGTCCCCCGACCTATCTTTTTTACGGCCAACCGACAGATATTTTCTAAGGAGGAATTTAACGAACTTATCGGCAGACATCTCGAGCGTCATCTTAAGAAAATTGGTCTTTTCCTCAATCTTTTGCTCGCTCCCCTGAGGTCCCTTTTTGTTCAATATATTTCGACCAACATTGCTCGCATTGGCACGATTCCGGTCGATTTGGCCCATAAAAAAAGAGAAACCAGACATTTAATTGAAAACTATCTGCGGCAGGGAAGAGCAGTAGTTGCCCTTCAGGGCAGAGGAAGAGTCAGGCCGGCTGATCCCAATCCCTATGTAGCTGCCTTCAAACCAGGAGCCTCAGCCATTGCCTATAATCTTTTTTTAAGAGATGGTCTATTGGTTCCTGTAACTCCTGTGGCTATTTTCGGTACCCAGAGACCCTTTCTAATTCCGACTGTGGTCAAAGTCAGGGTAGGCGAGCCCATGTTCATCACTGACTATTTAAAAGAAAATGCCCGAGAAACCATTGAATCCTTTCGCCTGGCTTTAGAAAATCGGGTGAAGAAGCTTTTATACAGTCTTTTAGGCTGAAGATTTATCTTTCAAATCTGGCCAAGATTTCGTTGTTTATCTTCTGGATTTCCTGGGAATTCAATCTAACCTTTTTTTCTTCCTGAAGTCTGGCCAGAAAGGAGCTTAACAGCAAATTTCTTTTTGCTGTAATTAAATTATTCATTTCTTCCTTTAAATTTTTCTGAAATTCTTCGCGGCTGGCTTCTTTTTTCTCAAGAACTCGGAAAACGAAGTAACCGCCTTCAAATTCAACCGGGTCACTGACGGTGCCTGAGGGCTGGGAAAAAATTAATTGATCAAAGGGTTGGCTATCGCCAACAACACTTAAGTACTGGTCTCTTTTATGTTCATTCACTGTTTTATATTCGAGATTATTTTCCCGGGCTATCTTTTCCCAGTCAGAGTTCGATTCAAGTTTCGGTTTTAGAGCCAGCAATTTCTCCCTGGCCAATTCCTTTTTCCTGGCTTCAAGCCAGTCCTTTTCTACCTCGCTTCTAACTTCCTCAAGGGTGGCCGGATGAGCCTTAGTTATGGCTGTAAGCTGCACAAGAGCCAGCCCTTCAAAGGTGGGAATTACCTCTGAGATCTCCTTTTCTTTTAAACTGAAAAGGCTCCGGCTGATGAAACCTGCCTGGTCCTTATCAGAGATAGCTTCCCCCTCCTTAACTGGGCCAAAGCTTTCACCCTTAAAGCCTGATTTTCTGGCGGCAGCTTCCAGGCTTTTTTCTTTCCGGGCGATTCTGGCCAGTTGCTTCAGTTTGTTGGTGCCAAGTTCTCGAGCTTTCTGGTCTTCAAGTATGGACTTAATCTGCTCCCGGGCTTCAGCGAGGGACCTCACCCTGGCTTCTTTCTTCTCCGTAACCCTCAGGATGGAGACTCCCTCTGGAAGCTCAACCAGGGTATCCTGACCCTTTTCAAGCTTCCTGATTTCATTCTGCTCGGTGGAATCAAGGCGCTGCCAGTCCCATTCACCCCAGTCGCCCCCCTGGGAGGCCTTTTCGTCCTTAGAAAATTCCCGGGCCAGCGCCGCAAAGTCTGCCCCCTCTTTAAGACGATTAAGCAGAGACCTGGCCTGATCGAGAACAGCAGCTTTATTTTCAGGCGTAAAGGGAAGATAAATCCGACTTACTCTGATTGTCTCTGGTTCTCTAAATTGCTCCTTATGGTCTTCATAATATTTTTCTATTTCAGCTTCATTAATTTTAATTTCCTTAATCAAATCGCTCAGAGGCAGAAAAACAAGGTAACCCTGTCGTTTCTCAGGCAGGGTGTAACGAGCCTGATGGCGATTAAAAAAGTCCTCAATCTCCCTGGAACCGGGAGTCTCCTGAAAATTTATTTTATTTTTTTCAAGAACCATGTACTCGAGCCGGACCGACTCGTTATTCTTTTTGTAATTTTCCCAGGCTTCCTCCTCCCGGACCGTAGCATTGGCTGTCAGCAGCAGCCCGACTTTATTTAAAAGAATATCTTTTTTCAAACTTTCCTCAAATTCAGTCACTGACATTCGGTTCCATTCAAGAATGCGGCGGTATTCCTCAAAACCGACGAATTGACCATCACGCTGAAAGACGGGTAAACTCATAATGCGCTCTCTTACTTCATCTTCAGTTACCTCAATTCCCATTTCTTTAGCCATCTCAAAAAGAAGATTTTGCTGGATCAATTCCTGCAGGACTCTCTGGGTCAGACCAAGCTGTTCGATCAAATTTCTATCCAATCCCTTAAATTCTGATTGCAGGGCTTCTATCTGGCGTCGAAGGGCCAGAATATAATCCTGAGCATAAATTTTCTTCTGGCCGATTATAACCAGAGGTTTTTCACTCCCCATCACTCCCAGCCGGCCACCACCACCCCAGACAGCAAAAATGGCAATGATGAAGGCAGCAATTACCAGCCAGAGGCTCGGCGACAATTTTTTCACATTTCTCCTCATTGCCTTGAGCATGGTATCTCCTTTCTATGGCTAACAGATTGTCCCTTCAGCTTCGCGCATCAACTGCCGAGCAATTACCAGCCGTTGAATTTCTGAAGTTCCTTCATAGATGGTCGTTACCCTGGCTTCCCGGTAAAGCCTCTCTATCGGGTAGTCCCGGCAATAACCATAGCCTCCATGAATTTGAAGAGCCAGGTAAGCTACTTTATTGGCGGCTTCGGTGGCAAAGAGTTTAGCCATGGCTGCTTCCTTGGTATGAGGAAGATTCAGGTCAACGAGCGCAGCCGCTCGATAGGTGAGAAGCCGGGAAGCTTCGATCAGCGTGGCCGCATCAGCCAGCATAAATTGAATGGCCTCAAAGCTTGAAATTTTTTGCCCGAAGGCTTCTCTTTCCTTGGCATAGCGGACTCCAAGTTCGAGAGCTCGCTGCGCCAGGCCAACAGCCTGAGCCGCAATGCCTATTCTGGAGCCATCCAGAAGTCTCAGGGCGATGGCCAGTCCTCGGCCTTCTTCGCCCAGAAGATTGGTGGCGGGAAGGCGGCAATCCTCGAAGGCAATCTGGGCTGTAGGCGAAGAATGGAAACCCATTTTTTCTTCAAGTTTGAGCACCTGAAAGCCGGGTAAATTCCTGTCGACCACAAAGGCACTGATTCTTTTTTTCTCTTTTTCGCCTGAGGTCACGGCAAAAAGAATTAGAGCCTCGGCTTCGCTGCCAGTGGTGACCCAGGATTTAATTCCATTAATGATATAAACATCTCCTTCTCTTCGGGCCTTCGTCTGAAGATTGGCCGCATCTGAACCAGCTCCCGGTTCGGACAGGCTGAAGGCACCGAGGATTTCGCCCCGGGCCGCCTTCGGTAAATATTTCCTTTTCTGTTCTTCGTGACCATATTCCTGGATAGCTCTCATAAAAAGAGAGACATGCACACTCACCGTCAGAGCTACGGCGGCTGAAACTCGACTTAGCTCCTCCAGAGCCAGGATGAAGGATAAATAATCGCTTTTGGTCCCTCCATATTCCGGGTCAATCGTCATTCCCAGCAGGCCTAATTCTCCAAGTTTGGAGAAGATGGCGCGAGGGAAAAGGCACTCCCTTTCCCATTGGTCTACATAGGGGGCAATTTCTTTCTCGGCAAATTCTCGAACCATCTCCTGAACAAGTCTTTGTTCCTCAGTCAGGCTGAAATCCATCATTCTCCCTTTTAAATAAAAGTTGATTAAGGCTTCTTTTTTGCCTTCTCCTGCTGAAAATATCTGTAAAGCCGGTTGAAAGTCGTGTCGAGGTCTTCGATGACCACTCTGGTTTTAGCTACGAGCGGCATGAAATTGGCATCGCCTGACCAGCGGGGAATAACATGGAGATGATAGTGATAGGCGATGCCGGCGCCAGCGCATTGCCCGAGATTCAGCCCCACATTGAAGCCCTGAGGTCGGTAAACCTGACGCAGAATCCTCAGGCTTAATTTTAAAAGGTCCATCATTTCATTGCTCATTTCAGCCGGCACGTCCTCCAGGCGAGCCAGATGGCGATAGGGAGCAATCATCAGATGGCCAGGCGTATAGGGATATTTATTAAGGACAATGAAATTATGTTCACCCCTGAATAAAATTAAAGCCTGGCGATCATCAGCTATTTTCACCGCCTCACAGAAAATGCATTCTTTCATTTTGAAGACATTCCTGACATAGGCTTCTCTCCATGGGGCGACGAGATAAGCCTTCATGGATTTGCAAAAATTATTTTTTATTTATTAATTCTTTGAGGATTTTACTCGGTTTGAAATAAAGGACCTTCTTGGCCGGGACTTTAACCGTGCTTCCCGTTCTGGGATTACGACCGAGGCGGCTTTTTCTTTTCCGCCAGCGCCAGCTGCCAAAACCACGAATTTCTACCCGTTCCCCTTTTAGCAGGGCTTCTTTTATCGCCTCAAAGAAGATATTGACACCCTCTTCCGCTTTCTTTTTGGGCAGACCAAGCTCCTCTGAGATTCTGGCCACAAGATCAGCCTTGATCATGAGCCCTCCTTTTTCTTTCCCTTTTCTTTGGCTAAAGGCAGGTGGCGAAGCTGGTCTCTCATAATGTCCCCGAGGGTCAACCGATCATTCTGGGATTGAAGGTATTTTTGATATTCCAGCTTTTGCAATTCCGACTGGGCCTGGCGAAAGCTTAATGAAATCTTTTTTTCTTTGGGATTCATCTTAATTATTTTAGCCAGACGCTGTTCTCCCCCGGAGAATAATTCCGAAGGATGATCAACCCTTCTTTCGTCCAGCTCCGAAAGGAAGACAACGCCTTCAATGCCAGGCGTTATTTCCACAAAAACCCCGAAATCAGTAATCCGGACAACCTTGACCTGAACGATATCTCCAACCTTATGACGGGCAAAGAAATCCTCCCAGATATCTCCTTCCAGCTGCTTTATTCCCAGGGAAACCTTTTGTTTTTCCACGTCGATGTTGAGAATGACGGCTTCAACTTCCTGGCCCACCTTCAATTTCTCCGAAGGATGCTTAATCTTTTCCCAGCTGATATCCGAAATATGAATCAGGCCTTCAATATCCTTGTCAATTTGCATAAAGGCCCCAAAATCGGTCAGGCTGGTAATTTTTCCCTTTACCCGGCTGCCTGGACCGAGACGCTGTTTGAGCAGTTCCAGGGGGTGAGGACTGGCCTGCTTCAAGCCCAGAGAGATTCTCCGGGCTTCCTGGTTAATGTCAAGAACGACGACCGTGACTTCCTGACCGGGGCTGAGAATTTTTCTGGGATGAACCGGCTTTTTCGACCAGGTCAGATCAGAAACATGAATGAGCCCTTCCACCCCTTTTTCGAGCTCAACAAAAGCGCCAAAATCAGCCAGACTGATCACCTTACCGTTAACCTTGCTGCCCACAGGATATTTTTCTGGAACTCTGAGCCAGGGATCTTCAGTTAGCTGCTTGTAGCCCAGGGAGATTCTTTCTTCGGCCTCATCAAAATCCAGCACAACCACCTCGACTTCCTGGCCCACCGTAAATAACTCGGAGGGATGATTGATTTTGCCCCAGGACATATCAGAAATATGCAAAAGACCCTCAACGCCGCCGATATCAATGAAGGCACCGAAATTGGTAATCGATTTTACCTGACCTTTGACCTTTTCTCCTTTAACCAGTTTACTGAAAATTCTTCTTTTCCTTTTTTCTTTTTCGTCAAGGAGAAAGAGCTTGCGGGAGAGAACAGCTGTTTCGCTTTTGCGGTCAAAGCGAACCACTTTAAATTTAAAAACATTGCCGATTAATTTATCGGGATCTTTAACTGCTCTGATATCAGCGTGATTTTCAGGCAAAAAGGTTTTTATCCCGACATTTACAATAAACCCACCTTTAACTCTTTCCACTATTTTGCCCTGAACCCAGCCCTGACCTAAATAAGCTCTTTCGAGATAATCAAGAGCCCTGAGGGTATCAGCTCGGCGCTTGGATAGAAGAAGTGACCCGTCCCGGGGATCAATCCTTTCAAGAATGGCTTCAACCTCGCCTCCCAGACGGAGGCTCTGGGCATTATCACCTTCAAAGTCCTCAATGGGAATCATCCCTTCGGATTTAAAACCAATATCCACAAGGACGTGAGAAGAGGTGACCTTGACAATTTTCCCCCTGATCAATTTTCCGGGGGTTAATTCTTTCACTGTAAATTGATAACGATCAAGAAGATGTTCATAAGCTTCAGAGCTTATGGGGTCATTTCTGTCTGCAGTCTTCTTTATCTCGGACATGGGGCGGTTGTCTCCTCGCGACCAGATTCCTGGGAAATTTTTTTAATTTTTATCACAGCTTCCTGGATAGCCTCAGGTGGGGTTGAGGCTCCTCCAGATATGCCGATTTTTCTGGCTCCCAGAAGCATTTCGGGTTTAATCTGTTCGGCCTTTTCAATAAAATAGGTTCTGGGCTGAATCCTTCTGGAGATTTCATAAAGCTTTGTCGTATTTGAACTTGAGGCACCACCAATAATTAGAAGGACATCCACCTGAGAGGCAAGCTCAGAGGTGCTTTGCTGCCGGATCTGGGTTGAGCGGCAGATGGTGTTATAAACTCTCAATTCCTGGGTTTTGCTTACAAGGAGAGAGACGATCCGGGCAAAAAGTTCCCTGTCCTGAGTTGATTGGGCCAGGATAGCCCGGCGACGGGCAGGGGGTAAGGCTGCTGCCTGGGATTCGTTTTCGACAATCAGAGCTTTTCCCTGGCTTGTTCCCAGCAAGCCCTTAATTTCAGGATGGTTGGGGTTGCCAACAATAATTAATTCGAGTTTCTGTCTTGCCAGGCGAGCAGTTAATTGCTGAATTTTTTTAACAATAGGGCAGGTGGCATCGACCACCTTCTTGGCTCTGGATTTAAGGAGCTCATAGGTTTCCGGCGAAACTCCATGACTGCGAATAATTACAGTGGCTCCTTTTAGTTGATTCATATCTTCAGTAGGAATTATCTCTTCCTCCTGGAGTTCCTTGATGACAGCCGGATTATGGATAAGCTCACCCCACGTATACACCCTTGACTTCTCTTGCTGCCGGGTTTCCCGGGCGAGACGGAGGGCTCTTTTTACACCATAACAAAAGCCACTCTCTCGCGCAATGATAATCTCCATGGGCTAAATCAAAGATAGATGGCATATACTATATTAGATAAAATCATTTGTCAAATTAAGTTAATCAGGTGGATGAAGGAAGGAGCCAACGCCTCTTCTCATGACTTCAGCTGGTTCGGGAATATTTTTTACCTTTATTTCTTTTTCAGGAAAAAGCTCATTGAAAGCATCAATAAGAGAAATAATGGAGGCCAGATGTCTGGCTATTCTTTCTTTGAGGGGGATGCCGCTTTCAGGATAATCGACAAAAAGCCGGCCTGAACGGGCTGCCCGGGGATAAAATTTATCGATTCCCTCCACGATAAGAGCAGGGGAAGGCCTTCCTTTCAGCCGGCCATGAGAGGCATTTGGAGTTTCCAGGAGAACTGCCAGGATGTGGGCCGCATCTCCCCATTCTCTATGGCTTAAACCGCGCAGATTGGGCGGAGAGGCCTCAAGCCGGATCTTGAAGCCAAAGGATTCCATATTCATGGCCACCAGGGCCGCCAGCTCGGAGCTGTTCTCATGGAAAACCAGAGCATTGATCACCGGATATTCCGGAGCTGATTCATGAACATCAATTCCCAGGTCAATCTTTTCCTGGCGAATTACTTCCATCAGCCCGAAGGCAATTCTCTCCGTGAGCAAACCATCTGGTCTTCCGGGATAACAACGGTTGAGATTGCGAACTTCCGAGCCAGAGAGCTTCTGTCCGCCTGGATTGATGTATATGGCCGGATCCGGCCACTGGTCAACAGGGTTGGTCAGACGGGAACCAAGGCGGAAGAAACGACGGCCTGAAACTGTTTCCAGGAAAAAGCGCTGAGGATTTCCTTCCTGGGGATCGCTATGGGTAAAAGCGCTGGCATTGGCTCTGGGAACAATCACTATTTTTCCTTTTTCGACAGCTATGTTTTCAATCAGGACAACGGCGGTCATAAAACCGGCTGGCTCATTGGGATGGGTTCCGCCCGTAAGGAAAATATGTCCGCCTGGCTCCTGGCCTTCAAAAATATAAACCTCGGTCTCGCCTGCCGTCTTTCTCAGGGCCGGAAAATAGTCACTCAATTTTTTCTGAGAGGTTAAGCCCGGAGAAGGATAGATGGGTTCAGGCTGGCGTTGAAGGAGAAATTCTTTTCCGGCGAAAAAACAAATAAGTAGGGACAGAATCAGAAGACCAGAAGAGAAGAAAAATCGGGGGAAAGGAAGAATTCTGGAGCCTGGCAGCTTCATTTTTTATTGAATAAACAATAATCTTAGCAAAAAAAGGATTAAAACCAGAGAGCAAGCGACCTGATTCCAGGGCTTTCTTTCCCGGAAAAGGGAGATGATCACATTAATGGTCAGATAAAGAACCAGAAGCCAGTAAAAAATTTGCATATCTAAATCCATTTATCAAGAAATGGAGCCAATAATATCAGGATTAAACCCATAATCCAGAAAAGGATAGCAGGAATAGCAGAATTTTTCTGGATGGACAAGAGGGAGCGCTCGCCCATAACCTGAGCGGCAAAGCGAGCCGAAAAGGCAGCTGGCGGCACAAGCTCACCAATCGCGGCAAAAGTGGAGAGAGCCGAGGCAGTCAGAAGAGCATTCAGGTTAATCAGGGCTAAAATGAAGGGAACTCCCAGAATGGAAGCTGAGCCAAAGGTGGAGACACCACCAAAGAGAGGCAGGCTCAGCATCATCCCGATTATCAGGAGAAGCGAGGGCAGGGAGAGAATGGAGACGACAAGCCAGCCGCGGCTTCCGGTCAGAGTCATAATCTGGGTAAACATACCAACCCCAATCAGGATGCTTAAAATTGGCAGTGCTTCTTCAAGGGCTTTCTGGGTGGCCTCAAAGAAGGAAAAGGGCCGTCCGGCCAGCCAGCCAAAGAGACTGGCCACAAAGAAGCTCGCCGGTAAACCCAGATCAGGTATAATTTTCGGCCAGAGGGAGGGGGCAATAAAGAAGAAAATCAGGGCCAGCAGCGGAACAATCAGACGCCAGCCATACTGGGGCCAGCAGGAAACGGGTAAAAGGCTCATGAGTTCACCCTGGCTTATTTTTTTTGATTCTTTGAGGCCTAACCAGAGAGAGGCAAAGACGGCCAGGGGTAAAACAATAATCAATAGAGGCAGGGTTATGCCCACATAGGGCATGTCAACCCCTGCTCCCATAATCATAAGCAGGATGTTTACGGGCGGAGCAATCATGCCCAGAATTCCACCCATGGCCAGAAAGGCAGCTGCCCGGCTGCGGCTTAAACCAAGTTTTAATAAAACTGGAGCCACAAGGGGCCCGGCGCTGAGAATGGCGGTGACGGATGAGCCGGTAATCATTCCCGGAAACATGACGATGAACATCAGAATAAGAAGAAAAATTGGTCGCCAGCGATAAAAGGCTCGAAGGAGAAAATTAACGTAAGAGTCAAGGGCACCTGAACCCTCAAGAGTCTTCATGAAAATGGTCGCGGTCAGAATAATCAAAATTGTGTCAAAATAGCCGAAAGCACCCTCAACTAAATGCCGCCAGGAAAGGCCAGCCCCGCCAGCCAGGGAGCCACAGATAGCGGCTATAATCAGGCTTATACCCACGGGCAGGCGGGCGACCATGGTCAAAATAATAAAAATAAAAATCATTAAGATAAAAATTGAAGCTTCACTCATGATTTAATTAAGGAATCGTGTTCAACTCACTGGGCAAAAGCGTTTTTCAATGGCTCCAGAGCCTCGGTTGTTCTCTCAATTTCAATCAAAGGAATACCTTTTTCCTGACATAAGCGGGTGAAAAGGCCATCTTTATTTCCAGATTTGACCACAATGACCATTCTGGCCGCTGGCAGACAGGCTTTAATGAATTCATCACTCTGGGCTCCTCTTCTTTCTTCACCACCTAAATGAAGACAGAGAATGGGAATATTTTTTTCCTCCGCTCCTTTGAGAAGTCCTCTTACCCTTTCCATTTCCTTATTCAGGTCGAGCCCTGCCGCTCCCAATCCTTTCATGCTGGCGCCAAGGACTAAAAGGAGTGATTTGAAGCCGGCCAGGTCTTGAGCTGTAGCCAGTTTGTTTAAATTATGCTCTATCCCCGCTCTCTTGGCCAGAACGGCCACCATTTGAACTTCTGCATTCTGTCCGGCTGAGGTGATTAAAGCCGGAGAGGAAAATTTAGGTAAATTTGATTGGGCAGAAATAAAAAGCCAGAAGATAAAGATAAGGCTGATCGATAAAGCTTTTTTGCCTTGCATCAGGACCTCCTCAAAATCTAATAACCCCGACCAAAGCCATCCCGGCGGGAATCGGCTCCACCCAGAATCAAGCCCCTTTTATAATCAATCAGTATTCCCTGGGCGCCGCCAAAATATCTGTCATAGGGTTCGCGAATCGTTATTTTGTGTCCCAGGGCTTCCAGTTCTTTAATTATGGCCTCCGGAAAACGCGGCTCAAGGCTTAAAGGACGAATGCGACCATGCTGAGAATAGCTGAAAAAACGAGGGGCCTCAATAGCTTCGTCAAGGGATAGGCCAAAATCAATTATATTAATTATAATTTCAGCCAGACTGGGAAAAATTCTGGTCCCACCGGGAGAGCCCAGAATTAGCTTCAACTTTCCTTCCTGGAACAGGAAAAGAGGGGCCATGGAGCTGGCTGGCCGGCGGTTAGGGCCAGGAGCATTGGGCCCTGAGCTGGTGCTGGCAAAATCATCCAGTTGATTATTGAGAATGAAGCCTGTCCCTTCAGGAATAATGCCTGAACCAAAAAAAAGATTGATGGATTGAGTTAAAGCCACGGCATTTCCCCTGTCATCAATGACACAGAGATGGGTAGTGTTACCAGCTTCAGTATGCTCTTTTATCTCCTCAGGAAGGTATTCCATCAAGACCCTATCTGACCTGATCAAATTAGCCTTAAGACGGGCAGAATCAGGAGAAAGGAGCTTCTCTACAGGCACCTGAACATAATCAGGATCGCCAAGATAGGCTTCCCGGTCAGCAAAGACAAGACGCATGGCCTCGGTTAAATGATGAAGATAGCGGGCTGAATTGAGCCCCCACTGGGATACAGGCCAGAAAGAGGCAATGTTGAGCAGTTGAAGCAGGTGGAGGCCAGAGCCAGGCGGCGGTATGGTAAAGATTTCAGTCCCCCGATACTGGCCCCGGAGGGGTTCAACTTCCACCGCCCGATAACTGGCCAGGTCTTCCAGCGTCATGAGGCCTTCCTTTTCCCGGACAGCCCTGACAATTTTTGAAGCAAGCTCGCCTTTATAAAAAACATCAATTCCTTTTTGAGCGATGAGCCTTAAAGTTCGGGCCAGCTCGGGATTGCGGAACTCGTCTCCGGGTTCATAGGGAAGGCCATTATTAAGATAGACTGTTTTCTCGCCAGCATTGGCCAAAATTTTTTCATATTCTTCTTTATTGATACTGCTGAAGGTTTCGCTGACTTTAAAGCCCTTTTCAGCCAGATCGATGGCTGGCTGCATGACCTCAGCCAGTCGCTTTGTCCCATAGCGACGCAGGGCTAAATCCCAGCCAGCCAGAGCTCCAGGCACACCGACAGCTGTTCCCTTGACTGTTCTCCAGACTGGAGCTTCCTCGCCTTTCTCCGTAAAAATTTCGGGATAAAAGGCTGAGGGAGCTTTATCTCTGAAATTAATAACTGTAACTTTATTTTCTCGAGCCAGATAAATAATCATAAAACCGCCACCACCTATACCTGAAGCAAAGGGCTCAACCACATTAAGGGCACAGGCCGTGGCCACAGCAGCATCAATGGCATTGCCGCCAGCCTTCAAAATTTTCAAACCTGCCTCAACCGCTAAGGGATGAGCTGCGACCACCATGGCCTTCCGGCCAACATATTCATAGGGCAAATGACGATCCGCAGGCGGAGGGGCGACTTTAATTGGAGCCGTCCGGCAGGCCGGAATCAGACCGATGATAGCCAGAAAAAGAAAAAGCCAGAAATGCTCAGCTCTCAGTTTGCTCAATGTCCTTTTCCTCCAAAAGACGGGCAATCTCCTCTTCTGACGGGAGATCCTCCAGGCTATTTAAGCCAAAATAAAGAAGAAATTTTTCCGTTGTCCTGTAGACAAGGGGTCGACCGGGTGTTGAGCGGCGGCCCACGATTTTGATTAACTTCTTTTCGAGCAGGGTTTTTATAGTTCCAGTTGAATCCACGCCCCTTATGGCCGCAATTTCAGAGGAAGTAATAGGCTGGTGATAGGCAATAATGGCCAGGGTTTCCAGAGCGGCCTGGGAAAGGCGGCTCTTTCGCTCTATTTGCAGCATCCGGCGAATCCAGGGGTCAAATTCAGGACGGGTGGTAAACAAATAGCCTCCGGCTGATTGCTGAAGACAGATGCCCCGATTGTTGGTGTCATAATTTTGCTTTAATTCTTGCAGAGCCCGCTCAACTTCTTCCTCTGGAAAATCGGCCAGAACCTCTTTTATCCTTTCTGCAGTCAGGGGCTCGGTGGAAACAAAAATCAGAGCTTCGATTATGCCTTTAAGATCTTCGCTCATCCTCTTTCCTCGGTCAGTCTATCCCGGCGAAGCCAGACCTTGATTGTTTGAAAAAGGCTCTCCTGGAAAGCAATAACCAGCCTGGCCCTGACAAGTTCCAAAAGACAGAAAAAAGCCACCAGAGCTTCTTCGAGCGACTCCTGGCTTTTCAAATAATCAAGAAAATCAAGGACAGGCTGTTTTTCCAGGAGGTCAAGAATTTCTCCCATCTTTTTTTCGAGCGATACTTCCCGGCCCTTTAGAATTTTAAAATTTTCATTTTCTTTTTGCTTCATGAGTAAATAAAAGCATTCGGCCAGATCAAACAAATTGACTTCTAAGATTTCTTCTTCCTCCAGAGATAAAGCTGTCGGGTTAAATGGCCGAAGCCACCTTCGCTGTTGTTCCTCTTCTTTCTGTCTTAGAAGGGAAGAAGTTATTTTTACTTTTTGATATTCCAGAAGCTGGTTGACCAGGACCTGCCTGGGATCAGATGATTCTTCAAGCTGAGGCTGTTCTCGGGGCAGAAGCATCTGGCTTTTAAGATAAATCAGAAAGGCTGCCATGAGAAGGAATTCTGCTTCCCGATTGAGATTGATATTCTGTTTTCTGGCCAGATAATCAAGATAATCCCGGGTAATTACGGCAATAGGAATATCATGAATATTCAATTTTCTTTTTTTAATCAGGAAAAGAAGAAGATCGAGGGGGCCTTCAAATATTTCCAGGCGAACCTGGTAGGTTTCCTGAATTTCACTTGCTTCCATGATGTTAGAAACCGATGGCCCTTCTCACTTCCTCCATGGTTTTCCGGGCCTTTTCCCGGGCCCTGTCAGCTCCGGCCTGGAGAATTTGCCAGACTTCCTGCGGATGGCTTTCATAAAATTTTCTTTTTTCCCGGTAAGGTGTGAGAAGCTCAATTAAACTTTCTATGAGCACTTCTTTGCATTCCAGGCAGCCAATGCCGGCCACCCGACAGGCTGAAGCCAGGGGGTCTCTTTTCTCCTCGCTGACAAAGGCTCGATGAAGTGTGAAAACAGGGCAATCTTCAGGTTCTCCGGGGTCAGTCCTTCTTTTTCGCCTGGTATCGGTCATCATGGTAGCTATTTTCTGTCTGATAACCTCAGGCGGGTCTTTAAGGTAAATCGCATTGTTAAAGGATTTACTCATCTTCCGGCCATCAGTGCCGGCAATTCTCGGAGTTTCAGTAAGCAGCATCTGGGGTTCGGGGAATACTTCGCCAAAATACCGATTAAAGCGGCGGCAGATTTCCCGGGCCAGTTCAAGATGAGGCGCCTGGTCCTCTCCGACCGGAACAACTTCTGCCTTGTATATAAGAATATCGGCAGTCTGCAAGACAGGATAACCTAAAAAGCCGTAAGTATTGAGGTCCCGATCAGCCATTTCTCGCTGGATTTCCTTGAAAGTAGGAACTCTTTCTACCCAGGGAAGAGGAGTAATCATGGATAAAAGTAAATGAAGTTCAGCGTGCTCTTTCACCTCAGACTGAATGAACAACGTACTTTTCTCCGGATCGAGGCCAATGCTCAACCAGTCAATGGCCACTTCAAAGCTATTTTCTATTATCTGGCGGGAATTCTGATATTCGGAGCTCAGGGCATGCCAGGTCACGATGGTATAATAACATTCGTACTCATCCTGCAATTTGATCCAGTTACGGAGCGCTCCCGCATAATTACCAAGATGAAGAGGCCCGGTTGGTCTCATCCCGCTAAGGACAATTTTTTTACTCATGGCTTTCAGGCTCAAAGAAAAACTATAGTATATATGAAAATTTCTACTGGCCTTATGATTAGCTGTAGAACTCCAAGATAGACCAGAGCGAGAACAATAAAAATGCCGAAAGGCCTCAGGCGCTCATAGCGAAGAGCGGCCTCATAGGATAGCAGACCCATCAGAATACCGCTGCCATCAAGGGGAGGAACAGGAATTAAATTAAAGATGGCTAAATAGACATTGGTCAGGGTGAGATAGAAGAAAATTACGGCCAGACCCTGGAGAGGATAAAAACCCCGGGGCAGGGTGCGGCCGCCCAGGAGAAAATCATGGAGAAAAAGGCTGAGCCCCGGCACCAGCAATTTGAGCAGAACAATGCCCAGAAGAGCCACCAGGCCCAGGGATAGATTGGCCAGGGGGCCAGCGGCTGAAATCCAGAGATTATCCTGACGGGGATGACGAAGATTATAGGGATTGACAGGGACCGGTTTAGCCCAGCCAAAGGGAGGGGCTCCAACCAGAACCAGAATTACTGGAATTAAAACCGTGCCGATGGGATCAATATGAGCCAGAGGATTTAAGGTTACCCGGCCGAGATTATAGGCTGTGGGATCACCCAGCTTCAGGGCTGCCCACCCATGGGCGGCTTCATGAACCGTAATCGCCAGCAGCAGTACAAAGAGCCAGAGAATAATCGCCACAATGTTCATTTTTCTTGATATTTATAACATATAACCTTTCAGGGGTAAAGATAAATCCAGTCAAAAGGGTCGGGAAAATTTGATCGAAGCAGCTAAAATTTTTTTAAAGGCTTTTTAGCGGTTCTTTTTGAAAAGATTCTCACATCTTTCCTTGACATTGATTTAGAGATGGCCTAATTTTTAGATTTAAGAAATCCAAAAAAGAAAAGGAGAGGATCAATGGCGAAGATTCATTCAACCATTGGTCATCATTATATTGTTGAAGCTTCCGGGTGTGACCCCCAGATAATTGGCAGTGTTGAGAAGGTCCAGCAAATTCTCGTCAAAGCTGCTGAAATTGCCGGTGCCCAGGTCTGGTCAATTTCTTTCAGCCGATTTCCGCCGAATGGAGTAAGCGGGGTGGTGGTCATTTCAGAAAGTCATATCTCTACCCATACTTGGCCCGAATATGGCTATGTTGCTCTGGATATCTATACCTGTGGACAGCATGTTGATCCGGAAAAAGCCGTTGTCTACGCGGTTGAGGCTTTTGGCGCCACCACTTCCCACATTACAGAAATAACCCGGGGAATTGATGAGGGCGATTCCATCTTCTACCATAGCTTTGTCACCTGGGAAGAAGATATTCAGCGCTTTAAAGAAATTAAAGCCAATCGCTAAGCTTGTGAGCTCAGAAATCTAATTTTCTTCTCTTAAAAACAATTAATCACAAATATAATAAATTTTAAGGTCGAAAATAATTAAATCTAATTGAAAGAAGCGAGAAAGGACTGTTCGCATTTTGAATTTTCTGCAGCCTCAGTTTGATGATGAGCCTTTGACCTCCCGGAAGCCATGCTTCACCTGAAGCCGCTCCTTAATTGATGATATAGTATACTGTAAAAAAACCATGAGGCTTGATTTTGAAGAATAATAATTTTTTTTCTAAATCCGGAAAGCTTCTCGGCTTCTTTTTATTTCTGGGAATTCTTTATCCCTGCCTTCTCGCTGGCTCGGCTCAGAATAGTTACGAAGGAGTCCTTCGTTCTTTTCAGGAAGCCGTCGAAAAAATTGATTTCGACAGTTATCAGGAACTTTTCCTGCCTGAAATAGGCGAAGCTGAAAGGGCAGCCTTTGAAAGTTATTTTTCTGAGCTGCTTATGGATCAGGTGGTCGTTCGTCGTCTGCCGGGACTCAAAGAGGCGGAGGGAAAGAAAATAATTTTTTATCATGTTTATTTTCAGAATTCCTATTCCGCTTTGATTGAAACCTGGAAACTCTCCCTGGTTGCGGTAAATGGGAGCTGGAAAATTGCTTCCCGGGAAGTATCCACCAGATTGAGAAATCTCTATCGCCTGAAAATTCCTGCTTCGACTGTGGCCAGAGCTGAAAAAATTACGGTCCGGCATCAGGATATCAGCCTGACCTTTCAAAACGCCCTGGTCTTTTTTGATAATCTGCCAGAAATGGAAACAGCTTTACTCATAATTGGCCCCGGCCGGCTTAATTTTGAGCCCAGTGATCAAAATGAAAAGCATCAGCTTAAATTGATGTATAAAACAGAGGCTTTATTGGCCGATCTGGATGAGGCCTATCTTCGTTTCTCCCCATCCTTTTTTACCCGCAATATTGAAATAAGAGGAGCCGTTCCCTTAGCCAGTCTTAATCCCAGGGAAAGTGAAGAGGCTTCCAGAGCTTTCGCCCGCTATCATGAACGCTTTTTCACCCTTGAAAATTCACTGACCAGAGAGATGCTGACTGTTTTGCCCCAGGGAGAGGAAGCTGTTTTCGAATTTAAAGGACCAAAAATAGGGGAAATGGCTTATGTTTTTTCTCCATTCGCTGAGGATGAAATTACTCTTTATGACCGGAGAAAGGACCGTTTTGTCTGCCTGTATACACCCAAGGAAACCTCTTCCGGTCGTTTTTTCCGTTTTTCCCTGACAGAAAGAGTCGATGTCAGCCATTATGACCTTGAGGCTGAAATTGACCCCAGTAATTTTTATCTTTCGGTTAGGGCTAGGGTCAGGCTGATTTCCAGGGGTCAGCCGGTTGAAAGTCTGCGCTTTCGCCTGAATCCGACTTTAAATTTAATTCGCATCCTGGATAATGAAGGCCATGAACTCATGTTCAACCAGGATCGGGCCAACAAAATGATTTATATCCCCCTTATTGAGCCCTTTGGCCAGGAACCCCTGGCTCTTGAATTTTTTTACCAGGGGCGGCTCGTTCCACCCCCGGCTCATACTGATGTTGTGGCCGGTCAGCTCGAAGAAATGCAGATCAATGTTCCGGTTAAATTTGAATCATGGCTCTACAGTTATTCCTCTCTCTGGTATCCCATGTCACCCGGTGAGGATTATTTTACTGCTCGAGTTAAATTGATTGCCCCCGAGGATATGGCCTGTCTGGGGCAGGGAAAACTCACTGAAGTCGGTCGCATTTCTGGGCGGAAGACGGAAAAGGGCCCGGGAAGAGATAAAATCTTCTGGGTTTATGAAAGCCAGAAGCCCTTAAAATATCTTTCTTTTCTGGTGGGTCATCTGGAACGTCTTCAGGAATTAACCACGCAGACAGGTTTGCCCTTAGAACTTTATGCTTCTAAGGAATTCCGGCTCAATTGGAAGGGTCAGCTGGAGGAAGCGGCCTCCATAATTTCCTTTTATGAAAAACTTTTCGGTCCCTTCCCTTATGAGAATTTGAGGGTTATTCTTCGCTTCTGGGAGACAAGTGGGGGCCATAGCCCGGGTTCGATGGTCATTGTTAATCAGCTTCCCCGGGCTCTGAGACCCCAGGTGGCTGCAAGCGCAAAACCTTCAAGCCCGGTGGATTTAACCCGCTGGAACGAATATTTTCTGGCCCATGAAATTGCCCATCAGTGGTGGGGTCAGGCAGTAACCTGGCGCCGTTATCGCGATCAATGGTTAAGCGAAGGCCTGGCCCAGTTTTCGACAGTCCTTTACCTTAAAGAAAAATATGGTTTCAAAGCTTATACTGAAATCTTAAACCAGTTCACCCGCTGGACGAAGCGTAAAATCGCCTGGGGTCCGATAATCCTGGGTTCACGCCTGAGTTATCTCGATTTTGAAGCCTTTCAAACCATTGTTTATAACAAAAGTTCGCTGGCCCTCAATCTACTGGCTGAGCTTCTGGGAGAGGAGGTTTTCTTCAGGGGACTGAGGGAATTTGTCCAAAATTTCCGCTACCAGTCAGCTTCAACAGCCGATTTTTTCCGGACCATGGAAAAAGTCTCTTCTCTGGATTTAAAGCTTTTTATGGTCAGCTGGTTTGAAAAATATTCTTTGCCCCAGCTTAAAATTGAAACGATGGCTGAAATGAGAGCTGATTCTTCCCTGTTTAAGGTAAAAATTGAACAGCTGGGCGATATTTTCCATTTTCCCCTTTGGCTTGAATGGCAGGAGGGCTCCGAGATCAGGCGAGAAAAGGTCATTATTAAGGAAAAAATTCAGGAATTTAGCTTTTCAGTTAAGCACCGCCCCCGCCATTTTAAAGCCAATCCTGACGGACTGGTGCCATTATCTTAAACTGACGGTGCTTTCTTATCGAATCTGTTGGCTTCAATGCCGAGACGCTTGATCATTTCGTTCAGGGTACTGGGTTTAAGGCCGAGGGCTTCCGCTGCCTTTTTCTGAACTCCTTTGGCCTGGCGCAGGGCCATCAGAATCAGTCTTTTCTGGAATTCCTGAGTCTGTCGCCGGAAATCAAGGTCATCACTCAGGGCAGCCCTTTCCTCGGCCGCGGCCCCTGAGGGGTAACCGAGAAGATAGGCTGGCAGGGCATTGCGGGTGATAATTTTTGATTTAGTCAAAACGACAGCTCTTTCAATAACATTTTCCAGCTCCCGTACGTTTCCCGGCCAGTCATAGCTTTCCAGAATCTCAAGAACATCTTCCGATACCCCCTCAATTTCTTTGTTATTTTCCCGACTGTATTTTTCGATAAAATGGCGAACGAGCAGGGGAATATCTTCTTTTCTTTTTCTTAATGGGGGCAGTTCTATCTTGATAACATTGAGGCGGTAAAAAAGGTCTTTCCGGAAGACCTTCTGGGCAATCAATTCTTCGAGATCAGTATTGGTTGCCGCAATAATTCTTACGTCAACCTTGATGGTTTTGGTCCCACCCAGCCGCATGAATTCTTTGTCCTGCATGACCCGGAGCAACTTTGCCTGGGTTTCAAGACTGATGGTAGAAATTTCATCAAAGAAAATTGTCCCGCGGTCTGCAGCTTCAAAGAGGCCTGGTTTATGGCTGACAGCGCCAGTGAAAGCTCCCTTGACATGGCCAAAAAGATGGCTTTCGAGAAGGTCGGGGGGCAAAGAACCGCTGTTGACGACCACAAAAGGATAATTAGCCCGATCGCTGTGCTGATGGATGGCCCGAGCCACCAGCTCCTTGCCTGTGCCGCTTTCGCCCTGAATAAGGATGGTGCTTTTGGTGGGGGCAGTAATTTTAATCATTTCAAAGACATGCTGCATCACTTTACTGCGGCCTATAATGTTGGCAAAGCCGAACCTGCGGTCGAGTTCATCTCTGAGTCTGATATTTTCTTCCTGCAGGCGTTTATGTTCGAGGGCCCGACGAATAATGAGAATGAGCTCATCATGTTTAAAGGGCTTCTGGATATAATCGAAGGCTCCCAGTTTCATGGCGGCAATAGCGCTTTCGACTGAGGCATAAGCAGTGATGATAATGATGAGAGCCTGGGGATCGATTTTCTTTATGGCCTTAAGAACTTCAATGCCATCAAGGCCGGGCATCAGCAGGTCTAAAAGAATGAGGTCGAAGGATTGGGTGGCGTGTTTATTCAGGGCTTCTTCGCCCGAAGAAGAAACCTCCACCTCATATCCTTCTGAAGTCAGAAGCTGGGAGAGAACATCCTGAATGACAGGCTCATCATCAATGATATGGATGGTTCCTTTATCCGGCATGATTAATTTATGGAATCTGGTGGCATAACGGAATTAGTTACCTTGAATTTAGGTTTAAAGGGAAGGTAAATGTAAAAAGTACTTCCCTTGCCCACCTCACTTTCCACCTCTATGCGACCATCATGATCTTTTATTATAGCATAACTGATGGATAAACCGAGGCCAGTTCCTTTGCCCAGGCCCTTGGTGGTGAAAAAGGGGTCGAAAATTCTCGGCAGATGCTCTTTTTTAATTCCTGTGCCGGTATCGGCAATACTAATGACTGCCTCCTGATTTTTCTGGAAGAGGTCAATTCTGAGCCTGCCTCCTTTGGGCATGGCATCCAGGGCATTGAGGATAATATTGATGAAGACCTGCTGTAACCTTTCTGCCTGTCCCAGAATGGGCTCTACTTCCTGCAGGTTAAGTTCAAGCTTGATATTCATGGTTTTCAGTTTATAGTCGATGAGAGAAATAATCTCCTGGAGACTTTCTTTAAGATTGACCTGGCGAAAGGTGGTATCGGAGGGATGTCGGGCAAAATTAAGCAGATTTTTGACGATGCGGGCCACCCTCTCTGTCTGGGCCTCAATTTTTTCCAGAATCTGAATATAATGGGTATCGGTAAGTTTTTTCTGAAGGAGCTGAACGTAGCTGGAGATTCCGGTCAGAGGGGTGTTGATTTCATGGGCGACACCGGCTGAAAGTAGCCCAATAGAAGCTAACTTTTCAGAGGTCAGTAACTGCTGTTGCAAACGCACCTTTTCCGTTACGTCCTCAAAAACAATGATGGTGCCATAGGGGTTCAGTTTATTATCCAGCAGAGGGGTTCGAGCAATATCAAAGATTCTCTCTTCTTTACCGGGCAAAGTCAGGGTTATTTCGCTCAGCAGGTGGTAGCCTTCCTGAGTTTCCGGTGGGAAAAGAGCCTGAACATTTTCAGGACCAATGACTTCTTCCAGAGTTTTATTCAGGACTTCTGGCTTGCTCTTTTTAAAAATTTTTTCTAGGATCCGGTTCCAGCCGATTATTCTTCCTTTTTCATTGATCACGGCCACGCCCACAGTCAGGCTTTCAATGATGTTTTCGCTGTAATCTTTTAGCCTTTCAAGTTCTTCAGCCCGAAGAGCAATCTGGTGATAAAGATAGGCATTTTCTATGGCCAGAGCCACGGAAGAGGAAATGGTGGTCAAAAGCTCCCAGTCTTCGCCGCTTAAATAGGAGCCATCAGCCTTCTTGCCCATGGCCAGGAAGCCCACAAGTTTATCTTCCACCCGCAGAGGCAGAAAGTGATAAAAGCCGAGTTTAGCAAAATATTCACCGCCAGCTCCTTTCAACCTGGTTTCAGGAAAAGAGAGAAGATGGAGAAAATCCCTTCGGGTGAGGGTCTGAAGGAAAGCTGGTTCAATTTCAACAGTTTTTTCTTCAGGCAGGAACTGGTTACTCGAAGCAAACATAAGATAGAGCTGGCTGCCACTTTCCTTGGGCACGAGAAGGGCAATTTTGTCCAGGGAAAAGGCTTTGGTCATAAGATCAAGAAGGGAATGGGCCAGCCGGTTAAGATTTCTTTCCCGGGCAAGCTCCCGGCTGATGCTCAGAAGTGTGCGTCGGTATTTATAACTTCTTCGATAGAAGAAGCGGTCGAAAAGAGCCTGGAAAAGTTTTTTCAGGGGAGAGAAAAGAGTGGCTCCCAGAATGATGGCCAGAATGCCCAGGATAAAAGTACTGAATCTATTGCCGGCAAAAGCCTTCATTCTCTCGCCCAGGAGAAAATAAAGGCCGGCAATAATAACATAGGAGAGAAGGAGGGCAGTGCCCTTTTTAACCATGACCTCAAAGTCCATGGCTTTGGTGCGAACAAGGGCATAGAGGAAGGTCATGGGAACAAGAGCCATTAAGACAATTGTCAGTTCAGCAAAAGTTGAGGGCAGGCGGTCAAAAAGATAGGGCAGGAAATAAAAAATGATAAAGGGATTGAGAGCCAGGTGGAGGCCATTGGCCATCCAGCGTAACTGTCGCTTTAAAAGAAGATTGTCCACCTGTCTTGAAGAACGGAGAAGCCAGAAAGGTGTCAGCCAGGAAAAAAGAATGAATTGCAGGATTTCAAGCTTATCAAGTGCAAGATTTGCGGCCCCAAGGGCATTTAAAGAAAACAGGGATTCAAGGGGAAGATGCGTTAAAATACGAGCCAGAAGAAGGAGAAAAGCGGGCAGAAAGAACAGAAGAGGAAGGGAGGGTCTCTTCTTGATGATTTTCTGGCGCACCGGGAAAAAAAGGAAGAAAAGAAGGAGGAGGGGAGGGAAAAAGATAAAGGCAGCCTTGTCAATCCAGTAAAAAATATAATCAAGGAAGTCCAGCTGGCCAGTAGGTGAATAAATTAGCAGGCAGAAAAGAGAAAGCGAGAGGAGGAAAAAGTAAAAATAGGGCCAGGTAAGCCGTTCAGAAAAATTGACCAGGATGACCACAGCCACAACAGAAGTCAGTAAACCAAGGAGAGCCAGAACATAATAAATCGGGTTCAGCCCTTTTTGAGAAGGGAAGAAGGAAGGAAAGAGAGGGCTGGGTTCTCCTTCCCGAATAATTTGATAGGTTAATTTTTGGCCGGATCGGGCAGCAAACCAGATGTTCTGGGTAATATCAATGGTTGTTTCAACTGGATTGCTGTTAATGGTATAAAGAATATCGCCTTTCTTTATTCCAGCTAAGTCGGCGGGGCTATTGGGAAAAACCTTGACAGCTCTCAGCCGTCCATCTTTTTTTTGCCAGATGACACCATCCGTCGGACTTTTCCAGCTGACGTGACGATAAAAGTTGACCGTGCCGAGTAAGAAGAAAAATAGAAATGGAACCAGCAGAAAGGCAAGATGAATTCTTTTCATCAGGTATTTCTTTTATTCCCTCGCCACCCGGGACAAATTTCTAACCGGAAAAAGAAATTCAGTTTAGAATATGCCTTGGACTCGCCCGAATCACCCATTTGACTGGAGCCTGATATAAAAGCTGCCGCAATTTCTGATCTTCCTTCAGACCGAGGGGCTGGGTACTCCTCGAAAGAAAGGAGCTTAGATAATCGCTGATCTGCCTTTTGGCCGGATATTCCTGAGAGGAAAGCTGCCCCCTGAAGCTTGCCAGCTGGAAAATAAATAGGCCTACCAGAATGGCTAAAAAAGCCCGCTCCAGCCGTTTTTTCATTTTTCTTAACTTAAAGATAATCTGGCTTCCCCTTTTTGTCAATTCTTCCTTGCTTCCTTAGCTGCGGCCAGATGGGCATCTCTTATGGCCTTATAAGGTGTTCCCTCATTCCAGCTGGGAAAAGAAGCTTCGTGACTGAGCCGCCAGGCCATATGAAAGAGAAGTCTCAAGTCATCGATAGCCCCGGTGAGGTCCCAGTTCGGGTCAAATTCATCGCCAGGCTGGTGATATTTTTCAGCTATGTATTTTTCTTTCTGGGCCAGGGTCCATTCACGACCATAAATAACATGGTCAACGCCTCCGCTGGGATAGATGGCCGGAATACCCCTTCGGGCAAAGGGGAAGTGGTCAGAGCGAAAATAGGAACCTTTCTCCGGCGTCGGATCAGGATTCACCGTCCGCCCCTGAGATCGGGCCGCCTCTTCAATGTATTTATCAAGTTCAGACAGACCATAGCCAATTACGGTTATATCTTTCATTGGCCCATAAATATTCAGCGCATCCATGTTGATTACAGCCACGGTCTTTTCAGGAGGAAAAATGGGGTGGCTGGCGTAATATTCTGACCCTAAAAGTCCCTGTTCTTCCCCTGTCACGGAGAGGAAAACAATCGATCGCCAGGGACGTTTTTTAAGGGAGGTGAAGGCCCGGGCAAGTTCAATAAGGCCAGCTGTGCCGGAGGCATTATCGACAGCTCCATTGAAAATTTGATCTCCCTTAAGTTCTGGATTGCGACCAAAATGATCCCAGTGAGCCATGAAAATAAGATATTCATCAGCCCGTTTTGAACCGGGCCAGAGGGCGATAACATTATGAGAAGTGGCTTTCTCAATTTTATTTTTCAAAGTAAGATTGGCCTTCAGGCCAAGGGAAACAGGTTTAAAACCCCGCTGGCAGGCGGCCTTTTTTAAATCCTCCAGTTTATAGCCTGCCTCGGTCAATATTTTTTCAGCCACCTCTTTCTGAACCCAGCCTTCCACCGCACAGCGCGATAAATTATTGTCAGCTGCTATCAGCTGGAACTGGGGACCGGTCCAGCCATTTTCGACCACCCCCCAGGGATAGGCAGCCGGCTCAGTTTCATGGATAATCAGAATGCCCGCTGCCCCCTGTCTGGCCGCTTCCTCATATTTATAAGTCCATCGGCCATAATAGGTCATGGCGCGGCCATTAAAAAGCCGGGGATCCTGGGTGGCATATCCAGGGTCATTGATTAAAACCAGGACAGTCTTACCTTTTACATCCAGTCCCTCATAATCATTCCAGCCATATTCAGGAGCCACAATTCCATATCCAGCAAAAACCATTTCGGAATCAGCCAGAGAGACTTCTTCCTGGACACGGCGGGTTAAAGCCACAAATTCAGATTTATAATTAAAGGTCAGAGTCTTTCCTTTCCCCTTTATTTCCAGGGTGGCTGAGGGCTCGGCCGTAATAACCACCATTGGCACCGGTTGAAGATAGCTCGACCCATTTCCAGGTTTGAGCCCCAGTTTCTGAAATTCTTCCTGGAGAAATTTGATGGTTTTTTTCTCGCCTTCTGAGGCCGGAGCCCTGCCTTCAAATTCATCAGAGGCCAGAATCTGGATATTTCGGGCCAGGCTGTCGGCAGTAATCATGGCCTCAGCTTTCTTTATTTGCTCCACTTCGCTCATTCTGGAGCAGGCCAAGAGAAAGAGAAGGTAAATTCCTGTTAATGCCATAAAAACGTCTTTTTTCATTAATTTCACTCCCAAATGGAATTAATTCACTTTAAAATAATCTTTTCGGTTAAATCATGTCAATAAAGAGCCGGGACCACCCGAGATTAGACTGCAAAAAATGGCTGTTTATCAGGGCCGTCATGGCCATTAATAAATCTGCTTTAGCTTTAATAAAAGGGGAATTTCCGAAAGGCCGAGGACAGACCTTTGAATTGCATCGCAGTTTATTCTCTTCCTCTCTTTGAGATGGTCTAATGACCTTTAGCATTTTTAACTGGATATAAGAATTCTTTGAGAGGAAAAAGGCGAAATAACATAATGGAGAGCCCTGAGACCCTTTTTTAAGGCTAAGCCGGTCGTTGACAAGGGGAGGAGGTTGAAATAAGATAGAGTTAACTTGACCCGGGATCGGCCTGGAGAAAAAGACTCGAGAAAAAGATGCCATATTTTCTTTGCCGCCTGGCCACAGAAGAAGGGAAAATCATAACCCAATCCTTTCTGGCTTCTTCTAAGGAAGAGTGCCGCCGATATTTTGAAGGCGAAGGGCTCTGTGTTCTGGCGATTAAAAAGGACTGGAGGAAGATAAGTCTTTTTGGCTCTTCCCTGGCCCGGCGATTCAAGGATAGAGACTTTATCCTGCTTAATCAGGAGCTGGTGGCCCTTTTGAAAGCAGGTTACCCTGTTCTTAAGAGCCTGGAAATGGTTCGAAGTCGCGTAAAAAACCAGGTCCTTCAGGAAATACTGGCAAAAGTTGAGAGCGAGGTCAGGGGAGGTAAATCCCTTTCTGAAGCCTTTTCGCCTTATGAGCATATATTCTCTAAAGTTTATATTGCTTCTATTCTGGCCGGTGAGCAGAGTGGCAATCTCCCCGGAACCCTGGACCGTTATATCCAGTATGCCCGGACCATTTCCCAGACGAAACGCCGGATTCGGTCAGCTCTGATTTATCCGAGCCTGCTACTCCTTTTTTCTTTAGGTTTGATGATTATTCTGGTTAGTTTTATTCTACCCCGTTTTTCCAGCTTTTATGCCGATTTTGAGGCGGAATTGCCGCTGATAACCAGATTAATCATTTTTATTTCAGGCATTCTCAGGCAGCTTGTTCCGGCCGGCTTCATCATTTTTGTTCTGGCACTGATTGTGATTTCCAGGCTCAGGCGTAATCCCGCCGGAGCCAGAAGAGTAGACCGCTGGAAGCTTAAAATTCCCTATGGTTCTTCCCTCTGGAAGGAGCAGGCTGTTTCTCTCTTCTCCCGGACACTCGGTCTTCTGCTCGAAGCGGGTATTCCTCTGCTTCATTGTCTTCCCATTGCTATTCAGGCTGTACCCAATAAATTCTTAGCCTTTCTGATGCTCCCCGTTCCGGAGGATATTAAAAATGGCCAGAGTTTGTCTGATTCTTTAAATCGCACCGGAATTTTCTCCGCCCTGGCTGTGGATATGATTCGTATTGGTGAAACCTCGGCTAATTTACCCGGAATGCTCAGGGAGACAGCTGATGTTTACGATGAAAGAATTAAGGAGAGAATAGAGACCCTGGTGAATTTAATTGAGCCAGTTATTATTATATTCATGGGCGCTCTGGTGGCGATAATGCTCCTTTCAGTTTATCTACCGATTTTTAATATAATAAGAATTACGAGATAGGAACATGAAGCAGGAGAAGACAGCGACTGAAAGATTAATGGAGGAGGAGCTCAGGCAGTTAGCTGAACGCTATCATGTGCCGGTTATTGACCTGAGTTCATATCCCCTTAATCGCGAGCTCATTCAGGCCTTTCCAGCTGAATTTCTTCACCGCTGGAACTTTGTTCCCCTAACTGCCAATGAAGACTGCCTGGAAATAGCTGTGGCTGATCCTTCAGATTTAGCCGCCATCGATGCTATTGAATCCTTTTTTGGCCGTAGAGTTAAGGTCTATGCGGCCCCTTTGAGGGCCATTCAGGAAGCCCTGAGAAAGAGCGAGACGGCTGTTCAGGTCCTCAAGGAGGCCACAGAGGGCTTCATTGTTCAGGTTATTGAGAAAGAAACCGGTGAGGAAGAGGAAGTTATTTCCCTTGAAAAGCTGGCTGACCAGGATGGCTCCATCATCAAATTGATGAATACCATTATTTTCACGGCCGTCCAGAAGAGGGCGAGTGATATCCACATCGAATCGAGAGAAGATGGGGTCAAGGTAAAATTTCGACTTGATGGCGTGCTGCGGGAAGCCATGGAGCCAATTGATAAGAAATTTCAATCAGCCATCATTTCCCGAATCAAGGTGATGAGTGATCTCGATATCTCTGAGCGTCGCGTCCCCCAGGATGGCCGATTCCGGCTCAAGATCAAGGATAAAACTATTGATTTTCGTGTCTCCATCATGCCGAGTATTTATGGCGAGGATGCTGTCATCCGTATCCTGGATAAAGAGATGATAACTGAAGCCATCAAGGAGCTCAGGCTGGATTTGCTCGGCTTTTCCGAGGAAGTTTTACGTCGTTTTCGTCGCTATATTACCCAGCCTTATGGCATGATTCTGGTAACCGGGCCAACCGGAAGCGGCAAAACAACGACCTTGTATGCAGCCCTGACTGAAATCAAATCGCCTGAAGATAAAATAATTACCATTGAGGACCCCGTTGAATACCAGATTGAAGGTATAACTCAGATTCCGGTAAATGAAAAAAAGGGGTTGACCTTTGCCCGCGGCCTGAGATCAATCCTGCGGCATGACCCGGATAAAATAATGGTGGGCGAAATCCGCGACCCGGAAACCGCCCAGATTGCTATTCAGTCAGCTCTAACCGGTCACCTGGTTTTTACAACCGTTCACGCCAACAATGTTTTTGATGTAATCGGTCGTTTCCTCCACATGCAGGTTGATCCTTATAGCTTCATTTCAGCTCTGAATTGTATTCTGGCTCAGAGGCTGGTCAGGGTTCTCTGCCCCTATTGCAAGGTTCCGGTAAATTATCCTGATGAAGTTCTGATTGATTCAGGCCTGGATCCGGAAAAATACCGTCATCATGTCTTCTATGAACCCAGAGGATGCAGCGAATGCAATTTTACCGGTTATAAAGGCAGAACAGCCATTGCTGAACTGCTGGAGCTTTCGGATACAATCAGAGAAATGATCCTGAGCCGCAAACCCCTGTCTGAGGTTAAGAAAAGAGCCAAAGAGGAAGGCATGGTTTTCTTAAGAGAAGCCGGCCTGGAAAAAGTTCTTAAGGGAATAACCAGCCTCCGGGAACTCAACAAGGTGACTTTTGTCGAGTAAAAAATAATGGCCCTCATTGATAAAATCCGGAATTTCCTGACCGAGCCTCCCTTGCCACCCTTTTTGCTCCAGATCACCGCGAATCGCCTAACTGGGCTGCGAGTTAAGGCTGGAGCGAGCCAGGAAAATCGATATTTTATTTTGCCCCTTGAAGCAGGTTTGCTTGAGCCTTCAGCCGAAAAAAGCAACCTCCTCGAACCGCCAAAGTTGAAGAGTCTTATTGAGCAGGGGCTCAGAAAAATTGGCGGTCTGCAAAGCGACCTTTCCCTTCTTCTACCCGAAGCCTGCTTTCGCCTGTTCATTTTCACGGCTGAAAATCTGCCTTCTTCTACCCAGGAGAAATTAGCCCTCATCAAATGGCGCCTCAAGAAACTTTATCCTCTGATTCCCGATGATTTTCGCTTTGATTTTCAGACCTGGCAATTAAATTCATCCCTGAGGGTACTTGTCGCTGGCGCCAGGGCCAGCATAATTGAAGAATATGAGAAGTTACTGGCCGGGGCTGGCTGTCGCGTTAGAGTCATAGGTCTTCCCACCATCTATCTTCTTCCACTGGTGGAAGAGCCTGACTATCTCCTGGTTAATGTGGAAAGGGATTACCTGGCACTTCTGGTTTCGTTAAACCATGTTCCCCTCCTTTACAGGATGAAATCTTTCCGATGGGAGAGGGGAACTGATTTAAAGCAGACCTCGCTGGCTGAGATTGAAAATACCCTTCACTTTATAGAGGATAAAGAAAAAAGGCAGATAAGGAAGATTTATCTTCGCTGGGCGGTCGAAGATGAAGTAGCCAGGGTGCTGACGGATAATCTTGAACAGGCCGGTCTTGAGGTCAGGCCTCTTAAGACTGATAGGTTTGCTGGATTCAGAAAGGAGGAACGGATTCTTCTGGCCCCGCTTCTCGGCCAGATAGCTAATAAAGAAAAATGAAAATCTATCTTAATCTGGCTTCATCACCCTGGCGTAATCGTCGTCCCTTTTTCTTTTTAGCCGGTCCTCTGCTCCTTCTGACCCTAATATTTCTAATAATTTCTTTATGGCTTTTTATTAATTACCTGAAAGAAACCAGGGAGTTGAAGCTTGAACTCATAAGAATTGCCCGGAGGGAAGATAACCTGAGACGGGAGCAAAGACAATTTGAAGCCAGGGCAGCCGCTTTAGCTAAAAATTTTGAAGGCGAGGTTGACCTGACTAACTCGATTATTAGCGATAAGAGCTTTTCCTGGTCTCAATTTTTCTGGCGACTGGAGCAGGCTCTGCCCCCGGCCTGCTATCTGAGTTCTTTGACCTTCAATCGAAGGCCCGAGGCCAGACTGGAAATAAAATTTAAGCTGGCTTCGCCTGATCTTAATTCGCTCCTCCATGCCCTGGAAAAACTGAGGGAAGCTGGTTTCTCCGGTCTTCAGGTTCAGAGTGAAGATTTGAGCGGAAGAAATATTATTTCAGAAGTGACGATGACCTATGAAAGAGTTGATTGAATTTCTGACTGACAGGGAAAGAAGATTTATAAAAATTATTTTAATTGTTTTTATTTTTTCCTTTATCTTTTTCCTTTTCGCTTTGCTCTGGCCCAAAAATCAGGCAGCTCGCCTGGAGGCGAGACTCAGTTCCCAGAAGAAATCTCTGGAGAAGGCTCAAGAAGCCAGAAATAAAAGCGAGCAGCTCTGGTTACAATGGTCAGAGGCTGTTCAGCAGCTCGAAGAGTTGAAGAAAACCTGGTATTACCGGGGAGAGGCTGGCTGGCGTCAGATAAGAATTGATCTGGAAGAGATTTTTCATCAGTCAGGTATAAGCCTGCCTGCCCTTCAGTATAATTATCATGAGCTGGAAAAGGGTAAAATAAGAAAGATAAGCTTTAATCTGAGATTAAGAACCACCTATCTGAGTTTAAGAGAACTGCTGGCCAGGCTGGAAGCCTTTCCCCGTTTTCTCTTGCTTGAAGATATTGATTTTCAGAACGTGGGTGAGGGTGGGAGCAATCTGGACTTAAGATTGATAATAAGTGCCTATTATGTTTACTGAAGGCCAATTGAGACGGTCTTGGATCAAATTTTTCTGGCTGTTTTCTTTCATCTTTTTTATTTCAGCCTCTTCTTTTCTCCATGGTCAGAATCAGGAAGAAAAAGCTGGAGCCGGGAAAGGGCCGCCTTTAATTAAAATAAAACTTCTGCCAGGCAAGGAGATGACCTTACCGCCTGTTCTGAGAGATATTTTTTCACCCCAGGTCTATTCAGCTCCTGTCTCCATCTCTTCCTCTCGAAAGCAGGATGCTGGAGCCCAGCAAAAAATGCCGGGTAAGCAGAGTGGAGAAGAAGAAGCGGCTTCCAGTGAAACCGTATATCGGCCCTCTATCCGTTATATTGGTTATGTTCATGCCGAAGGTAAGACTATAGCTTTGCTTATTGTTAATGGTCTGGCTCTACCTGTTGAGCCCGGTGAATATATAACGCCAGAATTTCAGGTGGTAAGGATATCTCCTGAAGAAGTCATTGTGACTGGGCCGGACAAAAAGGAAATTCGTTTCTCCCTTGAAGGAGAGAAAAATGAGGAAATTTAGCCTGATATTAATCCTTATAATTCTTAGCCTGGCCTGTGCTACTTTTAGCCGTAATTATCGCCTGGGAGCCCAGGCCGAAATGGCTAAACGCTGGGATGAGGCGGTGAAATATTATGAAAAAGCTTCCCTTGAAAATCCCCGTGAAGCCGTCTACCGGATAGCTCTCCTTCGGGCAAAAATAGCTGCCAGCCTTTATCATCTGCAGGAAGCCAGAAAACTAGTATCCGAGGGGAGGATAGAAGAAGCTAAAAAGGCTTATAATCAGGCCATAAGTTATGATCCCCAGAATCGGGCCCTGATCTTCGAAGCCATGAGCCTTAACCAGAAGGAAAAGCAGCCTGAAAAGGCAGCGGAGAAAAAAATTGAATACGGGGTCAAATTAAAAACAACCCAGGAAAAAGTTGGGTTAAAGTTTACGGAAGCCCCCCTGAAATCCATTTTTCAGGCCCTGGGCAAGTTTGCCGGAATAAACATACTTTTTGATGAAGCCTTTTCGGATCGGCCCGTTTCTATCGATCTGACCAATAAAACCTTTGAGGAGGCCCTGAGTAATCTGTGTCTTATAAGCCGAAATTTTTACCGCGTCATTGATGAAAATTCGGTCATTATTGTGCCCGATCGGCCAGAGAAAAGACTGCAGTATGAAATCAGCGCTATCCGCACCTTTTATCTATCCAACATCGGCGTGGAAACCGTTCAGAGTCAGCTTCAATTGATGCTTCGGTCCCAGTACCGGGCTCCTCTGATTGTGGCTGATAAAAATATGAATTCCATTACCATCAGGGATGTGCCCGCCAATGTGGAGCTGGCCGAAAAACTCCTCAAACTCTGGGATAAACCTAAAGCCGAAGTTATTATTGACCTGGAAATCATGGAAGTTTCCCGAATGAAGATGAGACAGCTTGGCCTCAGTTTTGACCAGAATATCATCGGCCTGAAATATTCTGGCAAGGAGAGTGACACTCAGGGCTGGTTTAATCTCAAGGATGTTGATTTTACTAAAATGGAGAATTACGTGCTCAGTGTGCCCACAGCCTTTATTCAATTTCTGGAAACAGATGCGGATACTAAAATTATTGCCCAGCCGAGATTAAGAGGCCTGGCTGATGAGGAAATAAGGTCCCTGGTCGGGCAGAGGGTGCCCATCCCGCAGACAACTTTTGCGCCCATTGCGGCTGGCGGCGTCAGCCAGCAACCCATAACCTCCTTTGTTTATCAGGATGTTGGCCTTGAAATTAAGATAAAACCTAAAGTTCATCTGGAAAAAGAAGTGACCCTCGATCTGGAGCTAAAAATTACCTCCATCGCCGGAACAGGCATAGCCGGTATTCCTATTATTACGACCAGAGAAGTAAAAAATATTCTGCGTCTCAAAGATGGCGAGACCAATTTACTGGGCGGCCTGCTGAAGGATGAAGAAAGAAAGAGTTTAAAGGGAATAGCCGGGCTCAAAAATATCCCCCTGATCGGTCGCCTTTTTTCAGCTGAAGATACGACCATCGAGCAGACAGATGTCGTCCTGACCATAACGCCTTACATTATTAGAACCATGCCCTTAACGGAAGAGGATCTGAAAGCCATCTGGATAGATATTGAAGGCCAGATTTCAGGGGGAACGCAGGCTGCCATTCCTGGGGCAGGTCCAGGAGCCTTATTTGAAAGATTGCAGGCCCTGGAAGCGGAAGAACTGGAAAGGGCCCGCCAGGAGGAAGCCAGGCGAGGCAACTGGATTGAAGTAAGTCCGATGACCATAGATGTGCCTCAGGGACGAGAATTTCGACTGGCTGTAAATATGAGCTCGCAGGAGGAGGTGGCCAGTTTTTCTTTAAATCTGGCAGTTAATCCATCAGTTGTTAAGATAAAGGATGTCATTCCAGGAGGGGTTATTTCCCAGTTAGGCGAGAAAGCTCCTTTCTTGAAAAATATCGATCCCTCTGGAGGCGGAGCTGTTATGGCCTTTTCCAGCCCTCAGCCAGGCCGGGGTTTTAAAGGAGAGGGCAATCTGGCCGTCGTAATCTGTGAAGCTGTGGGTTCTGGTGAGTCCGAAATGTCTGTGGCCTCAGTCACGGCAAATGGGCCCGGTGGCCGCCCCATTTCTTTTAACTCGCGGGGAGCCAGGATCATCACAAGATAAATTTTGCTATGCAATTAAGAAATAAAGAGACAGGAAGAGATGAAAGATGATTCATATTCTCACCGGTCGGGTCGATTCCGGAAAGACGAGTCTCCTCGGACGGGTAATCAATAATCTGGCTCATTTAGAAAAAAGGTTTGATGGCTTTCTTACCCGAAAGGTTTATGAAGGTGAGCGTTTTATCGGCTATGACCTTTTTGACCTCAAGCGGCGGGAAGTTTTCCCCTATATTCGTCAGACTTCATCCCGGGATCAGGCTCAGATAGGCCGTTTTTATTTCTTGCCCGAGGGTCTGGAAAGGGCCGTCCGGATAATTCTCAGGCATCAGATTATGGATTATCTTATTGTGGATGAAGTTGGCCCTCTTGAGCTCGCGGGACGTGGTTTATGGCCAGCTCTCAGTCAGCAGCTCCGCCGGGCGGGCTTCAGGGGCCTGCTGGTAATGAGAATTGGTCTTATTGATTCCTTTCTGGATTTACTTCAGGGCCTCGAGATCAGGCAATTCGACATAGCTTCGCCCTCCATTGAAGCTGATTTGCAGGCAGCCATCGAAAGCCTCTATCCTTCAAGCTGAAAATCATCCTAAAAATTTTTATTTTTTCTCCCTTCCGGGAATCCTTCTTGTCAGGTCAGGCTGAATTTTGATATTTTCCCTGAAGGAAAAGGATGAAGGCATCATTAATCCATCTTTTCCAGAAAATAGGGCGGGCTTCTCTGGCCATTGGTCTTCAAAACAGCCATTCAGGCAATATGGCCTGTCTTTTTCGAGCATCGGGAGGAAGCCTGAAGCTGGCCATAACAAGGTCGGGGGCTCAGAAAGGAGACCTGGAGCCTGATGATATTCTTTTCATAAATATGGCCGGGAGGAAGGAAGGAGCCTCCTCCGAGCTCGTTGTACACCGGAAAGTCTTGGGCCTCAAAGGAGTGGGGGCTTCCTTCCATGCCCATGCGCGAGAATTGACTTTAATGACGCTCGCTTTTTCGAAACAGAAGAGAAAAATTCAGTTTTTTTCTCCCCTTGATCCCCTTGGTTTGACCTATCTTGTTTCTATTCCTGTTATAAAGGTCAAAAAGGCCTATGGCTCGCCTGAACTGGCAGAAGCAGTTGCCTGCGGGCTTGAATCTTTTCCGGTGGTGGCCGTTCGTGGCCATGGCCTTTTTTCCCGGGGAAAAACCTTGAGGGAAGCCTTTTTCTACGCTGGCCTGGCTGATTTCTCGGCCAGGGTCTGGAGATTGCTGGAATGTCTTAAACTTCGGGCGGAGGAAAGAGCAGAGAAGGAAAGAAAATGGCGAGGAAAGCTTTTTTCTCCTCCCTCGCCTTATCAGCCTGCCTGGGAAAGAGAAATGAAAGTGTCTCTCGAAAAAAATAAATTAAAAGAAATAGATAAAACGAGAAATCGGCTTTTTCTATCTCAGCTTTCCCCGTTTTTTACCGGCTCTCTTTCCTTAAGAGAAAAAAAACAGATTATTTATGCTTTCCCGGCTTCAACTCCACTGGAGATGGGGGGACCACTAAATATTTTTGATTCATCTTGCGGGCCTGAAGATAATGAATTTTTCTGGCACCGCCTGATATATGAAAAAACATCAGCAGTCTCCGTTATCAGAGCCTTTATGGCTGAAGCTGAAGCTTTAGCCTGGCTCCTTCTTCCAACCGATGGTCAGTTGAGTTTTTTCCAGCCATTGGATGTAGAGGGCCGGGTTCTTCATCCTGAGATTCCGGTTCTGGCACCGCCAGTTGAAGCGGCTGAATTTCTTAAGCTTTTAAAGAAATATGAGCTACTGATTATCCGGGGCGGCGGTGTCTGGGCCATGAGTTCTCTTTCCCTTTCCCAGGCTCTGCATCATCTCTCCTCCCTTAAGGACAGTGGCCATTATTTTCTGGGGTTAAAAGAGCTTAATCTGATCTAACATGCGGGCCAAACAAAACTTTTTTTCCAGAGCTGCCCTGGGTTTTGTCGTGGCAGCAACCGGGGTTGGGGCAGGTGACCTCCTGACAGCTTCTCTGGCCGGCTCTTCCGTGGGGCTGGTTATTCTCTGGGCCGCCTGGGCTGGAGCTTTGCTTAAATTCGTTCTCAATGAAGGCATAGCTCGCTGGCAGATGGCCACCAATCGATCAATTCTTGAGGGGTGGCTTCTCCATTTACCTTCCATTTTTCCCTGGCTCTTTTTCTTTTATTTTATACTCTGGTCTTTTTATGTCGGCGGGGCGCTAATTAATGCCTGCGGGGTGGCCGGTGTGGGTTTTATCTCTTTTGGCCGCCCTGGCCTGGCCCGGATTATCTGGGGATGCCTTCATTCATTAGCTGGATTAATCCTTGTCTGGAGAGGCGGATTTGAACTCTTCCAGCGCCTGATGACCTATCTGACAGCGGCCATGGTCATAACCGTTTTTCTCAGCGTTATTCTTATTAAGCCGGATTGGCTCTTAGTTTTGAAGGGGATTCTCTGGCCATCATTTCCGCGAAGCGGTTCCAGCTGGCTTCTTGCCGTTATGGGCGGAGTAGGTGGCACGGTCACCATCATCTGTTATGGCTACTGGATAAAAGAAAAGATGAGACAGGGTGGGGAAGGATTAAAGGAGTGTCGCTTTGATTTAGGTGTGGGCTATGCGCTGACGGCATTTTTTGGTCTGGCCATGATTATCATTGGTTCAAGAATAACAGTTAAGGGAAGAGGCGACGAAGTTGCCTGGCAGCTGGCCGATAGCCTGGGTCAGGTTCTGGGCCCAGCTGGCAAGATCCTTTTTCTGGCTGGTTTCTGGAGTGCTGTCTTTTCCAGTCTTTTAGGAGTCTGGCAGGGTGTGCCTTATATTTTTGCTGATTTTCTTCGAATTAGCCGCCGCTCTCGCCTAATTAAGCTCCTCAGAGGGGAAATGAACGAAGAAGGAGGGAAATCAAGACAAGAAGAGCCTGAGCGAAAAAGCTTTCCTGAGGAAAAGAGCCCTCTCGAGATGAATGAAGATTTAACCCGGTCTTGGCCCTACCGGCTATATCTTCTGGCCATTTCCTTTTTACCTCTGGTTTCTCTTCTGTTTACGGTTCAGAAAATTCAGCTTATCTATGCTCTCCTTGGTGCTTTCTTCATGCCTTTTCTGGCCCTTACGCTTTTAATCCTTAACAATAAGAGAAATCTGGTCCCTCCTGATTTCCTTAATGGCTGGTTAACCAATTTCTTCCTGATTATAAGTCTTCTTTTCTTCAGTTACTGTGGCTGGCGGGAAATCAGGCCACTTCTGCTTTCCCTTTTTTAATAGCGCTCTGCTCAAAATGTCCATCTGGCTTCTGATGAGTTGAGTATGGGAAGAAGCGGCCATTTAATTGAATGAAAATTGAATGAAAGAAGAAAAACAAAGCTATTTTCTTGAGAATAATAGAATCATATCAAGATATGTTCTCAGGAGGATAGAAGCTATTTTCAAGCAGATTTTTAAATAAAACAATTCGTAAAATTGACATTTTTATCTTTTTATAAGATATATTGGGGCTGAGAATTTAATTTTTTTGAAAAATTTTTATATTCAGGGGGAGGAAAATGGAAGGGCAGGTGGAAATCAGTAAATCTTCCTCTTTAATTGATGTTGTCAGTGTGGGCGAATGGATGCTGACTCTTTTGATATGCGCTATTCCTGTCGTCAACCTGGTGATGTTATTTGTCTGGGCATTTGGAGCTAACACCAAGCCCAGCAAAGCTAATTGGGCCAAAGCATCGCTTATTTGGATTGGTATTATCATTGCTGTTTACATTGTCCTTGCCATTTTTATCCTAGGTTCACTCTTTTTCTTCTTTGGCGCGAGGGATTAAATCTTTTTCTTTTCAGCGGTGAAATCAAAGGTGAAAATAAAGTCTGAGAAGTTATCTGGATGGAAAAGGAAGGCACCTTAAGGGAAATTTTTTTCCCTGTTCAAAAAAGAGGGTGTTGATTATTCCTGTTTCAATTTCTGTCGAATTTTCGAATCATTTTGGTTCTTTCGTGAATCCGTGGCCTTTAAATTTTGTTTTCTGGCCAGAAAAGCTAAAAAATCTTTTAAGGTGATTCTGCCGCCCATGAAGAAAGCCAGGAAAGGGGTTTCGACTTTTTTACGGAGAAGCAACCCGGTTTAATTGACTTGAGGCTCGTCTTTTCGCTAAAATCATTTCGCTCGAGGCGGTGTAGCTCAGCTGGTCAGAGCATGCGGCTCATATCCGCAGAGTCGGGGGTTCGAATCCCTCCACCGCCACTAGAGCCAGATTAAGCGTGTCTAAAAAATCCAGCAAAAAGAGTTCCCTTGCCCGGAAAATCTTCAAGCGTTTCGAGCAGGAAATTTTCAGGGGGAAGCTGATTGAGCCAGGTGACCACGTTTTACTCGCCTATTCGGGAGGCCAGGATTCAAGCGGTCTGCTTTCTCTTCTTCTAAGATTAAAGTCAAAATTGAATTTCCATCTTTCCCTGGCCCATCTTAATCACGGCCTGAGAGCTTCAGCCAGGGAGGATGAAGAATTCGTCCGGAAAATGGCAGAAGAGCATAATCTGCCTCTGGTTATAAAGAGAGTTAAAGTCAGGGAATATGCCCGCCGGCATCACCTCAATTTAGAAGAGGCTGGACGTCGCCTTCGCTACGAGTTCCTGGAGGAAACCAGCCGTCGCCTCCTGGCCAATAAAATCGCCACCGCCCACACTATAGATGATCAGGCTGAAACTTTTCTCCTCCGTTTAATCCGGGGCAGCGGACCCCGGGGCTTGAGAGGCATCCTGCCAGAAATTGAAGGCAGGATAATCAGGCCATTGATTTTCTTCCGGCGCCGGGAAATTGAAGCTTATCTTCGAGAAATTAATTTCCCTTACCGGATTGATGAAAGCAACCTAGATCGCCGCTTCCTGAGGAATCGCATCAGACTGGAGCTCATTCCCCTGCTCGAAAAAAGATTCAGCCCGGAAATTGTGGCCAATCTGGCACGGACAGCTGATATCCTGAGGGAGGAGGAAGATTTTTTCAATCAAATAGAGGAGGAGGAGGAAGCTACGGTGATAAAAGAAGAGGCGGGGACCTGCTGGCTTGATGCTGAGGCCTTGGCCCGGCTTCATCCAGCTCTGGCCCGGCGGCTGGTGCGGCGCTTCCTTGTCAGGCTCAGAGGTGATCTGAGGGAAATCAATTTTAGGGAGGTAGAGGCTATCCGTCGTCTTGAGTCAGGTCAGAGGCTTCACCTCAAGCGCCAGGTAAGGTTGATCCGGCTGGGAGCGCGAATCATGGAGGAGAAGAAGCTCAAGCAGGGGCAGAGCTATGAAATTTTGTGGGATGGTTCATCTCCTTTAGAAATTCCCTGGGCTGGGCTGAAATTTTCGGCCAGAAAAGTTAACAGAAAAGATCTTCCTCCCTATGACGACTGGCGAAGGGCACTATTGAGTTTAAGCCAGCTTAATTTACCTCTTCTTGTCCGGCCGCGCCATCCGGGCGATCGCTATCAGCCACTCGGTTCAGAAAAACCCAGAAAATTAAAGGACATCATGAGCTCCCGTCATATCCCCCTTCACCTGAGGCCATTCTGGCCTGTTTTTCTCTCCGGAGACCAGATTGTCTGGGTTCCTGGCTGTCCGGTCAATGAAGCCTTCAAAATCAGGGAAGATGAGCCTGAAATCTTGGTTCTTGAAATATTATAATTCCTATCGATTAACTAAATATTGGTCATACCACATTTCAAAGACAAGGAGAGCCCAGAGCTGATGGCTGTAGTTTTTTCGGCCGGCCAAATGATCGTCAATGAGTTTCTTCACCAGGGAGGGTTCAAACAGCCCCTGTCTTTTCAACCTGTCCTCATTAAGCTGATCAAGAAGAAGGGAACGTAATTCCTGACGGAGCCAGAGTTTGATGGGGATACTGAAGCCTTCCTTGGGCCGATAAATATTTTCCCTGGGCAGAAGCCTTTCCATGGTTTTTTTGAAAATCCATTTGGTTTCAAGGCCGTGAAGTTTCCATTCTCCGGGCAGCGAAAAAACAAATTCCACGAGATGATGATCGAGCAGAGGTTCTCTGGCCTCGAGGGAGGTGGCCATGCTCATGCGATCAACTTTGACCATGATATCATCGGGAAGATAGGTTTTAAGGTCAAGATAAAGTTCAGCCGTTATGGGATCAAACTGGTCCATTTCCTGGAAAAGGGAAGACAGAGGTTCTCGAGTCCAGAAAGGACCGGCCTTTTTGATTTCCTTTTTCAGGTCTTCACTGTAAAGGGCTTCTTTTTCTTCTTCCCGCCAGAAGGTCATCCAGCGAAAATGGCGGAGTTCAGCCGGAAAAGTCAGGCCGAGAGTAAAGCGCTGGAGCTTATTCCAGAAGCCCTTCTTCTTTTCAGAAGGTGGAAATAGATTAATCAAGGGTGAGGCGAGATGTCCCAATTTTCTGACCGAGCCAATCTGAGCCAGCTTCTGGGCCTGATAGTGCTCATAGCCACCAAAAAGCTCATCGCCTCCATCTCCAGACAGAGCCACCGTGACCCGAGAGCGGGCCATGGTCGAAACCAGATAGGTGGGAAAGATGGAAAAATCAGCCAGGGGTTCATCCAGATGATAGATAAGCTTTTCAGTGAGTTCGAGGGCCCGGGGTTCAAGGATGAATTCCTCATGCTGCGTCGAGAACCGCCTGGCGGCGGTGCGAGCATAATTAAGTTCATTATAGGTTGATTCTTTGAAGCCAATGGAAAAGGTGCGAAGAGGCTCGGCTCCAAGTTCTCTCATCAGGCCAACAATGGTGGAAGAATCGATACCGCCACTTAAGAAAGCTCCCAGGGGAACATCACTGATCAGCCGGAGACGAACCGCTTCCCGGAGCAGGGCATAAAGTTCTTCCATGGCCTGAGGCAGACTCAGGGACTTGGCTCTTTCTTTTAATTGACCTGCTTCGAGTTGCCAGTAGGGCTGAAGAGTGAGCCGACCTCCCTCGAAAATCAGCAGATGAGCTGCCTGGAGTTTTTTGATGCCTTTAAATATTGAATAAGGAGCGGGAATATATTCGAGAGTCAAATAAAAATCGAGGGCTTCAAGATCCAGTTCCCGGGGAACCTGAGGATGGCTCAGAATGGCTTTAATTTCCGAACCGAAAATCAGGGTTCCATCCGGTAATAAAGTATAGTAGAGGGGCTTAACTCCAATTCTATCTCTCGCCAGAATAAGCCTTTTCTTTTCCCCATCCCAGAGGGCTAAAGCGAACATCCCCCTGAATTTCTGAAGGAAATCAAGGCCCCATTCTTCATAGCTGTGAACAATGACCTCAGTATCGGACCTGGTGCGAAAAATATGTCCTCTTTTTTCCAGCTCAGCCCTTATATCCGGGAAATTATATATTTCGCCATTCTGGGCTACCCAGATGGAGCCGGTTTCATTGCTCAGGGGCTGATGGCCGCCAGCCACATCGATGATACTCAGTCGGCGAACGGCCAGACCAATTCCGGGCCGGGAGAAATAGCCTTCATCATCCGGCCCGCGGTGAATAAGAGTCTGGGCCATCTTTTTGAGAAGGGAAATTTCAGGCTGCCCTGAGGCAGGGGAAAAGGCTAGACCACAAATTCCACACATTATCGGGCTGGAATGAGCTCAAGCTCAAAAAAGACGCCGAGAACCCGGCGCTCGTCACTCGTCGGGTCTTCGAAATAGGGGATTGAGCCTTTCGCGGCTTTAATTTTCAGCCGGTAGAGATGACTGGCTTTTATCTGGAAGCCCCGACCCACAGGAAAGCGCAGGGTGGCTCGCTGCCTGGACTGGAGGGTAACCTTCTGCTTTTGACCTTCAACCATAACCTTAATTTCATTGTTCATTCGGGGATTATTGAGGAGATGGACCACAATTTCTTTCAAGGGGTAATAGGTTTTTAGAATCATTTCACAGGCATAGGGACCTCTTGTCCAGATGCCGGTCGGCTCAAGCTTGGGCAGGAAATTATCATCAAGGAAATGGAGAAAGCCTCGATATTCGGTAATACCGGCATCAACCCGGAAAGCCCGGGGATTGGTATTGGTTGGCAGATTATTGATCAGGGTCATCTCAACAGGAAGAGCTTTAAAGGGGAAGCGCTTGGCGTGAGTCGCGGGCGAGGCCGATGAACGGAAGGGAGAAACGAGAATGGGTGAGATAAAAAAGGCAGCCATGATCCAGCTAACTATCAGGTCTCTTTTTTTCCGCCGGGCCGGGGCGAGAAAAAAGAAAAGAGGATAAATATTGAGGAAATAACGGTTGGCCAGTGAACCGCCACCACCGCCATAATTGTCAGGCATGAAAATAATATAAATTAAGATGCCGCCCACGGCCCCGAGAAGAAGCAGCCATTGCTCCGGCCTTTTCGGGCTGAAAATAAAAAGAAAAAGGGCCAGCACAGCCGGGAAGAAATACCAGGTTATACCCGTAAAGCGGCCAAAAAAATAATAGAAAAGATTAATAGGCACAAAGGTCAGGGGCAGGAAAAATTTCTCAAAGTAGCCTTCAGAAGTCATGGGATGGCCGACACTTTCAAAAGTGATGTTATCTTTTTCCAGAGGAAAGGTGCCGATGAAGGTTTTTCTCTGCCCGCCCATATAATTCCAATCAGAAGTTAGAAGATAATTGGCGCCAAAAAAGGAAGCAACGGAAAGAATAAAAATTAAGGTCATGAGCGCGGCCCGCCCCAGACGACGCTTAACAAGCTGATGGAGGAGAAGGGGCGCAAGCAGCACCACATTGGGTGGCTTGGAAAAAGTGGCAAAACCAAGAAGAAGACTGGCCACATAGTCGGTTTTTTCTGAAAGAAAGAATTTTTCCAGAGGAGTTGATGGTGGTTCTATCTTGCTCTTCCTGGCCAGCTCTTTATATAACCAGAGAAAAAGAATAATGAAAATAAGGGAAAAATTGAAGAAATCAGGAGAAAGCCAGAAATAATAAACGCAGGTGATGGAAGCAAAGAGGAAGGTGAGAATGAGGGCAAGCGAAAGGCCATGGCTGTTGGTCAGGCGAAGGTAGCGAGCTCCAAGGAAGAGGATAAGCCAGAGAAGGAAGGAATGAAAAACCAGAAAACCATTCACTCCGAGGTAGCGGACAAAGGGGGCAGCAAAAAGAGAATAGGCAAAGGATTTGGCATAGAATATGCGGCCATCCTTCCCTTTTTTTAAAAATATACCCTGAGGGCCAGCATCAAAAGAGTAATAATAGCGGGCCAGGTCCTTGCGGGTATATTCCAGGTCGCCGTCCAAGGCAATGCTCTGAGTCATGGCGAAGTAGACAGCCTGGTCGGCACAGAGGAAGCCATTATGAATGGCTGGCAGATTGAGGAAAAGGGAGGCGAAGAAAAAGAAGAGAAAAATAAGAAAAATTAAAAGATTTATTTTTTCGGAAAATAGCCTCAGCTGCACGCCGGTTTTAGCTCCAGGTATTCAATCCATTATCACAGCCGGCGATAAAATTCAATGTGGCCAGCCGGGACGTGGTCAGGAATTTTCCTCTTCGATTGTTTTTCTCAGCTCGTCTAAAAAGTCAGGAAAGGCTGAATGGACCCGATTCCAGTTGGGAATTAAGGGTGAATAAAGGGGATTGGCCATAAAATTTTCACCCGCTATCTCGAGAGCCCGGGTAAAGGCCTCAGAAGTAGAACTTTCTTCATGATAATTAAATTTAAGACCGTTAAAGGCGGCATCGTCTTGATATCGCTTGACCTCGTCCTTGGCCGTTCGCTGATAATTAATGAGCAATGTTCTCAGGGAGCTTTCACTTATAATTATTCCTTCAATGGCCAGATTGCGGAAGATTGATCGGGCGATATCAATGGCCATTTTCATCAGTCCGGTACTTGGGTCGTCAGCACTGAGGGGTTGATGTTTATGTTCATAGGTTTCACAGATTTCAGCCTGGCAGATGCGGCGTAAAGAATAATTGCGATAGACTTCAGCTAAGGTCTCGACCTCAAGACCCCAGTCGTTGGGAATGCGATTGATGCGCGCTAATTCCACGGCCATGGAAAATTCTCCGGACAATATGTAACGAAAACTGCTGAGATAAACCAGGAAAGGAAGATAGCCGAAGAGCCGGATCAGACTTTTGATTAAAGGCGTGACGAAAAGACGGGTTACCCGACCATGAAGCCGATCTGTAACCCGGGCATAATAGCCCTTACAGTAAGCATAGTCGAAATTGGTGGAAGCTGTCGGGTAAATAAGACGGGCTAAAAGTTCAGGCGAATAATTGACAATATCACAATCATGGAGGGCGATAACCTTGCTTTTTTCTCGGCTGAGAATATAGCCGTAAGAAATCCAGGCTGACCTGCCTTTACCGTCCTGGCCAGCAGAAAGGTCTCTTTTTTCAAGGGATTTAAGCAATTCCTCCATTCTCGGACCTGAGGCCCAGATAACGACATGGGGCTGCCTTAACTGGGAAAATATTTCTTTGGCCTGCTTGAAATGCTTTTCCTCAGTGGTTCGGCCCAGGGCCACGACGATTTCATTCAGATAAGGGATTTCTTTCAAATGAAAAAGGATATTCTGAAGAGCCGGGCTTCCAAGTTCAGCTGGCGTTACCGGCAGAACCAAGGCAATCGGCCTGTGTCGATTAAATTCTTTTAATTCAGCTTCCATCCTTTTCCTGTTGAAGGGAGCGAGCCGATGAAAGGTGGTTATATATCCCTGATAGAAATCTGCCATTTTTTCCTCATTCCAGATTTTTTAGCAAGAAGAAAACGGCTTCCTTCCAGCCCTGAGGTCCGATCCCTGAAGCAAACCACAGGCCCGGCACCTTAACCTCAGGGTCATAACTTCCATCATCTTTTTGGACAAGGAAGGGTCGGTCAACGGCTTCCAGCATGGCCAGGTCGTTGTGACTATCGCCAATTCCTGCGCTCAGGATGGCGCCGAAAAACTTGGTATATAGATATTGGAGAAGCCGAACTGCCTGGCCTTTATCGTTACCACCGGTTAAATGGTGAAATCGGCTACCTGTAAGTATTTTATAGCCGGCCCTAGCTGCTTCTCTCTGGATCAAGCTCAGTTCTTTTTCCTCTTGGATAATAAAGGGCTCATCGTATTCTCTCTGAATAGCTAAAGATGCCATGTCGGCCGAAAGGCCGGTCAGAAACATAATCTCTTCCAGGGTCATATCGCCAAAGCCCCTGATCGAAGGGGCCAAATGTTGGCGGCAAAAAAGCAAAAACTGCCGCAATTTCTCATAGGGCTGGCCAAGTTCAAGGAGATGGTAAGGAGAAAAATTTCTGGCGCCTGGAACATGGAAGGGGAAATAACCTTCAGGAATATAGATGGCCGCCCCATTTTCAACGATGAAGGGATGATAATTGTTCATTTTTTCCCGCCAGAATTCAGTTTCCGGGCGTGTCTTGCTGGTGCAAAAGATAAGAGGTATATTTTCCTTATAAATCGATTCCAGAGCTTCTCTGGCTTTTTCGAAGGAATAGCTGCGATGATCGAGGAGGGTGCTATCTAAATCAGTAAAAATAACCAGCTTTGTCTTCACCGCTCGAATTTTTTATCTTTAATTGATTTGATTGCTTAAATGAGCGATTGAATAATCCCATTTTAAACTTTCCAAGATTTGATGTCAAAACTTTTTAGATCTTTCGTAAAAGTGCAGTCATTTCAGCCCTGTTTTGCTAGATATTTGGCGTTCAAAACGACTCTTCTTTCAAGGAAAAACACGACTTTTGTAAAAGTTTATCCGGGTTCCTTAAAGCTATAGGATAAGAATAAATCGTCTTCTCCTATTAAGAGCTGCGCCGGGAGTGATTGAAATTTTGTCATGAATTGATTTTTAAGGCAATAAGGCCTTGATGAGCCTGATAAATGATCATGCTTTAGGCGAAAGACCTAAGCTTTTCTGATTCCTCACAGAAAATCAGGGTAATTCCAGCTTTTAATATCATGAATTCTGATTGCTCCGATTTTTGGGGTAAAAACATGAGATTTTCGGCACCTGATAGCTGAGGCACGTCTTGCGGGTTCGTGGACCATGAGCCCAATTAGACTCACTTGGAAGAAACACAGGCAGATAAAATAAGGTTGGATATATCGATTCTTAAATTTAATTATTCAATCCCCGGAAAAAGAAAAAGGGATAATTATTTGCGTTAAATGATAAATTCGGTTAACAATTAAGCATGACTTATTTTACGGCCCTCAGACAATATACCTGTAAGAGGCTGGAAGAAATTAGATCAGCCGACATTATTGTGGGTATTCCCTGCTATAACAATGAAAAAACAATTGCCCATGTCATCCAGATGATCACTCATGGGCTCGATAAGTATTACCGCCAGCTAAAAAATGTCATTTTCATTGCTGATGGGGGTTCGACTGATGATACCCGCGAAGTGGCCAAGGAATTTCAAATCAAACCCTGGCAGGAAAAAATTGTTTCCATCTATCGTGGCCCGGCGGGAAAGGGCTCGGCCCTAAGGTCTGTCTTTGAGGCGGCGGAGAAGCTCGGTGTCCGGGCTTGTGTCGTGGTTGATGCTGATCTCAGGAGCATTACCTCGGAATGGGTAAAAAATTTAATCAGCCCTGTTCTTGACCAAGATTTTGATTTTGTTGCGCCTGTTTACCTCCGACATAAATATGATGCCACGATTACCAACAATATTGTCTATTTTATGACCAGAGCTCTTTACGGCCGAAGAATCAGGCAGCCCATAGGTGGCGATTTTGCTCTGAGTCGTCGGCTGGTTAAATTTTATACCGAGCAGAATGTCTGGGAGACAGATGTCGCCCGCTATGGCATTGATATCTGGATGACAACCCTGGCCATTACTCAGGGCTACAAATTAGCTCAGGCTCGCCTGGGAACAAAAATTCATGATATTAAGGATCCGGTTCAGCATCTTGGTCCAATGTTTCGGCAGGTCATGTGGGTTCTGCTTTCTTTAATGGAGCAATTTGAAAACTACTGGCAAGCGATTGAGGGCAGCCAGGAAGTCCCTGTCTATGGAGATATCAAAGAAAGTGAGCCCAAGCCGGTCAATCTGGATTTTAAAGAAATGGTTGAGAGATTCAGGATCGGCTACCAGCAATTCAAGTCCATCTGGCGAGAGATATTTTCTCCCCGCATTTTTCTGGCTATTAAAAAGGCGGCCAACTATGATTCCGGTGATTTTCGACTTGACCCCAAAATCTGGGCCAGAATCCTTTATGAACTGGCGGCCACTTTCCATGCCTGGACCCGGAATCGCTTTAAAATTATTGAGCTTGTCACCCCCCTTTATTATGCCCGCACCGCTTCTTTTATGAAGGAAACAGAGAATCTGAGTTCAGCTGAGGCTGAAAGCTGGATTGAAGAGATAGCCCTAATTTTTGAAAAGGAAAAGAAATATCTGCTTCGAGTCTGGGAGAAAAAGAAGCAGATGGGAAATCCAGAGTAAAAAGCCGCCTTAATTAAAAAGATTACCTCACATTTCGTTAAACCAGAAAGTTAAAATTCTGTCTCTCTTTAACAGGTCTGAAATTCAATAAATCTGATTTATATTTTCCTTTAAGGGAAAGTTAGCCTGGAAGAGAAAAAAGACTAAGGTACCAGGAAATTATTTTCTCCCCCCAGACAAGAGAGACAAAGGCGGCTGGTGTCAGAAAGGAACCAAAAGGTAGGGCAAACTGACAGCCCTTTTTCTGGTTCAGGAGAAGAAAAAGGCCAACCAGGGCGCCAGCAAAGGTGGCCAGAACCAGGGTCAGGATTGTCCCCTTTATTCCCAGAAAGGCACCAATTCCGAGCATCAAGATGATGTCACCGGTGCCCAGGCCTTCCTTTTTTCTGATAAGAAAATAGCCAGCATAAACCAAAAAGAGAAAGCCACTGCCAAGAATAGCCCCGCCCAGAACCTGCTTTAAACTGAGATCAGACCGAAAGAAGCCATAAACGAGAGCCACAAGGAAAAGGGGAAGGGTCAGATGATCGGGAAGGATCTGGTGCTTGAAATCAATAAAGCCCAGAACAATCAGGCCGCTCGTAAAAATCGAGGAGAAAAAGAAATGGATGGAAATAGAGTAATTGAGATAAAGAATAACCAATAAAGCCGAGGTTAAGGCTTCTACCAGCGGATAAATCACTGAAATGGGCTTGTGGCAGGCCCGACATTTCCCTTTAAGGAGAAAAAAGGAAAGCAGGGGAATATTGTCAGACCAGCGAATTCTGGTGCCGCAATGGGGGCAGGAAGAGGGAGGATGAACAATACTCTGGCCGCGGGGCAGACGATAAATCACCACATTGAGGAAGCTTCCCCAGGCCAGACCGAAAAGAATAATGATTAGCGTTTCCACCAGATTTGAGCCGCCCTAACCTCGCCTGTGGCTGGATCATAAAGATAGTCCAGACCATCGAGGTCTTTAGGAATTTCTTTTAAAAAACCGGTTCGCTTGAGCTGCTCCAGGCTATAAGGATTTCTTCCATATTTTTCTCTGAAAAGGGCGACAGCCCTTTCAATGATCTGTTTATCAATGGCCGCCTTTACCTGATAGAGATGATTGCTGGCAATCTTTTTTACCCTTTCATCCCTGGAAGTTTCATAGATTTCAAGCCAGGTACGCCAGGCTGTTTTGAGATCCATGGTTTTGAAGGCTGAAAAAGCATAGAGTCTTTTGACTATCTCGGGCGAACCGGGTATATCCATAGCTTTTTTATAATAAGCCCGGGCCAGCTCATAATTTTTTCTGAGCTGAGCCAGATGACCAGCTAAAAAGGGGAAAAACCACTGATCGGGGTTTTTTTCCAGTCCCATATCCAGAATCCTGAGCCCGAGCTCAAGGTTGTTGCCTTCATAGACAGCGATGAGAGCTCCAAGCTCATAGGGATCAACATAACGGGGATCGAGTTCAGAAATGATGGAGAAGATATGTTCCAGATACTGGAAACGTTCGGGTATGGCATAATTGGAGTAATACTGGATTGCCCAGAGATAAATTAAATCAGCCAGAACGGAGGAATAACCGAAGGTGACATATTTGAGATATTTGCCTGAAGGAAGATAGATGATAGCCGACCCTGGCACCCGGCTCCGGCTGATCTGATCGCAGCGCACCTTGAGGGTCATAAAAACGAGACAGGAAAGAATTAAAACAGCTGTCAGAAAGATGACTCCCGGGTCACCTTTAATGTGGGAGCTGGATTTTCTGACCATGGTCAAACAAAATCCCTCTTTCTGAAAATCATATTGGCCAGAACAAGAATAAAGGCGGTGTAAAAGAGGCCATAGAGAGCCGAATAGAAATAGAATCTGGGTTGAATGGCCAGGCCATGAACGATTTCTGTACGAAAGTTAAAATTTTCGAGGTCAGGTAGAAACGTGTAAAGAAATTGAGCCAGGGAGCGCCAGGGACCCGGCCTCAGTTTCCGGATAAGGGTCTCTAAACCCCAGGAAGTATGGCCAATTAAATAAAAAGCCAGCGAGAAAATAGAGCTCAAAATGGGTGTGGAAAAACAGGAGAAGAGAATGGCCACAGCTGTAATCAGCATAAGTTCGATAAAAATAAAGAGAATGGCAATCAATAAGCGGGGTTCTAGCTTGAAAGTATGAGCAAAGACCACGATCAGGAAAATGAGACTCATCAGGCCAATCATCACCACCAGGGTAAGCATCAATCCCAGGAATTTACCCAGCAGAAACTGCCAGCGGTGGATGGGCTTGGAAATGACTGTATAGATTGTTTTCTTGTCGATTTCCTTATAGACGAGGCCGGTACCAATTAAAATGGCCATCAGGGCGCCAAAGAGAGAGAGTGAGGCCAGGCCAACATCCTTGATGATTTTAACCCGATCGCCGACAGTTAAAAGAGCCAGCAGGCGGGAGAAAATAATGGCCGCCGCCGCAAAGAAGAAGAGAAGATAAAGAATTCTATCTCTGATAGCCTCCTTAAAAGTATTTAAAGTGATGGCCCTTATCTTCATCCTTGCTTCACCATATCGACAAAAATATCTTCAAGCGTTTCCGTTCGGGGAACCAGGGAATGTATTTTCCCCTTTTTCTCCTTAACTAAGCTCAGGAGCTGGTCAATTTTATTTTCATCAAAAACTTTGATCAGGGCTCGATCGCCCCGGATGGAAACAAATTCACCCAGTCCTTCAAGCTCTTGCTGGCTGATTCCGGAGAGAGTGATTTCGGTAAAGAGAATTTTTTCGGAAATAAGCTCGGGAAGCGACCCCTGAGCAACAATCCGGCCGGCCACAATAATCGCGACCCGGTCGCAAATCATTTCTATATCCTGCAGGATATGGGAACACATGAAGACTGTTTTGCCCTCTTCTTTCAGATTGACAATAATATCCCGAAGTTCCTTGCGGCCGATGGGATCAAGGCCACCCAGAGGCTCATCCAGGAAGACGAGTTCCGGGTCATTAATTAGGGCCTGGGCCAGGCCAACCCGCTGGAGCATACCCCTGGAGAATTTTCTGAGCTGGAGATCAGCCGCTTTCTTCAATCCAACCAGACTCAAGAGCTCATCAATTTTATTTTTGTCCGAGATTCGACCCGAAGGAAAAAGACGCGCATAAAAGTTCAGAAATTCTCTGGCTGTCAGATATTCATAAAAATAAGGATTTTCAGGTAAATAGCCAATTTTCTCCTTGGCTTTAAGGGAAAGATGGGGTTGGCCAAAAAGGGTGATTTCACCAGAATCAGGAAAGATCAGGCCAAGGATGCATTTGAGAGTGGTTGTTTTGCCGGCGCCATTGGGTCCCAGATAGCCAAAAATTTCGCCTTTGAATACAGAAAAACTTATTCCTTTGAGCACGGGATAACGTCGAGGAATAAAACCGGTTTTATAAGCTTTAAAAAGATTTTGAACTCTCAGTACCTCTTCTGCCTTCGATTCCTGAGTCATCAGCAGAATTTCCTCCCTCGACCGGGTTCTCGCCCTTAATTTTCCTGTTAAATTATATAAATTTTCGGCACGATGTCCATCTTTTTCGACCAGCTATTTTAACAGCCGAAAAAGCTACTTTAAATTATTTTCAAAGAGTTTGAAAATGCGCTTGTATTCATCAGCCCAGGAAGAAGCATTGCGGAAGGAATGGTCCTCGACGGGATAAATAGCCACTTCCCAGTTTTCTTTGCGCAGCTCAATCAACCGCTGAACCAGGCGAACTGTATCCTGAAAATGAACATTGGTATCCACCATACCATGGCAGATAAGCAGGGCGCCTTTTAACCCTTCGGCAAAATAAATAGGTGAGCTCTGCCGGTAGGCCTCAGGGTCCTTGTGGGGCAGATTAAGTATATCGACCGTATAGCCCGGGTGATAGTGGGCCCAGTCAGTGACCGGACGAAGAGCCGCACCTGCCCGAAAAACCTCAGGTTCTTTGAACATGGCCATGAGCGTCAGAAAGCCGCCGTAGGAGCCACCATAAACACCGATTTTTTGAGGATTGGCTCCATACCGGGAGACAAGGAATCTGGCGGCATCAACGATATCATCAAGGTCCTTTCCGCCCATATGCCGATAAATAGCTGTGCGGCAATCACGGCCGTAACCAGCACTGCCCCGATAATCAACGTCAAAGACAAGATAGCCCTTTTCCATAAGAAAATTATGGAACATATATTCCCGGTAATAGGTGCTCCAGCCCTTGTGAGCATTCTGAAGATAGCCCGCTCCGTGAATGAAAATGACAGCTGGTTTGGAAGGATGCCAGGCCCGGGGAAAATAGAGGCGAGCATATACTTCAAAGCCATCCCTGGCTTTAAAAGTAACGATTTCAGGCCGGGCCCAGTCGAAAGTGCGGAAGGCTTCACTCGGGGAAGTGGTTATCTGTTGGGCTTTAGCTCCTGGCTGATTGGGCTGAAGATAGAGTTCCGGCGGCTTATTGGTTTCAGAATGGATGATGGCCAGCCATTTCTCATCTGGAGAAAGATAAACTTCATTCAATCCTTCAAGGAAGGTAATTCTGGTTCTGGGTCCGCCGCTGGCAGGCATTTTATAGGCATGAACTTCACCTGGATGTTCTTCGCTGCTCATCAGATAGATGAATTGACCATCAGCGGAAAGCTGGGCGGAGCGAACCTCAAATTTCCCTGAGGTCAGCTGTTTCTTTTCCTTGCCGTCAGGCGTGACAGAATAAAGATGGGCAAAGCCATCTTTTTCAGAAATATAATAAATTCTCCGGCTATCCTTGGACCAGAAAAGATTGGTCAGACCGAGCGGGCCGACCCAGGCCTCATCGTGAATCTGCTCAAGTGGACTGAGTTTGCCTTTTGTCCAGTCAAGGAGATAGAGCCAGGCATCTTTTCTGTCTTCAGAACGGGCCAGGAGAACGCAGTATTGACCATTAGGTGACCAGGTAATCGAAGAGGGGAAAACCCGACGATCGCCCTGATTGAGTTCAAGCCAGCGCACCTCGCCCGTAGCCACATCCATCAGGCCAGCCCGGCTGAGCCGCGGGGAAATATAAGCGGCCTTAGGATGGGAGGGAATTGTTTCCGTATAACCGGAGCGAGTGACATAATTGGGAACAATGGTTTCCTTAACCTCAGGGGCCGGCTCGGAAAGGAAAAAGATGACCTGTTTTTCATCAGGGGAAAGTTCCATGAGGGTAATATTCTGGTCTGCTTCCAGCACAAAGGGGCGCCGCTTCGGACCAGCGGGTAGTTCTCCAAGGCCAGCCAATTCGGGAAGGCGGCCACGACCAATTTCCTTAAATAATGTCCTCTGCTGTTCCATGTACCATTTATCAATTTCGCTGGGAGGTGTCTGAACAGGCGGTTTCTGCCGGGTAAAACTAGTCAGCTGCTTGAGGCTTCGATCTTCCAGGGAAAGGGCAAAGAGATTATCTTCAGAAGTGAAAATTATTTTTTTCTCATCAAAGGAAAAGCGGGCATTGCTTTCTCTGGCTTCAGTTTGGGTAAGCTGGATTGTCCTGCCCGTTTTAAGCTCCAGCAGTCTGAGATCGCCCTGATAAACCATTAGTGCCCGGCGCCGGGCCGAATCAAACTGCAGGCTGAAGCCGACCTGACCAAAACCGCCAAAGGCTCGACCTGAAACCGGGGGAATAAGGGGCGGCGATTTGAGCATTTCTTCCGGACTGATAGCCTTAGGTTTTAAATCTTTAAGGTTAAGGACATAAAATCCTGCCGTTTTGGCCCCCGGCTCGCGCCAGCGAAAATAGACCTGCTGACTGTCGTAGGACCACATTAAGCCTGTCGGGCTGGTGCCAACGAGCTCCTCGCCCTGCATGATATTATCAATGGTCAGCTTAAAAGCCGATTCCTTTTCGGGCGGGTCAGAGGAAATATGGTAACCTGAAAAAACGGGAGGAAGAAAGGCGAGACAGATTAAGAGGAGGAATAAATTGAAATGGCCAGAATGTTTTTTGAACTTAAGGAACATGGGGCCTCCTTTCCTGAATTAAATTTTTTCAGGCTCAAAGCTTGAATATCATCATGAGCCGCTTTGAGTCTTAGCTTAAGATTATCACTTTAGATTGAGAGGAATTCAAATGATTTTCGTTATTGGTCAGGCTTAACCTGGCGAAAAGTGGTCGGGTCAACAGTCACATAACAATCGCTTCCAAGATAGCATAAGGGCCGGATTCGGCTGATTTCGAGGACACCTTCCTGGTTAAAGCAGCCAGATTCAATCTGAACGGCTACCACCTGACCGACAAAGAGGTCGTGGTCGCCATAAGGGCGAGTTTCGACCAGGCGACACTCCAGGGCGGCATAGGCTTCAGCAATTAAAGGTGACTGGATGACGGCCGGCTCAGCAAGATGGACTCCGGCCAGCTGGATTTTATCCACCTCACGGCCTGATTTTCGCCCCATGATGGCTGCGGTTCTGGCCTGGTCATTGGCTAAAAAATTGACGGAAAACTCCCCGGCTTCGCTTATCAGGGAATGGGTCAATCTTTTTTTCGAAATGAGAACACCAAAAAGGGGCGGATTAAAGGATAGAGCCGAATGCCAGGCACAGCTCATGAAATTAATTTTTTCGCCTGATTTGGCGCCAACTAAGGCGACTGTATAGGGGTAGAAAAATTGAAAGAACCTGAGGGAAGTCAAGATTTCCTTAGGCATCCTGGCCTCCTTTAATGCTCTGAATAAAATATGGTTTCTGATAAATCTATTTTAGTTTCGCCTAAAAAAGCAAATTCTCTTTATTTAACCTGCCAGCTTGGAATAATTCTTTTATTAAAAAATTCTGGTCTCTGTTTGAATAAGCCTGGCCTTTCTTGATTTATTTCCTGCTGGGTTTAATTGTCTGAATAATTCAGAGCGTTTTAATGGGAGGATTTTAATTCAGAAAATTTTTAATTTAAATATCTTTCAGGTCTCTTCCCCTGGCTTTTAGTGGTTCAATTCCTTTAAGCCTGAAGCTGCATCTTTCCGAAATCCGAAAGACTCAGGAAACGAGCCTCGGATATTCGTTTTTCCAAATGGGATCGAGAAGTTCGGCCACGGCCTGATTGTAAGCCACCATTCCCTGATAATATTCTGGATCCTCCAGGGCAGCCGCCGCATTCTGGTCCTCAGGGGTCAGCTTAAATTCGCGGATCAATTCGCGCCATTCACGGTGATGGTCCCGGATAGGACAGGGCATTATCCAGTTGCCCCGCTCTTCCAGCCTGGTCGCCTTTTTCTTATAACCATAGTTTCTTTGCCATTCCCGGAGACGAGCGAAAAAGGGATGAGCCCAGACATCCTCCAGGGTTTTCCCCTGGCTATAGGCCTCGATAATATTTACCGGGGAGTAGGGTATGAAAACGCAGGGAAGAACCCAGCCATTCCAGTCGACAGCCATATAGCCTCCTTCCCTTCCGGCGGCGATGCAACCATAGGTGGCTGTGCCGCTGTTCCAGAAATCAGCAATAAAAATTCTTCTCTCTCGAACAAGCTCCCAGGAACGCCGCCACATCCAGACTCTCTGCTCGGGCGTGGGTAGAAGGGAAAGAGTATAGGACCTTCCAATGGGCATGTAGTGGAAGACCCAGGCAAAATTGGCTTTCATTTTATGGAAATAAAAATCAATGACTTCATCAGAAAAGAGATGACTGGCGTTTTCCCTGGTGGCTGTCATGGAGATTCCATAGAAGACCTTTTCCCTCTGCAGTCTCTCCATGGCCGCTATGATTTTTTCAAAGATTCCCGGACCTCTTCGGGCATCTGTTTGCTCCTTTAATCCCTCGACAGAGATAGCTGGCATAAGATTGCCGGCCTGGCCGATTCGCTGAGCGACCTCATCATCAATTAAAGTCCCGTTGGTATACATCATGAAGAAGCACTGGCTGAATTCCTCAATAAGGTCAAGAACTGTTTTGCCCTGATCCCGGTAGGCGAGAGGCTCGCCACCGCTGAAAACAAAAAAGCGAACCCCCCAGATCTCATGGGCTTCTCTGACCAGGCGCTCAAAACAGGGCCAGGGCAGTTTCTCATCAGTTGGCCCGGAGTCGGCGTAACAGCCCACACAGCGAAGATTACAGGTTTTGGTGGGGCTGATGAGGAGAATTCCGGGAGGATTAACTCCATGGCGGGCAATGAAACGCTGGATAGCCGATGGTTCGCCCTTGCGAATGAGAACATCAGCGGCAAAGACTTTAATAAGCTTTCGGGCCGTGATTTCACTGAGCCGATCTTCAGCAATGGCTTTTTCTATGGAGTTGATTATGGCCAAGCCCATAGCCACCTTATCCATGGCCACCCCCGGAAGATCACCCTGAGCCAGGAGATTCCGGGCTGAACGACGGAGCCTCTCCTCGAGGCTCGAAACGATATATTTTCTTAAAGGAGTAAAGCGAAAAGCTCTGGGACCAATCTGAGCAGCCAGATCAAGTAATTTTTCAGGCAGGGAGCTGGTGGCACCTGACATAAAATTAGATAATCTGGATAAAGAGAGATTAATTGCTGCCATGGCTAACCTCCTTGATGAAAAAGACTTACCTTTGCTTCTTAATTTTTCAATATACCTCATGATTAAATAAGTCAAGTTTCTCTCCTGATTAGTTATTAACGGGGAAATTCAGGTCATTTGAAAGGCCAATTTATTCTGATTAAAATAGAAATGGGAGTCGAAGAGACAAAAAAGTGGTTTAGTCCGGAGGGGTGAAAGACCGGGACGGAGAAAGTCAGGAAAGAGGATTTGATCTTAATCTTTAAAGATTAGCCCGATGGAAGCTAAATTCACCCTCCCAATCGCCGCTTGAGGTGATTGCAAGGAAAGTTAATCCAGGCAAAATGGAGGGTAGGTTCACAACCGGCTTCTCATCCAAGGCGGTGCCAGGGTTGTGAAAAGGAGGGGAGCCGAGCTCCCTCTCCCCCCACCCTCCTTTCTGGGATTTCCTCCTCAGAGGAAATCCCTTTTTTATTTCCTTAAATTTTGTCGAGCCCGGGGCAAAAAGGTTGAAAAGAAATATTTAAAATCATCAGGGAAGCAGAATCATGAATTTCAAGATTTTTGCATCCTCCATTGAGACCGGCCTCTTGCCTGGAAATTCTGGTTCTTGAAGCCGAAGACTAAAGTGGCTGACAATGGATTTGTGCGGAAGAGGAGCTGGTCAGCTCAGCCTGAAAGGGTCAGATGGAACTTCGGGCCAGGTGAAATCAGGTGGAAGGAGCCTCATCCTCAGAAATTGTGGTGCTTGCAGCGATTGTTTTCATGAGAATTTGGCTTTCCTTGTCACCTGATGGGCCCTCGTATCAGAGAAAAAAGTGTTCTTTTTTCAAGCCTTATCCTGGTTCTTTTTTAAAGAAATAATGAGAAAAGAATGTCTTTAATTGCCAGATGGATTCAGAGGAAGATTGAAATTTCATAGTTTATTGATTTTAGAGGAATCACACCTTATATAGATTTAATAAACGATAATAATTTTTTAGAAGAAGCCATAGAGGGATTGATGCAGCAATTTCAGGGATTTTAAAATGATGAAACTATTTGAATTGAGGGAGCAAAAATAATAAAAAGAATGTTCTGAAACTGGTTGCGAGAAGAGGTGAAACATGTCTGATTTTGGTGGCGCTATAAAAAAAAGCGAGATTTTTGATTTTGCTCTCCTGGGCGTGCCCTTTGACGAAAAATCCTGCTTTCTAAGAGGCGCAGCCGCTGGCCCTCAGGCCATTCGACTGGCCTCAACGGGCAAAGCCCTCAATCCCTTTACCGAACTGGGGATAGACCTTGAAAAAGAAGCGACCATGGTCGACCTGGGGGATGTAGATACTTCAGGCGATGTGGATAAAACCTTTGCCCGGATTGAAGAAGCCGTTATCGGCATTCTCGAAAAGAAAGCCGTGCCCATTATTTTAGGAGGTGACCATTCCATCACCTTTCCCATTATTAAGGCTTTTGCGCGCTTTTTCCCTGAGCTCGATTTACTTCATTTCGATGCTCATCCAGACCTCTATCCCGAACTTTATGGCGATCGGCTTTCCCATGCCTGCCCCTTTGCCCGGATTTTGGAGGCCGGGCTGGTCCGACGGCTGGTCCAGGTGGGCATAAGAGCCGCCACCTCTGAGCAGAGGGAGATGGCTTCAAAGTTTGGCGTCATTATGATGGAAATGAAGAATCTCAAAATTCCCCTGCAGCTTGAATCCTCCCATCCCCTGTATATTTCCTTTGACCTTGATTGCTTAGATCCAGCCTTTGCTCCGGGCGTCGCCCATCATGAGCCCGGAGGTCTTTCTACCCGTCAGGTCATTGAAATCATTCATAGCCTGAAAGCTGAAATTGTGGGCCTCGATGTGGTTGAGCTTAATCCAGCTCGCGACCCGAGTGGAATTACAGCGGCTGCCGCGGTCAAAATTATCAAGGAAGTAGCTGGCCAGATTGTTTTCACCAGAAAAAGCAAAAAGATTTAATTCTGATTGAAGTTGGGTCTGCTCCTGAAATTTGACCTTGAAGCAGGGAAATTCCTTTTCCTGTTTTCATCAGGGATTATCTCAACATCCCCTTAAATTCGAAATAAATTCAAAGAATTGGATTTAAGAAATCAAGCCCGCGGTTTTAAATTAAAGAGACAATTTTTTCAAGCCAGGCTCGATCGATTTCCGAAAAAGCCTCAAAAAGGGTGCTATCGATATCAAGTACAGCCCAGGGTTCCTGATTCTTATCGAATAAAGGAACAACAATCTCAGAATTGGACCTGGGGTCGCAGGCAATATGACCGGGAAACTGGTGGACATCGGGGACGATAATTGTCCGGCGCTCAAGAATTCCCGCCCAGCAGACCCCGCGATGTTTTTCCAGAACCGGGCAGGCCAGGGTTCCTTGATAGGGACCGACAATGAGCTCGCCTTTATCCAGAAAATAAAAACCTGTCCAGAAATAATGGGGCATTTTATGATGAAGGAGAGCCACGGTCGTGGCCATCCGGGAAATTTTATTTTCTGTTTTCATCAGAATTTCCTGCAGCTGATGCCAGATGTTTTCATAACGGCGAATCAGGGAAGCTTCAGAAGGTTTTTTCTTAAGACCTGATTTAGAGACTTTCATTTCTTCCTCCTCTTTTATCAGATAGAAAAAATTATTAAAGACAACTATATGAAGAAAGCTCTCGCTGTCAAGTAGTTTATAACCATGCTCACCGGGAGATTGAAGCCAGAGAAACAGGGAAAAATTTGGACCTGAAAAAATATGAAATTAGCAAAACAGCCGTTAAATTATTATGATGATGAAAACGACTTTTTGAGGAGCTGCGTGCACCTTAAAGTAAAAGCCAGCCTTAGTAGCTATCATTTCTATTAAAAAGAGACAGGTGGGATGAGTCGGGGTGAATATTTTTTAATAAGCATACTGAGAAAAGGCCGAAATCAGTTTAAAATTTTAGATAAATGTTTAAAATATAAATGGCCATAAAAAATCAGGAGAAATAAGGAAGGATTGAAAGGGGGCAGGAAATGTTAAAGTCAGAAGGGTGGAATAGAATTTTGGCCCAAAAATTTTCGGTGCCTATCGGGCTATTTATTTTTTTAATCCTCTCTTCGTCTTTTTTTAACAAAGGAACCTCTCTCCCCACCGCTTCGGACAGGCGCGCCGCTATCCTTAATCTGGCCGTAGAACTGGAAAAAGTAGCCACCGTGCTGGCTGAAGATACTTTTCAATATTTTAAAAATCGCGGCGGATTGATTGCTGAAAAAGAGCAGGCGATTCTCTTTAAAGCCGAAGCCTTCGCTGCTTCCTGTCGCCTGTTTATCAGGCTAACGGAGGAAAGAACAGGCTATTTTTCAGCTCAGTATCTTCGAACCAATCTTTTCCAGGCTTTTGTTTATCTTTCCCGCTCTTTTTATGAACTGGAAAGGGAGATGCGTGGCTCGGGCGTAATGCCCTATGCGCTCGCTGATTGTCGCCGGCTCCTGGATCGCATGGACCGCGAATTTTCCTCCTGGCCGGCTGAGGATAATCTGGCTTATCTTCATCAGAAATATGTTAAAGGGGCTGATCAAACCGTCTATATGATTGAGCGTCGGGGTCCGGGGCTTTACGTGCGCCATGCCTTTAAAAATTTGGAAAGCCTGTATCGCTATAATTATAATCTCAAAAGAGGGAAAGACCCCTGGAAATACTTGGCGGTCGTTTCGGAAGAGGTTTTATCCAGCCTGCCTGAAGGGGAAATGATTGAGCTTAATTTTGAAGGCTGTCTGGTTATGGAGCTGGGTAGCGGACCCAATCGGCCAGTTTATTTAATCGAAAAGGGCAAAAAAAGACCACTCGCGAGCCCCCAGGTTTTACAGCGGCTTGGAGGCTGGTCAAGGGTCATGGAAATTCCTGCTGAAGTGCTCCGGAGTTACCCGGAAGGCGAGCCAATAAATTAGACTAAAAAGTCCTGTTAGCTTAAAAATCCTGATACCTAAATAAAAATGACCTCTTCCTCATTTTTTTATTTTTATTTTCCCCCATTGATTGTAAGTGCGGGCTGTTGTCAGCAAAAGGGGGGTTGATGATGGGAACCAAAAAGGTGGGGGCTTTCTCCAGCCCGCGCGAGAAAGCCAGATAATTTATATCAAAAAGAAAAGGCCTTGTAAAGGGGTTTTGTGAAAATTTTGTAGCTTGCTTTAGGTCTATTTTTCCATAAGAATAAAAGGGGAGGTTAAAATTATGGAGCAGAAAAAAACGGAAAAAATTGATATTAAGGTAGATGAAAATATAGCTCTGGGCCAGTATTCCAATCTGGCGGCCATCCGTCATTCGCGAGAAGAATTTATTTTTGATTTTGCCTTTATTTTTCCTGATGGCCCGGTAGGTAAATTGGTCGCCCGGCTGATTCTCAGCCCAGCCCATGCCAAACGCTTTATGGAAGCTCTGATTGCTAATATTCAGCGTTACGAATCTGAATATGGACCAATTACTCCGGCCGATTTACCTCCGCCCGTCGGCTTTGTCCATTAAAACTAAATTAAAGGGAGGAGAAAATGGCCATTTTTCGCAATGAAGAAGAAGTCCGGGCTTTTTTCGAGCTTTTCCTGGAGAAGATAGGGAAGAGCACAGAAGCCAGTCAGGCTCTCCACAATTCCGGTTTAATCCTTCATTTCCATTTGCTTGAGCCCGAAGCCTCAGTCAAGATAGATACCCAATCAGCCGGGAGTCCATCGGGCCTGGCTTCCTCTCTCTTTTTTGGTGAAGAAGGGCCTCAACCTGATTTAACCTTAGAGATGACAGCTGACACCCTTGATGAACTCTGGTCAGGTAAAAGGGATATCTTCGGTGCTTTGATTTCGGGTAAGGTCAAAATCTCGGGCCACATGGCTAAAGCTTCGAGGCTTGTGCCGCTACTGAAACTGATTCCTCCCATTTATGAAGAAACCAGGTTTGAGTTTGAAAAAAGGAAAACCGACGAGCTATAACCACAGGCCTTTTTAACTATTCAGTCAGTTCGTTCCCCCGGCCCTTAAAACACACGACAGGCCAGATAATTTGAAGGCCGAAATTTAATATAAAAAACACCCGGGGCTTCAAATAGTATCAAGCCTCTTATGGAACTCAAGTAAAGCCCTGGTAATGTCAGGCCTTTTGGGTAACATCAGATGAAGCCTTAATCTATGGCAGGAAAAGAGAAGCTTTCATTAAAAGCAGGCTCTTGCAGGTTTTTAATGGGAAGACCTGAAGAATTGTCCATCTCCGCTAACCTTTAAAGAGCCCGCAGATGAAGACTAAAAGACGAGTTGAAGCTGATTATTGTGTCTTTTAGGGATATCTCTCTGATCGTCCCCTGCCACGATGAACTGGCCCGGATTCAATCTGCTGTTATGTCGCCTAAAATCTATCATTTTTAGCCCCCAAAAAGTCTGGAGAACCTGAAATTATAAAATTAATGAATGAAGATAAAATCTGGTTAAGGAAATTTCAGGTTTCACTTTATCTTTTAATTGAATCGTTTCTGACTTTCTAAAAATAATCAAAAAAGAAAAATAAGAGAATTTCCCTTGACAGAATCATTCGTTTTTTATATTTACTTCAGCAGGACTGACGAAAGATTATCCATCGTCAGAACTTGAAGGAAATCAGTCGAAAGGAGGCTTGAGTGAGAAAAGTAAGCCGGTGCTTAGGGTTTTTATTAATCCTGGCAATCTGTTATCAGGTGACGCTGGCTGCTGGTTTTCTTATTTATGAGCATGGAGCGGCCGCCATGGCTGTGGCTGGAGCTTTTGTGGCTGTGGCAAATAATCCTTCAGCTGTTTTTCATAATCCTGCTGGTCTGGCCTTTCTTTCCGGAACCCAATTTTCAGTGGGCACAACTCTTATCATACCCAAGGGCTCTCTGGAATTACCTAAATGGCCCGATCCAAGATTTAAGACAGTTGACCAGACTAGCCAGGTTTTTTATCCTTCGACTGTTTATTTCAGCCAGCCGGTGAGCGAGAGAGTGGTGCTTGGTTTTGGCTTTTTTAGCCCCTATGGTCTCGGCACTGAATGGCCAGCCGATTATCCTCTTCGTTACATTGCTGTGAAAGATGATCTCAAGACTTTCTTTTTTAATCCAGTTGTCGCTTTTAAACTGAGTCCAAATCTGGCGCTGGGAGTGGGGGTTGCCTATATTCATTCCACCCTTAGCTTTGATTTAGTTCAATTAGCTGATCTCTCCTTTGTCAATCCACTCTTTGGAGCCTATGATGTTCCGGTGAAGCTTGAGGCCAGTGGTAATGGTTACGGTTTCAATGCCGGGCTTTTATATAAAGGCGAGAAATTTTCTTTGGGGGCCAACTGGCGGAGCGGCTTTAAAATTGATTATGAGGGCGATCTGACCCTGGATTGGTCGAAGGCTCCCAGTGTGATTCAACCTCTTCTACCCAAGGCAGGTACAGCCTCAACAACTTTTGAATATCCTCATATTCTCGCTTTTGGCCTGGCTTTCGAGCCAGCCCCGCAGTTACGTCTGAGTGCTGATCTTCATTATGTTTTATGGAGTTGCTATGATGAATTTACAGTCAAGGTGGATGTTCCCAATTTCGAGGACAAGCACGTTGAGGAAAACTGGAAGGATGCTATGACGCTTCGCGGCGGAATTGAATATAAAGCCAGTGAAGCTGTGGCCTTAAGAGCCGGAATCCTCTATGATCAAACTCCTCAGCCGGTTGAAACTATGGATCCCATCCTGCCTGATGCTAATCGCGTTGCTATTACCGGCGGGTTTGGCTTCAAGACAGGCCATCTCGTTCTTGACTTGGCTTATCAATACGAAATCTTTTCGGATCGCACCAGCCCGAATCGGTCCATTTATCCCCTCAACCTGGGTGAAGGGACATATAAAACCAGGGCCAATCTTATCGGGATCAGTCTGACTTTTATTTTCTAAGGAAAATCAACAGAATGGAGGTTTAACCATGGCTTATGAATTTAAAAATTCCAAGGGCATTACCTACTATCTGCATTCCCGGGTGGTCAATCTTAAGGGTGGCCGGAAACAAACCATATATTATTTTGCCAGAGAGGTGGGACCTGGAGCTGTTGATTCGCTGCCCGAAGGCTTTAAGGTTGTGGAAACGCCCAAAACCGGCATGCCCATTCTGAAAAAAGTTTAAAAGAAAAAATTATCCCCATTAATTTTTGAAAAAATTTTTTAAAAACCTATTAATATTTTTTTCTTATAATTTTTTGCTTTGAAGGAAAGGAAAACTTTCCAGCTAATTCACGGGCGGGCGCCCCTGCGTATTAATGACATCGGGGGCTGGACCGATACCTGGTTTGCCCGGCAGGGAAGGGTGCAAAATCTGGCCGTTGGACCGCCGGTCGAGGTTCAGGTCCGGGTCTGGCCCAATTCAAAAGGAATAAAAAGAAGAGTTCGAATTATCGCTGAAAATTATGGCCATTCCTTCTCCTTTGATCCTGAAAAACCTTCGCCTCAACCCCACCCTCTTTTACAGCAGGCCGTCAATTTAGCGGGCGTACCTCAGGAATTGAGACTCGAAATTGCCATCTTTTCTCCTGTTCCGCCAGGTATGTCCACGGGAACTTCAGCTTCAGTTTGTGTGGCTCTGATTGGCACTTTACTTTATCTTCAGGGTAAATCCATAAAGCCAAAAAGGCTTGCTTCTCTGGCCCACCGCGTGGAGACAGAACGCCTTAAGCAGCAATGTGGCATTCAGGATCAGCTCTGCGCAGCCTATGGTGGCCCCCTCTTCATTCAAATGGACAGGTATCCGGAAAGTCGGGTGATTAAGCTCAGGCTCAAGCCTGAAGTTAAGGCTGAACTTGAAAGATGCCTGGTTTTAATCTGTCTTGGAAAACCCCATCTTTCCACCCGACTTCATGAAAAAATCATCCAGCGTCTGGAAAAAGGCGAGGCTTCATCTCTTCCGTTAAGAAAAATGGCCGGCCTGGCTGAAAAGGCCTGGCAGGCTCTCGAAAGAGGGGATCTGGCGGCCTACGGAGAAATTATGATTGAAAATAATGAGTGGCAGAGAGAACTCGGAGCTGATTTAGTTTCAGCCCAGGCCGAAGAAGTTATTTCCCTGGCTCGAAGGTTTGGGGCCCGGGGCTGGAAGGTTAATGGGGCTGGAGGTGAAGGGGGCTCGCTAACCATTCTGGCTTCAGCGGACGATAATTTGAGGCGTAAAATGATTGAGGCCATTGCCACTCTGGGCGGCGGGATCAGGCCCTTACCCATCTATCTCTCTTCAGAAGGCTTTTTCGCCTGGTCGAGCCAGTAATTTTTAGATTTTCTGGAAAAAGAGCAAAGGGAAGGGGAAGTATCTACGTCTAAATTATGTGAGAGATGAAAATGATAATTACGAAAAGGAGGTTTCAGATGAGAAATAGATGGCTCGTTATCTCCGTCACCTTGATTTTTTGTCTGGTGATGGCTTCATGGCTTTCTGCCCAGCCCATGCGTCGGGGCGCTTTTCGACCGGGAATGGGCCCTGGCTGGCAGGAATGGCTTGGCCTGACGCCTGAACAGAAATCAAAAATTGAGGCTCTGAGGAAATCCCATCAGGAAGAAATGAAGGGTCTTCGTGATAAATTAATGGAATTGCAGAAACAGCTCCGGGAGGCAAGACAGGACCCCAAAGCTGATCCCAAAAAGATAGAGGGCCTGATTGATGAAATTTTCAAACTCAGAGCTTCACAGATGAAAGCCCGAATCAAGTTCCAGGGCGAAATGGATAAGGTCCTGACCAAGGAGCAGAAGGATAAGCTGGTCCAGGCCAGACAGAGAATGGCCCGATTTATGTCCGGTCAGAGAATGTTTCGAGGAATGGGTCCCTGGAGAAGGGCGCCTTTCTTTTACGGGCCCGGTCCAATGATGCGCCATCGTTTCTTTCCGCGCTGGTGGCGCTAAGGAAGAAAGGTGAAAAAGGGGAGGGATAATTCCCTCCCCTTTTTTATTTTGTAAAAAAATTCCATTATTACCCGAAAAAAATAGTTTTCCCTTCAGCCGAAATATTCGTCCTTAAATGAGGACAGTTGCCCTTTGCTGGTTCTCCCTGGCCAGTTTACCGGCTTCTTTTCTGCCTGTTTCCAGAATGATTAACCTGGCATGGAATTTGCTGTATAATAAGCTGGAGGCCAAAATGAGAAACAAAGCCTTATTAATTATAGGGTTAATAACAATTGCTCTTGTCTCTTATCTTTCAGGTCAGGACGGCTATTATCGTTACCAGTTCGCCCGGCTTCAATATGTTCAGGGTGATGTCATTCTCCAGACAGCCGAGGGAGTGGAAGAAGCGGCTGAGGTTAATTTTACGGTGGCTGAAGGCAACGTCCTTCTGACCCGAGAAGGTCGGGCTGAGGTTTATCTTGGTCGGGGTAATGACCTTCGCCTTGACAACTGGACAAGAGTCGAGTTTTTAAACCTGCCCCATGCTGAGGGGGAAAAATTCAGTTTCCGGATTAATGAAGGTTCTGTTTATCTCCGGATAAGAAATCTGGAGAGAGAAAAAGAGTATGAGATTCATACGGCCGACGCTTCTTTTTATGTCCTTGAAGAAGGCCTCTATCGTTTTGATGTTAGCTCCCAGGACACTCAAATTGTTGTTTTTCAGGGCGCGGGCGAAGTGGCCGGCGATGAAAGATCAGTAATTCTCGAGAGAGGGGAAAGGCTACTGGCAGCCCGGGGTGAACTTGGTTCAACCCTGCATTCTTCGCCCGAGAAAGATGCCTTTGCTCTCTGGAATGAAGAGCGAGAAGCTCGCGACGTCAGGGCCTCCTCCCGGTATCTTCCCCCGGAATTAGCTGAATATGAAGAAGAGCTCAATGCCCATGGTCACTGGGTCTATGAAAGGCCATGGGGATATGTCTGGGTGCCCATTGTTATTTATTCTGATTGGCGCCCTTATTATTATGGACGATGGGTGTGGTATCCACTTATTGGCTGGACCTGGGTTCCTTATGAACCCTGGGGCTGGTGTGTTTTTCATTTCGGCCGCTGGCACTGGCGCTTCGGTCTGGGCTGGTACTGGATTCCCACAACTTATTGGGGACCAGCCTGGGTATACTGGTGGTCAGCCTATGATTATTATGGCTGGGTGCCATTAAGCTATTACAACCGGCCAGTGGTTATCATCAATAACATTTTCTATGACCGCTATTATGATTCCGTCTATCCCATCCATTCCCGGGCCCTGACGGTCGTTCGTAAAGATCAACTCATGGCGCCCAGGATTCATGAGGTGGCCCTGAGAGAGAATCAAATCGTCAGCCTTGGACAGCTGAGTTTAAAAGCAGCCAGAACAGAAGAACTCAATTCCCTGGTTCGAGCCAGTAGTCTCCGCAAAAGCACCCTCAGCCCTTCGATTTCCCGGGTAATACAGGATAAGGCCAGTTCAACTGGAGAAAGCCGGGTTTTAAGAAGGGAAAATCTGAAAGACGCTGGTCCGGCCACTTCTCTTTTCCCCCAGAATTCAAGAAAAGAGGAGGCCCAGGTAAGGCCATCACGTCGGGGAATGGAATTACCTCAGATTCGCCGGGTTGAAAGTCAGGGGCTGAAGCCTGTTTCTTCAGGTCAGAATAGCCAGTCTAATACCGGCGAAAGAAGAATAAGAAGCGAGACTGGCTCCCTGCCTGGAGTCAGAGTTAATCCAGCTCCAGTCCAACCTCAAAAAAAGGAAGGCGAGCAGGACACTTCAGCTCCTGTTCGCAAAAAAGACGAAACCAGCCCTCGACCCAGCCGTCTTTCTTCCTTTTCTTCTTCTTTGCCTGAAAGGGAATCTGGTTCCGCCTTTTCCTCCAGCCGAACCTCTCCTGTCACTTATTTCCGGTCGCGCTTGGCCGAAAGAACAAATAGTTTTTCCAGGGAGATAAGACCTTCAATGCCTGCCAGGGAAAATAAATCATCTGAGTCCAGGACCTGGCGTTTGCCCTCAGTTACCCGATTACCTTCAGTGACTTCGGTTCCCCGGGTTTCAGTTCCTTCCTTTTCCTCGGGTCAGAAAAGTTTTTCGCCGACCAGGATTTCTCCGCCCCGCTTCTCTTCCCCATCGGTAACCGGGTCGACACATTCTGCCCCATCCCGCGGAAATATCAGGAAAAAATAATAAAATCTAATTTTTTTCCGCCCATCTAAATCAGCCTAAATTTTTTCTTTACTTTTTTTTCTTTCAATGCTATAAGTATTCATCCCTTTTCGAGAGGCGTGGTTTGACTGCATTTAGGCAGGTAGGTATAAAAAGACCAGGCCTCTTTGATTGTCCTTTGATTCAGATTGGAGGTAAGAGTTATGATTAGGCGCAACCTGATTCAGGTCAATAAGATTGGGTGGAAAAAAATTTTTCCGGGCAAGGCCATCATTTTATTCACTCTCCCGGCCATATTGTTCCTGATCGCTGTTTCCTGTCAGCAGGCCAAAAAGACGGAAAGTGAACAGGCCGCGGCTCCTGTGGTTCATGAATTTACGGGAAAAGTTAAGATGGCATGGGGAAAATACCTTTATCTTCCAGCCGCCCAGGGGTTTGATATTGTGGTTGAAGGGAATCTCGAGAGTGGAACAATAAGTGACTTAATCGATAAGGAAGTAAGAATTAAGGGCAATATGATGGCGGAAGAACCTTCACTTTTCATTGCCGATAGCATTGAAATTAAGGAAGGTGAGAATCAATGGCGGACAATCTTTACGCGAACCTCTGAAGTCAAACTGACTGACTTTTTTGACCCGGATGAGAGGGGCAACTATGTGGCTTTAAATATAACTAATATAAATAAGCCTGCAGACTGGGAAGGAAAAGAGAAAGCTAAAGTCTATGGCAAATTTATTCAGGGTCAGAGCCCGGCTGATAACAGAATTGTTATCTATGATGCTAAGGGAAAGGAGCTGGCCAAAATAATAGTAGATAATATTACAGACTATGCTCTTTATTATATTAAGAAACTTCGACTCTATGATAAGTTCTGGTTTTATTTGAAGGTCAAAGACACGGTTGATGCCAGGACCAGGGCCAAAACCAAGGAAATTTTCCACGCCGACGTTGTTTTTGCCGGCCTTTATTAATTTTTTATAAATCAGAGAGCATCCATTATTTCTTCAATTCTTTGAAGAGAAGGGAGATAATTGCGGCCCAGACGAAGCTGAATTATTTTTTTTCCTAGGCTGTTCAGAGCCTGAAAGTCGGCTCTGGCCTGGGCTTCCTTAAGGGAACTGAAAGTCAGCCAGCCTTCTTCCTGGCCCGGACCTTCCGGGATAAAGAGGTCCATGTTATCTTCAGCTATTAACTGCCAGAAGAAGCCATCATCACGGCCACCTTTATGAAACTGACCTGTAGAATGGAGGTAGCGTGGTCCCCAGCCCAGGGTCACAGGCCGGCAAACCCTTGAGATCAATTTTCTGATGATCCGGTCTAAAATTAATTTAATCTCTTGCTCCCGTGGCAAAAAGACCTGAAGACACAAATAGCCTGCTTTTCGAGCCGATTCAAGGAAATCTATGAGACCCTCAGCCAGGGAATTAAAATGGAAGACAGAGGAAAAATAGAGGGTTAAATCATTCTCGCTGACCCTGGTCAAACTCAGAGGCGGCAATTCTCCTTTATTTCTGAGCTCCTGCAAGATTTCTCGGGTAAAAATCTTGGTTTTTTCAACATCAGGTTGATCGAAGGGATTTATCTGCCAGAAGGACGCAGCCAGAGAAATAGCCCATTCCCAGAGGAAGAAGATGGCCCCGATATCTTGCTGCGGTTCAAAGATCAGACAGAGGTAAGGGACTGGCTTTTTCTCCAGGCTCTGGAGAAAAGAATCAAAGAAGGCCTGGCCGCTGCCGAGGCCGATAAAGGCCACATCTTCAAGAGAAGCCAGGCCGAGCAATTCCTCCTGGCCGATGACAGGCAAGAGACCTTTCTTTCTCTTGCCTGTGCTCTCAGCTATCAGTTGTTCCAGCCAGTCGCCCAGAGCCAGGAGCTCAGGTTCTACCCAGATAAGCATTTTATCCCGGCCCTGAGCTTCTACGGCTGCCAGGAAGGCTGCAATCAGAGCCCCGGGGTTTTCTTCAACTTTGTGGTTCTGGCAGCAGAGCTCCATCTTTCGGGCTGAATGGAGCAGAGCCTGGAGATTAATTCCTTTTAAAGCGGCTGGCACAAGTCCGAAACTGGTGAGAGCAGAGAAACGGCCACCAACTTCAGGAATACCCGTCCAGATTTTTCTGAAACCAAGTGACGAGGCCCTGGAAGCGAGAGGGGTGGAGGGATCGGTTATGGCCATAAAATGGGAGGCAGCCCTTTCTTGACCGAGAGAGGCCCTGGCCCGGGCAAAAAAATAATGGAAGAGACATAAAGTTTCGGTTGTTGTTCCTGATTTTGAGGAAACGATATAGATGGTTCGATCAGGAAAGAAGCGGGATTCTTTTCGCCTGATGGCCTCAGGCACAGTGGAATCAAGAATCTCCAGATGAAGAAATTCTGGATTGGAAGGAAAAATCTGATTCAAAACCTCTGCAGCCAGACTGGAACCTCCCATGCCGAGAAGAAGGGCCTGCCTGAAGCCACTTTCTTTTAGAGAGGAAGCAAATTGTACTATTTCAGAAATGGAGGCAAGCATCACCCGAGGCGCCTCCAGCCAGCCCAGGCAATGACTGATTTCTTCGGGCGAATGGCTCCAGAGAGTCCAGTCTTTCTGCCAGATTCTTTCAATGAGATTTTTTTCTTCCATGGCCTTCAGAAAAGGCCTCAGAAGATCCTCCTTGAGACGCCAGTGGGCGATGGGCCAGGGCCAGTTTTGCCATTCACTCATGGTGGTTTCATCTTCCCGAACTTTTCTTTCCAAGTCAAGTTTCGAAAGCTTCTTCTGCAGAAAGTGGGGTAATTTATTAGTTTTTTATTGACGGTATTTTTTTTATAGCAATAAATTATGCGAGTTTAAACGAGACAAAAATCAAGGCTGAAAGGGAAATAGATTTTTCTCATTCTATCTTTAAAAAATGATCCGGATCAGACTTTTTAAAACCTCAATCTTGCCCTTATAAGAGAGCCGATCGAGGCCTGAATAATACTAAATTATCCACGACATAAATTTTATGAAATTAACACACTTTTGAAGCTGGAGGCGTTTCGAAAGCTTCTTCCTGAAAGGTGGGGTCATTTATTAGATCGTCATGGCTGTATTTAGCTTAAGGATAAAATCAGGTTGATTTACAAAAACTTTCGCTATTTCTCCTGATAAGGCGGACCATGATAAACAACACCTCCCTTGTTAAAAGTCCAAGATTTAAAAGGAGAGCAATGGTTTATCCCTCCCCATCAAATTGCAACCAATTTGGGATAAGAGAAAAATTCAGTCAGGGCGAAGAATTGAAGAATCAGGTTAAAATTAAAATCCGGGTTTATCCTCTTCATAACCCTTAAAAGAGGCTGAAATAATTTTTAAGCGAATCAAGCTCCTGGCTTCATAAAATAGCCCTTTCGGTTAAAAAAATTCTGAACAGGCTGAAAAAGATAAGCAGGGAATAACCAGTTTTTTAAGAGTGAGCCCTTTGAAAAATGCGGCAACTTGCCAGATCATTCTTAAATATGATATTAGGATTCGGAAGATGGGAGGTGGAAAGATGGAGAGATGGCTTTTACCCTTGCCTCTGGCCCTTATTGTTTCTTTCATTTTTCTGAGCCAGTTTTCTTTGGCTCAGGAACAGGCCAGGCTGGTTGGGGACTGGCAGATGGTGGTTGAGGCCGAAGGCCAGTATTATTATCTTCAGCTTTCTTTTAAAGAAACTGAGGGCAAGCTCGAGGGCACTGTCTCTGAAGCCAGCGGTTTCTTTTCCCATCTGCCTCTGACCAATATAAGGCTCGAAGCAGATAAACTCACCTTCGACTTTACCGCGCCCACACCGCCTGATGGCCTGGCCAGATTGATTTCAGCCGATTTAAAAATAGCGCCTGATTATGAAAAAATGGAAGGCACGCTTACAATCCCGGATCTCGGGATTACTGCCTCGGCAACTGTGACCAGGAAGAAATAGCCTTTTCCTGAATGGGCAGCTGAAACATTATTTTCAGGATAAAAAAATTTATCAGCCTTGATAAAGCAAAAAAAGCCCGTTCTGGTGGTCAGCCTGCATGATGTTACGCCAGAATTTTTTCCCTCCCTTCAATGGATCGTGGAGGAACTGAGAGGAACTGGTTTGCCTGTTCTGGTGCTCAAGGTCATTCCTTTCTTTGCTGGCCGGGCGAGCATTTTACAGTTTCCCTCTTTTCTGACCTGGCTGGAGAAGCTTGTCTCTTCTGGCAGTGAACTTGTTCTTCACGGTTTATTTCATGTCCGCTCTGAAGAAGACAGGGCCAGAAGGTCAATTTTAAGAAGCTGGCTAACTCAGGGAGAGGATGAATTTTCAGGATTAAGCCAGGCCGAAGCTCGGCGACGTCTTCTTCAGGGTTTAGACATAATGGAAAGGGCTGGTTTCAGCTGCTCAGGTTTTACCGCTCCCACCTGGCGTCTCAGCCATCAGGCTTTTAAGGCGGTTAAAGAAACCGGCTTTTCTTATTTAACCACATTCAGGGGAGTCATTGATTTGGTCCATAATCGTCATTTCTTTTCACCCGCCTTCGGTCATCAGGGAATAGAGAATTTTCTGGAGAGCCTGATGGGCCTGGGTAACAGTCTGGCAGAATTTTTTCTCATCCCCTTTTTAAAACTGATCAGAATTGTCTTTCATCCCCGCGGGCTGAACCATGGAAATTTTAAAAAGTCCCTGCAGCTTGTTTCCAGGCTGCTGAGCCTGGCCGAACCCATGACCTATTCCGGATTCTTAAATCGATGAAACCAAAAATCTCCATTATCATTCCGGCTTATAATGAAGAAAAATATCTTGCCGGTGCCCTCCATTCAGTTAAAAATCAGACTTATGACCCTGATTTTCTGGAGCTCATTGTGGTCAATAACGCTTCAACAGATAGAACAGCTGAGGTCTTTTTTGATTTTCTGGCCCGCAATGAACTTAAATTTAAAGCTATGCTGGCTGAAGAAAAAATTCTGGGAGTTTCGAGAGCCAAAAATCGGGGAGCCCTTCTGGCTTCAGGGGATGTCCTGATTTTCCTTGATGCTGATTCGCAGATGAGTTCCAATCTGGCTGAGGTTGTGGCCAATTATTATTTAAAAGGCTACCGGATGGGCATCATTCGCCTTGAACCATTATCTTCGGAGTGGCTCTCGCGCCATTTCTTTCGTCTGATTGAATTCGGCAAGAGAACCTTTCGCATTGCCGCCCAGATGGGCTACTGTGAACGCGAGCTTTTTCTTTCTGAAGGTGGTTTCAATCCGGCCCTCAGGCTATCCGAGGACTTAGAACTCTTTACCCGGCTAAAGAAAAGACTCTGGCGGGAAAATCAGGATTTTATTTATATCCGGGAAGCCTTTATCCGGACTTCCACCCGGAGAATGGATTATTTCCCCTTAAAAAGCGGCTATCTTCTTATCTTCTGTCAATGGTTTTTAAGCTTTATTGGTCTTGGCCGGGAAAGATACACGCCCTATCGCTGAGAAATTTTTAGATTTTTTCTCCCAAATGTCGATAAAAATTGTCTTAAAGGAAAATCTATTCTTTAAGCTGAGGGTGGCGGAGATGAAAATCCGTGGCCTGCTGAAAAGCTCTGGCCACTCTCAGGAGTTTATCCTCAGCATAAAGATTGCCTATAAAGGAAATACTGGTGGGATGTCCTTTTTCATCAAAGCCGTTAGGCACCACCACAGCCGGATGGCCCGTTAAATTGGTTAAAAGAAGATTGGAACCACCAAAAGAAGGGGCCACATAAACATCAATTTCCTTCATCCTTTCAGCCATTTCCTTCATCAGCAGCCAGCGAAGACGATTGGCCTGAAGATATTCAATGGCGGGAATCAGTCGGGCCTGCCGGAAGACATTGGGCCAGGCATTTCGGCCCTGCCGGCGAAGCAGGTCATCAAGATTATTTCTGGTCAGTTCATCAAAGGCAGCGGCAGCTTCAACATTGAGAATAAAAGAAAGGGAATCCACCGGGATATTTTCAGGCAGCTCAAAGGGAACGAGTTCCAGGCCAAGAGATTTGAGTACCTCCAGGGTATGTAAATCGTTCTTCTTGTTGCGATAATCGCGGTCAAATTCTTTTTTGAGATAGCCAACTCGAATGGACTTCAGGTCCATTTCCGGGTCCCAGGTGAAGGGTTGATCAACGCAGGTTAAATCAAGGCCATCAGGACCAATTATGGCCTGGAAGATGAGGGCGCAGTCATCAACGGAGCGAGCAATGGGGCCGATTTTGTCCATGCTCCAGCTGAGGGTCATGGCGCCGGTGCGGCTGACCCGGCCGAAGGTTGGTCTCAGCCCAGTAACGCCGCAACGGGAGCAGGGGGAAACAATGGAACCCCAGGTTTCACTGCCAAGGGCAAAGCCAACGAGACCGGCAGCCGTGGCAGCCGCCGAACCAGCCGAGGACCCACTTGAGCCCTGTTCATAGTCCCAGGGATTCCTGGTTCGGCCGCCAAACCAGACATCACCCCAGGCCAGCTCTCCTAGGGTGAGTTTGGCCACAAGAACAGCCCCGGCCTCTTCCAGTTTTTTAACCACCGTAGCATCTTCATCCGGAACCTGGTCCTTATAGGGAGCTGCGCCCCAGGTTGTTCTGATTCCCTTTGTGGCCAGAAGGTCCTTGGCTCCCCAGGGAATGCCATGGAGAGGACCACGATACTTGCCGGCTGCTATTTCTTCATCAGCTCGCTTCGCCTGCTTTCTGGCCAGCTCCTCGGTCAGGGTAACCACACATTCAAGCCTGGGCCCGTATTTTTTGAGACGATTAAGATACATTTCGGTCAATTCCAGGGAACTAACCTGCCTGGTTCTGATTAGTTCAGCCAGAGCTGTTACCGGATAAAAGGCTAATTCTTCGAGATTTTCCGGTCTTTTAATTTTAACTTCAGTTGGGGGAGCCATGGAGAAAGAAAGAGCTTCGCTCTTCCCCGAAGTTATTTTTTCAGTCTCCTGAACCCGGGGATTAAAATAAAGAGCTGGAGGGATATTATTGGCCAGAGGTACCTGCCGCAGCTGGCGGTAAGTGCGGGCGTGGTTACGGACATCTTCCAGCATGAGTTTTCTTTCCTTTGAGGTGAAATTGAGGCCAATTATTTTTTCGACAGCTCTGATATCTTCTGTCTGGACCTTCCTCCCTTTGAGGCAATATAAGGTCAAAGCTCCGCCGATAATCAGAATCACCGCGGCCAGAAGAAATAGTCCAGGCCAGACATTTTCCCATTTTCCCTTACTTGCCTTCATTTTCCTCTGAACCTCCCTGACTCGATTTTTTTCCTGATTTTATGACAAATTCTCAGCCTGAGGAAAGAGGATTTTAACATTCGAGGAAAAATCGGGAGAAAAGTCGGGCTGAAGTCCTCCTTTTGATTGAGGGCAGAAAGCAACCTCAGGGCAGTATATTTCTGATTAGATTGACTTGTTTGCAAAAGATGAACCTTTCATTTATATTCAGAATGTTTATTTTCAGGCTAAAAGACTCGAAAAATATTTTTTAGGTCAATTTAATTGATCCGAGTTGAGGCTTGAGACTTAGCTGGAGGCAGAAATGAGTCAGGAGGAGAAGGAAAGAGGGAACCCCGGGCTTCGCTGGCTGGTTCTCGTTCTTATGGGCTTCGTTATTTTCGGGGCCTATTATGCCTACGATGCTGTCAGTCCCATAGCTGATTTCATTATGCGGGATATGAAGTTGAGCCGGGCTCAGTATGGGCTTCTTTTCAGTTTTTATTATCTTCCCAACTTCATTATGGTTCTTGTAGGTGGCATTCTTCTTGACCGCATTGGTATCAGACGGGCCGGCGGTCTTTTTGTTTCCTTATGCTCGCTGGGTGTTTTTATAACTGCTTTTTTTTCGGGCATAAATTTTCCGCTCATGCTTATAGGCCGTCTCATCTACGGTCTGGGTTCAGAATCTCTGATTATCACCCAGAATAAAATTCTGGCCAAATGGTTTCGGGGCAAAGAGCTGGCCCTGGCCTTTGGATTGAATCTCATGGTCGCCCGCCTGGGCACCTTTGCTGCCCTCAACAGTGCGGCCAGAATCCAGGCTCTTTCCGGATCCTGGAAACTGGCTATCTGGGTTTCAGCCATCATTATGTTTCTTTCCCTGGCCCTCTTTTTTATTTATTCCGGCCTTGATCGCTCCCAGGAAAAGTATTTCCCTGTGGTGGCGACTTCCTTTGCTGAGGAAAAGATTGTTTTCAGAGAAATCTTCGCCTTTCGGCCATCTTTCTGGTATGTTTCCCTTCTCTGTATGACCTTTTATTCCGCCATTTTTCCCTTTACGGCTTTTTCCACAGTCTTCCTCCAGTCTAAATTCGGCTTCAGTGCCATCAAGGGAGGTTTTTATACATCCCTGGTCATAACTGGCACCATGTTTTTCACGCCTTTATTTGGCTATCTTGTGGATAGAATCGGCCGAAGAGCCACTTTGATGCTTCTCGGTTCCGGCCTTCTCATTCCAGTTCACCTTTCCCTGGCCCTGACCTATTTCCCCCCTTCAGTGGCCATGATTGTTCTCGGCCTGGCCTTCAGTCTGGTGCCGGCTGCCATGTGGCCGGCCATTCCCATCATGGTGGAAGAGAAGCGCCTGGGCACAGCCTATGGCTTGATGACCCTGATTCAGAATGTTGGTTTGACCCTTTTTAACTGGCTAGCCGGGAAAATAACTGACCTTTCAGGTGGCAATTACAGGAACACAATTTTAATGTTTGCCGGCCTGGGGCTGGCTGGTTTCCTTTTTGCGCTTCTTTTAAAAAGGTCAGCCCTGAAAGAAGGAAACCGGATTGAACTTCCTTCCAGTCTGGCTCAGGCCTGACCGTGACCGATGAAAGGAAGGGTTCGGAAGAAATTACCAAAGAGAAATTAAGAGATGATTAAATTGTTAGCTTTGTCCCGGAGTTAGGTGAGTCGTTTGACATTGACAGAGGAGAAGGGCGATAACTATCAGGATGATTAAGTCTGAGAAAAGGAGGCTTACCCCAAGGACCATCTTGAAGCTTTAAATATAAATCCTGAATCAGAATGAATGAGTTTAAGGAGGTCTCAATGGATTAATTAGATTGGATAATGGCGGCAAATCACAGGGAGAAAGGCAGGAAAGGCTGACTAAAATGAAAGTAAAAATTCCTGAGAATTAAATATTTAATAAAATAAGAAGGCCCAAATAAAAGGGTATGATTGATTGAAGTGAAAGAAGGTTTCAGCCTGAAAAAATAGGATGAAATGGAAGATCTATCTCTGGATCTTAGTTTTAAATCTTTTTGTCATCATCTATGCGGCCGCAAATCTTTTCTGGTTATTTAAAGACACTTTACCTCCTCCCTTTGACCAGTCAGCCCATATCCTGATTGCTTTAAAATTCAACCGGCTTCTTGCGGAGCCCCAGAAGCTTTCGCTGACAAAAGTACTTCGGACCACGAGTTACTGGCCTCCCCTTTTCCATTTTTCAGCCGCTGTCGTGACGAGGATATTTGGCTTTTCCCCGGATAAAGTAGCTTTAACCAATTTTTTCTTTTTAATCCTTCTGGTTCTGGCCCTTTTTCAGCTAGGCCGGCACTGGTTTGACCCGGAATCAGGTTTTCTGGCTGTTTTTCTGACTTTAATGTCTCCTCTGGTTTTCGGCCTGCTCCGAGATAATCTGGTTGATTTCTGCCTTTTAACCACAATTGTTTGCGTTCAATATTTAGTCGTTAAAAGCTCAGGTGGCTGGAACCCAGAAACGGGTTTTCTTCTTGGCTTAGCCATGGGTCTTTCGCTTCTTACCAAATGGACCTCACCCGCCTTCTTTGTCTCTACAGCCATGTTCGTCTTTTTTCAAACCTGGTTTAAAAAGAAGCATCCTTGGCCTAAGGCTTTGCTTCGAGCCGGGATGGTCATCCTGATGGCTTTAATCATTTCTCTTCCCTGGTATTTAAGAAATTTGGCTGATTTTCGAGCCGGAGCCAGGCATGCCCTTTTGGCCGATTCCAAACTTGAGGGCGATCCAACTTCTTTCTGGCCCTCTTTTGTCTGGTATCTGGCCAGCCTGAAAGATGTAATTATTTCACGCTGGCTTCTTCCCTTTTTCCTTTTTGGTCTTCTGGCATATTTTCTCTGGGTTAAAAACCGGGAGGCTCTATTCTTCTGCCTGATCTGGATTTTCCCGCCTCTTCTTATTTTTATTCTGATTCCCAATAAGGATGCTCGCTTTATTCTTCCTGTCCTGCCGGCCATAGCCCTTTTAAGCGCTGCCGGCTTAAATTCCCTTCCCTGGAAAAAAATTCGTTTCCTTTTAATCATGACGCTGATTTTCGCTTCCTGTTATCAATTTATGGCCATATCTTTTGGCTGGCCAGAAAAAATTGAACATCCCTATGCCTTTCCAGCCCTTGAGGAAAAGTGGCGAATAGAAGAAATTTTAGCCTCTCTGGCCAGTTCTTTTCCCCAGAAAGAACTGAGATTGGCGGTTTTAGCCAATGAGCCCTATTTCCATGCCAATGCCTTTCGACTTTTCTGTGTTTTAAAAAATTATCCTTATGAGGTGGAAGAGATTGGGGGGCGGCCTGTTAATTTTACCCAGCTTCTTGGCTATCATTTCCTCATCCTGAAGACAGGCAGGATTGCCCTGGAGCATACAGCCCATTACCGGCTGGAATTTCTGGAGAAGTTCCGGGCCTGGATGGAAGAGGGAAGAGGATACCCATCTTTCTCTCTCTGGAAAAAATGGCCTTTGCCCGATGGCAGCGAAGCTCTGGTTTATCAGATTGAAAAGAAATAAAACCTTTCGATTTTCGCCTCGAATCTTTTTCTTCTTATGTTTCACCTGAATATGATTCTCTGAATATAGGCTTTTATCATTTTGGCCGCCCATTGAGCTTAATTATTTCTTCTGCTATAAAATACGTTTCCTGTTTTTGATAACTTTCTGGTCAATTTGAGGTAGCCATGATTAAAGCCATCATAAGCGATATGGGCCAGGTTGTTCTCTGGTTTGATAATAGCCAGTTCTACCGGCGGCTGAGTCAGGTTTCCTCTTTTACTGAAGAGCAAATCAGGCAAATGGTTCGAGACCATTTTGACCTGATTGAGCTCTTGGATAAAGGCCTGATTTCACCTCAGGAGTTTTACACAAAGATAATAAGCCTGACCGGTGCTCATCTGACCTTTGAGGACTTCCGGGAAGCCTATTGCGATGTTTTTTCTCCCAATTATCCAGTCATTGAAATTTTAAAAAGAGCCAGGAATTTTTACCGTCTCGTTCTTCTTTCCAATACCGATATTCTTCGCTTTTCCTTTATTCAGCAACGTTTTCCCGAGGTTATGATTTTCGATTCCCTGGTTTTATCTTATCAGGTTGGTTTAATGAAACCTCATCCCGGCATTTATCAGATAGCGCTCGAGGCAGCTCAGGTCAGGGCAGAGGAAGCCATTTTCATTGATGACCTTGAGGAAAATGTCAGGATGGCTGAGTCCCTGGGCATGGCCACCATCCTCTATCGGCCTGGAACTGACCTCGAAAAAGCTCTGGCCTCATTCGGGATAAATCTCTCGCCCGCAACAAGTTAAATTAATTGAACTTCAATTTTATGGGCCAGCCTCAAGTTAGATTTTTTCTACCGTAATGTGCTGGGTCAAATATATTTGTGATATATTATAATTATTACCGTATTTATTGGCCACAATCTCTTCTCGCCCAAAGGAATTTTGAGTTTTTTGCCATAGGGAGGACATGGGCAGCAGGCTTCAGATACCCACGAAAAGAGCATTTGACCAGAAAAAATCCCGGTTAGATGTGTCACTGATGTCTGGTTTCCATACACGTAATTGATTAAATAAGTGACCAGGTTTAAAATTCTGAAAGAGGTGTGTCTTTAAAACCAGGAATTTTTAATAATCCAAGAAAGAAATTAAGATTGTTTTCAGGCTCAGTCTTGAAAAGCTAAAAAGGGAAAAAGCCTGCTGTGAAAAGGAGCGGGGTTTTCAAAAGGATTAAAATAAGACAGATGGTCATAGAAAATTAAAATTAAAATGAAATGAGGCAAGAAAATGAGCTCGGCAAGAATAAAGATAGCTTGGTTGGTTCTCATTCTGAGCCTGAATTTTCTTCTTTTTAGCTGTGCAGTTAATCCGGTGACGGGAGAAAAGGAACTCAGCCTGATTCCTGTCTCTCAGGAAAAAGCCATCGGCGAGCAGACTGATCTTGAAATCAGGGCTCAATACGGCCTGGTTGAGGATCAGCGCCTTGTCTCTTATATCGAGGGAATCGGGCGTTCCATTGTTCCCCATACGCACCGGCCTGAACTCGAATATCATTTCGCTGTCCTCGACTCTCCGGTGATCAATGCCTTTGCTGTTCCGGGAGGTTATGTCTACGTGACGCGGGGCATTCTTGCCCTGATTTCTAATGAAGCTGAACTGGCCACTGTGCTTGGTCATGAACTTGGCCACATTGCGGCCAGGCACAGCCTTAAAAGATTAAGCCAGATGATGCTGGTCCAGACAGGTCTGGCTTTAGTCAGTTCCATTGATAAGAGATTGGCTGAGGTGGCTGGCCTGGCCGGTGTTGGCTTCCAGCTTCTTTTCCTCAAATTCAGTCGAGACGATGAATATCAGGCTGACAGCCTCGGTATTGCCTATGCCCGTCGAGCTGGCTGGTCGCCCCTTTTTATGATTGATTTCTTTCATTCCCTCGAAAAATTAGGAGATTTATCTGGAGGCCGGCCATTGCCCGGTTTTCTTTCTACCCATCCTCTGACGAAAGATAGGATAGAAAAGGTCAAGGCAATGCTGACTGAAGAAGATCGTCGTCTTAGCATCAATCAGAATGAATATTTGCGAAACCTTCAGGGCCTTGTTTTTGGCGATGACCCCCGACAGGGATTTGTGGAAAAGGGTAAATTTTATCATCCCCGGCTTCGCTTTGTCTTTTCGATTCCAGAAAACTGCGAGCTTCAGAATACAGCTTCCCAGGTAAGGCTTTCGTCCAGGGATGGCCAGGCGGCCCTGGTTCTGATGGTCGAGAAGAGCTCAGAAGAGCTGGCGGCCTATGCGGCCAGAAAGATAGCTACTCTTAAAGGCGCCAGAAAATTGGGAGAAGACTCAATCGCTACGGGTAATTTTCCTTCTTATCATGTCTACTGTCTGATAGAATCAAAAGAAGGGGAGGCTATTTACCTGAGGTTAGGCTTGATTCGCCATGGCGACTACATTTTTAGTTTCTACGGGCTGGCTCCCTGGCGTAATTATTCTGTCTATGATGAAAAATTTAAGGCTTTAATTCGTTCCTTTGACGAGCTTAAAGATCCAGCTTATTTAAACCGCCAGCCCCTGAGAATTAATCTGGTTCGGGCCGATGGTCGGGAAAAACTCAGCGAGATTTTTGAAAAGCAGGGTGTGCCTCAAAATCTCTGGCCCCAGTTAGCTATTATGAATAAATTAGAGCTTGAGGCAATTCCTCAGGCTAATTCCCTGATAAAAATAGTTCGATAACTCAATCAGAGCCCGGCCTTTTCCCTGATTTCATATACTCGGCCAGATACATTATTTATACATTATAATCATTCCTGAAGCGTTGGACACCAATCTCTTTTCGTTTAAGAGAATTTCTGAAAGAATTTTAATTTTTTAGCTCTGCGGACGCATTGTAGAGTGAGCCTCAAATACCCACCAAAAGATCATTTGACCAAAAAACCCCGGTTAAAAATGTCAATGATGTATGGATTCCAGACATTCCTTAGTCAAGTTATTTAATTTATGTTAAAATGAATTTTCATAATTTTTCAGGAGGAGAAAATGCTGACTGAAGAGAAGATAAAGGAAGCTCTGGCTCAAGTTAAGGACCCTGAGCTCAATCGTAACCTGGTTGAGCTGGGCATGGTGAGAAGCATTGAAGTTGAAGGCAGGAAGGTAAAGGTATGTCTGGCTCTAACATTTGCTGGCTGTCCCCTGAAAGATCAGATTGTTGCTGAAGCCAGAAAGGTCATCCTTTCTCTGCCCGAAGTCAAGGAAGTGGAAATAGAAACGACAGAAATGACTGACGAGGAAAGGCGACGGATTGGCCTTGGCGGCCAGAAGCAAGGTTTAGCCGAGCCCTTCAATAAAGTTCATCATTGCCTGGCCGTCATGAGCGGTAAAGGCGGGGTGGGCAAATCGCTGGTTTCTTCGCTGCTGGCTCTGGCTTTCCGGGAGAATGGCTCCAGGGTGGGCATTCTGGATGCAGATATTACTGGCCCGAGCATTCCCAAGATTTTTGGCCTGAAGGATAAACCATCTAGTGGTCCCCTGGGAATCATGCCTGTAGAAAGCAAAAAGGGTATTAAGGTTATGTCCATCAACCTGTTGCTTCCCGATGAAGATATGCCCGTAATCTGGAGAGGGCCCCTGATCAGTTCGGCCATCAGGCAATTCTGGGTCGATGTTTTCTGGGGAGAGCTGGACTGGCTGATTGTGGACCTGCCGCCCGGTACCTCAGATGCTTCGCTCACAGTCATGCAGGCCTTGCCCATTTCTGGCGTGGTTCTGGTTTCTACTCCCCAGGATCTGGCCGAAATGGTGGTGCGTAAGGCAGCCTGGATGGCCAGAAAAATGAAAATTCCCATTCTGGGTTTGATTGAAAATATGAGTTATTTTGTTTGCCCGGAAAGCGGCCGGACTTATGAAATCTTTGGCCCGAGTCGGGGCGAGGAAATGGCCGCCCGGCTGGGCGTGGCTTTCCTGGGTCGCCTGCCCATAGATCCAGGGATTGCCTCACACTGCGATTCCGGTGAGATTGAAAATCTATCTCTCGATAATTTCCTGCCTGTGGCCAGGCGCCTGACAGAAATAATAAATAAAAACCTCTCGCTAAAATAATAAAAAAAAAGACTATTGCTCAAAGAGAATAAAGAACACTCTGAGAAATAAGAAATTCTTGGAAAAAGAGACCGTTTTTTTTCTTTTTCTTTTTCTTTCTCTTTTTCTTTTTTCTTTCTCCCCCTCATTTTGCTTTTTCTGTTCTGTAAATAAACCAGCAGGACCATCAGCATTAGGCATGAAGAGGGTTCATAAAGAGCCTTTTAATCTGAGTTTTAATGAGTTTTAAAAGAAAATTTATTCTATCGCCCTGGTAAATCATTTTTCAGATTTATATAATTAGCCTCGGGGACAATAAGCTTTCAGGTTCTCGATTCGCCAGCAGGTCCCCTGGACTTTCTTGTCTTTAATCACAGAAAGGCTGAACAATTTTTTTTATCAATTCTGGGGTAGGGCGGTGGCAATAAGTTTTTAGATATCATCAAAAATCTTTGATTTTGATGACCCTGATTATTGAACGTTTGCATAATAAATAGGGGGGAGGCTGGTTCCAAGTTGCTGCGCCAGAAACTCCATATCATTTTGAGATTTATTATTTAGAGTCGATTATTCAGAAGCGAAATTATTGGGGTTCTTCCGCGACTGGCAGGGAGAGAAGAAGATATGTGGCTACATCTTTTAACTAATTCGATTCAGATGCGGTTATGTGCGTGAGGCTAAATATAAATTAAAGACGCGATTTAACCAGGAGAGTTTCTTCTAAAACTCTGCGTCGAGCTGCTTGCTTGCAGGGATTCTGACAGATTTAATTTTTTAACTTCATCCGCATAAAATCCCGAAGTGCTTATTTAGAAATTACGGGTGAAAGAAAGAGGCGGCGGCGCCTGGGCCCATCGAACTCACAGAAGGTTATTCCCTGCCAGGTTCCAAGACAGAGCTTCCCCTCCCTGACAATGACATAAAGCGAACTGCCACAGAGAGAAGCCTTAACATGGGCTGGCGAATTGCCTTCGCTATGAGTATAGGGCAAGTGATCCGGCACCATGTGGCGCAGAGCCAGCAGGATGTCTCTTTTGACGGAAGGGTCGGCGTTTTCATTGATGGTCAGGCCAGCCGTTGTGTGGGGGACAAAGACGATGAGCCCGCCATCTTTGAGGCCCATGGCCTGAACTTCCCGGGAAATTAAAGGAGTTATATCTATGAGTTCTTCCCGGGACCTAGTTTCAATCTCCAGAACTCTCATTTTCAACTCTCCCCATGACTTAAAATTAAAGGAAAATAACTATTTGTTTTATATGCCAGTTTCAAGGAAGCTGGTCCTGATTGTAGAGCTTAAAATTACCAAAAAGACACATATATTTTCCACCAATGAAACAAAGTAAAAAAGAGTCATAAAGACACAAGGCAAAAAGACAGAAATATGGACAGAAGGTAAAAAAGGCATGCTGCTACAAGGAAAAAAGAGGGAGGCGAAGATAAGGCAGAAAAGAGACGTGCATTTTTTTAACCTCAGCCTTCATGCATCTTTTGCTCTTTTTCCTTTGAACCAGAAATTCTCTCTTGAGCGAACTCAGGGTAGTCAGCGCGAAGGTCTGGCCATAAAATTTTTATCGTCAAGTTGAAGCTTAATTTGCTCGAGCCAGGACCTGACCTTATCAATCAGAGCCTGATCCTGAAGTTTGGTCAGAGCTTTTTCCAGGAGTTCCCGGGCCCGTTCCCTTTCGCCATTATTAAGATGGGCGATGGCCATATTTATCCAGATGACAGGGTCCTCGGGCGCCAGATTCATGGCTCTCTGGAAATAAGCCAGGGCTGATTTATAATCCCTTTTTTCATTGCAGGCCACGCCAAGAAGATTGAAGACAGCCGGATTCTTTGGCTCGAGCTGAGCGGCTTTCAGGCCGAAAGCAATGGCCTCATCATATTTTTTCTGGTCGAGGAGAAGGCGCGCCAGAAGAAAGAGGGAGCGATCGTAACCGAGCTCAATGGCTCGTCTGTACTCCTGCTCAGCCTTTTCAGTCAGACCCATATCCTGATAAACCACGCCCAGATTGTGGTGGGCTTCGCCGGAATCAGGCTTAAGTTCAATGGCCCGCGTTAAAGCCTCAGCTGCCGCCTGATAGTCCCTTTTTTTGTGGTAAATGACGCCGAGAAGATTATAGGCAGGATAAAAATTGGGATCGAGAGAAAGAGCCTGCTGGAGAAAACTGAGGGCCATATCGGGAAGCTCATATCTCATGGCCACCATCGCCTTTTCATAATGATACTGGGGGTCCTTTTCCCTGTCTGGTTCGGTTTTTGGCCTGGAAGGAGTACAGGCCAGGTAGAAGAGAGCTAAAAGGCAAAAAAGCAGAAAGAGTTTAAGATGAAAATAGCTTTTTCTGGACTTAAAAAATTTATAATGTCGCCTTTTCTGTATCATAATCAAATATTGACATAAGAATTCAGATAAAACAAGATGGGTAAAATTTTTTAAATTTTCCAGGTCCAGCCTGGATCCGGATTTTCTTCTGACATTTTAAAGGGTTTCGGCCAGAACAGACCGAATTGAGACAGGAGATTATGAAGAGAGTCGGAATGACAATTGAAGGAATATAATAAGATAATCGCTGAATTTAGACCTATTGTGGCGATGCGGGCGGTGGCGTTTTAAGAGCAAAGGAATATGACCAGATAAAGGTCGAATTGAGACTAAAGGTAATCAGACGTTTCTGGTCTTTTATTGTTGCTTTTGAACCAGAATAAGTCGAAATGAAACCGCTTCACCGAAGATGGGAGCCCAAAAGATATAACAAAAGATATAATAATTTCGAACCAGCATAGGTCGAAATGAAACCCCTTTTTCGTTTATAATTTTGATAAAAGTGGAATAATTAATTGCGGATTGGCATATCTAGTCCTGATTAGAAGATGGATAGAGAAATTGAGCTTTCCCCGGAGTTCCAGGAAGCCCTGGACCTGATGGAAAAGACCGGGCATCATGTTTTTATCACTGGCCGCGCCGGAACAGGCAAATCCACCCTCCTCCAGTATTTTCGGCTGAAAACGGCCAAAGAAGTGGCTGTCCTGGCGCCGACGGGAGTGGCTGCCCTGAATATCCTTGGCCAGACCATCCATTCTTTCTTTGGTTTCAAGCCTGACGTCACGCTGGATAAAGTCGAAAAGCTTCCTTCGAGTCAAACCCGGCTTTATCGGGCCCTGGATTGTCTCATCATTGATGAAATTTCCATGGTTCGAGCTGATTTATTAGATTGCATTGACCTTTTCCTCCGGCTCAATGGCCGGGACAAGAAAAAACCCTTTGGCGGCCTCCAGATGATTTTTGTGGGTGACCTCTATCAGCTTCCGCCGGTGGTCACGTCGAAGGAAAAAAAGATTTTTTCTCTGGGCTATGAGTCGCCTTATTTTTTTTCGAGCCAGGTTTTTAACCGGCCTGATTTTAATTTTGAATTCATTGAACTTGAAAAAATTTATCGCCAGAGCGACGAGGATTTTATCCAGTTGCTCAATGCTATCCGCAATCGGTCGGTCACGGAAGAGGATATTGAGCGTCTCAATGAGAGGGTTAATCCTGATTTTGTTCCGGCGGAAGATGAGTTTTACATTACCCTGACCAGCACCAACGATTTAGCTTTTGCTCATAATGAGGAAAAACTACGGGCTCTGCCCGGCCAGCTCTGGGTTCATGCCGGTCGTCTTTCTGGCGAATTTGAGAAATTTGATCGCTCCTCCCTGCCCACCGACGAGATCCTGGAGTTAAAGGAAGGGGCCCAGGTGATGCTGGTCAATAATGACCGCTATGGCCGCTGGGTTAATGGGACCATCGGACGGGTTAAGTCTATCCAGAAAAAGCGTTATGGCCATGACCTGATTATTGTGGAGCTTCAGGATGGGGAAGAGGTGGAAGTTGAGCCTTATACGTGGGAACTTTTTCATTATAAATATAATGAAAAAAGAAAGGCTATTGAAACCGAGACCGTGGGCAAATTCCAGCAGTATCCTCTTAAACTGGCCTGGGCGGTCACGATTCACAAGAGCCAGGGGAAGACCTTTGACCGGGTAATTATTGATATCGGTCGAGGGGCTTTTGCTCCCGGTCAGATTTATGTGGCTTTGAGCCGGTGTACAAGCTTCGAAGGCATTATTCTGCGGCGGCCCATTCAGAAAAAGCATATTCTGCTTGACTATAAAATCGTTCGCTTTTTAACGCGTCTTCAATATCAGAAGGCTGAAGAGAAGCTTTCTCTGAAAGAGAAGAAGGCCATTATTGAGCAGGCGCTGTCTCAAAAGCAGGACCTGGAGATTGTTTATCTTAAGCCCGATGATACCAAATCGCGGCGCCGCATCCGCCCGATTTCTCTGGAGATGATGGAATTCAAGGGCAGGCAATTCGAGGGATTAAGAGCCTATTGCTTCCACCGCCAGGCTGAGCGAACTTTTCGCCTCGACCGCATCCTCCGCCTCAAACTGGTGCCCTAAAATTGGTGCCACCCTACTTATTTACTTATTTTTTTTCCACATATAAAATTGGTGCCACCCTACTTATTTACTTATTTTTTTTCCACATAAAAATTGGTGCCGTCATACTCATTCACCCATTTTTATGTCCCCAACTCCGTTTTAAATTGGTGCCGCCATATTCATTCACCAATTTATTGTACCCCTGACTGCCACTTGCGGACTTAAAGCCTGATTTTGTAGCCAGCTTTTCGCTTGTCATTCATTTCTTAATCGGTGCCATCATATATATTTACCAATTTTTTATGCTCCTGGTTGTTTTTTTCCTAAATTGGTGCCGTCATACTCATTCACCATTTTTTTCATGACCCTGGCTGCTGGTTGCCAGCTTGAAAACTTACAGGCTTTGAAGCTTTCCCCTTGATTTTTATAAGCTATTATAAACTGGTGACATCCTATAAACTGGTGACATCCTACTCATTTACCAATTTTCAGCTTTTCCGCATATATATTTCTCCTAAAAATAGAGTTAGATTTTCCCATCATCGAGAGAAGCCTTTTTAAATTTTTATCTTGGGTTGAACAGCTATCAGCTCATTGTGGAGGCGTGAAAAATGTTAGAGGATTTAAAATGGGTGATGGCTTAAATATTCCTGATTTGTCTTTTAGAGAGCCCTAGGGAAAAACAAAAAATAGTGAAATGTGTATGGCGTCACCATTTTTGAACAAAGAATTCTCAAGCTTCTTCTATTACATGATATCCCAGAATATCTGCCAGCTCCAGGGCAGGTTTCTTCAAGTCTCCGTAAAAAGTCACCCTGTGCCAGCCCCAAAGGTCCCACATAGTGTGTAGCTTTTCAAAATCTCCCAGTGGTTCAGCCACCAGCTTGGTCCGGCAAGCCCGATCATCAAAAGAATTACCAACCGTTTTGGCCTGATGGAGCAGGATTTCCCTTCTTTTATGGTCGATTTCCAGGCTTGTGGTCAGATACCCTGCGGGCATAAGAGAACGAACCGAAGCCCCCTGACGGTCTTCCGAATGGGTCAGAATTTGAAAAGAGTTAGAGGGGCCATCTGGTCCAAATACTTTGTTGGAGGCTACACAATGAGCGTAAATTATCTGGCGCCGGGAAGAATCCAGCACCGGGTCAGAAATATAGCCGGGTCGTCCCTGAGTCATCAAACTAAAAGTCACCATGGTGGCAGTGGACCTTAAATCAGCTTCGCAAGCTCCAACCAGCCCGCTGTTATTCAGCTCAAAGAAACCAAGGCAAGGGTAGGCGTGAATATGGCCGCTGTAAAAGCCACCAAGGCAGTTTATGGTTATAGCTATGGCCTGATGTTTGCGCAGCAGGTCCTTCATTCCCAGATACATGGCGGCCGAATTGACCAGTTCAGAAAATTTAACGTTTTTAACAAGAGCAGCCTTCTTATTCCATTCTCTGGCTTTGATTTCTGCTTCTTTTCGGTCCGCTTTTTCCCAGGCCTGATTTAATTCGGAGAAGGGCAGGTTAAGCACCCGAATACCACCCAGGTCAAAAGGTTCTCCACCCTTATCATCTCTGAAAAGAAGAATAGAAGACTGCTTCATCCGATAAACGGTTTCTTCGGCCGAAATAAGCTTCAGATTATCTGGATAAGTCGTAAGGTCTCCTGGACCTGGAGTTCTTTCTAATCTGACTTTCTCGATAAGTTCGGAAAAACTGATCTGGCCTCCCTGATTTTTGTAGATTTCAAAGGCTCGAACCGCCTCGACCACATCCTCCAGTTTAGATGAAGCCAGATAGCCAAAGTTGGAAGTCTTCTGCCTTAACAAAGCCGCGGTGTAAACCAGAAACCCGCCGCTGCCACCATACTGAAAATCCAGGTAGAGAACTGGTTTGCCTGTTTCTACTGTCGGTTGGACCACTCGGTTCCAGCAGTTAAGCTGAAAGACTACATATCCATCAATTTCTTCTCTCTGGTCAGCCTCCAGCACTTTAGACGTTTCTTCAGGCCCGGAAACGGTCGAGGTTAAAAAGGCAAATTCCGGTAATCGCTTTTCCAGAATTCCAACATATTTTTCAATGACCGGTCTGAAATCAAAGCCCACATTGGGCCAATCTGGCCGGTCCTGTTTTAACGAATGGAGAGCAAAAAGCAGCCTCAGGCGGACTTTTTTCTTGATCGGAAGCGAAGTGAAATCGAGCGGAGCAAATTTTTCCGATGAGAAAAGCTTCCGGCCTGATAGAAAACTAGATCCAGCCAGCAGAGCACATTGACCGCAGCTCTTAAAAAAATCTCTTCTCCGCATTCGAAGGCCAGAATTTTTTGCCTCTGATTTTCGCTTTTGGTCAGCAAGCATCATTTCCTCCCTCATTTTCATTTCTTATATTTTATTGGAAAAACCCTCTAAAATCATAAATATATTTAGTCCTGAGTTGTCAAGAACAATATTTTAAATTGGTGCCATCATACTCATTAACCAATTTTATTTCTCTTCCATGAACACCTGGTCTTTATAAAGAATGAAAGGAAGTTGCCTGGGCGATAAAAATTGTTGCCGTCATAAATATTGAGATAAAATTGGTATCGCCTTACTAATTCACCATATTTTTATGTCCCAGGATGGTGACAGTAGAATCTTTTTTGTGCCTTAAATTGGTGCTGCCTTACTCATTCACCCATATTTCTTATTTCTCCCTCCATTTTCAATTTAAACCATGCTGCATATTTATTTACCAATTTTTATGCCCCTGATTGCTGACTTAAGCTCCGACTTTCTATGCATGAACTTGCGACACATGAAGCGGTGAGATCTCATAAATTGGTTACGTCCTGATAAACTGGTGACATATTACTCATTTAATATTTTTTATTCATATAAGCAAGATATTTATTCCCAGTTTAGAGGAAGTTAAAAAGAGGGATGCTCTAGAAAAATATTTTGGCAGGCTATTCATTTACCAGTTTTTTACTGCTGGGTCCAAAATAAAACGGGTGACATGGAAAGAAAGGTGGCGACGCGGCACGTATTCAGCAGTTTTCTGCTTTTTATCAGATATGTCCTCAGAAGGAGTCCTCAAAAATAGGGCCTGATTTTCCCATCATAAAAAACAATTTTTTGATAATTTTTATTCCGGGCTGGGACAGCTATTGATTCTTATAGAGGCGCAAGTAGCGTTGGAATGCCTCAGAAATTTGAAATGTCCTTTTGATAAAAAGAGTGAGCAGACAAAATGAAAGGTAGCCGTTTATAAAGGGAAAGTGGTGCCATTTTACCGTAAGGATTAAATAAATAAAGCGCCATGTTATCAACCAACAGAGGAAAAAATATAAATGGCGTCAGTATTTCTGCAACAAAGAAATAAAAAATATGTATGTTGTCGCCATTTTTTGGTCACAATTTTTGCGTTGAAATTTTTTAAAGCGTCATCATAGTAAAAAAAAAGCGAATATAAATAGAGCTGGCATTTTTCCACTAACAGAATAGGAAATATGTGTGACGTTACTTTTTTATAAAATTTACCAAACAAAAAAATAGTGAAATATGTAAGGCGGCACCAATTTTAGGCGATCAGCTTTCCATGTCTTCATTTAATATTTTCATGAAGACCTCGACAACCTCCGGGTCAAAGTGAGTTCCGCTCTGGCTCCGGATATATTCAATAACCTTGTCCCTGGGCCAGGCCTTCCTGTAAGGCCGGTCGCTGCTCAGGGCATCCCAGACATCCACAACGGCAAAAATTCTGGCAGAAAGAGGGATCTGCTTTCCTTTCAGCCCACGCGGATAGCCTGTTCCATCCCACTTCTCATGATGGCAATAGGGAATCTCCATGGCCTTTCTCAGATAAGCTATGGGTGAGAGCATTTGAAAGGCATATTCTGGATGCTTTTTCATTATTTCCCATTCTTCGTCGGTAAGCTTGTCACGCTTAAGAAGTATGGAGTCAGGAACTCCGATCTTGCCAATATCATGAAGCAGGGCACCCAGACGAGCATGGTAGAGGTCTTCATCGTTCATGCCCATAGCCCGGGCAATTCTGAGGGTCATTTCTGTCACCCGCTGGCTGTGCTCAGCAGTTTCCTCTTCTTTTAGAGCCAGTGCTGACCCCCAGCCTTCAATGGTTTGATTATAAGCATTGACCAATTCTGTATGTTTATGCATGACATCATCAATGAGGTGGGCATTTTCGATGGCCAGGGCAACCTGTCCGGCCAGCGTTTCCAGATAGTCTATCCATTCAGAATCTCCTTTGCGGGGTTCGCGATGAAATATCTCAAGAACACCGAGAACCTTTCCCTTTGCTATCAGGGGCGCACCGTAGTAGGCTACGATGCCCTCATTTTTTAAGAGATCACGCTGTAAAAATATTTTTTCTTCAACATGTGAAATATCCGGAATATGAATAATTTTACGCTCCTGAGCTACCTTTCCTGAAATCCCCTTATCCATAGGAATCCGGACCTTTTTAATTTCGGTCGTATAAAATCCTTTTACATCTATGTATTCCAGAGTCTGGGTGTAAGGGTCAAGAGTCAGGATAGCGGCGGCATCAACCTTCAGCTGATTGATGATTTCTTCCAGTGCTACCTTTGTAACCACACGCAGGTCAAGACTGCCGGTGATGGCCATATCTATATTTCTAAGCGCCGTAATTTTTCGAAGACGGGACAGGCTTTCCTCATACAGCCGCGCATTTTCCAGGGCTGCTGCCGCCAGATGGGTAAAGGTCTGAATTTCGGCTATCTTTTCTTCGGTGAAAAAACCTGGCTGATGACTATACAGATTCAGCGCACCAAAAGTATGTTCCCTGGCGATGAGGGGAAAGGCAGCAGCGCTTGCTATTTGGCCTTGCTTCAAGGCGACATCCTTCCATGGCCTGAAGGAAGGATCGTCCAAGATATTCTGGACTATTTGCGGCAAGCCACTCCGCACGGCGCGTCCGGTAGGTCCTTGACCCTCAGGCGATTCATCCCATCTGACGGTTATCTTCAGCGGATAAGAAATTTCCTCTGGATAGTGAGCCAGAAGGCTTATGGAACCATCCTTTTCTGCCTTGCCTAACCAGGCAAGGGTTAAACCAAAGGACTCCACCGCTGTGCGCACCACGTTTTTAGCTCGATCAGCCATAGAGAAATTTTCTACCAGATTTTCCGCTGCTCGGTAGAGGCTGGAGAGGATCTTTATCTGATGCTGAATCTTTTCCTCTGCGCGCTTGCGCTCGGTAATGTCCTGAGAAAGGATAAGAATGCCTTCAGGAGCGGGCTGAATGCTGAGTTCGAACCAGCCTTTGCAGCCATCAGGGTATGTGAATTCATTTTCCATGCGACAGGGCTGGCGCTCCTCCATACAACGCCGCAGCATAGCAAACAGGTCGGTTTCTTCTATGCCAGGATAACATTCCATCATCGTACGGCCGAGTAATTCCTCCTTCCTTCGTTTGCCATGCCTGGCAGCGGCCTCGTTGAGATAGAGATAGCGCCAGTCAAACCCAATGATCTGACAACCTTCGAGCAAATTATCAAGAGTGGATCGGAAGCGTTCGCTTGTCTTGACGAGTTCGGACGTGCGCTGTTCGATGCGCTGTTCCAGCTCCTTATTGAGTTGTTCTAGTGTCTCTTCCGCGCGCCTTCGGGCATTAATTTGCCGATTGACGATAAAAAAAGCGCTGATAAGCAAAAATATACTAAGGGTTGCGCCGATTATCATGGCGAGAGTTGTCCTCTGCGATATCCTGCTAATTGTCTCTGAGCGTTGGTGGAAAAGATTTTGCTCCTCCCTTTTCATGTCATCAATTAAGCGATGGATATCTTCCATTATGTGCCTGTCGCTTTCGACTGAACTTGCTCCTGGCACGGCTTCAATCCCTTTGACCTTACTTGAATCAATGAATTGCTGTATGGATGTAATTTTTTGAGCGACCAGAGAATCCAGGGTATCAAGGCGCATTCGCTGATTGGCATTATCAGCTGTCATCTGGCGAAGTTCTTGAAGATGCTGATGGATATTATTGCTGGATGAAAGCGCGGACTTGTAGGTTTTAAGGAATCTTTCGTCCCCAGTGATGATGTAGCCGCGTAAGGCTGATTCGGCCTCGATAAGAAGAGCGAGGGTCTCATTCAGGCTTTCCAGAACTACTAATGTGTGATTAACCATTTGATTGCTCTTAACGAGGGTGCGCATATTGTTATAGATAAACCCAGATAGGATCAAGGCAACCAGAATAGCCAAACCAAAGCCCAAATTGGCGAGATTACGAGTAAAAATATTTTTCATGGGACTCATGTTCTATTCCCAGAGAAGGAAGGCAATATATAGTAAATTGGATAGCAAATTTGTTTGCATAAAATTTTATAATCTTATCCTACATCTTATATTCTATAATGAGAACAACTTCGATATTTCTGGTCGAAGAGAAGGAAATCCCTTCCCCTCAACGGCTTGTTGCCCATTTGGCTCATTATTCCGGTATGTTATGCAAATCAGCATAAAATCTTCATTTTAAAGATCATTTAAAGCTTATCGACCAGGCTTCGAACGCTAAGTGGGGAACAGTTGGGCGCATTAGGGGGAGAATTAATCGCTTCGCCCGTTGAAATTCAGCTTTTTCCGTGTGGTGGCCGTAATGGCAGAGGCTAAGCACCTCGCGAAGATGATAAATCATTCTGTACAGTTTTTTTCTTATCAACAAGCCTATATTTCAGTATGCCCTAATATGCTTCACTATTCATTTATATAAAATTTACCACTCAGTTTCTAAAAATGTCAAGCGGCCGAATTGCCTCACTTAAAATGGCTCCATGAAAAATGGTGCCATGTCACCTATTTACCCATTTTTTTATTCATATTCAAAAAATGGGGACATCTTACTCATTTACCTATTTTTCGTTTTTCTGCAAATATATTTACCCTTAAGACCAGTTTTCGAGAGAAGAGCCAGATTTGTTATTATAAAGGAGGCCTTTTTAAAAATTTTCATTCCGGGTTAAAGCGACTATAGCTCCATTATAGAGGCGCGAAGAGAGCTGAAATGGCTCGAGAATTTGAAAGGGCTTTTGATGAAAAGAGTGAATATACAAAACGAAAAGTAACAGTTCTAATGAAATGCCGCGATTTTAGCATAGGGATTGGATAAATAAAGCGCCATCTTATCAACAAACAAGAAAAAGAACATAAATGGTGTTAGCAATTTTCGCCATAAGAAAATGGGTAATAGTTTTTGTGGCGTCATTGTTTTTTGTATTACATTTTTTTTAAAGCATCATTTCATCAGCAAATAAAAAGCGGATATGAATGGCGCTATCATTTTGCCACTAAGAAAAGAGGAAATATGTGTGACGTTACTTTTTTATAAAATTTACCAAACAAAAAAATAGTGAAATATGTAAGGCGGCACCAATTTTAAACATTTCCTCGCGGCTCATCTCCTTCAGGCCATCGCCTCACCACCCCATCAGCAATTAGCGAGCGCCTCCACCACCTCCGCCCGCACCTCCGCCTCCCCCGGCCGAGGAACTGGAGCTCGTTGAGGGGGCCACAGCAGTTGAAAAAGCCTGGGAAAATGAATTAAGCGATGCATTAAAGCTTTCAAAGGCCGAACTGAAATCACCCATTTTCGATGAAGCCACGGGAGCAAACCAGCTTATTGAATCCACCGGAATCTTGAGTTCTTTCATCGCTCTCAGCACCTCCCGGGCCACTCCAAGGACAGTTCCAAAAACGAGATATTTTTCCCAGATAATCAGAGACTCCGGCGGCTGCTCCCCCAGCCGCGAAAAATCTCTAAGAAATCTTCTAAGGGCTTTTAAGCGCAGAGCCAGGAGCTTTCCCTCAGGACTGTACTGGCGAACAGCTTTGCGGAAAAGAAGGCTGATAAAAAAATTGAGCAGAAGTGAAGCTGGCAGAGCAAGCGTTATAGGTCGGTAAGGGGCAACACCCGAGAAGAAAAGGCTGATGAAAAGAATGATAGAAGATAAAATCCAGATTACCGTCCAGATGTTCAGGACTTTTTCGCCCTGACTGTTGATCCACGCGTGAGTATCATAGACAGCTTTCCTGACTTTTTTATCAAATTGTGTTTTAAAATCAGCCAGATTTTTTCTTTTAATCTCGGAAATTAAAAGGCCCCTTGACCCCATCATTTTTTTCCACTGATTCAGGAAAAGCTTAAGCTCATCAGTTAGTGTCTGCGTTTCCGTCTTGCCAGTTAAGGAAATTCGATAATCTTTAATTTTTTTGCCGAGAAAGCCTTCCCTTTCTACTTCTTCAATCTTCAAAAAGCCCAGCCGGGCCAGCTCAAGGGTAGAAGCCAGAATGCCCCGGGCTGAAACCTCTTTTTCCTGCGATAAAACCATATCGGCCTGAGCCGGTGAGACTCCTTCGGGAACATCCCGTTCATAGTTGGAAAGATATTGAACCCTGGGTTCCCGCCCATAACGAAAGTAAGTTCTGAGTGAAATAAAAAGGCCAAGAATGAAAAATAAGACGGCCAGGGGCAGAACGAGGGAAGAAAAAAATTGATAAACCTTCTTTTTTCTGGCGTCCCTGAGCTTCGAGTTTTCTTCCTCTTTAAGGATTCTTTCTTTTCCTGGACCATTTTCCAGGATAACCTTGCTTTCATCGAGTTGCTGAAGATAATGGCGGGGGAAAAGCACCCTGACTTCAACCCATTGCCTGGCCGGGATGTTACCCGCATAGGCAATTATTTTTCTGAAATCCCTGGAAAGGCCAATTCTGCCTTCGATTTCCGGATGGAGCCAGTAATTGATTTCTTCTCTCGAAGCGACCGCCGCCGGTAATTCCACCTCCACCCACAGAGCAGGAAGATTTATTTCCCAATCAGCTCCCCACAACTTGAAATAGAATTCAGCCACATCCTCGTAGACTTTAAGTCCCTTCAGGATTTCATAGCGCAGGCGAAAAGTCTTTTTCGTATCGGTTGCCCGGTAAAACCAGGAAAGACGATACTGCCGGCCATCCTGGGTAAAATCAAAAGTCGAAGGAATCATTTCAGGAGTTTCTCGCTGAAAGCGATAGGGTATTTCCCCCTGGCTACTGAGCTCGCTTACTTCTGGCCGGGTGACAATAAAATCCTTCTGGGGAAGAGTAATCCAGGCCGTTGAAAAGCTTCCGGAAAACCAGTAGCTCAAATCCCAAGTGACAGCCATCGAGCCATCGGTTCTGATGGCGTAGTAAAGTTGAGCCTTTTCCAGGCCATATTGTTTGGCCTGCAGAACTCCGCCAAGAAGCACCAGAAGAGAGACAAAAAGAATGATTTTTTTCATTTCCCTTTACCTGAAATTGGTTTCAAGGAATTTTTATCACATTTAAGAGCCTATTGAAAGCAACCAGAGAGCCAGCCTGAAAATAATTAAAAAAACCTCTTGACAAAGACTTTGATAAGAGTTAAATTCAAGGCAAAATCAATACTAGATGTTGTATTTTTAATTGATTTATAACAAAATATGGCCAATTTCCTGAAGAACCTGGACAACAGGGAAAGAGAGGAAAAAGGGAAAAGGAAGGGCAGAAAGAGGGACAGGAAGAAAGCAGAGCCTTCATGAAGAAGCTAATCAGGCCGCAAGAAAATTTAATTTTAAATAAAGAAGCCATCGGGAGGTAAACCATGATGACCAAGGGGGTTACCAGGATTAAAAAAAGGGACGGGACCATTGTGGATTTCTGTCAGGATAAGATTACGGACGCTGTTTACAAGGCCATGCGCTCCCAGGGAATCGATGATCGGGAAGCGGCCAAGCATATTTCCGATATCACCACCTTCATTCTGGAAGAAAAGTTTGGCGGGTTTACCATCCCCTCTGTGGAGCAGATTCAGGATATTGTAGAAATGGTCCTCATGAAGCAGGGCTATCATGAGGTGGCCAAGGCCTATATTCTTTATCGAGAGAAACACAAGGATATCCGGGAAGCCAAACAGACCGGTCTTAATCTGGAACGCCTGATCAAGGATTACATCAATGACCGTGACTGGAAGATTCGCGAAAACAGCAACGAAGGAACCATGAGTTTTTCTGGCCTCAATGCCCGGATTTCAGGCGAGGTTCTGGCCAACTTTGCCCTGAACCAGATTTATTCTCCCCGCATCAAGCAGGCCCATCTTGAGGGCGAATTTCATATTCATGACCTGACCTATCCCATTGTCGGCTATTGTGCGGGCTGGTCCCTGGAGCAGCTCCTGCGGAAGGGCTTTGGCCATGTACCGAACCAGGTTCATTCCTATCCAGCCAGGCATCTCGAAACAGCCACGCTCCATATGGTCAATTTTATTGGCACCATGCAGGGAGAGTTTGCCGGAGCTCAGGCCTTTTCTTCGGTTGATACCTTTTTAGCTCCTTTCGTCCGTGCCGATAATCTCAGCTATGAGCGGGTCAAGCAGGATATCCAGAAACTTATTTTCGGGCTTAATGTGCCCTCCCGCTGGGGCTGGCAGACTCCTTTTTCTAACCTGACCTTCGATCTGACTGTCCCTGAAGATATGAAGAATAAGAAAGTTGTTGTCGGTGGGGTGGAACTTGATTCCTGTTACGGCGATTATCAGCGAGAGATGGATATGATTAATCAGGCTTTCCTGGAATTGATGATTGAAGGAGATCAGAAGGGCAGGGTTTTCACTTTTCCTATTCCCACCTACAATCTGACCAAAGATTTTGACTGGGATTCGCCGATTGCTGATCTGCTTTTTAAGGCCACAGCCAAATATGGCATTCCCTATTTTCAAAACTACATCGGAACTGACCTCAATCCTGGCGATATCAGGGCCATGTGCTGTCGCCTCAACCTGGATCAGCGGGAACTGATGCGCCGTCCCGGCAATATTTGGGGGCCAGGAGATTCCACCGGATCGATCGGGGTGGTCACCATTAACCTTAACCGGATCGGGTTCGAGTCACAGAGCCGGGAGGAATTTTTCGACCGCCTGAAGTATTTAATGACCCTGGCCAAAGAATGCCTCGAGACCAAGCGGGAGATTATTTCCAGCATGCTCCAGCGTGGCCTGATGCCCTATACCCTGGTTTATCTTGGCCACTTTGATAATCATTTTTCAACCATCGGTGTTTGCGGGATGCACGAATGCTGCCTGAATTTTCTGGGCAAGGGCATTGGCACACCTGAAGGCAAGGAATTTACCATTGAGGTTCTTAAATTCATGCGAGAAGTGCTACGCGAGTTCCAGGAGGAAACAGGCAATCTCTATAACCTGGAGGCAACTCCTGCTGAATCCACCGCCTATCGGCTGGCTCGCCTTGATCGAGAAAAATATAGAAATATAATCACCTCAGGAACAGATAAATTCCCTTATCTCACCAATTCGACCCAGCTCAATGTTGATGCTACGAGAGATGTCTGGGAAGCCATCCAGCATCAGCAGGATATTCAGCCCCTTTATACTGGCGGAACCATTTTCCACACTTTCCTGCCCGAGGCCATTGATCCTGAAACCTGTAAAAAGCTGGTTCGTAAAATTGCTGAAACGAAGCTGCCCTATTTCAGCATAACCCCCACCTTTTCCGTCTGTGAAGGTCACGGCTATCTCAAGGGTGAACATCCAACCTGCCCTCACTGCGGAGCAGAAACTGAGGTCTATTCCCGCATCGTCGGTTATCTCAGACCCATTAAAACCTGGAATGATGGCAAACAACAGGAATTCCGGGAAAGAACTCCTTATACCAAGCTTTTCTGAAAACCATGGAATATTTACTTTTTACTTATCCTAACTGTGATAAATGTGAGGCCTTCAAGAAAAAGCTGAAGGAACTGCCTTTTGAGGGATGTGAGATTGACCTGGTGCGCAAGGAAGGAAAGGCTCGGTTGAGAGAATTTCTGGCCTACGTGCGACGTGATGAGAGGGGGGCTATTGTCTTGCCGCTGTTTATCGTGTTAAATGAAGGGAGAGTCGAAGTTGCTCTGAACACGCTCGAGGAGCTTGAGGCTTGGTTAAAATCAAGGGCTTAGAAAAATTTGCGCCCAAGGATTTTCCAGCTCATATTTCGGCCACAGTTTTTCTTGGGGGCTGTAATTTTCGCTGTCCTTTCTGTCACAATGCTGATTTGGTTCTGAGGCCGGAGTCCTTACCGACCTTCCCCATTGATTTTTTCATCTCCTTTCTGGATGAACGTAAAGGCTGGCTGGAAGCAGTCTGCATCACAGGCGGGGAACCCCTATTAGATGAGGACCTGGAAACCCTGGTCCGGGTCATCAAGGATCGCCAGCTTCTGGTCAAGATTGATACCAACGGGTCCTTTCCTGATCGTCTGGAGCATCTGATCAGGGAGAAGATTGTGGATTTTATTGCCATGGACATCAAGGCGCCTCTGGGCAAGTATGAGCGGGTGGTGGGCCGCAGAGTCCCGGAAAAAAACATCCAGTGGTCTGTTGACCTCATAAGAAGTAGCGGCCTGGCCTATATGTTTCGGACCACCGTGGTTCCCGGTTTAATTGATTTTAAGGAAATTAGAGAAATTGGCGAATGGCTCAGGGGGGCTAAATTATATCAGCTACAGCAATTTTCACCCCGGAATACCATTGATCCCCATTATCTTCATGTTCGTCCCTATGACCGCAAGGATATTCTCAAAATGGCTGAAATTGCCCGGGAATATTTTGTTGAAGTCAGGGTGGAGGGAATCTGAACCTGATTTTAGGTCTGGAAGGGGAAATAGCCAGAAAGAAGGGAAAGGGCGGCTGGTTAACTTCTTGAAGTCAGCCCTTAAATGAGAGAAGGGGTAAAAGGAGATGAAGCTGAGACTGCAAGTAAAAAGAATCAAACCTGAGGCTAAATTGCCTGTTTATGGCCATCCAGGCGATGCTGGCCTTGACCTTTTCTCCTGTGAGGGAGCCATCCTGAGGCCAGGAGAAATCAAGGCCATCGGGACTGGCCTGCAGATGGCGATTCCGCCAGGATACGTCGGTTTGATCTGGGATAAAAGTGGCCTTTCCCTTCGGGGACTTCATCGATTGGCCGGGGTTATTGATTCCGGCTATCGGGGAGAGGTCAGGGTTGTTCTCATTAATCTCAGTCAGGAGGAGATGGTCATCCAGCCAGGCATGAAAATTGCTCAGATGCTGCTTCAACCAGTCGAGGCAGCCGAGGTTCTGGAAGTGGAGGAACTTGATGTTACTTCCCGGGGAGAAAGTGGCTTTGGCTCCACCGGGCAATTTTAAGGGTAATAAAAATTTAGAAATAATATTTCTAAGGGAAAAAAGTCCGCACTTGACTAAAGCTTCTTGAAAGAAGAGAGGCTGATGGCTCCTGTAGATCAATCCAGAAGGTCAAAAAGCGAAACAGGAAATATTAAAAGTTATGGGAGCCTGATTATATGGCCCGGAAATTTAATTGGCCTGAGGGGCAAGCGAAAGTTTATATCGTCTTCTCTTGCCCTGAATATATAAACATTTTATAATATCTATTCATGATTGAAAATAGGGCTTATAATATTATCTTTATTGAGCAAACAAGAACTCACTGGCTTGCTTTAATTTTAAACAGCTCTTAACTTTAAAGAGGTAATGAGGCTATGCTCAAAATTTTAATTGGTGCCCTGGTCGGGGCAGGTGCTGGTTATCTTTTCTACCGCCTGGTCGGTTGCCGTCAGGGAACCTGTTATCTCATGCGCCATCGGGTTCTTTCCATTATTTACTGGAGCCTTTTTGGCGCTCTTTTAGCCAATCTTTTCTGATTCAACCAGGCCTTCTAACGGGCTTGAAAATTATCTGATGGGCCCTTTGGTCGAAATGAGGCTGACGAAGGATGAGGAGCGCTCAATGAGGATAAGGGAGGGTAATGAATGTTGGCGAAGGAGGCTGGATGATAATCGGGGCTTGCAGCTATTTCTGGAGGCTAACAAAATATAATGAAGGCGGAATGAGGCCAATGAAGATTGAAGGAAGATGATGGAGGCTAATTGAGGTTAGTGAGTTTTGAGGAAGATGATTAGAAAGAAAAAAGTTTAGTCAAGGATGCCGGAAGATAATGGAGGCTGAGGGAAGAGGATTAAGCTTAACGAAAGCGATTGAAGGCGGCGGGGGATAAGAGGAGCTGACAAAAGATAATCTAAATAAATAAAAAAGAAAAAAGAAAGGAAAAGAAGAAAACGAAGGAAAGAATAGAAGGAAAGAAGGGAAGAAGGAAAACGATAGAAAAGGGAAAAAGAGAAAAGAGGAAAAGAGGAAAAAAGAAAAATAGAGAAAAATGGCATATTTTTTGGAAGAAATAATTCTTTTTTAAACAAATGAAATCTTGCCTGAAAGACTTGAAGGTAAAGACAGACTGTTTCTAATAACGGGAGGCTTTAATGAGTGACAATAGAATTGAGGTCACTTTTCCGGGAAATCTCAGGGTGGAGGCAAGCTATAAGGGCTTTCGGGTAATGACCGATCAACCTGTTTATTCCGGAGGAGAGGGGTCAGCTCCCTCTCCCTTTGACCTTTTCCTGATTTCTATCGCCACCTGTGCCGGTTATTATTTCCTGGCTTTCTGTAAGGAGAGGAAAATTTCCATTGAAGGGGCGAAAGTTACTATGTCCATGGAAAAAGATCCCGAAAAAAAGATGATTGGCCGTCTCTTGATTGACCTTTTTCTGCCAGCTGGCTTCCCCGAAAAATATAAAGAAGCGGTTAAAAGAGCGGTGGATAGCTGCACGATTAAACTCCATATTTTTAATCCACCGGAATTTATTGTCCGGGTAAATGATTGAACTTTTGTCCTGGCTCTTTATTACGACTTTATCTAAAAAACAACAGGTTCAACTAAATAAATGGAAGCTTCAAAAAAGATTTGACTTAATTTTTGGAATAGGATAGATTGCCTGAGGGTGGGCTGCCGGGGGGAAGGATGGGGGAGGAGAAGAGGTTGCGACGCCTCAAAGCTTACTTTCAGAAGCATTTTGACCTTTTCATTATCAGCATTATCCTTCTGGGCATTATCGGGGTAGCCATCCTTGTCCATTATAAGCTCTCTTTGCTCAATTTCTTTTTCCTGCCTGTTCTTCTGGCCGGCTATTTTCTGGGGAAAAGGCAGGGAGTTCTGACAGCCCTTCTTTGCATCCTGCTTCTGGGCCTTTATCTTTTTTTCCTGCGCCGGAATCCTTCCGGGCCATCCCTTTCGGCTGACGAACTGGTCAATCTCGTTACCTGGGCTGGCTTTCTGATTTTAACCGGGGCCATTATCGGCTCTGTCTCCGAACAAAGAGAGGCCAAGGTAAGGAGCCTCTCTCAGGCTTATATCGGGGTACTGGATATCGTTCTCAAGTATCTTGAATCAGCCGATGAAGAAAGACCGAAAGCTGTGCGGGTGGCTCTCCTGGCCGGACGGCTGGCCGGAAAGCTTGGTCTGAGCCGGAGTGAAATAGAAAATATTAAGTCTGCCGCCCTCCTCCTTCAGGCCGGAGATATGGCCACCAATCTCCCCTTCCTCGAAAATGCAGCCTCTTTCATGCAGAGCGAAATTAAAAAACCAGAGGCCGGTTTTAAAGATAGGGAAATAGTTATGCTCTCAACGACGGCTTCCTTGCTTAAGGAAATAAAACCTATCATGGAAGGCTATTATCTTCATTATGTCCGCGAAGCTTCGGTTATTGATAAGGAGATAAAATCAGTGCCTCTCGGAAGCAGCCTAATTGCCCTTGCTGAAACCTATGACCGGCTTTCGACAACTCCCTTCGCCGTCAGCCCTGAAAGTAAAATCTCTTCTTTGCTTGATGTGCAAAAAATGGCCGGCCGTTATTTCCCGGAGGAAGCGGTTCAGGCCCTCTTAGACCTGATTAGTTCCTCCCGTTAATCTGCATGGCTTTCTCCTCATTCTGTCTCATCCTGGGTATTGACCTGGCTGGTTCACCCCATCGGCCGACAGGCCTCTGTTTTTTCCAGGAGATGGAGGTTTCAACTCAATTAGCCTATGAAAACCGGGAGATTATTTCTCTGATAAAAGAAAAGAAACCTGATTTAGTGGCCATAGATGCCCCTTTAAGTCTTCCTCTTGATCGAAGCAGAAATAAAGCACCTTTAAGAGCCTGCGATGAGGAACTGAGGCGGCGCCGGATTCCCTTTTTCCCGCCGACTCTTGGTCCGATGCGACAGCTCACCGAGAGAGGAAGTTGGCTGCGGAAAAAGATTGAGGCCATGGGAATAAAGGTTATTGAGGTCTATCCAGGAGCGGCCCAGGATATCTGGGGCCTGCCCCGGGCGCGAAGAGGACCGGGGAAGCTTCGACAGGGTTTGCAGAAAATGGGCCTGAAAGGACTCAGGAAAAAGATGACAGCCCATGAACTTGATGCGGCGACAGCAGCCCTTGTTGGCTATTATTATCTTCAGGGGAAGGCGGAAGAAATTGGCGCCCGCGAAGAAGGGCTGATTATTCTCCCTTTAAAAGATAGGCCATAGCTTATTTCAGAGCCTTCCTGTCTTTGCCCGGAGAAAATCCTTTTGATTGAGGCCTTCGAGCCGCTTCGCATTTTTTCCAGCAAACTTTAATCTGGTTCAGAAAGATGACAGCTTCGGGAAGATAAGGGAGATAAAAAGATTTCAGCATGAAGGAATAAGAATCCAGGAAAATAAAGGGTTTCGGCAATGATAACAGGGAAAATAAAAGGATTTGAAATGACCCCTTTATTCTGGAAGGCAGAACGTTCCACCGTTGAAATTTATCTACTTTTCCTATCGGAATAATAAAAAATCCTTTATCCGCCGCGAACAGCCAGCCTATTTTTTCAAAAAGCGAGCGAAGAAGTCTTCGGCGGCGTGAAATGTCCTGAGCCAGTTTTCAAAGATGAGGAAATCGTGAACTTCATCAGGAAAAACAATGAGTTCATGATAGATATTGCGGGCCCGAAGCAGCTGAACCAGGCCGGTTGTCTGGGAGAAGGCCACATTGCGGTCATCATCGCCCTGAATTAGGAGCACGGGAGAGGTCCATTTGTCGATCGAACCGACGGGCGAAGATTTAAAGGAGATGCTGTTGACATCGAGAGAATTTCCCCAGAGATGAACACCGGCAATGTCAACTCCAGCTTTGAAAATATCAGAATTACGGGCCAGACCCATGGCTGTAAGGTAGCCACCATAGGAAAGACCCCACAGACCGATTCTTTCCGGGTCCACATCCGGCCGCGATTGCAGATAACGGGCCGCGGCGACAATATCCTGATATTCGGAAGCTCCCTGGGCGCCGCGATTCGGAGCCATCCGGAAATCGCGACCATAGCCAATGCCAGAACGGAAATTAACCGAGAGAACCACATAACCCTGATGGGCGAAATATTGATTGATGGCGTAAGCCATATGGTAGAAATACATGTAATGGTAACCCAGAAGCATCTGCCGGACCGGGCCACCATGCATGAAAATCAGAGCTGGCCTTTTTTCACCTGGCTTGAGATCGGGGGGAAGGAAAAGCTGGTTATGAAACCTGAGGCCATCCTCGGCTGTCAGGATAATCTGCTGGGGAATGACATGAGAAGCTATGGGGAACTCTGGAGGCAGAGAGGTAATGATTCTGGCCTGGCCACCCTCAGCCGGGACCAATGCCACTGAACGCGGCCTTCGGGCATCAGAATAAAAGGTAGCGACGAATTTACCTGAGGCCAGAGGTACCGGTTCAGTTTCAATTCCTTCGCCTGAAGTTAACTGAACTGGATTTCCGCCTGAGGTCGGACTCTTCCAGAGATGGCGACGGTCAATATCGCCCACATTGGTGCTGTAATAGAGCCATTGACCATCAGCCGAAAAGCCAACAAATTCAGCCTCCCCCTCGCCAGGAGTCAGATTGATGGGCTGGGCATCAATATTGCCTGAAGCGGGGACAGAATAATAATGACGCCAGTTATTTCTTTCTACCTGAAAAACAAGGTTCTGGCCGGCCCAGATGATTTCTCTGACCGCCCTGAAGGATGGATCATCCAGAGGTTCCTGCCAGACCTTCTGGCCTTCGCCCGTGGAAGCATCGGCCACCCAGAAGGTTAGAGTGCGTCCATCAGCAAATTTGGCCTCAACAAAACCTGGACCGGAGGCGGTTTGAGCCGGCTGGGCCGGCTGCTCAGCCTGGCGACGCTCAAGCGGAGGTGCGGCGACTGCCGGAGGAATCATGATAAAACCCGGGGTTCTCGAAGTTGCAGCCCTGGCCTGAGCTGCAGCTACAATCTGACTGAAAGAAAAACCGGGTCGGCGAATAAAGGCAATCTTTTTCCCGTCAGGCGACCAGGTGGGGCTTGAATCTCGGTCCACCGATGGCGCTAGATAAATTATTCTTCTGGTGGCGACATCATAGACGCCAATGAAACTATGATCTTCACGGTCGCTGACAAAGGCAATTTTTTTGCTATCAGGCGACCAGACGGGATTACTGTTTGTTCCCCAGGTGCGAAAAAGAGGCTGAAGCTGCGCATCCTCCTCAGGCCTGGTACCCCCTTTTTTCTCCACCAATTCAAGGGAGGCACCAAAAATCTGGCCATCTTTAACCCAGAGGACCATCTTACCATCGGGAGAAAGAACAGGATTTGAGCCAGCCGCAACCCGAAAGGGCTTGCCACCTGTTGTCCTGACTGCCCAGATGGCTTGCTCCACGCCATCGGGATAATGCGCCGGATTGGCCACCCAGCCCTGACGGTTAGGATTATGGCCCCGGACAAAAACAATAATTGAACCATCATCAGAAATGGCCGGGCTTAAAAGATCAAGACCATCATCATTTAAATAGCTGGTTAATCTTACGGGTTTAAAGTCAGGAGCGGCCGCCGTGAAAAGATTTCTTTTTCCCTGCTGGGCTTCAAGCCAGGCGATGCGGTCAGCCTTTCTGGCCGCCACCAGGCTGTAGCAGAAGGGATAGCTCAGGATTTGCTCGAGGGTAAAGCGGGCCGAAGCCTGAGTTTCGCGGGAAAGGCCATGAGCCGGGAAAAGAAAAAGAATAAAGATAAAGATTGAAAGGAAAAGACAGAACCTTTTCTGAAATCTCATGATTCTCCCTCCTTTTCCATCAGATTCCTGGAAAGATTAATCACGGAAATGATTGCATCCATCTACATTATGCCCTTTATTTTAGCCTTTAAAAGAAAATTTTCAATTTGTTCTTTTTCCGTCCTGTTTTCGGGAAGGCCTTTTTCCAGAACCGCCGATTGGATATAGTCAGGCTCCTTGTTAAGACTGAAGAGACTTAAAAAACTTATTTCAAAGCAATGACAGGATTCAATCTGAACTTCATTTGGACTAATTCTTTTTAATGAAGCTAAAAAGGGGGGATAAGAAAAATTTAATTTTAAGAAAAATAAAGAAAATAAAAAAACGAAGAAGATGATAAGCCTTCCCTCACTTTTTCCTCTGGTCAGGCCAGTTTATTAAGAATAAAATGATACTTCTATTTAAGAGCCCTTCGCCTTCACGGGAAAAGAGATGTTTAATTTTTTATTTCTGGAGTGGGCAGATTAATTTCAGCGCCCGGGGTAAAACCTCGAAGGTGATCTCATTTCGTCGGCCCAGAAATTCGCCGTTATATTGAACGGGAAAATTTTCGCCTCTCAGGATAAGGCGGCTGGCCTTAAAATGGCGGAGATATCTCTGTTTGTGGCCAAAATAAATAGAGGGCAGAGACAGGATATAACGAAGGCCGCTCATCTCAAAAAAGGTGATATCAAGCCAGCCATCCTGGGGATCAGCGAAAGGCGCAATGAGCCAGCTGTAACCAAAATAATTGGTTTTGGCAATGACTATATCCAGAACCGATATTTCCAGTTCCAAGCGAGAAAATTTATTTCCCTGCCTGTCCCGGGCGTCTTCCAGAACTATTTGCATGGGCTCAGGTTTAAGACCGAGAATTTTTCTTCCAGTCCAGACATGGCCCCAGAAACCGGGAAGCGGCTGGCTTGATTTTAGCTCGGTAACCAGTGCTGTTGCTCCGACGCTGACAAAGCCGGCGACTTTATCTTCAAAGCTGATGAGGTCAATCCATTGAGTTTTTCCCTGGCGGATTATCTCAATGGCTCTGGAAATATTCTTGGGGAGATCAAAGGCCCGGCGAAAAGCATTGCCGCTGCCGAGAGGGATAAGGCCGAAATTAATCCGGGCCAGGCAGCCTGCCTTGCTGAGACCTTCGAGGACATCAGCAATGGTGCCGTCGCCGCCCACAGCAATCAGGGTCTTAAGGTCCGGAGCTATTTTTTGAACCAGGTCAACTGTCGACTGCTTTCCCCCTGTGGCGACATAAATTTTATCCTTAAAATTAGCTTCAATCAGGCGCCGAGCCTTTTTCCTTCTCTGCCATTTCCTGGTTGAGGTCATGGGATTAACGACAAGGGCCAGAGGTTCAAATTCAGTCAGCTCATTAGTCATGTTATTTTCTTTCCTTTTTTCTTTCCTTTCTTCTTTTCTTTTCTTTTCTTTTCTTTTCTTTTGATTTCATTTCTTTTCTTTCCCCTTCTTTCCTTTCCTTTCCTTTCCTCTCCTCTCCTCTCACTTTTCTTTTTTCTTGCTTCTTTTCTTTTTCTTTCTTTTCTTTCCTTTCCTTTTCCTGACCTATGCTTATTCTCTTTTTGCTGGCTTTCTTTTCTTTTCTTTTCTTTTCTTCTCTTCTCTTCTCTTCTCTTCTCTTCTCTTCTCTTCTCTTCTCTGTTTTCTTGTTTTTATTTTTCCCGTCTTATTTTATATCTTGTTTCTTTTTATTCAAAAATTCGAAAGATTATCAGGAAAATTCCCTTTTTACCCTTTTCAGATTGTTTTCTTTTGACCCTTAATTTTTCTTTTAAATTAATTTCCTCCATGCCTTCAACCTCGGGTCGGCCTGCCGGCCGATTTTAATTATTCTTTTTAAATTTTTTTCTTAGCCGGGACGAGAGGGGCGGAAGGACACCGACCAGGATTAGAAGGAAAAATAAAAGAGCAAGTAAGGAGTCGGGAATTTTAATGATTTGGCCGAAGAGGGCAATCAAGAAGAAACGAGGCGTTCGCGAAAGAAAAACAGCCAGAAGATATTTGGGCAGAGGGTAGCGACCTAAAACGACCAAAAAACGAAAGGGATAAAAGGGAACAGGGGTAAAGCCAGCAATCAGCAGGGCCAAAAAAGGCGCCCGGTAAAAAAGGGCCACTGTCTTTTGGACAGCTTTCCCCTCGCGGATTTTCTTAAAAGATTTAAGGTCAGCCACGTAATTAAAAGCAGTGTAATTAATGGTTTCAGCCAGTAAAGTCCCGGCGACTGAGACCAGAGCAATTATTAGAGGTGAATAGAATTTAGCAAAATAAAGAAGCAGGGGCTCATGAGGGATGGCGGCTATGATAAATTCAGCCGGAAAGCAACAGAGGAAAAGGACAAGGAGACTGCGACTCAGTTGAGCTGAGGGACTTGAGAACCACCAGATGAAGAGGCTGACAACAAAAACAATTTCAGCGATAAAAATAATTGTTCGCCCATAGGAAGGAAGCTTCCCTTCATTTTTTTCAGGCCCGTTGTCGCCGGGTGGACTTTCTTTCTGGCCTTCATGACCTGAAAGCATGTTCTTTCTTTCTTTTTCTGAAAAGATTGATATTATCAAAAAGGAGGTAGCGGGGAGGTCTTTCAGTGCCGGCCCTGATGCTCGTATAACAGGAGCCACAGGTATTTTCCTTCCGGAAAGCTTCGAGTTCTTCCAGACTGGAATAATATTTAAGAATCAGGCCGCAGGGGGAAAGGCGTCCATCAGGATTGACGATAAAAAAGCGCCGTCCGGCCTGACAGTTCGGAAGTTCACCTTTTTCAAAATATTCCGGCATCAGGTGGAAAACATAATCTGAAGTATAAATGGTGCCATATTTTTTCTTGAACTCCATTAATTCGCTGATTATCTTTCGCAGAGCCTGCAGATTTTCAGGCTGAATCATGAAACTTCGGTCATTGGTTCTCATCCAGGTATAGGTGCTGAAGTTGATTCTTACGCCCCAGTTGCGGGCGAGCTCAGCCAAACGGAGAAGGTCCTTAAAATTATCATTCTGGATAACACAGGAAAGGGTGATGGCCTTTTCATCCAGGGGAGCCAGTTCCCTTACCAGACTCTCAATTTTGCGGAAAAGGCCGGGTATTCCCCGGAAATCGTCGTGCCTTTCATCAGGATAGTCAAGGGAAAGGGAAAATTCGTCAACCCCAGCCGCCCGCAGGCTCTCATATCTTTTCCGGTTGAGGAGAGCCCCATTGGTCGTGACAACAATAAAGGGTGGGCCCTCAGGTCGATGAATTGCCCGAACTATTTCCTCCAGGTCTTTTCGCAATAAGGGTTCACCACCTGAGATCTGGGCCACCACCGGTCTCAGCCACTGGCTGATCTTACCAAACTCGGCAGGAGAAGCCCGGGTTTCATTAGCCACAGGTCCACCCAGATGACAGTGGCGACAACGGGCGTTACAGGCATAGGTCACCTCAAAGGAGATACAGAGAGGACGATGGGTTAAGTAATTGCCAATTCCCCTTAAGAGAAGACGCCAGTTTCTTTTGAACCGGTTCATGGTTCGGCCTTTCGCTCCTAACCTGAAGGAAGAGGTGGTAGAAAGGCTGGCTTTTCGCGAAGCCAGAAAATAGAGCGCATTTTCAGCATGATCAAACCGCCGGCAAAAAGGGTGGCTAAAATCTGCCATTGAGGCAGAAAAATAAGCAAAAGAGCTACCACCGTTGAATTACAGAATTTGGCCAAAGGGCTAAAATTATATCGATAAACCCTCCTGTCAACAAGATAAAAATAATTGGGAGAGATAATGGGATATTTCAGGAATTGATAGCTGAGATAGAAATCAATAAAGGCAAAATCAACAAGATAAAGAACAATGGGCAGGAAAAGCCGGGGATTGAAAGTAAGAAAATTGACATAAAAGAAAATTGATTCCACCCGATCAGCAATAATGTCGATTTCGGCTCCGAGAATAGTTTCCTGTCTGGCTCTCCTGGCCAGCACGCCATCGGCCACATCCCCGGCCCAGTGCAAGCCAAGGCCAATAAAATTAAGCACCGGACTGGATTTAACGGCAGCCAGGGTGAAGAAGATAAGAGATGCTATCAGGCGAAAAAGGGTTACAAGATTCGGCCAGCTGGAAAAGCTTCTGGGGTCAAGGCTTTTTGCTGCTGGCTTCGGTTCCATTTTATCTTCTTTTTATCTTTTTTTAGCGGCTGATTATCCGGCCGAGGCGCGAGGTAGCTTTGACTTCCTCAATTTTCTCTGGCCAGGGATGATCATAGCGGCCATTGCCATCGGTATCAATGAAAATCGGATTCGTAATGGCATAAGGCAGGACCGCATCCCTGAGCTGCCCGGAATCGGACGGCTGCTGGAGAAGGGGATACAGGCTTCTTCTACCAATCACTTCGGCGACCACAGCCGCATCCTCCTTAATTTCAATGGCCAGGGCCTCTTCCAATTTGACGATGGAGCCAGTCTTTTCTTTGACAGGAAGAACTAAGCGACGATGGCCGTTGAAGATTAATCTGACTTCATCGACCTGCATCCAGGGAGCGCCCCACACTTTTATTTTAATATTAACCATTCCAGGTTTGATGGATGCTGTCTCGCCTAAAGTGGCCTCGTTAATTTTAAAATCAATCAAAGGTCCGGTGCTGGCAAAGCATTTCCCGCCTTTAAGAGCCTTCAGAATAGCCTCAAAATCCACAGGCTCGTTTCTGGGCTTGTCATAAAAAACATAGGTGCGAGCGTAGCCGGGTTCGCCGCCATCAATGGTGTGGCTATCAGAGGAACCCACGAGAGGATAATAGCGACCCCTATTCAGAAGATGAAGCCAGTCTTCAAGGGCCACCGCATTGGACGATAGGGGAGCGGCTCCATTCAGGACTTCTATCAGGTCAAAACCAAAATCAAAAGTTTCCTTGACATTGGCGGCTTCGGCCAGGTCCAGTTGATAATTGTTGAAATAACCGAGAGTACCGGCTCTTGGATGATTGACCTGAATGATACCCTGAGGAGATTTTTTCCTGGAAGCCACGAAAAGGTCGCCCACTTTATCCGCCACAGGTTCAATGGCTCCCTTCCTTTCTTCATTTTCCCTATATTCCAGGGGATAGAGATTAAAATGAATCATATCCGGAACAGTGACTTCAGTTCCAGAAAGAATAGCTATTTCTTTCTCCAGGCCCAGTTTTTTTAATACCGGCAAATAATCGGTAACAATGTTATGGTCTGTGGCGATGGCCGCCTCAATGCCTTCAGCGATTAAAGCTAAAATCCGGCTGTCAATATTGACGGTGCCATCTGAATGAATGGTATGAAGATGCGGATCCAGACTGATTAACCCCGGCTTTTCGACGATGCGGTCAATCCGCAGAGTTAAATCAAGGGGGGAGTCGGCCAGGACTTCAATCACCCTTTGATCGCAACTATATTCAGGTCCTCGGGAAGCCCAGACAAGATAGGTTCCTACGGGAAGAGTCAATTCCAGACCTTCTGGAGGCGGAAAACAGGAATTTTTGAAAGATTCGAAGCTACGGCCGGTTTCAACCGGATTTTCCGGTCTGAAATAGGGTGTGCGCGTGGGCTGCAGGCCAATAAAGGTTACTTTGCCTGGTACGGGCTGGCCCTGGCTGTCCTGAAGGCGGACATTTATCTGGCCAGATAGGGGTAGGCGTAAGCGAGCTCTGTTTTCCTTGCCCTTTTCTACGGCCAGAAGGCTTTCAACCACGGCCGGATAAAAATGGCCCCGCACGCGGTAAAGACCTTCCGGCAGCAGAATCTCCGCCGAGGTAGCTGAATCATCAAGAATAGCCCGATAAAAGGTGGAGCCACTCAGAATATGGCTGATCACAATTTCCTTCCAGCCAGAGCTTTCAGCTGGCAATTCAATTCGAGCCAGTGATACCGGAACTTTCAATAGATTATAAACTTTTTCAAGCAGCCGATTGACCTGAGTATCAGTTAATAAAATGTAATTGACCGTGAAACTTTCGCCTGGAGCCAGACGATCAGGTAAGGCTGAGCCGGCTGCCGGGACCGGGTTCAAATTTATCCAGGCAAGGTAATGTCTCTTTTTCTGATAAAGACGAAAATTCAGGTTGCGATGATAAAAATAATGAAAGGGACTGAAGTAATAACTGTGCATGGCATCAAAGAGGAGGGAATAGCCCAGTCCGGACCAGGCCTGCTGGCCGGTATTGGTTATGACCGAGCTAATTTCCACCCGGCCCTCATCCAGATAGACAGCATAGGTGGTTTTAATAGCTAATTTTTTCCCATCAGCAGAGATAAAATCGGCGCTTGCCTGCAGCTGGGCCGGATGGCGCTCTATTTTTTGAGGAAATTTAAAATCAGTATAGGCTACATAGAATGTTTTATTTTGATAGCGAATCGTCGGACTGCCAAGATGAACCTGACCTTCAACTTCGCCTTCAGGTGGAGCCAGACCGATAATGGTGCCTCGAGCATCACCTCCAGCATATCTTGAATGGGTCATAATAGTCTTGGGGCTGGTGGAGAAAAGGATTTTGAGCCTGGAGCCAGAAAGGAGAATGTCACCCGGTCGGGCGAAACGACTCAGACCGGAAGGAAGTTCAGCTGCTGAGCTCAGGCTGAGGATCTTACTTTCCTGGCAGTAAAGGCCCTGGAAGGAAACGAAAATAATAAATAAAAAATTAAATAGAGCCAGTCCTTTAAATAAAACTTTCTTATAGCCTGGAAATAATCTCACCATGGCCTCCTCGAATGATTCATTTTCAAACAATAAAACTTATAATAAAATGATTCCAAAAGGCAATTTTTAACTGGAAAGAGAGGCTCCGGCCATGACTGAAAAGCTGAGAAAAAGAATATTTGAATCAAAAGGTTTGAGATTTCTTTTAAAAATAGAGGACTCTGATAACCCTGAAGACTATCGCCGTTATGAAAATTTGCGAGAGGAAATCTGGGCTTTTCCTGAGGACCACCTGGCTGGAACCAGAAACCTTCTCTGTGAAAATTTTCTTCATGAAGGAAGCTCCCTATTCATCGCCGCTTACCGGGAAGATCCGCAGCTGGGCTGGATTGAGGCTGAATCCCATCTGGTGGGATTTGCTTATGGTTTTGTTGGCGTCAAAAATAAGCATCTGGCCTTCAAAGAAACCTCTAATCTCTGGTTTTATGCTCAATTTCTTGGCGTTAAGGATGAGTGGCAGGGCTACGGACTGGGCATCGCCATCAAGGAATTCCAGCGCGATATCGTTCGAGACTGGTTTGGCCTCGATCTTATTGTCTGTACCTACGATCCTCTCACCGCAGTTAATGCCTACCGCAATGTCCATTATTTTGGCATGAGAGTTCTTGAATACCGGGTGGCTCCCTATGGTGAATATGGAGGCCGCCTGAATCGTCTTGATGTTCCCAGCGATCGTTTTTTTATGGGCTGGAACATTGCCCGGCCCTGCCCCCAAAAAGAGATAAAGGAAGAATTGTTATCCGGCGACAGGGTGGTCAATCAGGTGGAAATAATGGAGGTTGAGGGAAAGAGCGGGCCGGTTCGCCTCGAAGTCATCAGGGAGATTAACCCTTCACCTTCCTTCAGTCCGGTTCTGGTCAGAATTCCTGCGGATTTTTACCGGATGCTCAGGGAGACCGATGTCAGTTTGCCGGAAATCCGGCAGATTCCCGTTGACTGGCGCCTGAAAACAAGGGAGCTTTTTCTGGCCCTGTTAAATCAGGGTTATTATCCGGCTGATTTCATCGTTCGTCGCCAGGAGAAGCAGACCGAGGCTTATTATCTTTTTGTAAAGGATTGAAAAGATTTTTGACCGGTGGCTATGATCCTGCCTTAATCTTAAAACCAGCAGCTGCTCTTCTTTTGAAGCTGGCGCCTGGTGAAACTGACTTATTATTGTTTTTAAATTCAGGTCTCTAAGTCTGCGGGTTTTTATAAGCCTTCTGAAATTTTTCTTCTCAGGAGACAATTACCCCAATTCCAGAAACAAAATTAGCCTGAGTTAAGCTCGATGGTTAGGGAGAATTTTGAGCCGGCATGAATTTTTGCTAGCATTTTTTGGAGAAGCGTTTATAATAATTTTTTGATATTTTTTCTTCTGGAGGCAACTTGATGGCTGAAGTTAATGAAACCAATCTCCGATGGCTTTTGACAGAAGCCCTTAAACTTGAAATCAGGGGTAAGGAATTTTTTCTCAGGGCGGCCAGCTTAACCAGCCATGAATTGGGTCAGAAAATGTTTCAACGGCTGGCTGAAGAAGAGGTGCGGCATCTCGAAACTTTTTCCCGTCTATTTACCGAAGTCCTGGGAAGCGATGACTGGAAAAAAGAGATTTCAGCTGAAGAGTTAAAGGAAAATTCTGAGGTCATTGAAAGCCTGGTCAGGCGCATGAAAGGAGCTGGGGGAAAGAGTGACCTCGAAGCACTGTCGATTGGCCTGGAGCTTGAAAGCAGGGCCATTGACCATTTCCGGCAGGCTGTGGCCAGTTCGTCCGGAGAAAAGACAAGGGAAATATTTGAAAAAATTGCCAGTGAAGAGAGATTCCACTATGACCTGCTGCAGGCCCAGCTCGATTCTTTGCAAAATACAGGTTTCTGGCTGGATAGCGCCGAATTCCAGATGGATGGGAAATATTAATTTTGCCTCTGAAGCTGAAGGCTTAGCTTGAATTAAATCATCTGAGATGATTTAAATTTTAGATGTTTTTGATTTGAGGCTTTAAATTTAAAATATTGTCTTAATTTAGTCTGATTTTGATTTCATCCTTTTTAGCTTCCAGATTTTTGTTATTTGACATTCTCAAATGTCTCTAAGAGGAAAATTTGCAATTCAACGGAGAGAGTGATAGAAAGATAGAATTCTGAATAGAAATTAAGTCTTTCTCCGGGAGTTAAGAATGAGAGCGAAGTGGTGGAAAAGAGCTTACCTGAAAAATAAACTTTCTTTTCTCTTCTGGGCAGGTCTTCTGGCCTTTATAATTTCGGCTGGCCCTGGCTGTCGGGTTGAACTGAAGGAGGACCAGTTAGTGGCTAAAGCCAGGGAAATTCATCGCCGCATCTTAACCGTTGATAGCCACTGTGATACACCCATGATGATGCTTCGGCCCGGCTGGGATATCGGACAGCGCCATGAACCCGGTCAAAAGGAAAGCGGCAAGATTGATTTACCCCGCATGAGGGAGGGAGGTCTGGATGCCCTCTTCTTCGGTATTTATGTTGGCCAGGGTCCCTTAACCGAAGAAGGGTATGCGAAGGCGAAAGAAAAGGCTCTCGAGCTCATTCAGGCCGTTCACAAAATGGTCCATGACTATTCCAGTCTCATTGGCCTGGCCTTAACGCCGGAGGATGCTTATCGCTTAAAAAAAGAAGGAAAATTGATTGCTTTCATGGGAATGGAAAATGGTTATCCCATTGACCGCGACCTTTCCCTGCTCGAGGAGTATTATCGACTCGGCATTCGCTACCTTACCCTCTGTCATTCCCAGGATAATGATATTTGCGACTCCTCTACGGATCGGTCCAATCCTGAGGATAGGGGCTTAAGTGATTTTGGTCGGGAAGTGGTCAGAGCTTGCAATCGACTCGGAATTATGGTTGATGTCTCCCATATCTCCGATCAATCTTTCTGGGATGTCCTCAAAGTTTCGCAGGCTCCGGTAATTGCCAGTCATTCCTCCTGCCGCTCCCTCTGCCCGAGTCCCCGCAATCTGTCCGATGAGATGATCCGGGCTTTAGCCCGAAAGGGTGGAGTTATTCAAATCTGTTTTCTGAGTAGCTATGTTCGTCAGCCCAAGCCTAATCCGGAAAGGGATAAAGCCCTGAAGGAGCTGGAGGCTAAATATGGAGGCAATATCAGGGCAATTCAGGATGAGTCTCTGCGGCAGAAGGCCATGGAAGAATTCAATGAAATCAGGCGTCGCTTTCCCCAGGAAATGGCCACGGTCAGGGATGTGGTGGATCATATTGAACATGTAATTAAAATTGCGGGTATTGATTATGTGGGCATAGGCACAGATTTTGACGGAGGTGGCGGAGTTGAGGGCTGTAATGATGTGAGTGAAATGTATAAGGTAACGGTTGAGCTTTTGCGTCGCGGTTATAAGGAGAAGGATCTGGCTAAAATCTGGGGTGGCAATCTGATGAGAGTTTTCAGGGAGGTCATCAGGGTGGCACAGCGCCTGCAGAGTCAGGGAGACGGCCAGCCCTGAGAGGAACTAACTTCTTTTAATTTCAACAGATAATTTAGACCCTTTCAATTTAAGGGCTCCTTAAGTTGGCAGCCAATTTGCTTTTTCTAACTCAGCTCGTTGATTTACATAAACGTTCCCCCTTTGTTCTAAAGGATGAGCCATCTAAAACGAAAATTTCTTTCCTGGTCTTAAAATAAGAACTTACGCTGGTGCATCCCTCAAGACCAAATTGCAACCATCACCAGGCAATAGACTCAATTCGTCCCTTCCTCTTCAATTAAATCATTCTCTCAGTCTTAAAAATTTCTTTTCTGGATCTACCTCCTTTATTTTGATTTCTATGATCAAGAGATTTTTGTCTAATGCTTATTTTCTTTTGAGAAAATTTCCCCTGAGCTATATGCTTCAGCCCGCTTTGAGGCTCCTGAACAAAGAGGTGGCTGAAAGAATCAGAAACCCGCAGATATAATTTTTTCTATGACCGGAATAGCGGCAAAAAGGTCAGGGACGACAACCCGGGCCAGGCTGAAATCATGGCCTTTAGCCTGGGGTGAAGGAACAGCAATGACATAACAGCCAGCTCTGTGGGCCGCGATAACGCCATTGGCTGAGTCTTCCAGAACGAAACATTCCCGGGGTGCGAGGCCCAGCTTTCGACAGGTAAGAAGATAAATTTCCGGGTCAGGTTTACCCTCATGGATTTCATCGCTTGCTTGAAGGACTGAGAATTTCGACCTGAGGCCAAGGCTATCAACGATGAGATCAAGAAATTCCTGCTGGGCTCCGGTGGCAATGGCCAGCTTGAGGCGGCCAGAAAAGACGTTGACGATGGTATAAAGGCCGGGCATGGGCCGGAGGTTTTCCTTCAATTTCTGCCTCATAATTTCTGTTCTCATTTCCAGAAGCCTCTCAGGCTCAACGTTAAGCTGTAGCTCCTGAGCAAAAAGGGCCAGGCTTTCAAGAGGCTTTCGGCCCATCATCCGGCCGAGTGTTTCCTCCTTCACTTCCCGGCCGAAGCGGCGGGCGAGTTCCTTTTCCGCAGCAAAATAGAGAGTTTCTGTGTCCACCATCAGGCCGTCCATGTCAAAAATAAGACCTTTCATTTTCTCCTCTATTTTTGGTCCTTAAATTTTAGCAAAGGCCTTCCTGGCCAGTCCATCTTCTTTTCAGAGGAGGGGCCAATTTTTTATTTGTTTAGCCTTCTTTTTTCTCGAAATACTTAACCGGCCCAAGCCCTGAATCAGGAGAGATTTCTTTAACCTGGGAAATTCGGTCATTTTAGATTCCAGCCTTGATCCAGCTTAGATAAATGACCTGATAGCTCAGGCCGAAGCCTCTGAGCTCAGTTGCAAAGAGAGGCTATCTCCTCTATATTAGAAAGAGATGCCCTGATGTCTTTAAAAGCGAAAAAAAATTTCTCTAGAACCTCCCTTATTTTTTTCTTATTTCTTGTCTTATCTGTTTCCGGCTACAGCCAGCAGGAAGAGGTTCGAAGCGGAGGGACGCTGAGGGTCAGAACCTTTTTTCCGGGGCTCGTGCCTTCCCTGGATCCAGTCCAGCCTGATTGCGATCTGCTAATCCTGGATCAGATTTTCGAGGGTCTTGTCCGGTTTAATTCCAGCTTGCAGATTGTCCCTGAACTGGCAGATTACTGGGTTATCTCTCCTGAGGGCACAAAATACACCTTTTATTTAAAGAAAAATGTCCGCTTTCACCATGGCCGCCCGCTTACTGCCAGAGATGTCAAAGCTTCCCTGGAGAGGCTCATCAAGCCAGGTCATGGCCCCTTTTATGCCTATTTTATTTCTAAGGTGGCAGGAGCTAAAGAATTTTATGAGGGCAGAGAAGCCGGGGTAAGGGGATTTTCCGTCAGTGATGACCATGTTTTTGAAGTGGAACTTCTTGAGCCCAATCCAGCGCTTCTTTCTGTTCTGGCGGCCCCTTTTTGCAAAATTTTCCCTCAGGACCTTCTGGACTCCCAGGGTAAGGATTTTTTCTACCGGCCTTCCGGCACCGGTCCTTTTAAATTTGCCTACTGGTTGCGTGATTCCCGTCTCCGAATAATCGGGGTGAGACTTGAAAGGAATGAAAATTATTATGGGGTGAAGCCCCTTCTTGAAGCTATCGAGTTCAGCTCCGCCTTCACTCTCGACCAATTCCTGGACCGGGAAGTGGATATCATTCCCTATTATTCCCCGTCCCTTTCCCGATCCGAATGTCAGGTTCTGGAAAGCGATTCCTTCCAGCTTCTTTATCTCGGCTTCAGCTGTCATCGATCCCCTTTTGATAATCCCCTTGTCCGGAAGGCTGTGGCTCTGGCTATAGATAAGCGTCAGCTGGCTCGAGCCTACTTCACTTTTGAAACCATGCCCCAGGTCCTCAATAACATTATCCATCCCCGGCTACCTGGCTTTTTCCCCCTTGAATCTAAGGAGAACAGGAATATCAATGAAGCCAGGAGCTTGATGGCCAGAGCCGGGTATATCTTTACCGCCGCCCCCGGGCCCATCGATTTCTGTTTTCTCAAAAGAGATCGCCGGCGCGGGGAAAGGATTTACTGGCTTTTGAAAGAACAGCTGGCCGAAATTGGTCTGGATATCAGATTAAGAATAATTAGCTCCTATAAGCATGTGCAGAGCCTGAAAAATCCCTATCTTGTCCTTGTCTCCTGGACCATAGATTTTCCTGATCCTGAGAATATTATCAGGCCTCTTTTCAGTCTGAATGCTGAGATCAACCAGCTTCTTTTTCATTATAAAAGCGAAGCGGTGGAAACACTTTTAGCCCTTTCGGAAAGAGAAAAAAGCTGGGGGAAAAGGAATGAAATTTTCCGGCAGATAGAAGCTCTGCTTCTTGAAGATTTACCTGTTATTCCTCTCTTTTCCCTTCACCAGCGCCTGGCCGTTCAGCGCTATGTCCGGGGAATCAAAGTACCGGCTCTTGGCTTTTCTTTGATGGACATGTCGCTTATCTGGAAGGAAGAAACCAGATGAAAATGATGGGCAAATGGCTACAAAAGCTGAGTTTTTCGCTTTACGCTCGCTTTATGTTCTGGGTAGCGGCTCTGCTTACCATCACTGTGGCCATGGTCATCTTCTTCTTCCAGCGCCAGGAGGTTCGGACAATTGAGGAAAGGTCGCGACGGGAGGGTTTCCTTTTAGCCCAGAACATGGCCAATCTTAACCTTAATGCCCTGATCTGGTGGGACGTGGAAACAGTGCGCCGGAATCTGAGTTCACTTCACGATCCCAATATTCTCTATATTGTCTTTTTTGATCGTTATAATAATCTTTTTGCGGCCTCAGCTTCAGCTGAAGGGAAAGAAAATATAGTTTGCTGTTCTCTTCTTCCCGAGAAGGTAGACGAAAATACAGTTGTTTATCGTCCTGGTGTTTTTGAGCTTAACGGGAAAAAGATAAAGATGAGGGAAATTGAGATTCCTATTTTTGCTCCCGGGTCGTCCATTCGCTGGGGGTCAGTCAGGATTGGTCTTTCTCTAGCCCAGATGGAGGCCGAAATCAGGCGCATGAGAACCCTTCTTCTGGCGATTGGCGCCGGATGCGGCCTTCTCGGGCTGTTCGGGGCGGCCATATTTACCCGGCATATAACCCGGCCGCTTCAAGAGCTGACCGCTGGAACCATCCGCATTTCAAAGGGAGACTTTTCGCAACCCATTCCCATAAGGTCCAGGGACGAAATCGGTCACCTGGCCAGTCAGTTCAACAAGATGACGGAGGAGTTGCAGCTGGCCAGACGTCAGATGGAGGAGGCGCAGCGAAAGCTAATTCAGGCTGAAAAGCTGGCCTCCATTGGCCGGATTGCCGCTACCATTGCCCATGAAATTCGTAATCCTCTGACTTCAGTTAAATTGAATCTGCAGAAGGTTCTTTTTAACGAGAACCTCCAGGAAAATGATAAGGAGCATCTTTTATTGAGCCAGCAGGGAATTGAGCAGATTGAAAAATTTATTCGAGAGCTTCTGAATTTCACCCGGGTTTCTGAACTTCATCTGGCCCCCTTTTCCCTTGAAGAAATCATCCAGTCAGCCATAAAATTTCTGGAGGATTCATTTAAAGAAAAGAATGTAAAAGTTAAGACGGTTATCGACAAGAATCTGCCACCCTTGCTCGTCGATGGGGACAGAATGAGACAGGTTTTTCTGAATCTGCTTCGTAACTCAGAGGAGGCGGTTGATTATGGAGGTGAAATCAACATTCTGGTGAGCCCGACCTCGATTGATGGTCGGTCCTTTGTCCGGATTCTGGTAAGTGATGATGGTTGTGGTATTCCGGAGAAAGACTGGGAGAATGTGTTCGAGCCCTTTTTTACAACCAAAAGCTCGGGTTTTGGCCTGGGTCTGGCCAATGCCCGAAAAATTGTTGAACTTCATCATGGTCAGATCAGGCTGGTGAAAAAAGAAGGCCGGGGCGCCTGTTTTGAAATTCTTCTTCCCCTTGGAGAGAGATGATGAGCTTGATTCTCATTGTGGATGATGACCCTCTTGTCGGTCGGACCCTTACGGCCCATTTAACTGAAAAGGGCTATGAGGTCATTCTCTCCACTTCAGGAAAAGAAGCCCTGGAAGTTTTGAGCCAGAATCAGCCTGATTTCATTCTTCTGGATATCCGGCTACCTGATATCGACGGGCTTGAGATTTTAAGGCAGATTAAGCAAAAGGATTCCCGGGCTTCGGTCGTCGTCATGACCGCCTATGATGATATGAAAACAACAGTTGAGGCCATTAAGCTGGGAGCTTTTGAATATCTCGTCAAGCCCCTTAATTTTCTGGAACTTGATCTGACCCTCGAAAAACTCAGGCAGATTAAATCCCTGGAGACAAGGGTTAATTATCTTCTGGAAGAAAAGCAAAAAGAATATACCATTGATAATATTATCGGCCGTTCCCCCCAGATGAGGGAGGTCTTTAAGCTTATAGGTTCGGTGGCCAATACGCGTGCCAATGTTCTTATTCAGGGAGAGAGCGGAACTGGCAAGGAGCTGGTGGCCAAGGCCATTCATTATAACAGTCCCTGGAGGTCGGAGCCCTTTATTGTGATTAATTGTTCCGCCCTGTCTGAAACCTTGCTGGAGAGCGAACTTTTCGGCCATGTTAAGGGTGCCTTTACCGATGCCGTTACTGAAACCAGAGGTAAGTTTGAAATTGCCGGTAAGGGAACACTCTTTCTCGATGAAGTGGGTGATATTTCCCTCAATCTTCAATCGAAGCTGCTTCGAGTTATTGAAACCAGGGATTATATGAAGGTTGGCGGCGAGAAAATTTTGCGGGCTGAGGCCAGGATTATTGCTGCCACCAATCAAAATTTAAAGGCCCTGGTGGAGAAGGGTCGATTCAGGGAGGATCTCTATTATCGTCTCAAGGTTGTCGAAATTAATTTACCACCCCTTCGGGAAAGGCGGGAAGATATACCTGAGCTGGTGGCCTATCTCCTGGAAAAAATAAACCGGGAATTGAGAAAAAATGTCCGGGTGGTGCCACCTGAGGTCATGAAAATGCTGGTAGAAGCACCCTGGAAGGGTAATGTCAGGGAACTGGAAAATGTCCTGACCCGGGCGGTAATTCTGGCGAGGGGGGAGGTCATCCTGCCTGAATATATTTTCCTTGAGCCTGAAACCAGGCGTCTTTACGATGAAGAACTGAAACCATTGAGGGAAGTGGAAAAAGAATATATTCAGCATGTTCTCTGGAAAGTTAACGGGAACAAGCTACGGGCCAGCCAGATTCTGGGAATCAGCCGGCCAACCCTGGATAAAAAAATTAAAGAATACCGCATCGTTCTCCCGCCAGAGTCCTGAATCTCAGGCCGCTTTGAGCCGGGCGTGTAAAATAATTTTCTTCTTTCTGTAAAATTTCTTACTGACGGAAAATTCCTTAATCTTCATTCAGGGAAAAATCAGAGGGAAAGGAGAGAAAAAACTGGCATAAATATTGCTGCTTAATGAGGTGATGACTGATGAAGGTCTGGGCAAAAAGATCATTGTCGTTGACGATGATGAAGGTATATTAAAAACATTTTTTCTGCTCTTTAATCGTAATTATCGAGTTTATCTGGCGAAAAAGGCGGAGGAAGCGCTGGAAAGATTTAAAAATGCTTCCTTCGATTTGATTATTGTTGACTATAAGCTCCCCCGGATGAATGGATTGGAGATGATTTCCCGCTTCCGTGAATTAGGTTATGAGGGCCCGGTCATATTGATTTCAGCCTATCCTGAGGCAATTCAGCGCGAGGACCTGAAAAAATATGGTGTTAGCCGGCTCTTCCTCAAGCCCCTTGACCTGGAAGCGCTGGAATCCTCCATCCATGACCTTCTTGGCACGCCGGCGGTAAAAGGACAGGCAATGGCTTATGCGGGCAAAAAGTAAGGCTCAGGCTACTTACTTGTTCCTCCGAGGGCCGAGGACGGACGCCGGCGTGCCAGGATAGGTTGAAAAAATTTAGGAAATTAAAGCCGGTGGGGCAAAAGAAAGGAGAAAGGAGAAAATAATGAGACTCGAAAGGAATTATAACATGAGAGCCAGAAGGACTGATTCCAACGTGACCAAATCAAAAAAGGCCGGTCGGAACCATCGGTCATCCAGCAAGGTGCAGCAGGTTATCAATTTGCTGGCCAGCGAGAATCAGATGCAGCTGAAGAAACTGATGCAGGAGGTGGAAAGGGGAATCATCATTCGTTTTCTCGACAGGACCGGGGGTAATCAGCGTCATGCGGCCAAGCTGCTCGGATTGAAGTACACGACCTTAAATGAAAAGGTTAAACGCTATCAGATTCGCTTCCAGAAAAGGCCTGTCGACCTGATGGTCTTCTGAGCCGGCTGAAATCAGTTTTTCAGGAAAAGATAATTATTAAAGACTCAATTCGAAAAGAAAGGGAATTCTATTAAAAATTTTCTTGGAAATACCCCTCTGACCTTTTTTAGCCTGCCAAAATATTTCCCTAAAGTAAAATAATTCCCAAAACTCATCCTTAAAGCTTAAAAATTTTTCTGTAACTCTATTTCTATTTTTATCCAGAAAGAAAAATTTTCTAATTCATGCTGGCATAAAGAAATTTTTTCCGGAGAAGGGTAGGTGGAGCTAAGACATATCTCAGTCCTTTCATTAACGCGACTGATGTTTTCCTTTTTCAGAAATATGTTTGTCCAGATATATTTGTTGGAGATATTCTCATTCCCAGTTTAAGATAAGCTTATGGCTTAAAGGAAATTTTAAATCTTTCCGCTTGGAGGAAAAAGGCGGAGGTTAGGAACCTGATAAATCCCAGACTTTTAAGTGAGGGCCGCGATCAGATTGACACTTTTTTTGCCTTGAGAATAGAATTTTGTCAGGAGGTAAATCATGGATAAAAACCTCGAATTATCAAGGGGTAAAGGGACGAAGAAAGGCAATTTTTATAACCGGCGTGATTTCTTGCGCCATTTTCTTGCCGGTTCAGCCTTAACTCTGGCCAGCCTGGCTGAAGCCAATAACGCCATTTATCAGAGCATCAGCTCCCTCAATGCCCGCTTTTTAGAAAGCGAATCTCCTGATGGTGCCTACTGGGAGGCCATCCGCAAACACTTTGTTTTTGATGACCGCCTGATCATGATGAATAATGGCACTGTTGGGCCGATGCCCCGACCGGTTTTTAATACCCTGACGCGCTGGTTCCGGGTTCAAATGACCAATCCCTTCGATGTTTACAATTTTCTTCCTGAAAAAGCCGAAGAAGTCAGAAAGAAACTGGCCAGTTTTGTTAATGCTTCTCCGGAAGAAGTCATTATTACCCACAATACAACTGAAGGCATCAATTTCGTGGCCAACGGGCTTGACCTTAAGCCAGGAGATGAGGTTTTAATGAGCCAGCTGGAACATCCCGGCGCCCTTCATCCCTGGCGACTTAAAGCCAAGCGCTCAGGAGTGGTCATAAAGGAAGTGAAAATTCCAATAACTCCCCGGAAAGTTGATGAGATTGTCGATGCCTTTGCCGCCGCCATTACGCCTCGAACCAGAATCATCAGTGTGGGTCATACGGTTTTTATTACCGGTCTCATTACGCCCATAAAAGAATTGAGTGCCATGGCCCATGAAAAGGGTATTCTGGTCCTGGCTGACAGCGCCCATGGCCTGGGCATGCTTAACCTGGACCTGAAAGCCCTTGGAGTTGACTTCTTTGCCTCAAGTCCCTACAAGTGGCTGGGAGCACCCTGCGGGGTGGGCCTTCTTTATATTCGCCAAGAAGTCCAGGACGAGCTCTGGCCAACAATTGTCACTTCTGGCTGGGATACCTACCCTGACGCCCGGCGCTTTGGTACCCACGGGCAGGATGCCGATGCTCTGATCTTAGCCCTGGGCGAAGCCCTTGATTTTCAGAGAGCCATTGGTCCCAGGCGAATTGAAAAAAGAATCAAGGTTCTTTCAGCCTATTTACGCCAGCAGTTGCGAACCATACCGGGAGTCAAAATAAACACGCCCGAAGACCCCTATCTTAGTGCCGGTTTGACTGCCTTCAGTCTGGAAGGGGTGGATCCAGCCAAAATAGTTGATTATTTACGCGAAAGGTATAATCTGGTGGTTCGAACCATCGGCAATAAAGAGACAGGAACCTATGCTGTCCGGGTTTCAACGCCCATTTATGTCTCCCGCGACGATATCGACCGCCTGGTCGAGGGGGTGAAGGAGCTGGCATCTCACCGGTCCTGATTATAACCGGCGATAAATTTTCCATTTTATGAGGAAATAGCATCCATCTGAAGCGACAATTTTGTGAGTTTTAAGGTTTCTTTTTACCTCCTGATTATCGAGATTCTGGAGAAAGATTATGGGGTGAGCCCCTGGCTCTGTCGGGAAATGCAGGCATACCTGGTGAGGTAAGAGAAAGAAATGAACGTAGCCTTCATTTTTTTGGCAAGGGCGGAACTTTGGCGAGTAAAATTTATATCTAAATCGGGCTTCAGGGAAAATTCTTGCGGCCTGGAAAATAAAGGGATTGGTATCAGTAATCTTAATGATTATAAATCTTGAAGGTAAGAAATATCCTTTAATTTACTGACTTTAATTCCAAATTTAATGGATTTAATCCCGAACCTGACTTCATGCCCTGTTTTTCGGCCTCGGAATCATCCAAGAAAAACCGGATGAGGCTTTTTTAAAATATGACCATGAAGGCTTCAGATTAAAACCTGATCAAACAGAAACTCAGGCCACATCAATTTTTAGCCCCATTACTCTCCTGAGCTTTCCACTAAGTCGGAATTGATTTGAACTTTAAACAGAAAGAATTTACATTAAGGCAGATTTGGTGATAATTAAGGCTTTATGGAAATCAATGTTTTTTAAAGAAAGATGGCTAAAGGAAATTTTTTAATCGGTTATAAGGAGGCAGAAAATGAAAATTCTGTCCAGAATGAGGTTGTTTCAAAGATCTTTCATAGTCCTTATTTTTTCCTCACTCGTCTCCTTTCTCCTGGCTTTTAATTCAGAGCTAAATGGCACAACTATCCAGAGTTCCAGAGGGATAATCAGCCCGGAGGAACATTTTGGCTTTAAGCCAGGAGAAGACCGCATGCTTTTTGATTATGAAGAACTCGTAAGTTATCTCCAGAAGCTGGATGCGGCTTCGCCCAGACTGAAATTAGTGGAAATCGGGCGTTCGCCCCAGAACCGGCCCATGTATCTTGCCTTCATCAGCTCAGAAGAAAATATCAACCAGCTGGAGCGTCTCCGCGAGATCAATCGGCAGTTAGCCCTTAACCCGGATTTAAGCCCTGAGGAAAAGGCCAGTCTCATCGCTCAAGGGAAAGTTTTCTTTCTGGCCACCCTCTCCATGCATTCTGATGAGGTCGGACCATCGCAGGCTGCGCCGTTAATCGCCTATGAACTTGTAACCAGCGAAGAATCAGCAATTAAGAAATGGCTTTCAGATGTTGTTTTCATGATGGTGCCCAATCATAACCCCGATGGGATGGATATGCAGGTGCATCATTATCGGAAATATAAAGGAACGAAATATGAAGGCTGCTCTCTGCCCGGGGTTTATCATCAGTATGTCGGGCACGATAATAACCGCGATTATCTCAATTTAACCCAGTCTGATACTAGGGCCGTTGTCCGCATTTATAACCTTGACTGGTTTCCTCAGGTCATGGTGGATAAGCATCAGATGTATACCAACGGGCCCAGATATTTTGTGCCTCCTGTCCATGACCCGATTTCCGAAAACATTGATGCTGGCCTGTGGAACTGGACCAAGGTTTTTGGTTCCAACATGATTACTGATATGACTGAAGCCGGGCTGGCAGGTGTCTGTCACAGTTATATTTTTGATGATTACTGGCCAGGTTCGACTGAAACCAGTCTCTGGAAAGGCGTAATCAGCATGTTAACGGAAATGGCCAGTTGTAAGGATGCCACGCCAGTCTATGTCGAGCCCAATGAACTTCAGGTGGAAGGTAAGGGTCTTTCGGAATACAAAATCAGCATCAATATGCCCCTGCCCTGGCCGGGTGGCTGGTGGCGGCTCAGCGATATGCTTCAATATGAAATTGTTTCTATCAAGTCGATGCTGAAAACCTGTTCTGTTTACCGGCGGGAAATTCTGGAATTCAGGCATGAGCTCTGCCGCCGGGAGGTGGAGAAGGGAAGAACCCAGCCTCCCTTTTATTATGCTCTTCCCTTAAACCAGCCTGATGAAAGTGAACTCGTGGCTTTAGTTAACCTCCTCAAAGAACATGGTGTTCGCGTCTGGCGCCTCAAGGAACGAGTTCGAGCCGGTGATATTTCCCTGGAAGCAGGCGATATTGTTATCCCCCTGGCCCAGCCTTTTCGTTCTTTTATTAAAGAGGTTATGGAGAAGCAGGAATACCCGGTGCGCCGCTATACGCCAGAGGGAGAAATTATCAAGCCCTATGATATTACCAGCTGGTCTCTTCCCCTTCACCGGGGATTAAAATCCTTTGAGATTAGAGAGCGAAATGAAGAACTGGAGAAAAAACTTGAGGAAATAAGAAGCGAATTTTCGCTGCGCCGTGAAATTCCTCAGACCTTTTTCGCTGCTCTTTTAACCGCCAGTAATAACGAAAGCTTTAAAGCCGCTTTTGAGGCCCTCAAGCTGGGGCTCAGAGTGGAAAGACTTGAGCAGAAAGAAACCATTTCAGGAAAGGAAATGCCAAGAGGAAGCTTTTATCTCCCCTATGATCCAAAGCTTAAACCCATCCTGGAGAAATTGAGTTTCTCTCCCTTAATTGTTTCTGACAAAGTCAATTTGAAAACCTCGCCCATCCGCTTGCCCCGAATTGCTCTGGTGGAAACCTATTTTCATGATATGGATGCTGGCTGGACCCGTTATATTTTTGACACTTACTCCATACCCTTTAAGGTCATCAGGCCAGGCGATTTTGAAAAGACCGACTTTGTCAAGAATTTTGATATGGTCATTTTTCCTGATGCAGAAAAATCAATTCTGATGGAGGGCAAATATAAATACAGAGGCGAAACTATTCTGCCCGATTATCCGCCCGAATATGCCCGGGGAATGGGCGCTAAAGGCATGGAAAAGCTCATGACCTTCCTCGATTCAGGGGGAATAATCATTTCGTGGGGGGCATCAACCTCTCTTTTTCTGGGAAAACTGGAAATCCCGCGGCCGGCGACTGGAAAAGAGATAAAGGGAAAAAAAGAAAAAATAGAAAAGAAAGGGGAGATAGAAAAAGGAGAAGCTAAAGTGGGGAAGGAAGAAAAGGGCCAGGCGGAGGAAAAAGAGGAGTTTCAATTACCGGTCAGAGACGAAGCTGAAACTCTCGAGAAAGCTGGCCTTTATTGCCCGGCCTCGCTCGTACGAATTATTCTCACTGAGGACCATCCCTTAACTCTGGGCCTTCCCCCCGAAATCGGAATCATTTATACGGGAAAACCGGCCTTTCAGACTTCAGTGCCGATTTTTGATATGGACCGCCGGGTAATAGCTCGCTTTCCGGAAAAGGATATTTTGCTCAGTGGTTATGCGGAAAAGATAGAAAAGGTCGGGAATAAGGTAAGCGTGGTCTGGTTGAAAAAAGGCCGGGGCCAGATTGTTCTTTTTGCCTTCAGCCCCATTTTCCGGGCTTCCACTCAGGCTGCCTACAAGCTGCTTTTTAATTCCCTGCTTTTGCCCCGAATTTCCTGAAATCTGAAATTAATTGACGAAAAGGTAAAAAACTGATATAAGTCGGGTTCAGGATTTATCGAAATATTTTATGAAAATAGATGGCGAGTGATGGGCTGGAAGAGAAAAGCCGCAGCTTCCTGTTTAATACTTCTTCTAGTTGGTTTCTCTCTTCATTTCCATGAGCCCAATCCGGCGGACCATTTTCACTTTCATGACCTTACCCTGTCCATAACCAACCAGGTTTCAACCTTCTTTTTGACTAACGGCCATATCTGCCCCTGCTCTGTTGCCACCCTGGCCATGCCAGCCTTAAAATTTCCCTATCTTGCCAGCCTGTCAGCGACTCAATTAACTTTCTTTTTTTCTTCTTCCTTCATCCTTCCCCTGATCTGGGATATTTTCCACCCACCTGAAATCGTTTAATCTTCCCCTTTCTTCCTTATTTTCCCGGAAAAGGAGGACTAAATGCGCTTTTATCCAGTTTATCCTTTGAAAGTAGCTGAGCCTTTAAGAAAAAATCTGAAACTTAAAAATCAGCAAAAAAGGATTGGTGCGGATGAGAATTCAGCCCGTTTTTCTTCTGATCTATCTTTTCGGGCCAGAAAAAGGAAAATTAATGGCCCTCGACCGGGATTAAATCGAAGGCCTTTTAATCTAGTCTCTCCGAATTCATTTAAATTAGTTTTTTTTATAATTTTCTTTATTTGTTTCATTTTCCCATGGTCAGGTTATAGCTCGACTCCTCCTGGCGTTCCTGTTGCCTCGACGGAAAAAGTTTTGACGCTGGAAGAGGCCCTGGACCTGGCTTTAAGAGCCAATCCGGATATCCTTCAAGCTCAACAGGAAATCCAGTTATGGCAGGGTCAGGCTCTTCAGCTTACCTCCTGGCCTTTGCCTGAAATCGCCTTTAGCCGTGAAGGTCTGAATCTTGGCCGGAAAAAGGGCGAATCAGAAATCAATTTTGGCCTCCAGCAGTTGATCGAATTTCCGGAAAAAAGGTCTCTGCGCCGGCAGTCCAGTCAGTCTGGAATTGAGGCGGCTTCCTGGCGCCTGGAAGCCCGAAAAAAAATCGTCTTAAGCCAGGTTAAAAAGGCCTATTACCTTGTCGGCCAGGCCCAGGAAATTCTTGCCTATTATCGTTCCCTTCTTGATTTTTTTAATGAGAGTTTGAGGACAGCTCAGCTTCGTTATGAGGCAGGTGAAGTTCCCTATCTGGATATTGTCCGGCTGGAACTCGAAAAGCTTCGTCTGCGAAACGAAATCCTTCAGGCCGAAAAAGACCTTGAAGAAAGGTGGCTTGATTTAAATCTTCTTCTCGGTGGTGAAATAGGAGAGAGAAGAGAAGTCGAGGTTAAACTCAAATTTGAGCCTCTGGCCCGCTCGCTCGAGGAGATTCTGGAAGAGGTTTCGCGGCGGCCTTCCTTAATCTCGCTGAGCCAGGAGGTAGAAAGAACCAGGGCCGAAGTCAAATTGGCCCGGAAAAACCTGCTTCCCGATATCCAGATAGCTTTCTATTATCCCAGCCTCAGAACATCTTCTATCGGATTTCAAATTGGAACGAGTCTGCCTCTATGGCGATCTCAGCAGAAAGGAGCTGTAGCTCAGGCTATGGCTCAGCAGAGGCTGGCCGAAATTGCCCTCGAATTCGAGCGACGCCAGATTATCTCAGGAGTTATCTCTTTATTCAATCGAATCAGGTCCCTTGAGAAGCGCCTCGAACTTTTTGAGCAATCGCTCCTTGAAGAAACGCGCAGCCTCCTCCATTTGACCATTTCTTTGTACGCCCAGGGAAAGGCTGGCTTTCTTGATCTCCTTGATGTCTATCGCCTTAATCGGGAGACCTATCTGGCCTTCCTGAAAACCCTTTTTGAGCATTATTTAGCTCTGGCCGAGCTCGAAGTAGCCGGGGAAAGCGATTAAAAAATCGTCTTTGACGGAGAAAATAAATGAAGGTTGAGAAACTAAATAAAAGAATAAGAAAGCAAGAGGAAAAGCTGATGAAAGGTTAAAGTAAAAAATGTCAGCAGAAAGGAAATGCTTTAAAAGAAAGTAAACTGGAAAAGGCGGTGGAAAAAAGAGAGCAAAGATGAAAGCAAAAACCTGGCGAGAAAATTTATAGGGAGGATCAGGTCAGAAATGGAGGGATAGTTTAGAAAAAGGAAATTAAAATCGAAAAATGAATCGAAAAATGAAAAGAAAATTGATGAAAAGCGGGGATAGAAACGAGAAGAAAGTATCAGACAAAACTGAAATCTGGAGAAAGGGCGATGAGAAATAAAGGATTAGGAACAAAAATAGTGGCTCTCTGGCTGACAGGGGCGGCTCTTTTTTTATCTCTGGCCTGCCGGAAAGCCCGGGAAAGCCATCTGCATGAAGAAGAAGCCGGGACGCCTTCTGCCATTACCCTGTCAGCCGAAAGTCAGGAAATTATTGGCTTAAAAACAGAAGTGGCCACCCGCCGCGAATATTTGATTCCCCTCAGAGCTGCCGGTCGGATTGATTTTAACCCAAAAAATTATGCTATTGTGGTGGCGCGAACGCCAGGAAGGGTCGAAGAAATCCTGGCTTATGAAGGCGATGCGGTGAAAAAAGGCCAGGTACTGCTTCGCCTTTTCAGTCCGGAACATCAGGCTCTTCAGGCTGAGTATCTTCAATCCCTGGAGAGACTGGCTCGAGCCCAGAGTCCCGACAGGGATCTGGCTGAAAAAATGCTGGCCTCGGTCGAGCGTCGTCTCCATCTTCTCGGAATGAGCCAGGAGGAGATAAAAGTTCTGGCTGAGACCGGCCGCAGCGAAGAATTCCTGGCGGTTCGCTCACCTCTCGAAGGTCGAATCATCAGTCGAACAGTAAATAAGGGAGAATATGTCGAAATAGGACGGGAATTTTTCCGGGTAGCTGATTTAAGTCTTCTCTGGGTGGAAATAAATGTTTTTGAAAAGGACCTGTCCCGTCTGGCCATTCCGGGTGAGTGTGAGCTCAGGGTAGAAGCCTATCCGGACAGAATTTTTAAAGGCCGGGTAACACTTCTGGCTGACGTCATGGATGAAGCTACAAGAACCTTCCGGCTGCGGGCTGAAGTCAGGAATGCAGAGCTTCGCCTCAAACCGGGAATGTATGCCGATGTTTTTCTCTGGCCCAAGGAGAAAGAAAAAATCCTGGCTGTTCCGGAGAAGGCGGTGCGGCGTCTTGAAGCTGAAGATGTTATTTTTATCCTGACCGGCCCTGAATCTTTTTCTCTGCGCCCGGTGAAGCTGGGACGTTCTTTTGCTGGTCTGGTCGAAATTAAGGAAGGCCTGGAAGAAGGCGAAACCTATGTTGTTGACGGCTCTTTTGCCCTGAAATCGGAGTTTTTGAAGAAGACCCTGGAGGGTGAAGGTCATGAGCACAAACATTGAAAGAGAAGAGAGGATTTTTCTGGAGAGACTTGTTGCCCTCTGCCTTAAAAACAGACAGGCGATTTTATTTCTCGTTCTGGCCTTAATAGCCGGCGGTATTCTGGCCTTTGTTCATTTGCCCATTGATGCTTTCCCTGATGTCAGCAATGTCCAGGTGGAAATAATTACTCAGGCGCCCGGCCTTTCACCTCTGGAGATAGAACGCCTGGTGACCATGCCCATAGAAATAGCCATGCGCGGTCTGCCTCGTCTCGAGCTGATGCGCTCGGTGACCAAATTCGGGCTATCTGTCGTTACTCTCATTTTTAATGACCGGACTGATATCTATTTTGCCCGCCAGCTTGTTTTTGAAAGGCTGGGTGAGGTAAGGGAAAGACTGCCGGAGGGGGTTGAGGTCAGCCTGGGGCCGATATCAACCGCCCTGGGAGAAATCTATCAATATGTACTCGAAGTATCTGGCCTCGAAATTAAAAATAAAGAAGAGGAAATACGCTGGCTGACAGAACTTCGAACCATTCAGGACTGGGTAGTAGCGCCACTGCTTAAAACTATTCCTGGAGTGAATGAAATCAATTCTTTTGGCGGCTATATCAGGCAGATTGAAGTCAGGCCCGACCCCATCAAACTCCGCAAATATGGTTTAAGTCTAGCCGAGGTTCTGGCTGCGGTCGAGGCTGGAAACCGCAATGTGGGTGGAAGTATCTTTGATCGTCAGGGAGAGCAGGTTATTGTTCGAGGTCTGGGCGTTTATCGTTCTCTTGACGACGTGCGTCAGGTGGTCATCAGGGCAGAAAGAGGGCTTCCCATCTGTGTGGGTGACGTGGCTGAGGTGGTAAGCGGCCAGGCTGTCAGGCAGGGGGCTTCCCTTATAAACGGGGAGCGAGAGGTAGTGGGCGGTATTGTGATGATGCTTCGCGGGGAAAATAGCCGCCAGGTAGTCAAAAGGGTAGAGAAAAAAGTCGAGGAAATAAACCGGGAAAATATTTTACCCTACGGGATAAAAATAAAGCCCTTTTATCGCCGTTCAGAAATTGTGGAACGCAGTCTGGCTACAGTCAGAAAGGCCATTGTGGAAGGGGCGCTTCTTGTCCTCATTATTCTTTTTCTTTTTCTCGGGAATATCAGGGGGGCCCTGATTGTCATTATGGCCATGCCCCTGACTGTGCTTCTGACCTTCATTGTGGCCAGAGTTTTTGGACTCGGAGCCAATTTAATGTCCCTGGGTGGTCTGGCCATTTCCATCGGGATGATTGTCGATGCCTCCATTATTCAGGTGGAGAATGTGGAGCGGCATTTATGTAGACAGGGTCGCAGCCGGGACCGCTTCCAGGATGTTCTGCGGGCAGTCGTCGAGGTGCGGCGGCCTTCGATTTTTGGCGAAACAATTATTGTCCTAACTTTTCTTCCTATTCTTTCGCTTCAGGGAATCGAGGGCAAAATGTTTTCACCTCTGGCCATCATGGTGGCTATAGCTCTTTTCTCTTCCCTCCTTCTTTCCATTTTTGTGGTGCCAGTTCTTTGCTATTACCTGATGCGCGGTCGGGATGAGCAAGGAGAAACACTTCTTGTCCGGCTGACCAAAAAAATTTACCTTCCTCTTCTGAATCTGGCCCTGCGTTTTCGTGCCCCTGTGATATTCCTGACCATCCTTTTGCTGGCCGGCGGCATTTATATTTATCCTCGTCTGGGACGGGAATTTGTTCCCGTCATGGATGAGGGTGCCTTTGATATGGATATTCAGCTTCTTCCGGGAATTTCCCTCGATCAGGCACTGGCCGTCAGTGCCCTTGTCCAGAAAAAGCTCAAGGAATTCCCAGAACTGGAAATTATTGTCAGCCGTACCGGACAGACAGGAGTGGCCGTGGAGGCGAGGGGGGTGGATAAAACGGGCAATGTCGGTTCCCTCCGTCCCCGTTCGGAGTGGAAAAACGCCCGCACCTTCCAGGAACTGATTGCTAAAATGAGAAAAGCTCTTGAGCCCATTCCCGGAATGGTTTACAGCTTCAGTCAGCCCATTCAGTGCCGCATTGACGAACTGGTGGCTGGCACGAGGTCCCAATTAATTTTGAAAATTTTTGGTGAAGACCTGACCTTGCTGCGGGAGAAGGCGGCAGAAATAGCTTCGGTCCTGGCTGAAGTAAGGGGAGCGACAGATATGGTGATTGAGCAGGTAGCCGGTCAGCTTTATCTCAATATTGAGTGTGATCGGGCTAAAATGGCCCGTTATGGTTTGAATACCCGGGATGTTCTGGCTGTGGTTGAAATGGCTGTGGGCGGTAAGGTCGCCACAACCTATTATGAAGGTAACAGATATTTTGATCTGGTCCTTCGTTTCCCTGCAAATTACCGGAACTCGGCTGAGAAGATGGGCGAGATTTTACTTCGCCGAGCTGAGGGAGGCTTGATCCCTCTGAGTGAGGTGGCGCGCCTTGAATTGAGGGAAGGACCGGTTCAGATAAGCCGGGAAAATGGTTTCCGGAGAATCGGGATTGAGCTCAATGTTTCGGGCCGCGACATTGGCAGTTTTGTCGCTGAAGCCAGGAAGCTAATCAGAGAAAGGGTTTCCCTTCCTCCGGGCATGACCCTTTCCTGGGGTGGCCAGTTTGAGAATCAGCAAAGGGCCATGCGCCGGCTGATGATTATCACGCCCGTTGTTCTGGGCACAATTCTTATCTTTCTTTTTCTCACTTTTGGTTCGCTCCGGTTGGTTCTGATTCTTCTTGTAAGTTTACCTCTGGCTCTGGTCGGCGGTGTTTTTTCTCTCTGGCTTTCAGGTCTTTATCTTTCGGTGCCAGCCTCGGTGGGCTTTATTGCTCTTCTGGGCATTGCCGTGCTGAATGGCCTGATGCTTCTCAATCAGATTATGTTGGAAGAGAAAAGAGGTCCAGAGATCAGGGCCTGTATTCTGGGAGCCTGTGAAATAAGATTGCGACCGGTACTGATGACCGCCGGGACAACCATCCTGGGCTTACTTCCTCTTTTGGCCGCCAGCGGCCCTGGCTCTGAAATTCAGCGACCCCTGGCAGTTGTCGTCTGCGGCGGGCTGGCCACCTCAACCCTGCTGACTCTCATCGTCCTGCCAGTCCTCGCTTCCCTCATCCTGAGCAGGGACACAAGTACCTAAAATTGGTGCCACCTTACTTATTTACCAAATTTTTAAATGTGCCGTCTTACCTATTTCACCAATTTTTCATCCCATTTTAATTGTTATTTCAGGCGGGCCGATTTGGACCTGGTGTGAGCTGTATTAATGCATTTCCATAAAACGCTTTTTACCAGATATGCCCGGGGCTTTTTACTGTTTCTCTTTAAGCTCCCATTTAGGGCCTTCAACTATTTTGCCTTCAGCATCAACCTGAACCTCGCCTTTCTGGTCGGTCCGGGCGAGTTCGGCTTCATATAAGAAAATAGGTGAAGCTAATTTGATGATTACTTTTTTCCCTGCCTGCTCTTTGATCTCTGCCTGAACTTCGGCTTTTTCCAAACGGACAACAGTTGAGCCCGTTTCTTCAGTCACTTTTTTGATAGATTCAGCCACAGCCACGGGAAGCTCCTCCCAGGTGATAATGGAGGAGATATCGATCACCGTGCCATCCTCAGCGATTTCAATTTCGCCTTTATTTTCCTTGAATTCAATATCATAAAGAGTGGTGCTATCAATTTTTTCTGTTTCGACCAATCCGATTTCAGCCCCTGAGAAATATTTATTTACCACTTCAGCCACTGCGGGCGGCAGTTCAACCTTAGCCTGAGGAGCCAGGCTCGCTTCCTCTCCCGGCATTTCTTTTTTAGCCCTCGTCTGACAGCCAGGATTCAGGACTATTAAAGCAGCCACTAAAAGGATAATAAAATATGGATACCTCATCCTGACCTCCTCTTAAGTTCTTATTTAATTTAATACAGCTCTTTTCTTTTTTCCATCTTAGAAAGGCTTTCCCGTAAAAACTTTGGTAACCTATTTGCTCTATATTGTCTCTAAGCTCTATTTTTTAAAATCAATAGATTATTAATCTTAAGAAATCGAGGGACCTATAAATGCACTTTGAAATTGAAAGACAATTTTTTATCTAACTTTTTAAAAGGAGGCTTTGCTTTAAATTGACCCACCTTCAGGTTTAGAATAGCGTCTGTTAACTTATGTTTGATCTTTTAAATAATATCGCTTCACTCACGGGGTTAATTGATTAGAATCCAATTGCCCCTTAATCCAGTTTTAGCAGCCAGTTCTGGCGGAATCAAAGTGGACATTAATTTCTAACTGAAGATAATCTTTCTTCATTCTTGCTTTTTTCTTTTTTCACTAATAAAAATTATGAGAATTTGACCTGGATTGACCTGGATAAAGGAAACGATAAGAAAGGAGGTTCGAATAATGTGGCCAGAAAAAAGGTTCAATTTAAGTCAATCAGCCCTGGCTGTTCTCGCCCTTCTGGTTGGACTTTCTTTCATTTCAGCTCCAGCCATTGGACAGCTAAAGACCAAAAAAGTTGAATTTGAGGCTCAGGCGGCCCTGAGCTACATTCGCGATTTAGCCTCTGAGGCGATGCTCGGCCGGCGCAGCGGCCACCAGGGAGGGGAGGCGGCGGCAGATTATATTGCTGCCCGCTTTAAGGAATGGGGAATTGAGCCAGCCGGCGAAAATGGTACTTATTTCCAGAATTTTACCGTTGATTTAAACCTGGTGGAGGAGGGCGTTCATTTTGAATTGATTACACCCCGTACCCGGCGCTCCTTTTATTATGGCGAAGATTGGCGCGTTCAGAGTTTTTCCGGCTCAGCTCAAGCTACAGCTGAAATTGTCTTCGTAGGTTACGGCCTTCGCGATGAAAAAGCAAAATATGATGACTATGCTGGCCTTGACATTAAAGGCAAATGGATTCTTTTAGCCTCCAATCCGCCAGCCTCATGGGCTGAAAAGTTCGGCCCCGCTACCAGCCTGGATCGTCGGATTCGCACCGCCCAAGAATTAGGGGCCAGAGGAGTTTTTGTTTTCAGGCGGGAAGAAGCGGCGGCAGCTTCACCAGCCCGGGGAGCCCGCTTCGGGTTAGGCCGCGAAATTTACCGGCCCGATTTTGCCATTATTTCCATTGAAAACAGAATCGTTGACGCTATCTTTCGCGAGTTGCTCACCGACCTTCGCTATGTCTTTCAGGAAATAGAAAACCAGTCAAGGCCCATGTCCTTCGCCACCGGAATCAAAGCTTTCCTCAGTGTCAACGCCCGATTTGAGGAAAAGCGGCCAACCAGAAATGTTCTCGGTAAAATCAGTGGTTCTGACCCTCTGCTTAAAGATGAATCTGTCATCATTGGTGCCCATATGGACCATCTTGGCGTTGACCCGCTGGGTGAAGTTATGAATGGGGCTAATGATAATGCTTCAGGTACGGCTGTCGTCATGGAAATTGCCCGGGTGATGAAGTTCAATCGAGCCAGGCCCAAGCGAACCATAATCTTTGCCCTCTGGGCCGCCGAGGAGCAGGGTCTCCTCGGTTCCCGCTATTTCGCTGATCATCCCCTTGTGCCGCTTGAAAAAACTGTAGCCTATCTCAATCTGGACATGGTGGGTCATGGCAGCGGCAACGTCAATTTCCGGGGAATCTATTATGGTCCTGAAGTCTGGGAAGTGCTGAGGACCAAGTTGCCGAAGGAAATCCTGGATTATGTCAGGCCAGGACGTGGCGGACCAGGTGGCTCTGACCACAGCTCCTTTCTGGCTAAAGGAGTTCCTGCCTTTGCCCTCATGACTGAGGGCTATCACTTCAAATACCACCAGGCCAATGATGTGATCGAACTGATTAAGCCCGAACTGTTAAAGAAGACTGGTGAATTTGTTATGGCTGCAGCTACGATTCTGGCTAACGAAAAGGGCGATTTCTTTCCCCCACAGCGTCTCGAGCGCTATCACTGGCGCTTTCAGACCCTGATCAATTTCCGCTTTGAGCCAGCCAGTAAAATAATCGAAGGCCACAAAGAGGCCAGGGATGCCCATGTTGATCTGCAGCTTGCCAGGCTCGTGCCACCAGAGGGAGTGACGGGTGATGCCCTGCGGGTGGAAATGATTCGCCAGCTTTTAAATCTTCCAGACAACATAAAGAAAACCAACCTGGCTCTGTTCAGTGATGCGGCTGGACTTCAGAGTGCTATGAGCCAGGGAAAAACCTCGATTCTTCCAGGAATCAAGGGGATTGATGTTCTTAAGGGAGAACCTCGCTGGGCCAAGGTTTTAGCTGAAATGGGCCTTTATTTTATCCTGGAAGATGCCGGAGCCCTATTTCAGGAGGACAAATTAAGCGACGAAGCCAGGGAAATCATTCAGGCCATAAATCAGGCTGGTCTGCTGTTTCTCGTGAACGATCCCACTGAAATCCAGATCAAAGAAATATTAAATAGTTCTATAAAACCAGGAATAATAGGAATAATAGGAAGAGAAATTCCCTCAAAAGAGACGTTGGAGCTTATCAGGGCCAGGGGAGCCGGCTTCGGGCTGGTGGCAGCCCAGGGCACTGAGCCTGCCCTTTATGTTCAGAAATTGCTGGAAGCTCGAAAATTAATCGGCAGTAGCAACTTGTTTATCGTTAATGGTCCCTGCCTCTGGGAGAAGGATGGACAGGATTTGATGTTTCAGATTATAGCTGAACTTCTTAAAGAAAAAATTGAAAGTAGCGAGCTGGGCAGCCTCCTTTCAGGTAATTTTCTGCGCCTTCTGAGCCTGGCCCGCGGTGAAGTCACTTCCTCCCCAGCCCGAAGATAAAAAACAATAGGTTAATTTTTTGTTTATCGAAGTTTGAAGAATTTAAATTGGAAAGACCCGAAATCGCTGTCAATATTCTGATTAAAACTGGTTCTGATTAAATTTACCCATTAAATTTAACTCAGGTTGAAGCAAGGTTGCGCCAGCCCCAGGAACCAACGATTTTAGACCTTGATTTTCTGGCAGCTAAAATTGACCACGAGGCTGGCTGATTTTATTTTTGAATAAAGTTTTAATAATAATTTTCGTCGACTGAAACTAAATAAGGAGAGGGGAATGGCCAGAATTTTAATCATTTATGATTCAAAAACAGGCCATACGGCCAGAATGGCCCGGGCCGTGGCCCAGGGAGCCAGAGAGATCAGGGGCGCTGAGGTCGTGGTTAAAAGGGTGCAAAAGGCCAGTCTGAGTGATCTGGTCGAAGCTGAGGCCATCATCTTGGGCTCACCCACATATTACGGACAGATGTCAGCCCGAATGAAGGACTTTATTGACCGGTCCGTTAAAATCCATGGGCAACTGGAAGGCAAGGTGGGCGCTGCTTTCACCAGTTCAGGCGGAACCGCTACCGGAGCTGAAACGACCCTTTTTTCAATTCTTCAGGCAATGCTCATTCATGGAATGATAATTCAGGGGAGGGCTAAAGATAAGCATTATGGAGCTGCGGCTGTAGAAAGGCCGGGGAAAAAGGAGATGGAATCCTGCCGCGACCTTGGTAAAAGAGTGGCCACTCTTGCTCTTAAATTAAAAGCTAAATAAGTTAAGAATAAAATTTTAATTTCTGACAGGTCTTAGCTGATTTCTTCTTCTTTAACCCCGAGCACTTTAAGAATCCTCAGGGAGGCGGGAACAATCTGATTATTGATATAATAATCGGTGTCCACATTTTCGAGGCGGGCGAATTCAACGGGCTGGGCTCTTTCTGAAATCGAACCCTGTCCTTTTTCAATGACGAAACCAATCACGCTGCCTTCACTTACCGGTATTCCTCGGGCGACGAGTTTTCTGGCTGCGCCAATATGGGGAGAAATTTGCTTGTATTCGGCCAGAGGCTTGGAAAGCTGCTCATAAACAACCAGGTCTTTTAGCTCCACCTTTCTCTCCTTGAGTTTCTTAATGCTCTCCTTGACCAGAGCGATTGCCCCTCTTACGTCCTTTTTCTCGAGGATTAATCTCAGGATACCTTCCTGAGTTCTTTTAGAGAGGTTTGACCAGTCTCGCCTCACTTTTTCCAATCCTCTTATTTTTAAATTCCCGGCTTCGTCAATAAGGGCATAGCGTTTTTTGGCGACACCGCCCCCTACCTCCCGGGGAATAAAGATGCCGCGCTGATAAAAATTCTCTAATTCCATTCTCATGATGCCGGGAAGCTTCTCATTAACTTCTTCGAGAAAAGTGAGCAGGGCCTTTTTGCTTTTCCCATCAAGGCCAAGAAAAGCAGAATCTGTATCGCCATAAATTGGTCTGAAACCGGCGGCTTCAGCTTCATCCATAATCTTCTTTATCCAGTATCGACCGAAGGAGGTAATCGATTCGGCACATTCCTTGGAATACCATTTTGATGCCGGAAAAGCATAATAGCCATAGCTGGCATTGGCAATTGTTTTTAAGGCCAGCTGGCGGTTATGGAGGAGGTTATACTCGAGGGAACCAGGCTCATATTTTTTCATTTCTTTCTTTATTTTCTGCCTTTCCGCCAGCAGGTCTTTGATGACCGTGGCTTCAAAACCGGGCTTCTTCTGGCAGAACCAGTAGGGAAGGTCCGGTACTTTGTGGCCGTCCCGGGCGCAGCAGCTGCAGTTAAGGGTTTCTAAGGAGACATTGTAAGTAGCAATAATTGAGGGATAAAGGGAAGCGAAATCGATGACGGCAATATTCTCATGCAGGCCGGCCTCGGGTTCCCGGACATAACCTCCCATGTAGGTTTCTTTCTGTCTGGCTTGAATTTCCTCAAATTTCGGTTGATTGGGAATAATGCGGCCCATTTCCTTGGCTCTTCGAGTGTAATACCATTCGACCAGCTGGCTGTACATCATCCGGGAAACATCAAAAAGGCTCTGACCGACAATTCGGGTAAGCTCGCAGATCTGAGGCAAAAGGACAAGGGAAAGTCGATAGGTTAGCTCGGCGTCTTTGAGAGAATAGCGGGCCAGGGTTTCTAAATTTCTTTCCTCCTTCCACGCCTCGAGAATATCCGAATATTCCATCTCAATTTTTTCATCGCCCAGGATCTCTGAAGAGACGGCATCCAGGCTGAGAACCTCTGTCTGGAGCATCGGGGCCAGAATATTGTTAACAAAATTAAAAATATCAATATGGACAAGCCCCTTGAGTCTGGCTGTGCTGATGCGGGCTCTCTTGGAAAGAGTCACGCCCGAACGATCCACGGAAAGGTCATCCAGCTTCGCCTTCAGTTTAGCCGCCCTTTCTCTCAGGACAACAAAATCGAAAAGGTCGGAATTGAAACCGGAAATGATATCGGGATCATAATCGTTGACGATTTCCACAAATCTTTCAATTAGCTCTTTTTCATCCCGGACAATCTCCACGAAACCAGGAAATTTACCCTTTTTATAAGTGAGGACCTTCTCGAATTTATCGCCATAAAGAGAGAGCATAATTAATTGTCTTTCGCCCCTTTTTTCCTCAATGACTTCGGTATCGAAGGCCAGAATTTTGAGGGAATAAGGCTTTCCCTCACTTCTAACAATCTTTCTGGCTTCAAGAATAAGGTCAGCCTTAAAATCAAAGTGGCGGGGCTCGCCCTCAACCGAAAGCCAATCAAGACAGGCAAAGGAATTATCCACGAGATAGGTACGATAAAAACCGAGTTGATATTCGTATTCCTCGAGAATGGAACCGGAGCCGCCTCTTTTTTTCTCCAGAACCTTAATTAGATCCCGGATTTTTTGGGGATCCGGTGGCCAGAAACACCTGATTTTTAAAAACTCCTTTTCCTCGCCAAAGAGATTCTTCCTTTCAATTTCCATGCCCTTTATGGCGGTTCCTTCCTTTTTCAATATTTCGCCAATTTCTTTTCTGGCCCGATCGAGGCTGGCCGGAAGGACATAAAAATAAGGTTCGTAAGATGGGTCAAGTACGACTGCCCTTCGACCATCATCAGTTCGGCCAAAGAGGATGGTATAAAGCTTATCCTCAAGAACATCGTAATCAAGGTCGATCAGGTAAAATTTTTTCATCCCCCACCTCCTCCCTTAATATAATCCGGCGAGGAAAAAGAGGCAAGTCGAGCCACCCGCAGGTCCCTTCGAGCCTTTATTTCAGACTGGAGTTAACCGTGTTCTGCCTACTTGACTTAAGCCAATTTTTTCTAATTCTGGTTTTCTCTGGCCTTGGGAGGGGGCGCGACAAGAGTTGAGGCTCTGATAAGTCTTAAATTCTGAGAAGGCTTAAAAAGTTCCGGGATGAAGCCTGGCAGCAGATAATTCATTTTTTCTCTTTTCTGTTGATATTCCTTTCATGAGGGCTGCAGACCATAAGCTTGCTGGAGCCGAATCGCTTATTAAGTCCCTGAAGATTTTTTGTTCTTCTTCAGAGAAGCGGGAGGGACCTGAATATTTAAGCAAGCATGATTTAATCGATGAAAAGACTAAACTAAATAGATTAAAAATCATATGGACAACAGCTTAACTTGAAGCCGCAAGAAGATGAAGAGGTCAAAAATTTCTGGTCGGATGCATTTTCTATTCTTTTTTCTTTAAGAAATTTTCCTCTTTAAAAACCAGAAGCTCTGAGAGTCGAAGCTGACCATCTTTAGCGAGAAAGGAGCGAATCGGCAAAAGCAGATATCAATTGACTATATAACAAATTTATTATAAAATGAACAAAAATTTTCCTGAAGGAAGGCATTATGGGTAAACTGGCAAAAGAAGATAAAAGATGGCTGGAAGAAAAATTTGGAACCAGAGTCAATTTCCGTCTGGACGAAAGAATCCTTTACAGCCATGATATTGCCTCGATTCCCCTTCTTTTCAGCCGTCTCATCGGTGCGACCATCCCTGAGGCTGTGGTTTAACCCGAATCAGAAGAGGAACTCATTTCTTTAGTCCGCTGGGCCACAGAAAGGAAAATTCCCCTGGTTCCGAGGGGAAAGGGAACCTCTGGTTATGGTGGGGTTATTCCGATTAAAGGCGGAATAGTTGTCGATTTCTACCGGTTGCGGCGGATAATTTCCATCGATAAAGAAAAACAGACAGTGACGGTCGAACCTGGCCTCAGCTGGGAGCAGCTCGATCGGGAGCTAAAAAAAGAGGGTTTAACCCTTCGCCTTTATCCCACGAGTTACCCCTCTTCAACGCCTGGAGGCTGGCTGGCCCAGGGTGGAGCGGGCATTGGCTCCTATGAATATGGCTGGTTTGATCGCCAGGTCGTTTCAGCCAGGATTGTTCTGCCAGCAGGCGAGATCAGAGAGGTGACCGGTTCTGAACTTGAAATAATTTCGGAAGCTGAGGGAATTACCGGTCTTATCAGTCAGGTTACTTTCTATATCCAGCCTGATGAAGAGCTCGAAGTTCTGGCTCTGGCCTGCCCTGATCCCCATTCTCTTGAAAACATTTTTAAAGAATTTATCGCGCGCCAGCTTCCTCTCTGGTCGGTTACTTTCATCAACCCCCGAATGGCTGAAATGAAGAATCGGGCTCCCCTCAGATTGCACCATGGCCAGCCAGCTGAAGCCAGAGTCATTCTGCCAGCTGCCTATATTGCCACCATAGCTTTTCGCCAGAAGGATGAGAAAAGGATAAAAGATGAGATCAATGAAATTATGGCCAGCTGTCAGGGCGAGCTTCTGAGTCCGGAAATTGCCCGGCATGAATGGGCCAACCGATTTAATTTGATGATTGTCAAAAGGCTCGGTCCATCCCTGGTGCCAGCAGAGGTTGTGGTTCCTCTGGAAAAACTGGGTGAGGTCATGGAAGAAATTGAAGCCAGCATCAATCAGCCCCTGGTTAAAGAAGGAGTGATCATCCGGCAGGGAAGAAACGGTCAGAGCGAGGCTGTTCTCCTGGGTTTTATTCCCAGCGACCAGCGCCGCTTCAGCTACAATTTTGTCTTTGGCCTGGTCCTGACCGTAATTAAAATTGCGGAAAAATATGGCGGACGACCCTATTCCACCGGTCTCTATTTTGGGGCTAAAGCAGCCAGAGTGCTGGGTGGCGAAAAGAGGGAGAAGATCAGGGCCTTTAAGAAGCAGATTGATCCTCACAATATCCTTAATCCAGGAAAAGTTCTGGGAAACCGGACTTTGGATATTTTAATGACCCTATTGGGCTCCCTTGAAGCCCTTATCCGGCCTTTCGGTAATGTGGTGACTACTAGGGTCGGCGAAAGAATAGAAAAGGAAAAAGCTGGCCTTCCAGCCGATGTTGTCTGGTATGCCTATGCCTGTTCCCAATGTGGCTATTGTGTGGATGAGTGTGACCAGTTTTACGGTCGGGGCTGGGAAAGTCAATCGCCCCGGGGCAAATGGTACTGGCTCCGGGAATATATGGCCGGAAAAGTTAAATGGAATCAGTTCATGGTCGACACTTTCCTAGTCTGCACCACCTGTGAACTCTGTAATCTTCGCTGTTCAGCCTCCTTACCCATTGAGCCGAGCTGGATGAAACTGCGGGGAAAGCTTGTCCATGAAGATAGACAGATGACCTTTCCTCCCTTTGAAATCATGGCCGCGGCCCTTCGTTCCCAAGGGGATATCTGGGCCGGTTATCGCCGTCATCGCTCCGACTGGTTCCCCCAGGAACTCAGAGCCAAACATGGTCCGGGAAGAAAAAGCGAGAATGTTTATTTCGCTGGCTGCACCGCTTCTTATGTGGAGAAAGATATTGCCCAGGCTTCTGTTACCCTTCTTGATGCCGCGGGTATTGATTTTACTTATATCGGCCAGAATGAGAATTGCTGTGGCACGCCGATGCTGGTGGCTGGCAAGTGGGACGTTTTTGAAGAAACGATGCGACATAATTTGGAACAGGTCAAAGCCTGTGGCGCCTCCACGGTCATTACTTCCTGTCCAGCCTGCGATATGATGTGGCGTCATGTCTATCCCCAGTGGGCCAGAAAATTGGGCCTTGATTATCCGATAAAAACTAAACATTATTCAGAGCTCGTAGCCGAGAAGATTCGTTCGGGCGAATTCAGATTCAGTCATGAGGTTAAGGCCACGGTTACCTGGCACGATTCCTGCCATATTGGCCGGGTTTCAGGTGTTTATGAGGAGCCAAGGGAGATAATAAAGGCGATTCCCGGCGTTAAGTTCGTGGAAATGCCCTTCCATCGGGAGGAAGCCCATTGCTGTGGCAGTGTTCTCACCCTGATTAAGGAGCCGCCCGTAGCGGCGGAAGTGGGCCGTCTCAGACTGGAAGAGGCTCTGGAAGTTAAGGCCGATTCAGTTCTGGCCTTATGCCCCTGCTGTGAATTTCAATTCCGGGTCACCCGGGAGAAAAAACAGCTTCCTCTGGAGATTAAGGATTTGGCTACATTTGCCTGTCAGGGCCTGGGCAAGAATTTTTCCGACCCTTCCCCTGAAGTTCAAAGACAATGGGCTGTTTTTGAAAAAATGATTGCCCTGATGACCCCAGAAGGCCTGGCTGACTTGATGGATTCCATGTGGCCCGAGCTTTTAGCAGCCATGCCCCTTGGCCTGGGTAAAATGATGCATTTTCTGGGCAAAAGTGGCCTATTCGGTCAGGCTGCCTTCGGCTTGATGAAACCCCTTTTCCCCTTTCTTTTCCCCCGCCTCCTTCCGGGAATGATGCCCAAGGTCTTTCCGGTCATGCTCCAGAGAATTGAGGCCAGAATTCCCATGCCTGATTATATGAAGGAACAGATGCCAGAGCTGCTGCCTAAGGTCATGGATAATCTCATGCCGAAGATGCTGCCCATGGTCGTTCCTCTTGTTGTTCCCAGAATGATAGCCTACCTGCAGCGCTAAGAAAAAATTTTTGACCTTTCCCTTTAAACCATCTAAATTGAAAAAGTAAAAACCACAGAAAAGGAATAATCTGACAGGAGAGGTAGGGCAAATTTATAAAGAACTGGTTTTTCTTCTTAGCTCTTTCATCTTAATTTGCTTTTTTCTTCTGGCTGAATTCCTGTACTTGAAGAAGGCAAGGCAAAAGCTAGCTTGGTGTGTGGCCGTGGGTGGCATCAGGGGAAAATCATCAGTAACCAGGTTAATTGCCGCCGCTTTAAGAGAGGCGGGAATAAAGACTCTTGCCCGGACAACAGGTTCGAAGCCGGTTATCATTTTTCCGGATGGGCAGGAGGAAGAGATCCAGCGAACGGGTCTTCCCAATATTCTTGAAGGCAAAAAAATTTTGAATCTGGCCTGGAAAACGAAAGCTCAGGCCTTGGTGGTTGAACTTATGGCCATCAATCCTGAATGCCTTGAAGCCGAGGTCAGGAAGATCTTTAAGCCTCAGCTCCTCATTTTGACAAATTTTCGACCTGACCATCTGGAGGAATTGGGCCGAAGCCGGGAAGAAGTGGCCCGGAATCTGCTTCGAGCCGTTTCCAAGAATTCAACTGTTCTTCTTCTGGAAGAAGAAATTACCCCAGAGATAAAAGAATATCTGAAGAAAAAAGGGGTATCTTTAGTTGTTGCTTCTAATATTGTTGCTTCTAATGAGGCAGGACCGACTCAATCCGGGATAGGGACAGGGAAAGGGAGAATGGCAGAATGGGAGAATTTAGCTCCGAAAGATTGGCGAGCGTGTTTCGGTGATGATTTCCCTCAAAATATTCGCTTGGCTCTAGCCGCGACGCGCTATCTGGGTATCAGCGAGGCCATAGCTATCTCTGGCCTGAGAAAAGCTAGGCCTGATTTTGGCAGCCTGAAAATCTGGGAATATGCTTTACCAGGAAAGCCCTGCGGTTATCTGGCCAGTGCTTTTGCCGCCAACGAGCCTGAATCCTCAGCCCTGGTTATCAAGAAAATAAAAGAAATAATTCCCTGGGAAAAAAAGAAAATCTATGGCCTGCTTCTTTTCCGGCGGGATCGAGGCGATCGAACCTGGCAATGGTTGCAGGCCATCCAGGATGGCTTTTTTGCTGAATTCGATGGCCTTTTTCTCTCCAATTGCCCCTTTTTTTCTCTCTTCCGGACACGGCCAAAGGTGAAAGGACGCTCCTGGCCAGGGCTTTTTTCTCTGAAAAAACCCAAGAAGCCTTTTTCAGGAGACGAGGATTTTTCTGATCGGGGAAAAATTGGCTCTCAAAAGAAAAGACCAAGTTTTGAAGAAGGAAAAATCAGCTGGGAGAAGAGGGAAAAGGGGAGAGGAAATGAGGCTAGTCTCCAGGGGAAAGAAAAGTATGGGAATGGGAATGGGAATGGGAATGGGAATGGGAATGGGAAAAGCGGCGTCGAATCAGGCGAAATCATTATTCCAGAAATAATAAGGCTGAGCCCGGAAAAGGTCATGGCTCTCGCTGAAGAATTAAGCCAGAAGGAAGAGAGGGACTGGATACTCATTGGCCTGGGCAATATTGTCGGTCTCGGAGAGAAGCTTGTTGATTTATGGGAGAGAAAAGGCAGGAGAATCCATGGTTGAGAAGTTTTTCCTGGGTGTGGTGCTGGCCCTTATTTATAGCGAATTGACTGGAATTGTGCCCGGAGGCCTTATTGTCCCAGCCTTTGTGGCCACCAGCCTGGATCGACCTCTAAGAGCCCTGATTACTCTGGCCGCTGCCTTAATAGCTATGGCGATTTATCGTCTGGCCTCAAAATATTTTCTTCTTTTTGGCCGCCGCCGCTTCGTCTTTCTTTTACTTCTCGGAGCCTGTTTGAGCGAATTGAGTTTTTATTTAAGCCGATTCTCTTCAGCCCAGGGCGCTCAGGTTTTTCTTTCTCCTGAATGGCGAGTTCTTGGCTTGATTATTCCAGGCTTGCTGGCCAGTAATCTCGAGCGCCAGAAATTCTGGCTGGCCCTGGCTTCTTTTGTTATTGTCACCATCATGGCCTATTTTGCCGGGAAAATAATTGGTTAAGGAGAAGCATTGAGGCTAAATTTGATCTGAAATGGTCCGGGGTAGTGGCGTTAATTCTCGGCCGGATTAAAAGAAAGAGGAAAGAAAAATATATTTTTCGAAATAAGAAGAAGATGCTTGCTCCAGACAGGGAAAAAAGCTTGAGGAAAGAGAAAGAAAATAAAATTTATAAGCTGCCTATGGAAGGCAGGTGGATATGGAAAATTGACTGAAACTTGAGACGGCAGGAAAGACCGGGAAAGAAAAGGGCAGGAGAATGTCAGCAACAGGAAGATGAAAATAAAAATTGAAAAGCAGAGATCAGGGAAAGATTAGATTAAAAAATGGCAGGGAGAAGAAAGCTTTCGGAAATGATGATTTATGGGCTTGTCGGTTTGAGTCTTATTTTTTTCCTTCTGGCTCGTTTTTTACCCTGGAAGCCTGAAGAGCTGGAAACGATGCTTTCAGCTTCTACCGAGATGCAAAGAGCCATCAACCTGGTTCGTTCCTGCCGGGAGGAAAAAAGTCTCCCCTTTGACCTGAAAACTGATCCCAATCAGACCGGTCTAATAGGTCTAAAGTGGTCAGCTCTCACGACAACTTTAGGCCAGCTTGAAGCTAAAAGAACCACCACCAACCCCGATTTTGCCGGTCTCATTGTTTATCTTCTCAGGCAGGCTGGTGTCGAAAGAGGGGAGGCGGTGGCTATTGGTGCCTCCAGTTCTTTTCCAGCCCTGATTATAGCTTCACTGGCGGCGTGCAAAGCCCTTGAAATTAATCCAATTTATATTGTTTCCCTGGGGGCATCACAATGGGGGGCCAATGATCCTCGCTTTACGTGGCTCGATATTCAGGATTGCCTGGAGGAAGCTCGATGGTTGCCGGGACTTCCCGTGGCTCTTTCTTTAGGCGGAGCCAGGGATAATGGCCCGGGCCTCGAGCCTGAAGCGAAAGAGATGCTTCTCAGAAAAATTAGCGAGAGGGGCTTAAAGCTGATCCACGAGCCTGATCTTGAAAAGAATGTGGCCCTTCGTTTGAATCTCTATGAAACCGGTGCCAGGGGAAAAAGGATTGGCGCCTTTATTAACATTGGCGGCGGCTGGGCCAACATGGGCGAAAGCGAGGAAATCCTGCGCCTTCCGCCCGGATTGAATATTATTGACCGGACGGCGGAACAATTCCAGGGAGTTGTCTGGGAGATGGGACGACGCCGGATTCCAGTCATCCATCTTTTATACATTAAAGGCCTGGCGGAGAAATATGGTTTGCCCTGGGATCCAGAACCCCTGCCCCAGCCTGGCCAGAGTGGCTTTTATCGGCTGGCCCGGTCTTCAGCCCGCCATTTTAAGCTTTTAGCCATAACCTATCTTTTAATCGCCTCTCTTTGCCTCCTTTTCTTCCCCAAAAAATGATGCCACCCTACACATTTACTATTTGCCACCCAAAAATGGTGCCGCCCTACACATTTACTATTTATTCATAAATAGGTGACGCCTTACTTATTTACTCTTTTTATGAACAGTACCACTTTTTAAGCTCTTCAAGAATGGCTTCAAAATATTCATGTTTGCCCGGACCAATAATTTCTTTTTCCACCCGTTCAAATTCTTCCTGCAATTTTCTTTGAGCTTCTGCTGAAAGGCGCTCATTTCCCATGGGATAAAGTATGTTATCTTCTTTAAATATATGCTGGCTGAGGAGAGAAGCATAGGCGCGTGCATTTCGGGCCCAGTCGATGCCAGCCTTTTTATCGCCTCTTTCTAACCGCTCCACTGCCTCTTTCATGGCCCGAACATGGGCTCGACCTTCATCATGTTCAGCCAGCATAACCCCAATCGGTCCACCCTGCCGGGGAATGCCAGCTTTTTCCAGGGCCGGGAAAAGCAAATCTTCTTCTTTGGCGTGATGGCAGCGGTCAGCAAAACCGGTAATAAATTCAATGGCTTTTTTTACCTGTTCGAGATCAACCGGCTCCTCTCTTTCAAATCTTGTGGCCAGATTTTCAAGGACCCTGAGCATGGTTTTTATGGCTTCATGCTCAGCCATTAAGATTTCGGTTGGTCCTGTTTTTCCCTGAGTATTTTTCTTCTGTTCCATTTTTTGCCTCCTTGCCTGATTGCATTCTTTTCTGAATCTGAAAGAAGATATTTTTTGTTTACTTTCAGCAAGTCACCAAGGGTCAGATTTCTTAGCTCTTCAATCAATTTGGCTTCAAGCTCAAGGATTTTTCTCCTGAGAACACAGGTCTTAATATCCGGGCAAAGCTCCTTTCGCCACAGGCATTCCTGAAGCTCAACTTTTCCCTGAAAAGATTCGATCACCTGAAGAATTTTCAGGCTGTCGGACTCAAGCCCGAGCCAGAAGCCTCCTCCTCTTCCCCTGGCTGATTTAAGAAAGCCTTTTTTCTGAAGCTCCTGCAGGATTCTTCTCAGAAATTGCCGGGAAATGTTCATTGCCTTAGAAAGTTTAGCTGTGTCGAGCCGCCTGTTCGGATTTTGAGCAATCAAGAGCAGAGCTTTGAGGGCGGCATCAGTGTCGCGTCTTAAAAGCTTCATCTTGATTAAATGATACTCTATAAGTATCATTTTGTCAATCCTGAAATTATTAGGTTAAAATTGGATTCTTTTGATGAAAGGCCAAAAAGTCCACTCCTAGTCTCAGCAGACTAATTCTGTTTTGAAAGAGTGAAAAGATCTTTTGATGTTTGATACTTCATGCTTGATACATGATACTTGATGTTTTTGGTCTTCACTTTTTTGCCAATTTTGTTCTATGCCTGTGTGGTCTGAGCTTTCTTATTTTTGGCTCCGCGGATAAGATCATCCTGCCAGAAGTGATGTTACGGAGTGAGTTTTTCTAATCAGATAAAGGCTTGCCCGTAAAAAATTCCCCCTTTGACCCGATAAAAGATTTAAGGATATTTCTGGAGCGATTGGCCAAAATTAACTGGAAAATGAGTAGGAAAAGATTAAGGGAATGGGAATAAGATATCTTTTGCTGAGAGGGCAGAGTTTAAAGGCTCGCTGTTAAGCCTGACAGAGCTCGCTAAAAATTGTTCAGCGCTGGCGGATAAGAGTTATGGAGTGGAGGCAATTGTAGGAGTATAAGGTGCTCTTATCACGGCAGATGGCGCGCTCAATAATCAGGATACCATCAGGGTAATCATCCCAGCGGTACAGATTAACATCATATGACCTGCCAGTGATTGAGGCCAGCTCTTTTACGCCATGAGTTACCTTTTTTAAACCAATGTATTCCAGAATTCGATTAATTTCATCAATTTTGTCCAGATGGAGAAAGCGGCCACTTTCATCAATGGTTAAATTCAGGCGAGGGCCCGGCTCAGGGAAAATATAACGCACCGTTTGCCTGTAAATATCAGAACTTTCCTCCTTGATGAACTGATATTGCTGGGGCTTTGCCAGTCCTAGGTCTTTTTTTAAATTATTCCAGGTTAACCTCTCCATCTTGGTTTGCTGGAAGTAGAAAAAGAGAAGACCAAAAATAATGACAAAGACGAGCGATCTGACAACATTTTCGGTTTCCCGGCGGAAAATGGAAATAATCAGGGAGAGAATAGCCAGACCTAATAGAACCAGAACTATTATCCTAACTAACCCTATTTCCATTTTTTTCTCCTATAAAATCATTTTTCAGTATTTTTGTCTTTCTGGTTTCAGTTTTTTGTTATTTTATCAAATCAGGAATGAAGAGCAATAGTTAAGGAATTTTTCGCTATGATTCGGGATATTCCTGAATAGATCAGGAAGAAAAAAGCATGCAGTAAAATAACCCAGAGTCAAGGGAAAAAGCAGCGACCAATCTGGAAGCCAAAGTTTTTTAAAATTAGGGATTGAGTAACCAGGCTTCTTTTCTTGATAGCGGAAAATTTTCCAGCACTTTTTAACCTGAGTTATCCTGATTTACGGAGATAAAATGATTAAAACGGGGATTAGCGTAAGAAGGAAAAGTACATAGATGCAAGTTAATTTCAAAAATATGAAGGTTAAGCACCTAAGGATAGAACTCTGGGAACGATTAAGGGGACATTGCTTCTTGTTAAGCAGAAATTGGTTATTAAATCAAAAAAAAGTTAGGCTTATCCAGCGGATTTTTGATGGATAGAAATAATCTCAGGCAACCTTATAAAACCTGCAGGTGAAGTTGCTTAAAAACGAGCTGAAGCCGAATATTATTCATCTTACTGGTATCTCTCTAATCATCTTCCGCAAAGATGAAGCGGCGTAGATTCAATCCGCTTTTGAGCACCTTGAAAATTTATGATCTTTACCCACAAAAAAGTTTAGAGAACGAAAGGTTATAACCGGGCAAGACAGCATGGTTTTTTGCAGGTCCGGTTTGTCTTTTACGGAAATTGGTGAATGAGTAAGCAGGCACCAATTATAAGTGCTGTTTCAAAATATTTGGGGCATAAATTTGAGTAAGGCGTTAATTATAACAGGCTTAATCAATAAAAAATGGTCAGCTGATAAAAATTATTCTTGAGGGGAGTAGAGAAACAAATAGGGCGTAATCAATAACAAATAGTCAGTTGAAAAAATAGGTAAATAAGTAAGCTGGCACCATTTTTGGAAACGGGGGGAGAAGAAAAATAGGTAAATAGGTAGGGTGGCACCAATTTATGAAATTGAGTAAAATAGGCCGGATGGAGGTGAGCCGTGCGAAAATTGATATTCCTGATTTTGGCTCCAGTAATTTTCTTTGGCCTTATTTTCTCTCAGCTGGAAAGGGGAGAGGGTCGGGCCACGCTTCTTCCACCGGATATTCTCCTAAACATAATTAACGAAGCCTCTGGAGATCTGGCTCTGCAGAACGAAATCTTTCTGGCCGGAGTCTGTCGCAATCGCCCCCCTGCCGAATACACCAGCGGTTATTTTGAAACAAGATTTCTTCTGGAAAAACTCAAAGAATATGGCCTGTCTCAGGCTGAAATCGTGGAGCTACCCACAAGAAGCCAAACAACCTGGGACGCAGAAAGGGCTGAGCTCTGGCTGGTTAAGCCCACCCTCCAGAAACTGGCCGATTTAAAGGACATTCCGGCTGTCTTATGCCCCGGAAGTGTTTCGACTGATGTCACCGCCCCCCTGATTTACGTGGGTCCAGGCAACAGAGAAAGCTTTTATGAAGGCAAGGATGTTAAGGGCAAAATTGTTCTGGTCAATGGCTCGCCGGAAAGAGCCAGACTCCTGGCAGTCGAAAAATATGGTGCCCTGGGACTTATAGGTTACTCCTCCAGTCATCCTGAAGTTGATCCTGATCAGGTTGGCTGGAATTCTATCCGCCTAGGCGAGGGGCAAAAACCAACCTTTGCCTTTACGATTTCAACCAGGCAGGGACAGAGGCTGCGCGATCTTCTCGAAAATGGTCAGGAAATAGTGGTCAGAGCCATCGTTAAGACCCAGATGGTTCCCTACCGCGAAGAAATGGTAGCCGCACTTCTTCCGGGAAAAGAGCTGCCTGAGGAAGAGCTTGTTTTCACCGGTCATATCTTCGAGGGCTTTGCCAAACAGGGTGCTAATGACGATGCTTCTGGTTGCGTGGCCATTCTGGAGACAGCCCGGGTTCTTAAGAAACTCAGCGACGAAGGCAAAATTCCACCCCTGCGGCGCTCCATCCGTTTTCTTTTTGTTCCGGAAATTTCAGGCACGGCCGCTTATATTCAGAAATATCCAGAAATTGCCCGTCGCTTTTTTGCCAATATTAACGAAGATATGGTCGGCGAAGCCCTGATCAAGAATAATGCTTATTTTTATATTGAGCGCTCACCCCATAGCCTGCCGAGCTATCTGGGTGACGTCATTGAATCTTTTGCTGAATGGATGAGCGACACCCAGCGCATTTCCCTGGAGGGAAGGTCAGGGGAGATGAATATTGTTTCGCCCACCGGCACCAGGGATCCTTTCTATTATCGAGTGGCTCCTTTCACCGGGGGGAGTGACCATGTTGTTTTTCTTGATGGCGGCGTGCGGGTACCGGCAGTGATGTTCATTGTCTGGCCTGATTTCTGGTATCATACGAGTGGCGACCTGCCGGATAAATCCGACTCCACCCAGCTCAAACGCGTCGTTGTCCTTTCCGCAGCCTCAGCTTCATTTCTGGCCAATGCCGGACCAGGTGAGGTTCCGCCTATCATAACTGAGGTTTCCTTAAGAGCTCAGAAACGTCTGGCCGAGGAATTAAAGAAAGCGGAAACGATTCTTCTCAAAGCGGATAAAGACAATTTGAATGAGCAGCGCAAAGAGGCGGTGAATCTTCTGGAGCAGGCTTTTAAGCGAGAGAGAGAAGCCCTGAATTCTATCAGGTTTTTCAGTCGCGGCGAGAAAAAAGCCGAAGAAAAAATTGACTCAAGAATCAGAACTTTCGAGACATTGAAGGCAGCTTATCTCAATTCTCTTGAGGAACTTTACCGCCAGCGATGTCTGGAGTTAAAAATGACGCCTGTCAGGCTTGCTCTCACGCCTGAAGAAATTCGGCTCAGCCGGATTATTCCGGTACGAACAGAAAAAATGAAGGGTTATTTCAATGCGCAGGAATTCAGAGAAAGAATGAGGGAGATTAAAGATTTACCAGCTTACAATCTGGGCCGGGCTGAATTTGAAGCTCGCAATTTTATCGACGGACAGAGGTCAATTTTTGAGATTCGCCAGGCCCTGGCCGCAGAATATGGACCAATTCCCTTAAAACAGGTCGAAAATTTTATCCTGGTACTCGAAAAAACCGGTTTCGTCACCCTGAAAAAAATTTAAAAAATTATCTCTGGTAATTTAAATAAGTTTGCTCTGTTCCGGTTTATAAAAATTTTATTTGATAAATTTAATTATCTGAAAGATTTAAATCCAGCCGAAAATAAATAAGCGCTAAAAATAGCCCCAAATGGCCCAATTTTTACCTAATTTTAATAAATCCTTAATTCTGTTTTTCCTGTTTTTAGGCCCATAAAGCTGGTGTACAAAATAGTTCGCAATTTGACCTAGAGGAGTGAGCCATCGTAAACTCTCCTTTTAAAGGAGAAAACTTTAAGAAAGGAGGTGTCATTTACGATGGCTCAAAGAGATTATAAGGCATTTTTGGAAAAATGGCTAACAAGATTTTTACTGGAGGATGATCCGATAAAGGCGATGTTAGAGTGGCTGTTGGGGGAGCTGATGAAGGTGGAGGC